>Ga0208371_1000001_pt1 | contig 477155 bp, 466 predicted proteins | sample SubbioCR12Aug_1A_FD_184827 | JGI IMG/M metagenome (GOLD analysis project Ga0208371, IMG submission 184827) | Serpentinite rock and fluid subsurface biosphere microbial communities from McLaughlin Reserve, California, USA - CR12Aug_1A (SPAdes) | ecosystem: Environmental > Terrestrial > Deep... | reverse complement strand
CTTGAAGTGATTGTGCATCGATAACTAAGGCTTCTACCGGAGCAATGGCTCCATCTGTTGTTACAACCGTATTTGCAACTCCTGTTATCGTTATAGGCACTTGTGATGCCTCTGTATTTGTTGTTGATAGGGTTATTTGGTTTACAACTAGCGTTTGTATATTTGCTAAGGCACTTAAAAAAGTCGCTCCGCCGGATAGCATCTCTGCTTTACCTAAATCAGAAGATGGAGTTGTTGTATCTATGTAATACAATAAATCAGCAAGAGCACTTTGTTGTGTTGCCGTGGTTTCAGGCGCACGAGAACCTGCTGTAGTAAGACCTACCCCTGTTGGCAAACTTGCCGTCGTCGCCCACTCTGTTCGAGAGCTTTCTCCCCAAAAAAGTGGTACATCTGCTGTTGTAGCTGTTCCTGTTGAGTCTGTTCGCGTGCCACTTACAGGAGCGATGATGAGTTGTTCCGTGTTCACTGTTGTTGTAGTTGTATTTCCACTTGCATCCGTTGTTGTTCTTGCCTGTGTAACCGTTGCAGTTTGTACCGTCGTTCCGTCAACAGTCGTTGTTGCAGGCGGTGTCGTCGGAGTAGTTGGTGTAGAACCTCCGCCGCCTGATGGCGGTGTTGCAGATACGCTTGCACTCAAGTTATATACGCTTGTTGTCGTAATCGCTGTACCGCTTTGTGCAGTATCTGTCACGCTTAGATTTATGCTTGCCGTACCTGCTACTGTTGCTGTAAATGTTGCACTAGCTAATGAAGTATTAATAGCTGCTGCCGTACCTGTGAGCTGAATACCTTCTGTTTCTGCATCAGCATCTGTTAAACCGCCAATAGTTCCATTAACAGCGGTTAGAGTTATTGTCATTGTGTCGCTATTACTATCTGCCACACGAATATCATCAAGAGCAACGCTTGTGCCTGCTGTTACTTCTTGAGCTTCGGCTCTTAGTCCTACAATAATTGGTGCTGTGTTGGCATTGTCGCCCTCTTCTGCAACATTAAGGACGCTTACGGTGAGATTTTGTACCTCTGACCCGCTTGTGCTTCCAGTTAGCGTTACTTGTACCGAATAGGTGTTGTTAGCTGCTGTATCGCCCACATCTGTCGGAATTTCATAGTCTGGAGCAGAGTTAAAACTTAGTAGTCCAGTAGAAGCATCCACTGTAAATTTAGCTGCATCCGCTCCGCCAGTAGTCTCATAGCTTACTGCACCACTTACCAATGTTTCATCCAATAACGAGATATTTCCAACTTCTGTCGTATTTTCCGCTATCATCGGCAAGAGCGCATTTTCACCGATTCCACCCGGATCAACGATTACACCATTTACAGTTCTATCGGCATCAAACACACCGCCATCGGTAAGTGAAAATTTCACGGTTGCCGTGCCGTCATCATTAATAGTTACACCCTCCATGATATTAACCCATTTGTTCGTCACGAGGTTTTTCTTGAAGTACGAAAACTGTTTAAAGTCAGCATCGGCTGTCATACTCATCTCTACTGTGCCACCTTCTTCAACGCCACCAAGCGTAAAGCCAAACTGACCGAGTGGCATTTTGACATTTTTTGGTAAGCCTGTTATTGCACTGTTTTCGGCATTACTGATGTTAATACCTTCAGGTGCTGCAATGGTAATAGCTGTTGTATCGTTCGCATCTGGCGTAAATGGATTTGTTACATCGAGCATTACGACATTTTGAGCATTACCTCCACCACTTTCTGCTGGTTCAAATTGCACAAGTTTGCTACTATTATAGTTAGACCACAGTAAATTTAGAACACCATTATCAATTTCCAAGTCAGCACTACCTAAAGATAGTTCTTCTAATGAACTTCCTGTATCGAGTTCACGCCAAGCTGAATTGTCAGCCTCCCAGCGGTAAATATTCGTGTATCCGTTGTCATCGACTAGAGACAAGTAAGGAACATTCTGGCTGTCAAACTCCAAATCCAAGCGTGTACCAGAGTTTAACGACTTAATTGAGTTGGCTGGGCTTGGCAAATGCGTCCAAGCTGGTGTCTGTGCATCCATATCAATTTTGCTGACACCCACTCCATTGGACTGTCCTCCTGCATCTCTCCAGCCGTAAATAGCGTAAAGAATACCATCATTATCCTGAACCAGTTTGACTGAAGTCTCCAAATATCCGTAAAAACTTCCTCTGATGTCTGCATCCTCCATAGGAATATCAGGCGTTGCGGATACCCAAGCGTTTTGTCCATCCAACTTATAGATTTCAAGTTGCAATGATGTAGTTACATTACCCATGCCATGAGTAACACCCAAAAGCATTTGCCCATCTTTTTCAATCAGATCAAATCCAGTTTTTGTTGTTTCACCAATGGCTATCGGTAATCCATAGTCTGCCCAAGTAACTGATGAAGGGTCAGCTACACTACTTGACTTGACCGCCAGTTTCGCGTTCCCTGCATCCATATACGAATAAGCAACATAGAGCGTATCGTCAACCAATACACCCTTCGGTGCTTGCTCAATTTGTGCTGGATTACCCGCTGTCGTACCAATACCCGTCGCAACAGCTTCCCCAACCTGAACCCAGTTTGTACCATCAAATGCATGAACCAAAATCGAATTGTCTGTACCACTGAATGTACGAGCACTTGCACTCACTGTGTACAGATTATCGACTGCACCATTGGTGCCGATTACCAAGTCATATAAACCAGTTGAAGCAGCAGAAGTAAATTGTGTTTCACCTAGGGCTGACCAACTTCCATCTTCGTTATTTTTTAATACAGTGAGACCAACTTGACTATAAATACTCTCCTTAAAAGCACTCTCTTGCGACAACAACACATACTTACCGTTAGTGGTAATTTCGAGGTTACTGAACCCGCCAGTAGTAGAAAGTGGATCAATCGTATCTGGTGTACTCGGATCTGCATCGATAAAGTTCCATGTACCAAGCGATTCAGCGATGGTTGAGAAAGACCAATCACTAGAACCATCAAATCCGCTAGATAGATTATCTGAACTGTCTAAAAAAGCACCGGCTTCGATTGTGATGTAATAGCGTGTAGCATTCTCTAAAGTTACATTGGGCGTATAAGATACTTCATTTGCATCTACTCCTACAGCATCGCTATCTGTTACATCGACGGATTCAACTTCCTCATCATCACCATCCACAACCACTTTCCAGAGTTTGAGGTGCTTTCCAGCAACAGGAGTGACATCTTCGTTAAAAGAGAAACTGATTGATTGATCCTGAAAAAAGTCAATTGCTAAGGCAGTATCACCATCTTCTGGATAGTTGGAATAACTGAATTCTGGACCTGTGGTATCTGGTGCAAAAGTGACGCTGAAAGTAGATACCGCTGTCTCAGTGTCGTCCGCTGCTGTGGCTTTCAGGCTAAAGACACGAGTTTCATCGAAGCGTGCTTCGTTTTCAAAAAAGAAGATATTTTGAATAAACTTATTAAGGTCGCTTTTTGTAAGAGAACCAAGAGTGAAATTTCCACCGTTGTCCGTGTTCCCAGCTTCGATCGTTAATGTTCTTGCACCGTTAAATGGTCCCGTCAGTGTCAGCCTAAGATCAGCTTCGTTGCCCTCAGCACCATATTCGTAACCTGAGAAGTAGGTCACATAACCATCACTACGAGTCAGCCGAATAGAATTTGAATAGTCCTCTAAATCGCTTTGAGTAGTTGGTGCAATCCCGAGAAAAGGGTAATTATCTTCATTCCAATCGCTTATATCGAAACTAATGGTCAGTTTTTTGTATTCAGTAGGAGCATCGTTGCCTAACACAGTAGTGCTATCTGCGAAATAAGCAGGAATACCCCAGTCATATAAGCCAGTGCTGTTGTTAGTCTCAGCGTTGCCATCCCCTGCTTGGTCGAGGTCGAGCATAATACTAGTAGATGAAGCATCTACAGTCACCGTCGATGTAGCCAGTGTCGAACCATCACTAGGGTTCAAGAAGGTAAAAACCCTCTCCCCTGCTTCCGTACCCGAAAAGGTCATACCCGTCGTAAGAATCGTTGCGAGATCTCCAAATACCATTACATAAGCATTCTCCCCCATGTCAGCACTATTTGCCGTTGTCGAGTCTAAAAATATAACCATACTATTACCATCTGCGAGGGGAATTGGCGTCTCTGGATTGGAGGTAGTGGCATCGAGGGCTAATGTTACACCACCGTTATCAGGATCCCCAAAAGTGAGTTTATCTCCCGCTTTGACCTGATCTGCAGAGATTTTAATCATAACCGTATCAGCGTTAGCTATGGTAGCATCCGTATCCGCAAGTGCAACCGGACTATCACCCATCGTAACAGTAAAATCATTACCATCGGCATCCGCACCGTTAAGATCCACCACTGGCGGTGGTGGTGGGGTCGTTTCGATGGCGAACCCGTTGAAATAGAGTGGTACGGTGCCGGTGCCGGAGCCACTATCGATTCTGAATCCCTTGTGTTCGCCGAAATCCGCCGGAAGATTTATCGTCGTCCATTGTCCATGCACGGCTACGGCAGTAGTGCTGTTCACCGCCGGATTATCCCCCAAGTTGCTATCATAAACTCCGGTGTCTAGCGCATGTCCGGTAATCGTCAGGGTAATATCACTGCCACTATTGTTATAGACCTTGAACTGTCTAAGCGAAAAAGTAGCATCGTGTGAGGTAACGGCAAGAAATTCTAATTGTCCGTCCGTTTTTGATATACCAGAACTACCGCCTATTTCATGCACTTGTGTGTTAGCACTATCATTTAAACCTGCACCAAACATGATACTGGCGTAATCGATAGCAGTAGTGTTGCCCATATCTGTTTCCTGAGCATAACCGTTAATAAAATTCGTGCCGGTTGATTCATAAACGAAATTTACGACAGGAACGCCACCATTCATAGAAAATATTACAGGTTCAGAAGTAGCACCTGTTCCGTCATTTAGCACCATCTCGAATGTGCGTACCCCGATAGTAGGTGCAGAATACATTATGTATGTTGTTAAAACAGAGACATTACTTACTGTACTGTTTTCGGTTAATGATATTTTTAAATCATCCGTATCTGCACCAGCAGTCACCACAGTTCCAATGTGCAGTATAACCTCAACATTCTCTATGCTCAAATCGTAAAAATAAATTTCATCACCCGCTTGCAGGCTTCCATCGGTATTCTCTGCATCAAATACCCCATTACCACGAAGGATTCGAATACCAGGTGTTGAGCTAACATCTATTTCAAAAAATCCATCTTCTCTACCAGAGGTTTGTGTGATTTCCAAATAGCCATCAGTAAAATTGATTGTATCATCGTCTGAAAAAAAAGCATAAGGTTCACCTGGATCGATATAAGCCAAATCAGCTAGCAAATCTGTCGCACCAGGAGTAAAAACTCCACCCTCAACACCTGTGATTACTGGAGCATGAGAAGCTGGAGTTCCTGCACTGAAAACGATGTTATCAATAGTGTCATATTTGTATGTAGCCGCTGATGTATCATCTGGATTTAATGTTTCGATTTTGAATGAAGTAACATTTTCCCAATCAAGTGTTATTGTCTCTTTGTTTGTTGTTGAGGAAGTGAATGTGTAACTAACAGGGTCATTATTTGAACCATCAGTAGTATCAATAAATTTAATTTTTAAATTAACAGGATCATATCTACCAGTAATATTTCCAAGTAAATAGTCAATTGTTGAAATATTGATAGCTGAACTAAAGCTATAGATGGTTTCAGCATCTGTTCCATTTTGATCTCCACCTAGAACTTGACTTAAGTCCATATATGCCATATCTTGTGCAACTGCATTTGTAACTGTGAGAGTTATCCCTTCAACAGTTGTAACATAAGTGCCTGGTTCCATTGGATTGCCATTGTATGAATCTGGGGCATTTTCGAATGAAAAAAATGGATTTGGAGCCAAAACCCCTCTCCACTCACTTACATGTAAAGCCTGAGCCGTCATGACATCACTCATCACATCCAGTTCCCAGCTTCCGCCGAGTTCAGAGCGCCCCACTTTGTGCGTTGCAGCTGCTATTTTGAGTCCTGTTACATCTTGCAGCATGGCAACAAACGCTGCTCCTCTCTCGCCAGAGGCTACTTCGCATCCATAAAGAAACAATTCACCCTCTTCGCTCATGGCACTGCTGATTGTTAAAAGCTCTTTGCCATAAAGTGGAAGTGTTTCTAGCGATACGCCGTTTTTGCCTAGGAGTATCTCGCCTGAGCGACCATGAGTAATGATGTGGAGAGCTTCGACTCTGCTAATATCTTCGAGAGCATACGCTATCTGAGAGAGAAGATTTTCATTGCTCTTTAAAAGAGAAACTTTGGCTTCATGGGGGAAATGCATAGTTAGGGTTTGGATATCTTCCAAATGCTCATCGATAAATATAAAAGATGTATAGTATGAAAATGTACTTTTCATAAGGTTTCCTTAGTTTAAAAATATAGTTTCACAACTATAACAATTTGAAATCGCACCCATATCTCACAGATAATATTTCTTTTGCGATATGATTGCGATTTCATATAGTTATACTTCTTATTCATATTACGCAACAAGGGTATCGAGCGGTGAACACACTTCAACAACTTAAAAACAAAACAATTCTTTTTTTGGAAGACAACATAGAGTTTGCAAAAAATACAATTGTACTGTTGGATGTTTTTGTCAAAAAAGTTTATCATGTAGCAACGATTCAAGAAGCTGAGATGGTACTGCGTGATGTCTGTATTGATATTATTGTCAGTGATATTAAGCTCAAACAAGAAAGCGGTTTGGATTTCATCCAAAAGGTGCGCAACAAAGATAAACTAACTCCGATAATAATTTTATCGGGGCATAAAGATGAAGATTTTTTATTCCGCTCCATTCCTCTAGGGCTCACCGCTTACTTGCTTAAACCTATCAAATATGAAGAACTTATCAAAGCACTGGAGTTGTGTAGCCAAAAAATAGATTTGAATCAAAACAAAACGATAGAACTTAAAGATGATTTATATTTTGATACCGAGACAAAAACACTCGTAAAAGATGGGAAAAACATCTCGCTCAATAAAAAAGAGGCTCTGTTTATGGAGTTGGTGTCATGTAATCGTGAACGCCTCATCACCAAAGAGATGATTCACTCTAGCGTATGGGAATTCCAAGAAATGAGTGATTCGGCAGTGACAAATTTTATCTTAAGAATACGACGGCGATTTGGCAAGACATTTATCTACACTATTCCCGATGTTGGATATAGATTAAAACCTTAACTAGCACTCTTTACAAACAAAGTATCTATTTTTACCTGATTTTTTAGCTTCATACATAGAAATATCTGCTTGATGCAAAAGCTCTTCAACGCCCACATCGTTTTGCGTAGAATAAAAACTAACTCCCACACTCGCAGATATTTTCAACTCATGTTCATTGTATTTTACGGGCTTTGAAGCAGCTTCTAGGATGCGAGAGAGTACAAATTGGTACGGCTCATTTTCGTCATGTATGTTTAAAAGAAGTGCAAACTCATCACCGCCGAGTCTTGCAATGGTATCTTCTTGTCTCACTATTTTTTGAAACCTCTGAGCCAATATTTTTAGTAGATAATCTCCGGCGCTGTGTCCATAATTGTCATTTATGGCTTTAAATCCATCCAAGTCGATAAATGCAACGCCAAATGCAAGGTTATATCTTTTGGCTAAAGAGTATCTCTTTTGGAGTACCTCTTCAAAGTGGTAACGGTTAGGCAGCAGTGTCAGAGCATCATGATTTGCCTGTTTTTTCAGTCGTTCCTCTTCTAAATACCTTTGTGTGATATCTATAGCTAGAGAAACTACCTCTTGCACATCGTCGTTGTTTTGAGGCAAAAGAGTATTGTGCCATTCACAGATAACGACTTTACCGTCTTTTGTGTAGTTTTTATTGATGAAAATATGCATTTCATAATTTTGTAAAACTTTTTTTAAATTCTTCTCAACCAACGGCTCTTCATCTTGTGGTACTAAAAAATCAAAAAAACTTCTTCCAATCGCTTCATCTCCACTCCACCCAAACATCTTTTGCGCTTGAGCGTTCCAGTCTGTAACCACATAGCCCTCTCTCCATACAATACCGGCAGAGGCGGAGTTTTGAAAAAGTATTTTATGTCTAAGCGACACTTTCTCTAGTTTTTTATTTATGCTAAATATGTAGTAGGCTATAAAAGCAAAAACAAGCGCAACCAAAACCGCAAGAGCTATGTAGATATAAAACCATGTCAAATCTACTTTTTGCTCAGAGTTGTAGTAAAAATCATCTAAGTTGCGATTGCCTTTGATAAAGTCAAACATCTTGTACGCCCCAACTATATGCTCCCATCTCCCCGGATTGCTATGTCCGATTTGAACAAATTCCGGATTTATGAGCTTTTTTAAAACTTTGGCTTCATATTTTAGATGCTCTTTGGTTTTGTTTTGCGTATTGTATTGCGTAAAAATAATCTCAATGATTTCATCCATATTGTTCAGCGCGTACTCCCAGCCCCTCATGGTCGTTTTACGAAATTTCTCTACGGCTAGGGGGTCTGTTTTGCATAACTCTTTTGATGTAAAGAGAGTATCCCCATAAAAGTCTAAACCGTAATTTCTTGGCTCTATAATTGAGAACGGAATATTTTGTTTTGTCATAAAAAAAGGTTCGTTTGAACTATAAGCATTAATGGCAGCAACTTTTTTATCGAGCAAATCATCGAGATGGTTTTTGTTTTGTACGAAATTTACTTTCAGGAGGTCTATGCCCTCTTTTAAAAACATAGCTTTTAACTCTATATCTTGATCTCCGCTCAGCAGCGAAACTGCACCGCCTTTCGCCAAATCAACAGGACTTTGGTACTCTTTAAGAGAAAGAAGAACATTTGGAGAGTGCTGAAAAATTGCGCCTAACATGACTACATCGGCACCGTTTAAAAAGTCTATGACCAAACTGGAGTTTGAAACCCCAAAATCTGCCCTCTTAGATAAAACTTCTTTAAGAGGATTTATGGATGCCGCCCCCTCTAAAAGCTTAACATTAAGCCCCTCTTCTTCATAAAATCCTTTATGCAGGGCAGCATAATATCCGGCGAACTGAAACTGATGATGCCATCTAAACTGAATGCTCAAATCTTTTTGATATGCAAAAAGCGCATGGCTACATGTAAAACAAAAAATAATTAAAAATTTTATCAATTAAAACCTTGTTAATATAATACAAAACCAAACTATAACAATTTGAAATCGCAAACATATCGCAAAAAATTTATATATGAAAAATTAAAAAGTATTTTCTACGCAATATTATTGAACACGACACTTGCGCACACGCCTGAGTCTATGTTTTTGAGTTCAAAAACAGCTCCATATTTGGAAACAATCTCTCTACACATCGGCAAGCCCAAACCGCCAGAAGATTGCTCATAGGACATTCCACCGCCGTTATCACAAAAACTAATGGAGTGCGCATCTATTTTTATGGCTATAATAGGATTTGGAGTATGACGCTCAACTAAAATTTGTATCGCATTATTGAGCAGGTTGAGCCAAACTTGCATCCACTCATTTTTAATCCCCTCAATCATCAAGATTTCATTGCCTTGTAAACTTACCTTGATTCCATGGTCAATAAATTTTGTTTCGATTATCGACAATACTCTTTCAACTGATTCAATTGCAGAAAACTTCTGCATGACGCTGCTTTTTTTATAAAATTCTAAAAAGTTTTGCATAGTGTGAGACATAAAATCTATGGTATTTTCAACCGTTTGAGATTGCTCAAGAAGCCACTCTTTTTCTATGTTTTGTCCCATTTTTATTTTAACGATTGTCATAAGATTTATAGAACTTAGTTTTGAAAGCGGTTCACGCCATTGGTGGGAGATATTGGCTATCAAATTGCCGATTTCGGCCTGTTTTGTTTTAGCGTACAACTCCTCTTTAATTTTAAGATTTTTTGCCACTTCAAGGCACACTTTTGTGCGTAAAAAATAGTTCGAAAGAACAATCAATCCTATCACTGCAAATAATCCTGCAACAACATAGATTACTGATTTAGTATCAATCCCGCTCTTTACAGTAAGCCCAGTGTGTTTATTGATGATGGCTTCACGCTCGATAGGAGTAATGGTACTGATACCTTTATCTAAAATATTACGCAATAGTCGTTCATTTTTCACTACTCCGATACGCAGATCATTCTCATATCCTTGAGGCTGACCCGAAATTTTTAGGTTAAACCATCCCTCTTTTTTAATGATATAAGCAGCCACAATAAGTGAGCGTACCGTCATATCTGCTTTTTTTTCCGAAACCATCTTCATTGCATCCGCCTCTGAAACAACGGATATCATTTGTAAATTGGGAAAATCTTTACTAAAACGCTCAAGCATAGAGGTTCCAAAAGGAAGAACGACACTCTCATTGTTTAGTCCATGTAAATCTCCAACGAAAGGATGTTCTTCACGGGTAATCAAAACATTTGGATCAGACAAAATAGGTTGCGTAAAAATAAGCCATTTATCACGTTCGGGCGTTTGATTTACAAAACTTAAAATATCACATTTTTGTGCTTTGGATAAGCTAAGTGTCTCTTTCCAAGTTTTGGTTTGCATCAACTTGATACTAACTCCCACACGCCCAGCCGCCAACGCTATCAAATCCGCTGCAATTCCCACATGGTTGCCATCTTTATCGATAACTTCAAAAGGCTCCCAGTCAGGATCTACACACATCCTAATTTCTTTTTTTTCTTTAAGATAATTTTGTTCTTCCAAAGTAAGAGAAACTTTTTGTTCAACCGAGCAAACTGCATCAGATGCTAAAAGAATAAACAATAGTAAAAAATAAATAGTCTTGTTCATCGCTTTATTGTCCGCTCTCTTAGAAATATTGTTGCAATATAAGTTAAACCAATAGCCTATTATAGAATTTACATTCTAAATATATGCACAAAATAGGATGGAAACGAGGTTTTAACCTTCTCAAAACAGACGAAGATAAATCTTTGCTTCATAAAATTAAGAAACATATCTATTTCTTAATCTTCAAATCTTCAACCATTGCGTCGATGAGATCTATAAATAGCTCTTTATTTACATCACCTCTAAAATCTCTAAAACTTGTGTAGACTTTCTCATTTTTATAAAAAAGAGTTATTGCCACAAGTCCGTCATAATTGTAATCTGAGGATGTTTTTGAGAGAGGATTGTTACATGTTTTAGCATAATCTCTATGCTCTACCCTTAGTTTATAGTCCGACTTATCGACTAAAAAACCTTGTTCTTTTAAAAAACTCTCTGAAGCTTTGTAGGAAAAAGAGTCACTCGCTGCAATCTCTATTGTATCTATCTTTGCTCCGATTTTGCTCTTGTCCTCTATTTTTTTAAAAACTTCCCCATCGCATCCTAAAAAAAACAGAAGCAAAGAGAGAAAAAAAATATTTCTCATGCCAAAATCATAGAGATTCGACTTAAAAATCTTCATTGAGGTTTTTGAAAAATTCCATCTCATCGCGTCTAAGAAGCCGTATCATATTTGTAGAGCCGCTAATCCAAGTCGGATCTCCTGCCGTTAAAATATAGAGTTTGTTTTTATCCAAGATTCCTATTTCTATGCCTTGTATCACAACGTCTCTGAGAACTTGAGCAATGGATGTTTTTTCGACATTTAAAAGAGGAATTACTCCCCATGAAAGTGTTAGCTGGTGTCGCACTACGCTATTGTGAGTAATGGCATAAATAGGCTTGCTCGGGCGGTACTTTGAGAGTTTTCTTACAGAGCTTCCTGAATTTGTAAGAGAGAGTATCCCTGCAGCATTTAAATCTTTTGAGAGCTTTACTGCCGCTTCATCTATGGCATTTGTCGCATCTTCATACATATCGTTGTAAAATTTGTGGTAATTATACTCTTTTTCACTCTCACGTATTGTTTCAAACATAGCACTAACTGCCAAAACAGGATATTCTCCTACCGCACTCTCTTCTGAGAGCATGACTGCATCCGCTCCATCTAAAACCGCATTTGCGATGTCGCTTATCTCCGCTCTTGTAGCTCTTTGGCTTTTTGTCATGGAAAGAAGCATCTGCGTAGCGACGATAACAGGCTTTGAAGCTATATTTGCTTTTTTGATAAGCATCTTTTGTATATTTGGAACTTCATAAAACGGCACTTCAATGCCCAGATCTCCGCGTGCTACCATAAGGGCGTCACTCACTTCAAGAATCTCGTCTATGTTTTCAATCGCATCAAATTTTTCTATTTTTGCTATGAGCATCTGATTGCCGCCGTTTTTCTCCACGATAGCTCTGGCATTTAATATATCTTGAGCATTCTGGACAAATGAAATTGCCATAAAATCAACCCCGTTTTTAACACCCCACTCTATATCTGCCCTGTCTTTTGATGTCAATACCTCAACATTTATGCGAGTATTTGGAAAGTTTATGCCCTTTTTAGAACTCAGCACACCGTCATTTTCAAGTGTCGCATAAACAGAATTGCTTTTAATTTTGGTAACTCTTGCACGTATGATTCCGTCATATAAATAGACATACTGTCCAACCTCAAGTTTGTCAAGAATCTCTTTTTGATTTAGGGAGAGCTTATAGTGTCCCTCTTTAGCCATATAACCGACTATATCATCTTTAACAAACTCCAAGATATCTCCGCTTCTCAAATCAAAACTGTTCTTAAGATCTCCTATTCGGATTTTTGGACCGCTTATATCTTGAAGCACTCCGACTATTAAGCCGCTTTTTTTCATCGCTTCTCGTATGTTTGAAAGCATCTGGGCATGATAGGCATAAGTTCCATGTGAAAAGTTAAGCCTAAAAACATTCACGCCTGCAGCTATAAGCTCTTCAATCTTTTCCAAACTATCACAAGAAGGACCTACGGTAGCAACAATTTTTGTTCTTTTTTTCATTGAAACACCCTTTTTCTGCTATTCTAGCTTAATTCTCTTTATCCTCTTCTTTTAAAACCATAGCTCTGTAACCTTCGTCTTTGGGAACTAAACCGGCTTCATATAGAAATTGAGATGGCAAAAAATTTGTTTTTTTGATTTTGTCATATTTTGCAAAGCTAAGATAGAGTGTGTCTTTTGCTCTGGTTACCGCAACATAAAAAAGGCGTCTCTCCTCATCAAGTGAACCGCCTCGCTGCATCAGTTTTCGATTTGGAAACCGTCCATCCATCAGGTCAACTATATAAACCTCTTTGTATTCCAATCCTTTTGAAGCATGAACGCTTAGCAGGTTCACACCCTCGCCTTGTGTCAAATCCGATGAGCCTAAAATCATGGCATTTAAAAATCTTTCATGCTCATTGTAGGGCTTTGAAAGTTCCTCTAGCAAAACCATTTTTCTAGCTATCTTAGAGAGTGAATCTACTTTTTGTTTCTCATCCACCGTGCCGTCTTTTAGCATGGCTCTCTTACTTGAGAGCAACTCAGATATATATCTGTAGATGGCAGATTCTGCGATTTTTTTCACTATCACTTTTGGCTGTTTTACACCCTTTAAATCACGGTAAAGAAGATAAAAATCATGTAAAAATGTAGCACTCTCTTTTGTAAGTTTTGGATGTTTTAAAATCGGATTTTTCATAAACTTATCTTCAAATCCGCATTTGGCAAATTTGCCCACACTTCCAAGCTCTAAAAAATCATCAAAAAGTCCAAGCTGCTGGTTGAGTTTTCTCTTCTCAAAAGGGTTGCTTATGGACTCATCCGGTGCGTAGAGTCCATAAAAAATTCTTCCATGTCCCAGAGTTTTAAGTGCGAGATAAATCTCTTTTGCCGCCGCACTTCCGATGCCCCTTGCAAACTCAAAAAGATGTATAAATGCCATCATGTCCGACTCATTTACAAGCAGAGTGTAAAAGTCCAAAACTGCTTTAACCTCACGAGAATCAAAAAAACTCGTTCCCCCTTTTCTCTTACATGTGATGCCAAGCTCTCTTAAACCAACCTCTATGCCATCAGCCGAAGAGTTGTTTCTGAATATAACAGCAATATCATCTCTGGGTGTTTGCGTGTTGCTTATTTTGTATGCTATATCATGATACTGGTCAAAAAGCTCATCATAAGCCAGCAGTTTTGGAGGGTGCGAATCATGTCCTCTTGTCACTTCGAGTTTTTTTGGATAAATCCTCTCATTGTGTTCTATAACTTTTGTGGCAAGTGAAAGGATAGGAACGGTTGAACGGTAATTTTTTGTAAGTGTGTGAACATTTGCAGTCGGAAATTTTTTTGAAAATGAACCGATGATAGAAATATCAGCTCCGTTAAATGCGTAAATACTCTGGTCATAATCCCCGACACAAAAGAGCGAAGGCGGATTCATAGCATCTATGAGAGTTCCTTGAAGCGCATTTGTGTCTTGGTACTCATCTACAAGCACCTCTTTATAGCCTAAATCTTTGCTTTTGCACATCTCTCTAAAATTTAGAAGCAAATCATTGAAGTTTACAAAACCGTACTCTTTTTTGAGACTCTCAAACTCATCGACGATATCCGCATAAATCATGGCAAAAGGCTCATGTTCCGGATATTTGCCCTTTATCCACTCTTCAAAATCCGCATGCATCTCCGTATTTTGATAAAAAGAGTAGACATCGTAGAGATAGTTTCCGCCATAAGGTGCTATTTCAGCTCCCAAATGCCCAAAAGAACGTTTTTCAAAAACACTTCTAAAGAGCGTTTTTAGCTCTCTTTGTTGTTTTAAGACAACTTTTTTGTTCTCTTTTTTTAGCCATCTGTAACTCACTGCATGAAATGTTCCGGCATCTATCTTTGAAGCCACATCTTTACCGAAAAAATCGGCAACTCTCTGCACCATTTCGGCAGCCGCTTTGTTTGTAAAAGTAAGTAGCAGTATCTCCTCAGGTTTAGCACCAGAAGCTAAAAGATGAGCAATTCTTCCAACTATGGTAGAAGTTTTACCAGTTCCGGCTGAAGCAATGATGAGATTCTGTGTAGATATAGAAGTTGCTGCGGCGTACTGTTCTTCATTTAAACGTGAAAGAGGCAAATATAGGCTCCCAAAGAGATTTTAAGAGCGCAATTATACCATGATAAGCTTCACTGGATGTTATCCGAAAAACGCTCCAAAGAGTGGAGCATTGTAGTACAGATGAAGTTAAATCTGAACAAAACCTGATGGTTTTACGCCACAAATAGGACAGTTGTTCTCTGGAAAACCTATCTCAATGTAACCACATAACGGACAGAGATAAATCCCGACTTCATCAATATCTTTACCGTCTTTTACAGCTTGAAGTGCTTTTTTATATAAATCTGCATGAACCTTCTCAGCTTCTATCGCCCAGCCAAACATCTTTTTAGCTTTATGTCCCTCGGCAACCGCTTGCTCATACATAGGCGGGTACATGTCTTCAAACTCATAAGTCTCTCCGCCGATTGCCGCTTCAAGATTTTCAAGTGTTGAACCAATTTTATCCATCGCCTTTAAATGACCCTCAGCATGGATTTTCTCAGCTTCTGCAGTTGTACGGAAAAGTTTTGCGATATTTTTAAAGCCGTCTTTTTCTGCTTGTTTAGCAAACGCACTATACTTCTGATATGCTCCGCTCTCTCCGCTAAATGCTACTTCTAAATTCTCTTTTGTACTTGGCATATTTAATCCTGATTTTAATATTTTACAAAACCATTTTATCCCTATTAAACTTAATAAAAAAATAAATCGCTATAATTTTGCTCACTACAAAACATAAAATATTCATACTATAACTATTTAACAGAAGGTTAAGCATTATGCAACAAATTGACGAAAAACTGCTAGAGGTAATATCTAATGAAACAAAAAAATCTATCAGCGGCATAAATATTGTTACTCCGAGTGTTTATATGGACTTATTTTCAAAATTTGCTTTATCACACAATGCCGATATCAAGGAAGAAGATAAAATTACAGATTATCTTTTGAGTAAAAAAATCTCTCTTTTTACAAACATGCAAGACGCAGCATCAAAAAATGCAAAACAACTGAGTGAAAGTACAGACAAAGCACTGCTAGCCATAAAAGATAAAAATGAAGATATTTTAAAAGAGGTTTTGAAAGAGACGCAAAGTTTGCAGCTTGAGATAGAGAGACTGAAAAAATCAGTTTATAAAGATGAACTTACAAATATCTATAATAGAAAATGGCTTAATGATAACTTCTTAGAAGATGAATCACAAAGTTTTAAAGATTGCGGCACACTTGCAATTATTGACTTAAACTATTTTAAAATTATAAACGATACATATGGACATATAATAGGCGATAAAGTTTTAATCTACATCGCAAATCAAATTAAAAAAGCAAGCAATAGCGTAGTGAGATATGGCGGTGATGAGTTTATCATTATATTTTCTTCCACTATAACAAGAGAAAATGCGCAGGCTCAACTCAACAACATAAGAGAAGAAGTTATAAAAAAACATTTGGTAGTTAAAGAGTCATCATTTAAAGTAAGCTTCTCTTTGGGTATTTGTGAGTTTAAAAAAGGTGATATTTTAACTGATATTATTGAACTCGCTGATAGCAATATGTATGAAGATAAAATTCAGATAAAAAATAGAATTACCGGCATTTAAGGTAAAAAAACATCCGCGAACTTCCTTTTTGCTATCTATTTACATAGGTACTCAGCCACATCTTTTTGGATATAATGGCGAAATTATTTTATACTATTTAAGGTAAACTACAATGTCAAACAGCTACGAACCACAACAAACAGAAGATAAATTTTATAAGATCTGGGAAGAGAGAGGCTACTTTGAAGTAGATTCAAACAGCTCCATCCAAGAAGAGGGAAAAAACTTCTCTATCATGATGCCGCCGCCAAACGTAACTGGACGCCTGCACATCGGTCATGCCCTCACATTTACTCTTCAAGACATCATTACACGCTATAAAAGAATGGACGGTTACAAAACTCTTTGGCAACCAGGGACAGACCATGCAGGAATCGCAACTCAGAATGTTGTAGAAAAACAACTCCTTGCAGAGGGAACAACTAAAGAGGAGATAGGCAGAGAAGCGTTTTTAGAGCGTGCTTGGGCTTGGAAAGAAGAATCTGCAGGGATTATGACAAGCCAGCTTCGCAAAATGGGAGTAAGTCCAGCTTGGAAGCGTGAACGTTTTACAATGGATGACGGACTTCAAAAGTCTGTAAAAGAGGCTTTTGTTCATCTTTACAACCAAGGCTTAATCGTTCGCGGAAACTACATGGTTAACTGGTGCACGCATGACGGCGCACTCAGCGACATCGAAGTTGAACATGAAGACCATGACGGCAAGTTTTACCACATAAAGTATCCTTTTGCTGATGGAAGCGGACATGTAGAGGTTGCAACGACAAGACCTGAAACTTACTTCGGTGACACAGCCGTTATGGTTCATCCCGATGATGCACGCTACAAAAATCTAATCGGCAAAAAAGTGAAACTTCCGCTGACAAGCAGAGAAGTTGCGATTATTGCAGACGAACATGTAGATATGACATTTGGAACAGGTGTGGTTAAAGTTACACCAGCACATGACCAAAACGACTACGAAGTTGGCAAACGACATGATTTGGAGTTCATTACAGTTTTTGACGAAAAGGGTATTTTAAACGATTACGCCGGAGAGTTTTGTGGGCTTGAACGTCTTGAGGCAAGAGAGACAATCGTAAAAAAACTCGCAGATGAGGGCTTTATAGTAAAGATTGAAGATCATAAACATCAAGTCGGACACTGCTACAGATGTAAAAACATCGTTGAACCTTACATATCAAAACAGTGGTTTGTAAGAAGCGAAGTGGCTAAAAAATCGATAGAAAAAACAAACAACGGCGAAGCAAAATTCTTCCCTCCTCACTGGATAAACTCATACAACTCTTGGATGGGAGATTTGCGCGACTGGTGTATTTCAAGACAGCTTTGGTGGGGACATCAAATCCCTGTTTTTTACTGTGGAGATTGTGACCACGAGTGGGCGAGTCTTAAAGACGAAGAGCATACATGTCCAAAATGTGCTTCAAAAAACATCGCTCAAGACCCAGACGTGCTAGACACATGGTTTAGCTCAGCTCTATGGCCGTTTTCGACTCTTGGCTGGGGAAATGGCGATGTTGACATGGACAAACTTTTTAGCTCACAGGATATGAAAGATTTTTATCCGAATTCACTTCTCATTACAGGCTTTGACATCCTCTTTTTCTGGGTTGCCAGAATGATGATGATGGGAGAGAGTTTTGTCGGCGAACTGCCTTTTAACCACATCTACCTTCATGCGCTTGTTCGTGATGAGCATGGTCAGAAAATGAGCAAATCAAAAGGAAATGTTATAGATCCGCTTGATATGATTGAAAAGTACAGTGCTGATATTTTAAGATTTACTTTGGCTATTAGTGCCGCTCAAGGTCGCGATATTAGAATGAGTCAAGAAAAACTTGAGCTTAACCGCAACTTTACAAACAAACTTTACAATGCCGCAAAATTCCTGCAGATGAATGTAGATGTTTTTCCTGACTTGGCTGGTTTTTGTGTAGAGAGTCAACTAGGCAGATATATGCTCTCCCGTCTTAATATGGCTACACTTGAAGTTCGTACATGTATGGATGATTATAGATTTAACGACGCCGCAACGGTACTTTACCGCTTTTTATGGAACGAATTTTGTGACTGGGGAATAGAGCTAAGCAAAGCCGACAAAGGTGCGATAGTTGAGCTTGGAGCGATATTTAAAGAGGCTATGAAGCTTCTTCATCCGTTTATGCCATTTATCACAGAGTACCTTTACCATGAACTCTCAGGCACAAGTTTAGAAAACAGTAGCTCAATCATGGTTGCAAAATATCCATTTAAGACAAAAAAACGAGAAAAAGATGAGGCAAAATTTGAGCTTATCATGGATGCCATCATTTCTATCAGACGTGCAAAAGTTTTAGTAGACCTTGCAAACCAAAAGATAGAGAGAGCATTCGTCAAGATAGACGGCATAAGCGAAGATGAAAAAGAGATGATGAAACCGTTTATCTCAAGACTTGCAAAAGTTGAATTTGTGGAGTTTAGCGACTCTAAAATTGACAACGCAGTAAGCGATATATCTGCCCTTTGCGAAACATTTATCCCGACAGAAAGTATAGATCTTGCACCTATAATCAGCCGCTTGAGTAAACAAGATGAAAAGCTTCAAAAAGAGATAGATAAACTCTCTGGTATGTTAAACAATGAGCGATTTGTAGCAAATGCGCCGGATGATGTTCTAGCAAAAAACAGAGAACTCCTAGCAGATGCGCAAGATAAGCAAAACAAAGTAAAAGATCAGTTGGACTCACTGCAAAAATAAGATGAATAAAATATTCGAGCCCAAACTTTTTACACTGCTTAAATCAGGCATAAGCAAAGAGCAGCTTATATCCGACATCTTTGCCGGAATTGTCGTAGGCATAGTTGCTTTGCCTTTAGCTATTGCATTTGCCGTAGCTTCGGGTGTTTCTCCTGAAAAAGGGCTGGTTACTGCGGTAGTTGCAGGCTTTCTCATCTCATTTCTGGGCGGAAGCAGAGTACAAATCGGCGGACCTACGGGAGCCTTTATAGTTATAGTCTATGCAATTGTAGAGAAGTACGGAATTGACGGTCTTCTCATTTCTACCGTTATGTCAGGACTTATATTAATCGCTTTTGGACTCTTAAGACTCGGTACACTTTTAAAATATTTTCCGCATCCTCTCATCGTCGGATTTACAAGCGGTATCGCAGTTGTCATATTTTCGACACAAGTTAAAGATGCTCTGGGCTTGGAGATAGAAAAACTGCCGTCTGAATTTTTTGAGAAATGGGTAGTTTATATCTCTAACATCGGCAGCACTAACTTATATGCGGTTATAATTACGGCACTAACCATTCTTATAACTCTATATTCAAAAAAGATTACGACTAAAATTCCCGGTTCATTTATTGCCATAATCTTTATCACTGTTGCTGTTCAAATTGCAAATATACCTGTTACGACAATTGAATCATTTTTTGGCGAAATACCAAACACTTTCTCTTTTTCACTTCCGACTTTTGAGATAAGCAATCTCTATATATACATAGCTCCCGCACTCACGATAGCACTTCTTGGCGGAGTGGAGTCGTTACTCTCTGCAGTCGTAGCCGATGGTATGATAAGTGCAAACCACCGCTCAAATACGGAACTAATTGCACAAGGTATCGCAAATGTAGTAACCCCATTTTTTGGCGGAATTCCTGCAACTGGAGCAATTGCCAGAACTGCTACAAATGTTAAAAATGGCGGAAGAACTCCTATAGCAGGTATCGTACATGCTTTGACACTTCTTCTTATCATGCTGGTTTTTGCTAGCTATGCAAAACTAATTCCTATGGCATGTCTGGCTGGAATTTTGATAGTCGTGTCATACAACATGAGCGAATGGCGCTCCTTTATGTCGATTCTTAGAGGTTCACACTTCGATATCATTGTACTTCTTACTACTTTCTTACTAACCGTATTTGTTGATTTAACAGTAGCTATTGAGATTGGTGTTGTTTTATCTTCACTTTTGTTTATGAAACGAATGTCAGACATCGGTATAAAACCTCAATCTCATATAGATAGTGACATTCTTGAGGATTATTCGCATCTGCCTGAGGGAGTCTCAGTCTATGAGATAAGCGGTCCGCTCTTTTTTGCATCTGCGAAACAGTATACGGAGGTCATAAAAGAGATAGGGTTTAAAAGCAAGATTATGATTATTCGTATGCGCCATGTCCCTTTTGTGGACTCGACGGCACTTCACAATTTTGAAGAGATGATAAAAACGTTGCAAAATTCCGGTGTCACACTTTTACTCTCAGGCGTAAATGATTCGGTATTGAAAGATTTAAGAAAGCATGATATTACTCTCTTAATCGGAGAAGAAAATATACTAAACTCTTTTGATAAAGCTCTAAAACATGCGCAAGGCATGAACGTTACAAATCCTCTTTAGGCTCACTAAAGTAGTATCCTTGCGAATACTCTATTCCAAGTTCTTCTACTTTTGCCTGAACCTCTGCATTATGTACGAATTCGGCTATAACTTTAATGTTGCTTTTCTTACATAAAAGTACCATCGCTTCAACAATGATTAAACTCTTTTTATCACTTAAAATATTTTTTATAAATGCGCCGTCTATTTTTAGATAATCCGGTGAAAATTCAAGCAACCTTGAGAGGTTTGAGCTTCTGCTTCCAAAATCATCAATTGCTATTTTAAACCCATGTCCTCTTAGCGCATTTAGCTGAGAAACAACCTCGGGTGAGCTGAGAGAGTCTATATCTTCAAGAATTTCCAAGACTACTCTTGATGGGTTGACATCGTTTTTATATGCATGTTTTAATAAAAAATCTTCCAAGTAGTTGAAGTAAAAATCACTATTTGTAATATTTATAGAAAAATCATACTCATTATGAGCAAATTTTTTAAAGCTCTGCTCTATAATTACTCGTGTAACGAGAGAGAGTGTTCCCGTTAAGCGTGAAGCTTCCATAAATCTTATTGGCGGGATAACGATTCCCTCATCATAAATTCTAACTAAACACTCATACTTTTCTATTTTTTTTGTAGTATTATTTATTATTGGCTGATAATAGGGCACCAGATTCTCTTTTTCAAATGCATCTTTAATCTTATGTATCCAGTAAACATTCTCTTGCTGTTTTTTAATATACATGGAATTTGGATCATAAATTTTATAAGAACCTCTGCTATGTTCTCGTGACTCTTTCATAGCTATTTTAGCTTGATTTAGTATTTGGTTGCCTACGCCTGATGAAACACCTATGGTAATAGAAGCTCTTGTGCTTATCTCTTCATCAACCGGTATTTCCATTTGATCGAAAAAGGAGACCATAGAACTTGCAATATCCGATAATTTATTTGCTCTCATCTCCCCTAAAGAGACTACTGCAAACTCATCAGAATCTATTCTATATAGCTTAGAGGCAGTAGGTTTGGATTTAGCGATTAATTTTGCAATCTCTATTAAAATTTTATCTCCATACTCAAACCCGTAAGTATTGTTAAAATTACTAAAATTATCTATATTTATCAAGAATATATTTGCAAACTCGCCACCATCCAAATAGTCTATAAGAGCAAACCTGTTTTCCATGTCTGCGAGGCAGTTTTTTTCTGAATTTTTCATTGTTTCAACTTTAATTATTTTTTACGATAATATAACTCTGCGGTTGCAGAGATCTATATCTAGGCATACTTACGCCTATAACTGCATCTACATAAGTCGGATCCGCTATAACAAATTTTCTAGATCCTGCCGTTACTATATCACCATCTAATGGAACATAAAGTGCCGTTGCCATATGATCTTTATATTTTACGCCAACAACACTTATGTCAAACAGCTCTTTTATAAGATAGGAAAATAGCACTGCCCTATCTTCACAATCCGACTTCTCAAAAAAGAGAGTCTCTTGAGCAAACATAACTTTTTCTCTACCGAATTGCTTATTATCTTGCTCATATTTAAAAGATTTTTGAACAAAATGTAAGACGAAATTCATCGCCTCACTCGCTTTTTTACCATCTATATATTTTTTAAGAGAAAGTGCCAAATCTTTATATGTTTTATCATCCATCGGTGCATTGAAAAACGTCTCATAATCAGCTTGCGGATAAGATCCCATAAAGTCTATAAGATTTTTATTATATGTTATCGGAATATGGTAACTATTTCCAAACTGAGAGAAAGAGAGAGTTTTACTCTCAAGATTTTCTTTAAAATCAGGAAGAGTTTCAAGAGAGAGATCTAGCGGTTTTGTAGCTCCCGGATACTCTTGCTTATAGGAGTAAACTCTTCTAACATCGCCTTTTGCGTAGTCTGAAACAACGTAATATTTTTTATCGTCAAAACTATAGTTTGGAGTAGAATATATAACTTTTTGAGAGTAGTGCATCAAAACAATACGTTTGTTTGTAAGAGCTACTTTTACCGCATACCCAAGCTTGTTGAACAAAAACCAGCTAAGAAGTCTGGAATTATCTTGATTTGTGGTTGTTCTATCTGAAATTTTCGTAACTAAAAGATAGATACCCCAATCATTAAGATTCATAGCTTTTGATGTTTTATCTATTTCCAAGACAAGTGTTTCATACTCACTCAAAGCCATGCTATTGAAAAAATTAGCTATTCCTATCTGCGTTGCAGGATAAAAATTTGCATTTTTTATGCCACTTGGTATATTAAATCCCAACTGTGAACCGTAAAAATCAAAGGAGATATCTGGTTCTATAACTATTTGAAGAGACTGCTCTCTTGACAAGTCTGCAGGCTCATCCTTTTTTTCGCTCTTTTCTTTAATTTTTATAGCAATTTTTGGACCGACAGGTTCTACTTCTTGAGGTTTTGCGGCATCTATATTTAATGGTTTTGGTTTTTCGTATAACGGCACAGGCTCAAGAGAGTTGTACGCTTCCCACTCTTGTTTGAGATATTTATTAAAAGCGGTATCTCTCTCATCTTTATATGCTTGAAAAGACTCTGTTTGAATTTTTTTAAAATTTTTAAAACTTTCTTGTGCATACAAGGCGCTAAAGCCCATAAGCAGTATTAAACTAAAACGGCCAAATAGACTGTATTGCTTTAGACCCCCATCCCTGTTTTGTTGCACGATCAACTTCCCCTTCTGTTTTATAAAGAATCTTCGCATCACTAATTTGCGAAGAGTTAATTTTATTATACTGATCAATATCATACGGACGGATAACTCCACCGATTTGTATAATCTGTTTTTGTTCATCTACTAAGATCTCTCTTTTTCCTGAGATAAAATAGTTTCCATTTTGTAAAACCTTCACTATCCTAGCCGATACGGTTGTAGTAAAAGATGAATCTCTTTTTGAACTTCCCTGACCCGTATATGCGCTGGCAGAAGCAGCTTCAAATCCAACATTTGTCAAACCGTTTAATTTTTTTACGGCTGAATTTACAGCCGAATTACTTCCGGCAGATGTAAATGCTCCTCCGCCTAAACCAACGGAATCATCTTCAGTGAGCTGCTTAGAGCCGCTATTTGCACTCTTAGCGTTTTCAGAGATAACAACAGTCACTACATCATTTACATGCATAGCTTTATGATCCGTAAAGAGAGGATTCTCCCCTTGTCCAAAGATGCTGCCGACAGATCCGAAATCTTTCTTATCCTCTTTTGAGGGCATCTGCTCAACATAAGCCGGAGGCTCAAAGTCAATCTCAGGATCTGTTAGGTTTGCAGTGCACCCAGACAAAAAAAGTATAGCATAAATGGGCATTAAATGTATTAAAAATTGTTTCATCGTTTTCATCACTTTGTATTTGGTATGCTTATTTAGATATAATCATAGCAATAATAGTTCCATATAAAAGGTAGGTAAAAATGCGTTTAAGAGATAAAATAAATGAAGATGTAAAAGAGGCAATGAAAGCTAAGGATGCAAAAAAAAGAGATGCGCTTAGACTTCTTATGAGTGCTTTTAAACAGATAGAAGTTGATGAGAGAAAAGAGCTAAGCGATGAAGATGTTATAAAAATAATACAATCTCAAGTCAAAAGAAGAGACGATGCTGCAACGCAGTATAGAGATGCAGGACGAGAAGATTTGATGCAAATCGAACTTGACGAGATAGCTTACTATAAAGAGTATTTGCCTGCACAGCTAAGTGACGATGAACTAACCTCTGCCCTTAAAGAGATAATAGAAAAAGCCGGAGCGACAACGATAAAAGATATAGGTAAAGTTATGGGCGCGGCTAGCAAAGAGTTATCAGGCAAAGCAGACGGCAAAAGAATCAACGAGTGTGCTAAGAATCTGCTTTCATAAGCCATAAGCTAGAGAAAAATACTCTCTAGCTATTACCAAACTTCAGTTTTCTAAGTGCCTCTTCTTCATTATCTTGACGCATTAGAGATTCACCTACTAAAAATGCATCCACACCGATTTTGGCTAGATCTTCTAACTGCCCATGCTCATATATTCCGCTCTCGGCAACGATTACTTTACCGTTTGGTATCATCGGAACCAACTCGTAAGAGAGATTCATATTCATCTCAAAAGTTTGCAGATTTCTATGATTTATCCCTATGATATCGCTTCCTGCGTAGATGGCTTTTATGAGATCCGTCTTATCATGTACCTCAACAAGTGCTTCCATACCAAGGTGTCTTGTATAGCCTAAAAGCTCTTTTAGCTCGCCTTTACTGAGTGCCGCTGCGATAAGAAGTATAAAGTCGGCGCCATGAACCATCGCCTCTAAGATCTGATACTTAGTTACTATAAAATCTTTTCTAAGAAGCGGAATGCCTACATATCTTCTAATCTCTCCCAGATAATCCAAACTTCCCTGAAAAAAGTGAGGTTCTGTCAACACGGAGATAGCGCTTGCCCCTCCTCTTTCATAGCTTTGAGCTATTGCGATAGGATCAAAGTTTTCTCTTATCACGCCTCTTGATGGAGAAGCTTTTTTCACTTCGGCAATAATTCTGTATGGATCTGCCTCGCTGGACTTTAAATATGGAAAAACATCTCTCGGCGCTCTTGCGTTAAAAGCAAGTGATCGCCCAAGCCAGTCAAGAGAAAACTCCTTCTCTCTTTTTATAACGTCTTCTCTTGTTCTTTTAATTATCTCATCTAAAATCATTCTAATTTTTCACCTTTTTATTTTTTAAACACTCTCTTATCTTCTCTGCATGCTCTTTTACTTCTTCATTATCGCTGCCCTCTAGCTTTAGAACTTTTTTCATTATTTCATCAGCCTTTTCACACTCTTTTAGTTTATAATATCCCCATGCCAGCGAATCAAGAAAGTATGCGGAGTTTGGCTCTATTTTTAGCGCCTCTTTAACATACTGAATTCCTCTTTTCACATTTACTTCGTGATCTATGAGAAGATACCCGAGATAGTTTAAGTACATGCCGTCTTTTTTTGTTTCAACAACTTCTTTGAGTTTTTTTATAACACTTTGATGCATAAGAGAATCATTTTTATTTTCGCTGCCCTCATACTCAAAAATGGCACTTTGTCCAAGAAATATCAAATCACCGCTATCCACATAAAGTTTTTTTGCCAAAGCCGAAGCTTTTTTATAACTTTTAGTCTGAGTATATAGCTGCAACAGCAATTCATCATCTACTTTGCTCTCTTCTAAAAATTCACCCATTTTTACAAAATCTCTTTTATAGCCATATATCTGAACTATTTTTTGAGCGATATCTTTGCTAAAGTCTATTGAGTAGAGTCTTAAATATGTCGAGAGAAGCCCCTCAATGTTGTTGTCGTTACTGTAAAATCCAACAAGTTTAGAACATATATTCTCTGAACATCCGTGGATTCTCGAATGAGTCTCCAACTGTGCGATTGCATCTTTTTTTCTATCCAAGTTAACATACAAAATGATAGCCATCTTCTCCAGTATCAACTCGTTATACTCTTTAATATATGCACCCTCTAGATATTTAAGCGCAGTATCAAACTCTTTAAGCTTGACATATATCTCACTCACCAAAAGATAGTCATCCGTACTCTTTGATATCTCAACCAACCTTTTTGCAAGTTTTTTTGCCTCAAGCAGTTCATCTTCTTTTACGAGTGCGGTAATTTTCATACGGGTGAGTTCATAATCATCTATATTGTTCTTGCAAATGGCATCAACTCTTTGAATAACTTTTTTGTTTTCATTTGCCGCTAAATCATTTTTTAAAGAACGGTAAAGATACTCTTTTTTATCAGTCTCTTTATAAAGAACATCAAATAAAGATGAAGAACTGTTATAATCTCCAAGCTCCTCAAGATAAAGAGCACTCAAAATGAAGATATCCTCATTTTGAAACTTTTTCTGGCTTCCTGACGTTTGTTCAATCTGCTTCATACCAAAGCAACCGCTAAAAAAAACAACACTAGCCACCAATAAAAATATATTTATATAATTACGCATCAATTATCCCGGGGCACTCAAGTTTCAACTCATCTACCCTATCTTTAAAATATTCCCAAAAAGGAAATGTTATACACTGCGTTGGTCGCACCTCATAAATCATACAGCCATTTGCAGCTTTATCGTAAAAAGCACACTCATAACTTTCACCGACTTTTCTCTCTTTTATTGAGTATTTATACCCGTTTTTAAAGAGATATTTCTGAACAAACTCCTCTACATCCAAACCTGTAAAATTAGCGATATTTTCTACCTCTTTAGGAGTTACATGTATATATCCGCTCTCACCGGTACAACACTTAGCACTACATGTACTGCATGCCGATGCATCAAAGTAGTAGCCGTATCCATCTTTTTTAATTATATTTGACATTTTATGCTCTGTGTCTTTGCTTTTTCATATATATTTTTTGCTCTTTGTGAAAACTCTTCACCCTCAAAAGCGATAAATGGCTCATGAATCTTCATAAAGGATTTAGATCCGTTTCTTGCATGTACCATTACCAGTGAAGCCGCTCTATCTATTTTCGGATGCACAAACTGAACATCCACTGCTCTTATTTTAACTCTATCCAACTCTGCACAAATTGCTCCAAATTGAGAAGCATCATAGCAAAAAATAAAGTGAGAGTTAGGCTTTAAAATTCTAGAGACTTTCTTAAAAAATTTATCTAAGGGCAAATTGACATTATAGCGTGCATGAAACAACATCTCATTTTGGCTTTTTGTTACGCCTTCGTGGTAAAAAGGAGGATTGGAGATGACATAGTCATATTTTGTCTCCTCTTTTAGCTCTAAAAAATCTGCCTTGTTAATTTTATACTCTATTTTATTAACTCTTGCATTAATCGTTGCATACTCTACAAATGTATCTTGTTTCTCGACTGCTTCAAGTTCAACTTTTTTATTATCCCTTGCAACCAAAAGCCCGACAACACCGCATCCCGCTCCAACATCTAAAACTCTGCCTTTTGGTTTGAAAGAACTGATAAAATCATATAAAAAGATAGAATCACTGTTATAACAGTAGCCAGAATCTGGCTGATAAAGAATCATCAAAAACCTTTTAGAGTATAATTTGCGTAATTATATCTCAAAGGGTTTAAATGATAATTATTCCGGCAAGACTTGCTTCAAGCAGATTCCCTCAAAAAGTATTGGCAGACATCGGTGGACTGCCGATGGTCGTTAGAACGGCAAAAAGGGTTACACATTTAGACAGAGTCGTTGTAGCTGCAGATGATGCAATAATCATTGATGTATGCAAAGCTCACGGTGTCGAAGCAATGCTCACATCTACCACACATAAAAGTGGAACTGACCGCATAAACGAATGTGCCAACATACTAAATCTCAGTGAAGATGAACTTATCATCAATGTTCAAGCAGATGAACCTTTTATAGAGGGTGAAGTCGTTGAAATGCTCCTAAAAAGGTTGCAGCTGCTAAAACAAAAAAACGAATCTTTCATTATGGCAAGCTGCTATAACTCCATAAACAGCCAAGCCGCACAAGATCCAAATCTGGTAAAAGTTGTCTTAGACGATGAAAATAACGCTATCTACTTCTCTCGCTCGCCTATTCCATTCAACAGAAGCGGTGAAGCTCAATACTTCGGTCACATAGGCATTTACGGATTTAGCAAAAAGAGCCTGCATGAATTTTGCAACCTAGAGGATGCACCGATAGAGGATATTGAAAAACTAGAACAGCTTCGTGCGATCTATCATCAAAAAAAGATAAGCATGGTTAAAGTTGCAAGTACAGGGTTTGGAATAGATACAGAGGATGATTTAAGAAGAGCTGTAGAAATATTTTTATAGTATCTTCCCTATTTATAGGGATTTAAAGCCCACTTATCTACTTCTAAAACAGGCTGTTATTTTAGAAAGGGTACAGAAAAGGCCATTACAATGCTTTAAAAATAGACTAATGAAAGTTTATGACCTTGACTATAGATATGAAACATATTATAATCATCCCTATACAAAAGGATGAAAATGAAAGATATATTTAAAAAACTCATTACAGATTTTATAGAATCCCAAGCAAAAGATATATTTCCAAGGCAATTCTACATACCACTTGATAGCAAAAAAATAATCTCACTTATAGGGGTGCGACGAAGTGGAAAGAGTTCGATTTTATTTGATATGATAAATACCCTTAGACAAAAAGTTCCAAAAGAAAACATCATCTATATAAACTTTGAAGACGACAGGCTCTATCCTTTGGAGCTCTCTCATCTTGATATGATTTTGGAGAGTTACTATGAACTTTATCCTACCAAAAGAGATGAAAAAGTCTATCTGTTTTTGGATGAGATACAAGCGGTGCCACAGTGGGAAGTGTATGTTAGAAGAATTTATGATACTTTGAACCTTCAGATATTTATCACAGGCTCTAGTGCCAAACTGCTCTCAACTGAAATGGCTACAAGTTTACGAGGCAGAACTATAAGCTATGAGATATTTCCTTTTTCATTTAAAGAGTATTTGAGATTTCAAAATATAGAGGTCAATCTTCACTCTTCTAAATCACTTAGTTTTATCAAAAATGCCCTCTCAAGCTACCTCAAAGATGGCGGATTTGCAGAGACAATCGGCGAAGATAAAACTATAGCTAGAGAGATACTCAGTGATTATCTTGAGCTTATAGTTTATAAAGATATAGTCGATAGATACAACATCTCAAATAGAAGCCTTCTAAAGATCCTCAATAAATACTGCTTTACAAACATCGCTACACTCATAAGTTTCAACAAACTCTGCAATGATTTTAAATCGCAAGGTTATAAACTTAGCAAAGATACACTATTTCAATACATCTCACATCTTGAAGATGCCTATGCACTTTTTACAGTACCGATTTATAGAAACTCCATCAAAGAGGAGCAACGAAACCCAAAAAAAGTCTATGCCATAGACAATGGATTTAAAAAAATATACGACTACGCCATAGACAAAGATATAAGTAAACTCTATGAAAACCTTGTGTTTTTACACTTAAGAGCCAAGACAAAAAATATCTACTACTTCAAACAAAATCAAGAAGTGGACTTCTACGCTAAGCTAGATGATAGCGAGATACTAGTAAATGTAAGCTACAAAATAGAAGATACAAAAACAAGAAAACGGGAGATAGACGGACTCCTCGAAGCGATGGAGTACTTCAAACTAAAAAATGCCTATCTTGTCACAGAAGATGAAGATACAACCATAGAGATAGAAGATAAAAAGATATTTATCGTGCCACTTTATAAATATTTGTTGGGATAAAAAAGGATCTTGCAATGTTTCAAAAGAGATAAGTTGCATTGTATTGACAACTATTATAGTAAAAGGCACAACAGCTTCAACTACAAAAGGAAAACTCAATGAAAACTACATTTTATTTTGGTAAATGGGACAAGATAATTCAAATATATTAAACTAGAGTTATATAAAAACAGTATAATATTTAAACTACACTTTAAATATTTACGATAAAATACTATAAAAACATAAAGGTATCTTATGCTTAAATATATACAAAATAAACAAGTAAGAAATATCAGTAGCATATCCTTAGAGTTTATAAGAGAGCAGTATTTAGAAAAACTCACTTCAAAAAATAGGCTTGTAGGACTTATAGGGCAAAGAGGTGTAGGCAAAACTACTTTGATGCTTCAGTATCTAAAACAAAACTACAAGCCTTATGAGTATCTCTATTTTAGTGCAGATGATATTTACATCATCAACAGTAGCATTTATGACATTGCGGATGAATTTGTTCGTCTTGGTGGAAAAATTATTGTCATAGATGAGATTCATAAGTATCAAAACTGGGCAAATGAGATAAAGTCTATCTATGACAGTTTTCCAGAACTCATCATACGATTTAGTGGAAGCTCTATGTTAAATATCTTACATGAGAAATTTGACTTAAGCAGACGAGCGGTTATAAGCTATGTGAAACCTTTAAGTTTTAGAGAATTTTTAAAACTAGATGCTAAGATAGACCTACCAAAACTCACCCTTGAAGAGATACACAAAAATCACAATGAAATAAGCTCCACTCTAGCACTAGAACATCCAACTTTATATAAAAACTTTTTAAGATACCTACAAATCGGATACTATCCATTTTTTATAGAGGATGAAATCGAGTACAAAAACAAACTTTTCAATGCGTGTGAAAAGGTGATAAACGAAGATATTCCATCTTTAAACAAAATAGACTACACCCACTTAAGTATCTTCAAAAAGTTTATCGCGAAGCTTATCTACTCAAAAGTCCCATTTAAAGTGAACATCGCTGAACTTTGCAGGGAGTTTGAAGTATCGCACCCTACACTGGCAACTTATTTAGAGATTTTAGAAACCACAAAACTTATAAGACCTATCAAAAAATACTCAAAAAATATATCGAAAAAACCAGAAAAACTCCTCTTCTCAAATACAAATTTGCTTTATACTTTTGCTGATGAGTTTGGTGTGGAAGTTGATATAGGCACGGTTAGAGAGACATTTTTTGTAAGTTGTTTTGAGAGTATCTATTATAGTGATGTTGGAGATTTTATTGCAGATGGCATCATTTATGAAGTGGGTGGAAAAAATAAAAAGTTTAAGCAAATAAAAGATGTCAAAGATAGTTTTGTGGTAATTGATACAGACTACTCTATGGAACAAAATAAAATCCCATTGTGGTTGTTCGGGTTTATGTATTGAAATAGTGTTTAGACAAAATATGGGTGTTTGGTTTGGTAGGATTTGAGAGAAAAAATAAATGGAGTATCTAAAGTGAGTAAAACAATAAATTCTAAAGATTATTTTTGTATCAATTGCTTTGAGGATAAAAATATAAAAGATTTTATTAAAAGTAATGGCAGTTTAGTTGCAGATGGAACTTTCAAATGTGGTTTTTGTCAAGTTTTGGATTGGACTCATTATGAAAAATACAATATTAAAGAATATAGTAGAAAGCTGTTTAAATCAAGTGAAATCTATACTATCCCTCAAAAGGTTTTGAATAAGAAAATAATTGAGATTATTAATGAACATTTTGAATATGTTGAATCTCCAAAATATAATGAACAAAGTAAATTAATGAATTTAGTTGAGATATTGTCTGAAAAGCTTTTTTCAGGTAAATCAACCGATGTTTTAATAAAATTGGCTAAATATAATTTTATCGAATTTAGAGAATTTCCATTCAAGGAAAGTTGCCATAAAACATACTATGGTGATTCAAAAGAAAATTATGTAGGAGAAGAAATTTCTTGGATTAAATGTTGGAAACAAAAAGAAAATATTTCATGGAAGGAATTTAAAGAACATACCAAACATAAAGCAAGATATTTTGATCATGAAAAAAGTGATTTTAAATTAAGTCAAAAACTAGAACCTTTTAAAAAGCTTTATAAATCATTAGCAAAAAATTTAGAAACTCAAAAAGTTTACAGATTGAACTAAAATCAAGGTGCGTTTTGTCTATTCTTAAGCCATAGAAGTAGTATTTTAATATTGATGTTTTATTAGATTTTATTATTTTATAGATGTGGATTTTTAGTACGATTTTAGTTGAAAGAAGTCTGGACTCATATCCTGTAAAGTACCTATTTTAGGAGCCTAAAAGAGTTTTGCAACCTAAAAGATGCTCCTATAGAAGATATAGAAAAACTAGAACAGCTTCGTGCAATCTATCATCAAAAAAAGATAAGCATGGTTAAAGTTGCGAGTACAGGGTTTGGAATAGATACAGAGGATGATTTAAGAAGAGCCGTAGAAATATTTTTATAACTATGAGAAATACTTTGGTAACGCAATATATGCGTTACTAAAACTAATTTAGATATTATCTCTAATACCCAAATCTGTTATAAGTTTAAGATAAGCATCTTTATCTGTTCTTTTAAAGTATTTCATAAGACGACGGCGTTGTCCTACTAATTTTAAAAGACCAAGTCTTGAAGCGTGATCTTTTTTGAATATTTTTAAATGCTCAGTAAGTTGAGAAATTCTCTCACTTAGTAGTGCAATTTGAACTTCACATGAACCAGTGTCGTTTTCAGTGCGACGATATTTTGCAACAATTTCTTGTTTTTTAGCCGAATCTAAAGCCATAATAGCCTCCAAATGGTATATTTAATCTAACAGTCACACAATGTGCATAAAGTTGAGGCGAAATGATATCTTATTTATTCTTTTATTTCAACTTCTTTTGATATAATCAACAAAAAATAAATAAAAGTAATCAATATGTTAATAACTCGTGCCAGTGAATATGCAATACTTTCTCTTATAGTTTTATCAAAGAGTTCCTCAGCGATAGATAGTGAAACTCTATCAAATCAGCTTTCGATACCAAAAAGTTTTTTGGCAAAAATTTTACAAGCATTAGCGAAACAGGGCATCTTAAAATCATACAAAGGCGTTAATGGCGGTTTTACACTTCTTTTAGAACCTAAAGATATAAATATGCTTCATGTTATGTCTTCTGTTGAAGGAAAAGCACCTGCAGTTTTTGACTGTGCGCCTTCAATGTACTCTTGTCCCTCAGGCAAAGCACCTCTATGTTCACTATGGCCTTTTTTAAATAAATTACAGGGAAAGATAGACTCTTTTTTAGCAGATTTAACTTTAGCAGACATATTAGAGTAAAGATTTGGCAAAAAAACTTACAACAAGACAGCAAATCGGCACAACATTAAACTTTTTACTAGCACAAAAAGATTTAAGTGTAGTCATTTTTGTAATGGCGATTTTAGCCATTATCATTGTTCCGCTTCCCTCAGCCCTACTCGATGTAATGTTGACGGTCTCTATTGCCATTTCTGTTTTGATTTTACTTATCTCTCTTTATGTTCCAAAACCGACTGACTTATCTACTTTTCCCACACTTATACTTATCATAACGCTCTTTAGGCTGGCACTAAATATTGCAACTACAAGGATGATTTTAAGTCACGGGCATGAAGGACCTGATGCCGTCAGTGATATCATAACAAGCTTTGGAGCGTTTGTTGTCGGCGGAAACTTTGTAATAGGAATCATAGTTTTTTGTATCTTGGTTCTTGTAAACTTTATGGTTATAACAAAAGGTTCTACAAGGGTTGCAGAGGTTGCTGCTCGTTTTACGCTTGACTCAATGCCCGGAAAACAGATGGCAGTTGATGCAGACCTTAATGCCGGACTTATTGATGATGCAGAAGCTAAAAAAAGAAGAGCTGCAATTTTACAAGATGCCAATTTTTACGGAGCAATGGACGGATCTAGCAAGTTTGTCAAAGGTGACGCAGTTGCAGGTATTATCATCACGCTTATCAACATCATCGGCGGATTTCTCATAGGTGTTTTTCAACATAAAATGAGCGTTGGTGACAGTGCTTCAACATTTACACTTCTAACCATAGGTGACGGACTTGTTGGACAAATACCTGCACTAATCATCTCTACCGCAACCGGTATTATGATTACCCGCTCATCCGGCGAGGGCGACAATTTCGCTGAGGGTGCTATCAACCAGATAATGGGAAATGCGAAAATCATGATGATTGTCGGATTTATAATGCTTCTATTTGCTATGGTTCCGGGGCTTCCGACTCTTTCAATGGGCTTTGTCGGAATTATGTTCGCACTTCTTGGCTGGTCAATCTATAAGTATGAAAAAGGCGAATTGACGATACTTAATATTGAAGGGCTATTAACGCCAAAAGAGAAAGAGTTCCAAGCAAAAGAGAAAGCTGCTGCGGCAAGACCTGCGAAGACTCAGGAAGAGATAGCAAAAGATGAAGAGAATGCACTGGCAGATATCTTAAAAGTCGAAATGCTTGAACTCACACTCGGTTATCAGCTCATACGCTTGGCGGACAGTGCGCAAGGCGGTGATTTGCTAGAGAGAATCCGCTCGATGAGAAGAAAAATAGCATCTGACTTTGGTTTTTTAATGCCTCAGGTTCGCATCAGAGACAACCTCCATTTACAGCCTCAGCAGTACCAGATTCTTCTAAAAGGAATCTCTATCGGCGAAGGCAAAATTATGCCTGATAAATTTTTAGCAATGGATAGCGGCATGGCAACAGGCGATATCAAAGGCGAACCGACAAAAGAGCCTGCATTTGGACTTGATGCTCTTTGGATAGCTCCGGAACTTAAAGAAGATGCGATTATAAACGGTTATACGGTTGTAGATCCTGCTACCGTTATCTCTACGCACATGAGCGAACTTGTGAAGAAAAATGCCGAAGATCTTCTCACTCGTCAAGAAGTTCAAACACTTATATCCAAGATTAAGAATGATTTCCCTGTTATCATTGAAGATGTTCAAAAAGTTGCTTCTATCGGACTTATTCAGAGAATTCTCAAAGCTCTTTTACATGAAAAAATACCTCTTAAAGATATGCTGACCATCCTGGAGACGATTGCAGATATCGCAGAGTATACTAAAAATGTAGACATCATTACAGAACAGGTTCGTGCAAAACTCTCGCGTATTATTACTCAAATGTACTCTGGAGATGACGGAGTTATAAGACTGCTTACGTTTGACACTTCATCGGAGCAGTTAATGCTGGAAAAATCAAAAGAACGTGATGGGGCAAGAACTCTGGCTCTTAATGTTGGTGAAATCAATGCTCTAGTTCAAGCGACAAGCGCAAAAGCCGCAGAACTGCTGCAAAAAGGAATCTCTCCTGTTGTTATTATCGTAGATCCGCAGCTTCGTAGAGGTGTAGCTGAGATATTTGAGAGGTTCTCTCTTGATGTCGTTACACTCTCACATGCAGAGATAGATTCAAGTGCCACTTTTGAAGTAATGGGCTCAATCTCAATAAATAAAAAATAAAACTCAACCCAAGGAAAAAAATGAACAATAAAACAGTTCACCATCTCTCACACACTGATCTAGACGGCTATAGCTGCCAACTGATTATGAAATATACGCCCTACTCACTCTTAAACTATAATGCAAATTACGGTGCGGAAGTAAAACAGACGCTGGAGCTGATTTTGCAAAATATCTCCAATGAAAATAAAAGCGCAACTATTTTAATAACTGATTTAAACTTAACAGCCGATGAGTCACGATGGCTAAATACAGAAGTTCTCAAAATGAATGAGAACAAAAAAGATATTACGCTGTTGCTGCTAGACCATCACGGAACCGGTGAAGATAGTGCGCAAAAATATGAGTGGTACTTTTTAGATACGCAAAGATGTGCTACTAAAATTACTTATGATTACGCAAGAGAACACTTTGAACTTAATGAACCTGAGTGGATGGAGAAGTTTGTAAATATAGTAAATGCGGTTGATCTGTGGAAGATGAATGAGAGAGAAAATTTTGAGTACGGGAAAGTTTGTATGCGTCTTATCTCTGAAGCAAGAGAACTAAATAAGATTATGTTTCCTAAGGCTGATAACAACTATAAAATATCACTTCTACATGAAGCAACAAAATATATCGACAAAACAGATGCTCCAATCGTTTTGGATGATTCTATTCACATGTTGAAAAAAAGCTTTTTTAAGATAGATGTTAATGACACTATTGATAATCTAAGTACAAAATTTATCGTCTCACTGCTCGGTGAAGCAAGGCGCGATAAAACAATCTACTATAAGGGGTACAAAGGGTTTTTAAGTTACGGTGTCGGAAATACTTCCATAGTGGGAAACGGCTTTTTACTGACATACCCTGAGTATGATTTTATAGTTGACGTAAGCTACCGAGGCACGCTTAGCATAAGAGCAAACAACAGTGTAAATGTTGCACTAATCTCCAAAGAGTGGACAGGCGGCGGAGGTCATCCAAATGCAGCAGGTGGACGTATTATTGGATTCAAAGAGCAGTATAGATATGATTTAGTAAAACAGCAGCTAGAAAAAATTATAAATGAAAAAGAAGCAACTGCAGGAGAGCTTGAGTACAAAAAAGAAGCTTAAGTTTTTTTTGTACGATTATTTGCAATTAGCAAAATATCTCTCAATCCCATCAGCCAAACCTTTAGCCAAGGTTTTTCTGTATGGATCTTCTCCAAGTCTTTTACCCTCTTGAGGATGAGAGAGAAAACCCACTTCAACAAGGACTGATGGCATCTGGGCTCCGACTAAAACCCAAAAAGGTCCTTCTTTTACTCCGTTGTCATTTACATCTTTATATTTTTTGTTGACCTCGCCAAGCATCCCTCTTTGGAGGTCAATCGCTAGTTTATTTGACGCCAATATATTATGATGATTTAAAAGATTGAGGTAACTGTCTTTTCCATACATGTTCATGTCACTCATATCTGCGGAGTTCTCTGCCGCAGCTGCATTTTTTGCTCTCTCAGAACGCGAAGGAGAGAGGAAAAAGCACTCTATCCCTTGAATATTATTTGCATTTTTTTCCTCAACTGCATTAGCATGAATGCTTACAAATATATTTGCATTTCTATCATTTGCAAACTTTGTTCTATCTCTGAGCTTTATAAAACTATCTTTACTTCTGGTCATATAGACTTTATAACCGCGAGATTTTAAAATTTTCTCTAACTCTTTTGACACCTCAAGTACAATTACTTTCTCTCTATATTTATTATATCCTATGGCTCCGGGATCTTCACCGCCATGCCCGGGATCTATAACAATGATTTTATCCGTCTTTTTTTTACTCGGCTGTACTGTTTTTTGGGTTACTTGTTCTTGTGGAGTTTTTTGCAACTTTGATTCAAAAATTACCTCTAGCATTTTAGAGTTTACAATATGAGATATATTTATTTCAGAACTATTTTCAACCACCAATCTAAGAGTATTCGGATCATATTGAGACAACTTTATTCTATCAATTTTTGCTCTATTTAGATTATGTGCTTTCATCAACATTGATGTCTTAATATCAAAAACATAAATATATTTTTTTTTAGCTTTATCGTGAAGAGTAAAATAGTTAATCTGTTTGTCGCTTATCTCTTTATCAAATGCTAAAACAAGGCTATCCTCATCCCATTGAACTGATTCTAACTTATGTAACGGTTCTACATGCACATCTTCTTTTATATTTTGTTGTTTTAGCATAATTTCAGGTTTAGGTTCCGGTGGAGTATAGCCGCTTTTTGAAGATAGCCCTTGAAGTTCTCGAGAGTATTTCGAGACATCTATGCTCAAAGCCGTTCCGCTCTTTACTATGCCTTTTAGAGATTGAAGCTTTAAATTGGAATCATTCTCTACCATAGCACGAAGATAGAGGTTTTTATAATCATTATAAGCGCGAAACTGATTGCTCTGACTTCCCGAGACCATATATGAATCAGCTCGTTTTAAAATTTCACCGCTATTTGAAGCATAAAGCGGAGCTAATAAAATACAAAGAAGTAAAAAAAAACGAACCATTACTTAATTATTCGCCCTGCGTAAGTTTGTTCATCAACTCTTTTACTGAAATTATTTCATTGATTCTATATCCGTTTGTTCCCGAGAAGAAAAGACCGGTTTCAAGGTTCCCCTCATAGGCATCACTTAACCTGTCTGCTATACAGTAACCGACCTCTTTCGCCTCTTCTCCACGATTACATGGGGCAACACAGTTGGAGATACACTTAATTGCAGGACCTTCTCTATTCTCAACAAGCTTGGTTAGGTTCGTTCTTACCCCTTGAGCAGGATACCCTACAGGAGATGAGAAGAGTTGAATATCCTCTTTTTTACACTCTAAGAGAACATTTTTAAAGTTTTGATGCGCGTCACACTCATGTGTCGCTATAAAACGAGTTCCCATTTGCACGCCTTGTGCACCAAGAGAAAACATCTGCTCAATATCATTTTTATCCCAAATACCGCCTGCCGCAATTACAGGTATGTCACCCCAAAGTGCAGCTTCCTCAACAACAGGCTTAACCAAATTTTCCAACTGATTCTCTTCCATCGAGCACTGCTCGTACGTAAAACCTTGATGTCCTCCACTTTTTGGACCCTCTAAAACCACTGCATCCGGAAGTCTGTTGTATCTTTTTTGCCATCTTTTGCAGATAATTTTAAGCGCTTTTGCGGACGAAACGATAGGAACAAGCGCAACATCCGGATAACCCTCTGTAAACTCAGGCATATTTGTCGGAAGTCCTGCACCTGTAATTATAATGTCTATTCCGCTCTCACATGCATCTTTTACGACTCTCTCATAATCATTGATGGCATATAAAATATTTGCGGCAAGCGGTTTATCGCCACATATAGCTCTAGCACTCTTTATAATTGCGTCAAAACCCTCTTTTGAGTAAAATCCAAGAGTATCAAGCGGTCTTCCTGCAACTAGTTTTGCAGCATAATGTTTATTTTTATAATAACCCGTACCAACTGCACTGATAACGCCTAAACCACCCTCTTTTGAAACATTGCCAGCTAACTGATCCCAACTTATACCGACACCCATTCCGCCTTGAACTATAGGTTTTTCTATAATATATTTACCGATTTTTAGTGCTTTCATACTCATTTAGTTCACCTTTAGCTTCGCAAATTTTCTTCTTCCAACTTGAAGTATGTACTCCCCGCTAGATAGCTGCAACTGTTCGTCGCTTACTTTTTCTTGGTTCATTTTAACAGCACCTTGCTTAATATCTCTTCTTGCCTGAGAAGTTGACGGTGTTAAATTGCAATCCACAAGCGCTTTTGCTATCCAGATATCTCCATCACAGCTAAATTCATCTATATCTGTGGGAATCTGATTATTTGAGTGTACTCTGTCAAACTCATCTTTTGCATTTTTTGCAGCCTCAGAAGAGTGAAATCTTGCAGTTATTTCCAAAGCCAAATCTTCTTTAACGCTTTTAGGATGCAAAGAACCGTTTGCTACGCCCTCTTTTAGAACTTCTATTTCACCAAGCGTTTTTGCACTAAGCAGCTCATAGTATCTCCACATTAACTCATCAGAAACGCTTAGTACTTTTCCAAACATATCGTTTGGCTCATCTGCAACACCGATGTAGTTATTTAGAGATTTACTCATCTTTTGCACGCCGTCAAGACCCTCTAAAATAGGCATCATTAAAACTGCCTGCTCTTTTCCTATTTCATAAGCTCTTTGAAGATGACGCCCCATAAGAAGGTTAAATTTTTGATCCGTTCCGCCTATCTCAATATCGCTTTTAAGATGTACGCTGTCGTAGCCTTGAAGAAGCGGATAGATAAACTCACTTATTGAGATGGATGTTCCACTTTTGTATCTTTTGTCAAAATCATCTCTCTCTAGCATCCTTGCAACATTAAAAGTCGTTGTAAGCGTTAGCATTCCGGACGCTCCAAGCGGATTTATCCACTCTGAGTTAAAGACAACCTCTGTTTTGGATGGATCTAAAATCTTAAAAACCTGATCTTTATAACTTTTTGCATTTTCCTGAATTTGGATAGCACTAAGAGTTTTTCTAGTTGCACTCTTTCCTGTAGGATCACCGATTTGAGCCGTAAAATCACCTATGAGAAATTGGATTTTTGCACCATATTTTTGAAAAATTGCAAGTTTCTGCAAAAGCACTGTATGCCCTAGATGCAAATCCGGTGCGGTAGGATCAAAACCTGCTTTAACTGTATAAACTTCACCTTTTTTAAAATAAGCATGCAACAGCTTTTCAATTCTTTGGCTGTCTATGATTTCAGCACTTCCTCTTTGTATCTCTCTTAGGGCTTCTTGTAACATAATCTATATTTCCTATTTAATTTCTAAATTATTCTGGCTCTAAAAAAAAGCCAAGTAAAATCACCTATAAGCATCATCAGTGCGAATAAGATGTATAACTTTTATTTTTTGTTCGATTTTAACACGAAGAGTGTTAATATCAGCTTCTTTTGACTCAAATTCTATCTCGCAATATCTTGTAGACTCACTTTTATTTTTTCCTAACTCTATTTGGTTGATATCAATTTTTAGTTTTGCCAAAAAATTTAAAAATTCAGCCAATGTGCCGACCCCGCTGTGAAGAGAGACTATCATGTTATAGTTGTAAACATTACTCTTTTCCCATCTTACAAAAATCATCGGCTCTTTTGCTTCAACTTTTTTAATAGCGGTCTTACACATTTTATGGTGTACATGTGCTTTTCCTTTTTCTAAAAAAGCCATTATTTCATCACTGTTTTTAGGATGACAACAGTAATCAAACACTACATCACCAACATGTGTCGCACTGTATATCTCAAGTCCTTTAAGAGTGTATAGTTTTAGCTTAAATCTGTGTCTTGAGAGAAATGTTTTAAAACGGTTATTTTGTCCGATATCTATAATATATTTATGAATTACATCACGAAAATGCTCAATATCAGTTGCAATAGTCGCTCTTTTTTCACAGCCATTTTTATCAAACCACTCTTCAACTCTTGAACTGCTTAGATTCATGGCAGTGGCTACAATATTTACGCTTGACTTTGAATCTATCTCTCTTGCTCTTGCATTACAAATATATCTCATATTTGTTTTTGCTTTAGATGTCTTAACCGCATCTATCCAACTGCATCTTGTGATACTGTTTACGTCAACTTCTATTCTTACGATATCACCGTTATGAAGCTCGTTTATAAGCGATGTTTTTGCTTTATTTACCAGAGCTGATTTTGCATGATTTCCTACATGTGTATGAACAGCATAGGCAAAATCAAGCACAACCGCACCGCGAGGAAGCGTAAAAGCATCTCCTTTTGGTGAAAACACGGATATATCTTCACTGTAGAGATCGTTTTTAATCAGATCGTAAAACTCTTCAACTGACTCATTTTGATATCCAAGATTGTGGAGCCAATCAAGCTTGATATTATCATTTCCGCCGCTTTTATACTTCCAATGCGCAGCAACACCCAGTTCTGCTGTTTGATGCATATCATAGGTTCTGATTTGTACCTCAAAAATAGCAGTTTCATGAAAAACAGTCGTATGAATAGTTCTATATCCGTTATCTTTTGGCACTGCTATGTAGTCTTTGAACCTTGAAGAGAGCGGTTTGAAGTGAAGATGAATCAGCCCTAAAATGTTGTAACACTTCACGGCATCCTTTGTCAATATTCTCACGGCAAGGAGGTCTAAAACCTCTTCTATCCCTACGCCTTTTCTCTGCATTTTCAGGTAAATCGAGTATTTATGCTTTACACGAGAGAGAATCTCAAAATCATCCTCGCAAAAGCCGTTTTGAACCAAAACTTTATTGATTTTTTCTTTAAACTCCTCAAGCTTCATCTCAATCGCATGATAATGCGTGTCAAGATAAGCTTCAATATGTTCTTTCTCTTCTTTAAAAAGGTATGAGAAACTAAGATCTTCTAATAAATTTTTTAAAAAAGAGATTCCGAGTCTATGTGCAATAGGTGCATAAACAACAAGTGTTTCTTCGGCGATTCTCTCCTGTTTTGGAGCAGAGAGAGCATCGAGAGTGAGCATGTTATGAAATCTATCACAAAGTTTTACAACCAAAACTCTGACATCTTTGATACTTGCTAAGAGCATTTTACGGAAAGAGAGTGCGGAAACTACTAAACGTTCGTTTGAATTTGAAGAGATAAGTTCGGCATCTCTGATGCTGTCTATTTTTGTAAGACCCTCAACTAAATGTGCGACATCTTCTCCAAAAACTCTATTTATCTCATCGATACCCACTTGAGTATCTTCTACCACATCGTGAAGAAGTGCCGCTACCGCCATAGCTTCGTCATCTGAGATGGACGAAACGATACCGGCTACCAATATAGGATGAATTATATACGGCTCTCCGCTTTTTCTAAACTGATTTTCATGTGCAACTTTTGCATATTCCAACGCTTTTTTTAAAGTATCGCTTGGAGGAATTTGTGCAAAGAGATACTCAATCGCCGAGTCAACATCATCTATATATTTTATTTTTTTAATATCCATTTGACTCAGGTTCAATCCACTACTTTTTTATATCAACAAAGCCTTTGATTGTTATAAGGCCCTCTGCTATTTCCATAAGAGCCAAATCAGCTACTTTAACATTTTTTGAAACATTTAGCTTGCTTATAGCACCGTTTAAAAGCTGGTCTGTTCTTTTTGATACTGCAATCGCCAATTGATAGCGATCCATTCTTGGATTGTTATCTAAAATTTTTGCTGTTAATTCTTCTACTTTCATTTTCGTTCTCCGTTTTTTTATTTAATTTATAACGCAAAAGGAACAAAGTCCCTTTTGTTACGCTAAGACCGCTTCGGTCACTAAAGCTTGACGCCTAAAGCATCGCAAACTTACCTAACTATAGAGCAGTTTTGCATATTTCCGTTTACTATGATATCCAAAAGATTGCCTTTTTTAAACATATCACATACTAAAATAGGGAGTGAATTATCTTTAGCGAGTGCAATAGAAGTGTCATCCATAACCTTGATATTGTCATTCAAAGCCTGCTCATACGAAAGAGTAGGCAGTTTTACGGCATCACTAAACTTGTTTGGATCTTTATCGTAAACACCGTCAACTTTTGTGGCTTTTATGATAACTTCAGCTCCGATTTCAACTGCTCTTAGCGTTGCCGCTGTATCTGTTGTGAAAAAAGGGTTTCCCGTTCCTGCTGCAAATATTACAACACGTCCTTTTTCTAAATGGCGAACTGCACGACGATTTATATACGGCTCAGCTATCTGCTCCATTTTGATAGCAGTTTGCATACGAACTTGAAGTCCCGCATGTTCACATGCCTCTTGCATTGCAACCCCGTTGATAACGGTAGCAAGCATCCCCATGTAATCACCTGAAGTTCTTTTGATAATTCCGTCTTTTGCAGCCGTTACACCGCGGATAATATTACCGCCGCCGATAACGATACCGACTTCAATGCCGGCATTTACTAAAGACTTAATCTCTTGCGATATATAATTTAAAATCTGCGTATCAATCCCATGACCCGCTTCACCTGCAAGAGCTTCGCCTGAAAACTTTACCAAAACCCGTTTGTTAGCCATGCAATTCCTTTATCTATAAGTCCGCGGATTATACTAAAAATTGTCTTTGATATTGCTTTGCTTAACAAACAAGTTACAATTATTGACATACGATATATATTTATATATACTTCGTAAAATAAGATTTAGGACTCTAAATGCAAAACACTCTTCATGGTCGTTTTTGGATAAATAAATCCAAACATGATTTTCTCGGCAAAGGTCGTATGGAACTGCTTATACGCATAGGCGAGAACGGCTCAATAACAAAAGCCGCAAAAGATATGAAAATGAGTTATAAAGCAGCTTGGGATGCTATCGATGCGATGAACAACCTCTCTGAATTTCCTCTTGTAGAGAGTTCAAAAGGCGGAAAAGGAGGCGGAGGAACTACTATAACGGAGTATGCAAAAGAGCTCATCCAAACATATACGATTTTACAAGAGGAGCATCAGCTTTTTCTAAAAAAACTTGCACTTAGAATAGACGAAAAAGATGGACATATATCACTTTTAAAGGGCATGGATATTCGTCTGAGTGCCAGAAATCAGCTAAAAGTAAAAGTTGTAGAGATACACAAAAGCAAAGTTGAGAGCGAACTCACACTAGAACTAAATGAAAATAATCAGCTCACTGCAACTATTACAAACGACTCTTTTGACGCTTTGGAGATTGATATCGGTGTACAACTATATGCCATTTTTAAGGCAAACGCACTTACCATAAACAGCGATATAAGCCTTAAAAAAAGCGATGTAAACCGTTTTATAGGAAAAATCACCCGTATAAACCGTGATAGTTTCAATGCCGAAATCATAATCGAACTAGACAATAAAAACAGCATATGTTCAACCATGAGTATAGATATTTTTGATGAACTACATGTAGGCGTCGGCACGGAAATCGTTGCCTTTTGCAGACCTAAAAATATTATTTTAGGCAGATGGTAAATTAAAAATATATCGTTATATATTTTACAATATTACGATAATTAAAAACAAGGGAAAAAATGAAAAAGTTTACAATTATTCTGATGTTAATTTTAGCTCTAAGCAATAGTTTACATGCAGACAAAATTGATGTTTTTGTAGCTTCTAGCGCAAAACTTGCAATGAGCGAAATAGTAGAGGAGTTTAAAAAATCAAACCAAGATGATACGGTAACTCTCTTTTTCGGAGGAAGCGGCAAAGCTTACGCTCAGTTTACAAACGGTTTTGCTTATGATATTTTTATGTCGGCAGATGCCTCGTATCCTGCTAAAATAGCATCTAACAAAGATGCCATAAGCGAACCGAAGGTTTATGCACTCGGTGTTGTAGCACTCTATAGCAACGATAAAAATCTTATCAAACAAGGCATGGACGCACTTAAGAGTGAAAAAGTAAAACACATCTCAATTGCAAATCCAAAACTTGCACCTTATGGAGAAGCGGCAATGCAAGTTCTTGAGAGCTATGGACTAAAAGATGCTGTTGCTTCAAAAATCGTTATGGGAGACAATATCGCTCAAAGTGTTCAGTTTGTAGATAGCGGTGCGGCTGATATAGGGCTTGTGGCTTTTTCGCTCTTAAAAGAGACTCAGCAAAAAGGGGCATATCTTATCATAGATTCCTCAAAACATCTGCCTCTTAAACAATCGTTTGTAATTACAAAATATGCGAAGAACAAACCGCTAGCACAAAAATTTGCCGATTTTATAACTTCGGAAAATGCAAAAAAAATATTTGAAAAATATGGATTTACTACAAAATGAATATATTGCAAGGAACTATCGTTTCAATAAAGCAAGCTGATGACCTTATGCTTGTTTTTATCGATGTTAAGGGTCAACTTTTTAACTCTCTTATACTTGAAAACTCTCAAGAGAATCGGCTGGAGTCCGGCATGGATGTAAATCTGATTTTTAAAGAGACTGAAGTAAGCATTGCTACAAAAGAGTCCGTTGTTAGCGAAAGAAATAGTTTTATTTCAAAAATAACAGACATAGAAAACGGTAAACTACTCGCAAATATAACATTTGATTTTTTTACAAACGAGATAGGCGCTATTATCACAAAAGGTGCGCTTCACGGCTTAAAATGCAAGGTAGGCGATGATTTTAGATGGTTTGTAAAAAGCAATGAAGTAACGATTCAAAGGATTGCAAATGGATGAAGCTTTTATACAGACAATGAAGCTGACATTTAAATTAGCTTTTATAACAACGGTTATTTTACTCATCATCGGTATACCGCTTGGGTACTATCTCTCACAAACAAAATCAAGATTTAAACCTATCATTGAAGCATTTGTCTCTATGCCCTTAGTGCTTCCGCCATCTGTTTTGGGGTTTTATCTGCTTCTTGCCTTTAGTCCAAAAAATGCTTTTGGAGAGTTTTTGCAAGAAAATTTTGACATTAGACTTGTTTTTAGTTTTGAGGGGTTGGTTATCGCCTCCATTATCTTTAGTCTGCCTTTCATGGTCCACCCGATTCAAAGCGGATTTTCTGCCCTTTCAAAATCACTTAAAGAGGCTTCGTACACACTTGGAAAAAGCACAACTGCGACTCTTTGGTATGTACTTTTACCAAATATTAAATCTTCTCTACTCAGTGCTTCTGTAATCACATTCGCCCATACAGTCGGAGAGTTTGGAGTGGTTTTGATGATAGGCGGAAACATAGCCGGAGAGACAAAAGTGGCAAGTATCGCAATCTATGATGAAGTAGAATCACTTAATTATGCAGTTGCAAACCAGTACGCTTTTACTCTTTTTATCATTACTTTCGCCATCTTACTTTTTGTTTACGGGGTAAATAAAAACATGGTAAGAGGCGAATTTAAATGATATTTTAAATCGTTAAAACTCCTTAGATTGAGCATTTTTTACAAATCTACTCGCCATTTCGCCTGTTTGTATAACTATCTCATTTACCTCGTTGGCATTATCTGCATTCTTTTGTGTTGTTTCTTCCAACTCTCCGATAGTATCATTTATATTTGAAACCGCTTTTGATTGCTCCTTCATTGTACTGCTAACCTCATTTATAGAGCCTACCATAATATTTACCGTAGCGGATATTTGCCCCAAACTCTGCTGTGTCTTCTCTGCCAGATTTCTAACCTCATCTGCAACAACTGCAAAACCTCTGCCATGTTCTCCGGCGCGAGCCGCTTCTATTGCCGCATTTAGCGCAAGAAGATTTGTTTGATCTGCTATATCGCTAATAATGCTTGTAACGGACTTAATATCTTCAGATTGTCCAACAACAGTATGTGTTTTTATCACAATATCATTGATAGCCATTGTGATAGATTCCATTGCTCTTGAAGTATCTTTTAACCTTAATGCCTGCTCTTGCGCCGAAGTGGTTAGCGAACGCATATTTTGCGAAAGTTTACCTGATTGCTCTTCTAGGCTATGACCGTCTTGGAGTTCTTGCTTGCTAGCATTTGCCAAAGCTCTTCCAAGACTATTCGTACTCTCAAACAACTCTTTCATTCTGCCTGTTGCATCAGATATATCAACTGTCGGTTTAAAATTATCACCCTCATAGCTTTTTAAGACTTCCAGCACTTTTTTGATATTTTCATTCATGGCATCAAGCATAGAGTTTACAATCTCTCTTAGCCTATTGAGCGATTCATTGTGGGCACTAACCTCAACTCTTTCAGTCATATCTCCTTTTGCAGTCTTTTTGGCAACATTAGATAGATTTTCAATAAGTTCATTGTCCAAAACTACTCCATCTTCCATATTTTTAATATATCTGTTAAACTCCTCAGCTATATCTTTAATCTCATCGTTTTCTAAAATCTCTATTCTAGAGCCGTTTTTCTCATTAAGATTTCTGATTCCATCTAAGAGAATCTGAAGTTTGCTTTTAAATTTTATAGAAACTATAAGCGCTATAACAATAATTATAAACGCGATGCTAAGAAGCGTAATTGTGAAATTCCACATATTGTCTTTAACTTGATCACGCATTTTTTTATTTGAGATGCTAACTCCTAGATACCCTGAAATTCCGCCTTCTTTCCAGTTTGTATGACAAGAGATACACTCTTTTTCAGCGATAATTTGCTGGTAAAATGTAGAAGTATCACTCTCTTCGTCTATTTTATAGGCTTTATAGTCTACAAATTTCAAATCTCTATCAATCTCGAAGTGGCAGCTTTTGCACTCTTTTGATTTATCCATTAAAGTGCTTCCGTGAAATCCAGATGATTGTTCAAGCGGCGTATAACTCCAGTCTATTCTAAGATACATTCCATTTGTTTTGTCATATATCTCTTTGTTTGGATTGTAAAATTGATCATCTCTGTGAACAAAAGGCTTACCTACCGTAACATCATTTGATTTATAATTCATCAATCCTGAAGATGCATATAAAACAGTCTCTTTAACTCCATCTAAGAAGGCTATATTATCCATAGCGGCTTGAAATGTTTTTCTCTGACCTCTTGCAAGAGAATCTTTTGAAGAAACGACATAATTGTGCAAAATAGCCGATCCCTTATCCTCTATCATCTCTTCAAGTTTTGACTTTTGACTGTAGTAATTGATTGTTATAGAGATAACGGATATAACCAAAACACTAAAAACTAAAGGAAAAGAGAGTTTAAATAAAATAGACTCGGCAAAATTTCTTTTTTGCATTTTTTATCCTTCAAACTTAAAGTTTTTAAACTTGGCAATTGCTCTTTTATCATCGAAAGTGTGCAGCATAATCTGTCGTGGAAAGTGTTCACTTGCACATCCGATACAAGGATGTCCTGCTTTTATACATGTGTTTGTATTGTTATTATGACCAATTTGCATACAATCATTTTTAGTTACGGGTCCTTGACAGCCAAGTTTTAGCATACAACCGGGTTCGCCTATCTTTTTAGCATAGTTTTTCTCTTGAAATTCTGAATAGTAGATACATCTCTCATGTACTGTTTGAGAGTAAAATCTAAGTGGTCTACCCTCTGCATCAAGTTCAGGAATAGTTTTAAATTTTGCATAGTGGAAAATAACGTAAATCAGATGTTCCGGTTTCATAGGACAATTTGGCAGAGCTACTACAGGTTTATTTAGCTTTTTAGCTTTTACAAAATTACCTATTGACATAACTCCTGCATCCATCCCCTGCATACCTGTGATTCCGCCAAAAGCTGCACATGTTCCGGCTGCCACACAAGCACTCGCACTTGTGCTCATCTGCTCCATCCACTCCATGATAGGACGATCTCCCATCATACAAGCATGCGGCATCGCTACGGGAATAGACCCCTCTACGACAAGAAGATAGTTGTTTTTCAGCTCTTTTGAGGCTTTATCAAGCAAGTCTGTAACCTGTTTTCCGGTTGCTAGAGAGATGTCAGGATGATAAATTATATTTGTATATCTAGTAAGAATATCCAGCACCGAGACATCTTCTATGTTTAAAAACGAACATGAGCATCCAGAACATGAAGATCCATGTAGCCAAATAATATTTGGCTTTATCATTTTTCCATTTTCCATCGCAACTAAATCTTCATAACTGAAAAAATTTGCAGCCCCAACCGCTGCTATTACCTTTAGCATCTGCTTGATAGCATCTCTTCTTGTTAAACTCATCTTATGCTCCTCAATGAACAGAACATGCAAGGCATGGATCTGTTGATCTTACTATTCTTGCCAACTCTATGGGATTTTCAGGATCTTTTATCTTTGTTCCTATAAGCATCTTCTCGACGACGCCCGGTGTTCCTTTTGCATCTTTTGGCGAAATATTCCAAGTTGTAGGAACTATCATGTCATAATTTTTAATCAATCCGTTTTCATCTGTCTCTATCCAGTGTGCCAACGCTCCTCTTGTTGCTTCGGTCAAACCAAAACCGACGGCATTTTTCGGAACAGCTCTCTCTACAAAAGCAAGCTGATCTGGAACAACTTTTTCAATGTCTTCGAGCATTTTATCAATGATGATACTTGAAGCGATAGCTCTGCAGAGATGTCTTCCCAAAACAGAGTTATAATCCTTAAATGTAAGGTTCAGCTTAGAGTTTATCGAATCAACAAGTGCGTTTAGCTTTTTGTTTTTACCGCTTTTATATGTATTTATAACCCTAGCCACTGGACCGACTTCCATAATTTCACCTTTATATCTAGGTGCTCTTGACCAACTGTATTTTCCATCTTCTTTTGTATGCTCTTTTTTAAACTCTTCGTAGTTTATCGGGGTAAGCACTGTAGAATCAAGAGGTCTAACATTAGAGTCCGGAGTACTTTTGTAGTATGAATATTTATGATCTTCAAAAATATGTTTCAAATCAAGTTCTTCATACTTATCGCCAATCGTTGAGCCGCCTATAAAAAGATGATTTTCTCCATTTTCATCGGGAAGATATGGGTAAGAGAGGTAGTTTCCATACCCTGCACCTATTTTAAAGTAGTCCGGAAACTCTTTTGCTACGGCAATAATGTCGTTTATGTAGTTATTTTTTATAAATTTTCTAGCACTCATGACTAAAGATCTGTATTTCGCAAGTTTTTCAACCGTAGGTATCGTAGTGACACCGCCTGCTTCAAGTGTAACGGAGTGTGGAGCTTTTGCACCGAAAACCGCCACTGCTTTTGTCAAATCAGCCATAACTTTAATAGCTTCAAGGTAATTTTTAATCGCGGTAAAATTTGTAGTGTTTGATTTTGCATACATAGCTTCATATCTCGGCAAAAATGGAGCTGCAGGAAATATCTTAGAGCTTTTAAGCTCATTTTGAACCCAGTTTTTCACGCTAAGAACGCTCTCATCATCCCCTTCATACTTTAAAACTGCAGTTATATCGATAAAATCAAGTGCGCTTAAAACATAAAAATGCAGAAGATGGTCTTGAAGCTGATAAGCGCCGACAGTCATATTCCTTAAAAGTTGACCGTTATGATTTGGTTTTATTCCCATTGCATTTTCCAGTGCAAGAGATGCCGCCTCTGCATGAGCATAAGGACAGACTCCACAAACTCTTTGTGTTACCTGCTGTGCGACTCTGGCATCGTAACCTATAAGTGCCTTTTCTATCCCTCTATACATATCGGCAGAGCATTTTGCTTCTGTTACAATCCCATTTTCAACTTTTGTAACAAACTTAAGGTGTCCCTCTATTCTAGTTAAGGGATCAATAGTGATTTTTTGTACGCCCATTTATAACCTTTAATATAGCAAAATTAAAACTTTCTTTGATGTATAATACAACTTGAACTATTAAACTTACCATAAACAAAAATTATATCCTGTCTTTTTTTATTATAAAAAAACATTATAAAGAAGCATAGATTCTCATTAAACTATGCGTGCTTCATCTCCTTTTGCTACATAAAACTTTTTAAGCCACATGTCCAAAGGGCTTATTAATTTATAAATCACGGGAACTACCAGCAACGTCAGCACCATTGAGCTTAAGAGTCCTCCGATTATGGATATCGCCATCGGTGCTTTTGTCTCGCTTCCAAGCCCACTGCTAATAGCAAGCGGAATCATGGCAAAAACCATAGCAATTGTCGTCATCAAGATAGGGCGGATTCTCTTCTCTCCGGCTTCAACAAGCGACTCATCAACACTTTTTCCGCTCTGGGCTGCATGATTTGCAAAATCAACCAGTAAAACGGCATTTTTCCCTACCATTCCCATTAGCAGCATAAAGCCTATCATAACAAAGAGGCTGAATTGAAGTCCGGAGATATAGAGTGCGAGCATAACTCCGATAATGCTCAGCGGAAGTGCAACCATTATAATAATTGGCTGAATAAGCGACTCGTATAAAATAGCCAAAATTATAAACATTAAAATCACGCTAAGACCTATCGCCACTCCGAAAGCTTCTCCTGTTTTTACCATCTCTTCGGCAAAACCGGTAAATCTATAAATCACACCCTTTGGCATAAGATTGTCTATCTCGGCTTTTGTGTATGAAACAGCTCCGCCTAAATCAAGTCCAAACAGATCTGCAAAAACAGTAACCTCTCTTTGTCTGTCAAAGTGGTTGATTGTTGCGAGCGTTTTACTTTTACTAAACTCTACCAAGCCATCAAGATAGACCAGTTTGCCATCTTTCGTTCTGACTTGAAGTTTTTTAATATCTTCCAAGCTCACTCTGTTTTCATCACTCAAACGAAGCGTAATGTTGTACTGTTTTCCACTCTCTTCAAAATAGGAAATTTCCAAATCACTTGAGAAAGCGATAGATATCGCTTCTGCGATGGCAGATGCAGATATACCTAAACTAGAAGCGTTCTCTCTTAAAATATTGATATCAATTTGTGGTTTTGGATCATCTAAATCCGTATCGATATCTACAAATCCCTCTTTTTTAGATATGTACTCGACCAAATTCTTCTTAGCCTCACTCAAATCCTCAAAGGAGTCCGATTTTAAAACTATCTGATACGGAACAGAGACACCAGCACCTTTAATATTTGGAATTGCCGAAGCCGTTATAAACATCTCTTTTTTATACGGCTCAAGCTCTTGTCTGAAATTTTGGACTATCTGTTCTTGAGCGAGATCTCTTGATTTTTTATCGCTCAGTTTTACATAAATAACTGCTTTATGCTTCTCTTTGGCTGTGTTATAGCCGACACTCAGCGTCGTATACTCGACATAAGGGCTTTTTCTAACCAAATCTTCGACCGTTTTTGATTTTTTTATCATCTCCTCAAGCGAGATACCGGCATCAGCCTTTATTTTTATCTCGAACTCCGCCTTGTCCTCTTTTGGTATAAAATCCATACCGATTTTTGGAAAAAGAGTGAGTGAAGCAAAGAAAACGACAAAAACAAAAATAAGAGTTGAGACTTTATATTTCAAAACAAACAGAAGCGTTCTCTCATAGATTCGCTCAATAAATTTAAAAATAGGCTCACTCAAATCATAAAACCTGCTCTCGCCCTTACTCAGAGTTCTAGCACTCAAACTCGGAATAAAGCTAAGAGCAATAGTATATGAGATAATGATGGCAAAACCGACCGTCATGGCAAAGCTCTCGAAAAACTTTCCTACGATTCCGCTCATAAAAGAGACGGGAACAAATACTGCCAAGAGCATCGCCGAGATCGCCAAAATGGTAAAAGCCATCTCTTTTGTGCCCTCGTATGCAGCCTCGTATTTCCCTAAACCCTCTTCCATTTTTTTATAGATATTCTCAATTACTACGATAGCATCGTCTATGATAATTCCGATTGCCAAAGTAAGACCGATAAGAGTCATTTTATTTAGCTCAAATCCCATGTAGTCCATCAAAGCGAACGTACCCATGATGGAAGCCGGAATAGAGAGAGCCGAAACAAGAGTGATGGTAAAGTTTCTTAAAAACACAAAAACTATGATTGCCGCAAGTATAGCCCCATATATCAAGTCAAATTCCACATCTTCTAGTGAATGGATGATAAAAGGAGAGGTGTCATTTAAGATAATCACTCCAAACTTATCTCCTGCCATCATCTGAATATCCGGAACAACCTTTTTTACGCTCTCGACAATAGAGAGCGTATTTGTACCGGAGATTTTTTGAACCTCAAGCATAACGCCTTCAACTCCGTTATATGAAGCGTAATTTTTGGCATCACTCAAAGAGTCTTCGACCGTTGCGATATCTTTTAATTTTATATTGTCTTTTATCTCTATATTTTTTAGCTCTTCGATACTTAGCGCATCTGCCTTTGTTTTAAGCGTCAGTTCCTCGGTTTTGGTTATAAGTTTTCCGCCGCCGATTTTAATATTTTCTTTTGCAACTGCCGCATTTAACTCTGCTATCGTAATCGCATACTTATTTAGCTCCGTTATATGCGGAAATATCTTAATCTCTCTATCTTTATAGCCGACGATGTTTATAGCGCCGACATCATTTATTTTTTGAACTCTGGGCTTTACTTTCTCATCTGCAAAAAGCATAAGATTTTCTACGCTATCATTTTTTGCGGTTAAAAATATATTTATAATAGGCGCTCCGCCGATATCAAGTTTGCTTACAAGAGGCGTTTTTGCATCTTTTGGCAAATTCACGGCAGAAACTTTATCTCTTACGTCATTAGCGGCTTCATCGATATCTCTCTCTAAAAAAAACTTGACTGTTACGACACTTACACCATCGCTGCTGCTAGATATGATACTGTCCACACCGCCGATTCTTGAAATCGCTTCTTCTATCTTATCTGTAATTTGTGACTCGATAGTGCCGACTTCTGCTCCTGGATAGTTCGTTTGAATCGTAACTATGGGAAAGTCTACATTTGGAAAAAGAGCCGAGGGCATTGACTTGAAGCTCATGTATCCAAATATAACCAATGTCACAACATACATAAGAGTTGCGATGGGTCTTTTGATTGCTAATTTATACATGTAGGCTACTTTTTAGCATCTATTACGCCGTCGCCGAAGAGTTTAACTACAAAACCTTTTGCCTCTGCCTCTGCACCAAGCTTTCTGCTTTGTTGATTTACATGCGGATAAACTTTTGTGATAACGCTTGTATGCACTTTTTCATCTCCGTCGATTTTGTACTTAAATGTCTGCCCTGCTTTAACCGTCTGCCAATATTTTTGGTCAAACTCAAGTACGAGTTTTCGCTCGTTTTGACTCTGAATCTTTAAAATGGTTTTTGGCGACATCTCTGTTACCACATCTCCAACTTCTACATTTTTCTCATAAATAACGCCGTCATAAGGAGCATAAAGTATAGTTTTTTTGTACAAAGCCTCTCTGTAGTTAAGATTTGCTTTTGCATGTTCAAGTGCTGTTTTTGCCTTCTCATACGCAAGTGCATAGAGATCAAACTTGGCTTCGTCTATAAGATGTTTTATTTTCTCTTGTCTCTCATAATCTCTTTTGGCATATTTAAAGACGACCTCGGCATTTGCCGCATCGGCTTTTGCGATTTCAAGAAGAGCTTTTGTGTCATCATTTGCAAGTTCTACGAGAATATCCCCTTTTTTTACATTTTGCGAGATATCTACATGCACTTTTTTAATGATTCCGCCCGCATTAAAAGCCAATGCCGAATCCCTAAGAGCTTCCACGAAAAAATTGGCATACACCTCTTGTGCATTTAAACCCAGAACTAACAATAGCAACACTAAAAATATCTTTCTCATTTTAAAAACTCCTCTAAATTTTTTCCGCTGTGGTAGTAAAAGAGAGCATGTGCGATTTCAAGTTCACATAAAGAACGCTCATACAAGGCACTCGCACTCGTTTTTGCGCTTAGTGCGTCAAGATAGATTACATAATCGACTATACCTGCATTATACTTCTCATTGATGGTTTTAAATGCGCTCTGTGCTGAAGTCAAGGCACTTTTTGCACTTTGAATCTTCAGTTTTACACTCTCAAGCCTTGCAATAGATATCTCATAATCCGCCTTTTGCTTATGAGACATGTACTCCATCTGTTTGCTTAGAGCTTTTGCATTTAAGTCAACAGCCTGTTTTGCTTCACTGGTAGCACCATAGTCAAAAATTCTCATATTCAACGAAAGGAGAGCTATATTTTGTTTATCTATTTTCGCAGGGTGTGTCGATTCGATATCGTTATATCCATAAACGGTGTAAACATCTTCTAGTTTTACCTTAGGATAGTATGCACCTTCAAGAGCTTTTGAGCTGCTTTGCAGTGCGTTTTGTTTATACAAAAGCGACTTTATAGAATCACTTTGTTCAAAAGTATCCGCTGAAATCTCCATAAAAGCAGATGATTCAAAACTCTCTATCTTCTTTCCAACTTTAATCTCCAACGCTTTTTTAGCACTTAGTATCTCAAAGAGCACCGACTCAATCTCATAAATATTCGTATCATAAGAAGCTTGAAGTCTCTCTACATCATCACGTGTTGCAAGTTTTGCATCATAAAACTGTTTTACTCTCTCAAGCTGTTCATGCATAGATTTTTTTGCATCCTCTTTTGCCGCCAGCAGTGCTTTGAGGCTTTGTATCTCGTAAAAATCCCTTACTATCTCAAGTGATATATTTTTTCTCTCTTGGGATTCATCATGAGCACTTGCCTTATGCTCATTTTTTGCCCTCTCAAGCTGTGATGATTTGATACCGCCGTCATAAACATCAACTTCTACTCTGCCGTAACCGCTGTAAATATCACTTATCTGAAAAGGAGTGACATCGCTCGTATTTTTATAAGAAGCACCGATATCAATCTTCGGAAAGAAGTCGCTTTTTTTTGACTCCACCTCTTTTTCTTTGGCATCTTTTGTATATTTATATGATTGAAGAAGGTTGTTATTTTGATGTGCATGTTCTAAAATAGATTTTAGAGTATCTCCAAAAAGCAGTGCCGGGAGTAGTAAATATAGAACTCTTATCATTCTTATACCTTTTTCGTTACAAGATGTCTCGCACTTATGTCTTTAATAGTAAAAACAGTAGTGCGAGTGTATAAAAATATTACTTGACTAATGCTACTGCATCAATCTCTACAAGTGCATTTTTCGGAAGAGTTTTTACCGCCACCGTTGAGCGCACAGGTTTATGAGAACCAAACGCCGCCGCATATATCTCATTTACAGTTGCAAAATCATCCATTGAAGCTAAAAAAATCGTAGTTTTTATAACGCTTTGCATTGAAGCTCCAGCCTCTTCTAAAACAGCCTGAAGGTTTTGTAAAACCTGTTTCGTTTGAACCACGATATCATTTTCAAGCATAACGCCATCCGGAGTAAGAGCGATCTGCCCCGATGTAAAAACCATCCCGTTTGCCACTACTGCCTGTGAATATGGACCTATTGCCGCCGGTGCTTTGTTTGTTTGTACGAATTTCATTTTTTTTCCTTAATTATTATGTTAAACATCTATTTTGGTTTGTAATTATAACTAAACTGCTATTGAGAGAGTTATCTGCCGACTCTATTTTCATAAAAAACTATAAAATTATCTCAAAGAATATTAGCTCAATATAATTTCATAGATATTTTTTTTCTAAAGATACTCTCTAAAACTACTAAATTTATCAGATTGTACAAATTGTACATCTTGTGATATTTCATTAAAATGCTTTTTGGCACATTCTATTTTGGATGATTCAGAAGTTTTGATATCAAGTCCTAAACCACTTCCCTTGCTCTCAACTACAAAGTAAAGTTTCTCTTCATTGTCTTTTTCGATTAAAACTGCCCAGTCAGGATTGTAGCTTCCAAGTGGAGTATTGATTTTAAACCATGATGGAAGTTTTGTAAAAAGTTTTACATTCTCATTTTCATTAAATGCTTTTGCAAAATTTTCTTCTATCGTTGAGTCATAAACTGTATGCGTGAAGATAGATTTATTTACTTTGTTTTCTATCATATTTGAAGAGAGATACCCATACAACTCATTTTCCTCAAAACACTCTTGCGCATAGTAAAATTCATTGCCTAATTTTTGGTATTTGATACCATCAACTATAAAGCTATTCATAGTTTTTTTGATGATTTTTACCGCACCATCTATAAACTTTTGAGGATTATTTTGAAAATCTTGTAACTTCCCACTTTTTATGAGAATGTCAACAATATTTTTTCGCATCAAATTTGTTTCATTTTGCAAGTAAGTTACAACATCTGGAAGTTCATAATCTATGATGTCACAATCCATAAATTTATCTTGGGCACTTCCTTCAAGGATCTCAACACCGACTTTGGTTATTTTATTTTTAGCTTTTGAGTAAAGATATTTGATTTTTCCTATGGTTAAATCATTTGCCATTTGCTTGGCACACTCAAGTACGAGCTTATCAACATCAAAATCCACCCTGTAGGTCGTTTTATATTTTATCTGCTCCCACAAGGCTTTAAAATCATCACTAAGATAGACTTCTTTGTTTAGGGTGATGAGTTTTTTATCATCTGCATTTTTTATATTCATCGTTCCTGCAACTTTGAGTATTACAGATACTATTTGAGCTTGAACCGCTTTATACTCCTCTGGCACTTCAAATTTATTCTCTTTGATGTCAGCTCTTAGGGAGTTTTGCACTTTGCCTTTTTTATCAATGTACTCTTTTGCTTGAAGATATCTAAACATATCCTCACTCTTTGAGGCACCAAAATATTCTACGCTTCCATCTTCATTGACTACAGGAATATTTGAAAAGAAGTGTTCTTCAATGACACCAAACTTGATGCCCTCTTCATCTTCAATCTCTTTTTGCAGTGCCTCAGCAAATTTCTCATAGCTCTCATTTGCCATGACTGTCAAAGTATTTACATCAAAGCCTCTCACTCTCTCGCCATCTTGATTTACACAGATTCTAAGACCTCGACCTATCTCTTGCCTCTTTTTCATAACAGAAGAAGTTTCATTGAGGGTACAGATTTGAAATACATTAGGATTATCCCATCCCTCTTTTAATGCACTATGAGAAAATATAAAACGAAGCGGTTCACTAAAACTAAGAAGTTTCTCTTTGTTTTTCATGATTTTGTCAAATATACTTTCATCATCCACAGTGTTTCCTGAAGTATCTTTGAGTATGCCTTTTTTATCAGCGGAAAAGTATCCATCATGGATTTTTGAGACTTCCGTATTTACATCCACATCATTAAAAAGCGTACTGTATTTTCTTCTTTTTGAAATCTCTTTATATTCCTCTTCAAACCACTGAGCATATTTACCCTTTACAGGATTTGTATCTGCATCATATTGTCTATAATTGGCAACTCTATCTATAAAAAAGAGCGATAAAACTTTGATCCCCTTTTGGGTAAGACGAAGCTCTTTATCTAAATGCTCTTCTATGGTTTTTCTTATTTGTAATCTTTTGATACTATCATCATCCACACTGCCAATAGTTTGCCCAATATCCACGCTTTCTTGGTTAGAGAACTCTATGTATTCATTCCCTTTTTCTATGTAAATATCATTTATTGTATAGTCACTATAAACACCTCTTCCCTTTGATACTTCATAGAGATTTTGTCCATCTTTTACCGTTACAATTTTTCTCTTTGTTGTGCCGTTTTGATTTACATCTATCTCTATTTTTGCACTTCTTGGATTTGCACTTACGCTTATGAGCTTGATATATGGCTTGTTTGAACTATCTTCCAACTGAACATTTGCCACTTCTATCTGCTTGACGAGCTGTTGCTCATACGCATCAATGCTATCGAGCTTATACATAAGATTGAATTTTTCCACATGTGTAGCACTGTAACGCAATCTACAGAGCGGATTAAGCGTTTCTATCGCCTCTTTTGACTTTGCAGTGCTATCAACACTTTGTGGCTCATCTATAATGACTATGGGGTTTGTAGAGGCGATAAACTCTATTGGTTTTTGACCGTTTAATCTATCGTTTTGTCTATGGATGATGTTTGCTTTTGTGTCTTTGCTCGGATCCGTAAAGCTTTTTCTAAAAGCATCTATGTTGATAACCATGATTCGTATATCACTGCTTGTTGCAAAATCTCTGACTTGTTCAAGGTTTGAACTATCGTAGATAAAGTAGTCATAATTGACATTATCAAAGATTGATTTGAAATGTTCAGTCGTTATATCAAGAGTTTTTTTCGTTCCCTCTTTTATGGCGATGGAAGGCACAACGATGATGAACTTTGTAAATCCATAGCGTTTGTTCAACTCAAAAATAGATTTGAGATAAACATAGGTTTTACCTGTTCCTGTTTCCATCTCCACCGAAAAATCCATCGAGCCAAGCTTTTTACTTTGAGCGAGTCCATTTTTGAGTTGAATATTTTGTACATTAGCAAGGATTTCATCATCCAAAAGTTCAAGACGATTGCCGATACCCAAATCATTGAGGTCATTGATAGTTCTTTGACCCTTTGCACCATGTGTTACAACGCTAAAGTTGCTTTGGCAAACCTCTTGCCCTTCAAAGATATCTACTATGGCGCTTATGGCTCTGTCTTGGTAATCTAAATTGCTGTCGAATTGTATTTTCATAATTTGTTCTCTCCATCTTCTATGGGTTTTAACCTAAAATCTTTATTTGCATGATATTTTGATAATGACCTATTTGTATTCATAAATAAACCAAAATGTTCTTTTTCTTGCTCTATAGTTATTTTAAAATATTCATACTCTTCTTCAGTATAATATTTTTTAAGAATATTTATAAGTTTTTCATCTTCTGTAAAATCTTTTAAAAAACTTCTTGATGATACTAAACTACCATTGTATGGGCGTTCTTTATATATATTATCTATCGTTTTATAGAACTCTTTTTTATTGTCTGTTTGATACTGACATAATGCGTAATAATTTTGCAAAAAATTAATATCTTCAGAAAAGTGATTACGGTTTTTATTGATATGGTTGATGCATTGATGATATTGCCCAGAATAAAATAAATATTGAATTTTTAAAATAAAAATATTTCTATCAAAATAGTTATTTTTATTTAAAACAATATCTTGAAGTTCGATAAAAAATTTATACAAATCATAAAAATTCTCTTCACGATAGTAAATTACTGGAACTGATGGAAAGCCAGTAACTGATACAGCATTTTCTTTTATCCTCCGTTCATCATAATCATATTTTTTCAATTCTTGACGAATTTTTTCAAGTAATAAAAGTTCTATGGGAGAGGAAAATTGATTGAAACTAAAGATTTTATCTATCAATTGTTCAATTTTTTTAGAAGATTCAAATATTTGCTCACCTATCGGCATTAGCAAGTGGCTAATTTTAGGGTCAAACAAATAACTTGCATTAAGGCATTTATTTTGAAGACCTAATTTAATATCATTTTGAGATAATGTTCCACCGCGTATTTTTTCTTGAAAGAAAGATGGACTTGAGTGTTGATGTTGCATAATTAAATCAAATAGATGAAATAAACTATTATAAATTTGATACATATCCAGTTCTACTATGGGTCTCAAACTTTTATATTTTTTGTGTTCTGGAAAATAGGAAAAGACAAGCCAAAAAATTATAGCAGATACTATTGATAAAAAAAACTGATAATAAAAAATACTATTTTTCGCCCAACTGTATAGTTCTGTAAAGTAATGTTCCATTATAAGTTATTTATCCATTGGAAATTTTTTATCATAATTTAGTCCTTAATATACTGCTCAAATTCTTGTCGAAGATATTCATTATCTTTAATAATCCATCGTTTAAATGAAGTAAAAGCCGATCTATTACTTAGATGATATTTTATTTTTATTAAATATTCATTATCTGGATTTTCTTCATAGTCAAAAAGTAGTTCTTGAAATATTCTAATTTCTTTCAATAATAAACTTCTTAAATTACTGCCTTCAAGTTTCTTCTGACCAGTATGTTCCCCATTAAAGCATTTTTCAAGCAAATCTCTTGTTTGAAGCGCTTTTGCTGATGTAGATATAATCTTAAATATTGGCATTTCTTTTGGCATAGGTTTGCAGTAGTAATGTATATCTGTATCCACATTATCAGTTAAAATTGTACAATTTAATAGATTGTCATACACCTCTAATTTTATGTTATTACAATGTGCACAACTGAAAAATAGATTATTCCAGTCCAACCTTAAAATATTATTCCCTTTATGTGGAACAAAATGCTCAACATTTATGTCTTTAGGAGATTTTTCTTCACAAATATAGCATTTATTATGAAAGTCTTCTTTTAGTCTATCTATAATTTCACGTGTGTTATGGCTACTCGTTATAGTTGGTGCTGGTAAAGATTTTGAAAAATAAACCATCAATTCTTCTTATTTAAGTCATCTAATAAAATTTCATTTATTTTTACTGCTAATTCATCTGCCATAAAAGTTGGTAAGCTTTTAAAATATTTTTTAAATTCGGAATATTTATCTTGTTCCTCTTCGTTTAATGTACCAATTTTTGATAATTCTTCAAATATTTTTAGTTTATCTTTTAATACTTTTGAATATTTGTCACTATCAAAATAACTTTCTATAAGTGCATCATAAGAGTAGATTGTTAAATCTTCTGTAATTAAACTATTTTGTAAATCACATATGACAGCATTTGATAATGAAGATAGAACAAAAGGACTATGTGTAGTTATAATAAATTGAATTTTAGGAAAAAAATCAACCAAAAAAGGTAATACATCTTTTTGTAAATCTACATGTAAATGCGTTTCTATCTCATCTATTAAAACAACACCTTGCATATCATAAGCGCTTATATTATGTGCTTCCATTCTTAAAATCAATTCTGTTAAAATTGCTAATAATGATGAATATCCATCTGATAACTGATTCAGTGCAAAACTTTTATCATCATATTCTATTTTAAAGTTTAAATCATCATTAAAATATTTAAGTTTTAAATTATCTTTTTTAAATAATTTTTTTAATGTATTTTCAAAATTTATAAACCAGTTTTCAATTAATTTTGCTTTATCCTTATCTCCATCAAACGTTTCATTTAATAATGTATTTCTTAATCTCACCATATATGCAATAAATTGTTTATGAATACTTTTAGTATCTGTGTTGTTTTTTTGATCTATTGGTACATTATGGATTGCAGTTGGAACTATTGGGTCATTTTCCCTTTTTGCTTCAAAGTATGCTAAAAGAAACTTTCCACTTACTATATCTTCATAAATTTCACTTTGATTAGAAAAAATTAAATCAACCTTGGAGAAATCTTCTATTTGTTCTTTAAATTGAAGCAATTGTCTTTTGTATTCATTTATCTGATTTTTAGTATTTATTATGTTTATACTATAGCTTTCAATATTGCTGTCAATTTGAACTATTTTTTGTTTATTGACATCATTTATTTCTATTAAATTTTTTTCATTAGTTTGTACTTCAATTTGTATATTAAAATTTTCAAGTTGTTGCTCTTGTTGAACTATTGCATTCTCATAATTCACAATATTCTGCTTAACATTTTTCATATTGGCAAAGCCATTATTAATAAGTTTATTAAGTAAAATATTTATCTCTTTTAATGTTGTAGTTTTACCACTACCATTCTTGCCTGTCAAGATTAAATGTTTTCTTACCTTATTGCTTAGTGGTATATTTAATTTTTGTATATTTTGATTTTCTTTGATTGAAATATTTTCTATAAAGTAATCCTTCATTTTTTCCTCCATTTTATACACTCACAACTTCATCAATCTCAAACTGTTTTAGCACTTGCAGGGCGTTTGTTTTTACTACTGCATCGGCGAAACTGCTGTCTTTGAATACTACTCTGGTTATTTCACTTTTGTACTCGTCTTTTAGTTTTGCTATTGCTTCTACTACTTCTAATGTTATTGCATCATCGAGGCAGACAATCAATGCTCCGTAGCCTATGACAAATACTTTTTTGCCATGTAAAGTTTTTTCTTCTATCGGCAGAGTTAAGTCCAGTCCGTATTTTAGGAGGATTTCGTAGAGTAGGTCTTGTGGGGTTCTGTCGCTTTTTATATTTTCAACGCTATCGAGAAGATTTTGTTCTAAGTTCTCAAAGTTGCTATCCCATGTTTTAATATTTGAGCTATCGAGTTTAAGGACTTTGAAGCCGATATCAAGCGGAGGTGGGACTTTAGTCCCGCCAAAAAGTCCGTCATTTTTAGGCGAGGTTAAAACCTCACTTCCGATAATCTTCTCCCCTGCACGGCGGATGCGTTCTTTGCCTATTTCACAAATTGTAGGAAATTCTTTATTGTCAGTTGGTTCAGGTAATTGCACCATGATATATTTTCTATTTCCGCCATCTTCACAGTTAAGGTTCATAACTGCATGAGCTGTTGTTGCTGAACCACTAAAAAAGTCTAAAATAATTTCTTCTTTATCTGTAAATGGCTCAATTAAATCTTTTACTAATTCAAAAGGTTTAGGATTGTCAAATTTAAGATTAAGCTCTTTAAATAATTTGTCATCACTACCACCATAAGGTATTACTGATGGTATATTTTCAGTCATATTTTCTTTTAATAAATATTTTCGTTCTGGTTGCTTTGATTCATCTATACCAAAAATAATTAAATCATTTTCGAGTAATTCTTTCATTTTTGATGACGGATTTCTCCAACCTTTTTCTGGTATAGGGCAATGTTGATTTGTAATAGGATGAATAAGCGGTATTAAATAATCATCGGGAGCTTGGCTATTATTTGGCCAAGCCATTGAAACTGTACGAAAGACATCTCCATGACTATCAATCTTATTGTATGCTTTTTCTCCTCCACTAAAATCCTTGTTTAAATTTATCCATTTTCTAAAATCATTGTTTAACTCCTCAAAAGACAATTCATTGTTTTTATATTTATTAAATAAAAGGTTTGCTTTTTCTATTATTTTTTCGGCATTCTTTTTTTTTCTCTTAATCTCATGATTTAAAGTTAAAAATTCTTTATTTTTAGCGAAAATAATAATTTTTTCATCTTGATAAGCAATGCCTTTTGAGTCCCCTTTGGGATTTCTTTTATCCCAAGTAATACTACCTAAGTTATTATCTTCTCCAAAAATTTCGTTACAAAGTTTTTCCAAATTTGTATATTCATGCTCATCTATATGTATTAAAATAACCCCATCATCTCTAAGAAGATTTCGTGCAAGTTTGAGGCGTGGGTACATCATGCTCAGCCAGTCGCTATGGTATCTTCCGTTTGTGTCGCTGTTTGTGCTTAGACGGTTTCCATCGCTATCTACTTGCCCAGTTATCTCAAGATAATTTTTGATGTTGTCTTTGAAGTTGTCTTTATAGACAAAATCTTTGCCTGTGTTGTAAGGCGGGTCGATGTAAATCATCTTGACTTGTTTGTGGTAGCTTTTTTGAAGGAGTTTAAGCACCTCTAAGTTATCGCCCTCAATGTAGAGGTTTTGTGTGCTATCCCAATCTTTGCTCTCTTCTTGGCAAGGTCGGAGTGTTCCTGTGCTTGGAGTTTGAGCTATCCGTTTGGCTTCACTTTTTCCAGCCCATGTGAAGTTGTAGCGTTCTGTCTCATCCTCAGCAAATGTGCCCAACTCCTCTTGAAGTTTAGCAAAGTTTATTTTGCCCTCACTAAAAACTTCAGGGAATAGTTCTTTGATTTTTTCTATGTTTTGGCTCACTATGTCTAAACTCTTGCCATCTAATTCTTGCATTTTCAAATTATCCTTTTAAGATTTAATTTATAATATATTTATTATTTCTTTGCTATAATTTCGCCACTTACGATAAGTCCATGTATGCACACTTATCTTGTTAAGGCTCGGCAGCCAACAGTGACTAACCAATAGGTTTATCCTTCGCTTGGTTGCCAATATTATCCTCTAACCATTTTAAAATCGGATGACTTCCATAATCAAAACTCGGTTTATAGATGTTTTCTTTGTAGATATCAAATAATTTTGTTCTTTCATCTCTTTTATCTTTGTCTATATCTTTGATCTCAATCTCTAAATATCTCTTTGTTGTATAGGAGATAATATCTGCAAGTTGTATCATATTGCTTTCACTTGAATCAACAAAAAAACTTCTATCAAGTAGTTTTTCTACATGTATTTCAGGCTCTTCTGCAAGTGTTGTCAATATATTGAATGTTTTATTTGCTGGTTTTTTCCACTCATCTTGCTCATCAAGTATTAACATACCGTTACTATCTTGTGAGACAAGATAGGAGTCACTGATTTGAAGAATATATGAAAAAGCTAAAAGATAGGGTGATATATTGAACTGCTGTTCAAATTCTTTGCCATATTTAGCTTGAAAATACTTTTTAAAATTCGATTTTTTTACTGAAAAATAGATTACTTTTAAATCAAAATTCTTTACTATTTGCAAAACATCTTCAAAAAATTTAAGCTTTTTGTCATAATTCCATTCTTTATATGGAGTTCCTTTTTTTCCATTCATAACTTCAATAGAATGTATTTCAAGATTTTCTATGTTGTATTTTGATTTTACATCGGTTAGTGCTTTATCTACTTTTTTCCAAACATCTTCATCTATAATGAATCCACCCAGTAAAAATAGAGGTTGTAAAGCATCATCAAGCTTTTTACCAGTATTGCCAGAATCGTCTATATATATTAATTTCACAAACTTCCCTTTAATTCATTCAATTTATCACTCAAATTTTTCATTTCTATGTTCATATTTACCTTCGCACTGAAACTTGTCTCTTTTTTGATTTTGCTTTTTGCTTCGGTTATTTTTGCTTCAACACTTTGGATATTTTGTAGAATCTCTTTTGTGTTGGCATGTGGATTTAGTGAACCACTATACTTTGAAGCATTAAAAGCTATGAGTTTATCCAAATAGCTCGTAAAAAAAGCTAAAAGGTCGGTGTATGGATGGTGCTTTGCTTTGAGACTCTCTAAAAAAGCATCTTCTATTTTGGTGGTATTTGAGAGATCTATCCACTCACTAAAATGGCTCTCTTGCACTACAAGTTTACTGCTATCTGCTTTGTTAATGCGTTTTGGACTTATGTTGATACAGAACTTAGTTCCACATGCCAAGAATATTATGAGAGGATAAGGGATATTTTGAACTATGCTTGTTATTTGCCCCAATTTGTTTTGGTTAAGTATCTCTACTTTTATAAATGCTATTTCTGAATAATCCTGCTCTGCATCGGTGTATGGAGCAATATTTATGGTGTTTTTGTTGAGTAAATATTCAAGAGTTATACTCTCAATATCGTTTGTAAGTATCTTTTTGTCTGCAACGCTGAGAGAAAAATTTTCTGTAAACTGTTTTTTAAAAAGCTTCTTGTCTATCTTGCTTGAAGCCTCTAAGCCGAGATTATTTATAAGCTCTTGCATCTACTCTATCACTAAAAAAGATATAAGTTCAAAATCTTCGCTATCGCTAAAACCATCGGTTGCAATACTTGTACCGCCACGACTAAAAAGTGAGTTCATTCCACTCTCCTCTTTTTTGCCGATAATGCTCTCTATGGCAACTTTTAAACCTGTTTGGTAGTGTTGCATATCGGAGTAGTTGTTTGTGTTTTTTTCAAACTGTGCAACAAGCTCTTTTATGGCTTCATCTTTGCCCAAGCATAAATTTTTATACATATCTAAAATAAGTTTTGCACTGCTAAATGCGGTTCTGATTTCATTGTTTTTATCTACATGCACTAAGTAGTACGGTTCAAGAGAGAATCCATCTGCACCAGTTTGAGGTTTAAGTGATTTCACACAAAACACCACACCTTTTTCAATGGCATCTGAAACGATGCTATGAATGCCAAGCGGTGCATTTTCAAGTGTTTGTTTGTGAACTTTTAGATACTCCATCAAGTCCATTTTAAAATCATTTAAAGTCAAATCCGTGATGGAAATGCTACCACTGACATCTTCAAGGTCTATCACTTTGCTTTGAAGCTCTTTGAGCTGTTTGGCTCTGTAACTCAAATCACTTACCTCTATGTTTGAGGTATCTATGATATTTTCTTCTCCTGTTGCACTTACATCAAGAAGCACCATGCGACCACTTACACGGCTCTCTAAGTTTATATATTCATCAAGCTCCATGTTTGCCCAAAAGTTTACAAGCTGAATAGTCTCATTTTTGCTTCCAAGTCTGTCAATTCGTCCAAACCTTTGAATGATTCGCACTGGATTCCAGTGAATGTCATAGTTTACAAGGTAATCACAATCTTGTAGGTTTTGTCCTTCGCTGATACAATCTGTTGCGATTAAAATATCTATCTCTTTTGTGGCATGTGGTCTCTGCTCTTTGAAATTGGCGAGAAATGCGTGAGCAGTGAATTGAGGTCTTTGTTTTTTGTGGGCATAGTTGTTTGGTTGTTTCCACTTCCAGTGATAAGGCAGCTCTCTAATCCAAACTCATTTTTTGCCCATAAAGCGATATTTTTGTAGAGATACTCAGCGGTATCTGCAAAAGCGGTAAATATAACAACTTTTTTATTATTTGGATTGAGTGGATTATTTATTTTTTTAGTGATGTTCTCTTTGAGAGTTTGGAGTTTTTCATCTCTTTGTGCATCGACTTGTAGAGAACTTCCTAAAAGCTCTTCAAGTTTTTGCAAATCATTTTGTAAATCTTGCTTCCATCTGATTTTATCCACATCTTGAATCAATACTTTGATGTTATTGCCAACAAGTTGCGAAGCAAACTCATCGCTCTCAATATCAACATCTATAATGCTTTGCTCTTCATAGGTGCCATTTTCGTTTTCCAACATGTCAACAATTTTTTGATTGTTTTGCATCAATTTTATGAGTGTTAGAGAGAAAGAGTTGATAGAGCTTTCCATCCGTTTAAAGAGGTTTACACGCATCAAATGAATCAAAGAGTTTTCTCTATCTATCTGTCTAAATACTTGCCCATTGCCCAAGTCAATGTCGTATTTATGAGAATACTCTTCTTGTTTGTGTGGATAAACATATTTGAGTGGCGAATAAGCAGATAATGTAAGTCTTCTTATGGTTTTATTTATCTCCAAAAGTGGTGGAAATGCGTTTAATATATCAATATCTGGTTTAAGATTTGTCGGGATATTTCTGTTTGGAAACTTGCCTATACTTGTTGTGTCGTAATACTTCTCAATGTGTTTTCTGCTTCGTGCTATGGTTATTAAGTCAAGTAATTTAAAATAATCAAAATTGAGACTATCGAGTAGCTTTTTTGTTGTTCGCTCATCTTCACTTAGTTTGAGCCAACTGTTAAATTTATTTTGAGATTTTCTGAGTGTTTGATCAATAGATTTTATGCCAACATCTTTAAAGGCTTCATCATTCGCTTCGGTGATAAATGCAACTTGATTTTTGAGATCTGTCAAACGGTTATTTACTGGAGTAGCCGAGAGCATCAAAACTTTTGTCTTAACGCCTTTTTTTAGAACATCATCTAAAAGTGTGGAGTATCTTGATTTACTCTTCTTTTTATTCGTGCTTGTATTTCTAAAATTGTGCGATTCGTCTATCACTATGAGGTCGTAGTTTGACCAGTTGAGTGTTGCTAAATTTATCTCTCCACTGTAACCACTTGCTCTTGTTAAATCTGTGTGATTGAGAACATCATAGTTGAGTCTATCTTCTGAGAGAATGTTTCTTTTGTCATTGATTGTGTAAATCGTCCAATTTTCTTTTAGCTTTTTTGGAGCAAGAACCAAAACTCTATCGTTTCTTAGTTCATAATATTTTATGACGGCAAGAGCCTCAAATGTTTTACCAAGTCCAACGCTATCTGCTATGATACAGCCATTGTATTTTTCAAGCTTCTCTATTGCACCAAGAACGCCATCTCTTTGAAAGTTGTAAAGCTTACTCCAAACAACACTGTCTTTAAATCCAGTTTTTGTTTTTATAATCTTCTCTTCATCAAGTTCGCCAATAAAATCTTTAAAAATATTGTAAAGCGTCATGAAATATAAAAATTGTGGGGATTTGTCTTTGTAGATTTCTTCTAAATTTGAGAGTAATTTCTCTTTTATATCTGCAAGAAGCGTGTTGTTATGCCATATTTCATCAAAGGTTTTTAAAAAAGAATCGGTACTTTCATGATCAAACATAGCGGTGTTCATGTTAAATGATTTTGAGGTGGTATAGCCAAGCCCAGTTGATGAAAAATTTGAACTTCCCTGAATAGCTATGTCACTTCCATCTTCGTTTTTAATGTGATAAAAGTTAAAAGGGATTGTGTTTGCAGATGCTGTTTCTTTGATTTGTGCATGGTGTTCTAAAAACTGAGCAAACTCTTTGGCAATTTTTGTCTGGTTAAGACTATTTTTTAATTTTATCTCCTCTTGTTCCGAAGATAAAAGATTGATGTCATTTTTGAAATTTTGTGAACTACAAATAATTCTTATGTTTTTAATCTTACGAAGTTCTTTTTTGAGTTCTTCATAAGCATGAATCGTAAAATGGTTTGTAACAATAGACACATTAGAATTTGTCTTTATATGAGACTTTAATACATCGCCGAGTTTGTTATTTCTTTTGTTGTCTATTAACATAAAACCATATTTATTTAAGATTATTGATTTTATTATAAAAACGATAAAAGAGTATTGAAAGAGATATGAAATAATTTTGTAGTTAGTTTGACAAAAGTAATTTCATACCTACCCTTCTATAAGTTTCTAGCATACAAAATAGAAATAAACAACTTAGCGTTACTTTATTCTTTTACTCTATTTTATATCATTTACCTCTTCTAAGAGTTCATAAAACCCCTCAACACTTCTTCCGCCGATTGTGGTGTAGATAACCTTGCCATTGCCATCTAAAAAATAGTGTCTTGGAACGGGTTTTACTTCAAGCCCTGCAGGTATGTCGTCTATATCTCTTGAGAGGTACAAAAGAACATAACTTTTTTTTAGTCTTTTTATAACCTCATCCTTTATCAAAACCTCTTCTTTAAACTTATCGCAATATTTACAATACTCCGAACCTAAAAAAAGGTAGATATCTTTTTTCTCTTTTTTTGCCTCTTTGAGTGCAGCTTCATAATCGCTTGACCAATTTAGCGCACTTAAAGTGGAAATGAAAACAGCTACCAAAATAAAATATCTCATCATGATTCTTCGCTCCAATTCTCTATAAGATTTTTAAAAACTTCATAAAGCTGCGTAACCTCTTTTATAGAAGTTCTCTCGTTAACTGCATGAATAGTATCGTTTATTACGCCAAACTCAATAACTGCAATACCAAGCGGTGCTAAATGCCTAGCATCCGAAGTTCCCCCTATTGTCGAGTGTTTTGGTTTTATGCCTGTTACATGTGTGACGGCTCTATCCATTTTACGAACAAGTTTTGTATTTGTGTCTGTTCTAAAAGGGTATGCGCCTTGAGTCAATTTTAGCTCATACTCTAAGCCGTGAAGATTTTTTGCGACAAAAGCCTCAACATCTTTTTGAGAAGTGAGCGTTGTATTTCGTACATTGAACATCATTTTAAGTTCATTTGGAGTTACATTTGTAACCTGCATTCCTGCTCTAATATCTGTTACGACAAATTTGCTCGGAGCAAAAAACTCATCTCCGTTATCTAGATCTACTCCAGCCATGCCTGCTAATCTCGGAGCTATCAAATCTACGGGATTTACCCCTTTTTCAGGATATGCCGCATGACCTTGCTTCCCTTTTATTGTGATGTAACCGTTGATAGAGCCACGACGACCTACTTTGATGGCATCACCGAAAACGCTCTCACATGTAGGCTCTGCAACAACGGCAGCATCCGGAAGCAAAGAGTGCTCTTTGAGATATTTTACGGCTTCAATCGTTCCATAAGTTCCCTCGCCCTCTTCATCGGAGGTTAAAAGCAGCGAGAGCGTACCTTTAAAATCTTTAACTTCTTTTAGAGCCTGAGTAAATGCGGCAACTCCGCTTTTCATGTCTTGTGTACCGCGACCGTAGATATAGCCATCCTTTTCTACGGCTTCATAAGGGTTTGTATCCCAACCGCTCCCTGCCGGAACAACATCTACATGTCCTGCAAAACATAGATGTTCTCCCTCGCCGAATTTTTTATAAATAAAGAGATTTTTTACACCCTCTACATCTATGCGAACAGCTTTAAAATCACTCAGATAGTTCTCTATAAAATCCAAAAGTCCGCCATCATCTGGCGTTTCACTCTTGGACTCTATCATAAATTTAAAAAGTTTGATTACATCCATAAATAATCCCTCAAACTATAACATGAGAGACAAATTTACTCATATTGTTCATGATTTCGCCGCCTTTTCTAAAGCCCATACCGCATGCCTCATAAGCGAAGAAAACACCTGCTTGATACTTTGCTCCATCTGCATCTTTTGGAAGGTCTGCGTACTCTTGATACACTTTTTTATGATTGCCGTACTCTCCGCCCTGCTCACTTAAAACAGATCCGTCCGCGCCTACTATCTTGACATTTGCTCCCTCTCTGCCAAATACGCTCTTCTCTACATGCTTTATCCCTTTTAACGGCTCAAACGATGCCTTTAGAAGATAAGGCGAATCCGGAAAAAGGTCATAAAGAATCTTTAACATTCCTTTTGACTGAAACAAAAGTGTATATGCAGGGTTTAAGATGATTGCGGCTTGATTTTGCATAATAGTCGTCAAAGTCGTTGCAAGTTCAGGCTCATTGATGGCTATATCTTCCCACGGATAGAGTTTAAACCAATACTCATACTGATTTTCATCTCTGTCATATATACCCTCTTCGTCAAATTTTACATTTTGCAGATACTCAAACCCCGTGTTAAAGCCCGCATCAGTTGCCATTTGTCGCAAAAGTTTTGTCGTAGCTTCTTCTTCGTCGTTGCCATGAATGGATGAGAAGAGTATCTTCCATCCGTCATATTTCTCATCAAATAATTCAGTGTCGTCAAAAAGGGTAATCAATCTTCTAAAATTTTCTCTGATTGCATCATAGACATTATTGAACTGTTTATCTTCATCCATGCCGTTTTCTTTTAAAAGTGCCCACTGAAGCAGAGCCGTCTCAAAAAGAGCTGTCGGAGTATCTGCGTTAAATTCTAAAAGCTTTATGTGCTTGCCATCTATTCCGCCTGATAAATCAAATCTGCCGTAAATGTGCCAATGAACATCACTCTCCCAGCTTTTTTTAATCGCATCCACGAGATTAAAAGGAATTCCGAGTTCGAAAAAAAGCTCATTATCTATAACATATTGTGCAGCTTCGGCATACATGTCATAAATCTCATTAACAGCTTGATAATAGACTTCAGCTTCATCTTGAGTGATTTTTACCAAAGTGTCGCTAACATATCCGCTATTATCACTGTCTGTATGCCATGTAAATCCAAGCTCTTCAAGTTTTTCATTTTTAAGAGGTTTTATATTTTGCAACTGTACCAATTCTCAACCTCCGTATGCTGAAGTGCCAGATGATGAAGGTGCTGCACTAGGTGCGCCTCCAAAATGACTCTTTTTAGCTGTTGATGATGTGCTACTACTTGGTGTACTTGAACGATTATATGCACTCTGTGAAGCTGTAGCAGATCTTGAGGCAAAGTTTTTATTATTCATCAAAGCGTTACCTATCATATTTCCTAAAAGTGAACCTGCAGCAACGGCAAGTATAGTTCCGGCAAGTCCCATACCTGCGCTTCCTTCACCGCTTTTTAGTGTCTCAGATGTTCCCTCTTGAACTTTTTGGTACTCTTGTTCTGCGAGTTTTTTCATCTCTTCTTCGTTCATAAACCGCTCAACCATGTTGCCGTTAGCATCTTTTTCACGGATTATAGCTCTGCTTGGTCCATCAGTCGGCATATTTTCAACTACAACATATTTGCCATCACCCTGTTTTTCTATAATTAAAAATTTGTTTTGTTGTTTTTGCTGACTCTGCTCTTCTTTCTGCTGGGTTGATTCACAACCACTCAAAACACTCATCATGGCAATACCGGCACTACCGAGTGCAACGCCGCTGACTAGGCTGTATATATGTTTCTTATATGTTTTTTTTATCATCTTAATTTTCTCCTTTTTACTCTATTTATTTTTATAAGTGCCGACGAATCTTTCTCTCTCAATCCATCCATATTTTCTACTATTATATCAGCTTTTGATTCACAAAAATCTCTGCAAAACTTCTCACCGCTTCTGTTTGCGGATGTAGAATAAAACCAAGAATTATCTCGAAAGATTTGAGAGTTTAAAGTAAAAGACGCAACTCTAAATGAAAAATCATTGATTATAAATGTAGTTTTTTTGGATCTTCGGACTAAATTTTTTCTGCTATTTACTACTCTTTTGCCGTCTTGTATAAAACTTTTGAAATTTTTATAAACTTTGATAAACGGTTTTGAAGAAGGACGGGATTTAATTTCATAAAGTTTTTGTGCATTTTGAGACAAAAAACCGACAGTAGTGTCGGTTTGAGTTAAGATTACGCTCATTTCTAAGCTAGGAAATCTTGTAGAGCTTTTGCATTTGACCATGAATCGTTTTTCATCTCATCAAGGGCAAGGATAAGTGCTCTTGCGGCACTTAGCGTTGTAAAATAAGGAATATTGCGTTTTAAAACTTCTTGACGGATAACTACGGCATCTTTTTTTGAAGTGTTGTTATCGGATGTATTAATCGCCATATTTATAACATCATTTTTCATGCTGTCTTCGATATTCGGACGACCTTCGGAGATTTTCAAAACCACTTCACAAGGGATACCTGCCTCTTCTATAACGGCTTGCGTCCCTTTTGTCGCAACAAGTTTAAAACCGTGTTTATGAAGTCCGCTTGCTATCTCTGGAGCATGTTTTTTGTCTGTATCTACAAAAGAGAGGAAACATGTTCCCTCTGTTACGATTCTGTTTCCTGCTGCTATTTGTGCTTTTGCAAAGCTAATTCCGAAATTTGAGCTGATTCCCATAACTTCGCCTGTTGATTTCATTTCAGGTCCTAAAACCAAATCCGCACCATAAAGTTTATGGAATGGGAAAACCGCTTCTTTAACAGAGATATGACCTTTTAGACGAGGCTTAAGAAGCCCGTTTTGCTCTTCTACGATATTATATTTGTCATAATATTTAAGCGCATCTCTTAGAGTCTCTCCGACCATAACACGTGTTGCAACTTTTGCCAGCGGCATACCTGTCGCTTTACTGACAAACGGAACGGTTCTGCTAGCTCTTGGATTTACTTCGATTAGGTAAATCTCATCTTGATAAATCGCATACTGAACATTCATAAGCCCGATAACGCCAAGACCAAGCGCGATTGTTTTCGTCTGCTGTTCAACTTTGTCAATCATCTCTTTTGAGAGATTTACCGGAGGAAGCGAACATGCACTATCGCCTGAGTGGATTCCCGCCTCTTCGATATGCTGCATAACTGAACCTATGTAAACATCTTTGCCGTCACAAATAGCATCAACATCAAGCTCAATTGCCTGATCTAAAAACTTATCTATCAAAACAGGAGCGTTATTTGAGATGGAGACTGCCAAATCTATGTACTGTTTGAGCTCATTTTCACTGTAAACGATTCTCATTCCACGCCCACCAAGAACAAACGACGGGCGAACAAGAACAGGATAACCAAGTCTCTGCGCTATAACAAATGACTCCTCTTTTGTACGAGCAAGACCGTTTGCAGGCTGCTTCAATCCATGCTTGTTTACAAAGTTAGAGAACTGCTCTCTATCTTCTGCCAAATCAATTACATGAGAAGGTGTACCTGCGATTTTTGCTCCTATTTTTGTAAGAGAATCTGCAAGTTTAAGAGGGGTTTGACCGCCAAAGTGAACGATAACTCCATCGGGATTTTCATTCTCTATAACTTCTCTTACATGCTCAAAATCAATTGGTTCAAAGTAGAGAACATCTGAAGTATCATAGTCTGTTGAAACCGTTTCAGGATTACAGTTGTACATGATAGTCTCGATGCCCATCTCTTTAAGTGCAAATGCAGCGTGAACACAACAGTAATCAAACTCGATACCTTGCCCAATACGGTTTGGTCCGCCGCCAAGAATAAGAACTTTTTTCTTGTCACTTACTCTGTTTTTGACGTTTGGAAGTCTTGTAATGTTTGTAGTTGAGTAAAGATAAGGTGTAAGTGCTTCAAACTCTGCCGCACATGTATCGACTTCGTTATATTCGAGATTTACGCCAAGAGATTTTTTAGCTTTGTAAACATCCTCTTCGCTTACTTCTTTGTTTGAGTTTTTAGTTATAAGTTGAGAGATTCTTTTATCTGAAAAACCGTCAACTTTCACGCTTCTCATAAACTCTTCATCAGTTAAAATCTTATCCGTAATAATGCTCTCTGTTTGTATCATCTCTTCAAGCTGATATAAAAACCATGGGTCAATTTGACATGTATCAAACATCTCTTCTACACTCATACCACGGCGAAAACCCTCTGCAACATAGAGAACTCTATCAGCATTTGGACGACGGATTTCATGTTTTACAAAATCAAAATCCGAAGTTATTTCATCAAATCCGCATAGACCTGTCTCAAGGGAACAGAGTGCTTTTTGGATGGACTCTTTAAATGTTCGCCCGATTGCCATAACTTCACCGACTGATTTCATACTTGTGCTAAGAGTATTTTCTGCTTCAGGAAATTTTTCAAATGTAAAACGAGGGATTTTTGTAACAACATAGTCGATTACCGGCTCAAAAGATGCGGGAGTTCCCGTAATGTCGTTTGTAATTTCATCAAGAGTAAAACCGACGGCTAAAAGAGTTGCAACTTTTGCAATAGGGTATCCTGTTGCCTTAGAAGCAAGAGCAGATGAGCGAGAAACACGGGGATTCATCTCGATAACTATCATACGTCCAGTGCGAGGATCAATCGAGAACTGAACATTACTTCCGCCTGTGTCAACACCGACTTCTCTTAAAATATCAAAAGAGGCATTACGCATTCTTTGGTACTCTTTGTCTGTTAATGTCAGAGCCGGAGCAACTGTTATAGAGTCGCCCGTATGAACGCCCATCGGGTCAAAGTTTTCGATAGAACATACGATAATACAGTTATCCGCTTTGTCACGGATAACTTCCATCTCATACTCTTTCCAACCAAGAAGCGACTCTTCGATTAAAATTTCTGTAACAGGAGATTCATCAAGTCCACGTTTAGCCAGTAGTTTAAACTCATCCATGTTATAAGCAACACCGCTTCCGCCACCTGCAAGCGTAAATGATGCACGGATAATTATCGGGAAACCTATTGTCTCAGCAGCTTTAAGAGCATCATCCATATTGTATGCATACATCGAAAACGGAAGATCCATTCCGATTTTAATCATCGCCTCTTTAAAAGCAGAACGGTCTTCGCCTTTATGGATAGCTTCAGGAGATGCGCCTAAAAATTCGACACCCTCAAGCATGCCTTTTTCATACATTTTAGTTGCAACATTGAGTGCAGTTTGTCCACCCATGGTAGGAAGAATTGCATCAACTTTTTCATCTCTTATAATTTTAGCGATTACATCTTCTCTGATAGGCTCGATATATGTTCTGTCGGCAAACTCAGGGTCTGTCATAATAGTTGCTGGATTAGAGTTAATAAGAACTACACGGTATCCTAGCTCTTTTAGCGTTTTAACGGCTTGCGTCCCAGAATAGTCAAATTCACAAGCTTGACCGATGATGATTGGACCTGAACCAATAAGTAAGATAGTATGAATGTCGGTGCGTTTTGGCATTTTTTACCTTTTGTTTTTGTACATAAAAAAATTTGTTTATTATAGGTAAAAAGCACTTAAGGTTTGATGAGATTTGGAGCTTTATCTTGTTTTTTTTATCATATAAAAGTAGTTGGGATTATTTGCTTTATAGTATGGCTCAACTACCGCACTTTGGTATCCTTGCGATTTTGTAACAGATAGAACAGTTCCTACTTTTAATCCTTTAAAAAATATCTCATCCAAGCCCGAAGTTATAACCTCATCCCCCACTTCTATCAAAAACCAAGCCGGAATAAAATTGATAATTAAGTTCTCGGCACTGTTTCCATGTGCAATACCGGGCGCTTTATTATCTCCCACAAAAACAGAATAAGAGCTTTTTATATCACGGTTTAAAAGCCCGAGAGGTCTGCCATTTTGCGAAATAACTATTCCTGCTACAAGTTCTTTATAAGTAAGTCCATAAACACGTGAAGAGTTATAATCTTCCACTTCTAGCCAAACTCTGTTTTGATCACCGAAGTTTTGATATGAGATGGTTCTGACTAGCTCTACTTCAGGATTTGTTTTAAAGTTTGAACCGTTTTTTACAAAAAGATCATTTATCTCTGACGCCAACTGCTGCATGACTAAATGATTGTTCTCATATTTTTCAATCTTTTCTTCAAGCTCTGCTATGCGTTCTGCCTGAAAAAAGTGTCTGACAACCTGTTTTTGTATAAATTCTACTGAAGTATGATAATTTGATTTAATGCCATTAAGTGCAGAAATAAACGGTGACTGTATGATATCCGTATAATATAATGCACCCAGTAAGAGTGCAATAAAAATTGAAAAAAAACTAAATAACCCCTTAGTCATTTTCGAAAAGTTCTTGTAATAGATCTATCTCTTCAAGTGCACGACCTGTTCCGCGTGCTACTGCAAGAAGCGGCTCATCTGCGACATATACGGAGATTTTTACTATATCTGAGAGGTACTTGTCAAGTTGACGGATAAGTGCACCGCCACCTGTTAATATAATACCGTGGTTTACGATATCGCCTGCCAAATCCGGAGGCATTTGTTCGAGCACATCACGAAGTGCCTCTGCAATCTCTTTAAGAGGCTCTTTCATAGCTTCTCTAGCATCTTCACTTGTAAGTTCGACTGAACTTAAAAGCCCTTCGACCTGATCTCTGCCAGTTATTACAATTTTTAACTCTTCATCAAGTGTTACGGCAGTACCGATTACAATCTTAATCTCTTCGGCAATTCTCTCACCGATAAGAAGGTTATATTTTTTTCTTACATAGTTTACGATTGCCTGATCTATCTTGTCGCCTGCAGTACGGATTGATTTTGAAAGCACCAGCCCGCCAAGAGATACAACACCGATTTCAGTAGTACCTCCTCCGATATCAACTACTAAATTACCTTGCGGCTCACGGATTTCAATACCTGCTCCTATCGCTGCTGCCATAGGTTCTTCAATCAAAAATACCTCTCTAGCTCCTGCACTTAGTGCCGATTCACGAACAGCTTTTCTCTCAACCTGCGTCAAGCCGTATGGAACACAGATAATAATTCTCGGGCTAATCAAAGATCTTCTTCCATGTGCTTTTTCAATGAATTTTCTAATCATCTTTTCAGTTATATCAAAATCTGCGATAACCCCATCACGCATAGGGCGGATAGCTTTAATATTACCGGGAGTTTTGCCTACCATCTCTTTTGCTTCATGACCTACAGCCAAGACTCTTTGATGTCCAAATTTTTCCGTCTTTACTGCAACTACTGAAGGCTCATTTATAATAATGCCTCTGCCTTTTGCTATTACTATCGTATTTGCTGTACCCAAATCTATAGCCAAATCATTTGAAAAGAGCCCAATTAGTTTATTAAATATCATTATGCTACCTTATGCTATCTGTTTTGAATTTTTTTTGATATAAACCGGTGTTTCACCGTTATCTATAACAGCTTTTGTTATTAATACCTCATATCCTCCGTACTCCGGAAGTTCATACATGATATCTATCATATTCTCTTCTAAAATAGCACGAAGTCCGCGTGCACCGGTTTTTCTTTTGATAGATTTAATAGCGATTGCTTTTAGCGCATCTTCTTCAAAGTTAAGCTCAACATTATCAATAGAGAATAGTTTTTTATACTGTTTTATAATCGAGTTTTTCGGTTCGGTCAAGATACGAACCATATCATCTTCCGTGATCTCATTTAATGATGCAATAATCGGTAGACGACCGACAAGTTCAGGAATAAGACCATAGCTTACCAAATCATCAGGCTCAACCATGTCGTAACTCATTTTGCGCTCTTTTTTGCTCTTTTTGTCATGTCCGAAACCTAAAACATTTTCACCCTGTTTTTTCTTAAGTATCTCATCAAGTCCGTCAAAAGCACCGCCACAGATAAAAAGGATTCCTGTAGTGTCGATTGCGATAAATTCTTGATTAGGATGCTTCCTGCCGCCCTTTGGCGGAATATTTACCACGGCACCCTCTATGATTTTTAAAAGAGCCTGCTGAACACCCTCACCTGAAACATCACGGGTAATAGAACGATTTTCGCTCATACGAGAAATTTTATCGATTTCATCTATAAAAACTATTCCTCTTTGAGCTTTTTGTACATCTCCGTCTGCCGCTTGAAGAAGCTTAGTTAAAATATTTTCAACATCTTCTCCTACATATCCTGCCTCAGTTAGGCTAGTAGCATCTGCAATCGCTATGGGAACATTTAAAACTCTGGCAATCGTTTGTGCCATAAGAGTTTTTCCGCTTCCTGTAGGTCCGATAAGAAGCACATTTGATTTTGCAATTTCAGTATCGTCATCTTTTGAATTATGTGTTATAAAAATTCTTTTGTAATGGTTGTAAACCGCAACACTAAGGAGTTTCCTAGCACGCTCTTGACCGATAATATAATCGGAGAGAAAGTTATTAAGCTCTTTTGGAGTCATCAGTTTTCCAACTTCATCCACATGTGTATCATCTTTTGTACTAGAGGTTGCATTATCATCGCCAAACATTATTTTATATGCGGAAATAACACAATTTTTACAGATATATACACCGCTTCCTGCGATAAGCGGATTAGTATCGCTCTCTTTAGTGCCGCAAAAACTACATGTTCTATGTATCATTTAGTGTTTCCTCTCATATGGAATTCCTCTTTTTGTTTCAAGAGCAAAGTTGCAAAGTGATTGTACATGGCGATTTGTTGTTTTTCCCAGCAACTCATTTGCAATCTCTTTTAACGGTTTCCCCGCTTCAAAGAGATCTCTATAAGCTGATTTCAACTCGTCTATATCTTCTCTCTCCAGATGTCTTCTCAGCCCTGTTAAGTTTAAACCTCTAAGGGTTGCACGATTTCCCTCTGCCATACAAAATGGCGGAACATCTTGTGCCAGTGCCGATGCGCCTGCTACCATCGCATATTCACCGATATGTACAAATTGATGAATCGGTGTCATACCGCCGATTACCGCATAATCACCCATCTCTACATGTCCGGCAAGCGTAGCGGCATTTGCTAAAATACAGTTATTTCCTATAATTACGTCATGCCCGATATGAACATATCCCATAAAAAGATTGTGCGAGCCGATAATTGTTTTTCCGCCGCCGCCCTTTGTACCGGGATTAAAAAGAGTAAATTCTCTGATTTTATTGTTATCGCCGATTATAAGCTCTACATCTTCTCCTGCAAACTTCAAATCTTGCGGAGCAGAGCCGATTACGGCATGTGAAAATATATGATTGTTTTTGCCTATAGTTGTCTTTCCGTAAATACAACTGCCCTGCTCTATTTTTGTTCCATCGCCAATCGTACTCAAAGAAGAGATAAAACAATACGCCCCTATTTCGACATCTTTACCTATAACTGCACCATCTTCGATGATTGCCATTGGAGAAATTTTACTCATTATTTATCTACAATCATGGCTTTTAATTCAGCTTCAGAGACTAAAACATCATCTACGAATGCTTTGCCGTCAAGAACCCAAATCTGCCCTCTGTTTTTTATAACGCTGATACGATACTCCAGTCTATCACCCGGTTTTACGGGAGAACGGAATTTTGCTTTATCTATGCTCATAAAATAGACCACTTTATTAGCAGCCTCTTCTTCCGTCATGTCGCCCATGCTTTTAAAAGCCAATATACCGCCGGCTTGAGCCATGCCCTCAAGTATCATAACGCCTGGATAGATTGGGTGACCCGGAAAATGACCTTGGAAAACGTTATCACCGATTGTTACGTTTTTAAACCCGACGAGAGATTCATTCTCTTTTATTTCGGTAACTCTGTCTAAAAGCAGGAAAGGGTAACGGTGAGGAATAATTTTTTGAATTTCCATAACATCCATAATCATAATGCAAAAGCCTTTATAAAATTTTTGTTTATTTTACCCGAAAAAAGATTATAGAATGATTAGTTTTTCTCTGACATCTTCATAAATCTTTGCATCAAGTTCTATCGTCAGCTTAGTTTTTGGGATTATATCAACGATTATTATCGGAGTTAAATCATAACTTTGAGATCCAAAAACACTCCTAATCTTCAACTCATCTTCAACACTTGGCGGATTAAATATCAATTCACTAACGCTTTTATAGTTAGAAATACATAAGGAATTTAAAAAATCTAAAGTAACAAACTTTATCTCTTCACGGTTAAAATAGCCTATGCCGTTATGCAAAAACTCCACTACTCCTTGCGCTTTTTTTCTTGGAAGCGTTGAGTAAAAAAGTGCATACGCCGGAATGACTTCATTCTTCTCTGCAGTGAGTTTAAAGCTGAATTGACGGTAGTTTAAAAACTTCTCTTTTATGATTCTGTATGCGATATTTTTATCTTCTAACTCATTGCGATATTTGTACATTTCAAGCCTCTCTTCTATGGAAGATGGCTGTATCTGATTTGAAACAGGAGAAAACATCTCATCCATAATGCGGTCTTGCTGTTCTCGCTGCATCGTAAGTCCGTAAATACATCCGCAGTAATCCTGACGATAGAGCTGCTCCTCTTTTGTAACACGGCTCTGATCCTGTGTTCCGCCGTCTTTTCTATAATCATACGCGACAAACTCGACCCCGTATTTTTTAAAAAAATTCTCGCCGCTCTTTATAAGCTGTTCTTGCGATTTTAGAGGACTTACAAGCAGAGTTGTCGTTACTGTTTTTTCACCGAGTTCCAAAGCTTTTTGAACGCTTCTCTCAAATCTTTTGTCAAAACAGGCTTCACATCGTCTGCCCTTTTCAGGCTCATTCTCCAAACCTCTTACGGCTTGCATCCAAGACTCAAAATCATACTCTCCCTCAAGAAGTTCAATACCCAGTTTTTTACATGAGCGTTTAACATCAAGCAGGCGAAGCTGATACTCTGAATATGGATGAATGTTTGGATCATAAAAAAAACCGATAAGTTTTTCGTCAGGATAATCTTTTTGAAGTTTTTCTAAAAAAAAGTGTGAATCTACACTACAGCAGATATGGACTAACATGAAGGTTATTTAAGAGGCGGAAAAACCGCCCCTAAAGTAGTTTGTTTCATTAACGCTCTTCGAAAATCTCAATAGAGTTGATTGCATCTTGACCTTTGATGCTATCAAGAACTGCAAAACTCTCTGCATCATCTTTTTCAATTGCGCCAAAAACAGTGTGAACACCGTCTAAATGTGGAGTTGCAACAAAAGTGATGAAAAATTGGCTTCCACCAGTATTTGGTCCTGCATGAGCCATAGAAAGTGCTCCTTTTCTATGTTTAGTAGTATTTTTCTTAGTCTCGCAAGGAATTGCCCAGTCCGGTCCGCCCGTTCCTGTTCCATGCGGACAGCCGCCTTGAGCCATAAAGCCCGGAATTACACGGTGAAAATTAAGGTTATTGTAAAAACCTGTAGTTGCCAAATGTGCAAAGTTTGCAACAGTGTTTGGAGCTTCCTCTGGAAACAATTTTAACCAGATATCGCCCTTGCTTGTAGAAACCTTTGCCCACTGAAGTTTATTTAACTCCTCAGCACTTAAATCGTATGTTTTTAATTTTCTTCCAAACATTTTTTACCTTTTTAAATTTTTTTGGAATTATAATCTAAGTTTAATAATATATAATCTCATACATGAAAATAAAATCACTATTTCAAAATATAACAATAAAACAGGCTGATGTTTTTACAATTTTAGTTATATTTTTATTTACTATGGTTTTTGTCGGGCTTCTTGTCGAAGAGATGTACAAGGAGTATGAGAGAGCACTTGAACAGAGCTACATAGCAAAAAACATAACTCTATCTGATAGCGATATTTTAGAGCAGAACCAAAAAAAATTAAAATCCCTCCTAATAAAAACTGTTTTAGCAATTGTTACGCTCTCTTTTATCATCTTTGCAATATTTTTGGGATTAAACACTCTCTTTAACAAGCTTCTTCAAAGAGATACACATACATTTTTGGACTTTTTTAAAAAAGCCGTCGACAAAGAAGAGACCATAAATTCAAACACCATATTTTTTCAAGATTTTAAGATAATGGTCGGCTATGCAAATGAGATGGTTCGCAAGATAAATGAACAAAAAAATATACTTCATGAAATGAATCTGTCACTTGAAGAGAGAGTCAAAAAAAAGACGGCGGACCTTTTGAGGATAAATGAAAATTTACAAAAAGAGAAAGAGTTTTCACAAGATTTGCTAAAAGCTCAAAAAGAGTTTCTAAGATACACCGTACATGAGACAAACACGCCTTTGAGCGTAATGCTCACAAGTATTGAACTCTATGTAATGAAACATCCAAAAGACAGACAGCTCTCAAAGATAGAAGCTGCCGTAAAAAATATCTTTAGCATATATGACGATTTGAGCTATTTGGTAAAAAAAGATCAAGTTGAATACAAAAAAACAGTAATTAATTTCAATAATTTTTTAAACAGCAGAATAGATTTTTTTAGAGAAGTCGCTGAACTCTCACTGATACATTTTAACTATATGCCGCCGAATGAAGATCTTCATGTACATTTTAACGAGACGAAACTCCAGAGAGTTATAGACAATACTTTAACAAACGCTATCAAATATACACTTCCAAATCAAGTCGTATATGTAAAACTTGTCAAAGTAGGTACACATGCGGAGTTTAGCGTAAGCAGCAGATCTAAAATCATACAAGACACGCAAAAAGTTTTTGAAGCATACTATAGAGAAGAGAAAAAGATAGACGGCTTCGGGCTTGGGCTTAGACTTGTAAAGAGTATATGTGAAGAGGAGAACGTAGAAGTCAAACTAACCTCAAACGACTCATTAACCACATTTAGCTACAAGTTTAAAGTGATGGGAGATTGATGAAGATACTGCTTTTAGAAGATGAAGTGATGCTAAATGAATCCATCTGCGAATATCTTGAATCCGATGGACATCAAGTGGAGAGCTTTTTTGACGGACTTGAAGCTTTGGATGCCATTAAAAAGAACTCCTATGATTTGCTGGTTTTGGATATCACCGTTCCGAATTTAGACGGATTGTCATTTTTGGAAAAAATCCATTCACTAAAAATACATGTACCGGTTATCTATATAAGCGCTTTGGTTGATATTGAGGATATTTCAAGAGCTTACAATCTTGGATGCAACGACTATCTGAAAAAACCATTTCACTTAAAGGAACTCTCTCTTCGGGTTGATAGAGTAAATGTTTTTAACAACGCTCCTAGAATCCACTTAAGACTCTCCAAAAACTACAGTTATGACCAAGAACACAGCACACTGCTTTTCAACCAAGAGCCGCAGATACTTACAAAAAGGCAATCCCAAATCATAGATCTGCTCTCACGAAACAGAGGAAGAGTCGTTGATTTTGAACAGTTCCAAACATATGTATGGAGCGAACAGATGGTCGATAACGCCACCATCAGAGCAGAGATAAACAGGCTTAAAAAGTTTCTCAAAGAGGATGTAATCATAAATGTACGGGGAATGGGGTATATGATAGATAAGCCGTAGCACCTATTTTATAGGCATTAAATCAAATTTGTACTGTTTTTCTAAAAAATTTATTCTAATCATATTAATATAATTTTTACTTGTTTATAAAAATAATTAGGTAAAATATAGTATCTTAAAAGAAATATTGCAAAATGTCATATTTTTAAATTAATTTTAGTTTTATTGCTATGCTTTTTCAAATTGAAAGAGGAAGTATTATGCAAACACGAAATTTATTTGATTTTGCAGACAATTTATATTTAAAAAAAGAAGGAATAAATATAAAAACATTAACATATATTTCACTTTTTAGTAGTGCAGGCATTGGCTGTTATGGATTTAAACAACAAGGTTTTAAATGTATAGCTACAAATGAGTTTTTAGAAAAAAGATTAAAAATACAACAGTACAATAATAAATGTGACTTTACAAGCGGATATATCCTTGGAGACTTGTCACAACAAAAAACTCAAGAAAAAATATACAAAGAATTAGAAAATAATAATATAAATGATTTAGATGTATTAATAGCCACTCCACCTTGCCAAGGTATGTCAGTAGCTAATCATAAAAAAAATAATGAAATCGGAAGAAATTCTTTAGTTGTTGAGTCTATCAAAATAATAAACAATATAAAACCAAAAATTTTTATTCTTGAAAATGTCAGGGCTTTTTTAAATACTATTTGTACAGATATAGATAATATTGATAAAACAATAGAAGAATCTATAAATTTTAATTTAGGCGGAGATTATAATATTTTATCAAAAGTTATAAACTTTAAAGAGTACGGCTCAGAGTCAAGCAGAACAAGAACTTTAGTAATTGGAGTTAGAAAAGATTTAATCAATATTAGCCCATTTCAACTTTTTCCAAAAAAACAAAAAGCACATACTTTAAGAACTTTAATAGGTGATTTACCGTCTTTAAAAAATATGGGTGAAATATATAGAAATGACATTTATCATTCATGTAGAAGCTTTGATATAAGAATGTTACCATGGATAGAAAATATCAAAGAAGGTCAATCGGCATTTGACAATACGGATTTAAATAGAATACCTCATACAATAATTAATGATAAGATAGTTTATAATAAAAACAAAAACGGTGACAAATATTCAAGATGGTACTGGGACAAAGAAGCCCCTTGTATTCATACAAGAAATGATATATTAGCAAGCCAAAGTACAATTCATCCAGCAGATAACAGAGTTTTTAGTATTAGAGAATTAATGCGAATGATGACTATACCGCATGATTTTAAGTGGTCTAATATTGATTTTGACAGCCTTAATAATCTATCCGATGAAGAAAAAAAGAGATATTTAAAACAAGAAGAGTTAAATATAAGACATTGTATTGGAGAAGCAGTCCCAACTAGAGTTTTTGAGCAAATAGCAATAAATATAAAAAAAGTTCTAAAAAACAAGGTATTGTCAGTTAATGAAATAGATAAAATTATTCAAGAATATAATTTACTTGATAAAGAAATTTTAAAAGATTTTTTAAAAAACAATATTTATAAATATGATTTAAATACTCTTTATAATATTGCCGAGCTTGCGAATATAGAAAGAATTGATACGAAAGCATATTTTACAAGAGAAGATATTGTGTTTAATGTTATAAACAAATTGCCTGAATTTAAAAATAAAAAAATGTTAAGAATATTAGAACCATCAGTCGGTATAGGAAATTTTATACCCCTTTTATTTAAAAAATATGAATATATTGGAGAAGTGATTTTAGATGTTATTGATATAGACAATAATTCACTTGAAATATTACAGATACTACTTTCTAAAATTAAGATACCAAAAAACTTTGTTATTAGTTTTATAAAAAAAGATTTTTTACTATGGGAAAATGAGTATAAATATGATTTGGTTATAGGTAATCCACCATTTGGAAAAGTTATAAATGACAAAGCTTTACTGGAAAAATATAAGTTGAATATGTTTAATCAAAATACAAATAATTTGTTTTCGTTTTTTATAGAAAAATCATCTAAGATTTCAAATTATGTCTCCTTAATAGTTCCAAAAAGTTTAATAAATTCCCCAGAATTTAATCAAACAAGAGAACTTTTGGAAACTTATAATCTACATTCATTAACTGATTATGGAGAAAAAGCTTTTAGGGGTGTTAAAATTGAGACGATTAGTTTTGTTTTAGATACATCTCAAAAAGAGAAGTTGGAAAAAATTAAAATTGATAGTTATATTACAAATAGTATTATTTATCAGAAAAAAAGCTATATTTTCTCAAAGGATTTTCCATATTGGCTAATTTATAGAAATAGTTTTTTTGACGCAATCGTTGAAAAAATGGAATTAGATATTTTTGAAAGTTTTAGAGATAGACAAATTACAAAAAAACATACATTGAATAGTGGAAAAATAAGAGTATTAAAGTCAAGAAATATTAATAATAATAAAATAAAGAATATAGATAATTATGACTGTTTTATAAATGAAATAGATAGTTTTATAGTATCAAAATACTTAAATCAAAATGATATAGTGCTAATACCAAATTTAACATACAACCCAAGAGCAACATTCCTGCCAAAAAATTGTATTGCTGACGGTTCGGTAGCACTACTTAAAGCAAAAGAAGATATAAAAATTACACAAAAACATTTAGAGTATTACAGTAGCGAAGAATTTACTGAATATTATAAAATTGCAAGAAATAGAGGAACTAGATCATTAAATATAGACAATAATTCAGTAAAATTTTTTGGGTTATTAAGGGAGCTGTAATATGTTAGAAAAAATTAAAATTTTTTTTAGTAATTTTGACTTTGACATCAGAAAAAATAATAACGCAAGATTTATGGATCAAAAAGTCACTCCCGATGTTTTATGTATTATTGCAGACTGTATTATAAATTATATTGAAAATTATAATGATAATATTGAATTTAGCTCAACTGATATTTGGAAATATGAATATTCAAATAATAATGTTAAAGATATATTTGGTAAAACAGATGTTAATAATCCAAATGCAAAAAATGAATATGATAAATTTTTTCAACAGCCATTAAAAGCTTTAGCAAATGCTAGAATTTTAATAGAAAGAAAAGATGGTAATAAAATTTATTTTTCTATTTTAAATAAAGAAATTTTAGAATACATTTCTATAAAAGAAAAGCATTCATTAGAGTTTTTAAATATTTATCTCGAAAAAGTTTTCAGAGACAGTGATATTTGGAACTTATTTGAAGATTTCTTTGAAAACAATACAAAAAATAAATTTGATATTTTAAAAAATAAATATGAAAATTTTATAATTGCAAATACCCCAATAAATGGAAAAACAGAAGTAAGAAGAATATTTACAAAAATTTTAAATCCATTAAGTTTTGTAAGAAAAAAACATGGAACAAGCAAGGGAAGATTTTCAAAAGATATTATTTCAAAAGATGAACTAATGTACAATAGAAAAAATTGGCGGGATACTTTAAAGAAAAAAAATGAGACAAGAGACGAACATAATATTCGAGTAAATACCCAAAAAATCAGACAAGACGCTTATTTAAATTATAGTTTAAATAAGGCAAAAAATATTATTAAAAAGCTACATTCTCCAATTAGTGAAGTTCAAGATAGTTTTGCAAACGGCGAAGCGACACAAATACATCACATTTTTATGAAATCAGAATATCCACAATTATCAACATTTATTGAAAATTTAATATTATTAACGGGTACTCAGCACAATGCAAAAGCACATCCTAATAACAATACAAATATTATAAATAAAAATTATCAGTTAACTTGTCTTTTAGCAAAAAGTGAATCAATAGAGAAATATAATACTGTTTATTCAAAAGATGATTTTCTTTATGTTTTAAAAGTTGGATTAGATTATGAGTTTTCAAATAATATTGAGTTTAGTGACTTGCAAAATAAATTAGTTGATTTATATAATGATGTATCATAAAAGTTAAATATATAACATTTAGCTTAAATAATCTAAAAATTTTCAATCACTTTTTTTGTCTCTTCGTATCCTATTTTTATCAAATTTTTCATCTGAGACATATCAATGGCATTAAATTTAGAGAGATCTGGTTTTATAATGATATCCGCCTCTTTGATTTGAATCTTCTTGTTTGTTTTTACCAAAAAATTAAAGCTGTTATATAAAATCTCTATAACATTACCGGGTCTTTTATAGGCATGTTCACAAATAAGGTCTACGCCGATTACATAATCTACATTTTTATCTTTTAGACAGCTAAGCGGTATATTTTCGACGATTCCTCCGTCTACCAAAAATCTGCCGCCAAGTTCTATCGGGACAAAAATTCCCGGCACACATGTAGTCGCCATAACTGAATCTGCAACACTGCCTTTATCCAAAATAACTTTTTCACCGGTCGTAATATCGGTTGCTACCATACTAAGAGGTATCTTTGCATCCTCTATATTTTTTTCTCCGATGTTTCGTTTTATCATCTCTCCAATTTTATCATTTGATAAAATACCGTATTTTGAGAGCGTAAGTGATGATAAATTTTTCCACTCAAATTCCAAAACGATTTTTTCTATCTCTTTTGCGCTTACTCCAAAGGCATATAAAGATGCCACTATCGCACCTGCACTCGTACCGCTTATGGATTTTATCTTTACATGATGTTCATCAAACGCTTTTAAAACTCCGACATGTACTGCACCCAAAACCGAGCCGCCGCCTAGTGCCAGAGCTATTTTTTTATTTTTTGATTTATGCATTTTCTCTCGTTTTATATTCTGATAATGAAAAATTGTATCTAAAAATTGATTAAACACAAAACTTAAAAAACTGTTACCATATTACCCATTTTGTAAATCTATTTGCTTTAAAAGTAACTTTTCTTACCAATGCTATGTTCATGCTATTTTTCTGCTTTAGGATTAGAGTGTTTAAAATTCACAGGGGGAAATAAAATGAATAAAAAATTAGTATTGAGTACGATTACTATCGGACTTCTGGGTTCACTCCATGTAAACGCTGCAGAAGATTTAAGCAGTATGTTTTCTGAGGGTAAAGCAAGCGGACAGATTAGAGAGTTTAGCATCTCTAGAACTATGGATTTAAGCAATCCTACTGCAGATGAGTATACTCGTAACGCTAATGCAGTCGGCGGATACTTAAAGTATGAGACAGGAGCACTAAGCGGACTAAGCTTTGGAACTGCGTTTTATACGACAAACGGTTTTTTAAATGAAAGTCCTAAAACAGATTATACAGAGGTAGATCCGACTCTTCTTGGAAAAAACAATGAAAACTACTCAATGCTCGGAGAAGCGTATATTCAATTCAAAGCAGGCAAAACTGCTTTTAAAGCAGGTCGCCAAAAACTAGACACTCCGATGCTTGGAAGTGATGACGCTAGAATGCTGCCGAACTTATTTGAAGCATATGTGCTTACAAATACAGATATTGCAGACACGACTCTTATGGCTGCACATGTAACAAAATTTGCTCAAGGAACATTCGGTCGTGCTTATACGGGAGGAATCTTAGCTGAAACTGCAGGTTACTCTGCACATGACACAAGAAATCAAGTGGGCGAATTTAAAAATATGGGAACATACGCTATAAATGAGTCTACTGAAGGCGTATCTGTACTCTCTGCAACTCATGCAATCAATAAAAATCTTAAAGTTCAACTTTGGGACTACTATGCACATGATATTATGAATACTATCTACGCTCAAGGCGATGCTTCTTGGAACTGTTTGGTAACAGATATGGTAAAACCTTCTTTATCTCTTCAAGCTATTAAAGAAGATGCTATCGGCGATGATTTAATGGGGAAAATCGACAGTATGTACTGGGCTGCGAAGTTTGATGCAAAGATTCAAAACCTCACACTCTCTCTAGCATACTCTCAAACAGAAGCGAACAGCGCAACTGAAGCTGCCGTAAACAATGCTATCGTATCTCCGTGGGGCGGAATGCCGGCATTTACTCAGGGAATGGTTACACGTCACATGTTTTTAGCAGGAACTGATGCAAGCAAAATTGCTGCAAGTTACAACTTTAAAGATTTAGGTGCAAATGTTTTAGCAACTCTCTACTATACGAACTACGATATGGCTAAAAACAACGGCTATACATACGGCGATGCAAGCGAAATTGGATTTGATATTATCTTCAAACCTGCAGTTGTAAAAAACTTAGAACTTCGTCTTCGTGCAAACTATGCGGATGATTTCAATGTAGCAAATACGACAGGCGGCTACACAACAGGTTGGGATGAGTACAGATTTATCGCTAACTATAACTTTTAAGGAATAAAAGATGAACAAAGAGACTGTTGAAAAAATTAAGGCAAATCCGGATTACCAAAAGCTTATCTCTACGAGAAACAGCTTTGCGGTAAAACTATCGATTTTAATGCTTGTGGTATATTTTCTATTTATATTACTCATAGCATTTAATCCGGCTTTTTTAGGAACTCCGCTTTCTAGCGGTTCTGTTACTACTGTCGGTATTCCTGTCGGCATGGGCATCATCGTTTTTGCTATCGTGCTTACAGGAATCTACACAAAAAGAGCAAACGGCGAATTTGATGATCTATCAAACAGCGTCAAAAACTCACTTAAGGATCATTAATGCATAGAATTCTCACCTTTTTAATACTTGCAACCGGAGCAATTTTTGCAGCCGATGCAATTTCAGGTCAAGTTGAAAAACAGCCTCTAAACATGTCTGCAATCGTCATGTTCTTAATCTTTGTCGGAGCAACTCTTGGTATTACTTACTGGGCTGCGAAAAAGACTAAAAGTGCAAAAGATTTCTACACGGCAGGCGGAGGAATTACAGGTTTCCAAAACGGTATGGCTATTGCAGGTGACTACATGTCGGCTGCTTCGTTTTTAGGAATTTCCGGTCTTGTTTACATGAAAGGTTATGACGGTCTGATTTATTCTATCGGATTTTTAGTAGGCTGGCCGGTAATCCTTTTCCTAATTGCAGAGCCTCTTAGAAACTTAGGTAAATACACTTTTGCCGATGTTGCTTCTTACAGACTTAAGCAAACACCTATCCGTACACTAGCGGCTTCAGGTTCTATTGCGACTGTAATTTTGTATCTAATCGCACAAATGGTTGGTTCTGGAAAACTTATTCAGCTTCTCTTTGGTCTCTCGTATGAGATGGCGGTTGTACTGGTCGGTGTTCTTATGATTCTATACGTTGCGTTTGGCGGTATGCTTGCAACTACTTGGGTTCAAATCATTAAAGCATTCTTGCTGCTCTCAGGTGCGACATTTATGGCATTTGCTGTTATGGCTCACTATAACTTTAGTTTTGGCGAACTCTTTTCACATGCGACAGAACTTAAAGGTATACAAATTATGAGCCCGGGTGGACTTGTAAGCGATCCGGTCTCGGCAATTTCACTTGCGATTGCTCTGATGTTTGGAACGGCTGGTCTTCCACACATCTTAATGAGATTTTTTACGGTAAATGATGCTAAAGAAGCTCGTAAATCAGTTTTCTATGCAACAGGATTTATAGGCTATTTCTATATACTAACTTTTATCATCGGTTTCGGTGCTATTGTTATGGTATTTCAAAAACCTGAGTATTTGGATGCGGCTAAACATGCTATAAGCGGTGGTTATCCGATTTTAGGCGGAAGCAACATGGCTGCGATTCACTTAAGTCATGCAGTAGGCGGCGACTTCTTCTTAGGATTTATCTCGGCTGTTGCGTTTGCTACTATCTTAGCGGTTGTTTCAGGTCTTACACTTGCAGGTGCTTCGGCTATCAGCCACGACCTTTATGCTTCGGTATTTAGAAAAGGCAGAGTAGACTCTATGACGGAGATGAGAGTTTCTAAAATGGCTACAATCGCTCTTGGTATCATTGCTATCATTGTGGGTATCGCATTTGAGAACCAAAATATTGCATTTGTCGTAGGTCTTGCGTTTGCTATCGCTGCATCTGCAAACTTCCCAATCCTTGTACTTTCAATGTACTGGAGAAGACTGACTACTCGCGGTGCGGTTATCGGCGGTGCACTTGGTCTTGGAAGTGCTGTTATCTTGGTTATCTTAAGCCCTGTAGTGTGGAAGAGCATACTTGGAAATCCGACTGCGATTTTCCCTTATGAGTATCCGGCACTTTTCTCTGTAACACTTGCGTTTGTCGGAACTTGGTTCTTCTCGATTACTGATAAATCTGAGAGTGCAAAAGAGGAACAAGCATTATTTGATGCTCAGTTTATCAGAGCGCAAACAGGTATCGGTGCAGAGGGTGCATCAAGTCACTAACCTTGTAAATCTCGAAAAACTTGTTTTTCGTAGCTTTAGGGGGTTGCAAGGGACATTTGTCCCTGCCACTAAAACGGACTCGTTCGTTTTAGTGCGTAATATTAGTAAATAAAGGATATTTTTTGTGAGCATACAAGATCAAAGAAAACTTATTGAGTCTATTCATCCGTTTGAGCTTCTAAGTTCTACAACTATGGATAATCTGATGAGCAAGATTGACATAGCTTACTATCCAAACGGCACACTCCTCATCTCTCCTACCATCTCATCTATCGCTTTTTACATCATCATCAAAGGTTCTGTTACTGAGTATATTGATGATGAAATTCACAATGTTTACAGTGCAGGTGACAGTTTTGATGCGGATGCGCTAATCTATGGAAAAACAAAAGCAAAATTTGTAGTCGATGAAGACCTTATCTGCTATGAGGTTAAAAAAGAGGATTTTCTTGATTTGATGCAGGATAAAAAAGTGCAAAGCTACTTTCTGCAAGATTTTATTACTCGTCATCAGCAACTCAAAGAGTATGACCAGCAGAGTGATTTATCCCCATTTCTTATCTCAAAAGTTTCAGATATATTTCTTCATGTTGCTTGCGTGGTTGATACAGATGAGAGTATCTACGGAGCTTTAAAAAAACAGCAAGAGTTAAGAGCCAAAGTAATTATCGTCAAAGAGGTTGATGGTTACTCGATTGTAACCGATACAAATCTACGCCAAAGAGTTCTTTTAGGCGAAAATGACATAAGCAAAAAAATCGGCTCTATCGCATCTAAAGGGCTAATAACTATAGATGTTAACGACTTTTTATTCAATGCACTTTTGCTTATGACACACAATGCTATCAAAAGAGTTGTCGTTCTTGAAAATGAAAAAATCGTAGGCGTACTGGAGCAGCTGGACTTGCTAAGCTACTTCGCAAGCCACTCTCATCTTGTTGCAGTTCAAATAGATAAAGCCTCAACGCTTAGTGATTTAAAACTGCTTGATCAAGATTTTAAAAATCTCATCATTACTCTTCGTGCAAAAGGTGTAAAAGTAAGATATATCACTAAGCTTATTGCAACGCTAAACTTCAAAGTCTATAAAAAAGTTTTTGAGATGTGTGTAGAAGAGGATCTTAGAGATAAATGCGCACTTATTGTTATGGGAAGCGAAGGCAGAGAAGATCAAACGCTAAGAAGTGATCAGGACAACGCGCTTATCATTCAAAACGGCATAGATACTGAGCTTTTTAAAGCTCCCATGATGAAGCTAAACTCACATCTTCTTGAACTCGGATTTCCAAAATGCAACGGCGACGTTATGGTCAGCAATGAGTTTTGGCGTAGAAATACAAGCTCTTATAAAGAACTTATAGAGAAGTGGACATACGACATGAGCGATGAGAGCGTTCAAAATTTAAGCATCTTTTTGGATGCAAAATGTGTTGCCGGAGATTGCACACTTCTTGATGAGTTGGTAACCTATCTTCATAGCAGTTTTCACTCAAGAGACGATGTTTTAGCACATATCGCAAAAGCTGTTTTAAACTTTGATACACCGCTCTCTCTATTTTCTGGCTTTGTTCTTGAAAAAGAGTACAACAATAGACTCGACCTAAAAAAAGGCGGTATTTTCGCTCTCGTTCACGGTGTAAGAACGCTCTGCCTTCAGTATGAGATTAAAGCGACAAATACAATAGAGAGAATCAAAGAGTTAAACAACATGGGAGTGATTGATAAAACATTTGCAACCGAGCTTATAGAGAGTTTCGACACGCTTAGCTCCATTAGACTCAAAGCTATGCTTGAAGCAAAAACTATAGATGAAGCAAACTATATAAATCCTAGAAATTTAGAGAAAAACCAGAGAGATCTGCTCAAAGACAGTTTTAAAATCATAAATAAATTTAAAAAATTTATGAGTTTTCATTTTCACTTAAATATGGTTGTTTAAGAATGTTTGGATTTATCTCTAGATTTAAAACCAAAGCAAACCGCTCTAAACTAAAAGATAAAAACTTTGAGTTTTTATTTCAAGAAGATACAAGCGGTGAGTATGTTGTATTTGATACGGAGACTACTGGTCTAGATTCAAAAAAGGATGAGATACTCTCTATCGGAGCAGTTAAAATCAAGGATAACAAGATACTGACATCTCAAATTTTTGAAGTTTTTTTACAAAACTCAAAAGAGATAAGTTCAAAAAGTATTAAAATTCACGGGATTCGTCCCTTTGACTTAAAAGATGCAAAAACAACAAAGGAGGGTATTGTAGAGTTTTTAAATTTTGTAGGTTCTAGACCATTAGTGGGCTACTATCTTGAGTTTGATGTCAGTATGGTAAATAAATACACCAAAGAGATGCTTGGCATTACACTTCCAAATAAAATGATCGAAGTCTCAGAAATATACTTCGACAAAACAATTTCAATGATTCCGCAAGGAAATATTGATTTACGATTTGATACAATCTTAAAAAAATGCGGTATTCCAAATATGGGAGTACACAATGCCGTAAATGACGCAATCATGACGGCAATGATATATTTAAAATTAACTAAAGGAAATAAATAATGCAAAGAGAAGTTTTTAAACCAAATAGAGAGTTTAGCAAAAGTGCTAGAATAAAAAATATGTGTGAATACCAAGATTTACAAGATTTTGCAATGAGAGATTATGAGGGCTTTTGGGGAAGTTACGCAAAAGAAAAGTTAGAGTGGATGGAGCCGTTTCACACTGTTTTAGATGAGAGTAAAGCACCGTTTGTCAAGTGGTTTTTAGGCGGAAAATTAAATGTTTCCGTTCAGTGTATCGACCGTCACTTGAACAGCCGCAAAAACAAAGCTGCGATTATTTTCGAGGGCGACAGAGGCGATAAGCAAATCATCACTTATCTTGAACTTTACTACAATGTAAATAAATTTGCCAACTTGCTTAAAAATGAGTTTGGCGTGAAAAAAGGCGACAGAGTAGTAATCTATATGCCGATGATTCCTGAAGCTGCTTATGCAATGCTTGCTTGTGCTCGTATCGGTGCGATTCACTCTATCGTATTTGGCGGATTCTCAGCGGAGGCACTAAAAGACAGAATTATCGATGCAGATGCTAAAGTTGTTATCACTGCTGATGGTGCATTTAGAAAAGATAAGCCTTACATGTTAAAACCTGTTGTTGATGAGGCTCTAAAGGGTGAAACTCCTGTTAAAAAAGTTTTGGTTGTTGAGAGAAACGGCGAAGATGTAACATGGACTGCAGGACGTGACTACTCATACAATGAACTTATCAAACATCAAGACGTAAAATGTGAACCGGAAGTTATGGATGCGGAAGACCCTCTTTTCCTCCTTTACACTTCAGGAAGCACAGGCAAACCAAAAGGTGTTCAGCACAATCAAGCAGGATACATCCTTTGGGCGCAAATGACTATGGAATGGGTATTTGATGTAAAAGAGAATGACACTTACTGGTGTACTGCCGATGTAGGCTGGATTACCGGGCACACTTACATAGTTTACGGACCGCTTGCAATGGGTGCAACGACTATCATGTTTGAGGGAGTTCCGACTTACCCTGATGCCGGACGTCCTTGGAAAATGGTTGAAGAGTATAAAGTAAATCAGTTTTACACGGCTCCGACTGCTATCCGTGTACTTCATAAAACTGGCGAGCATGAGCCTGCAAAATATGATTTATCATCTCTAAAAGTTCTAGGAACAGTCGGAGAACCTATAGATCCGCCGGCATGGAAATGGTACTATGAAGCAATAGGCGGAAGCAAATGTGCTATCGTTGATACTTACTGGCAAACTGAAACTGGCGGACATATCGTATCGCCTCTTCCTGGTGCTACACCTATTAAACCTGCGTGCGCAACATTTCCTCTTCCGGGAATTATGGCTGAGATTTTAGATGAAAACGGTGCTAAAGTTGAAGTAGGCGAAAAAGGTCTTATGTGTGTAACTCGTCCTTGGCCGTCAATGATAAGAGGTATTTGGGGTGATGAGGAGAGATTTGTAAAATCTTACTTCGGCGATGTGAAAAAAGACGGTAAACCTGTTTACTTTACGGGTGACGGCGCTATCTACGATGAAGAGGGTTACATCACTATCACCGGAAGAACGGATGATGTCATCAATGTTTCAGGGCACAGAATGGGTACGGCTGAAGTTGAAGCAGCTATCAAAAAACATCCAAATGTAGCAGAAGTTGCAGTTGTAGGAAAACCTCATGAAATCAAAGGTGAAGGCATCTTTGCTTACATCGTTTTAAAATCAGACAGCGGCGTAGCAGATGAAGTCGAAGAGGTAAAAGCTATCAACAAAGTTATCCAAAAAGAGATAGGAAACATCGCTCTTTGTGATGATGTAGTATTTGTTCCGGGCTTACCGAAAACTCGCTCAGGAAAAATCATGAGAAGAATTCTTCGTTCAATCGCAAAAGGCGAAGAGATCACTCAAGATATATCAACACTTGAAGATCCGAGCATTGTTGCAGCCATTGCTTCTACTGTTCAATCTTGTAAATTATAGAACTTTAATACAGAGTGGAAATATCCACTCTGTATTTACCTCCCAAAAATGCTACAATTTCATTCAAAATACAATTCAAAAGAGAAGCAATGCAACTTTGTGTAGCCCTTGATTTACCTACAAAAGAAGAAAACTTAGATCTGATTCATAAAATAAAAGATTACCCCGTATGGCTAAAAGTCGGTCTTCGTTCTTACATCCGTGACGGCGAAGAGTTTTTAAAAGATATCAAAAAAATCAATCCAGATTTTAAGATATTTTTGGACTTAAAACTCTATGACATACCAAATACTATGGCTGATGCCGCTGAATCTATAATGGGTTTAGGTGTTGACATGTTTAATGTTCATGCAAGTGCAGGAAAACGAGCTATGAAAGAGGTTATGGAGAGGCTCTCATGCTATGAAAACCGCCCAATCGTTCTAGCTGTTACTGCTCTTACATCTTTTAATGAAGATGAGTTTAATAATGTATATGGAAGCTCTATAGCGCAAAAAGCAGATCAATTTGCGAAAGATGCACATGAGAGCGGACTTGACGGTGTTGTCTGTTCAGCTTACGAGAGCGCATCTATAAAAAATATAACAGATAAAAGCTTTATGACTCTTACTCCAGGAATCCGCCCTTTTGGCGAAGATGCAGGTGATCAGCAAAGAGTTGCAGACGTAGCATTTGCAAAGAGTGCGCATGTAGACTTCATAGTTGTAGGTCGTCCTATCTACAACTCTAAAAATCCTGCCGAAGTAGTTCAAAAAATATTAGAACAAATTTAAAATAATATACAGCTCAAAACCTTTTTTAAGCTGTATATTATGTATATATGATTATAATCTCGGTCTTCAAACGGACGAGTGGGTGAGCGGCTGAAACCACATCCCTGCTAAGGATGCGTATGGGTAACTGTACCGAGGGTTCAAATCCCTCCTCGTCCACCACCAGAAGGCACTTTTGGAACCTTTTTAATCAATCTTAAATTTTAAACTGTCACCGAAACTGTCACTAAAGATTTCTAAATTAGTATCAATCTTTAGATGATTTTCTTTAATAAATCCTGCATATCTAGTCATAATCATTTGTGGTGATGTATGTCCTACGATTGCAGCAATGTCCATAATTCTAAACTTACCCCTGTTTAACATTGCCGTTATAAAAGTGTGTCTAGTGTTATAGATAGTTCTATAAGGTATATTGCAAATTTTTAATAACTCTCTCCAGCGATATCTAAAAAAAGAAACATCATCTATATTTGTACCGTTTTGGTTAAATAGATATAAAGACTTAGAACTTTGTTTTATCTGTTCTCGCAGAAAAGGTTTAACACTCTCAAACATCGGAATATCTCTTATGCTCCCTATTGTTTTGGGCGAAGTTATATTTCCTCTTGAAATAGAACGCTTAATTGATATTTTATCTGATAAAATATCGCCGTGCATAAGTCCTAATATCTCTCCGCTTCGCATACCTGTATAAAAAGCTATACCGAGATAGTTCATAAGCATATTATCTGCATTTTTTAAGACCAGTGATATTTCATCAGTCGAAAATGGATTTATAGCTTCTTTAGCTTCTTTTGAAAATATGATATCTTTTGCTACATTTTTAGAAATCAGCTCACTATCTAGTGCAATATCTAAAACGCCTTTAATACAAGTGAGATACTTCTTTTTGCTGTCGTTTTTTATATCTCCTAGAGAGAATAAAAAGTCTTTTACCAGCTACCTATTGATTTTAGAGACTTCAAAATCTCCAAAATACTGAACAACTTTGCGATAAATTGGTAATCTGTTTAAAAAACCTTTATCTGCATCATGCTCAGTTAAATATTTTTGAAAAAAACATGAAAACTTCTTGCTCTCAAATTTTTGCAAAGATAGTTCATTCTGTTTTTTAGAAATCCAAGCAGGCAGATATTTTGTCTGCATGTATTTTAAAGGTTTCTCAGTCTTTAAAACTTTAGTGCTTTCTTCTTTTGTTTCAACACTCCCATCTTCAAAGAACAGTTGATATCTAATATACCAATGTTTTCTACTGCCTCTATCCAAAATCGAGGCTTTTAAATCAATCACTTTTTTATCTCCTTTCTTAGGAGATTTCACACCGTCTACAATTAACGACATAATTTTAGCCTATTTTCTATCTAGCAAAGACTTAAGCTCATCATCAATTTGATTACCTCTTATCCAATTTTCTAATGCTTCAATATCCCACAGCACGGCTTTTTTTGTTTTTGACGAGGTCGGCGGAATAAAATAGTGAACTTTTTCTATAAATTCCTTTCCCATTCTTTGGCAAAAATAATCGGTGCTTAAATCAAATATAGTTGGTAGATTTTTAGTTTGTATGTATTTTTTCATTTTGTATTTCCTCACAAAATTGGCATTTGTATTTTTTCAAATGCACTTATCGGGCCAGTGTAATTTTGATTAAGAGAGAATTTCCAACCACTGTTTGCCAAAATTGATTGTGTTACTGTAACACCTGAATTTTCCCGTGGGAAATTTTGAGAAGCAACTAATACATTTCGGTTCTCGGAGTTATCCGACTTATCGGAAATTACATCCAACCCCTCATAAAGCCCTATATTAGAGGTTCTCGGAGTTATCGGACTTATCGGAGCAGTATTTGCGATATCTTCGTATATAGTCTCTACGGCTCGTGATTTTGTAGAGGTGGTAGTTTCTATTAGAGAGTATAGCTTTTGATTGTTTCTATCGCCTCTTTCAAATTTCCATAATTTACCCTCATTGTTTTTGATAACTTTTGCCGCTTTCTCTTTATCATATCCAAGATCTGTAAGATTTTTTGACAACTCACTCCACATAGGTTTATTGCGTGATGATTTTAAGAACTCTACAGTCTCTTCTATCATCTCGTCCATCTCTTTAGTCTGTTTTGCATAGCTAAGATCTAGTTTTGTAAGAGTATGATTATGAGCGTTATAACTAAATGCTATTTCTTGCAGATCGCCTGCTCTAGCTTTGAACAGTTTTAGTATCAAAGCATTCTTGTCATCATTTCGCTTGAGAGTAAATGCATTTGATGTGTCCTCTTCAAATGCAGAAGAGCCTGCGTAATCACTTGTAAAATCTTTTTGAGCTTTATTCTGATGATGAAGAAATACCACGGTAGCACCGTTATTTCTCAATGTTCTAAGTATCTCCATCACTGGTGATACATCTTTGTTTTTATCTCTATCTCCGGAGATAAAGTTTTTGATACTGTCAAAGACAATTAGAGAATCTGTTAAATCTTTTTTTTTTAAAGCATTTATGATCTGCCAAAGTTCACTTTTGCCAAGTCCTACAAAGTATCTAAACTTTGTGCCGTGCTGTTTTTTTAGATGATGGATATTTCTGTCTTTCAAAGTAGATTTACTGTTATCCCCGTCTATGTAATAGACCTGTTCTATATTTTTTTGCATTAACATCATATTTGCAGCTGCAACACTTAATAGACTTTTACCTGTTCCTGGGCGAGCTGAAATCATTGTTATTTCATTTTTAACTAGAAAATTATCCATTAGATACTCAAATTTGACATTTTCAATTTCATCAAAAACTATATCAAATTTATCAAAAATATCATTACAAGCTTTGTCGTCTATACTTTTAAGCTTAGCAAATCCATCAACGCTCTCAAGCTCATCTTTGAGTGTATTTAGTTTGTCAATGAGTTTTACATCAAACTTTTGCTGCAGCTCAAGAGAAGTAAGATGTGTTTGCCTTGCGATACTGTCTTTTTTAAGCTCTTTGACATATGAGAAAAGATTTGCTTGCGAAATAGCATTGGCAGCTAAAATCTGCAACATGGTATCATCATCTACTTTAGGAAACTTACGCTTTATAAACTCTTCATCTATCGGCAGATCTTGTTTGTTTAGTTTAAGCATTGCATCGTAGATGAGCTGATGCATCGGAAGATAAAAATCTTCTACATGTAATATTTTTGAAATATCTTGCAGTGCTTGCGGCTCAAAAAGTATCGAGCTTAAAATGCTTTTTTCTATGTTTGTATTATAATTTTGTTGATTCATTTGTTGATTCCTTCTGAAGAAATAAGGTTTATGTTAGATGATATTGTTTGAGTCCTGCGATTCCTTCAAATAGGTACAGTTGAGGGCTTTTCAAAGTTTTTTTAGTCTTTTTTTTATATCTATTGCCTACCCGTACTTTGTTTTCATCTTCAAAAGGCGTGACTTCCACATAGAAGTTGTACAAATTACTAAAAGACAGGCTCAGAGAAGATTCGTTTTCTTCTTCAAATTCGTAAAAATCTTCTTTATCTTCAAATTGAAATTCGTTATCAGTATTGTAGATTGTAGGGGCGTTTTGTTGTGCGCTGCGGTAAATACTTTGGCATAAATCAAAAAAGCTTTTTTTGTCGTTATTCTCAATAAAAAACCTAGTTTTAGCTAAAACTGCATTCTTAAAATGGCGTGCATTAGCACTTTGATAGCCCGTCAAAATGCCCTGACAAAGTGCTCTTATGTCATTCTCTCCACCACTAAACCATGTGTATTTGGCGTTTCCGAAGAGGCGAAATGCTTCGCAGAGCGAGGTTCTTGAGGATGATGTGTCATGAGCAAAGTCCTCGACTATCGATGAAAGAGGCTTTTCCTCATTTGAAAACTTGTTTTTTATCAAGCTTAAAATTAGCTTGTTTTGGTTAAAATCCACACTTGATGGAAGCATTTCTTATCTCCTTGTTGGTTGGATTTGCGTTTTTATAAATTTTTGTATTTGTATTGTAGGATATTTCTTAATAATAAGTCAAGAAACTTCCTGTTTTTTAATATTCTTTTAGGATTAATGTATAATGATTGGTGATAGACTTAAGGAATTTAGAGTAGCCATTGGTTTAAGTGTTGCTAAATTTGCATCTCAGATTGGCGTCAAAGATTATAAAATTAGAGACTGTGAAGCCGGTAAACAAAGGTTTGATGATGAACTATTAACATCTATTACTAATAAATTTGACATCAATCTAAAATGGCTTCTCACTGGTAATGGTGACATGTTTGATATCGCAATAAGCAATTCAAATTCTATTCCTAGAAATATAAATATGCTTGTAGAAAAAGCTGTGGTGTTAAATCCTGATGCCTTACAAAATACTCTTGTTGAATTCATAATTGAAAGCTCTGTGAAACAAAAGCTTAGAAGCTATGATAAGTCAATTCCTTTTGCAAAATATTTATTTTGGAATAGGTATGATACTGTTGCTAGTTATAGATTTATGCAACAGCTTTTGAAAAAAATACAGAAGAATACTGATTTGAATAATATACAAATGGAAAATTCTAAACAAGTACTACAAAAAGCGCTTGAAGAGTATGATCTTGGAATCGCAGAGTTTTTAAAAAACTCTTTACAAGAAAAAGACAAAGCTACAACTTTCAAGCTTATTGAATCATTGAATGATTGGGATGCTTACTGCATTTTAAAAGATATAGATTTGGCGATAGATGCTTTTGAAGATTCTATTAACTGGTTGAGTTTTAAGCTCCCTATTTTGAAATTAAAAAATAAAGAATAACGCTTTAAGAATAAGGCATTTATCTAAAAGTTTTTACCCAATTAAGTAGTTTTAATTTATCATAAATAACTCTTGATATATTGGGATATTTTTTTTCAATAAACATCCCATCTAGCTTACCTTTTTCTCTCCATGTTTTCATTGTGTGTGGATTAACTTCAAGCAGCAGAGCTGCTTGCCTTTCACTAATAAATTCTTTTTCCATATGTAAAACCTTTAAACGTTTATTTATCTAATTCAAATTTCTATTTTTAGATAAGATGACCTTTTTTACTGATTCCTGTTCGTTTCTCTTTTAGTTCCTTGATTGCCCGATTACATCTTGAAATATTTAAAATTGAGCCTGCAATCATTAACCCAATCGCCAGTGTTCCGACTGTCGAAATTAAAAGAGGATTATTTGCCGGAATAACGATAAACACCTCGACGACAAGCAAAAAAATGCCGCTCATTACAAAAACCCAAGTAGGCGCCCTTAATATATTTTTCATGTTGTGTTGTCCTTTTCTCTTATTCATAATTTTTGTCATCTGAAAATCACATTGACTTATTAAAATTAAATCATTATAATTTTATTTGCGATCAAAAATTTGTTTATAAATTCGATGGAGTGGCAACAGCTCAAGGGATTAATTACCCCTTGAGCTTTTTTTTTGCCCTCCAAAGAATTTATAAACGGGGGTTCTTTATGGATAAGCTTTTGATCGCAATCTTGCTTATGTGCGTTTTTGCACCGTTACTTAGGTAACGCCAAGGGGTTTTTACCCCTTGCCCCCTAAAAACTCTCATCATCAATACTTCAACAATAAATTTTTAAATAACTTTTTTCCCGCGGGAAATTTTATTGTTCATTTTGCTTCATCTCTGCAACTGCCTCAGAAATTGTTTTGACACTTTTTTCTGCTTTTTGAACTTTATCCTGCAAAACTTGTTTTTCTCTTCTTGCATCATCATTCTGTATTGGAGCTTGAGCAACTTCACTCTGCGCTATTGGTTGTGGTTGTTTTTCTCTATGTTGTATAACTTGTGATAGTTGCTTTTCTGCTGTATCGTTCATTTCATCACGTTTTGGATGCATTTTTTCCCAAGTTTGCAAATCTTTTAATTCTTGAGTCGAAAACTGGTCAAGCTTTTCAGTATTGATTCTAGTATCAGCTGCGGAGCTTGCCGGTATCTTTGTACCTACAAGCCCATCTTTTTGTGCTTTATCGTGCGTTGCCTCGATTTTCTCATAATCTTTATTTTCAATTTTATTAATCATTTTATCAAACTCGCCCTCAAGTCCTATAGCTTTTGCAGTGCTATCAAGAATCGGATTTTGTTTGAGTGTACCCCAAACTCCGACTTCATCCTTCGCATGATAAAAATTCGCTTGTATCCTATCTTTGCCGTCATCGATTTCATCTTTTGTATCTACTTTATTTCGTTGCGTGAAGTGCTGCATATCGCCGCTTGCATCTGCTTGTTTTTCTTCATGCGCTTGATGATATCTCTTTGTTATACCGTCGTTGATATTTGCCATATCAGAGTTGTTTTTTGGTACATTGCTTGTGTTTTTAATAACATCCGGAACTATGGCTTCAACTCTTTTTTCAACATCCGTTGATTCAGTTTTATATTGCTCTTTTTGTAGCTTGAATTTGTTTTCAGATTTGCCGATAACATCTTGAGCTTTTTGCACTTCATGCATGTCTAAATTAAGATTATTGCCGCTAGCTGCTTCAAAAGCTCTTGTTGTTTCGTCAGCATGCCTTCTATCTCGCATTTGTTCTACTGCAATCTTACCCGCACCTAATAAATCTGTTTCTTTGATTTTTGAGAGTTCAGGGCTGTTATCGATATAGCTATTTAGGGCATCAGGAAGTAAATCATGTGTTACTGCTAGACCTTGGCGTGATGTAATATTATGAAGCTTGGTAATTGATTCGGAATCGTTCCACGATCTCACATAGTTATCAGCTTTTGCAAGAGTATCAGAATCGTTAAATCCACCTGTTTTTTGAGCTTGTTTCGCAAGTCCGATAGATAGATTTTCGCTCTCGTTGATAGAGTTAGTAAGATTTTTTGAAAAAGTATCGCCGAATGTTTTAGCATCATCACCGCTTATGACAGTGCTAAAATCTTTTCCATCAGCTGTCTTACCCGTTACTGTGTAGCCTGTATTCACGCTGCCTTTTGCCGATAATCCCGTGAGGAGAGAAACTCCATCTGGTGATCCGACTGTAAGATTTACATTGCCGCCTGCGCTTGCGCTACTATCACTTGAAAAGTTAAATTTATGCCCATTGCTTGACATCTCTTTTAATGAGTTTGTGATACTTTCTTGCGTTACTTTAGTAAGAGCCTCTCCAGTTCCATACCCCCATGTATTTGTATCTGAGAATGTATTTGTATCAATATTCATGCCGCCTGCACTTGATCCCTTCGTCAAGCTGTGAGCAAAGCTTGAATTAAATGCGTTGCTATTTTGCGCAAGTTCTTGACGAGTTGTACCTGTGCTTGCAGAGATATCGTTTACGAGACCTGCAGCAATTGTGGAATCTTTTACCGAAGTGATTTTCTCACCTTTAGCATCGGCAGTAATTTGACCTAATCCTGCGGAGTCAGATGTCTGTGTTCCAATTCCTTGAGCATTTGTTATTTTTGTTCTCATGGAACCGTCTTTGGCAACATGCGAGCCTCTCCAAGAATCGTTTCCGAGATAGTCGTGTGTACCATGCATGTCCGTCGCACTAAACTTCCCGAGAGAACTGTTCCCTACGCTTATGTTTCCGCTTGCAGTTTGCGCAGCGGCAGACGATGCAGCACTACTTGCAACCGCTCCAGCACCGCTAAAGAAGCTGACAAATCCGTTTTCGGATTTTTTAGCGATTGAATATGCCAAAACAGGAATCATCGTGCCAACATATCCGATTAAAGCTATTAAAAGTGCTAAATCCTTGTGCATCGTGTGGGTTCTGAAAAAAGTGATACCGCCGTCAAGTTGCGGCCAAATCAATTGAGACTCTATCACAATAAAAGTCATAGCATTTAGTATGATGGCAAGCGGAGTCCAAAGCACCATAGTAAAAAGCAGGGTAAAGCCCATTTTAATATGTCCTAAATCGCCGTATATCACGGATAATAAAACAAGTAGTATAAAAATACCAAGTACAAGAACCGTTAAAATTGCCTTGTAAAGCGGCAGGTTTTTTTGAGCCATTTGCCCCATAGCCGTCAAGGTTTGTTGCTGATTTGCTTCCGCTGCCGCATTTGCATATGCTAATGCCTGCGCATCTCCACCAGTCACAAGTGCGATTGCCTTGATGCCATCTTTTGTCATGTTGATGAGAGTTTGTTGCATCAAATAATCTTTTGAATTTTTAGAAATTCCAAACATAAGTTGTGATGTTGCTGCCATTCCGCTTTGGTATTTATCTTGACTTATTCCCATTTCTTTAGCCAAAAGAGGCTCTAATATATCAATTTTTTGTCTGACATCAGTATCAACCATTAAATCCCAGGCTTCGTGGCATTGCATATCTGCTCCGTTTGGATTTGCAGCACTATAATAAGGTGTAAGGTAGCCTGTCACACGCAAATCTGCCTTCAAAAAAGTGCTGAAACTTATCACATCTGATGCCATTTCATTCATGCTTATTGCCGAGAGGACGCAGTTGTTGATGTATTCATTAAAGCTTCTCGTAGTGTAGCCGTCTGCAGCTACAAGCGATTTTACATTTAACGGTGCCGACATCGTGAAGCCTAACCCGACTTCAGTATAGTCAAGCGAATGCGGAGTGGCGAACGCAGTTTGAAATCCATGTGCCAAGTTTCTTTCAAGATTTGTAAACAAGGAGAAAGTTTCGCCGATTCCTATCGGAACATTGTTGACTACGAAAGTTTGTCCGGTTACTTCATCCTCCACGATGTATCGCTTTGTGGAGGATGAGAAAAGCCCCATAATAATGGTAATTGTGAACAGATATTTACCCATCGCAACCGCCATATCGGAACTACCCGCACCGCTTGCAGTATTTTTTATCATCAGTAAAAGCCCACCGACGGCAACGGCTGATTTGAAAATATAATCATCCTGAGACAAAATCGTTACGCCTTGAAGCACTTTATAAAATAATTCGCCATAACCCCATGTATAAATGGATGGATCTGCACCAAATAAACTTCCAGGCAATAAGACAAATAATAAAAACCATTTTTTCATGTTTACTCCTTTGTATAATTCAAAATTCAAAATTCTACATTCCCATACCAGAGCTTCTTAGCTGCTCTTTTTCAATACTTATATCTTCCAATGCTTTTTCTTGCAGAGCCGCATCTTTAACTTTTTGGTTTTCTTCACTTTGTTGTTCATCTTTTTGAGTTTGCATTTTAAACTCATCAAAAAGTGGCTCATCATCTTTGAGTTGTAATGTTTTAAAAATCTCAAGCTTCATTTCTAATCTCTCTTGAGTATCAGTATCTAAATTACTGTTTTTAAGCTCAATCGCCGCTGTTCTAAAATTCCCATTTTCTATTAAAGTTTCTATTAAAGTTTCTATTTTTGTTTCAGTCGCAGTTTCTAGCTCTTCTTTAAAAAACTTACTTTCTAATATCAATTCTTTTTGCAGATCTAGTTCTATGCTCTCAAATCGTGCTTCGATTGCAGCATTTATTTTTAATTCTATGCTACGCATATCATGCTCTTCAACACCTTGTTCTACTAAATTCATAGCTCTAAACACATCATTTTGGGCAACTGCATTCTCTATCTCATCAATTTTAGCTTCGTACTCTCTTTTTTGCTCTAGCTGCTCCTTAAAACCATCTACAAAACTTATCATCCTTGAGTTTCTATTTTCTAATTCTTTATCATTTGTGCCATCGTGTTTCTCCATGAGCTTATCAAATTGCTTTTCTATTATCAAATCAGCCATAGCTCTATATTTTTCATCTTGGTAACTTAGTCCTTGGCTTTTTAGTTCGTTTGCCATACCTAAAGGAGTATCCAATCCAAACTTTTTGATATTTTCTTCAAACTGTAAATATGTATGCTCCTTTACCATTACCTCAAGGTAGTCTTTGCTTTTTATATCTAATGCAGCGGCGTATAGATCTATCTTTATCTGTTTTTCAACTAAACTCTCTTGAGGGAACTCTTTTTCATGCTTTTGGTCAAGCAGCTCAAGAGTGTCTATATCTTTTTTATAAGCGGCAAACATCTCTGCTCTTGTTAAATCTCTAAAATAATTCTCTTGCTGCTCACTTGAGAGTTTTGATGTGTCAATACTAAGCAGATGCTCTGTCGGATTTATATTTACGGAGTTAAAAGTAGTGCTATTTTCATTTATATACTTTCCGACTTCAAGCGTATTCATTTTGCTAAAATCAACATCTTCATACAGTTTATCTGCTATTTTTTGAGCAAAGTTCATCTGTTTATCGCGTACTTGCGGTTTAGCTAGTTTGTAATTATCTAAATTTTCTTGCTTCCATTCATTGAGGTTTATATTGCTAAATCCTCTAAATTCATCAGTTTTTTTGAAGTTGATAATTTGCTGTTTAGTTTCTATTTTTTCAATACTAAACTCTTTTTGCAAATCCTCTCTTTTAAAGCCTGCGTTTTCAAGTGCACTAACTGCTACTTGTTTGTCTTTATCTACTACATGGCTAATTCTCTCTATCTTATCTTTTTGTTCCGGAGTAAACTCAGGACTTTGGATTGCTTTTGTTAAAAGTGCATCAAATTTTTGTTCATTAGCTCCTTGCTCAAGCTTGATGCCGTCTAACTCTATTTTTTTTTCATCAGTAGAAAAATATTTTGTATCAATCCCATATTTTTTTAAAGATGATTCCGTAATATCATCATAAGCTTTTATTTTCTCTCTCAAGCCGTCAAGCCGCTCTATATTTGTTTTTTTCTCTTCTTTTGTTATCTCATTCGATTTTGCGGCTTTTTGAAAGTACTTGATTCGAGATTCTACAACATCAACAAGAGCTTTTCTTGTATCGTTTGCAAAAATCATTTTATCAAGCTTGTAGTGATTGTTTAGTGTAATACCGTCTATCCTTTTTTGCGGTATCTCAAAAGGTTTATCTACTCTTGTATTTAAGTGTTCAAACCTACTATAAAGCTCTTTTGAAATTCTAGGCTCATTTTCACTATTCCACTCTTTGATTTTTTCTTTATTCTGCGTAAACCACTTGTTTATGGTAGTATCATCCTTGAGATGTTTTGAAGAGAGTTCAAGCCCTTTATCGGTAGCTATTTTATCTGCTAAAAAAAGTTTTTGATTTTCATCAATGAATGATTTAAATTGTTCCACATCTTTTGGAACTTCGCCTAAATTGTATTTTTCTGATAGCTCTACAGAATCTTTATAATATTTTGTAAAAGTATCAGCATATCTGTTCTTCGCATTTGTCATAAATTCATTGTATTTATCTGCGTGTTCTTCGAAAAAGCCTTTGATTTTATCTGCAGAGTTCAAAGTCTTTTCATTTATAGGTAATTTATAAGCAGCTGCAATTTTTTTAATCAAGTATATATTTTGATTTGCAAATTTGCTTGTAGGCATATCGCCTGTGAAGCCTGCTATTTGCTTCGCTTCAGAGAAGTAAGATTTGTCTTTATAAGAAATTTCATATCGATCTGATTTATCTCCGGCAAGCTGTTTTGTGTTTTCGTAAAATCTCATCTTAAGTTCAAAAAGTTCATCTTTGAACATTTTTACACCCTCACCGCCAACATCTTTAGTCGTGAGAATTATATGTGCGTGTGGATTGTCCGTATTTCTATGTATGGCAAATGTATAATCAAAGTTTTTATGAAATTCTTGGGAAAATGTATTGACAGTTTTAGTTATTACTTTTGAAAATTCATCATTTGTCATTTTTATATGAGAGTTTGGAGAAAAAACCAGCCTGCGCTCACCAGTGATATCTTGCATCATCGATTTTGCTTGAAAATCAGAAATTTCATTTCCGCTTCTATCGTATAAAATGCCACCTGAGCCTTTTACTTCATCTCTGGACATGTAGTCGATATGTTTCTGCGCTCTTAGTGCTGTAGCTTCGCTAGATTCATCTTTAAAAGCACCGTCTCTCATAATGTAGTCTATAGCTTTAGTCGCTCTTATAGAAGCTCCTTTGCCGACTGTGTATGCTGACTTGAAGAAGTTATCCGCTCCGGTCATTTTTACTATTGCAAAATTTGCGATAACAGGTGATGCAGCAAACGATGAAGAACTAGAAGCTGCAGCAGAACTTGATATTGTTGTGCTATCTGATGAAGTTTGTACTTTTGCAGCTGCAGGAGTTGATGCAGCCACATCAGCAGTTGATATATTTTTAAAAGATGCATTTTGAGTAGATGACTGCGAGCTAGTGTTTGTACTCGAGGAAGTACTCCCCGATAAACTACTGCTTAATTTGTAATTATTATCACTATTAGTATCTGTACTTAAATCTATGCTCGTGTTAACGACACTGGCATGTGCTTGTTTAAATTTTGGAACATTTTCAAAAACTAAATCTTCATCAACTTCATCATCAGAGTTTCTTTTTTTTCTTTGCTTTTCTCGGACATTCCAAAGTAATAATTCTTCTTGATTCATCATTACACCTTAGTTTATGCTGCAAGTTTCGATTTCCGGTAAATCATCTTGAATTTCCGTTTTTTCGTCTGCATCTGACACATCATAATAATTTTCCAACTCTTCTTTTATATCTTTTAGTTCCGCTTTTAATAAAAGATTTTGTTTCTCTTTTTGCGAAATAGTGCTTTGATAAATAGTTATAAGTTGCTGATTGTTTTTTAGTGCAATTTGCAATTTGATTCTCTCAAAAATTAGAAAAGCTATGACATTTCCAAAAATCAATCCCTCAAAAATATAATTAATCATCATGTCATTGAAGAGCCAAAAATATATATAAAATAATCCTTTTCCGATAATCGGAATCTGGTAGAGCATCGTTGCAAAGTCTTCACTAAAAATTCCAAAAGCAAGTGGTGTTACGATGTAAATTATATGAAGCACAAGTATAAAAAATACCGTTGCAATAAATTTAAAATTTAAAATATTCGCAAGATTTGAAAATATTTTTTGCATTTTATTTCTCTATTACATTGTCAAAAAATGTTTTATTATTTTTTGGTTGCAGCGAATCTACTTCATGATTATTTGTTAATTTTTTTGCTTCCGAAACATAAACAGAGATTTTTTTGTCTTTTGCTTCTTGTGTCACATTTTCGCTAAAATCATTTCTGATTTTTAATTTTAACAGATGAAAGTTTGTTAAAGCGTATAACAAAATCCGCGTGAGAATTTTAATTATCCGTTCATTACTTCTGTCAAGATTTTCATTCATGTTCTGTTCCATTTTTTCAAGCCGTTTTATAATCTTTTCCTTTTTTTTTTTTGATTCGTTGAAGTGTTCGACTATAATATTTCTTACATATTCGCTCTTAGAAGTATTGTTTGCTGCGCATATTTTGTTTAGAGTATCCTCTAACTCTTTGGGTACCCGCATAGTTAATTTTTTTTCCATTTGTATCTCCTCTTTTTCTTTTGTATATTCATATTTCGACAGAATTTATTTTTACCGCTAAAGCGGCTTCCATAGCTCTTATAAAGAGCAAGGCAAGTTAAAACGGTATGCTTAAATGTCGGCTTTTTTGTCTTACATTTTTTTGATACTTTCGTTATTTCGGACTTTATCCAGTGGTACATTTAGTACTACATTTTGTAGAACACATTATTTTATTTATATCATAGTGTTGATAGCTCTCCTGCAGTTCGTTTGCCCTATTTGTCAACTCTACAATAAGCTTATTCGCTGCTTCTCGAATTGCATTTGCTTTTAATCTCAAATGTTTTGCAGTGATTAATTCGTCCTTTGCCTCTTCTTCAGCTATTAAAATTGAGAGTGCATCGTCAAAATGCATAAGGTTGTCAAGAAGGAGACTATTTTTATAAACGGTAATAGAATTTTTGTATCTTTTGTCAAAAAGATTTTTAAAATTATTGACAATTCTTGAAATTATTTTATTGATAAGTTCGATATTTCCCATATCGTTATTAATAAATTTTGAGTTTTTTTCAATTGACTTTTCAATATGATTTTGAGTTGTATCGACGACAAAACCATAAAGTTCATCAAACAAATCATATTCGATTATAAATTTATAGTTTCTGCATTTTCGTAAAATTTTTGCAACATCATCTTTTGCAAATTCATAAAAAAGACTTTCACTAATTTCTTTTAAACAATCGTTTATAATTGCATCTTTTGTTTCAAGTTTATTGATTAAATTTTTTTTCCAATCAAATTTAATTTCCTGAAATTTTGACATAGAGTCTCCTTTTTTCATGTGATACCTAATTCAAATTTCCAAAATTTTATAATTTGATTTTTTATAATTATTTGATAAAGTAGAATAGAAATTTGAATTAGATAAAACAAAACAAGGACTAAAAAAATGGAGATAATTTTTATTACAATCGTGATTAGCATTTTTGGTTTGATTATTTTTAGCAGCGGTGAAGATACTTATAAAAATGAAGTCGCTTCTAAAAAAAATGACGATGAAAATTTTTATAAAGACGCAGAAGAAAGTTCTTTTTCTTCTACAGATGATGTCTCTTCTCCTCATTTTATAAATCCAGCATCAGGTGCTCCTATGATTGGAGATGGGATGGATGGAGTTGATACTTTTGGCAATACATTTGGAACTGATGATATGTTTAGTAGTGATGATATTTTTCATCACACGGATATTTAACATGGTAAAAAAACAACTTACGCATATCTCAGAAAAAGAGATAGAAATTTTAGAAGCATTTAGAAAACTAAATCAAAAAAAACAAAAGTTCTACTATAATCAAATTTTAGACGATGCTATAGAAGCAGAAATAAAAACAGATGATAATATAGTTGAGAGATGTAAAATCAGCAGTTTGATCTATGTTGATTTTATAACAAAGTTAAGGAATCAAAAAATATGAAGTATATAGCTTTTATATACAAAGATGAACATGATGACGCTTACAACGCATTAGTACCGGATTTAGAAGGTTGTTTCTCATACGGAGAGACTTTTAAAGAAGCAGCAGAACTTTACTGCGAAGATTTAACACCTCTTCCAAAAGCTTCAACTTTAGAAGAGCTGTTGCAAAGAGATGATTTAGATCTAGAGCCAAACGCAATTCCTCAGTTCATAGATATAAAAATTTAAGATATTGAATCTTTTTTAGCACTTCTCATCGCTGCAATTTTAATATATTTTCCTACAGTCATTCCAAAACTATCTGCTGCCAATTTAACAATTGAGAGTTCGGTAGGCGTAAAATAAACTGCAAATCGGTTTTCTTTTGCTTTTTCTCCTGCTTCTTTTTTTGGGCGACCGCCTTTTGCTTTTTCTACTTGCTCAAATGTTTTTACGGGTTCTTTTTTTTGTGCAAGCATGTCGGTGATTGATTTTTTTGTTGCCATAATTTATTATCCTTTTATAGCGTTATTAAAGAGTTCTAAAAGTGTTAAATATTGTCCGTAAACAGTTTTATAAGCACTGCGAGTTAATGGACTTTCCTGATAAAGTTCCGTAACTGATAGTCCCGTTTCAATTGAATTTCTAAACGCTTTTGACAAACGAAGTTCAAAAAAACTCAAGTCATCAAAATGTTGTGCGATAGCATCTTTCGCTGAATCAAAATCTGTAGGCTTCTCCGTTTTAGTAACAATAACTATAATATTGCTATTGTACTGCTGAATCTCTTCAATTGTTTCAACGGTGCGAACAATAGAATTATAATCAATTGAGCATGGAATCAATACGGCATCACTGGCTTTGATTATATCAATAATACCGGTATCAACAAATCCGCCAAAGTCGTAAACACAATCATCGATTAAATCCGGAGCTGGAGAAATTTTTGCCATGTCGGGATAGATGGATTCGATAACTGAATTGTCATTTGATTGAAGATAAAAATTTAGATCTTTTGCAAGAGAGAAAGATATAGGAGTTTTGCCAACCCCACCTTTTTTATTAATAACTGATATAACCATTTTAAAGCCTTTTAATAGTGTTATTTAACTGTTAAATAATACTGTATTTAAATATAGAAAGTCAATAGTAAATTAAAAAATAACATTAAAATAATACAAATATAACACTTTCATAGCGTTATTTTATTAATACTATAAAAGAGTGTAAGCTCTTAGCCTTTACTTCTAGTAGATTTTTATATAATTCCATAATGTGTACACTAAAAAATTTTAGTATGAAAGTAAAAAATGTTAATTCTTTTTGATTTTGAAAATATCCAGAATACTCACACAGTGGAGGAGATAAAAAATGATATTGAAACTAATAAGAAATGAACAAGAGTATGATATGGCTTTACGAGAAGTTGATAGACTAATGGAACTCAATCCTGCTCTTGGCAGTAAAGAGAGTTATAATCTTGAAGTTTTACTTTTATTGATTGAAAAATACGAAGAAGAAAATTGGGATATTTCGGAACCTGACCCTAGTGCATAAAAGCTATATATTGCTTCTTTACTACTTGCATAATCGTTTTTCCCATACAACAAATCAAACAGTAAAGTGAAGAACGGTAACACGCCCTTTAAGTGTTGCATGCTTGAATTACTTTTAACTCCTTGCTTGATTTACTTCAAAGCATCATTAAACCATCTCTAAAAGTACTTCAGGATGGTTGTTTACAACATTTAAAAGAACTCTTGCGGGTCCTTCTGGGTGTCGTCTGCCTTGTTCCCAGTTTCTAAGTGTATATACGCTAATGTTCATAAGTGCTGCAAACTGATCTTGAGTAAGAGACATCTTAGCTCTTATCTCTTTTGGGTTTGGTTCTTCTATAAAAAACTGTCTACTTGGTTCTTTTTGCCCGTTCATAATCTCTTTTGCTTCTTTTGCGCTTGCTAACAATCTTTCAAAATTTTGTGCATCCATAATTAATCTCCTAAAAATGCTTTTCTTAACATTTCAATCTGTGTATGAGTCAGATTTTCTGTTTTGCTTTTTTCATACACATATATCATATATAGCGTATGCTGCTCTTCGTAATAGTAGTAGATATTTCTTATACCACCGCTTTTACCTTTATTATTTAGCTTCCATCTTAGTTTTCTAAGACCTTTTGAAGCAGGTATGACATCTCCTGCCTTTGGATGCTCTGCTAAAAACTTTTGCAGTTCTTGATACTCTTCATCGCTCAAAAGCTTTATAATGTCTTGCGTGTATATTGAGGTTTCTACTATTTCCATGTAAAAAGTATATCTTTTTTAAATATATAAGTCAATGGCTTAGTGTATTACAGCTAATAGCTGGTTAGAGAACTACATCATAAAGTTAAAAACCGATAACTCAGACAACTCCGAGAACCTTTAAAATAGGGCTTCTCTGGTTTTTATATATTATACTGACAAGACCGACAACTCCGATAAATGGTTGTATAGTATGTTATAATTTTAAAAATATAAAAAAGGGATTTATTATGGCTTATGTTATACGAGATGGAAAACTTGAAAAAGCTCAACCCATAACTAACCTTACTCCTGAGCAAAAAAAAGTATTAAGAGTTAGTACTGCTAAACAATCTTCTAAGCTAAGAGAACTTAAGGCTCAAAAAGAAGCAAGTTGAAAAACATTTCAATAGCTCCCCTATCTGCCCAAGAGCTAGAATCATTTTTAAAAAGATTCTGAGCATATCAAAAAATATATTAGTATTATTAGAGAAACAGCTGCGTGTCAGCAAGTTGTCATATATGAAGCTTATGATTTAAGCAAAGATGATATTTTTGGATTTTTTGCACTTAAAACAACCCATGATGATATTGATAATGTTCAAGGTATTATCGTTGAGTTTTTGTATTTAAAAGTAGAGTATAGATCAAAAATAGAAGAGTTTTCAAATATAAAATATAGTTTTTTACTACTTGACCATATTATAAATATAGCAATAGATATTCAAAAATTAGTAGCTATTAATCATGTTTATTTAGTGCCTATAAACGATAAAATGAGAGCTATATATAACGAGTACGGTTTTGTAAATATTCCTGTTCCGGTAAAAATGAATATGAAGATTACATGGTATTTAATCTTTTAGATGAGGATCCTACGCTGCTATAGATTATAAAACTTGAAATAGTAAAAAAGCAAAAGTAAGGTATATTTATTGATTGTAAAAAGTGTCACCGAAATTGTCACTAAAGATAGTTTAATTTGCCTGATTTAGCGTTAATTGTAAATGAGCAAATCCCCTAAAATACGTATTTATAAGATTTGATTTTTCCCTGCTAAGGATGCGTATGGGTAACTGTACCGAGGGTTCAAATCCCTCCTCGTCCACCACCAACTTATATTTTATACAAATCCGACTAATTTTTTATAATAAAAAAATCCCCCTACTTCCAAATGTTTATGCTATAATCTCAGCCTTAAAAAACCACAAAAAAGTCATAAATGCGCTCATCTGACATAGATTCTATCCTCAATAACAAAGATAAACTCCTCACACAAACATACTTTGATTTGCAGAGATATTTCGAAGCAAAATATGGTAACGATACCGTTGTTTTTATGGAAATCGGAACTTTTTTTGAGACTTATGAAATCAATAATGACGATGAACAAATCGGCAGAGCCAAAGAGATAGCCGAGCTTTTAAATATTCAGCTTACAAAAAAAAATAAAAGCATTATAGAAAACAGCGATAAAAATCCTCTTCTAGCCGGTGTTCCTGCCGTTTCTTTTGAGAGATACCTAAGCCGTCTTATCTCTGAGCAAAAATATACCGTAATCGTTGTAAAGCAAAAAGGCAATCCTCCAAAAATAAGCAGATATGTTTCGCAAATCGTCTCTCCCGGAACAAACTTTGACTATATTCTTGATAATGACGACAACTATATCGTCTCTCTTTTAGTTGACAAATTTAAAGGCGTATATACCGTCGGTTACAGTGCTATTGACGTTACAACAGGCAAAACTTGGCTATATGAAAGCCACGGAACAAGCGAAGATCCCTCTTATGCATTAGATGAAGTGTTTAATCTTTTAAATACGCATAAAACTTCAGAAGTCGTTGTAACATTTTTAGACGGGGTGGATGATCAGCGACATGTTATGCAATATCTCGAAATTCCTGAACATTACAACTACAGCATAAATCATGAAAGACCAAAAATAGAGTTTCAAAACAAACTTTTTTGCGAAGTCTATCAAATCCAATCTCTTTTATCCGCAATCGAACATTTAGATCTAGAGAGAAGTCCGATGATAACGGAATCATTGGCGATACTTATACACTTTGTCATTGAACATGATATTCACATCATCCAAAAACTCGACCACCCAAAAATCATAGACAACCGCCGTTTTATCTATCTCGGCAACAGTGCCTTAGAGCAGATGGGCGTAATCTCAAAAGATAAAAAAGAGTTCACCCTTTTAAAAATGCTCGATAAAAGTGCAACGGCGATAGGAAAAAGGCTCTTAAAAGAACGCCTTTTAAATCCTATCATGGACAAGACAGAGCTTGAGAGACGCTATGATTTGATAGAAAAAGTAACTCCGCATACACGCTACCTCGATGAAGTCATGCGCGGGATATATGATTTAGAGAGATTGTCCCGCAGGCTTATTTTAGGAAAACTTCACCCATTTGAGATGAATCATATTTATGACTCTATGACAAGTATAAAAGAGCTGATGCAATATGCTAAAAAACATAAAATTCTAAAAGCCACTTTTCATGAGAGCGAAGTAGATGAGTTTTTAAGAGACATCTCAAAGAGCATAGATCTGGATATTTCCCGCCGTTTTACAAATGCAACCATTGATGAGAACTTTTTGATGAGCGGCGTAGATGAAGCGATTGACACTTTGACAAAAGAGAGTAGAGTTATTCTTGTCGCATTTGAAGACATTATGGCGAAGATTGAGCTTCTCTTGGAGAGCGCAAATGCAAACAGCACAAACTCTTTAGTGACTCTTGGGCTTCTTGAGAAAGAGGGATACTATATCTCTTTGAGCAAAAACAGGTTCTCCATGATAGAGCCTGAGTTTTATAAACATGAGGATTTTAAAGGGTTTGTAGTTAAAAAACTGACAAACAATGTAAAAATAACATCCGATTTTACGGACAATCTATCGGATAAACTGATGAAAAACCGCCGTAAAATTATCTCTCTTGCAAAAGATAGATTTATCGCCCTTCAAGGCGTATATGAGAAAAGATACGCTCTGCTTTTTGACCGTGTTATAGGTTATGTTGCAGATTTGGACGTTGGTGTAGGCTCATCAAAAGCGGCACAAATATACAAACACTCAAGACCGATGATAGTAGATGTTGCAAACGATGAAAACTTTATGCAGATTATGCAGCTTCGCCATCCGCTCATCGAAATCCAGTCTCAAAGCGGCATCTATGTTCCAAACGATATCGTGATGGGAAATCGCACATATGTGGATCTGCCGCATCCAAAGAGCGTTATGCTGGATCTTAGCGTACATGACTCTCATGATATAAACGGAGTTCTGCTTTATGGGATAAACTCAAGCGGAAAATCATCACTCATGAAGAGTATAGGTCTAAGTGTTCTTATGGCTCAAGCCGGCTTTTTTGTAGCTGCTTCGGTACTGAAATTTTCTCTTTTTGATTCGCTCTTTACAAGAATAGTCTCAAGAGACAACCTTGCCAAAGGGCTATCTACTTTTGCGGTTGAGATGCTCGAACTTAAAAATATTTTTAACCGTGCAACAGCTCGCTCACTCATACTCGGAGATGAGATAAGTCACGGAACGGAAACGCTCTCCGGTGTGGCGATAGTCTCAAGTGCCATCATAAAGCTCTCTTCGCTTCGCTCCATTTTTCTCTTTGCCACACACCTGCATCAGCTCTCAACCATGCAAGAGATAAGAAATCTTAAAAATGTCGTAGATTTGCACCTAAGTGTTGAGTACGATGCCGATATCGACAAACTCATATTTAACAGAGTTCTTCAAGCAGGCAGCGGAAGCAGTATTTATGGACTTGAGTTTGCAAAATCGCTTCACATGGATAGCGAATTTTTAGATATCGCAAATAAAATCCGCAAAAGACTTGCAAAAGATTTCGATGAACTGGAACTTCTTGTAAAAAAGAAAACAAGCAAATATAACAAAGATCTCTACCTTACAAAATGCGTGATTTGCGGAGCTATTGCCGAGGATGTTCACCACATAAGCCATAAATCACTGGCAGATAGCAGCGGTTTTATAGGTCACTTTCATAAAGACGCAAAACACAACCTTATTCCATTATGCAAAGAGCATCATAAAGAGATACATGATGGCAAAATCAAAGTAGAGGGTTTTGTTATGACAAGCAGCGGTTTGGAGTTAAAATACGAAGAACAGCTTAATAAAAAAGATAAAAAGATTATCGAGCCAGAGATAAATGAAGCCAAAAATCAAGAAGAACCAAAAGGGTTTACTCTTGATGATTGGTAATTAAACTCTATTTTGCAATTTTTAATTTTTGCTTTAAGATGATTTTTCCTGCCTCAACACCCGGCTGGTTATAGGCATCTATGTACATAAATTTGGCACATACCGATGTTAATAGCTCATACTCATACATCAAACTTGCAATACTTTTCTCGCTTACGCTGTCAATAGTCATAACATCACAAGGAATATCTTGAAGATTATTTATACACTCTATCGTCGCATCCGCTTGTTTATTTATAAGCGATGAGAACTCTATATTATCAAGATAATCAAGCTCTTCAAGCCCTTCAAGTTTTATCTGCGGGATTACAAGATTGTTATCAAAATGTTCCACTTTTATAACACTGAGAGTTTTATCTCTTCTGCCCTCAACGATAAGTTGTAAAAAGGAGTGTTGATCAATAGGTCCTATAATTCCGATAGGAGTAAGACCCTGTTTTGTTCCATCAACATCAATTTTGCCTAAACTCTCACCCCATAGCTGAATGTACCACTTGTTGAATCCCTCAAGTCTTGATGAGTAGGAAAAAACTACATTGATATTAAAACAACTTTTATTCTCTACAAAAAATCTCGCTTTTTTAACTACTCTTGAGTATGTTTCACCCTGAGCAAAAAATGAGTCATGCACCTCTTTTGTACCGGCTAGAATTTTATCTATATCTATACCGACAATAGCAAGAGGAACAAGCCCTACGGCACTAAAAACTGAGAATCTTCCGCCTACATTTTTAGGTATATCAAAACTCTTTATATCGTTTGCTTTCGCATATGCATTTAACTTAGAGTCACTCTCTGTTATTACAAGAGTATTGTGTTTATCGCACTTAATTAAAGAATTTATATATTTGAAGATGGAGATTGTCTCAACCGTCGTGCCTGATTTGGATATTACTATAAAAAGCGCGTCGTTAAGGTCTATTCTCTCTATTTTTGATTTTATATCTATGGGGTCTGTAGTCTCTAAAAAGTAGAGTTTTTTACTTAGTTTTTTAGAGTGTTTTAAAAATTTATAAATAGCATAAGTACCAAGAGTACTGCCGCCTATGCCCATTACCACGATATTTTTTTGCTTTACGCTTGAAGCATACTTTTTATAAGCAGAAGTATCACAAGAAGCTAGATTATAGTAACCTATTAGTTCCTTCTCTTTTACAATTTGACCAAAAACATCTTCATCTGAAATCGTCGGGTTAAAATTGTCTTGATACTGCATTTTATGCCTTGTCTTTATTGTAAAAAAAGTTTGTAGCCTCTACAAATCCATCAACACTTCCGCAGTCAAATCTTTTGCCTTTAAATTTATAGGCAATAACTCTTCCATCTTTTGCCTGAGCTAAAAGTGCATCAGTTATCTGAATTTCTCCGCCTTTCCCCGGTTTTGTCTCTTCTAAAATATCAAAAATATCAGGAGTTAAAATATATCTTCCAATAATTGCCAAGTTTGAAGGCGCATCTTTTGGTTCAGGTTTTTCGACCATGTGCGTGACACGCATCACATCATCTGCGATAAATTCACCTGCTACCACGCCGTACTTATTTGTATCTTCAAGAGGCACTTCTTCAACAGCCACAATAGAGCACTGATATTTTTCATATAGTTTTACCATTTGCGTTAAAACAGATTCGCCATTGTTGTCACACAAGTCATCTGCCAAAACAACCGCAAAGGGTTCATCTCCGATAAGCGTTTGCCCCGTCAAAATAGCATGACCCAAACCTTTCATCTCAACTTGTCTCGTGTAACTGATAGTACAATTTTTAACGATATCGCGTATCTCTTTCATGAGTATCTCTTTAGAAGTTCCATCTATCTGATGCTCAAGCTCATACGATCTGTCAAAGTGGTCTTCAATCGCACGTTTTCCACGACCTGTAACTATAGCCATAGTGCTAATTCCTGCTTCTCTGGCTTCTTCTACGCCGTATTGTAAGAGCGGTTTTGTAAGGATAGGAAGCATCTCTTTTGGGATGGCTTTTGTAGCCGGAAGAAATCTAGTTCCGTACCCCGCTGCAGGAAAAAGACATTTTTTAATTTTTGTAGTATTTTGTGGCATTGTAAACCTTCATCGTTAAATTTTTAATTTATATACTTTTGCATGAGGCGTTAAAATAACCTCTTCAAATAGCATTTTATCATACTCTTCTAAAACCATCAACTGAATATAGAGCGAATTATATGTTTTTTCATCAAGAACTAAAAAAGTATTATAGTTTGACATGTAAACTACATTTATTGCTGCCGCATTGTTTAGCAGTTGTATATTTTTTTGAAGCTTCATCTCTTTATCGTAAGTAGTCTGTACAAATCTTTTTACAGGTACACGCTCCTTGCCTATTGTTATCGTTTGCTTCTGTAAATCAAACAAAATCCCCTGCCCTAAGTTGACTATATTTTGTTCCTGTTTAAATGTTTTAGCTGCATAAAAAATAAGCTGATTTTCCACTGCACCGTTCATCAAGTTTATATTTGAAAAGATAGCAACGGTTGGGTAGATATCTAACATTCTAAAAGGGAGATAAAAGTAGATATCTCTGCTTTTTTGAGGCAGTTTCATATCTGTTTGAAGTGAGAGCAAAAAGTCGTTAGTATCGTTAAATCCGTACTCTTTTGTCATCTGCTCAATATTTGAAAATTTGCTTAGATTTTTATCTGAGTGTTCATCTAAGGATTTGAATGTTTTTTCGGTATATTCAACATCAAGCCGTGCCATTTTTGAAGCTGTTTGCTGAGGATTTGTAAGCATAAAACTAACCGGAAAATTTACATCTCCGTTATGCTTTCCACCGTCCGTCAATGTTTTTACGTCACTATAGTATCGAAGCGGATATCCGTAATCCCACCAAGAGATTACATAATCCTCCCTTTGTGCTATATTTTTTAATTCATCTAAAACTTTTACCTCATCCGAATTAAATACAGTAGGAACTTTGTACTCACGAACATGGGCAATGTTTGGGTACAAAATGGCTAATGTAAATGCGGTCATACTTAAAATTTTCAGTCTATTTGTCGGCATAAAGCGTGCGATTTCTGTAATCAAAAAAGCAACTCCGAAGGCTAACACAGGCACTGCATATATGGTAAATCTAAGTCCTCCCACAGAAGCTAAAAAGCCAAGTCCTATGAGAGGAAGACCAAAAAGCATTACTTTATGTCTGTAGGCTAGATAGACAAATCCTCCGATTGATAGCACAAAAGTAACTATATGTCCGCTTATACGGCTTGCAAATGTCTCAAACGGTATCTGTCCGGCTTCTCTAATCGTCTGCATGACAGAGTAAAAGTGAAGTCCCATCCCCTGCCCGCTTATACTCACGGCATCTTTAAAAACATAGATTTTTAAAAGAGCCAAAATCGGTTCAAATCCGCCTGAAGCAAAAAAGAGAGCAAGTGAAGCGACTAAAATGTGGTAAATATATCTCTCAAATCGCTCTTGTTTAAAGATATAAAAAATTGCCAAAACCAGAGGAAACCGTATAAATCCGTCAAGATTTAGCATGGCAAACATCATAAGTGCCAAAAGCTTATAGTTGTAAAGGTTTTTTCTATCAAAGATGAGAGTATAAAGAAGAATAAGACCAAAAAATGAGAACTCTAAAGAGTAACTTTGAGGATACCACCATCGATAGACCAAAATATCAAGTGCGGTAATGAGAAGATATTTATCCTCATTTGTTTTTATCGCCCAGATGATAGACCAGAGGAGAAACATCGGCAGAACTATGTTTAACATGTCGGTATCAAAGTAGCCAATCATAGTTCGGTTATAGTAACTGTTTGCAATACTAGCCAAGAGTGCGGCAATAAGACCCATCTCTAAATTTTTTAAATTTTTTGCAATAAGAATTATCGGCACTACAACCAATGAGCCTAAAAATGCAGGCATAAAAAATATAACAGTCTCAAAAGAGAAAGGCAAAACAGTTGCAAAAAAAGCACTCAGCCGAGAAGCAGCAGAGTCAATGGGAGATAAATCGTTCTTTTGACTTACACCGCTTAAAATGTCTCTTGCACCCTCCGCAAAGTAGTAGCCGTCATTTGTATTTATCATAAACTGGGAGTTAAACATAAACGGCTCATATCCGCTAAATTGGTAATACCAAATCAGACGAACGGCAACTGAAAACGCAAATGCAACCGCAATATAGAGAAGCGTTAACTTTGTCTCTTTTTCTTGCTCATTCTTCGCTCGATGACATGTAGTGAATATGCTCAAACTTTAGCCTTTAGTTATATCTCGTTATATAGACTATCTCTCTCAACAGGTATGAAACCGCTGTTTTTTATAAGCGCTCTAAACTCTTCCAGCTTCATTCCGTTGGCGCTTTTTGCACCTGCGGCTGAGTTTATAGACTCTTTCTCAATTGTTCCGTCTAAGTCGTTTGCACCGAACTCCTGAGCAACGAGAGCCAAACCTACCGTTGAAGTTACCCAGTAAGCTTTTATGTTTGGCACATTGTCTAAAACTATGCGGCTTATCGCCATAGTTTTTAAAATCTCGTTTGCCGTTATGGGATCTTTTATATTTAAGTAGTTGTTCTCTTTTTGGTAAACAAGCGGAATAAAGCAGTTAAAACCGAGCGTTTTGTCTTGAAGCTCTCTGATACGCATCATGTGGTCTATGCGGTTTGCACGGCTTTCAACGTGTCCAAAAAGCATCGTAACATTACTTTTTTTGCCTCGCTCATGCCACTTTTTATGGATTTCAAGCCACTGAGCGGATGTAACTTTACCCTTACAAATATAGTCTCGCACCTCTTCATCAAAGATTTCAGCTCCACCGCCCGGCATAGAATCAACACCGTACGCAACCATCATGTCAAGTATTTCGTCATAGCTTTTAGAGTAATGGCGTGATAAAAAATCAACCTCTGCAGCGGTGAGAGCCTTTACATGTAGATGGGGATATGCGGCTTTTATCTTTTTAAAAACTTCCAGATACCACTCTAAGCCCGTATTTGGATTGTGTGCCGAGACGATATGAACCTCTTTTATATCTCTTGAGGTTGCATCTTCCACAATGGAGAGTATCTGCTCATGCGTCATTGTATACTGATTTGGATTTTTTCTTGTCGCACTGTAGGCGCAAAATTTACAAACATCCGCACAAACATTTGTCGGGTTTATGTGGCGGTTGATGTTGTAGTATGTTTTTTTGCCATGTTTTTTTTGTCGAATACCATCTGCCAAAGAGCCAAGCTCAAAGAGATCCATCTCGTAAAGAGATAAAGCCTCATCAAAACTGATACGTTCTCCTGCTAAAATCTTATCTTTTACACTCATATCTATTTTAGAGCCTCAAATTTCTCTAAATCATGTAGTTGTTCCCATGGATAATCACTCTGTCCAACCTGTCCGCGAGCCGCTACATCCGCATATAAAAAAGTATCTTTTGATGGATGATCCAAATTGAATTTTCTCGTGATCCAGTTTGGAGTCAAAGGAAAGTTATTTAACACAAACTCTGATAATTTATCATCATCTAAGCCGTTTATCACTGTTCCGTAAGTGTCAACCGCAACTGAAGTAGGACTGGCAACTCCGATTGCATAAGAGATTTGAACCAATGCTTTTTTAGCAAGTCCTGCCGCAACTATATGTTTTGCAATGTAGCGTGCCGCATAAAGTCCGCTTCTGTCTACTTTCGTATAATCTTTAGAACTCTGTGCTCCGCCGCCGATAGGTGCGTAACCGCCAAAACTGTCGACGATGAGTTTTCTGCCCGTCAGTCCTGAATCATGCAGTGATGAGTGCGATACATATTTTCCAGTCGGATTGATATGAATGATACAGTCATTTTTATTGTAAAGCTCGCTTGGAAGCCCTGCATCATCTATCAATTCTCCTATAAGTTTTCTGACCGTGATGATATCCATCGTATTTACACATGGAGCAGATACTACGATAGTGTGGATTTTTTGCGGTTGGCATTTTTCAAAGTTCTCTTTTTTGCCGTAATCCATAGTAACTTGAGTCTTGATGTCAACTCCGAGTTTAGATGGATTCTCTTTGGCAAAGTTATAAACTTTTTCCATTAAAACTCTCGCATATGTGATAGCACTCGGCATGTAGTTTTTTGTCTCGATGTCTGCATAACCGAACATTATCCCCTGATCACCAGCACCTGTTTCGCCGTCTTCTTGGTCAACACCTTGATTGATATCTGGAGATTGTGCATTTAAAAGCACTTGAAGTTCTACATCTTCTGGGTGCAGACACTCCTCTTTTGTAAAGTACGGATTTCCGTCGTAACCTATGTTTACAAGTGCATCATGAACAATTTTTTTATAATCTTCCGTTGTAACTCTTGTTTTTGATGTTACTTCTCCACCGATTACTATATGCTTTCCTGCAACAAAAACCTCTGAAGCAACCCTTGATTTCGGATCTCCGATGATTAACTTATCGACTATACTATCTGCGATAATATCCGCACATTTATCGGGATGTCCCGGACTAACTACTTCACTTGTAAACAAATACATTTATTTCCTTGAATTATTATCAGCCTGCAGAGATGCCTCTTTGCAGACTAGTTTGAAAAACACCTTTTAATTTTGGCTTATGAAACTAAACCAGGCGCTCTCCACATTGAAGTCGTAATATTATCATCTACTAACTTTAATTGGACTTCGTAAGCTTTCTCAAACTTGACCCGTATCTCATCATAAATCTTTTTATTCTCTAAATTTGGCTCATAAACTCTATCCCAAACGACTAGTTTTTTTGCTGCCTCGCTAATATCTTTATAGATTCCTATACCTACTCCTGCCGCCATTGCAGCCCCTAACGCCGTTGCTTCACTAACTTTGGGGATGACAACTCTGCATCCTGTCACATCGGCGACTACCTGCGACCAAAGAGAACCCTTGCTTGCACCGCCTGCAAAAACAATTTCACTTATATTTACACCTGAAAACTCTTTGATTTTATCAAGATTTATGGCGGATACTATAGCCGCATTTTCTTGCAAACTTCTAAACATTGAAGCACGGTTGCAAATCTCTGGGTTTATACTAAGGTTTAAAAAACTGGGAGCTGCATGGTACCATTTTGAGTACTTCATGCTGTCTGAGAAGATGGGCAAAATACCGTATGAGCCGACGGGAACTTTTGCGGCTTTTTCTTCCATAATTGCATATACATCCACGCCCTGCTCTTTTGCCTCCAGCTTCTCCATATCGCAAAAAGCATCTCTAAACCATCTCATGACAAGACCGCTAAAAAATGTAATCCCCTCCGCTTGAGAGAGGTTTGGGATGACATGCGGATTTACTCTTATGTTCATGTCAAGTGGCGGAGGCGTATTTTTGTCTATATTTACAACCTGCTGCCAAAAAGAGCCACCAAGAATCGCAACTTGTCCGACATCCACAACACCTAAACCAGCAGAGCCGAGCTGAACATCGCCGCCGCCCATCACAACTTTTGTGTTTGTTGATAAACCACTAACAGCACAAGCTTCTTTTGTAACACTTCCCATAAGAGTTCCCACTTCCAAGACTTTAGGAAAAATATCATCCTTTAAACCGACTCTCTTTGCCATTTCACTGACCCAGTCACGGTTTTTTAAAGAAAATATCCCCGTTGTACCGCCGTTGCTCGGGTCAGTGGCGATAACTCCGCAAAGTCGAGCCAAAATCCAATCCCCAATCATAGAGATTTTTGCAACTCTCTCGTAAATCTCGGGTCTATTATTTTTTAACCACATGATACGAGGTATAGCACCCAGTGCGAAAGTCTGCCCCGACTCAGCGTAAAACTCCTCTTCAATGCCTTTAAAATTCTCTTTTAAAAACCGCACCTCTTTGTCTGCCCTTGCGTCAACATTTGCAACCGCCCAAAGCTCTTTGCCCTCTTTGTCGTAAAGCACTATCCCCTCGCGCATACTCGTTGCACTAAGAGCTGCTATATCCTCGCCGCTTAAATTTGCACTCTGCAGCGACTCTTTTATACATCTACATGTAAGAGTCCAGTTCGCATCAAAATCAAAGCTCATGGAGTTTGGCACGCCCTCTTCTTCCAAGTGCGTCCACTCTTTCTGAGAAACGCTTATCTGATTGCCCAAAGTGTCAAATACAACCGCCCTTACACTCCCCGTTCCTGCGTCTATTGCCATTAGGTATTTCATATTTTCTTTTCCTAAAAATATTTTTATATTACTCTATTTTTTGCGGTAATAGTATAATGATTTAGTGTTTTTGTAAAGAACATTCATTTTGTTAATTTAAATAAACGTTTTTCGTGTTCGTTTATTTGGATACATCAAACAGTTTAATATATAATGTGTTTAAATAATATAGTTAGGATAATGTAAAATGGTTATAAATTCAGAAAAAAACTATTCATCAATTGAATCACAAATTGAAGAAGAATTTACACATATATCAGATTTTATATGGAAAAATAATCGTTTAATATTAGAAGAAAAGAAACGTGAAGAAAAAATCTTTAGTATGTACAGAAAAACTTCAAGTGATGACATGATAGCCGCAACCTTTAGATGGAAATACGAATCATTTAAAATAAACAAAATTTTTCCTTATCTTACAAATGTAAGTAATTTATTTATCCTAATTTCAATTCTTGAACATAATTTATTGAAACTTGCAAAAGAGATAGAAAAAAGAGACAACTCATTACTAATAAATGATATTAAGAGAACAGGGCTAAGTAAGTTATTTGATTATTTTAGAAAAAAAGGTGTTAATCTAGAGAAAGTAACTTTATTTAAACAAATTCAAGCATCCATAAAAATCAGAAATTGCTTTTTCCATGCTAGTGGTGTAATATCATGGTCTAAAGATGACATTGAACTAAAAAATATAGTAAAAAATAAACTTTATTTTGACAATAAAGAAAAAGAAAACCCAAGAATAAATACTGATCAAGAATGGGTTATTTCAATTGTTGAATCAGATTTTGGTCAGCAACTACAATTAACTCACAACTATACATTTATTTTGTCCAATTATATAAAAATTTTTTTAAAAGACTTATGTTGTGTACTGGGTAAAAAATATGAATAAAATCATAACAAGCACCATACTTACACCCCAGTGAATGAATCTCCACTTTTATCAAAAAATTATACATGTAAGTTTTAACTAAAAATACCGTGCTCATAGATTTACTTTTTACTAAAAAAGCAAAGTTTAAAAGTTAAGGAAATTTAAAAACAGTGAAATTATTTCACATGGTTAGGCAATGCTACAAGTTTTCTAATTTCATCAGTAACAGTGTGTTATAATAATTTCACAATAAAATTAAATTTAAAGGATTTAAAATGCACTCTTTGGTGTTAAGTGTTGATGACGGTTTTTATAGTCAGCTACTATCTTTTTTAAATCAAAACAAACCACAAGTAAACATACTTGAAGATATAAAAGATGATGGGTATCCATCAATCTCAAAAGATGAAGCAATAGCAAGAGTAAGTGCCGCAGTAGATAAATATAGAAGTGGAAAGATGAAAACAGTGCCTTATGCTCAAGGTATGGATGAAATCGATAAGTGGCTAAATAACCTTTAATGAGAATAGAAAAAAATCCATCTTTTAACGATAGACTTTTCTCCATTTTAAAATATATTGCCATTAACAACCCTGCAAATGCTAAAAACTTCAAAAAAGAATTAGACAAAAAAATAACTGCTCTTTTAAATATGCCATTTAAGTACAGACAATCAATTTATCATGATGATATAAATGTTAGGGATTTGGTTTTCAAAGGCTACACTATAACCTATATCATAGACAATGACATCATAGTTATCATTGACATATTTAAGTGGGAAAATAGATAAAGCAGTAACATCTGTAAAAATAGGTGTCACAAGTTACGCCACTCGCCACTGTGAATGAATCTCCACTTTACTTCATTTTAAAAAGTGGAGGTTAATAGTTTTAGTTTACGTTTCACTTCGACGGACAACTCAATAAAGCTTTAAATTTATGATGCAGTGAATACTCCCTAAAAAAGCGGTTTTTTATCTATATCTTGACATGTTTTTGCATCAACAGTTATGTCTACTATAGTTTTGGATGAATTTTCAATTACATACCTATAAAACATTACAACTCCTGCGTCGATGCCTTTTCTTGATTGTGCGTCGCTACAAGCACCGATAGCATCAACTTGTTTATCTGTAAAAGATTTTTTTATATATTCAAATACCTCTTTTTTTTCATTTTGGGTGATATCTTCATATTTTTTTTTGAGAACCCTTGTTGCGAAAGTTGCCATATCTACACTTTTCAATATCGTTACTACATTATCATTACTAATTGCCGAATGAATGATTGTCAAATCATCAATACGATACGGTAGATATGATTGTAAGTTTGTAGCGATTTGCTTTGCCTGCTTTGTTACACTGTTTTTTTGTACATCTGCTATCACAATTGAAGCAAGACATAAAGTGAATAACAATATTTTTTTCATTACACACACCTCATCAAATTTTAAAAATTATATCACATGTTTTATTTTGGTGATGCAAAAAATACAACGGATATGTGCTAATATTTATATATTATATTGGTGAATACCAATAGTAAAAAATGATTTTTAAATGTCAACTAATCGCAATAAAAATATAGTTAAACTAGCAGGATGGGGTATTTCTTTGATGGCGTTTATTTATACAGTTGTAGGCTACATAGATATTGCCTCAGATGCTTCAACAAAGGCTTATGCTCCTTTGGTAATCTTAGAAGGTGCTCTTTTTATCTCAATAGGTTTGATAGTGGTATGGATGGGAAGAAGAAAATCTGAATAAAGTGGGTCATTGTTTCACTTTTTACCAATTACTATTGTTCCAAAAATTTCTTTAATGCCAAAGAGAGTTCATCATCGCTCAAATTTTCTTTATCAGTTTTACAGTTAGACACCTGAGAAGAATGGCACTAACTTGAGCTTTTTAGCACTTATTTCGGAGACTAAAAATAAATGAAACTTAATTGGAAGTGAGGCTTTAGCCTCGCCATAGTGCGGGACTGAAGTCCCACTTCCAAGCAGATTCACATAAACAGGTAAACATATTAGATTTTTTTATCTCTTTTTTAAACTCCTACCCCAAAACCTCTAACTCATCACTATATTTATCTTCACAGTACTGCTCATAACTTGATTTATAGATTTTGTAATGTTCTGATGCCTTATGCCCGCCAAGTGCGGCTTCATCTCTCCATGTCTCAACCGCAAAAAACTTTTCAGGTCTATCTTTGCATTGGAAAATTTCGTAAAATATACATCCCTCTTCAGCTTTTGAAGGCACTACCATCGCACTTAGAAGCTTTTTCATTGTCTCAATACCGTCTTGCTTGGCTATAAATGTTACTTTCTTTGTTATTGTCATTTTACTCTCCATTATTGCTTAATATTTAATCGTTTGGATTATAGCGAATTTGAGTAATTACACTATAATAGTATAAAAAATCAGGACAACTCCCTTGGATTTAGTGCTACGAATTGAAGATATTATAGAAAAAAACGGCAGTGATTTTGAGCTATCCAAACTCTTTAAAGCCTTTATAAAAGAGTACAAAACTTCACTAAGTGAACTGTTTAAAAAAAATCAAGGAAAAGATTTTCTAGTCCGCCACACAAAACAGTTAGACTCCGTCATCTCTTTAATGTACAAAACCACGCTTAGACGTGTTTTTGGAAACTACCTCCCAATGCGAAGCTCCATTCCCATAGCCATAGTAGCACTGGGCAGTTACGGCAGAGAGCAGTTGTGCGTTCACAGCGATATAGATCTGCTTATAGTCTATGAAAAAGTCGAGGGTTTTCACAGCGAACTCATCATTGAAAAATTTTTCTATCTTGCACTTGATTCAGGACTTAAACTTGGGCATAGAGTGCATGAAGTAAATGATCTTTTTGACTCAAGCAATAAAGACATTACGATAAGAACCTCGCTTATGGAAGCGAGATTTGTAACAGGCTCATCTCTAACTTGGCTTTCATGTTCCAAAGAGCTAAACAGAATAAGAGTACACAATCAAAAAGAGTTTATTCTTGCCAAAATCGAAGAGGCTCAGGCAAGACGTAAAAAGTATCCAAACTCGATGCAGCCAAATATCAAAGAGAGCGTAGGCGGACTTCGCGATTCAAATCTTATATTTTGGATTGCAAAAACCATACACGGCATCACAAGCTTAAAAGATCTAACCGGAGTTTTGTTCTTAGACGAAGAGTACAAAGAGTATAGAGCGGCGTTAGAACTGCTCTTTCGTGTAAGAAGCGCATTGCACCTTATAGCAAACAAACAAGAAGACAGACTACTCTTAGAGCATATTCCAGAAGTCAGCCGTCTTCTTGGCTTTGCATCTCAGCAAAAAATGGTTACAAAAGTTCTTGAAGCACAGTGGCGCATAAGCAACTTTACTCAAATTTTTGTAAAAAAAATGGTACGACCTTACATTACAGATATGTCTAACGTTGCAAAATTTAGAAAAAATCGACTAACTCACGGTATTTATGAACTTGAGGGAAGAGTTTATGCTTCTTACAATCTTAAAGCCCTGCCGCTAAACAAACTGTTGGAAATTTTAGTATCTCTAAAAGACAAAGCGTACCATTTTGATGCAGGATTTTTAAATCAACTTACCTATACAAAGATCCCTTATCCGCTGCAAGCAAAAACATACATGTTGCTTAGAGAACTTTTTAAAAAAAGACACATGTACAGCTTTTTAAAACTCTTCTATGATGCGGGCATTCTTCACCATCTATTTCACACTTTTAAAAAAGTGCTTCATCTGCCGCAATTTGACGGTTACCACCACTATCCTGTAGATATTCACTCCATAAAGTGTGTAGAAGCGTTGGAAAACATAAAAGAGCCGTTTATCAAAAAACTTTATGATGAGTTTAGCGACGATGAAAAGCTGCTGCTGAAAATCGTAACGCTATTTCACGATACGGGAAAGGGAAGAGTTCAAGATCACAGTGAAGTAGGTGCAAAACTGATAGCTCCTTTTGTAAAAAAGATGAAACTAAAAGATGAAGAGGTTGAGCGATGTGTAACTCTGCTTAAGCAACATGTAACCATGAGTAATGTTGCATTTAAAGAGAATATTCATAATGAAAAAACACTCTATAAATTTATGTCAAATATAGGCGATGTCAAAAATCTAAAGCTGTTATATGTACTGACTTATGCAGATATCAACGGTGTGGGCGAAGATACATACAACTCTTTTAACTCAAAACTACTGTACGAACTCTATATTAGTGCTCTTGAAGTGGCGGAGAATTTTGGAAGAATCAGCGATGCTACAAAAAGAATCAATATCGAAAAACGTGTACAAAAGCTTCCGGAGTTTCTTGAACTGCCAAAACTGCTGCAAAATAAACTCTTGCGGGTTGAATCCAATCTCTTCTTTTTTAAACACATGCCTCACGACATTATAGAAATAGCAAAACAAGCTTCACTGACGAAAGATTATGCTTATACTATAAATACACAAACTTCGCTAACAATAGAAATTTATAGAAAAATTCAACTAAATATCGGTTATCTTTTAGCATCTCTAAGTCATCTCGATGTAGCATCTATGGAGATTTTTACGCTTTTTGACGGTGTAAAATATTTCAAGATAGAGTTTATTGAACATGTGGATGAAAACGAATCATTTACAATAGAAAATATCATTAATAACGCTTTTGATATGAGTAAACATATAAAACTTAAAGACGTAACCATACATAAAAATGAGATAAACATTGATTGCGAACACTCGCTAACATATGCCGAGGTAGCAGTAAATACACAAAATCAAAAAGGGCTTTTAGCCTATATCATGGAGTGTTTTGAAGAGCTAGGCATAAATATAGTAACGGCAAAAATTCATAGCACCAAACATAAAGTAAGAGATAGCTTCTTAATCGAAAAACAAAACGAACTATGCAATAATGTCGCAAAAATATATGAACTACTAACAAAAAAAACTTAAATATATGCAGCTTTATGCGGCAAGCTTTAGTGCCATAGCGGCTAGCGTAGCCAAAGGAATTACTTCCTTTGGCGTTTAAAATAGATGAAGGGTTCCCTTCATTTTATGTAATAAAATTAAGGGAATAATTAAATGTGCGGAATTGTCGGTTACTTAGGTAAAAAAAATACAAAACAAATTTTATTAGATGGACTTAAAGAGTTGGAGTATCGCGGTTATGATTCGGCAGGCATAGCCGTCTTACAAAACGGCAACTTTTCAAACTATAAAGCAGTCGGAAAGCTTATAAACCTTGAAGAAAAAACAAAAGATTTCATAACAGAGGGTTTTGCAATCGGTATCGGTCACACAAGATGGGCAACTCACGGAAAACCGACCGAGTTAAATGCACATCCTCATTTAGGAGAATTCTCTTATGTAGTTCATAACGGAATTATTGAGAACTATGCAGAGCTGAAAAAAGAGTTACAAAGCAGCGGAGTAACATTTTTAAGCCAGACAGATACCGAGGTTATCGTACATCTATTTGAAAAAAATCAAAAAAATTCAACAAATTCTCTTGAAGCATTCGCCAGAACCATAAAAGAGCTTCATGGAGCTTATGCAATTTTACTTGTAACAAAATCAGAGAGCGACACTATCTTTTTTGCAAAACACGGCTCACCGATGTTAGTCGGCATAAACGGCGAGGATGAAAAATATTTTGCATCTTCAGACACTCCGCTTATCGGTCATTGCCAAAATGTAAATTACTTTGAAGATGGTGACTATGGGTATGTAACTCCAAAAACAGTAGCCATATATGATAAAAACGGAGTAAAAAAAGAGGCTAAGTTTACATCTCTTTCACAAAATAAACTTTCCGCTCAAAAAGAGGGATATAGATTTTTTATGGAAAAAGAGATTTACGAGCAGAGCGTCGTAATCTCGGACACTTTGATGGGAAGACTCAGCGATAAAGAGATTATTTTTGATGAGCTTGATGCTACGCTATTTGATGGCATAAACGAGATAAAACTTTGTGCATGCGGAACATCTTATCATGCGGCAATGAGTGCATCGTACCTTTTTGAGAGATACTCAAAGATAAGAACTTCTTTAGAGATAGCAAGCGAGTTTAGATACCGAGAGCCGATTATGAGCAAAGATACTCTTTTTGTGGTGATTTCTCAAAGCGGAGAGACTGCCGACACGCTGGAGACTCTCAAGATGGCAAAAGCTGCAGGACTAAAAACTTTAGTTATCTGTAATGTCGACAACTCATCGATGGTTAGACTTGCCGATGCAACAATCTTAACAAGAGCGGGAATAGAAAAAGGTGTAGCTTCGACAAAAGCGTTTGCTACGCAAGTAACTGTTTTTTGGATGCTCTCTCTTTACATTGCAAAACTCAAAAATTCACTGGGTGAAAGCCAACTTGCAAAACATATCTCTCTTCTTCGTGAAATTCCCTCTCATGTAAAAGTAAAGGATGATATGCATGAACGCATTAAAAGATTGTCAAAAAGATATCTTCATGGACATGGCTTCTTCTTTATAGGTAGAGATATTTTTTATCCTCTTGCTCTTGAGGGTGCACTTAAACTCAAAGAAATTTCATATATGCATGCGGAGGGATATCCGGCGGGAGAGATGAAACACGGTCCTATTGCTTTGGCTGACCCTGAACTATTTACTATCGCACTGTTGCCCAAACATCTTCATTATGAAAAAACAAAAAGCAATGTAGAGGAGTTGAGTGCAAGGGATTCAACCATTTGCGCAATCAGTCAAATCCCGTTTGATAAAGCAGATGATTTTATAGAGATATCTCCATGCAGCGATTATATGTTGGAGTTTTTTGAAATGATGACAGTCGTTCAACTACTCTCTTTGGAGATATCAATAAGACTAGGAAATGATGTTGATATGCCAAGAAATTTAGCAAAAAGCGTTACAGTTGAATAATTAATTGTTATTTTAAACTAAATTTATATTTTATTAGATATTATTGTCACAAAAATTAATATAAAGTGGTTTTCATAATGACAACAAAATCTAAACTTCTGCTTATTGTAACTCTTATGCTCATTGGATTAACTGCTGCGACTATCGTCAATACTTCTCTTAACTTCAGAGAGTACAGCATAAACAGTGCAGTTGAAAAATCACAAATGGCCGCAAATATCGTAAAAGACGGTTTAACTGCACACATGGTAAACGGCATAATGGATAAGAGACAGTACTTCTTAGACAAGATTGCAACAAGCAACAATATAAAATCTCTATGGATTGCAAGAGGTGAAAAAGTAATTTCGCAGTACGGTGAAGGTTTAAACAATGAGTCAGTTAGAGATGCAATTGATAAAGAAGTTTTGCAAACTGGCGAAAGCATACAAAGAATAGTGGAAAATTCAAAAGAGACCACGCTAAGAGTTACTATTCCTTATAAAGCATCAACACCCGTTGATAACACAAATTGTATCTCATGCCATAATGTAAACAGAGGTGATACTCTTGGAATTATAAGCATGGAGTTTGATATAAGCGAAATGCGAAGCAGCGGCATGGTGACTATTCTTAAAATTTTAGGGATAAATATTTTATTTATAGTTGTTGTTCTTATGCTTATAAACTATTTTGTAACTCCGTACATGAACCTCTTTTCAAATATGCAAGAGGGCATTAAAAAAGCATATAGCGGAGATTTTACTCATGAATTCACATCAAAAGTAGGCGGAGACGCTAAAAATGTTGTGGAACAGATGAACTCTCTCTTTCGCAAGATGCAAGAGACTTTTGGAAATATAAAATATAATCTTGCAACTTTTATTCCTCAAGGAAGTGTTTCATCGAGCGATCCGTTGCATGAAGCAAGAACAATTATAAGTGAACTCTCAGATATTTACAAATTCAAAAAAACTATTGAGTTAGACGGCTCAAAAGATGAAGTATACGGAAGAATTATAGATATATTAAAACTAAAATATCACGTAGGGCACTTTGCTTTTTTTGAAGTAAACAATGTAACTGCAGAGAGAAAATTAATCTATACCACTGAAGAAAAGCCTATGTGCTTTGAAAAAACCAATAAAAATGCACTAAACTGTAGAGCATTTAGAACGAGCAGCGTAACAATCTCTACAGAGTTTCCAAACCTCTGCAAAGCATGTTTAGATACAGATATCAACTATGTGTGTATACCATTTACGATAAACCACGACATCTCATTAACAGTTTCTATGACATCCGACAAGATAGAAGAAGTAGATCTGATGAAGAAAAATATCTCAAGTATTAAGCACTATCTTGAAGCTGCAAAACCTGTTATTGAGAGCCAGATTTTAATGGAAAAATTAAAAGACACCTCGCTTCGTGACGGTATGACCGGACTTTACAACAGACGATTTTTAGATGAGTTTATTGATAAAATATTAAGCCAAGCAAGTAGAAGCCATGATACTTATGCAGTTTTAATGCTTGATGTAGACTTCTTTAAAATGGTAAACGACACCTATGGACATGATGTAGGGGATAAGGTAATCGTAGCACTTTCTAAAATCTTAAAAAATAGTATTCGCGAATCTGATTTAGCAATTCGCTACGGCGGAGAAGAGTTCTTGATTATGCTTCATAACGCAAATGACGAGGGAATGAGAAGCGTTGCTACTAAAATACATTCCGAGTTTGCAAAACTCTCTTTTGATGTAGGTACAGGCGAGCCTCTGAAAAAAACCATAAGTATAGGTATAGCAAAATTCCCGATGGACGGCGATACAATTTGGAAATGTATCAAATATGCAGATACTGCTCTCTATGAAGCAAAAAATACGGGAAGAAACAAAATAGTAGAATTTAAAGCCGCTATGTTTAAAAGCGGAGAAGATTTTTAATTACTGATATTACGCACTAAAACGAACACATCCGTAAAAGTGCGTAAGGTCAGTTATTGGCATCCTTTTATAGAGATAAAAATAAAAAGAGTGTGTAGATTCAAGGAGTCTAGTGAGGAAGCGTACAACTAGTACGTGACGAGCGTAACGACGCAGAAGATGCGCCGCTATTTTAATCTTTTGGACTAATGCTTAGTGCTGCAAGCAGAAACACCAGGAGGTGTTGTCGGCTGAACGCTCTCATTGCTTGCTCCGCCTTGTGCATTTACAGCTTCGATAGTAGCCCAGATAGACTCCGCAGCAGCCATATAGCGTTTTGCACTCTCACTTGTTGGATTTACAAAAGTAATAGGTTTACCCTCATCGCCTCCGGTTCTGATACTTTGCTCAATCGGAATCTCTGCGATTACTTTAGTGCCAAACTCTTTAGCCATAGGTTCTGAAGTTCCTTTGCCAAAAATATCATACTCGACACCTGTGTCAGGTGCTATGAAACCGCTCATATTTTCAATCACGCCCGCTATTGGAATATTTAACTTTTTAAACATATCAAGTGAACGACGAGAGTCATCAAGAGAGACTCCTTGTGGAGTAGTAACCGTTAAACCTGCAGTTACAGGTACGCTTTGAGCTAAAGTAAGCTGAGCGTCTCCTGTTCCCGGAGGCATATCGATAACTAAAACATCTAAATCACTCCAGAGTATATCTCTTAAAAACTGCTCTATTGCTTTCATAATCATAGCTCCACGCCACATGAGAGATTGACCAGGTTCCATCAAAGAACCCATTGACATAACTTCAATTCCATACGCTTTTATAGGAAGAACTTTGTTTCCGGTTACTTCAGGTTTGATATCTGCAATTCCCATCATGCGAGGAATATTTGGACCGTAAATATCAGCATCCAAAAGACCCACTTTTTTACCTTGTGCAGCAAGTGCAATAGCAATATTAACAGAAGTTGTCGATTTGCCTACTCCGCCCTTGCCTGAGCTTACCATCAAAAAGTTTTTGATATGTGGTGCTATATTTTTGCTTTTTGGTTTTGGAGCTTCAGGCATTTTTGGAGCTTTTATATTTACGCTAATATTGCCGGCACCGACTGCTTTTAGCTCTTTAGTCGCATCATCTGTTATCTGCTGTGCAACTTCAGGCGCACTTGAAGTAATCTCTACATTGAAACTAATATCATTTCCACTGATTTCTATACTATTTACAAAACCAAAAGTTACTATATCCTTCGTGAAACCCGGATATAAAACTTTTGACAGTGCTGAATTTACAATATCTTTAGTCATATTTTATGCTTTCCTATATCTTAAATTTAATTTTATAACTCTACCACAATTAAATAAGACAAAAATTGTCTTATATCAATTAATCTAATTTTTTAAGCTCTTTGAGCCTCTCTCTCTTTTACTTCTCTTGCAATCTGCTCAATCGCTTCAGGGTTATCCATGATGTTTTGAGTTATCTTGTATGAACAAAATTTCGGTCCGCACATGGAGCAAAACTCAGCCTCTTTGAAAACATCTTGAGGCAGAGTCTCGTCATGATACTCTCTCGCTCTCTCGCTGTCAAGCGCAAGCTCAAACTGTCTTTTCCAGTCAAATCTATATCTTGCATCACTCATCTCATCGTCGATATCTCTAGCGCCTTTACGACCTCTTGCAATATCTGCCGCATGAGCCGCTATTTTATAAGCAATAATTCCTTCTCTAACATCGTTAGCATTTGGCAAACCTAAATGCTCTTTTGGCGTAACATAACAAAGCATGCTAGCCCCATGCCATCCGCCTACCGCTGCACCGATAGCCGAACTTATGTGGTCATACCCAGCAGCAATATCCGTAACCAAAGGTCCTAATATATAAAAAGGTGCTTCATGGCAAAGCTCTCTTTGAAGCTTCATGTTACGCTCAACCTGATTTAGAGGAACATGCCCCGGTCCCTCAATCATAACCTGAACATTTTTCTCCCATGCACGAAGCGTTAAATCGCCTAAAACTTTAAGCTCGCCGAGCTGTGCGTCATCGCTGGCATCCGCTAAACATCCTGGACGAAGCGAATCGCCCAAAGAGAGTGCAACATCATACTTTGCACAAATATCCAAAATTTCATCATAAGCCGTATAAAACGGGTTTTCTCTATGGTAGTGCATCATCCATGCAGCCATCAAAGAGCCACCGCGGCTAACGATTCCCATCTTTCTTTTTGCGATTTTCGGCATAGTCTCTAACAAAAACCCTGCATGTATCGTAAAGTAACTAACGCCCTGTTTTGCTTGACGCTCCAAAACCTCAAGCATTACATCTATGCTTAAATCCTCTATCTTATTTCCAACATCGTGAAGAATTTGATAAATAGGCACTGTACCGATAGGAATTTTTGAAGCCGCAATTACTGCTTTGCGAATCTCATCTAGATCTCCGCCTGTAGATAAATCCATTGCCGTATCGGCTTTGTAGTGTTGTGATACTTGAATTTTTTCTATCTCTCCCTGCACGTCTGAAGCGATTGCGGAAGAGCCTATATTTGCATTTATTTTACATTTTGCTGCTATTCCGATTGCCATCGGTTCAAGTGTTGTGTGATTTACGTTTGCAGGGATTATCAATCTTCCTCTTGCAATTTCGCTGCGAACCAATTCAGGAGATAAATTTTCTATTTTTGCGACATACTCCATTTCTCCTGTAATAATACCCTGTTTGGCATAGTACATCTGTGTTTTAACGGGGTCACTTTGACGTTTTTTTACCCACTCGGTTCTCATTACTTTCTCCCAGTTACTAAATATTATTTACTTTTAACTGGAAATATAGTCAAATAAAGTTAATCTAAAATTAATTTCCCTCTTGAATATTTAGATTTAAATATTTCTCCTCTTAAGATAAAAAAAGCTTTTGGTGTGTATAATTTCGTAACACTTAAAAATTCTAGGAGTTTAATTGTCTAATTTGACACTTATTTTGCTTGCGGCTGGCAGTTCAACACGTTTTGGGCTGGATGTTAAAAAGCAATGGCTTAGAGTTGGAACAGAGCCTTTGTGGTATTTTGTCGCTCAAAAATTTGAAAAAACAGATTACTTTAAAAAAATTATCATAACTTCGTCAGCTGATGAGATTGAATTTATGAAAAATTATGCTGATTTTACTTTTGTAGAAGGCGGAGCGACAAGGCAGGCTTCTTTGAGGAACTCTCTTTGTGAGGTAGATACGGAGTATGTTATAGTAAGCGACATCGCCCGTTCATGTGTAAGCGAAGAGTTTTTAAACGAAATAGTCTCTTATATAGGCAAAAGCGACTGTGTAGTTCCATATCTAAAAGTCCATGACACTGTTGTATATGATGGTGTAACAATTGACAGAGATAAGGTAAAGATGATTCAAACACCTCAGCTTTCTCGTACATCTGCACTTAAAAGTGCTCTTGAACAGAAAGAGGAGTTTACCGATGAGAGCAGTGCCATAGTTGCAAACGGAGGCAAAAGAGAGTTTATCTTGGGTGAGAGTGATGCTCACAAAATAACCCGCATTGATGATTTAAAAAAATTATCGTGTCTTATTCCGCCATCAAACGACACACTTAGCGGAGTAGGTTTTGACGTACATGCATTTGATGATAAAGGTGAAATGTATCTTGGCGGCATAAGAATAGAGTCTGATTACGGTTTTAAAGCTCATAGTGACGGAGATGTAGCAATACATGCTCTAGTTGACGCACTTCTTGGAGCTGCAGGAATGGGAGATATAGGAATGATGTTCCCCGACAATGATGATGCCTACAAAGGCATAGATTCAAAAGAGCTGCTTAAGAGAGTCGTTACAAAACTTCGCCATTTAGGCTTCGTTATTGTTAACATAGACCTAACCATAGCAGCCGAGAAACCGAGAATCGGCAACTATAAAATTGCTATGAGAAAAACACTTAGCTCCATTTTAAACATTGAGAGCTCAAGGGTAAACATAAAAGCTACAACAACTGAGAAGCTCGGCTTTATAGGCAGAGGTGAAGGTGTTGGAGTTATTGCGAATGCAAATTTAAAATATTTTGACTGGATGAAAATTTGAGAATACTAATTATAGAAAATGAAGTTTATTTGGCACAAAGCATCGCTACAAAACTGAGTGAGCTAGGTCATATATGTGAAATGTGTACATCAACAAGAGATGCCATAAAAAGCAATGTTTATGATGTTGTTCTGCTCTCAACAAACATAAACGGTCAAGATTTTAGCCCTGTTATAGAGACATTTAAAAAATCTATTATTATCTTAATGGTTTCATACATCAGCAATGATACGGTTTCTAAACCACTATCCGCAGGTGCAAAAGATTATATTTTAAAACCTTTTATGATTGAAGAGCTGATTAGAAAAATCAATCACTATCAAGATTACGAGAAGCTAAAAAAGAGAAATGAGGCGTATGACAAATATCTTACGCATACATTTTCATCTCTAAGCGGTGAGCATAACTTTGACAACTTGGAACTTCCTGTTTTCATCTCATCTTCATATCAAAAGCATGCCGATTCATTCGCATTTGAGTATGCAAAAAAGAAAAATCTCCCGCTTCATTTTATAACTCTTAGCGATATTAAGGCGATGAGTGAGATAGAGTCTATAACTGAAAATTCACTTATTTACGTCATAGATCTTCAGATTCTTAAAAAAAATGAAAGAAAAGCTCTGTACGCACTACTTGAAAACAAAAAAGCCATAGTTTGCAGTACAGATAAAATAGAAGATGACGAGTATGAGGTCATAGATATTAAGAGCGAAAGCAATATTTTTGATCAAGGCGAGATTCTTCCGATAGAAGATTATGTTAAATATATCGTTTTAAATTATCAACATAAATTTCCGGATACGGAACTATCAAAAAAGCTGGGAATCAGTCGTAAAAGTTTATGGGAAAAAAGAAAGAAGTATGACATTGTTAAGAAAAAATAAAACACTGCTTATTGACAAAGAAGCAACATCTGCACTTGAGCTTTTAAAAGACGGTCTTCTCTCTCCGGTAGAATCTTTGATGAATGAGCAACAGAGCAAAAGCGTTCTTCAAACAGGGCTTATTGATGGCAAATCTTTCCCTTTTCCTTTTATTTTGGCACCATCGGGAAAGGTAAATGCCGAAGTGTTGTCTTCGCTTGAAAAAGGCGAAGAAATTACAATTCTTTTTGAAAAAAAACCTTTTGCAACTCTCATAGTCGATGAAGTTTTTAGCATAGATCCAAACCATAGAATAAGACAAATTTACGGAACTGACGATATCTCTCACCCCGGAGTTATGGCTACGCTAAAGAGAATCGGATCTCTAGCCGTTAGCGGTGAATACACTCTCTTAAACAAATCAAGCAACACAAACAAAGAGATAATATCAGAAGCAAAAAAGCTAATTGACGCAAAACATACGACTGCCCTTGTAATGGGTGCAAACCCTCTGCATCGTGCACATGAAAAACTGATTCGTCAAACACTTGAGAATACGGATCTGCTTGTTATCTTTTTGCTAAAACCATATACTGAATCAAATCTATCATACGAGATAAGAAAAAAAGCACTTGATTTTTTCATAAACAACTTTTTAACAAAAAATCATGTCGTTGTCGTGCCGCTTGAAAACAGTTACATTTTTGCGGGATACAACGAGATAATCATAGATGCGGTCGTTGCAAAAAATTACGGCTGCGATAAGTTAACCATTGGAAGAAACCACGCAGGTTTAGGTATGTTTTACGACTGTAACTCAAATAAATCCATTATCGACAAAGTTGTCGGTATTGATATAGAAATCACAGTTTCAAGCGAATATGTATACTGTGATAAGTGTACGACTCTGGTAAGTAAAAACACCTGTCCACATGGTCAACACCATCAAATATCTTACCATTCAAACTCTATTTTAGAGCTATTAGAACTTGGGATTTTACCGCCGACTATTCTTATGAGAAAAGAGATTTCAGCAGTTATCTTATCAAAACTCCATCCAAACAGATTTAAAAACCTAGAGAGACTTTACTATGATATTCTTCCGGTTGAAGGACTTTTAGAAGAGCATACCGAGAATGATTTTTACTTAGAGCTTATGAAACTCTACCAAACCACATCTCTTACTTAGCACTAGTGCGATGGGGTTCCTGCCGAAGGAAACTAAGCGTTCAGAAAAAAATTTAGTTTTTTTCTAAGTCATGCTTTAGCATAGAAGCGTAGCTAAAGGAATTACTTCCTTTGGCGTAATAAATTAGAATGAAGGTTTTCCTTCATTTTGCTAGGTGCCCCTTGAGGGTGTAAAACAAAATTAAGGAATTTAATGAACTGGTTTTTTATAACATTAGGCTATAGCGGTCTTTCTCCAAAAGCTCCCGGAACGGTCGGTACGCTTCTATCTCTTCCTCTTGGAATGTTGATACTTATCTATTTTGACGCACAGACTCTTTTTCTTGCAGCACTTTTAATTTCCATAATCGCTATTCGTGAGATAAACAAGTATGAAGAAAAAAGCGGTATACATGACGACAAGCGCATAGTCATAGACGAGCTGGCAGGAATGTGGTTTGCACTAAGCGTTGCCCCTGCCATGGGTGTCGGATTTGGGGAAATGAGTAATCTGCAAAACGGTTTTTTGGTTCAAAGCTTACTCTCATTTGTTCTTTTTAGATACTTTGATATAGCAAAACCATCCATCATAGGCAGACTTGACCGTGAAGCAAAAGGCGGAGTCGGCGTTATGGCAGATGATATAGTCGCCGGTTTTGCAGCGGGAATTTTAAGCGCTCTTATATGGCAGGGATGGCTGCAGATTCAAAATCTGTTATAAGTTCTTTAATTCATAAAAAAGAGTTCTCAAAAAATTGAATTCAAATTATTTCTATGCTCCAAGATTGATTAAACTACCTGAAGTAGGTAATTTAATACTCTTAGTTGTTTGATATATTTGTGAAAGCTGATTTAATGGTACATTGTCAGTTGAGCTAGTAGTTGATGAATCTAAAGATTGATAGTTATTGGCCTGGTATTGTGCACGTTGTTTTTGTAGTGATATTTCTAACTCTTCAAAAAATTTATTGGCAAGATCGGTATCAATCTCACCATTGGGCAGTCTGGAGATTCTATTTGTGAATTCATCTAGATAATCTTTACCTTTACTATTTGATATATAGGTTTTGATGTCTTGACCACTCTCTAAGAATTCATAGTATGCTTTTGTGGATTTTACCGAACCATTATATTGAGTCCCACTCATGCTAATATTATTATTGTCCATATTATAAGCATTTGTTTCTTCATCTATTCGTTTATAAAAAAAAGCTCCGAACAACTCACCGATAGCAAGTTTATCCTCCGATTCGTTTTCTTCATATTGGGTTCCAGAATGAAGTTCAAAAACTTCGCGACTACCGTAAAATGCCGTAGTTCCATCATTGTCTTTTCCTGATGTGCCATCAAAAGCCATAAATCCTTTCATTCCAATATTGAGTAATCCATCAGATACATTATCAATTTCGGCAGCAATTTTCTGCATGGCAAACCATTGATCCATATTTTTTTGTACACTGACAATCCCATCTGTCAGGCTTCCTTTGGAGACATAAGATTTTGGCATAGCAGCAGCTTCTTGTTGTGTCATATATCCTGTGCCGGAAGGGTCGAGAGTATTTCCTGCAATTGTTGAATATAAAGTCCATACTCTTGAAAAAACATTTAGTGAATCTACCCCATCACCGCGTTCAGAAGTGTATTTGTCTGCCATATCCATCATTGTTTGGTGTATTTTCACATTTTCAGGAATTCCTGCCGCTTTATTAAAATCGGTACTAAAGAAACCGTTCTCATCGACTTTAAATCCCCATTTGGTCGAAATAGTAGCGCTGACACTACTCGCAGTGGATGGGCTAATCGTATCAGTTGATGTGACACCGGTATCTGAAAAAGTCTCCGAACTTTTTTTAACGATGGATGCGGAATAAAGAGAAGATTGTGAAATACTACTAACGGACATTGTAAACTCCTCATGCATGGTGACAAATTTGTAACATCAAAAAAGCAAATATTGTTCCATTAATTTTGTTTAAATCAGTTATTTTTTGAGAACTTGAAGTTAAATCAAATAGAAAATAATATTTAAACGATATCTTTAAAACTAAAGGAGTTGCGAGGCGCATAGTAAGGAAGCGTACTAAAGTACGAAACGAGCGCGCACTGAATAAAGTGAAGAAGAAGTACTCTTAGGGTGTAGCAACGAAGCAAATGCGTTGCTATTTTAATTCTAGTAACTTACTTATTGATGTTACGCACTAAAACGAACTCGTCCTCTTTAGTGGCAGGGACTAAAGTCCCTACAACCACCTAAAGCTACGAAAAGCTATGTTTTTCGAGATCTGCAAGGTATTTTACGAACTTTTTTACAAAAGTGCGTAAGGTCATTACTTAAATAAACATAGGATCTTCACTCGGCTCTATCTCTTCAAAATCTTCTATAATCTGCTCAAACATCTTCATAGTTTTTTTTGCTTTATTTATATAGTCGTCAAAAATCGGCTTAGCATCCACAAATGCTTCCCCAAGTTCTTGATAGATTAAGATACGACCGTTTATATGCTTATTGATTTCATTAAACGCCTCTTTTAAATACTCTTTTTTTGTCGTGTGTCTAAAAAGAGCTTTTATCATGTTGCCTCTCTCTTTTATAGGCAAAGATTCACCGATTGCTTCGGCTATTCTCTTTATATCCAGTCTTGAGAGATAAACTCCACTGATAGCAGGTGCTAAAAGCTTACTTTTTAGTGCATCTACGAACTGTGGAGCAGGCTCTTCATCTTCTTTATCTGCACCCTCCGAACCACTGCAATCAGCCGTAGAACAACTATTTTTTACAAATTCGTCAAACTCTGCTCTTAAATCACTTAAATCTTCTTTTTTCATAACTTCTCCTTAAAATTTCATATCGCTTTTATCATCTTCCAGATGTTTTTTCTCGTTTAAAAACTCAAATATTCCAATGCTAAGTTCGTTTAACATCTCATCAAAACCGATGTATTTTGACTCTAGTTCATGTGCTCTCACTTTAAGCGGTGAAAACTCTTTTTTGCTCTTCATGTCTAAATTTATACCGCCAAGCCTGCTAGCCATATTTAAAGAGTCAAAATCAGAAAAATCCACAACCGCATCATAGACGGAAAAATCAATATCCATACCCTCTGCTATGCGGTTTACATCTGCATCCGCCATATTTATCTCTTTGCAAAAAAGCATCAAATCTTCAAGATTATCATGAAAATAGCTTATTTTTAGACCCTCTGCCAGAGAAGAAAATGCCTTAGCTCTTGAATCCATCCCGATAAGCGCTACTTTTTTAAAACCATTCTCTTTTAAGAATTTAGCCAACACTCGCATCCCCAAAACATCGCCGATAAGTTTCTGCCCATCTCTTAGTACAATATCACATATTCCGGATTGTATGACTGCTTCACTCGCTTCATCCAAAACCTCAACTAAATTTTTCAGATACTCGTTAGAGATTAATGCACCGTTTACATGTGATTTTTTCATATTTGAGAGCGTAAAGAAAAAATCGTCTTCGCGTATGTTCATGGGTATCATCATCGCATTTTTGTTCTCTGTTTTAAAAAGCTTATTTAGCGTTGCAGAGATACTGCTCTGCCCTGCACTCTCACCTATGAAACCGTAAAGTTTTGTGTGGTGCGATATCTCATTTGCATTATTCATCATGCTCTACATATCTCCTTTTATACCCCAAAGTTCTTTTGCCTCTTCATCTTCCGCCTTGCATCTATAACAAAGTCGCTCACCGGAGTTTGTACTAAAAATCACGCTGCACTCGTCACATCTTCTTACGCTGAATTTTATAAGATTATGAACCTCAGGTTCAAAAAACTCTTTTACGCTGTATGTGGGCGAGAAAGAGATGGCATCACTTTCACAAACATCATGACATACATGACACTTTATACATAAAAAAGGATCAAAGTCTATTTTAGAGTTTTTAATATCTGACGTAAGTGCTCCGCTTGGACAGACTCTATAACACATCTGACATGCAGTGCATTTGTCGCCATCTAAAAGTTTCATAGAAGTAAATGTCATCTCATTTGCTTCTACTACATGAAACTGTAATGGCTTTTGTGTGCGTTTTATGGCACTAAATAAGAGTTTTCTTCTATCCGTTATACGTTTTTGTTTTAAGAGTGCTATATCGCTCTTTTGCAGAGTATGTTCAACCAATTCATCGGTCGCTTTTTGTATCTCTTTTTCAAACTGCATCTTTGTTTTAATCGCATTTTTAAGAGTTACCTTGCTAAAGAACTCTCTTCTATTACTCTCTTTAATCTCTTTTTCATCTTCATATTTTAGATTTTCCATTCTAATAATAGATTCGCTCATCATAGCTCTTAACATGTAAGAAGCTTCTTCATGGCTTTTCTCTATTTGAGGCTTGCACTTATGTGCAATCGCGCATCCATCGCAGTGTCCCATGTCAAAAATAATCTCTTTTTTAAGCAGTGCCATTGAGATAATGTTTTCTATATTTAATGCCGCAATACATGGAACATTTTTTCTGCATGAGATGAGATTGTCTTCATCTTCCATAAAACTAAAAAAGAAATTTGTCGCATTAAAATCATCAAGGTAGAGTGCCTCGCTGGGGCATACCGCATCACATGCACCGCATCCGACACAAACCGAGAAATTAATTGAGGGAAGCGGATTATCTGCTACGACAATAGCATCCGTGGGGCAGATAACTTCACATCTGTTGCATTGGTTCTCTTTTGAGAGAGATCTGACACAACGGCTTGCTTTTAGCTGTATCATTAATGGCTTAGTTCTTTAACTAGATATTCATTATCGTTGAGTATAAACTCAAGAGCCAAATCGGCAACATCATAGTAGAGCGGTGTTCTTGCTTCGTATTTTACATTTATCAAGTACATTGGCGCCCATTGCAGAAGATGTTTGTTTAAAAACTCTTTTTGAACGTTTCTAAGCTCATCTACCGCATCTCTATTGTTATCTTCCAAAGCTTTCAATTCTGCTTCTACTAAATGATGCATAAACTCTAACTCAATCCCGATATGATCTGATGAAACAGTACGAGAGACCTCATAATCAACCATAAAATTGTAAGCACTGTAGATATCAGTTACGGGATTTGCTCCGCCTGTCTCAATCTTTTGATCTTCTCTGGTGTAAAATGTTTCATAAGGAATAAGGTGCAAAAGAGATAAATTTACAAAATCAGGGTTAAGATACTCCTCTAAGAGTTTGTTATCGCTCTCTTCATTTAATGGTTTCCACTCTTTTAAAGTCGGGAAAAAATCCAAAATATTCTCATCACTCTTGATAATATTTAGCATATCTTCATCTAGCTCTTGAAGTAAAACACGAGATATAAGTGCATAAATATTCGCTCTTGCTTTAGTATTTTGCATAATTTTATTCTTTATATTGATTTTTTGGTCTGTGATTTTATCTAAAAAGTCTGAATATACGGTTAGATTTTTAATTGACATAAAACAAAGATATTAGCCCTCTTATATGTTAAAATTGCGAAAAAGGATGCCTCATTACTTACACTTTCATTCATACGATTCATATATTTTCGGTTTTTATCTACGGCGGTTTTTTATTTGTAGATGTTTTATTTTTATCAAAAATGAATCAATCTCTAAATGACGAAGAGCATAAAAAAGCAAGAGAAGCAATTATGATGCATGTAAGAAAAGTTGTTCCTTACGCTCTTATGGTAGCCGTTGCCAGCGGACTCTACCTTATCTCTCAGGTTTTTGGCAAAATTGAAAACGGTACAATGTCATATTTTCAAATTCTTCTAAGTATAAAAGCCTTTTTAGGCTCTTGGCTAGGGCTAAGAGGAATCAACCAGAAATTTTTTAAAATAAATCCGTGGGTCTTTAAAAACCACCTATTTCCGTTTAGTCTAGTTGTCATTATTATTTTGCTATCTCAATTTATGTACCTTTAAAAGTTTACAATTTAAGTAAATTTTCAAAACAACTATTGTAGAGTGTGATAATATTATCTCAAAATTAACACAAAAGGTTTTATAAATGTTTCAAAACTTTAGTATTCATAAAAAAATGAACTACTTTGTAGGAATAGTAACTCTCTCCGTTTTTGCCGGTGCTATCTCTATATTTTTAGCTATGGGGCATATAGAATCTAAATATGATCATCTCCATAACAGCTCTATGATAGGAGGGTTAACCACACTTGAAATAGAAAAAAACCTTAACTATACAAGTAGATTATCAAGAGATATTATGCTTGGTGGAGATTATGATAAGAATATAGTAAATCTTGAAACTACTATTAAAAAAATTGAAATTCACTTTAATTCGCTAGAAAAACTTATGGAGAAAGATATCTCCTTTGGTATGGTTAAAGAGGCTAAAAATTCAACTATGCTCTTTTTAAACAATACATTAAAAACTATGAAATCATTAAACCAGCAAATGATTCAAGAGAATAAAGATGAAATATACAAAAGTTACTCAAAAGAGCTAACTCCATTTGCAAATGCTTCAAGAGATTCGTTTAAAAAACTTGTAGATCTCAAGTCTAACGAATTAGAAAAAGACTCCCTTAACCTTGCATCTGAAATAAATTTTTTTAAATATTTAGCACTTATTGCAGGTATCTCTATCGGTATAATAATGCTTATTTTAGCTACCATTATTAGAAAATCGATAACTTCAGGAATCAATCGATTTACATCGGTAATCGGCTATGTTTCAAAAGGAGATTTTAGCCATAAATCAAACACAGTAAATGATGAAACAGAACTCGGCATTATGGGTGCAGCCTTATCTTCGCTTATAAATCATACCGAGAGTCTCATACATGAGATTAACATAGCCATAACAGATGCTTCAAAAGGAATCTTTACACATAAGATATCTTCAGATGGTATGGACGGAGAGTTTGTTATAGCAATCGAGAGTGTTAAAAAAAGTATAGAGTTTATGAAAACACAACATGCAAAAGCACAAAGGGATGTTTTTAACTCAAAAATCAGTACAAGAAGCGTTAGAGTTTCAGAATCGCTCTCCTTAATTATTTCAGATCTAAGAGCAAATATTGATGACTTAAAAACTATCACAAATGCAACAAAAGAGTCCTCTGACTTAGCAACAAGTTCTCGCAATGATATAGCCGAAATTGTAAATGAACTAAATAGTCTAAGTGAGCAGGTAAATATAAATAACAGCAGTATTGCTGAAATTGCAAATCAAGCTAATGAAATTACATCTGTAATTGAGCTTATCACAGATATAGCAGATCAGACTAATCTTTTAGCACTAAACGCTGCAATCGAAGCGGCACGTGCAGGTGAGCATGGAAGAGGATTTGCGGTTGTCGCAGATGAAGTAAGAAAACTGGCAGAGAGAACACATAAAGCAACAGGTGAGATTTCTATATCCATCAAATCACTTCAGCAAGATATGAGTGAAATCCAAACAAGTTCTGAGACTATGAAACTTACAGTTGAGGGTTCAACCCAAAAGATAAGCGGGTTTGAAGACACACTTATCCAGCTAAGCGACAACTCTTCAAAAATGGTTGACTACTCTTATGGAATGGAAAACAGCATATTTGTAGTACTTGCGAAACTTGAGCATATACTCTACAAATCTCGTGTTTACAACGCTATAGTATCGCTGAAAATGTTTGAACAGCAAAACACGCATCAATGTGCATTAGGTACATGGTACGAGGGAGAAGGGAAAAGAAGATTTGCAGAGACTTCCTCATACTCGAAAATAGCCTCTCCACATGAGACAGTTCATAAAAATGCAAATCAAAATCTTACTTATCTAAGTAAAAATGCTGAAGAAGATACTCTTGCAAACGATGTTATTATCATAAATAATTTTGATGCGATGGAAAATGCTTCAGCAGATCTATTTAACCAATTAGATCATATGTTAAAAGAGTCTAAATAGTTTTAAAGCCCTATTCCCAATCATCATATTTTGATTGGGAGTGTTTATCTTTTTTATAGCGTCTTGCGTTTTTTGTCTTGTCGAGTTGATTTGAAGCGTAAAGGATCTCTTCTTTAACCTCATTAATATCTTTATCACTATCTTTATAGCCAATCATCTTTTTAACAAGTTTTTGCAAATCCTGCAGATCTCCCTTATAAAGAGCTACCTCTTCAACTCTTTGTAAAATTTTTAAACTGTTTGTGACTTTTTTGCTATAACTCTCAGGCGTAAGCTCTTGAGTAGTTGATAAATATGCCAAAATACTCTTATAAAATCGCTCTAATGCTCTAACATAACGCAACCTGCTTGAATTTTCAACTACTTTTTGTGATGCCATTTTTTACCTATTATTTATTTGTTAGTATAATTATACACTTAATTATTTATTATGGAGAGTCGTGTTGAAAAAAATTTTATTGTCGTTTTTATTTTTATCCAGTCTGCTTTTTGCAACAGTTCAAGATGAAGAGGCTTCGCAAGCATTGATTGACTCTAAGATACCGATCATAGACATAAGAACACCTGCAGAGTGGAAAGAGAGCGGGCTTTTACAAGGCTCAATACCGATTATGCTTTTTGACGAAAAAGGTAAATATGATCTCAATGATTTCTTACAAAAGTTAAACGGTGCGGTAGATACGAAAAAACCTTTTGCAATCATCTGTAGAACAGGGAGCAGAACAAAGATTCTCGCCTCTTTTTTATCTCAAAAGATGAATTATAATGTTGTAAATATAAAGAGCGGCATACTCTATGCAAAACATCTAAAACTTCCTATCTTGCCATATCAGCCAAAATAGTAAATTTTGAAATTTTTAAGATTTCTGCTCTATTTTAGCGTCAGAGTTTTAGCTATTTTTGCGCTTATAGCACTTATAGCTTTTTTACTCTGGGCTGTTTTGCATGCTATCTTTCTCTAGGCGGTTCAATCTTGTTTACAAGTGCGTAAAGCGTTGGCAGATAGAAAAGGTTTAAAATAGTTCCCCAAATCAAACCAAATCCCAATGACACCGCAATTGGCTGAAGTATCACAGCCTGCCCGCTTGCATAAAATATTAACGTATAAAGCCCTAAAAATGTAGTAAGAGTTGTTATGATAATGGGACGAAGTCTTAGTTTTGCACGTTGTAAAAATTCCTCTAGTTTATGTGTGCCATGTAAAAAATCAAGCATAATTATCCCATCATTTACAACAACTCCTGCAAGTCCCAAAATACCGATTATTGAAGTCATAGAGAGATTTATGCCTAAAAGTTTATGCCCTATAAGTGCACCCAAAACTGAGAGCGGTATAACACTCATAACCATAAGAACATATTTTATTTTTGAGAAAATCAGCAAGAGCGATATAAAAATCAAAAAGAGTGCTAGAAAAATTGCCTTTTGCATATCACTTTTTAGCTGGTCTTTCTTCTCTTTTTCGCCAAGCAGCATAACATCAACACCACTTTCTCTTACCTCATTTAAAGTTGCTTCTAATTTATCAAGCACCTCTTGTGAGGTTGTCTTTCTCTTATCTATGCTTGCGAAGAGAGTTTTAATAATGCTTCCGTTAAGCTTATTTATCTTCTCATAATCCCTTATCTGAATGATTTGTGCAACTTGTGTCAGTTTTACATACTTTCCATCACCAAGCGGTAAATTAAAACTCAAAAACGTATCTATGCTGTCTTTAGCACTGTCTTCAGTTTTTATCTCCATCACACCTCGCTCATTAAAAGTTGTTGCCTGTTTTTGCTCTAAAAAATAGGCACTTAATGTCTTTGCGATAGTTGCTTCACTAAGCCCCAAACTCTCGCCATAAGGGTTTATTTTAATCTTATACTCCATTTTTCCGAGTTTTATATTGTCACCGAAATCTCTAATACCCTCTATTTTGGATATTTTCTCTTCTAGTTTTTTAATACTACTCTGAAGCATCTCGTCATTCGTTCCTGAGAGATTTATCTCTATATCGCTCTTTATAAGTCCGGGCTTATCTTCCATAACACCTAGATCTTCCATGTTGTATTTGCTCTTAAAGAGTGCAATAATCTCTTTTGCCCGAGGGGCAAGTTCGTAAGTCTGCTCTTTACGTATCTTTTGCGGGTTGTTAAAATCAAAACTGAAGTTTAAAGCAGGAGTTATATATTTATCAAAAAAATTCGTAGCTTCTCTGTCATAAAGCTCCATCGTAATCATAAAAACACCGTTGTTTCTTTGAGTCTCACCTGAGAGACTTCTTCTATATCCGATAACAGAAGATATGGCTTTTAAGGAAAATTCCTCTTTATGTTTTACAAGTTCCTCCTCTATCTCTTTTGAGATTTTATATGTCTCTTCAAGCGGAGTATTTATACTTAATTTTCCGGATATATAGAGAAAATTTCCGTCAAAATTTGGGAAAAACTGAAACTTCATAGACGTTGCTACAAAAACAGTTGAAAGCGGAATTACAATAAAGAAGAAGAGAAGAGATATTTTTTTGTAATGCAAAAGATGCAAAACCAGACTCTCATAAAAATTTTGTAATGGTACCCAGTTTACAATGTTATTACTTTTTCTTAAAAACTCATGTGCATGAAGCGGCAAAAAGAGAAAACTTTCCAAAAGTGAACCAAGCAAAATGATGATTACGGTGAGCGGAATCAACATAATAAAAAGTGCCGTCTCCCCCTGCATCATAAAAATAGGCAAAAACGCCACAACAGTCGTCACTGTTGCAAGAGTGACCGGTAAAATCATCTCTTTTGTTCCTCTTATGGTCGCATCATACCTCTCCATCCCCTCATCTATATATCGCTGTATATTTTCACTTACAACAATTGCATCATCAACGACGATTCCTATGACTATGAGTGCTCCCAAAAGTGAAACAACATTTATGGAGTAGCCCATGTAGTAGAGACAGATAATTCCGATGAGAAATGAGAACGGTATTCCAAGCGCAACGATAATGGCAATTCTGAGATTTATAAGAATGTACATGGATATAAAAACCAAAATTAGACCTAGCATAAGGTTTGAGATAATTATGTCTAGTCTTTCTTGAATCGGTTTTGAGTTGTCTTCATAAAATGTAAACTCTGCACCTTTATAGTTTTTTTGCAGTTTTTCAACATAATCTTGAAGAGTTTTAGCCAAAACTATAGCATCGCCGCTTACTCCCTTAGATATGCTAAGAGAGATGGTTTTTTTGCCGTTATAGGTTGCCAAAGTGTCTGTTTGAGGATACTCTATGCTAACCTCGGCAATGTCTGAGAGCTTTATATACTTATCGTTTACATTTAAAATAGCATCTCTATACTCATCAGCATTAGCTTTACCGTTTGCGGTTGATACAAATATAAAATTTCCTCTCTGCTCAATATCCCCTACAGGAAAGATATATGAGAGATTTGAAATAGCTTTTTGCACTGCTGCGTGATCTAGCTCGTATGCTAAAATCGCCTCAGAATTTAGCTTTATAATCACCTCTTCATTAGAGTCACCGCGGATTAAGACTTCACTTATACCCTCTACTTTTGCTACTTTTGACTTCATATCTTGTGCAATAACGGTTAATTCACCGATAGAGAGGGTTGAAGAAGAGATTGCCAATTTAATAAGTGATTTTGTCTTTTCTAAAAGCGAAGAAACAGGCTCATTCATATCGCTTGGCAAATTTTGCCTGCTTTGTGCAACAGAGTCTTTTACACGGCTAAGGGTCAACTCTTTGTTTGCTCCCTTGCTCAAAGTCAAAACTATCGCAAAAGCTCCAGGTGTAATGGTGGTTTCACTCTTGTCTATTCCGTTTATATTGCTAATCGAGTCTTCTATGTCACGAACTGCCATTTTATCCATGGTTGTAGCACTCGCACCTCTGTAAGACCCCAAAACGCTTATTTTATCAAGCTCCATATCCGGAAACATCTCTTTTGGAATGTTTATGTAGGAATGAATCCCCATAAAAACGATAAAAACTAAAAGTGCATGGTTTAACTTGCTATTTTTTATAAAATATTTTATCACTTTATTTCACTTCTATTATAAAAGTGATTTAATAACATTGCTTACACCTTGGTGCAGATTGTAGTTTGAAATCGGAAAATCCAAAGACTCATTTTCAAGATTTACACTATTTCGTGAAAGATAATCACCGAGTATCTTAAGATCTATTATTTTATAGTTTTTGCATGTTGTTTCATCAAGCTTTGTTCTAAGCAAAACTCCTGATTCATTTGATTTTTGAATGGTAAAAGCTAAAGTTTTCAGACTTAAAAAATCACTCCACCTAAAAAATAGTTCCGGAGTAAGTTCCTTTACGGCTATTTCCTCAGGATTAAAAAGCATTTTTGCATCTCTAAGCGGAATCAAAACACTTAAAATCGCCTCACTAAAAGGAACTACCCTCTCCCTCCAAAAAGCAGACTCATTTCTGCTTTTCAACTCATTTTCTAAAGTCTCTAAAATTGTTTGTATCTCTGCGTTTCTAAAAAGTTCATAGCTCTCTTGCTTCATATAACTATCCATTTCATCTTATTTATGACATTATAAATTTTAGTATAATTTTGCTTTTATTACGCCAAATATAATCTCAACAAAGTTCTTAATAAATCAATCGGCTTAGTTTAGTAAAGTTTGAACTCTTTGGCTTGAGATGTTATTTTGGTGCGATTGCATAATTAAAGAAATATCAAGTTTTATATTGTTCTGCTCAAAACTTCCAATCTGTTCTGCCATATCAGTGTCAGACAGTTGGCTACTTGCTGCCATTTTTTGTGTTGCCGAGTTCATCATATAGTTTATAGATTTGTCAGCTGAATTTACAGCAGAACCTATTTCACTCATTGCTTGGCTAATTGATGTTGTAAAATTCTCTATGCTCTCTTGTGAATCTATACTGATATTTGAACTATTTATACCATCTAAACTAACCGATATTTCGCTATCTCCTAGAGAAAAGCTTAGATTTGAGCCAAAAATGGATTTACCATTAAATGATGCAGACTCTATGGATGAGCCTATGGCGTCAAGTGTTGAGTTGAATTCTAAGTTTAGGGCATCTCTTTGAGTCGTATTTAACGCTGCATTATTTGAAGCTACACTTAAATCCTGAAGTTTTGTGCTCATTTGAGATACATTTGAGAGAACACCATCAGCTATTTGCATCATCCCAATCGAATCATTTGCATTCATAATGCCCTGTGAGTCAACAAGTGCACCACTCATCATAGCATGAGCAATCATGACAATAGAAGAATCTTTAATGTCTGAGTTTTTAGCACTAGAAATTTTATTTAAATCACTATCAACCTCTTTCTTATGCTGATTTAGACCTGTCATCGCTGATGAATTAAATTTGTTTACCTGCATTTTAAAACTCCTCATTTCATATATGGGATATCATAGTACAAATTATTTAAATTTAAAATTAGGTTTTCAATTTAATAGACAAATGCCTTAACCATAATCTTTATATTTCAAAGAGTTTAGTATAATCTTGTTTTATTTTTTTATCACAAGGAGTTTTAGTTGAGATTATCAAAAACTTTTCTAACAAATGCAATCGCCACTCTGCTCGTTCTTATATCTTTCGCATTTGAGAACTATATCGGTTCTTTACTTCTCTACACCGGTCTCTTTGCACTCTCGGGTTCTGTTACAAACCAACTGGCTATCCACATGTTGTTTGAAAAAGTCCCATTTCTTTACGGTTCAGGAGTTATACCTCTAAGATTTGAAGCTTTTAAAGAGTCCATAAAAAACCTTATGATGACTCAATTTTTCACGCAAGAACAGATAGAGAGCTTCTTTGCAGATGAAGAAAAAAAGATAGATCTTTCTCCGGTCGTAGAAGAAACAGATTTCTCTCCTGCTTTTGACGCACTTAGCAGAACCGTAATGGAGTCATCTTTTGGCGGAATGCTCGGAATGTTTGGCGGAGCAAGCATACTTGAAAATCTTAGAGAACCATTCTCCATAAAGATGAAAAGTGCAGTCATCGAGATAGTAGGGAGCGATGCTTTCAACAACACGATGCAAAAACATCTAAAAAATTCATCTCTAGGAGGTGACATGATAGAATCAATCGAAAATATCATAGATACAAGGCTGGGCGAACTCACACCGCTTATGGTAAAAGAGATGGTTTATAAGCTCATAAACGAACATCTCTCATGGCTAGTTGTATGGGGTGGAGTTTTTGGAGGAGCGATTGGTTTGGTTAGTTCACTTCTATTTTAATGCCAATCGGGGTAAAGCCCCGTTTGTACATGCTACTAAACTTTATTTGGAAACAACTTCTATAACAACATCTGCCACTTCGATAATATCACCACTGCGAATCTTAGCTCTTTTTCTAAGTTCAATTTCATCATTTCTTCTTACATGTCCATCGGCTACGATTAGCTTTGCTTCTGCTCCGCTATCGACTAAATCCAAAACTTTTAAAAGTTTATAAAGCTCTATATATTCATCTTGTAACTCAAATTTCATTCTGCTTCTCCATATTATAATCGCAATCATATCAAAAAAAATGAAATTAGCTCAGATAGGACATCCAAAACAGACGAACCCACATGTATTGATATACCAGTTTAATGGATTCGTATTGAAATTTTCAAGCTTCTTTATTTAATATAGAAAAGCCTAAATCATACATAGCCTTGTCTACCATTTCTATGGCTCTATCCATAGTCTTTTGAGAAATTTCAGGAAGTTCTCCTCCCCACATCTCCTCGGCCTCTTTAAACCCTTGAAGCATTCCTTCTCTTCCGGCACGCATTTTTTCCTCATCTCCGGCTGCTCCGTTTATAACAAAGCTCGCTACTCTCTCAGATGTTTGAGCTATGCCAAAAAAACCATCCTCACTTACAAGCTCTGTTGCTTCTTCTTTTGAAAGCTCCGCAATCGGCTTGCCGCCGTAGCCAATATCTTTTAAGAAAGTTTGAAACTCGTCATACTGCTTCTTGGAAAAATCACCCCCACTTGAGACAGAACCCTGAATGGATGCCGAGTTAAAAGCCATGGCATTAGAATTCTGCTTAATCTGCTCTCTTATTTCCGAAGCCTCATCTTTGGACAATTTTTCAGTAAATTGCGTCTTAATCTCCGACATGCCTTTCATTGGGCTAGAAGCACCCACACTTGATGATATCTGCATTGCAAATCCTTTAATTTAGATACATATATATCGACTCAAACAGGGCTTTTTTAAAGTTTTTATTTTTTTGCACAAAAACTTAAAACTTTTGCTATAATTTTTGTGATGAAAGATTTTTGTGTGCGAGCTCATCTATAGTATATTCTGCTAGACAAACGACTCTCCCTATATTTTGACTCCACTTCCAAAAGAAGTGAATTTTTACCAAAGAGGTACTACACATGGCAGAATTGCTAGACGGATCAGTTAAATGGTTCAATGAAGAAAAAGGTTATGGTTTCATACAACAAGAAAATGGCGGTAAAGATGTATTTGTACACTTTCGTCAAGTAAACAGAACAGGACCAGGTCGTGTTTCTTTAGCTGAAGGTCAAAAGGTAACTTTTGAACTTGGTGAAGGTCAAAAAGGTCCTCAAGCTGAGAACGTAACACCTCTATAAGGTTTTACCTTGCGGGCTTTGTGCCTGCAAGTTTTCTACGTATTTAAATCAATCTAAACTTATACACTTTTTAAAAAAACAAAACTCTTTTTCATAAAACCATTTTTTTCGTAAAATCTGTGCGCATCTTCTCTTTGAAATCCTGAAGATAAAACTATATTTTTGCACATGCTCATCTTTGCATAATCATGCAAATATTCGAGCATCATCACTCCATACCCACTTCCTCTAAACTTTTCGTCCGTTACTAAATCAAAAATAAACAGGTATCTTCTATAGTAAAGGTTGGTTTGAACCGCAACGCCGGCATAGGTTATAAGTTTTTCACCATCCATAACGCCGAACATCTTATATTCCATACTCCTCATCTCATATATCAGGTCTTCAAATTCATTGTAAGATAAGTCCGTTCGGAGTTGCGATACAACTTCATACGCCATTAAAAGCTCTTTTAAATTCAACTCTCTTATTTGCATATCCACCTGCCTAAAATATTATAAAGTATTATAACAAATTTGCTACAATACAGCTAAATCCAACAAATACGGAAATATATAATGGCTGCTAAAAACTTTGAAGTGATAATTATCGGAGCAGGAGTTTCAGGCACGGCATTAGCATATGAGCTTGCCAGATATACGGATATTGGCTCAATTGGCATTATTGAAAAATATGAAGACATTGCTACACTAAATTCATGTGCAACAAGCAACTCTCAAACCATACATGTCGGGGATATAGAAACCAACTACACTCTTGAGAAAGCAGCCATTACAAAGCGGACTGCAAAGATGGTTGAGAAATATTGTCTTCAACATGACTATCAAAACGAAATAATATTTTCACACCAAAAGATGGCTCTTGGAGTAGGCAAAAAAGAGGTTGAATTTTTACTCCATCGTTATGAAGAGTTTTCCGAACTCTTTCCATATCTGGAAGTTTGGAATAAAGAGAAGTTAAAAGAGTTGGAGCCGAGAGTTGTATTTGATGAAAACGGCGATGAGAGAAAAGAAGACATAGTCGGAATCGGTGCAAGAGGAGAATGGACTACCGTTGATTATCAAAAACTCTCAAAATCATTTTTAGATAATGCTAAAAAAGAGAGTGACACTGATGTTGAACTATTTTTAAATACTCAAGTACAAGAGATTAAAAAAAGCAAAAAACGCGGGTATGTGGTTAAAACAGACAACAAGACGTTTTATGCCGACTTTGTAGTTGTAGATGCTGGTGCACATTCACTCTTCTTGGCACACAAAATGGGCTTTGGTCTAAATCTCGGCTGTTTACCTGTCGCCGGAAGTTTTTATATGACGAACGAAAAAATGCTAAACGGAAAAGTATATATGATTCAAAATCCTAAGCTCCCGTTTGCGGCTCTTCATGGAGACCCCGACGTACTCGCAGATGGAAATACTCGCTTTGGTCCGACCGCACTTATGTTACCAAAACTAGAACGTTACAAAAGCGGAACGTATATTGATTTTTGGAAGACTCTTCGGTTTGATAAAAATATTGCAATCGCATTATGGAAACTCTTACGAGAGAGCGACATCCGCAACTACATCCTGAAAAACTTTCTTTTTGAAATTCCTTTTATAAACAAATATCTGTTTTTAACCGATGCCAGAAAAATCGTCCCCTCACTAAAACTTAGCGAATTTAAATATGCCAAAGGTTTTGGGGGAGTTCGCCCTCAAGTGTTAAATAAAGATGAGCAAAGACTTCTTTTAGGTGAAGCTTCCATTTATACCGGAGAGGGTATGATTTTCAACATGACACCATCACCAGGTGCAACTTCATGTTTGGGAAATGCAGAGAGAGATCTGAAATATATAGTAAAATACCTCGGGAAAAACTTTAAAGAAGATAAGTTTAAAGATGAGTTGACCGATGGCGACTATTGTGTGCTCCCTCAACCGATTGCATCGCAAAAGGCTGTCGTAAACCTTATCAGAGCTGAAATTCAAAGAACACAAGAGAAGTTTTTTCAAGAGTTGCATGTAGGCAGACCTGATGCTGATTTTTGGGATAAACCACACAGCAAACTCTAATAAAAATAAAGGAAAAAAAATGAGAACTTTACTACTAGCTATAATTACAATATCAATATTTGCCGGATGCAGTGCAAAAGAGATTAATTCAGGAGTTGATAGCGTTACCGGAGATATCAAAAATGCTTTTGAAAAAGGAAAAGACAAATCTGCGAATTGACAATAATTAGTTTTTAAACAACACTTGGCTACAATCGCACAAAATAATAGATACCTTTAAGTTGTATCTAAGCGAGAGATAAAATCATGGTAACAGTACAAAATTTAGTTATGCGTTATGGAAATAGAGTTCTATTTCAAGACATAAATCTTAAACTAGACCGTCATAAAAGATATGGTCTTATAGGTGCAAACGGTGCAGGAAAAACAACTTTTTTAAAAATACTTTGCGGACAGATAAAAGAGTATGAGGGTGAAATCATTATCCCAAAAGCCAATAAAGTCGGTGTTTTAGGGCAAAATCAATATGCTTATGAAGACTTCACGATAGCAGATGCTGTTCTTTATGGAAATAAAAGACTCTATGATGCTATAAAAGAGAAAGAGGAAATCTATGCAACTGGCGATTTTGAAGATGATGCGGTAAATGACCGTCTAGCAGAGCTAGAAGTTATCTGTGTTGAAGAAGACCCGACTTACGAATATGATGTCAATATTGCAAAAATTTTAGAAAATGTCGGTATTCCTGCAAATCAACATGGGGAACTTATGAGTACTCTTGATAGTGCCGATAAATTCAAAGTTCTATTAGCACAAGTTCTCTATCCAAAACCGGATGTTTTATTCTTGGATGAGCCTACAAACAACCTTGATATCCAAACAATCAGCTGGCTTGAACATGAGCTTCAACGCCATGAGGGGACGATGGTAGTTATCTCGCATGACAGACACTTCTTAAATGCGGTTGTTACAAATATACTTGATGTTGACTACCAAAAAATTCGTGAATTTACAGGTACATATGATGACTGGTATATAGCTGCAAATGTTATCGCAAAGCAGCAAGAGCTAAATAATGCGAAAAAAGAGAAAGAAAAAGACGAGCTAGAGGCTTTTGTTCGCCGATTTAGCGCAAATGCTTCAAAAGCAAAACAAGCAACTTCAAGACAGAAAAAACTTGATAAACTTGTTATAGATGATATAAAACCATCTTCTCGTCGTGATCCGAGCATTGTTTTTAAAGCAAAAAGGGTTATGGGCGATGAAGCTTTAAATATTATCAATATAAATCACTCATACGGAGATAATGAAGTTTTAAAAAATATAACTTTAAAATTTGAGCCGGATGAAAAGGTGGCACTTATCGGTCCAAACGGTGCCGGTAAAACGACCCTTTTAAAAATAATCATGGAAGAGATGAAACCTACTTCAGGCGAAATTCATTGGGGGGCAACTATTGAAAACAGTTACTTTCCTCAAGACACTGCAGATATAATCAAGGGTGATGGAACTCTTTATGACTGGTTGAGAGGTTTTGACCCTAAAAGAGATATTTCTGAGATAAGAAACTGTTTAGGGCGTATGCTTTTTTCAGGTGAGCAGCAAGAAAAATCAGTTATAAGTATCTCCGGTGGAGAAAAACATAGAATGATGCTTAGTAAAATGATGCTTGAGGGTGGAAACTTTTTGGTACTCGATGAGCCGTCAAACCATCTTGACCTTGAGGCTATCGTTGCACTCGGCGAAGCACTTTACAACTTCAAAGGCAATGTCATCTGTGTTTCACATGACCGTGAACTTCTTGATGCTTTTGCAAACCGCATAATAGAAATAAGAGCTGACGGCACTTATGTAGACTTTAAAGGCTCTTATGAAGAGTTTGCAGAAGCTAAAGAAAATGGACAAATATAGAGATTTTTTAGGGCTTGGGATTGCGGGCAACTTTGCACTCCATTTAGCCCAAGCAGGCGAAGAAGAGGATTTTAAAGAGATTATTACCGCTGATGAAGCATCTCCAAAAGGGATGTTTCCTTTCTATCTGCCTAAGCATGTAAAAGAAGCAAAAACTATTTTAAACACATATCCTCTCTCAAGTTCTATCATAAAATTGCCTCTGCAGAATGTAAATGTTCAAGCAGAACCTGAAGTTACCCTTATCTGTAATCTAGAATATTCTAGCGATAAACTCTTAAAAATCACTCCTACTCATTTTGGCGCATATAACGACTGTTCCATCCGTGTAGCAGGCGCAAGCAAAATCAGCGATAAAAAAAATTGGGGCAAAAATTCTAAAGGGATAAGTGAAAATTTAATTCAAATAGACAAATTTAGCGACGGCGGAATTATGGATAACTACTCCATTTGCAGCTTTTTAAAAAGAGACGGTGAACTCCATGCTTACGGAGAGGATGTAGAACTTAAAGGATACAGCTACTTCTATGAAAAGCTTCAAGAGTGGATGGTTAATCAAATCAGCACTCAAAAAGATTTCGGTCCACTTGAGCCGCTGGACGAGTATATATCTACATGTAAAAACCCAACAAAAGCTATCATCAGCATCGGTGCTACAAGATATACCCCTTACGGTGAGAGTACATTTTTAAAAGATGGTGATGAAGTTTTTGTAGTTTTATATAACAATAGAGTATTGTCATTGCAAAACGTTATGGATAGCATCAAAGATAATAATTATGACCTCTCAAATATAAGTCTATTAAAACAAAAAGTTTTGGCATGAGCAGAGGAAAAAAGTTAGATATTTTCATCGGTGCAGAGATTGAAGATGGATGGGCTAAAGTTGAATCACCCAGAAAAACAAGTCTCTTAAATGAGATAATAGAACCGTCTAAGCACTTCTTGATTTTTAAAAAAGAGAAAAGAAGAGGAAAAACCGTAACCCTTGTAGGTGAATTTCATATAAGCCAGAATGACTCAGAGAGCATATTAAAAAGCTTAAAGAAAAAACTTGGCTGCGGCGGTACTCTTAAAGACGGATGGATGGAGTTCCAAGGCGAACTCAAAGACAAATTAAGAACTTTACTTATAGAGGATGGCTTTAGATTTAAACAGGGGCATTAGATAATAAAAAAAATATTAGTCAAGAGAAAACTGATTAAATTTTCATCAATTTGGTATAAATTATAAAATATTTAATATTTTTTATGATAGTATCCTCGCCTATTTTAAAAAAAGGAAGATATATGCCATACGTTAAAGAGGTATTTGAATACCTAAAAAGAACAAGTCCGTCACAAACAGAATTTTATCAAGCTGCAGAAGAGGTTTTAGAGTCTCTAAGACCATTGATGGTTAAGTACCCAAAATACAGACAACATAAGATAATTGAGCGAATCGTTGAACCGGAACGCCAAATTTTGTTTCGTGTAAACTGGGTTGACGACAACGGAGAAATCCAAGTAAACAAGGGATTTAGAATAGAGTTCAACTCAGCTCTTGGACCATATAAAGGCGGATTAAGATTTCATCCAAGCGTAAATGCCGGAGTTATCAAATTTTTAGGTTTTGAGCAGATTTTCAAAAATGCTTTAACGGGTCTTCAAATCGGCGGCGGAAAAGGCGGAAGTGACTTCAATCCAAAAGGCAGATCTGACAACGAAATCATGAGATTTTGCCAAGCATTTATGAGCGAACTTTTCCGTCATATTGGGGCAAACACTGACGTTCCTGCCGGAGATATCGGTGTAGGCGGAAGAGAAATCGGTTATATGTTCGGTATGTATAAAAAACTTGCAAACAAATATGAGGGCGTATTAACAGGCAAATCTTTAAAATGGGGTGGTTCACTAGCACGTACCGAAGCTACTGGCTACGGTGCAGTTTATTTTGCAAAATACATGTTAGAAGATAGAGGCGAAACGCTTGAAGGAAAAAGATGTGTAGTTTCAGGTTCTGGAAATGTATCTATATATACAATCGAAAAACTTTATCACCTTGGAGCACTTCCGGTTACATGTAGTGACTCAAACGGCATGATTTATGATGAGGCAGGAATTGATTTAGAGCTTTTAAAAGAGCTAAAAGAGGTGAAAAGATTAAGACTTAGCGAGTATGTAAAATATAGACCAACTGCAAAATACACTCCAATCGAAGAGTATGCGGCAGGAACAAATGCGGTTTATAATATTCCATGTTTTGCAGCATTCCCGAGTGCAACTCAAAATGAGTTGAATCTTGCCGACGCTAAAAATCTTCTCTCAAGTGGGTGTGTCTGCGTAAGCGAAGGTGCAAACATGCCTTCAACTCTTGAAGCTGTTCATGCGTTTATCGATGCAAAAATATGTTATGGTCCTGGTAAAGCTGCAAATGCCGGCGGTGTTGCGACAAGCCAGCTAGAGATGCAGCAAAATGCTTCTATGTGCAGCTGGACATTTGAGGAAGTTGATGCAAAACTGGCACAAATCATGAAAAATATTTATGTAAATGCAAGCACTACTGCTGCTGAGTTTGGCGAACCTACAAACTTAGTTTTAGGTGCAAATATAGCAGGATTTAGAAAAGTGGCTGATGCAATGATTGAACAAGGATTAGTGTAACTTTTAGCAAATCTAACTTTTTAACTTCGAATTTTTATTCGGAGTTAAAACTTTTTTTTATTCCCTTTAGATATAATCCATACATAATAGTATATAAAACAAAAGAAGTTAAAATAATAATTATGAATGAAAAATTAAATTTTATAAAACAACTATCTTTTTTCAACTCCCTTGACAATGAAAAATTAAACATTATTGATAATATCTCTAAAGTAATTACTTACCCAAAAAACTCAATTCTCTACTACGAAAACGACATAAATAACAAACTATTTTTTTTGGTCTCCGGACTTTTAAAAGTATACAAAATAGACAAGTTTGAAAATGAAATTTTCCTATACTATATTCACAAAAATTCTCTTATTTCAGAGCTTACAACACTTAATGATAATGATATACGCTGTTTTTCAAATGCAGAATTTATGGAAGAGAGTACCATTTTAGAAGTCGATTTTTCAGAGTTTAAAGCAGAGTTTTTATCCAAAAACATACTAAACAACGAGTTTATAAATGAGATACTGCTAAAAACTCAGCAACTTCACTGCGTTGTAAATAGAGAACTTGTTTTTGACGCAACTGCAAAAGTTGCTTTTTCTCTATGTGATGATTTGGAAATGTTTAACTCACTTAAAAGACACGAAATTTCTTTTATGCTCCATATTCAGCCGGAAACTCTCTCTAGGGTTTTAAATAAACTAAAAAGAAGTGCCGCAATTGATATTGAAAGCTCAAATATTGTAATCTTAAACAAAAAAATGCTCCAAAATATATATAGAGGCGATGCATCATGATAAAATCAAATAAAATAAGCACAAAAATCAAACTAATAGGCGCCTTACTTATATTTTTAATGGCAAGCGTAATAGCAACGACCATATATCTAAATCAGCAAAATATTAAGGACGCGTTGCTTATAAATATTGCAGGTAAGCAAAGAATGCTCACTCAAAAGATAGCAAAAAACATCTTCTACACACACTACAACTCATTGAGAGATTTTAATGAGCTAGATGAAGCATGCAATGAGTTTATAGATGGGTTAAGCACCCTAAGGCACGGTAATCTAGATAAAGGAATACTTGTAGTACCGACATATGAGATATCCAACCAACTCCTAGAAGTTAGTGAGTTATGGAGAAGTTTTTACAAAGATGTTGAAGAGTTTAAAAAGCTTGCAAACTTAAGCAGCCAAAGAACAGACGAGCTTGAGAAAATTGTTGCTTCAATATACAAAAACAATGCAACACTGTTAAACAATGTTGATAAACTTGTAACCATGTACACAAATCATAGCGAAGATAAAACAAACTTTATCAAAAGTTTTCAATACTTATCAGGAGCCATACTTTTCATACTTTTTATATATTCTCTTTTGCAACTAAAATCTATAGAATCACATGTTGATTCATTTATGCAATACTCAAAAATGCTTATAAACAATGAGGATATTTCAAGCCTTACTCCACTAAAACTTGAAGCTGAAAGCGAAAGCGAAATCGTTGAAGTAAGCGATACGATAAACTGTTTTATCAAAAAAATAAATTCAGCCGTCGAATACTCAAATGAAGCACTTCTTCAATCACAAAAAGCTTCATCAAAACTAGAAGAGTTAACAGATGAATTTGACACTATTTTAGATGAGTTAAAAGACACTTCACTTATTTCAAAACACCTTAATAATAGTGAAGATATGGTTATTGAATCAACTGAAGAGCTTATTAACTCGACAAAAAAGCTCACAAACTTAAAAAATGAGTTAGATAAACTTATCAAAAGCTGTCAAGAACTTAAATAATTTTAAAAACTTATTTTTATCTTAAATGTTACTTATGTAAACTTTTTTTAAAAAATTTCAAATTTAAATGGCAAAAATTGTCAATTTGACTCAAGTCAAAGATTTTAAGAGCCTCAAAGTGATATTATAAATCCGTTAATGGACACCTTAACAAAACATTGAGATATGGTGGTTTTATACTGCTATATTTTAAAAAATTATCAAATAGGAGAAAATATGTCACTTTCAAGAAGAGAATTTCTTAAAAGTTCAGCGGCAGCATCAGCAGCAGCAGCGATTGGTATGAGTGTACCGGTAGAGCTAGAAGCAGCGGCAGCAGAAGCTGAAGGCGACTGGAGATGGGATAAGGCGGCTTGTCGTTTCTGTGGTACAGGTTGTGGTATTATGATGGCAACAAAAAACGGTAAAATCGTTGCTGTTAAAGGGGATCCGGCTGCACCAGTAAATCGTGGTCTTAACTGTATCAAGGGGTACTTTAATGCTAAAATTATGTACGGTGCAGATAGACTTACTCAGCCTTTATTAAGAGTTGATGCAAACGGCAATTTTAATAAGCAAGGTAAATTTGCTCCGGTATCATGGGAGAGAGCTTTTGATGAGATGGAAAAAAACATCAAAAAAGCACTTAAATCAGGCGGACCTGAAGCAGTAGGCGTATTCGCATCTGGTCAATACACTATCATGGAGGGTTATACAGCTCTAAAAATGATGAAAGGTGGATTCCGTTCAAACGCAATAGATCCAAATGCTCGTCACTGTATGGCATCTGCGGTTGTTGGTTTTTATCAAACATTCGGCGTTGATGAGCCTTCTGGTTGTTATGATGATATCGAATTAACTGATACAATCGTAGCTTGGGGTTCAAATATGGCAGAGATGCACCCGATTTTATGGTCTCGTGTTACAGATAGAAAACTATCAGATCCTGAGCGTGTAAAAGTTATATCTATCCAAACATATACGCATAGAACTTCTGACTTAGCTGATATTGAAATTATCTTCTCGCCAAATACTGACTTGGCTCTATGGAACTATATTGCTAGAGAAATTGTATATAGAGATGAAGCTGAAAAAACTATTGATTGGGATTTCGTTAAAAAACATATGATTTTTACGGCTGGTCCTGTAAATATCGGTTACGGTATGAGAAGAAGTGATGAGAAGTCGATTAAAGAGGGTAAATATACTGCTTTAGAGATGGAAATCATATCTAAAGAGATGAAAACTACCGTCTCTCAAAAAGAGGGTCCTGCACTTGAGCCGTTTGGGTACAAAGCTGGTGACACTATGACTCATATTCCAGGTCACTTGGGACACTGGGAAATCTCTTTTGAAGATTATAAAAAATCTTTAGCACCTTACACACTTGACTATACTGCAAAAATTGTTAAAGGTGATCCGGATGAGAGCATTGAAGATTTCAAAAAGAAACTTCAAGCATTAGCAGATCTCTATATTGAAAAAGGTAGAAAAGTAGTATCTTTCTGGACTATGGGTATGAATCAACATACACGCGGTACTTGGGTAAATACACTTTCTTACAACGTTCACTTCTTACTAAATAAGCAAGCAAAACCGGGTGATGGTGCGTTCTCATTAACAGGTCAACCTTCAGCTTGTGGAACTGCTCGTGAAGTAGGAACATTCTGTCATAGACTTCCAGCGGATATGATGGTTGAAAACCCTGCACACAGAAAAATCACTGAAAACAAATGGATGGTACCTGAGGGAACAATCAACCCTATAGGCGTACAACACATTATGAAAATTCACCGTGATATCGAAGACGGTCTTATCAAATTTGCTTGGGTAAACGTTTGTAACCCATATCAAGATACTGCATCTGCTCATCACTGGATTAAAGCTGCAAGAGAAATGGATAACTTTATCGTAACTTCTGATGGATATCCTGGTATTTCTGCAAAAGTTTCAGACCTTATCTTGCCATCTGCTATGATCTATGAAAAATGGGGCGGATACGGAAATGCTGAGAGAAGAACTCAACTATGGAGACAACAAGTACTTCCTGTTGGAGATGCTATGAGTGATACATGGCAATGGGTTGAACTTTCAAAAAGATTTACGGTTAAAGATGTTTGGGGTGGATATGCACCGTCAGGTCCAAGAAAAGAAGCTCTTCCAAGCATGATAGAAAAAGCAAAAGCTATGGGATATAACGAAAATACTACAATGTTTGAAATTCTATTCGCTAACGATATTGCAAAATCATACAAACTTGACCAAAATGATCCAATCCAAAAAGGATATGACAATAGTGAAGGTTACGGAGACAGCAGAAAAGTTGTAGGAAGTGACGGAAAAGTATTTGAAGGATATGGTTTCTTTATTCAAAAATATCTTTTTGAAGAGTATGCTGCATTTACTCGCGGACATGGGCATGACCTTGCACCGTTTGACATGTACCACAAAGTTCGTGGTCTTAAATGGCCTGTTGTTGACGGTAAAGAGACTCAATGGAGATTTAACGCTAAGTATGACCCTTATGCTGCAAAAGAAACAAAAGAGACAGGTAACTCACATGCATTCTACGGAACTCTTGCTAAAGCACTCAAAAGCGGTAGCTTAACTGGAATGAACAAAGATAGCGAACAAAAACCATTGAAAAATAAAGCAAAAATCTTTGCTCGCCCTTACATGGATCCACCAGAAATGCCGGATGCAAATTATGATACTTGGTTATGTACAGGTCGTGTACTAGAACACTGGCACTCAGGAACTATGACTATGCGTGTACCCGAACTATATCGTGCTGTTCCAGAAGCTCTTTGTTATATGCATCCAAAAGACGCTGAAGCTAAAGATCTTAAACAAGGCGGTTTATGCTGGGTAGAATCTCGCCGCGGCAAAGTAAAAGCAAGGGTAGAGACTCGTGGTAGAAACAGACCTCCAAGAGGATTAGTCTTTGTTCCATGGTTTGATGAAAAAGTATTTATCAATAAAGTTTGTTTAGATGCGACATGTCCTATGTCAAAACAGACAGACTTTAAAAAATGTGCTGTAAAAATATACAAAGCATAATTTAATAAACTAAAGGAGAAGTAGTTTTTGAACTATAAAAGCTACTTATTGTGAAATGAAAAACGAAACACAAAGCGATAGAAGAAAATTTATACTAAGCATGGCTCGCGGTGCCGGAATAACGGCATTGAGTGGTTTTATATGGAGTGCTTACGTTGATGAAGTTACAGCTTCACAACTGCTGCTTCGTCCGCCCGGAGCTATAAAAGAGGAAGATTTTTTAAAAACATGTATTAAATGCGGACTTTGTGTAGAAGCATGTCCTTATAATACTCTGTTGCTTGCAAAACCGGGTGATAATAAACCTTTAGGAACACCTTATTTTATTCCTAGAGATATTCCTTGTTATATGTGTCCTGATATTCCATGTGTGCCTGTATGCCCTACCGGTGCACTAAATGAGCCAAGCGTTACCACAAAAGGCAAACTTGATATAAATATTGCCGATATGGGACTTGCCGTAATAGATAGAGAAACTTGTATAGCTTTCTGGGGTATTCAGTGCGATGCATGTTATAGAGCTTGTCCTATACTGGGTCATGCCATAACGGTTGAATATCATAAAAATGAGAGAACAGGTAAGCATGCATACTTAACACCGGTTGTTCATGCCGATGCATGTACAGGCTGTGGACTTTGTGAGAAAGCTTGTGTAACTGAAAAAGCATCTATTTTTATACTTCCAAGGGAAGTTGCAATGGGTAAAGCCGGTAATTACTATATCAAAGGTTGGGATAAAGAAGATGAGAAGCGTTTAAAAGATGCTTCAGAGATTAAAACAACGACCGAGATAAGTAAAGGCACGGCTATTGATTCTTTAAATAGTGGGATAGGAGGTTTAGACAAATGAAAACATTTTGGAATAAATATCGCTATCTATTTTTTAGAAGAACAACTCAGATAGGCTTATTATTTTTATATTTCAGTGCAAACGCTTGGGGATGGACCGTTTTAATGGGAAATCTTAGCTCATCCGTTTTATTTAACTTAGTTCCTTTAAGTGACCCGTATGCAGTATTGCAAATGGTTGCAGCCGGTGCGGTAATAGCTACTGATTTAATTATCGGTGCTTTAATTATTACAATGTTTTATTTAGTAGTTGGCGGTCGTGCATTTTGCAGCTGGGTTTGCCCTGTAAATCTGGTAACGGATGCTGCAGCGCTTCTTAGAAGAAAAATTGGAGTTGATAATTTTTCTAAAAGACAGCCTGCCTCTAGAAATATAAGATATTGGACATTGGGATTAAGTTTTATAATATCGATTATGATGGGTGTCGCAGCTTTTGAATTTATTTCACCTATCTCTATGCTTTATAGGGGTGTAATATTCGGTTTTGGTTTTGGATGGGCAGCAGTGCTCATTATTTTTCTTTTTGACCTTTTAGTTTTAAAAAATGGTTGGTGTGGACATATTTGCCCACTTGGTGGATTTTATTCATTAGTAGGCAAAAACAGCTTGATTAGAGTACATCACAATGAAGAAAATTGTACTTTATGTATGAAATGCAAAGTTGTTTGTCCTGAGCAGCAGGTTTTATATATGATTGGTAAAGAGAGCATTCCTGTGCTATCAGCAGAGTGCACAATTTGTGCAAGATGCATAGAGGTATGCGACGATGATGCTCTTAGTTTTTCAATAAGAAAACTAGTAAATGATAAAAAAAGGGAGAGTAATAATGAAAACAATGATTAAGATATCGGTTGGTTTAGTTACTGCAGCACTACTGTTAACAGGTTGTGTGAGCGAAGAGGCTAAATCTTCATCAAAATTAGCAGTTGCAAAAACAGTTAGTGAAGAGTCTCTTGGTTTAAGAAACACGGATCTTTATACTGAAGATGCAACAATAGCTGATAAGACTGAGTATAGAACAGCACAAGCTACAACAAGTTCTAGAATTAAAAGAGCATTTCAAGATGCTCCGCCAATGATTCCACATGATACAACTGGTATGTTACCAATAAAAACTGGCAACAATCAGTGTACAAGTTGTCACTTGCCTGAAATGGCTGCTGCAATGGGTGCAACGCCAATTCCTGTATCACACTTTACAGATTTTAGACCAAGAGCTAAAATTGTAAACGGCTTAGCTGTGGATACAGTTAATAACTACAAAAACGAGACTAAAATCGTTAAAGGGAATCAGCTTCAACATGCTAGATTTAACTGTAACCAATGTCACGCTCCTCAGTCACAAGGTGATTTAGCAGTTGAGAACACATTTGAGCCTGTATTTACAAGTAAAGACGGTGCAAATAAATCAAACTGGAGCGGCGGTAAACTTACTGAAGCACTAGACACTGTTGGTAAAGACAGCTTTGTAACAAAAGATGACCTTGCTAACAAAAATTCTAAAGCTGGCAGCTTAGGCGGCGCAGCTCACTAATGCAAAGAAGAGAGCTTTTTGGCTCTCTTGCTTCATCCATAAGCGGTTCAAAGAAGCAAGAGAAACTTTTAAGACCGCCTTACTTTAGTGATGAATCTCTTTTTCATAATGAGTGTAACAAGTGTGATGCGAAATGTGCCACTGTTTGTGAAGAAGATATAATTAAAATTTCGGATGATAAAACTCCATATTTAATCTTCTCATCAAGCGGTTGTACATATTGTGACAAATGCGCTATATCTTGTGAATTTGGCGTTTTAAATGTTGAAAATAAAAGATTAATCGGAGCTAAAGTTACGATTAATAAAATAAAGTGCTTAAGTTGGAGTCATACGATGTGCTTTTCTTGTAAAGATCCATGTCTGGAGAGGGCTATAGATTTTCAAGCTATGTTTATGCCTATCATAAACGATAAATGCACATCATGCGGATTTTGCATTAGCAGATGTCCAACAGATGCAATACAAATAAAGGTATTATAATGAGAGTAATCACCATATTAATGATGTTTTTAACACTTCTTTTTTCACAAAACATGAAGCAGCCTACATCAAAATTTATTTCAAGCGGTTCAGTTGTAGACATCGTATATAAAGACGACAAAGTATACAGTGCTACAAATGCGAGTTGTGTAGACATTTTTGATTACCAAAGCAAAAAGCTTATTAAAAAAATTGAAGTTGAAAAAATTATTGATTTTATGGGAGATACAATTGATTCTAAAGTCTATTCGGTTGATGTCATAGATGATAAGATGCTTATTCTATCGCAAGACAAACAAGGTTTTTCAAGATTGCATATTCATCAAAATAATAAAAATGAACTTATTTTTGACTACACTAAAGGTCTTGGTGTATTAAAAGCGAAATTTTTAGATAAAAATACAATACTTCTTGGACTATTAAGCAATGAACTTATATCTTTCGACATAAAAAAACGTACCAGTAATTGGGCCATTCAAGTCTCCGGTGCAAAATTTTCTGATTTTGCACTCAATGAATCAAAGAATGAAGTTGTTATAGCAGATGAGAGCGGAAATCTAAAGATTCACAACACTAAAGACGGCAAGCTTATTAAACTTTTGTCCGGAGAAAATTTAGACAATGTTTTTCAAGTCGATTATAAAAATGGAATAATTGCAACAGCGGGGCAGGATAGAAAAGTTGTAATATATGCTCCAAAATTCGGATCTGCACATCATGTGAAATCTAATTTCTTGATCTACAGCGTCGGGCTATCTCCTAGCGGTAAGATAGTAGGTTATGCATGTGATGAAAATAATAATGTAGCTGTTGTAGATACCATTAGCAAGTCTGAAATAGGCAGATTCAGCGGTAATAATATGACACTTTCAAAGATAGTTTTTGTAAACGAAAATGAATTTCTTGTTGGAAGCGACGACAGAATTATTAATCAATATAGTGTAAAATAGCTAAGGAGAGAAGATGCAATATAATGAAAGTGAGTTTTTTATAGAAACAGAAGTTCCTCATGATGAAGTCATTACTTCAAGAACTGATTTGGACGGTAATATTACATACGCGAATGAGCTTTTTTGTGAAATAAGCGGTTATTCGCTTGACGAACTCTTAGGCAAACCTCATAGTATAGTCAGACATCCTGATATACCAAAAAGTGTTTACAAAGATCTATGGGAAACGATAAAAAGCGGAAATCAATGGATAGGCATAGTCAAAAATCTTCGCAAAGATAGAGGTCACTACTGGGTAAAAGCGATTGTTTCAGGTGTTTATAAAGATGGGAAACTTGTTGAGTATAAATCTCTAAGATCACCGATTGAGTATCATGATAAGCTAGAATATCAAAAACTCTATGATAAAATACGCAAAGATAACGGTGAAAAAACTAGAAAAGTAATTTACGAATAGTTACTTAACTATAAAAATATATTAAAAAATTAAAAGGAAATTATATGAATATATCGAGCATTGTAGTTCAAACACTACCAAAATATCTAAACGAAGTAGTACAAAGTCTAAAGGATTGTGAAGTTTGTGACTATCACATGCATGATGAAAAAGGCAGAATAATAATTACAATAGAGGGCGAAGGTGTTTCAGAAGAGCTTGAAAAACTAAGAGTTATCGAAGAGATTCCGCATGTTGTAGCTGCAGATATGCAAATGGCATATAGTGAAGATGAGCTTGATGCGCATATGGAAGTTATTGCAAACGGAGATGCAGTTCCTAAGATGTTAAATGATGATACTGTTGATATCTCCAATATAAAATATAACGGTGACTTAAGAAAAAAAGATGATTTAGCTAGATTTGCTAAAGATTTTGATAAAACAGAGAGGTAGACTTTGTCAGTTGTATTTGAGTCAACTATAAAAATGGTTGAAGGAAGTAAAAGCGAGTGGTATATTGAACTAAAAGATACTATTAGTGACACTATTGAAATATGCAACGATTTACAGGATTACTCTACAAAAATAGAGGAGCTTGGAAAACTGCATGATGGCATAATTGATGAAGTCAAATGGAAGAAAGATCTTAATGTTCATCCTATGATTATCGATAACATAAGATTTGAAATGTCTAAACTCCAAAGAGAACTCGAAGATGAGATGGGCAAACCGCTTATCGGTGAGAAAGCATAATCAAGTGAATGCAGCAGCTATAAAAACATTAAGATATCTAAGTATCAGTGAAATAAAAGAGCACTTGGACAATGTCGAATATATTATTATGGCAGCTCCTGCACCTGATAATTTTAAAGAGACTCCGATTCATTTTACTCTATTTTTAAACACTTCTGACGATTTGCCTAGAGAAATTCAAAAAGCGATATTTGACAAATTCCTCCAAGAAGAGGGGATTGAAAACGCAATAGAAGTTATGAGTCAGATTATGCCTGTAGGATTTTCACAAGGATTGCAAGAGACTTATATGCCTATGCTTTTAGTAAAAGAAGAAGATATGAAACATGTGCCAAACATGCCGATGCTAGTTATGGATTTTTTGGCAGATTCTGATAATTTTAGCGAGGCAAAAGAGAAAAGCCTAACAGGTTGGAGCTACTGCTACAACTAAGCAGCAACTCCCTTTTACTGCTGTGACAAAGCCTCTATCTCTTCAACAGTTTTTGCAATGCTAAAAGATAGGTTTTTGCATCCCTCTTTAGTAACTAAAATATCATCTTCGATTCTTATTCCAATTCCTCTGTATTTTTTTGGTACTGCTTTGTCATTTTTGCCGATATAAAGACCCGGTTCAATAGTTAAAACTATCCCCTCCCCAAGCGGTATCTCTCTATTTTTTGCATCTCTATACGGAGCTGGATCATGAACATCAATTCCCATCCAGTGACCGATGCCGTGTGGATAATACTTTTTATATTTTTTTTCTTTTATCAAACTCTTGTAATCACCTTTTAATATGCCAAGTTCAATCATCCCTTTTGTAAGCATCTCTTCTGCCGTCTCTTGAAGATGCGTTCTCATTACGCCCGGTTTTATCATATCGATTATGGCAAGCTGTGTCTTTAATACTAGATTATATAACTCTTTTTGAGGTTGGCTAAATTTTCCATCTACGGGAATTGTTCTTGTAATATCGCTGGCATAATAGTTATGCTCACAGCCTGCGTCTATAAGTACAAGTTCTCCACTCTTAAGAGGCTGGTCGTTTTTTATATAGTGAAGTGTATTTGCACTGTTTCCACATGCTACTATTGAAGTATATGCATCGCTGTAAGCTGCATTTTTTTTAAATTCATGCTCAATCTCTGCTTGCAGCTCATACTCATACTTTCCTCTTTTATCAAGCTTCATTGCTCTTTCATGTGCTTTAGCCGTGATAGCAACCGACTCTTTTATCAGCTCAATCTCTGAGAGTGATTTTATAAGCCTCATTTTCAGTATCAGCTTAGTTATATCCTCTTTTATTTCAAAATTTTTTGTTAATTTTAAAATCTTTTTTACATCACCGCTTTTAGAGTTTAAATCGCAATAGAGAGAATTTTTATCTTTTATAAACTCTTTAAATCTCTTTTTAAAATCATCATTTACATAGACCATATCAACCAAAAATCTCTTTTTTGCCTCTTTTTTGCCAAGTCGTTCACCAGTCCACAGTTCCAGCAGCTCATCTTTTTTTTGAACAAAGAGAGCTGTTTTCACACTCTTTTTCTTTTTTATAAATACGAGTGCGGCATTATCTTCTTTAAAACCGGTCAAATAGTAAAAATTACTATTTTGTCTATATGGGTGCTGCGTATCGTGAGATCTTGTCGTATACTCTGCACTAAAAATAACTCCGATAGAGTTTTTTGAGAGTTTTTTGCTTAAAGCATCTCTTCTTTTTTTATACTCACTCTCTTGTATCATTTACAAACTCTCTCAAGCCACTCTGTATTTTGAGAAATTACTTCCGATAGTGCCGCACCTAGAGCTTCTACTCCGCCTTGTGCGTCTAGCGTTTTTGCATCTGCCTTTGAACTAAAAGTTTTAGTTGCCACAACGGAGTTTGTCTGAGTATCGATAATCGTTAGCGTTATAACAACATTAACATAGGAGCTTTTCATATCTTTTGTATAAAACTGCAAAAACTCCTCTATATTTGTCTCAAGTATCCAACTGCTTTTACTTCTTGATTTTGATGCCTCTACACTGCTAAATATGCCTGCAGATCTTATATTTTTAAGCAATTCAAACGTTATTGCATCATTTGGCGACTCTTGCCACTGCGATTGCGAATAGGAAAAAACTCTATTTTCTGACTCCATATAGTCCATGTTTAAAGACATGAGCGAACTAGGGCTAAAAGCTTGTGCAATCTTTAGAGATTTATCTTTACAGCTATTTGAGAATGAGTTGCTGTTCTGTACTGTTTTGGCAAAAATTCTATAATCAGTAATTGTTGGCTTGACCGTTGCACAACCGCTTAATAGTAATCCTAATATAATTAAAAGCTCTCTCATCTTATTTCTCTCCGGGACCTTTTTTAATTTGCTCTTGCATAAAGAGAATATCACTAGGACTTCTCTCATGTTTGCTAAGCGTCTCTTGCATCTTTATTATCAAACTCTGCATATCTAACAATGTATTATTCATAGTCGGTAAAATATCGCTGCTCATCTCTTTAAGATTAAAATCTCCGCTCTGCAAAGCTTTATTAAATGTATTCATAGAACCTGCAATACCCACATAACTCTTCATAATTGAAGTGAATGAAGCAGACACGCTGTCTTCCCATGCAACACTGTTTTCTATCAGTTTTTCGACACGAGGCATCATTTCATCTAGTCTTTTTGATACGCTATTTAAATTTTTCATTGTTTGTTGCAGATTGGCGATTGTCTCGTCATCTAATGTCTGATTCATTTTGCTCATAAAAATTGCACTGTTTTTCAATAACAAAGAGAACTCCGCCTGATTTTCCTCTTTTAATAGCTCTCTTGTTCTTTGTAGAGTCTCTGAGAGATTTATAGTTAAATCTCCAACCGTATTCTCAAGTTTTATAAGAAGCGAGGGTATTGTTTTTATAACCGGGTACTCTTGACCTTTGTGTGCCTTAAGAAACTCGCTGCTCTCATCGCCAAAACTTAAATTGATATAGCTAAGTCCGGTAATTCCCTGTGAAGTAAGCTGCGCTACTGTGGATGTTTTTATGGGAGTTGACTTTAAAACTGTTATCAAAATTTCAACCTGCTCAGAATTTTTTGGATTTATGTTAAGTGCCGTAACTTTTCCGACATTAATCCCTTTGTATTTTACGGGAGCATCTAAGTTTAGTCCTGAAACCGATTCATCAAAGTATATAGCATACACTTTCATCTCAATCTCTTTAGACGGCTTTAAAAGCCAGTAACCAAACACCATCATGGCAGAGAGGGCAAAAAGTACCAAAAAACCTACTAAACTATAATTTACTCTATTGTTCATAATTTTTTATCTTCTATTTTGCTGATATTTTTCAAACTTATACCTTTTTTATACCGTTAAAAAAAGTTTTTATAAACTCGTTTTCTACGCCAAATATATTATCCAAATTACCCTCATAGACTACTTTTTTATTATCAAGAATAGCAACCTTGTCAACCGTGTCATAGATGGATTGCAAGTCATGCGAGACCATCACAATCGTTAAACCCAAAAGATCACGAAGTTTCAATATCAGTGCATCAAACTCTCTGGCAGATATAGGATCCAGTCCGCTTGTAGGCTCATCCAGAAAAAGAAGTTTCGGATCCATAGCTAGCGCACGCGCCAAAGCTGCTTTTTTTTTCATTCCGCCGCTTATTTGTGATGGATATAGATTGGCATCACTTGCCTTTAGCCCGACTATGCTTATTTTAAATGCCACAATCTCATTAATCATCTCCTGCGAAAGATCACTATACTCTACAAGAGGAAGAGCGATATTTTCTTTTAAACTTAGTGATGAAAAAAGAGCTCCTGCTTGAAATAAGACGCCCCACCTTTTTCGAAGTTGCATTGAATCATAATATCCAATATTGCTAAGCATATACCCGAGTATTTCAATCTCTCCTGCACAAATATCTTGAAGCATTACCATCTCTCTTAAAAGGGTGGTTTTACCGCATCCGCTTGGACCTAAAAGCCCGTAAATGCTTCCCTTTGGAACTGTAATATTGATTCCATTATGAATAATTCTATCGCCAAAAGCAGTTTTAACGTCTCTTATTTCAATAATATTTTTCATTATATTTTCAAATTTGTAAAAGCTATTGAGAAAATTGCATCACATATTATAACGGCAAAAATAGATTCCACCACACTTTTTGTCGTATTGAATCCTATACTTTGTGTGTCATCTTTAACCAGCAATCCTCTGTATATAGCTATTGAAGCGATTAAAAAAGCAAAAAAAGGTCCTTTTACAATCCCAACTAAAAAGTGCTTTATGTCGACAGCTTCTCTAAACCTATCTAAAAACATATCAGTGGTAATACCCAAATCTAAATTTGCAACAACCATGCCACCGATAATTGCCATAATATCTGAGATGAAGATAAGTATCGGCAGAGTAATCATAAGTGCGATAATTTTTGGAATAACTAAAAATCTATATGGATCAAAACCCATCGTCTGCATTGCATCAAGTTCTTGGGTAATCTTCATTGCCCCTATCTGGGCAGTAAATGCAGAACCGCTTCTTCCTGCAATAACTATCGCTGTAATAAGCGGAGAGAGTTCCCTTAAAACAGATATACCCAGCATGTCGACTATAAAGATATTTGCACCATAGAGTTTAAGCTGATATGCAGATTGATATGCAACGACCAAACCGATTAAAAAGCTTGTAAGTGCAACGATGCCAAATGCTTTTATGGCACTTTCATTTATCTCAAAAATTATCTCTTTGTATCTGATGTTTTTATAAGATGTCAAATAGTGTATCTTATTTGCAAAAAGTTCACCCATAAACGACATGAAAGATAAAAAACTACGATAATTTTTATAGCTGTTTTCACCTAACTTTTCTATAAAATTTCTTTTTTTACGATGAGACATCTCTTGATATTTTAGCTTTTGTTCTTTTACCAACTCAAGCATAGCCAAAACCTCTTTATCATTGCAGAGAAGTTCTACATGAAGATTGGAAATCTGTTGTTGAAAATTATTTATAAAAATAGATGCAGCACTATCTAAAAAATTAAGTTTGGACAAGTCAATAATTACGTCAGTGACTCCGCTTAAATCTATAGAGTCTATTTTTTTTTTATGTTTTGTAAGATTATAGAGAGTAAGCTCTCCCTCAAATTTTAAGGAGAGCTTGGCATCAACGAGTGTAGTATCTAAAGATGAGTGATTCATGTTAAAGAGGTTAAAAATCTCTCTCTAAAAGTTTATTTACTTTTAGGATAGTTATAATTCTATCCTCCTGCTTGCCTACACCGTCAATTGCGGTATCATCACCGTTTGCAGTTTCAGGTGCAGGTCCAATTTTAGATTTATTAATTCGAATGGCCATCGTAAGTCTATCGATTACAAATCCCGCAATATCGTCTCCATGTCTCATAACGATAAATCTTGTTTCTTCGTTATGTTTTTTAGGGCTAAGTCCAAATTTTAGACGAAGATCTATAAGAGGTATAACGGCACCACGCATGTTGAAAACACCCACAACATACTTTGGTACCTGAGGAACTCTTGTCCACGGAAACGGTTTAATAATCTCTTGAATAGCTAAAATAGGAACTGCGTACTCCTCATCCCCGATTACAAATCCGACTAACTGAACTATATCCTCCGAGTGTTTTGAACTATCTTCTTCATGTTTTCTCTGTTTATTAATTACTTGCTTTAATTTATCACTCATCTTAAGAACTCCGATCTAAAGTTAATATTTCTTTGAACTACGCTTGATAGGTAATCCGCCGAGTATGGTTTTGTAATATACTCTACCATTCCAGACTCAACACCGCGCATACGATCAGATTTGCCGGTACGAGATGTTACAGCAATCAGAGGCAAGTTTTTATAACGATTATATTTCTTAATCTCAATTGCCAAAGAGTATCCATCCATTCTAGGCATCTCGATATCCACTAGCATTGCATCAAAATTATAGTCACCCTGCTTTAAAATACTAAGTGCTTCTTGTCCATCACCGGCTTCAACCAAAGTCACTCCAAGCGGTTCAAGAGCTTTTCTCATAATTGTTCTATCCGTTTTAGAGTCATCTACAATCATGACCGCATAATCACTAGGTTTTGTTTTCTCACGAGTCAACATTGCAGCATCAGATGTAGTATCTTTTAGTGCAGAAGCTTTTACACGCTTTGACATATCCATAATTGCTATTACGTCAACAATCAGTGTTACTCCACCGTCACCACGGATAGTAGCACCGGCAATTCCTTCTATACCTTTGAGGAACTCTCCGAGAGATTTGATAACTATCTCTTCCTGTCCTACCAATGTATCGACGATAAGTCCTAATTTACTTGTTCCTAAACCAAGAACAACAACATAAGCATATTCACTAGAATCCAAGATCCGCTCAACTTCAAAAATATCTCCGATGTGAACTAGAGGAAGAACATCTTCACGCAATCTCATAACAGAACGTCCCTCAACCGTATAAACTTCATCTTTCGAGATTCTTACAGTCTCTAAAACCGAAGCTAACGGAATAGCATAATGCTCCTCTTGAACACCGACTAATAACGCTTGAATAATAGCAAGCGTTAAGGGGATTTTGAGCTTCATAGACGTTCCGACACCAATTTCGCTATCGATGTCAATTATTCCGTTTACTTTTTCAATGTTAGTCTTTACAACGTCCATTCCAACACCGCGTCCGGAGACATTGGTAACGGTAGCCGCAGTAGAGAAACCTGGTTTAAAGATAAGCGTAAACGCCTCTTTATCACTCATATTTTCCGACTCTTTTTGAGTGATAAGACCTTTTTCTAAAGATTTTCTCTTTAGCATCTCAACATCAAGTCCCTTTCCATCATCATCTATTTGGATAACAATCTGGTTCCCTTCGTTGTATGCCTTTAGCTTAATTGTACCTGTCTCATTTTTACCCTGCTCGGCGCGAATCTTTGGTATCTCTATTCCATGGTCACATGAATTTCTGATAATGTGAACGAGCGGATCGCCTATCTCTTCAACAATTGATTTATCTAGTTCTGTATCTTCACCGTATATTTCAAGCTCTATCTTTTTATTTAACTCTCTGCTTAAATCGCGAATCATTCTTGGAAACTTGTTAAATACTTTACCGATTGGAAGCATTCTAGTTTTCATAACTGCAATTTGAAGATCTGTAGTAACTAGTGATACTATAGATACGACTTGATTTAACTCTTCAAGAAATCCCTCCCCCTCATATCGCTCTTCAACATCAACATTAATCTTAATAAGTCTGTTTTTAGCAAGAACAAGCTCACCGATGAGATTCATAAGGTGGTCAAGTCTTTTAACATCTACACGAATGGTCTGCTCAACCGTTTGTGCTTTTTTTGCAGGTGCTGCAGCTCTAGCATCTTCCGAATCATCTGAGTTACTGCCAGTAGGAGCAGGCTTTGAAGCTGGTGTCACCGTCATCGGAACTTTTATAACAGGCTCAAACTCATCTTCTTCTTCAAAGTAGTTATCAGAATCAGATGAAGTGTCATTTTCTCCTTCGCCTTTTCTAGATTCTCTCTTAGCTTTATCTTCGGCTTGTCTCTGTTTTAGAAGTCTCTCTATCTCGGCTTCTAGCTCATCAGCATCCATATTTTCATAGTCAAGAGCATCTACATCGGGAGCTTTTTCGACTACTTCTTTAACTTCAACTTTTGGTGCAGCTTGAGCTATGGGAGTTTCAACTACTCCGCTTCCTCCTACACACTTATCGAGTCTAGCGACACATGCAGAAACATCAACACCGCCGTCCTCACTCGTATCTCGAATGATATGAAGAAGTGATTTCATTAAATCTATTGATTCTAAAATAACATCCATTATATCTGGAGAAATTACTAACTCCCCATGTCTTGCTCTATTTAAAACATCTTCCATATGGTGAGTCAAATGCGTTAGAACATCAAAATTTAAAAATGAAGAAGCACCCTTAACGGTGTGCGCAACACGAAATATTCTATTTAAAAGTTCTAAATCATCCGGTCTAGTTTCTAACTCCACCAAATCTTGATCCAGCTGCTCAATCAACTCGAAAGATTCAACCAAAAAATCTTGTAATATCTCTTGAAATTCATCCATTTTTATACTCCCTACTTCATATGAGCACGAACAACACGTGCTATTTCATTATAAAAAGAATCTGCTTTAAATTTAACTAAATAAGCTTCTCCACCGGCTTCAACTCCTCTAAGCTCACTAAAATGATCGCTTATTGAAGAGTTAAATACAATTGGTATAGTACTAAATCTTCCGTCTTCTTTAGCATTTGCCGCAAAATGGAAACCATCCATTCTCGGCATCTCGACATCTGAAATAATTATCTTCAAGGTTTTAGATATCTCTTCACCGTAAATCTCATAGAGTTCATCCAGTTTTTCAAGTCCCTCTTGTCCATCTGTAGCTTCAACGACATTAAAACCCATCTTTATGAGAGCCTCTTTTACGATTTTTCTTGCTGTTGAACTATCATCTAAAACAAGTGCTAAACCTGAAAAATTTTCAATTTCTCCGGCGTTATACTGAGTATCAGGCTCATAAAGACCCAAATCTTGTACAACACTCTCTAAATCCAAAATAAGAAGTACGTTATCGCCCTCTATTTTCGTAACACCGGTAATCTTGCTTCCCTCGATAGAAGCACTGTTGCTCATAAAAGATGCCGGTTCTATATCTGCCCAGCTTATTCTTCTGATACGTTTTGCTTCATGAACTATAAAGCCTATAAGTATGTTATTAAACTCCGTAATAACTACTCTTGAATTTTTTTCAACTCCCTCAGGCTCGGTAATTTTCATCCATTTAGCCAAATTTACTACAGGGATAACAACGCTTCTTAAGTCAAAAATACCCTCTATAAACTCAGGAGTTCCAGGCAGTTCCGTCAACTTTGGCAGTTTAATAATTTCACGAACTTTTGAAACGTTTACACCGTAAATACCCTCATAAACTCTATCTTTTTCTTGTTTGAAAATGCGGAAATCTACAAGCTCCATCTCATTTGAGCCAACTTTCAATGAATCTTCTATATTCATACTTTAAATCCCTTTTGAGAAAATATTCTCTTCTAAAAACTCTATATCTTGTGTTGATTTTACAATAAAATATCTTTGATTGCAAGCAAAAGCACCCAAATTAAAATAGATAAAATTTTTCAATTTTATGATTTTATTCTGGTGAAAATGACCTTCTATAAAATAGTCACACCTATATTTTTTATCCAGCCTCTTTGAGATAAATTTTTCAAGCCCTAAAAGCTCCTTGCAATCATCTTTTTTATTTAGATACTGCTCTAAACGTTTTAAGATAGAGTGTCCGCTAAAGGAGTCAATGATTCTTAAAATAGATAAAACAAAGCTATTTCTAATAAAAAGTGTATAAATCTTGTATCCTGCGTCACTCTCAATATCGCCGTGAGAAAGGAGCACTTTTTTAGCTTCTATCGTACATGTAACAGGCTGCAGCGAGATAGGAAAGACTTTTGCATGCGGAAAGATTTTTTTTAAATTAAAATCGTGGTTTCCCTCTAAATAGATAACTTCTATATCTAAGGAAATCTTATTTAAAATCTCTATTGCTTCTTCATTTATTTTATGCGTATGGGGAATTTCTCCAAAAAGAGCATCAAAGATATCTCCCATCAATATTATCTGCGTAGGTTTTAATTCGTGAGAAGCTATGCTTTTTAAAAACTCTAAAAATTGGGGACGGTTGTGCGAGTAGTGTGCATCGCCTATGACGAATGCACCCTCTTTTATCTCTAAATCATGGAACATAAGCTATGTTTGGCACACCTAAATCTTCATCAAATCCCATCATCAAGTTTGCATTGGCAACTGCGGCTGAAGATGCGCCTCTCATAAGATTGTCTATTGCACTTGATATAAATAGCATGTTTGCTTTTCGTTTTACATAGATATCGCAAAAATTTGTTCCTGCAACGCTCTTCATGTCAACCGGATTTTTACATACTCTCACATGTTTAGCATCTTTATAAAACTCTTCAAGCATGGCATTTTCGTCAAAATCACCTTCCACTTGAATATAGATAGAACTTATCATACCGCGAGTAACGGGAACTAAATGCGGAACAAAATGAACTTCATCAAAATCTACTCCGAGTTTTTGTGCGATCTCCGGCGCATGTCTGTGCATAAGCGGATTGTAGGCAAAAAGATTGTCATTTACATTTACAAAGTGCGTTACATCGCTAAGTTTTTTACCCGCACCGCTCACGCCTGTTTTTGCATCAACTATTATTGGCGTATGTTTTACTCTTTTACTCATAAAAGGCAAAACTCCTAAAATCGCACTAGTGGGAAAACATCCCGGATTTGCTACGAGTTTTGCACTTTTTAGCTCCTCACGAAACAACTCAGGAAGCCCGTAAATCGCATGTTCTAAGTTTTGTGTATCTGTATGAGGGCAGTAAAACGCTTCATAAATATCTTGAGGCAATCTATAGTCAGCCGAGAGGTCAACGACTTTTAAACCTTTTTCTATCAAAGGTTTTACATAAGCCATAGCCGTTTGATGCGGAAGTGCTAAAAAGACAAGCTCACAACTAGCCGCACATTTGTCTAAATCAGCTTTTTGAACCTCTAAATCAGATACTTTCGCAAGCGATGGATGAAGCTTCTCAAGCGTTGTTCCGCCATCCGTATTTGCGACATAATTGAGGTTAAATTTTGGATGCTTAAGGAGCATTTTTACAAGCTCAAGCCCCGTGTATCCGCTTGCACCGATTACTCCGACATTAATGACACTCAAACACTATCTCCTGATATCTAACTTCTATTATCTCAAACTCTTTTGTGCCGTTTGGAAGCTGTACTTTCACCTCATCGCCCTCTTCTCTTCCTAAAAGCTGTTTTGCCAAAGGAGAGCCGAAAGAGATTAGCCCCATTTCAGGATTTGACTCGCATCCGCCGACGATTGTATATGTAAACTCTTCATCCGTATTCACATCCGATACAACGACAGTTGAGCCAAAACTTACTTTTGAGTGTTCAAGATCACCCGGATCTACAATCTTTGCACTTCCTATTATCTCTGAGAGTTCTTGCAGACGGTTATCTATCTGTTTTTGCTGCTCTTTTGCCGCATGATACTCGGCATTTTCCTTCAAATCTCCATGCTCAAGCGCCTCTTCTATCGCCTTAACCACAGCCGGTCTTTTTACACTTTTTAAATTTTTAACTTCTGCTTGGAGCTTGTTATATCCAAACAGTGTCATCGGTTCTATTTTTTCCATAAATTATTCTCTTTATTGTTAATCTTTTTGTCATTATATCAAATTAAATTGTCTGAGTACAAAGTAGCTACCAAATATTTGAGCAAGAACGGCTTATGCTCAATTTAATGAAATATATGCAATTATTGAAACTGAATTATTTTTTTGGAGGATGTCATGCAAACTATAAAACCTTTAACTTTTAAACTCACTGTTGTCTCTTTACTCTCTGTTTTGCTTGCATTTTCACTCGAATTGTCTGCACATGAAGATAATAGTGCAGACGCTTTAAAAAAAGAGACAAATGTTGATAAAAATCTTCCCATATATGAACTAATCAACAGCTCATATTTAGCAAATATCAAGCCTATTTTAGAAAAAAAATGTTTTGACTGTCATAGCAATGCGACCAAATTTCCTTGGTATTATAAAATACCGGGATTTAAACAGATGATTGATTATGATATCAAAAAGGCTAAAAGACATATAGATATGAGCAAGGATTTTCCTTTTATCTCTCATAACACTCCGCTAAAAGATTTAAATAGTTTAAGAGAAATTATTATCGAAAATGATATGCCTCCGCTTCGCTACATTATCGCACATTGGGATGCAAGATTAACAAAAAGCGAAAGAGAAGCTATCATCAAATGGAGCGAAGAGTCAATATCTAAGCTAAGAGAGATTCGTTATCAGTAAAATAATTTGACTTTTTTTGACATATCATCGGCTACATGTAAAGATTTTGCTGTTTTCTTTACATATCATCAAGAACATGTAAAGATTTTGCGATTTTCTTTACATGTCTTTAAATAAATCAAACAACTCAGTGTGTACATAAAAAATATCTTTACCGATTTTTTGACCGCTGAGTATTCCTATATTTTCAAGCTCTTTAAGATAATTTGTTGCCGTTGGTCGTGAGACATTTAATTGTTCTTCAATAAATGCTCTTTTTGTATAAGGATGATAAAAAAGTGCTTCTAGTAAATCTTTACTATAGATTTTTGGTTTGTTCTCTAGGATGGTTTTCTTTGTTTTCTCCATCAAAGCTTCTATATTTTTGATGGTTTGAATAGTCTCTTTTGAAATCTCTTCAACACCTTTTAGCATAAATAGTACCCATTCATGAAGCCCATCATTAAAACTCACATCATTTAAAAGTCTGTAATAATCTGCTTTGTTTTTAATAATATACCGACTTAAATACAATATAGGCATATCCAACAATCCTTCTAAAACAAGATATAAAATATTTATAATCCTGCCCGTTCTGCCGTTACCGTCATAAAATGGATGGGTAGCTTCAAACTGATAATGAATAATTGCCATCTTCACCAAGCTGTCAAAATCATCTAAACTTGCATCATTAATATACTCGCTCAAATTTGCCATCAAATCGATGATGTCATGAGGATTTTGTGGCGGTATGAGTTTTATCTCTCCCGTTCTTGGATTTTTAAGAACGGTTCCGCTCTGCTTTCTAAACCCTGCATCATTTTGCTCTAATGTTGCTTGAATCTCTTTAATATGATTGACGCTCAGAACTTTTTTTGTTTTTATAATCTCAAAGCCCAAATACAAAGCATCTTTATAGTTCTGCACCTCTTTAGTATTGCTATTCATAAAATCATCAGATAGCACAGAGCGATAAATCTCATCATGTGTAGTGATAATATTTTCTATCTCACTACTATCTTTTGCTTCTTGAAGCACAAGAGTATTGATAACAATCTTTTGATTCGGCAAAGAGTTCGCCATACCCTTTAACTCTGCCAACGCCTTGTGAGCTGATGTAGTTGCTTTTAGAATCTCTTTTGTTTCTATATCTTTTTTTATTGGTAGTTTTTGGGGGATGAATTCTTTCATAGTAGTTTTAGCTCCTTTACTGCTTTAAACTCTTCATTTAGCATGTCGTATGTCATTTTAGAAAAAGCTCGTTTATGAAACTCCTTATCATCCAAATAGCCACATGTTAAATATCTATAAACATCTTTATCATTAAAACCTAAGGATTTAAATTCTTTTTTAAGTGTGTCAAAATACTCTTTTGTATCTTTTTGAAAGAACTTAATATAAAGCTCTTCTAATATATCTTTATGCCCTGTATTGTATATTTTTTCTATGTGTAATTGTTGTAATAAATCATCTTCTTTTAGTTTATAGGAGAACTCATCTACTGATAATATTTCAATACCAAATACTTTTTCATTTTTTCTATCATAAGGATGAATGATTGCTTTTGTTATATCCGTAGTGTCAAATTCTTTTTTTACCCTATTACAACTTTCACAAACAGGGATAAAATTGTAAAAATTCATTGCGAAATATGGATATTTTGCTTTTGGATAAAAATGGTCTATATGTCCTTTTATATGTCCGTTTTCTTTAATATCAAATATATAATTTCTGTTACAGTAGATACAACTATTGATTTTTAAATCAGTATAAAATAATTTTTTACTTTTACTGTCTAGCTTGTCATATCCACTAGTAATAAATATATATTTTAAAAATTGGTATATCTTTGTTTTTTGATTATGCAGTGATGGAAACTTTTTTTTGAGTAAATTTATTACTTTTCTTTGTTGCTTTGGCGTAAGTAACATTGCCTTTTTTAATCTATTATCTGTTAATTGTTTTTGTAAAAATTTTCTGTTTGCAGTAGAGACATATATTTTTTTGTTTACTGTCTTTTTGTTCTTTTTTATAGTTATTTCAATTCCGCTATTAATCACTCTATCTCTAGCTTCAATTAGACTTTTTAGATGTTCATTTTTAAACTCTTCTGCAAAAGATTTATTTTGTTTTATATCAAGACTCAACATTTTCACTCTTTTGTTTTTTTAGTTGCTCTATTTTCAAATTTATTTTTTCTTGTTGCTTTTGTAACTCTTCTAGTTCATCATCTAAACCAAATTTTTCATTGTACATTTGCTCTAATTTTGTTTGTAAAAAAGGCTCACCGATTGTCGCTACTATCGATTTAATTTGCTTTTGTGATAATGACTGTGATTTTTCTTGTAGATTATCAATAACTTCATTTATTTTACTTTTTGCAAACTCTCCCATAAGCCCGTCATCCATAAAAAAACCGTGGGAAAGTAAGGTGTGGATGTTTGCTCCAAATGGATTTATATTTACATCTACTTGCTTACCCTCTTTTAAAAATATCACATTTTCTTTTGGTAAGTCTGAGAGGATGAAAGGAGAGTGAGAAGTTAAGATAAGATGAAAATTTTTATTTATAAAATTTTTTTCTAAAAAGTCTATATAATATTTAATATATTTCTTTTGCCAATTTGGATGCATTGTAGTTTCACCCTCATCAATAAGAATCGCAATATCGTTTTTTAAGTTAGTAGCATTTTTTAATAAATTATAAAAACTAGCAAATTGAAAGAGATAATTTTCTTGTCCAGAACTTAATTCTGGTTCCCAATTAAAATGAAAAACATCTAAAATTCCCAAAGATAATGCTTGTATTGAATTAAATTTTTTTAATTTTTTTATAAATTCAAAATTAATTTTTTTAATTTTAACACTTGTCATGCAAAAATTTGGATTTTTTAATAAGTCTAAAAAATTATCTAACTCATCCGCTAGTGGTATTGTTGATTTAATTTCTTTATAAAATTCTTGTATTGTTTTTTTGTCATCAGTAGCGACTCTCTTAGAAAGTTCATATTGATCTAAATAATTAAAAAGATAATTATATATTACATTTTTTTTCACTCTTGATTGAAAATCCCTACTATCTTCTTCTTTCAATAACTTTTTCATTATCTCAAATTTATCTGTAGGATAAGTATCTGGTGTTACTATGTTTAATTCTTGTGGTAATTCAAAATCTAGTTTTAACTCAATATCTTGAAGCATAATTATAGTTTGTTCTATAATCTTTGATTTATAATAATTATACTGATATTTAAACTCTATAAATTTATCATTTGATATTTTTCTAGTATATCTATCAATCAAATATGATGTAGAAATATTATAAAAGCTTTGATTTTGCTCGTCATTATGTACAGGTAAATATTGCAATGTATTAGAGAAATATATCATACTAAAATTCAGTTTCGTTTGAAGAGTTGCTTCTTTTTTTAATGTTTCAATATTGTGTGTAAAGTTTTTTTCTATATCTATTTTTTCATTGATTCCCATATGGTCTATAAAATATATATTTAATTTATTGTCAAATTCACTATATAAAATATACCATAATTTATCATGAGCAGATGAGTGATCATCATTTTGAAATAAAGCCTTTAAAATACTACTCTTCCCACTCCCATTTTCACCAACAATAGCGGTAATATTTATATTCTTTCCAAAAAAGTTTTCAATATAATCTTTACTCTTACAACTATTGTCTTTTGCTTTTTTGTCACAAATAGTTAAATTTTCATCCTTGAATTCGCACTCAAATTTAGGCGAAAAATTAAACTCTTGATTTCTAATATTTTTATACTCTTCAATCCATAAATAAACTAGTTCCATTTATTCCTCATCTCTCATCATCCCAAGTTCAAAAACATCCCTCTCTATCTCCGCCTTCAACTCTTCCTCACTCGGCAAATACAACCGATACTTCGACACAAACAGATTCTCATTGTCATTTAAAACCGAGTATTTTACCACTGTATTGTCTTTGTCGGTACAGAGTATGATTCCTATAGTCGGATTGTCATTTTCTGCTTTTTCCAAATCGTTATACATTCGCACATACATGTCCATTTGCCCTACATCTTGATGGGTTAGTTTTCCTCTTTTTAGGTCTATGATGACAAAACATTTCAACATGTAGTTATAAAAAACCAAGTCTATGTAAAAGTCACTTGCCTCTGTTTTGATTCTTTTTTGTCTGGCTACAAATGCAAAACCTCGTCCAAGTTCAAGTAAAAAATCTTGTATCTTTTCGATGAGGGCGGATTCTAAATCGCTTTCATAAAAAGCATTATTTTGTTTGAGGTCTAAAAATTCTAAAACATAAGGGTCTTTGATGATGTCTTTTGAGGTAAGTTGTAAATCTTTTGTATTTTCTTTAGCTTCATTTATGACTGGCTGTTTCTCTTTGCTTGAGAGCAATCTTTCATAATAATGCGTGCCGATTTGTCTTTCTAAGGCTCTTACACTCCAGTTTGCTTTGGCTGATTCTTGCATGTACCAAAGTCGTGCTTGGGGATTGTCTAGCCTCATGATAAGTCGATAATGACTCCAACTCAATTCGCTACACAGTGTGGAGCGAATTGGAAAACAGTTATAGAACTGTCTCATATTTCTAAGATTTTGCTGAGTAAACCCTTTGCCGAAATCTTTTGAAAGTTTTGACGAAAGCTCTTTTATGAGATACGAACCATATTCGGCTCTATCTTTTCCGTTTTGTTCCTCTTCTACGATTTGCTGACCGATGCTCCAGTAAGCCTCAACCATGATAAAATTTACTTGTCTATAGGCGTTGTCTCTAGCACTCTGGAGGATATTTTTTATGTTTAGATATAAATCATCATTTTTTACTGGCTTCATTTCTTACCCTCAACAATCTTTATCTCTTCTAAATATACCAACTCGTCTATTTTTGTATTCAGCTATGAAGTGTCGGCATTTGAATTTTGTTTTTCAAATACATTTTAACTAAAATTAATATAATTACTACTTTTTTTGCATCTGTGACAAATCAAACTCTATCGTCTTATCTTCGCACTCTATACTCACAACACACCCGCTTTTACTAATCTTTTTTGCTTTTTTTATGCTTTGAAGCAACATTCTGTTCTCTTTTGAGAGTGGGTCATGGGCGTAGAGGGTTTCATTTTCTATAAAAAATATTCTTCCGCCTCCGCATCCGTCGCCGATGATTCCCTCGCATGCAAGCGGGCTGTTTTTAAAACCATGAATCATCTAAGCACTCCTCTTTTGTCTCTTTTATAAATTCATTAAAATCAGAGCTGTTTTTGTCTAAGCTTTTAAAATCCTCAAAGCTATACTCTTTAAAAATCTTCTCATCCAAACATTGGCAGAGAGTTTCGTTATTCTCTTTTTTGCATTCAGATATAAGCTCCTGTTTTTTATCTTCGCTCCATGTCATGTAAGAGTTATAAAAAGGGATAAGTGCCCAAATGAAAAATCCCAAAGTGAGTACAATATTTGTAATGTACTCCTTTTTTTTAGTCTCAAAATACTTTTTTGCATCATATGCGATAAAAAGCAAAAAAACTATCTCTAAACTTATAACAAACCAGTCACTATCTAAAAAATCAAACACTTTTTGTTTCCTTTATTTTTCTTATTGCTTCGCTGCACATGACAAGTCCAAAAGTAGCGGTAACACCGACAAAACTGCCTTTTTCTTTTACTATTGCCTCTTCTGATGAAAAAATAACTCTGTATTTTTTGTTAAAGCCTCTTTTTCTTAGCTCATAACGGATTTTTGAGCCGAACTTGTCGCCGTAACTTTTCCAAATATCGCCGATTTGAACCTTTGTCGGGTCAAGGCGTTTTGCCGAGCCGAATGATGAGATAAGTTTTTTGTAACATTTTTGAGCAAGAGCAAGTTTGGCTTTGATGTCGTCTATGGCATCAAGCACCAAATCATACTCATCAAAATCAAAATCCCTCACCCACTGTTCGTCTATTTTTGCGTTTATGATTTCTACATGCGGATAGTGTTTTTGCAGTGCTTCGACTTTTATCTCACCCTCATGCAGCTCAGAGTGGATTTGGCGGTTTTGGTTTGTCTCATCATAGGTATCAAAATCTACGATTGTAATATTTTTTACTCCGCTTCGACTTAGACAGTCAAGGCAGTGCCCACCGACTCCGCCAACTCCCAAAAGCAAAATTTTTGCATTTTGAAGCTTGGAGAAGTCATCTCCAAAAAGAGATTTTATGCGTTCATATCTCAAACTACTCTATCCATGCTTTAAGCCTATCTATACTTTTATATGCACTCATATCAAGCTGTATCGGGGTTATAGAGATATTTCCCTCGGCAATTGCTTCATAGTCGCTTATACCCTCATGTCCTGCGCGGGCTGAGAAGTTAAGCGGATGAAGTCCAAGCCAGTAGTACTCCTCGCCTCTAGGATTTCTATGCAGATGTGAATCATTTGCATAAAGCCTATAACCTGCATAAGTTATTACTATCTTTGCATTTTTATTATCGCTTGAATCGATGTCAGGAGGGATATTTACATTTAAAAACTCTCGCTCAGGCAGAGGAAATGAGCCGGCTCTTATCTTTAAAACCAGCTGCTTAATCGTCTTTTGCGCCAGAGTAAAATCACCTGCAGGGTCGGTAAAATCCATTACTTGTGAAATGGCAATTGAGGGGATATTATGCAAAACTCCTTCCATCGCTCCTGCCGCCGTTCCGGAGTATGTTATATCTTCTCCCATGTTTGAACCACGGTTGATGCCGCTAATTAAGAGGTCAGGCTTATAATCTACAAATATCGTGCTGAGTGCAAGATATACACAGTCGCTCGGCGTTCCGTCGTCGAGTTTAAAAAAGTTATCCTCAATACCTATAAAACGAAGCGGACGAACCAATGTTAAGGAGTGTCCACATGCCGACTTCTCATTAGCAGGTGCTACAACCGTAACCTCTACATCATCCAACTCTTTTAACGCTTTTACTAACGAGAGTAAACCGTTTGCCTCATATCCGTCATCATTTGTTACTAAAATTTTATACTTATTTTTCATATTGGAATTTTATCATTAATGGTTGAATGTTTGCTTTTTTTATACAATATTACTACAATGGCGGCAAAAACATACACCTAAATAATAAAAGAGCCTCTAGCAAAATGAAAAAAATCATTATCTATATTTTTGCCTTTCAAACCATTCTTTTGGGATGTGCCACATGTCAGCTTATGGTTCCCACGGCAGAGCTAAAGATTGATTTAAATATTGAGAAAAAAACAGTAACTGCCATACATGCAGAGTGGCATTTTTCAGATCTTTATTCAAATGAGATTTTAACTCAGTATGACAAAAACAAAAACGGCATATTCGACGAGAAGGAGTTAAAAGTCATACTTAAGGCAAAACTTGATTATCTCATTCCAAAAGAAATGCTTACGAAGATTACATATGCAAGCGATGAACAAAGCTCTCAAATAAAGCCTAAATATAAAAATTTCAATCTTAAAACGGTGAACGGGATTCTAGTTTTTTCATACGATGCGATAGTGGATTTGACAGTTGCCGATAAATCAATGCTTTCGTTAGTTTTTGAAGATGATGAGGCATACTTTGGTTTTATCATAACAGAACTCAATATCGCTCAAAGCGAGCTTTATCACACTAAAAATCTTTACCTTTTTACCGGTTCATTCTTTTTCAGCTACACTCCGCTTGAACCCATACAAGAAGTAAACACTATAAATAAAGAGGAGATTCAAATTACTCCAAAAGAGAGTGTGCAAGAAAATATACTCAAAAAAAGCATAACAAAAATTAAATCCCTTTTTGAATCTATAAAAGATGAAAAAAATCCTCTTACCTACATGTTGTTGCTGTTTTTTGCATATATTTACGGTCTTATTCACGCACTGGGTCCGGGGCATGGAAAAACACTCGTGGCAAGCTACTTTTTATCACATGACAAATCATATGCAAAAGCTCTCTTTATCTCACTCTCTATTGGTGTCGTACATACATTTTCTGCTTTTTTGCTTACACTTCTTATCTATTTTATAGTAGATTCATTTTTAGCTCAGTTTTTAGACAATGCCGTATTTTACACAACAAAAATCTCGGCACTTATCATAATATCTATAGCTTTGTATCTATTTTACAAAAAAATCAAAGCCTACAAAGAACTAAAAAAGGTTCAAAAAAAAGCTGCATTCACTTTCAGCGCCACACCACATGTAGCTACATGCGGCTGCTCGTCATGTAAAGTTGAAAACAGCTCTACAGACATGGCACTCATCATCTCTGCAGGGATTATTCCATGCCCCGGAACAATAACTATTTTTATCTTTTCGCTTTCTCTTGGTTTGCACTATGCAGGATTTTTATCTGCTCTCATTATGAGTTTGGGTATGAGTACGATTATCTTTTTATCTGCTCTCTTGAGTGTTGCCCTGCGTAAAAAAACATCAAACGGCAATGGAAATATAAAAAAATATCTTGAATATGCGAGCTTAAGTATCATATTGGCGCTTGGCATTCTTTTACTCTTCACATGATTTAATATAATCTTCAGTGCCAAATGTTATGGACTAATACATAAACTTGACATTGCAACTTCTATTAGTGTAAAATTCCCTTATCAAAATGTATAACATACACTTTCCCAATGCACGACAGAAAAATACCAGCAGTGCAAAATCTCAAAATATTAAGGTAGCTATTTAATGAGCGAAATCGATTCACAACAGCCTCGCAAAAACACTAACAGTAACAACAAAACGCCAACTACAGTAAAAGCAAGAACTCATAAACCCGTAAAAGGCGCAAGTGTTGAAGATCTTCGTATTAAAAGTATAGAAGATTTAACGGCTATGGCTGTTGAACTAAACATAGAACAACCAAATGAGCTAAAGCGACAAGACCTTATCTTTGAGATTTTAAAAGCTCAAACAGAACAGGGCGGTTTCATCCTCTTTAGCGGTATTTTAGAGATTATGCAAGACGGTTACGGTTTTATCCGCTCAATCGATAAAAGTTTTGACGAGAGTATCAACGACGCTTATGTTTCAAACACTCAAATCAAACGCTTTGCTCTTAGAAACGGAGATGTTGTCACGGGACAAGTACGACCTCCAAAAGAGCAAGAGAGATACTACGCGCTTATCAAGATAGAAGCCGTAAACTCACTTCCGCCTGAAGAGAGCAAAAAAAGACCTCTTTTTGAAAACCTCACTCCGCTTTACGCAACAGATCAAATCAAACTAGAGTACAGAGAAAAAGGGCTTACAGGTCGTATGATGGACCTATTTGCTCCTATTGGAAAAGGTCAGCGTGGACTTGTAGTTGCACCTCCAAGAAGCGGTAAAACAGAGCTTTTAAAAGAGATAGCTCACGGTATCACTCACAATCACCCAGAAATAGATTTGATGGTTTTACTTGTTGATGAGAGACCTGAAGAGGTAACAGACATGGAGAGAAGCGTTAAAGGTGAAGTTTACAGTTCAACTTTTGACATGCCTGCAAAAAACCATGTAAAAGTTGCCGAAATGGTAATCGAAAAAGCAAAAAGAAGAGTCGAACTTGGCAAAGATGTCGTCATACTTCTTGACTCTATCACTCGTCTAGCTCGTGCTTATAACACCGTAACACCTTCAAGCGGTAAAGTTTTATCGGGTGGTGTGGATGCAAATGCGCTACATAAACCAAAGAGATTTTTTGGAGCTGCAAGAAATATAGAAAACGGCGGAAGCTTGACTATCATCGCAACTGCTCTTGTTGATACGGGAAGCAGAATGGATGAAGTTATCTTTGAAGAGTTCAAAGGTACGGGTAACTCGGAGGTTATTCTTGACCGCAAAATCGCTGATAGAAGAATTTTCCCTGCTATCGACATCCTTAAATCAGGAACTAGAAAAGATGAACTTCTTATCGGTCCTGATGTACTGCAAAAAGTATTTATTCTTCGCCAGATGATTCATAAACAAGATGATGAAGTCGAAGCGCTTAAATTCGTCTACACGACTATGGGCAAAAAGCCGACTAATGCGGAATTTTTAGAAAGCATGAATCCAAACCAATAAACTATGAAAGTAGGTGTATTTGACAGCGGAATCGGCGGTTTAACGGTCGTAAAATCTCTTTTAGAGAACAAACTCTTTGAAGAGATTGTCTACTTTGGAGATACTGCAAGAGTTCCTTACGGCATAAAAGACAAAACTACAATTATCCGCTACGCCATAGAAGCCGTAGAATTTTTCAAAAACTTCGAACTCGACCTTATCATCGTTGCATGTAACACGGTAAGCGCGCATGCGCTTGACGAGATGAGAGAGGTTTCCTCTTGCCCTGTTATCGGCGTTGTTGAAGCAGGTATCCTTGCAACATCAAATGCGCTTAAAGATAAAAACTCAAATATCCTCATCCTTGGAACAAAAGCGACAATTAACTCTAAAGCTTACGAGATAGGACTAAAAGAAAAAGGGTTTAACAACCTTCAGGCGAAGGCGACAGGACTCTTTGTTCCTATCGTTGAAGAGGAGATTTACAGCGGCGAAATTTTGGAGGCGACATTCAGACACTATTTTGATGCCCTTAAAAAACCAGATGCAATTATCTTGGGATGTACGCATTTTCCCCTAATCTCTGAGGCAATTGGGAACTATTTCGGCAAAGATACTATTCTAATTCATTCAGGAGATGCTATAGTAGAGCAGCTTGAACTTGATTTTAAATTCACTGCAAAATATGAGACGACAAAGCTGGAGTTTTTTGCCTCAGAAAATCCCGATGCTCTAAAGGGCGTAGCAAAGAAGTGGTTAAACATATAAAACAATAAAAGGAAATTTCTTATGCGCTATATAGCTCTTGTTTTTATATTTCTTCTCTCTCTACAAGCTGATGAAGAGTATCAGTTAGGCAAAGGCGTACAAGTCGGTTCACTTCCACTTTATATAGGCGGCTACTTTTCACTTGACTACAAACATACGGACAATATTGACAGATACAGAATAGATGATTTGGCTATTTTAGGTTATGGGGATTACGAAAAATTCTCATATATGGCTGAATTTGAGTTTAAAGAGATGTATGTAGAGACGCACAAAAACGGTGTTAAAGATAGTACAAATAGCGATAAATTGTACGCTGAGAGACTCTATATTGACTACAACTTCAATGAAAACTATATGCTTAGAGTCGGTAAATACAACTCGCCGATAGGTTTTTGGAACCTCCTACCCGTAAACGTCCTTCGAGAAACAACATCCAATCCAATGAGCACATTAATTATCTTTCCAAAATTTACAACGGGGCTTGGCAGCTCCTATATGTCATATGGCGAGGGTGAACTAAAAGCAGATGTTATGCTGCAGCACAACAATGATATTGACGATGAGTACAATAATTACAAGATTGATGAGCACTATGGGTTTGGCATATCATACGAAAGAGATGACTACACACTCAAATTAAACGGCGGTTATTTTCATAATTTAAGTAGCTACATAATCCAAGACAATCTTTACTACTTCCTTCTATCTGCAAAATATGACTCCGACAAATATCAGATTTTATCTGAGGTAGGCTCTCAAAGATCCAAGAACGATTATACTACCGACTACGCGCTCTACGTTCAAGGTCTATACCGCTTTAGCGAGCAGCATATAGGAGTCATAAGAGTCGAATCATACGATGACAATTTAAATGCAACCGATGATGACATGTTGATATTTGGCTATACGTACAGACCGCTCTATCCTATCGCAATAAAATCTGAGTACCAGTTTCACTCACAAAGTAACCAAAATCAGTTTTTATTCTCATTTTCGGTTCTCTTCTAATGAAAACAGTTATCAGAATTACATTATTGACAATCGTATTATCAATACTCTCTTTTGCTGATGAATATGTTGTAATCTCAAACTCTAAAATGAAAGATTTATCAACAGCGCAGATTAAGGCGATATTTTTGAAAAAAATAACTGTTGTTGAGAACATAAATGCCGTTCCCGTCAATCTGGGAGCAAGAGACCCCATAAGAGAAAAGTTTGAAAATAAAATAGTAGAGATGAATTTTGAGAGATTAAAATCATACTGGACAAAAGAGCACTATCTTGGAAAAAGACCGCCGGTTGGAATGCAATCTGAGGAGAGCGTTAAAGCTTTTGTAAAAAATGTTGAAGGTGCCATAGGGTATATTAACGCCAACAATCTTGATAGCGGTGTAAAGGTTTTATACAGATGGAGCGAATGATGGATAACGTACTCTTATGTGACGATGAGTTGATGAACAGAAAAGTTGCCTCTAAAATACTGAACAAAGAGGGTTTTAATGTCATCGAAGCCCAAAACGGCAAAGAAGCCATAGAGATTTTAAATACACAAAAAATTGATTTGATTTTAATGGATTTGATGATGCCCGTTATGGACGGATACGAAGCCACAAGCATCATCAAGAACGATGAGAGATTTTCTACGATTCCGCTTATTATCGTCTCTGCTCTCTCAGACAAAGCGGCTATAACAAAATGCCTAAAACTTGGGGCAAACGAGTACTTGACAAAGCCGTATGACATTGTTGAATTTAGCCTTAGAGTCAAAAATGCCATCAAACTCGGAGCTTATCAAAATATGCTCAAAGAGCACAAAAAAATCTTGGAGCAAGAGGTTGCAAAGAAAACTAAAGAGCTTCAAGATGCCCTTATAGAAATACAAAAAAGCGAACATGATATTATCTCAATACTGGGAAAAACTGCCGAATATAGAGACAATGAAACATCAGCCCACACTCTTAGAGTCGGTGAAATGGCTGCACTAATTGCGAGAAAATTTGGATGGAGCAGTGAAGATGTCGAACTTATGAGGCTGGCGTCTCCGATGCATGACATAGGAAAAGTAGGCATTGCGGACAACATACTTCTAAAACCCGGCAAGCTCGATGAGAACGAGTTTGAGATAATGAAACAGCACTCCGCTATCGGCTACTCTATCCTCTCACAAAAAGAGACGCCTCTTCTTAAGCTGGCGGCAGAGATAGCTCACACTCATCATGAAAAATATAACGGTAAAGGCTATCCGAATGCTCTCATCGGTGATGACATCCCCCTTAGCGGCGCCATAGTTGCAGTTGTTGACGTGTTTGATGCACTTCTGAGCGAAAGACCTTATAAAAAAGCATTTACTTTAGAGAAAACTCTTGAAATTATCAATAATGATTCAGGTTTGCATTTTCATCCAAAGGTAGTTGAAATATTTATGGAGAGTTTGGATGAAATCTTAGAAATTAAAGAAAAACTTCAAGATGTTTGATTTTTTAAAAAAATCACTTCGCAACAAACTGCTCTCCATTTTTATAGTTATAGGTTTTTTGCCATTTCTCACGCTTTTAATATATACCCTTTTTTTAAGTGAGACAAAAATAGTTAACAAAACTATTGGTGAACATCTTGAGAGAACCAAAGTTGTAATAGAGCTGATTGAAAACCATCTTGTGAGCCTAACCAAAGAGGTGAGATTTCTAAGCTCCCTTGATTTGATGGATGACCTCTTGGCGGAGGATATCGACAAGAGAATCTCAAGGCTTTTAACTCAAAAAAAAGAGGATTTAAACTTAGATATCACCTTTATGGCAGTGGACTTAGACTCTACGATAGTTGCTTCGTCGGATAAAAATCTATTGCTTAAAAAATATAGCCTCAATGAGTTAAATATAAAGGAGTCAGGGGCTTACGTGCAAGATGAGTATCTCTACATGTACTCGCAGATAAGTGCCTCTTTTGATAAGAGAAAAAAACTTGGATTTTTGCTCTTAAAGTACAATCTGAAAAATCTAGACTCATATCTGACACATAACGAGACCGTTCACTCATACATAATAAATCCGAAGAATAGTTTTACCATAGGTGAAAACATCCCACTTGAAATAAATTTCAAAAACAATACGAACAGCATTATTGATAGCAAATATGTCGTGGTACATCAGAAACTCACCTCTTTTTTAAATGATTGGCGCATTGTTTATGCCGTAGATAAAAGCGTTGCGTTAGAGTTTTTATATGATTTTATAAGTTTTATGCTCTACATGTCACTTATTATTTTCATACTTATTATCTACATGTCTATCAAACAATCAAAAGATATCGTAAAACCTATTGAAGAGCTCACCGCCACAACCGACTACATAACCAAAACGCAAAACTACTCCGCACAGTTAAACGTAAATTCGCAGGATGAGATAGCCACGCTCACCCACTCTTTTAATAACATGTTAAAAACTACCTACTCCGCACTTCAGACGCTAGAAGAGGAGAATAAGTTAAGACTAAAAAGGTTTACTCAGCTAATCGAAGTCTTTAACACCATCATTCGGACAAAAAGTGAAGATGAGTGTATGGATGTCTCAATGCAAGAGATAAAAAAGTTGACAAATAAAGAGAATCTGCATTTTAAAAAAGAGCAAAATCTAGTTTCAAATGAAGAGTGTACAAATCTTTATGTGAGTGATTTTGAGAATGATGAGAAAATATATTTCGGTTCTATTGAACTTGGAATAGAGAGCTTTGAAGATAAAAATGAACAGGATTTTTACAACTCTATCGCTTCAATGATAACACTGCAGCTTGATAGAATCAGACTAATCGAGAGAACTACCTCTGCATCAAAGGCAAAATCAGCATTTATCTCAAACATGTCGCATGAGCTTAGAACTCCGCTAAATGCAATCATAGGTTTTGCGCAGTTTATGATTGAGTATGAAGAGCTGAATGATGACCAAAAAGATACAGTTGGAAATATAGAATCCTCTGCCCAATATCTTCTTAGTATGATAAATGAGATTTTAGACATAGCCAAGATTGAAGCCGGCAAGATGGAAGCACATATTGAGGATGTAAATATCTTAGATATAGTTCAAAGCAGTTACAACATGCTCTATCCTTTGGCTAAGGATAAAAATATAAAATTTGATTTTATATTTGATAACTTTGAAAATAAGAAATACCAAACCGACCCTCAGATGTTTAAACAGATTGTGGTAAATCTTATCTCCAACGCCATAAAGTTTACTCAAGAGGGAAGCATACAGCTCGAACTCTATAACGAAAATGAGAATCTACATGTAAAAATAAAAGACAGCGGCATAGGAATATCTGAAAATGATATGAAACACCTCTTCAACGACTTTACCCAGCTCGAAAATGTTATGCAAAAGAGCCATAAAGGCACAGGTTTGGGTCTCTCTCTTAGTAAAAAAATGGCAAATATTTTAGGCGGAGATGTCACGCTAAAGAGCGATGGCATAGGGCATGGAACTATCTCTACTTTTTCACTTCAAATAAAATAGTTGTAACCTTAATGAAATAATTTGGCACTAAAATTGTGCCATGAAAAATAATCTGCCAAAAAAATGGATACACAATCTAAAAATTTTAGATGTTGCATTTCAACCGATTCTAAACATTCAAACCGGAAAAATTTTTGGAGTCGAAGCACTTCTTAGAAACTATAAAGAGGTCGGCTTTGACTCTATCTTTGAACTTTTTGATGAAGTGTACAAAGACAACCTGCTCTACTCGTTTGATTTAAAACTGCGAAAAAAAGCCTTAAAAAAGTTTATAACGATTGAGGGTTATGAAAACATTAAACTCTTCTACAACCTCGATAACAGATTACTTGAAATGCCTAATTTTAGTAACGGGAACACAAATAGACTCTTAAGCCGTTACGGTATAGATCAGCATAGCATCTGTTTTGAAATTTCAGAGAGACATGAGTTCTCAAACAGTTCTAGAATGGAAGAGATTCTCGCTCACTATAAAGAAGAAAATTTTTGCATAGCTATCGATGATTTTGGAGTCGGCTACTCGGGCTACAAACTTCTTTATGAGTGCAAACCAAATATCATAAAAATAGACAGATTTTTTCTTGCCAATATTGAAAAAGATATAAATAAAAAAATCATGACAAGAAGCATCACTCATTTAGCGATTCAACTTGGCATAAAAGTAATCGCTGAGGGCGTTGAGACAAAAGAGGAACTTCTTACATGTAGAGATATCGGATGCCATCTTGTTCAAGGCTATTTTATTCAAAAACCGACCCTAAATAAACATGGCATAAAACAAGAGTATGGGCATATCAAAGAAGTACTGGTAAATTCACGCAGAAATAGAAATTCTGAGTGTAATATTGAACAATACATAGACAAAAAAATTCCTCTTAATGTTGATACCGATATGGATTTGGCAGTTGAATATTTTCAAAAAAACCCTGAAATAACAGTAGTCCCTGTCGTTAACTTAAATAACGAACCCATTGGAATCTTACAGGAAAACCAAATTAAAGAGTTTATATACTCACCTTATGGCAGATCTCTGATGACAAACTACAGTATAAAAAAATCAAAACTTAAAAATATCATTCAACCTTGCGGTATTGCAGAAATAAACTGCAATATGTCTACAATCATAGAGCTATTCTCAAACAACCCACATTCAAAAGGAATAATTTTAACAAATAACTCAAAATATTACGGTTTTTTATCCGCAAGAGCCATTATTACAATTATGAATGAAGAGAATCTTATCCATGCAAGAGAGCAAAATCCTCTAACTAAACTTCCGGGAAACTCTATGATAGAGAAGTATCTAACCGAAGTAAGCGCAAATAAAAATTCCTATATTTTATGTTACTTTGACCTAGATAACTTCAAAGCTTTTAATGACGCTTACGGTTTTAGAAGCGGAGACAGAGCTATCCAGCTCTTCGCGGACATCATGAGAAAAAATCTCTCTGTAGAGTTTTTTAAAGCTCATATAGGCGGAGATGATTTTTTTGCAGCAACTGAGTGCAAAGATGAAAATCAAGAGGCATATATAGAGAGCCTCTTTAAAATAGTGCAAAAGTTCTCGGACGATGCTAGAGAGTTATACTCGAATGAAGATAAAGAGAGAGGTTGTATCGTCTCAAACGATAGAGAGGGAAACAAAAAAGAGTTCTCACTCCTTAGCGTAAGTGCCTCTATGCTGGTTGTCAGAAGTCAAACAGAAAAAAGAGGCATCGACATACTTAACACAATCTTCTCTTCTCAAAAAAAAGTTGCAAAACAGGAGAGTTCTCACATCTCTCTTAGCTGCATGTTATAAAAATCAATTTATAAATAAAGGATTATTTATGTCAAAAATTTCTATAAAATCACAACTTTTATCGCTTTTGTCCGTTTCGCTTATTCTTTTAGCTCTTATTACGGCTTATATATCCACAACAAAAAGCAAAGATGCTTTAATGAGTGAGAGTTATTCAAAGCTTAGCGCTGCACGAGACATGAAAAAACATCAGATTGAAAACTTTTTTGCTAGATGCGCTAAAGATATTGATATTTTGACAAACAGTGAAAATCTTCAAAATTTAGCTTGGGATTTGCTGAGTGTACATAAAGATTTAGATGTTAAAAACGATGAGAGTTTTCCGGTGAGAGATGCATCTGCCATGGAAGAGAGACTACCGCATGAACCATATTTTCAAAAATATTTCAAAGATTACGGATACAGCGACATCTATATTGTTTTAGCTCAAAGCTCTCATGTAGTCTACAGCGGAGCAAAAAAAGCGGATTACGGTGCGAATCTCAGTATGGATAATTTTAAAAACACTCCTCTGGCTGAGATATTTAGAGAAACGCTTAAAAATAAACGCACGACTTTTCTTGATATGAAAAGCTACTCTATCGACAACAACGATCCGGTAATGTTTATAGGAACACCGATTTATATCAGAGCAGAGTTACAGGCCGTATTGATATTTAAACTAGACACCGCACAAATAAACGGTATAACAAATTACAGAGATGGCTACGGCTCTTCTCAAGAGGACTATTTGGTAGGCGGCGATAAGCTTATGAGAAGTGATAGCTTTTTAGATGCGACAAACCGTTCCATGAGGGCGTCTTTTGCAAATCCTTCTGAGGGCAGTGTCGATACAGAAGCTTCAAGAGACGCACTAGAGGGGAAAACCGATACTAAAATCATTGTAGACTATAACGGCAGTTCTGTTTTATCGTCATACTCTATGATTAAAATCGGAGAAGATCTAAAATGGGCGATTATCTCCGAAATAGATGAGGCAGAGGTGCTTAGCGTTCCAAATAGCATCCGCAACGGCATCATCGTGTCTTCGCTTATCGTTTTGGCAATTATTCTTATCGCAGCTATAGCGTTGGTTGATTTTAGCATTGTGAAACCTATAGAAAAGTTTAAAAACACACTCCAAAAGATTAGCGCAAACAATGATTTAACGCTCCAAGCGGATGAAAATGCACCGCAAGAACTCTCTCAAATGGCACTAAACTTTAATAGACTCATGAGCGGTCTAAAAGATCTTATAGAAATATCAAAAACAAGTTCAGGCGAAAATGCTTCCATCTCTCATGAACTCTCGACTACATCGCTGAGCGTGGGAAAAAATGTTGAAAAGTCGGTTATAGTTATCGATGAAGCAAGCAAAAAAGCGGATGATATAAAAAATGAGATACAAACGGCCATCTGTGAAGTACAAGAGAGCAAAAGAGAGATACTAAGGGCAAATAAAAATCTTGACTCGGCAAGAGACGAAATCATAAATCTAACCCAAAAAGTAGAGCAAAGTGCTGAGTTTGAAATTGAACTCTCAAACAAAATGCAAACGCTCTCTCAAGATGCGAATGAGGTAAAAACCATACTTGAAATCATTGCAGACATTGCAGATCAGACAAATCTTTTAGCACTCAATGCTGCCATAGAAGCTGCACGAGCCGGAGAGCACGGCAGAGGTTTTGCAGTTGTTGCAGATGAAGTTCGTAAACTTGCAGAGAGGACACAAAAAAGTCTGACCGATATAAATGCAACAATAAACATTATTGTTCAATCTATCGTTGATGTAAGCACTCAGATGAATTCTAATTCAAATGAGATACAAAAGTTGGCAATTAGTTCAAAAGATGTTGAGAGAAAAATAGACGACAGCGCTACCATCGTAAATAGAACAGTTAGGATAATGGACAGGGCGGTAGATGATTTTGAGCAAACAGGAAAAAATATAGAGATTATCGTCTCACAAGTTTCGCAAATCAACATGCTCTCTTCACAAAATGCCAGAAGCGTGGAAGAGATAGCTTCTGCCGCAGAACATTTAAACTCTATGACCGACATCCTACATGCTAAACTAGAAGTTTTTAGGACATAAGTTGAGGTTTTGGTAGTTCTTGAGGACTTAAAACTTTATACCAAAACTAAGTCTTCATTTTTTTCATCATTTTTTAGTATCTTCTTCTGTTATTTGAGAGAGTTTATCTAAGACTCTGTCATCATGCAAAGAGACTCTTTTTCCGTCTCTATAAAGTTCTCTAGAAAGAGAATGCATAAGCACATTTGATTCGGTGCCATTTGAGCCTTGTGTTGAGTTTGCCTTTTATTCTGCCTAGCCTACCTTTTGATGCAACATATACCATAACGCCTTTTAAGATATAAAATTCTCTTTCATAAATTTCTTGCTCATTTTGAAATTTACAAAGTGTTCTTTTGCCTAATCTTAAATCACTTTGCACATCTTTAAAAAGCTGCTCATATTTTGCAAATTCTTTACATGGTTTTCTTGAGTAGTTGGATTTTTTTCGAGCTCTTTTTGTTTGTAAATATTTTGAATATGATAAGTAATATTGTGAGATTCAACACTAAACAGTTCACCTAGCTGTTTTTGAGTGAGCCAAAGAGTATCTTGCGTAACTGAAACATTAAGCTCTAATTCACCGTCGTTATAGCTAACCATATCTGATTTATTTACCTTGTTCATAGTTGAGAGTTCCAAGTATTGATTTTATACATCATACTAAAATAATTTATTTTCATTTTGTATTCAGTTGTCTCAAAATTTGCGATAACTCACTACACTGCATTATTTCAACCTCCCCAAAATCTCCAAAGCTTCCATCTCAAACTTAGAAAATGCAAACCACTTTTTGCCCAAATCTTTGAGACTAGCTCCGATGTGATATATCTCATTTTGGTCGATGATGAGAAATCTATCGTGAGCATTTTTGAACTCTTGAAGCTCTATATTTTTATATTGTGAACTGTATTTTTGAAAGTCCAAATGCAACTGTTTTGAAATGCTCCCTGTATAGATTTTGATTTTCAGGTTTATATATTTACTAAAGAGTGTAAAAACAGTATCGTCGATGTAGTTGTCTATCAAAACTACTTCACTTTTTGCACTTTTGAGCAAATCGTTTATAAAAGCATACGCATCATAAATCTGCCCATCAAAAAATATCCCTTCATCTGGCTTTTTGGTTTTATTTTCCAATGCACTCAGGACAACATCTATCTTCTCCTCTGTACGAAACTGTTTTTGTTCCAGTGAGTCCAATCTTTGAAATATCAGGGCATTGTTTGAGATAAACTTTCTCATATTTACAAAAGCTCTCATGATCTGAATATGTATTTCAACAGCCATTTTACTAGTCAGTACAGATGATAGTGTTGCTACTCCCTGTTCTGTAAATACCAGCGGCAAACTTCCACCTAGATGTTGCTTGGAAGGTATCGCATTTTGCGATACCATGAAATCAACCTCATTTTCTGAAAGTTGAAACATAAAATCATTTGGAAATCTCTCTATATTTCTTTTGACTTGCTCTCTAAGTCTTATTGGTTTTACTCCATATAGCTCTGCCAAGTCTCTATCGAGCATCACTTGAAACCCACGAATAGTGTGGATTTTATCTTGCAGGTTTTGTTTATTTATAGTTTCTAGCTTATCCATCATTTCAACCTCCCCAAAATCTCCAAAGCTTCCATCTCAAACTTAGAAAATGCAAACCATTTTTTGCCCAAATCTTTGAGACTCGCTCCGATGTGATAAACTTCTTTGTTGTCAAGTATCATAAATCTATCGTGAGCATTTTTGAACTCTTGAAGCTCTATATTTTTATATTGTGAACTGTATTTTTGAAAGTCCAAATGCAACTGTTTTGAAATACTCCCTGTATAGATTTTGATTTTCAGGTTTATATATTTGCTAAAAAGTGTAAAAACAGTATCGTCGATGTAGTTGTCTATCAAAACTACTTCACTTTTTGCACTCTTTAACAAATCATTTATAAAGGCATACGAATCGTATGTTTGCCCATTGAAAAAGATTCCCTTGTTTGGCTTAATACTATCATTTTTAATAAGTGCTTTCATCTCTCCCATTTGAGACTTTAACACAAATACTTCATTTTCCAAAGATACAAATATTTCATTTGTGATTTTTTCAGAGTTTATCGCATATCCATTGGTAATATAGCTTTTTAGTACGGATGTCGCCCATTGTCTAAATCTTATTGCCTTAGATGAATTCGTTCTATATCCTACGGCTAGAACAATATCTAAGCTATAAAAACTTACAGGTTTATCAGAATTTGCAATATGCATTTTTTGCATATTGCTTTTTTCATCCACTTCATTATCTCTGAAAATATTATTAATATGTCTGCTGATGACACTTTGGTCTTTTTCAAAAATATCACACAACTGTGCTTGAGTAAGCCAAATAGTATCTTTATTGACCGATACATTCAGTTCTAGCTCACCATCGTTATAGATAACCATATCTGATTTACTTGGATTGCTCATTTATCTAGCTCCTCTTATTTTGAACTGTCGCAAAATTTGCAACAGTTGCTCTAAACCTCTATCTATTATCACTTCAACCTCCCCAAAATCTCCAAAGCTTTCATCTCAAACTTAGAAAATGCAAACCATTTTTTGCCCAAATCTTTGAGACTTGCTCCTATGTGATACATCTCTTTTTGGTCGATGATTAGAAATCTGTCATGAGCATTTTTGAACTCTCGAAGCTCTATGTTTTGGTATTGAGAGCAATATTTTTGATAATCAAGACGAAGTTGTTTTGAGATAGTTTGCGTATAAATTTTTATTTTTAAATTTGTATATTTGCTAAAGAGTGTAAAAACTGTGTCATCTATGTAGTTGTCTATCAATACCACTTCACTTTTTGCACTTTTCAATAAATCATTGACAAAAACATACGCATCGTATGTTTGCCCATCAAAAAATATTCCCTTGCTTGGCTTGATACTATCATCTTTAATAAGTGCTTTCATTTCTCCCATTTGAGACTTTAACACAGATACTTCGTTTTCCAAAGATACAAATCTTTCATTTGTAATTTTCTCGGAGTTAATCACATAACCGTCGGTAATGTAGCTTTTTAATACGGATGTAGCCCACTGTCTAAATTTAGTAGCAGTAATAGAATTTACTCTATACCCAATGGAGATTATCATATCAAGATTATAATGGTCAACATCTCTTTCTACTTCCCTTTTTCCCTCTTTTTGAACTACTCTAATTTTTTGAGTAGTTGGATTTTTTTCAAGCTCTTTTTGTTTGTAAATATTCTGAATATGATAAGTAATATTGTGAGATTCAACATTAAACAGTTCACCTAATTGTTTTTGAGTAAGCCAAAGAGTATCTTGCGTAACCGAAACATTCAGCTCCAATTCACCATCATCATAGATAACCATATCTGATTTGTTTACCTTGTTCATAGTTGAGAGTTCCAAGTGTTGATTTTATACATAATACTAAAATAATTTATTTTCATTGAAAAGTTAGTCATTTTGAAATATTTTTATTTTTGCCTCTGCTGTAAAAAGCTCTGCCAAATCACAACCTAGCATCATGGCATGTCCTTGGATGGTGTGGGGTTTTTTTGAGATGGTGTCTTTTATTATATTCATAGTTTTAAAATCAACATCCCTATAACATTTTTCCAATAAGTATAGATATAGTAGCTTCAACACCTTTTTGTAATAAAGATATTAAATAACTTTTAAATGATTTTTCATCATTTTTATTATTTTTCAGCTCTTGAATTATCAACTCTTTATTTTGAAAGTTTGAGCTATTTATAGCTTGTATGAGTTCATCAAATTTTTTATCAAATTCATTATTTACTTGATTTTTATCACCAACTATATTATTAATATTACTATCTTTTACATCTCCAAAACTTATCTTTGTTATATTAGTCACTTGTGATACTTCCCTCTTCTTAATTTCTTGTGCAATGATTTCGATGTTATTATGCAATTTATTTGCTTTTCTATTACTTTCTCTGATGTGTTCTATCATTTGATACTCATGATGACTTCTCTCAAGCATTTGTTCCATTTGCCTTTTTTGATGCTCTGCTTCCATCTTTTTAAAATCATTTAATTTATTTTGAATCTCTATCTTCCTATTATCTTCTATTGATAAATTTTTTTGAAGTTCTTCTATTTGTTTTTTTGCTTTTTCATAAGGATTCATCTTTTATCTCTTAATATAAAATTTCTTTAATTTTAACCAAAAAACCTAATTGGATTGAAAAATATGTCATTTTGTAATATTTATCTTTCATAGGTTGATTCCACTTCAAAACTATGTTCGCAGTCATTACACTTATATCGTTTTCTTACAAGATGTATTGCTTTATTATTTTTTCTTCTTTTATCTGGGTAGCCTTTTTTAGTCATATATTTCCAACCGATAACACTATCATTTGAATCAACCAAGCTTGTATTTTTTGACAAACATTTTTTACACTTTTTTTCTTCTTGAGCTTGAAAATATGCAAATACTATCAAAACAATTATTATCAAAATTCCAAAATAAATTATCCAAGGGTTTTCTTTGAGATATTTGACTAAAAAAGAAAATCCAACTAAAGTTATTATCCCAAGAATCAAAAATATCTTTACTTCAATGACAGATATACCTTTTCTCATTTAATAATGTCCATACATTGATTTTTTTAAATTACATTTTAAATTCTTTGGATGAGTATGATTAAGTACATAAGCAGGTTCTAAATTTTCATAAATTTCAATACAAGACCAAATATCATGATTGGCTTCATTAGGATAAATCAAATTTTCAAAATATCTAACAATAATTGAATCAATACAAGAAATCAAATCCTCTTCTAAAATTAAATTTGTAGGTACTTTACATTTAAATAGTGTAGATTTTAGTTTTTTTTCTAAATATTCAGGATAATCTCTAGGATTAGTACTTAGGTGCTGTGAAAAAATTAAATTATATTCACTACCATATACTAAATAATGGTTAGCACTTTCATTTTCAATAAGATGTTTATCGTCTAAACAAAAATATATTTTATTTTTTCGTAACTTTAAACCACTTTCTTTCAATACATCATTTTTAATTTTTTCACAAACACTATTAAATTTATCATCAGTTAGTTCTGGAAAATCTTTTTCATTAAAAATATCTCTTATAAACTTATTTTGTCTTGTTGTATCCATAAGTAATAAACCATTATTATAATACGATTCAATATTATTAGTTGCTGTTGCATGGTAAAACACTATAAACTTATACTCATTCAATATAAATCTTTGTAATTCTTTTATTATTTCTTCATTAATAAATTTTTTTATATCATAGAAATCTAAACATTCGTTTGACTCTTTAAATGCATCTATCAAAGGTTGTATATTATATTTATCAACAATACTATTAAGATTTGGCATCCAACTAGAATAATCTTTAAAATCTAATACTTTGCTCATTTCTTCCCCTCCCTACTCGTCATCTCTTCATACATTTTAAAGAGGTATTTTAGGCTTTTATCATCACTTGCGAAGGGTTTAATTCGATTTGTCATCTTACACATCTTTTAAGTTATTAAAAGTTAGGAGAAAATCAAATTTCCAACTTCCATTACTATTTTTAATCGAACTTAGTTTATTTTCAAAAGTGGAATATTCAAAAAGAAAATTAACTTGCTTTCTATATGACTTTTTCAAATACTGATAATCGACTTGTATATTTATAGATTTTAAATTCTCTTGAAACTTTTCTTCACTTGCTATCTCAAAGTTTATGAATTTAATATCTTTAAACAACCTACTAATCTCACTCATTCTATAAAACTTACTATAAATATTAGTAGGATATTTTCCAAAATATATCAATTCATTATTTCTGCCATTTTTTAGTTTTTCAAATAAAGTTTGAATAACTTCATCAAAATTTTGTGGAACTATTTTGTGAATTTCTTCTTTTGTTATTGGTTCTCTATTTTCAACTGTAAAATTTTCTCTATTGTTGTCTTTTGCCCAATCTCTAAGTGCGAATAATATATGCCAACATTTAGCAGCTACGATTTTACTGCTATAATTTATATCTCTACCGTGCAAGATACCATTTCTATATGGGATTGTTACAGGTTCCTTATTTGTTACTTTCCTAGATTGATTAACTATTTTTTGAATTGTTTGTAATCCTGATTCATGTCCAACTATAGAATCTTCAAGTATCAAATCCACATTAGATGTAAAAAAACCAAATGCATGGTCTATATCATTCGTTATTCCATCTATAACAGACAAGAGTAATGGAATGCTTGAATAATATTTTTCATTTAAATAATCTTGTTTTGCTATTTCTATAATTTCAATCCTATCTAAAAAATATTTTATAAACAAAGTCCCTATATTTGGTAAATTTTCAAGATGGCAATTTTTAAAACAAGTTATTTGTGCTATCAAATTATTTAAAAAAATTTCATCATAAATATCAGTCAAATATTTTTCTGAATCTTGCATAATTTTATTTTTTTCATAAATATTTATAGCTTCTCTCATAATATTATCATCAAAATAATAATGTGCTATCCAACAATTTTGAGAAAAATAATCATTAAATTTATCTGGTAGCATTAAAAAATCCTTATATTCTTGTTTGAGCTTCTTTTGTTCCAAAGTTAATTTTTTGTTGTTTGTTTTGTTAATTTCGTTGAGTTGCTTTTTAAATTTTGGAATATCAATAATTTTTTTCATTTATTTACTCGTCATCTCTTCATACATTTTAAAGAGATATTCAAGTCTCTCTTCATCGCTCTCAAACGGTTTGGGGCGGTAGCATTGTTCTATTGCCATGTCTAAGTTATGGTGGGCTTTTTGTAAGCCTTCTGGCATTTTATTTGGGTCGTAGAGTTGGGCTAGGGTTTTTTGGCTGTGTTTTTCTCGCTCATCAAGAACATCAAATACAAGTTTGGTGATTTCTTCTTTTTGTGTTTTGAGAGCATCTATGGTTACATGTAAGTTTTCATCTGCGACTTTGAAAAAGAGTTTTTTTCCTAAAACAAGTTCGCCCTCTGCTTCAAGCCTGTCGTGGTCGCTTCCCTGCACTCTTTTGATGGTGGACTTTGGAGTGCCGTACGCCAGAAGCAGGTCGAAAATAAAAGTTTTTTTGTCAAAGTTTGCCACTAAAGTGTTTAGGTTGTTTTCTATCTCTAAAATTGTCATTTAGATTGTGCCTTATAATTATTGTTTGTTATAAATTTCTTTCTTAATTTTATCTAAATCTATGTAAGAAAAATAAATATTTACAATGCAATTTCTTATCTGATGGGTTACTATGGCAAAGTAAAGTCTATTGTAGTAAAACCGTAACCAAAGGAGCGTAATATTGTCTTATGGAAAAAGATAAAGTTTATGTGCTAGACACAAATATTATTTTGCAAAACCTGCAAAATATAAAAAATCTAAGTGACAACGGCTCAAACATAGTTGTGATACCCGAGACGGTACTGCTTGAACTTGAAGATAAAAAGAAACTTCCAAATGAACTTGGGTTTTACTCAAGAGAGTTTGCCAGATTTTTGGCATCGACAAAGATAAAAGAGATAGATTTAAAACAAAACTATAAAGTCGTCAAACTTTATAAAGATAATATTATCGTCCACATCATTTCAAAGAACAGTTACGAAACGCAAATCGAGCAGCACCACATCTCAGAGAGCAACGACAAGAGGATTATCGAGGTTGCCGAAGTTGCAAAAGAGTACTACCGAGGTAAAAAAGTTATCTTTTTATCTATCGACATCTATGCAAGAACCTTTGCTCTTTTTAAAAATCTCAAGACCCAAACACTAAATGACGATAAGAGTGAAGTTCCTGATTTTGAATTTGTAAAGAGCGTAAACTTGGAGTCTATCTACTTTAACAATCTCAATCTTCAGAGCATTAAAGAGATAGATGTCAACCATAAGGCTGAGAATTTTTGCTATATTTTTGAGTCAAGTGACGGAAACAGCGCATACGGAATTGTAGTCGGCGATAAAGTTATGGTAATGGATGAGAGCGATTTTAATCCTCTTTGCGTAAAACCTGCAAACTTAAAACAGAAATTTTTTACAAAAGCGATTATCGAGAATGCTTACAATCTGTTGGTAATCGACGCAAAAGCCGGAAGCGGTAAAACGCTCATGTCATTTGTTGCTGCCATGAGGCTTGTTGACAAAGGATTGTATGACAAAATAGTTTATGTCAGAAACTCCATAGAGTCCATAGACAGAGGCGCTGAGGTCGGATTTTTATCGGGAAATGATGAAAAGTTTAGAATCTACAACATGGCACTAAATGATACGATGGAGTTTATCGCAAAAAAACGGCTCAAAAAAGGTGTAAATGCCGATAACGCAGAATCCATAAAATCAAAAACCGAAGAGCTTATATACAAATATGATATCCAAACGCTTTGGCCCGGAGAAGCAAGAGGGCGAACGCTTAGCGGTGCGATTGTAATCATGGACGAGTGGCAAAACAGCAGCGAAAAGACGACACAGCTTATACTCTCAAGGCTTGATGAGAACTGCATGGCAATCGTTATAGGCTCAAACAGACAGATTGACAATCTCTATCTAAACAAGTACAACAACGGTCTTACAACACTTCTCAAGCAAACAAGAAAAAAACATCGTGAGTTAAATATATTTGCGATAGAGCTTGAAAAAGCCGTTCGAGGAAAGTTTGCCGAGTTTAGTGAAAGAATTTTTGAGAAAAATGACAACAAATAGATTTATAAACGACACTATTTACTCTCATATAGAACATACAGAACTTGAAGAGAGTGCGCTTCAGAGCAAAATACTGAGCAGATTGCAGTTTATAACCCAAAATGCACTCGCTTATTTTGCTTTTCCATCCATCAACACAAAAAGATATATCCACTCTCTAGGGACTATGCATGTTGCCTCTCACATGTACAAAAGCGCTCTTTTAAACACAAAGAGCGACCTCAGAAGCAAAGTTTTAAATGAGATTTTTTTAGCCATCAAAAAAATAGAAGTTGAATTGCAGATCCAAAAAAAGATACAAAAAAGCAAACTTTTTGAAGGCGACACGCTCTACCAATTTTTGATACCGCTTAAAAATGAGAAAGAGAAATATGCCTACCTGCTCTCGCTTCAAGCCATAAGATTTGTGGGATTGCTCCATGATGTGGGACATCTTCCATTTTCACATCAGGTAGAGTTTGCCATGCAGAGTCTCTTTCTTGAGAACTCAAACGTACAAAACAAGAATAAAAAACAGAACGAATTTGTAGAGTTTTACAAAACCATCACCGATAACAACAGGTTGGTTTTACATGAAGCGATGGGATTAGAGTTTGTAAAAATGCTCTTTGAACATGAGATAGCACAAAGCTATGAGTCAGCTGTTGATGAAGATTATATAAAGATTATCTACAAGTTAGTAACCCTTATCTTGGAAGAGAAACGTTTTGAGGGTTTTGATTTTGGAGTGCTTCACAGCCTTATAGATGCAAGCGTAGATGCCGACAGGATTGACTACATAAATCGTGACATGCTAGCCAGCGGCTATATCGGCGGAGCGGTCGACTTGCTTAGAATCGCCAAACAGAGTGTTTTAACAAGCAAAAAAGATGGAGAGTACTATATCTCTTTTTTTGACAGTGCCATTTTAGACATAGAACATATGCTTGAGATGCGTTTTAATCTCTATAAAAAAGTGATTTTCAACCACCAAATAGCGAAAAAAGATGCGATGCTTGAAAATCTCATAGCATATCTTGCAAGCGAGTACTTTTTAACTCCAAAAGATAAAAAATCAAACAATATCTCTATGCTTTGGAAATTTTTACAACCCAAAAGCTTTGAAAAAAAACTCGATACTATCAATCTTCTTGATGAAAATTGGCTTATTTCACTCTTTAAAGAGGAGTATTTCAACCTAAAATACTCAAATAAAAAAGATACTAAAAAGAGTTTAATGATTTTTGAAGAGGTGCTTTTTGGCAAAAAATACTTTAACTCTTTATGGAAAAATCTCAATGATTTATATGGCATGTTGGATTTTACCACAACTCAAAAGTACCAGTTCCGTGAGAGTTTCGGATACATAACGCCATCAAAACTCATTATGCTAAAAAAAGCTCTTGATATGTTTATCTCATGCCATGAAACCCAAAACGGAGGTCTCTTCTTCTCTTACCAGATAGTTTCTTTTAAACTTGGAGTATCAAAAGATTTTTGCCTCTTTAGCGGTAAAGATTTGGTTGCGATAGATGAAATCTCGACTCTGAGAAAAAGGCTGAAAAAATCGATGCTAAACACTGTTCCTTTTTTTCTATACTGCAATAAAGACGAATTGAGTCCGAAAATGAGATATGATTTAAAAGAGATTTTACTGAGTGTTTTTAAAAAATAAAAATATTTCAAGGAAAAAACAGTGCAAGCCATAAAAAAACTTATAGCATATCAAACATGCGAAAAATTTGACACAAAGCTCTTTGTGGCTCTTCAAGAGCGATATAAAACCACGCTGCAAAAAGATATTGCCATACTTGAGATTAATGATGATGAGCTGATAATTCTCTTTAAATATGGGGCTTTTGTCTGTTGGAATACTTCCTTTGACAACATAAAATTTTTTCAAGATTTTATAAAAAAGTATGAGATAGAGAGATTTGAAGAGAGTATCGTAGAGACACTTGATTATGAAATCTCAAATGAATTTAGTATAAAACTTGACAAACTAACACTTGAAAACAGCCAGAAAGTAACAAAAATAGCGATTTCACATGCTATCGCTCAAAACATAAAACTTGAGCAGTTTGAAACAGAGGTTCAAAAAAGCATAGAAGAAAACAGCACCATTCCTAAACAGCTCGCAAAAAACGGCGCTATGAATCTAAGTAAAAAAGAGATATCAAAAAAGATAGGCGAACTCTATTTGGCAAAAAGCAAAATCAACCTTCACTACGACTTGCTTGATACACCGGAGTTTTTCTGGGAACACTCCGAGTATGAAGCGCACTATGAGCGAATATCAAAATATCTTGATATTCGTTCAAGAGTTGAAGTTTTAAACAAAAAACTAGAGGTTATTCAAGAGTTGCTAAATATGCTTAGCAACGAACAAAACCACAAATATTCATCATTTTTAGAGTGGATAATCATCATACTCATAGCATTTGAGATTATTATGAATATAGCGGAGCATTTTCTTTAAATTTTCCCATCTATCGTAACCAAGCTTTTGTTGAAAATCTCTTACATACCAAAACTCTATATCTGAATCTTCCAAAAATAGTTGCTATCTATAACATACATTTCAATTTGCAATGCTTCGTTTCCACATGCCAAGTTCTTTTTTTTCTTTGTTAAAAGTGGAGATTCATTCTCAGGGTCGAATGGCGGCGAATGGCACTAACTTAAGCTTTTTACCACTTATTTCGGAGACTAAAAATAAATGAAACTTAATTGGAAGTGAGGCTTTAGCCTCGCCATAGTGCGGGACTGAAGTCCCACTTCCAAGCAGATTCACATAAACAGGTAAACATATTAGACTTATTGGCTCTTTTTTCCTTAAGTAAGTGCCATTCTTCTCAGGTGTCAATATTGAAAACTCACTAGCTATAAAAAACGAATCATCAGATTTTAACCCTATAAATGCTAAAATCGCTATAACTAAAAATGGAGAGTATGAGTGAAAGAGAGTTCAGAAGTTTTAGCACGAAAGTATCGACCAAAAAGCTTTGATGAACTCATCGGGCAAGAGAGCATCTCTCAAACTCTCTCGCTCGCACTTGACGCTAACAGGCTCTCTCATGCTTATCTCTTCTCGGGGCTTCGTGGGAGCGGAAAGACCTCTACTGCACGTATCTTTGCAAAAGCTCTTATTTGTGAGAAAGGCTTAACTCATCAACCGTGTGGGGTTTGCCAAAACTGCACCATGGCACTTGAAAATCGTCACATGGACATCGTGGAGATGGACGGTGCGTCATCGAGAAAGATAGATGACATACGAGATCTCATCGAACAGACGAAATACAGACCTACAACGGCAAGATTTAAGATTTTTATCATAGATGAAGTCCACATGCTAACAAAAGAGGCTTTTAATGCGCTTCTTAAAACACTTGAAGAGCCGCCCTCTTATGTGAAATTTATACTCGCAACGACAGATCCGCTAAAACTTCCGGCAACTATTCTTAGCCGAACGCAACACTTCAGGTTTAAGTCAATCGCCGTGAACAAAATAGTAGATCATCTAGCTCATATTTTAAATCTTGAGGGAATCGGTTACGACTCTGAAGCTCTTGATATTCTCGCAAGAAGCGGCGGCGGAAGCCTTAGAGACACGCTTACTCTGCTTGATCAAGCCATCATCTACTCTAAAAATCATGTCGATGTTCGCACAGTTACAGACATGCTCGGACTCGTAGATCCAAAATTTATAAGCGAGCTTTTTAGTGCTATTTTTGAAAAAGATTATGCAAAAATAATTGAGTATGTAAAGGTTTTAGAAGATTATGAAGCGGAGATGGTTGTTGATGAGCTTATTGCATTTTTAAAAGATAGAATGTACGCTACAGATGCCCTCTACTCTACCCTTGTGCTTGATAGATTTTTTAGAATATTAAGCGATGCAAAATATCTCTTTAGCATAAATGCTGACGGCTCTTTTGTGCTCTCGCTTATCTTCTTCAAAATGGTCGAGGCACTTCGCATAAAAGAGGTTGATCAGATGATAGAGTCTTTGCAAAAAGAGATTCAAAGACCTGCTATCTCATGTGCCGCTCCTATTTTTAGAGAAAAGGCAGAAGCAAGTGCCCCAAAAGAAGATTTTGAGCCAGATTCTTCTGAATTTTTAAACTACCCGGATGATGAACAAACTCTTCAGATACAGGATGAATTAAATCCGCATGCAAATGTATTTTCAGAACTTATTTTAAAAATCAAAGATAGAAATTTTGAGCTTGGTGAGTGCTTTGAGAAGAGCATCTCTTTTATCTCTTACGAAAACGCAATCCTTACATGGGAGAGCTGTGCGGATGAAGAGTGTAAGAGAATCTTAACACATGGCTATTCGGTTGTAAAACAGCTTGTGAGGGAAGTGTTTGGATTTGAAACAAAGATCAAGCATGAGGCTTGCACGAAAGATATAGAAGAAAAAAAAAATGATAAAATAAACTACTCTCCAAACATAGAACAGCCTACAATGCCATATCCTCAACCATCTTCAATGGTGGAAGAGGCAGAAATCGGAGGAAGCGGCAGTTGTGTAAACAACTGCCAAAACAGCGACTCTACGAAAGAGATAGACGGTGCAAAAATTTTAGAAGAACCGATGGTTCAAAGAGCAACAGAACTTTTTGAGGCGACAAAAAGAACCGTTCAGCTAAAGATTTGACCCTTTAGCATCTCTCTTTATATCTTTATCTATTTTATGAGTCAGAACAAATCTGCATTTTCATCTATCCATTTAAAGTACTCTATAATATTTTTAATCTCATGATCTTTCATATTTTGATTAGGCATTTTAAGATTGAAAAACTCAATTAGTTTTTTCATGTATAGCTCATGAAATTTGCTTTCGGGGTTTTTTATGTATTGGGCAACCCATTCTTCAGCATTTCTATGTCGTTTGAGAACGCCTATCAAATCAGGACCGGAACTGACATTTCCGATTACATGACATCCGGAACATCCTCCTTCTCGAAATGCTTCTTCGCCTCTTTTAGCCATTTCAGATTTGGGAGTAGATAAAGCGTTTACAAGAAGATCTTTGGCTCGGATGGCTGAGTCGGCAGTTTTAATCATATATTGCCATACCATATTTTCAAAAAGAATTGCATTTTCCAAATTATTCTCTTTGTATGCTTTTGTCGCTTTTTCTCTTTCAAGATTAATCTTTGTATACTGATCTTTTGCATCATCCACCAGATTTTTCACTGTAGGATATTTTATATACTTTTTGTCTTCTAAAAATGTAAACAACGCCTCAATGACTCTGTCTGTTGCCTGATTGTTAGCTGTAATTTTTTTGTATTCTGCTTGCAACTCCTGAGGAGACAAGCTTTTCATTTTTAATTTTTGAATCCATTCATAATCTTTGTTTGGATCTTTGACCAATAAATAACCCATCATCTCTATATGTAAAGCAGAGCAAAATTCTGTACAATAGTAGGGAAAAACACCCTCGATATCAGCAACGAAGTCTAACTGGGTGGTCTCTCCCGGTTCAAGTGAAGTGTGCACATCATAATGGTCAATAGTAAATCCGTGGGTTTCATCCTGAGCACGCTCTAGGTTGGTTAAGTACATTGTGACCTTCTCACCCTTGTTTAGAGTAATTCTCTCAGGATTGATGTGTGAGCGAACCATAGTTGCATATATATAAACATGGTCTCCTTTTCTCTCAATTCTCTCTTCTCCGGCAAGAGTTTTTCCGATATGAGGCTTGCCGGTTCTAGCGTTGGTTCCCATTGTAAAACGAACTTCGGGATGAATTTTGCTTGCTCGAATCGATGCAGCTTGATGCGGTTCTCCAAGCGGTATAGGCATATCCAGAAGAAGCCTCATCTTTTTTTCGCTTATGTCTATAAGTTGATTGTTTTGCGGATGCAATGGTCCAACAGGCAAAAATCTATCAATAGCGAGCTTATTTAGGGCAATCAGATATTCCCCCTGCGGATCTGCAGATTTGCCTTCCATTGATTCAATATGTCCGATATTGTAGTGTATGTTAATTTTATCCAGCACTTTTAGTTTTTTATAATCCCATTTTACAATCTGAGAATCAACATACAAAGAACTGTAAATAGAGCCATCCTCTTTACTAAAGCTGCTGTGAAGATGTCCTAACCCAAGCTCAACCTGTCCGTGCAAAGACTTTTTCATATCCAAAATCGGTATGCCATACAAATCTTTTCCTACAAACTCTTTAGCGTTTATCAGTTTCATAATTTTTTTGAAGTCATAAACTGACGCATGAGTATCGAGTTTCCCTGCAACCACAATATATTGACCATCAGGATTTACATCGACTCCATGTGAAGATTTATTTTCAGGAACTAAAAAAAGTGCATCATTTTTTACCGCTACATCGATAGGAATTACCTTATGTCCGTTGATTATTTTGATGTTCTTTTCATCTTTTGCAAGCTGTGCCAATTTTTTCCAATTATAAATATGCAAAAAATCCGTGTCGTTACGGCTGCAGCCCGCCTCAAACGGAGGAAGACCTTTTTCAATGCCGCCAGTGTAAAGTTCTGAGTTTATAGAGTTTGTAAATGCCCAGCCATCAGAAATCCCTTTACCTACATCTGTTAAATCCTGCATATACGGAGGAAACTCCAAGCTAAATGACTCTTCTTTTTGTATTTTCCCTTTTTTTCTGTCAAATTTCCAAAATGTCACTCCACCACGATAAACGTCCTGATACGCTTCAATAGGATAGTAATCATTTGTCAAAGGTGCCGCGTATTGGCAAGACTCAAGAATATATTCCGTATTTGGAGTGACAAATGCACCTCCGTGGCTTGACTTAAAGATGGGATTGACTACAATCTGGGATGTTTCAAAGTACTTTAAGTCTATTACGGCGATTCTGGCATTTGCTTTATCATTAATAAAAAGATGCTCTCCATCATATATTCCATTGGTTTCTGAGAGTGCCGGATGGTGTGTATCTCCCCAGTTAATCTCTCTTCCTCTGATATTTCCCTGTCGCAAAATCTTTTTTGAGTCGACATCAAAACCATACCCTTGCCATGGCTCGGGAGTAAACACTGCAATATATTTTAAAAGCCTCATGGATGGGACTCCGTAGACCAAAACATGTCCAGACTGACCGCCGCTGGCAAAAATATAATATTCATCATGTTTGCCGCTTGGATTGTAAACCTTTAATGCAGCGATAGCATCCTCTTCGGTAAGTCCGCGTTTTTCCATAATTTTTTGGAACTGCGAATCGGCGGAAATAGTTTGGGTTGCAAGAAACAGCCCAAGTGCAATGTTATAGATTAGTTGTAAATATATTTTCATAATCATATCCTTTTGTATAAAATATCTCTGCTGTTTTTATTGAGCTTCAAATTGGGCAATCTCTTTGGCAAGCTTTTCAATCTCTTCCTCTGACATGTACTCAATAACTGCTATGTGCATTTCATGTTCATTCGCTTTATACTCAAGCAATTTCTTCAGTATTGCATCTCTGCTCAGCCCAACAAGTTTTGGTCCCATATTGCCCTCACCGCTCACTCCATGACATGGAGCACAATTACTTTTATACATTGAGCTAACCTTGAATTTTCCGGCAGATCCGGCTCTTTTTTCTAAGGCTTTAACTTTTAGATCTTGTTCTTTTCTTTGCTCGTCTCTCTCTTTTTGCATAGCCTCTTTTTCTGATTTAGACGGTTCAGACACTGCCATTTCAGCTGCTTCATTGACTTTTGGTGCATTGGTCAAGCTGGAAATTTTTCCAAATATATCTACTTCTATATCAGTCTTTAACATATAAGCACTTGTTCCTATGCCCATTGATAAGACTGTAAACATTAAAAGATGCTGTACCCAGTTTACTTTCTCTATCGGTTGATATTTCAAAGCTCTTACTTTTAGCCGCCATGCAATTAATGAAAAGAAGCTTATAACTACCATTAACCAGAAACCAATCACTGGATAAGCATGGGTGCTAAACTGTGCCACCTTTCCGTTTCCCCATATAACGGGCATAAAAGGCTCTATACTTATTGCTCCTCCATGAAGAGTGTGTCCAAACCAGTAAAGCCAGTAAGCATAAATTCCCATAAAAAGAAGAGGTAAACATACAGGGACTATCATGAGCCGATCAATGCGTTTGTTGTTATAAATAATAAAAAATGCAAGTAATATCGCAAGCATGATAAGAGCATAAGGGGCAAGCGCACGCTCATATATGCCGCCTCTTTCCATGTGAGCCATTCCCACATAATGATTGATGGTGTTCATTTCATGCACTTCTCCGCTCAATCCATCAAAATGGATAAATACCGGAAGTCCGTGAGGAAATGCTTCTTTGGGATAATTAGGAGCCTCCAAAGAAAAGTTCCAGATAGGCAAAGATGCAACACCTATCTCTTCAGAAGTTTCAATCATTTTTTTTAGATCACCTTTTGATTTTTCAGGACTGTTGACGCTAAAGTATCTGCCTTTTTGATAAAAATTCCAAAGTGGGTAAACATACGAAGGTATATCTTCAACTTTTGAATCTTTTATACGTTCTGGAGTACCATGAAAACCTACAGAGGGAATAATAAAGCCATACATCAAAAGAGCAAGAGCGATAAAAGCAAAAAATCTTGCCATTAAAGAATAAATATTCATAACTATTTCCTTCAAGTTTATCTTGTGAAATAACGCTATTTTTATAAGTGCCGAATATTGATTGTACATCGGATGAGATTATCTCTCTCTTAACTCTTCTCAAATTAAGCAATAACTTTTTTTAAGCTTTAACTCTTTAGCATACTCTTTGTACTAAAACTAAATACAGAACCTTTGCCAAATTCAGAATTTATCTCAAGCGAAGAGTCAAGCACTTTGAGTATATGTTCGACCATCGCCAGACCGAGTCCCATGGAGTTATCCCAGCTATTTTTTTCTACTCTGTAAAATTTGCTTGTTATTTTTTCTAAATGTTCCTCTTTTATCCCTATTCCGCTATCTATTATAGAAATTCTCTTCTCATTTGACTCTATGACAACATCACCGTTTGAGTATTTAAGAGCATTATCTACTAAGTTAATAAGGACTAACTCCAGCATCGTTTTATCACTTAAAAATATTCGTTTGTCTACTTTTACGATTATCTCTCTATTTTTATATTTTGATGCGAGGTTTGACGCAACTTCACTGCAGAGCTGTTTTATGTCAAATTCACTTTTATTGATGGCTAAATCACCATTTTCAAGCTTTACAGAAAGAGCGAGTCTATCGATCATTTTTGAGATTTTTTCACCGTTTGAGCTGATTTTGCTTAAAAATTTATCACGAATGCTCTGAGGCATATCAGTGTCTTCTTGAATAGTTTGCGCATATCCGATTATAGATGCTACTGGATTTTTAAACTCATGAGAGAGAGCAGACAATATGTCGTTTCGTTGCTTGTTAACAAGCCTTAGTTTTGCCATATTTTTAATCTTCTTCTTCTCATTTTTACTCAGTTTTTTTACTAAATTTTTCAGCGAGAGAGAGATTTGCAAGAACTCATAAAAATATCTTGTCTTTATAACGGCTTTATAGTTTTTGTTTGAAACCTCATCCAGATAGTTTGTGATTTGAGCGATATCATAAACTACCTTTTGACTCATCGTTCTTGATACAAAAGTAGCAATAATCACGATAGCGATAAAAACGAAAAACAGGTTCATCCATAAAGAGTAAAAATCATACATTATCTGTGCCAAGCTCATAGATACCCGTACATATATCTGTTCATCTTTATACGACACTCTTTTTGCAACATATAAAAAATCAGTTTGCACCGTGTCGGAATATCTTGTTATGTCTCCATATTTTTGCGTATTTGACTGCATAAGTTCAAATCTTGAAGAGTGATTGTCCATCTCATTTTTATCGGCACTCGACTCTGCTATAACTAAACCGTCTTGCGAAACTATGGTTATCCTAAGAGATGTGTTCTTATGAATAAGTGCTACGTAATTATCCAAATCTTTCACACTTTCAAGTTCAACACTCATAAGCTCAATCGCATGTTTTAGATGATTTTTATTATGCTCTATAATTATGTTTTTTAAAGCTATGTAGCTAATAACGGATGTAATAAATAGCGATGCACTAAAGAGCAATAAAAATTTAATTATAAATATTTGATGAATTTTTAACACAGTTTATATCCTACGCCTCGAACACTCTGTATGTAATCTTTTGTTTTCTCAGGATCTATCTTCTCTTTGAGTCTATTTATGGCTACATTTACAGTTCTATACTGATACTCTTCGCCCTCATCCCAAACATTTTCAAGCAAGTAGTCACGATCGAGTACGCTATTTTTATTTAAAATGAATTCGCTCAAGAGGTTAAACTCAAGCTTTGTAACGTCCACGATTTTGCCATCGACGCTAAGCGTTCTTGAGCTTTTATCTAAAACCAAATCTCTATGAACAAGCGTTCCGTCTTCTATCTTTTTTGTAGTTCTGCGTAAAAGCGCCTTAACTCTTAGTATCAGCTCTTTCATGTTAAAAGGTTTTGTTATGTAGTCGTCTCCGCCTCTTAAAAAGCCCTCTTCCACCTCAGAATCAAGATTTTTTGCGCTTAGGTAGATTACGGGTGTAGTAAATCCGTCTTTGCGAAGTGCTTGAACAAACTCGCTTCCCTCGACACCCGGAAGATTTCTATCCATGATAAGCAAGTCGACATCCTCTTCGACGAGCATCCTCTGGACTGTTTTTGTATTTAAAAACCCTATAACTTCATAACCTTCTTTTGATAGGTTATATTCTATGAGTTCTAACAAATCTTCTTCATCTTCTACTACGATAATTTTTATATTCATCTACAAATCCAAAGCTCTTTTTTTACTATTGTATCAAAAATAGATTTCTTTTTTATTACAATTAAAGTATTCTTGCCTTATAATGAAGCAAAATAAATTTGAGGATTTGTCATGTTTGTATCATCTTTTAATACATATATCAGCACAAACAGCTCAAATAAAAGTGAAACATACAAGGATAGAGAGCTTAAAGGCGACTTTGAATCTTTTAGCAGCGAACTCTCAAAATCTACAGTTTTAAAACCTTATGCCAATGCAAATCTGCCGATTGATTATATTTCAAACTACAAATCTTTCTCCAATCAACAAAAACTCCATGAACAGATACAAAATCAAAATGGCGGAGAACTTAAAAAATTAACCGTTTTGAATAATGCTAAAATTGCCTACGAAGAGAACACAAAAATGTTTCCACTCACTAAAAAACCTGCATTGACATTAACTCAAACACCAAAAATAGATGAGAAACTGCCACATGACGTTCAAGAGGCAAAAGAGAAAACTCTACGCCATGCAATGGTAAATACATATCTGGCAAACGATAAATATTACCATGTCACTGCCGCTTAATTCTCTATCCAAGCATCCGTTTTAAGAGTAACTCCATCATCAAAAATCTTTAACTTAAATGCACTCTCGCACTTTCCGTCATTAAAATCCATAATGGCAATCTGAAGAATCTTTTTACACTTTTTTGGAATATCAAAATGACCTTTTATTCCGGTTAAAAATTGTTTAATCGGTGTTGCATTATCCATCCCGATTATATTGTCACGGCATCCTGTAAGCCCAATATCTGTCAAATATGCCGTTCCTTTTACTATTTGAAAATCATCAGTGCTTACATGTGTATGTGTCCCTATAATCCCACTCACGCTCCCTTGAAGAAGCATCATCATGCCTCTCTTTTCGCTTGTTGCCTCGGCATGAAAATCTATAAAAATATTTTTTACGCCCTCAACATGCAGAGCCTCAACCGTATTCTTTGCCGTTCTAAAAGCATTGTCTGTATATGGCATAGAGTAGTGACCCATAAGATTTAATACTGCCAACTTCTCTCTTGCCACATCATACACCTTGCAGCCTGTCCCTTTTACCTCATTCGGGTAGTTGTGAGGTCTTAGTATCTCATGCGTATCAAATAGTGCTTCAACCTCTTTTCTATCCCATGTATGGTTTCCGCCACTCATACAATCCACTCCGTAACTGACTATCTCATTTGCATTTTTTACACTTAACCCAAATCCGTGAGAAGCGTTTTCATAATTTGCCACCACAAAATCTATATTATGTTCTGCTCTGATTTTTTTGAGATACGTCTTTAACATATCTCTGCCGTGACTTCCTACGATATCACCTATAAATGCTACTCTCACTCTTATTCCTTATTTTATATACACCACTTAATGGGGCTTATCGCTTTTGACACAAGATACTCATTTGTTTTTGAAAAAGGCTTTGAACCGAAAAAACCTCTATATGATGAGAGAGGCGACGGATGCGGTGCTTTTAGTATAAGATGTTTTTTTGCATCAATCAGCGAAGCTTTTGTGCCTGCCGGACTTCCCCACAAGATGAAAACCAAACTCTCTTTTTGCTCACTTAGCAGTCTGATAACCGCATCTGTAAATATCTCCCAACCCCTGCTTTTATGTGAATTTGCCTCTGCCGCTCTTACCGTTAAAACGGTATTTAGCAAAAACACTCCCTCTTTTGCCCAGCTTGTAAGATTACCGCTTTTTGGCATATCACAACCCATATCATCACGAAGCTCTTTAAAAATATTTTGAAGTGAGGGAGGATGTGGCACTCCGTCATTTACCGAAAATGCAAGCCCATGAGCTTGATTTGCTCCATGATACGGATCTTGTCCTAAAATAACAACCTTCACTTTATCAAACGGAGTGTTGTTAAAAGCTGCAAAGATATTTGAGCCATGAGGATATACGGTATGTCGTTGCTTCTCCTCAACCAAAAATTCTTTTAATGAGTTAAAATAGGGTTTTTGGAACTCATCAAAAAGAACTTCTTTCCAACTGCTATCTATCTTAGGATCTATCATCTTTTCTCCATTACAAAAATTCAACTTTTATTTGGCTCTTAGATATATAAGCACCGCTTTTATAATGTCATCGTCATCTTTTGAGTCTGATTTTATGCTATCTTTTGCATCGTTCATATATGTAAAAGTGATATTTTGCCCATAATTTGAAACGCTTTTTATCTTTTTTTCTAAACTTAAAAGCTTAATAACCATAAGCTCAAAGAACTGTTTGCTAGGAGTATCAAGATCTCCGAATCTATCTATCACTTCCTCTTGTATCTCATATACTTCTACGCTGTTCTCACATGCCGAGAGTCGTCTGTAAATATCCAAACGAAGTCTGTCCTCTTTAACGATTTCATCGGATATATATGCCGAGATGGTAAGTTTTATGTCCACTTTCATCTTCTCAACTTGGACTTGATTGCTTAGGAGTTTTATCACATCTTCGAGCATTCTAAGATAGAGCGAATAGCCGATATTTTTTATATGTCCGCTCTGAGCATCGCCGACTAAGTTTCCGCCGCCTCTTATCTCTAAATCGTGGTAAGCCAAAACAGAGCCGCTTCCCAAAAATGAGTTTGACTCTAATGCTAGAAGTCTTTTTTTAGCATCATCCGTCAATGTCTCTTTGTCGTTTACTATAAAGTATGCAAAGCCCTCGACGTTACTGCGTCCTACACGACCTCTAAGCTGATGCAAATCTGCCATCCCAAACCTGTCCGCGCCGTCGACTATTATGGTATTTACACGTGGCATGTGGATACCTGATTCGATAATGGAAGTTGCAAGCATTAAATCATACTCTCCGGCTTCAAACTTTAAAAGTTCTCTTTCCGTATCGGTTGCCGAGATTTTTGAGTGAAGCATCACAACTCTAAGTTCTGGCAATACTGCCTTTAGCTCACCGAGCTTTATAGGCATGTGGTCAATCGAGTTATGCACATAAAATATCTGACCGCCACGGCGGATCTCTCTTAAAATAACCTCTTTTATAAGCTTCTCTTCATACTCTTTTACAAAGGTTCTAACAGGCTCTCTCTCACTCGGAGGCGTCAGAAGCTGAGACATTGTTTTTATCGAGCTAAGAGCCTGATTGAGCGAGCGTGGGATCGGCGTGGCACTCATGGAGAGAAGATGGACATTGTGATAAAGCTCTTTTATCTTCTCTTTTTGCTTAACCCCAAACTTATGCTCTTCATCTATGATAACGACTCCGAGATTTTTAAAATCCAAATCAAAGAGTGCATGTGTTCCAACAACCACGTCTAAAATCCCATCAGCCAAGGCTTTTATAATATTTGTTTTATCTTTTGCGCTCACAAATCTGTCCAGCTTTGAAACCCTTATGCCAAGTGCGTCAAATCTTTGTGCCAAAGATCGGTAGTGTTGAGCCGAGAGAAGCGTAGTAGGGACGATTAGAGCCGACTGGAAACCGGATTTGTATGCCGCAAAAATAGTATTCATGGCGACCTCGGTTTTTCCAAAGCCCACATCTCCGCTAAGAAGTCTGTCCATGATGTGACCTGAACTCATCTGAGTGATTATCTCGTCGATGGACTGCACCTGATCGTCGGTATAATCAAAGCCCGATAATTTTTGAAACTCTTTTAACTCATCTTCGTCTACGCTTATTTTCGGCGCTTTTATAAGCTCTCTTGCAGCAGCAGTGTTTACGATCTGCCCTGCAATCTCCATGAGGCGTTTTTTCACGCTCTCTTTAAGTTTGCCGAAACTTCCTTTTCCAAGCTTGTCTAAAACCGGAACAGAGCCGCCTGAAGCGATATAGCGGTCTATGCAGTCAAGATTTTCAACCGGAAGCAGGATCTTATCGTCACCCACATATTTGATAACTATAAAATCTTTGATGCCTCCGAGTATCTGAGTCTGTTCAATGCTCTCAAAAATACCGACTCCGTAATCTTCATGTACGACATAATCACCTGTTTTTAAATCATCCAACAGGATTGAGCTTTTTCTTCTTCGTCTGCTCTTCTCAGGCTTGTTGAGTGAAATTACAAGCTCATCTTTGCTTAAAATATTTAAAATATATGGAGCATAAAGAATTTCTATGCCCTTTGTGTCAAAGAGTCCCATTTGTTTTACGACCGCTTCATTTGAGGCGATAACGGTTATCTTTTTATTTTTATGAACTTTTAAAAGAGGGTGCAAATCTGTTACAACCAACTCTTTAAAATCATCAGATTCTGACAAAACCTCTACATTAAAACACTCTCTTGAGAGCGTTGGTTTGTTAAGCGCATAGGCATCGACTAAAAAAGCATCTAAATTTCTAACAAGCTTTGCATTTTTGCTCTCTATAAAATTTACCGCTCTCTCATCAAGATGCCATAATCCCAAAGATGCTATATCTTTAACCAAAGAATCAAACGGGCTGTTTTTTACTTTCTCATTTAAAGCATCAAATCCCACCTCATCCAAAGAGAAAAATGCGGGAGTTACTTCTACGCTATCAAGCTCCTCTTTTTGCGTTCGCTGAGACTCTAATTCAAAATATTTTATCTGCTCTATCTCATCGTCAAAAAGCGAAATTCTTAGAGGAAATTGGCTTGATGGCGGATATATATCTATGATATCTCCACGAAAGGATATCTCCCCTGCCACCTGAATAATATCTACAAAGTTGTATCCCCAAAACAGCATCTGCTTTTGGAATTGTCTAAGTTCTATCTTTGTGCCAAACTCTAAAGTTGTAGAGCTAAGCAGACTCTCGCAAGGCATATGAAAAAGAAGTGTTTTTAGAGGAGATATAACAAGAGGCTTTTTTTTGAGGGCGTAATACTTTCTTAAAACCGAAAAAAGCTCATGCAGCTCCTCTTTGTAAACTCTTAAATCATCCCCGAATGTCGCCCTGAAATCCGGAAAAACCAAGACATCCTGCTTGAAAAATTTTGCTACGCTCTCAAGCTCATGTGCCTCTTTGGAATCGTGGCAGATTAGAAGTTCAAGATCTCTGTTCTTAGCGGTTTTGTAATACTCAAATAGTATATTTTGCGACATTTGCATGCTCCTTTAAAAACTTCTCTGCAACACTGAAAGAGCCAAAAACCAAGTACTTTTGCTCTTCTTTTATCTCTTTAAATATAGAATTCTCTATCTTTAAGTCCGCAAGTGCTTCTTGAATTTTTTGTATATCTTCAACTCTTTGATTTTCAATCTCTATAATCTCGACATGTAAGATAAGCGGTTTTAAAATAGAGAGTATCTCATGATAGTTTTTATCTTTATAACTGTTGTAAATAAGTATAAACTTCTCGCCGCTCAAAGCCTCTGAAACCCTTGACGCCGCAAGTGCATTGTGTCCGACATCTACGATTATATTTTCACTGATTCTGCTTAATCTTCCAAAAAGAACGCCCTTTTTAAAATCATCAACACCATACGCAATATCTAAAAATTTGAGTGCCGCTACGCTTAAAGTTAAATTATCACTAAGATATGGTGCAAGAGAGAGTTTTTGGGAAATCTCTTGAATCTTTGCTCTGTCTGCATCATCTATAAACTCATCGACCCTGTATATATTGAGCATCTTTTCACTGCTTATCTTAGTTGCTGCTTGATAGACTGCTTCATAATTTTGTCTAGCGATTATGGCACTTTTTTGAACTGCAGCAAGTTTTGTGGCTGCGATTTGCTCTATCTTAGAGCCTAAAAATGCCTCATGATCATATCCTATAGGAGTTACAAGGGTTAAAATTTTAGGAAATACGGCAGTTGCGTCATGTTCTCCGCCAAGACCTGCTTCCATAATCACAAATTCGCACTCTTTAAAAATTATCATAGCAAGCAGTGTCGTATATTCAAAGTAGCTCAACGACTCGGCATCGCTTGAAGTTAAAAGCTTTTGCAGTTCTACATGTGCCGCCTCAAGAGAAGCATCGTTTGCATTTGCGCCATTACACCAGATTCTCTCGTTAAACTCTAAAATATGTGGCGATGTATAGTGTCCGACTCCAAATCCCTTTGAGTAAAGAGCATTGGATAAGAAACGCCCCGTCGTGCCCTTTCCGTTTGTTCCTATAATATGAATAATTTTTGGAATTTTTATAAACTCTTTTATCTTCTCATAAACACGAGGCATACGGCTATAATCAATCTCGTCATAGTAGAGCGGTTTAACTTCAAGAAACTCTTTTAATGTCACTTATGCTCAACCCTGTCTCTACCGTTTTTCTTAGCCTTGTACACAAGTTCATCAGCACTTTTCATCAAGCTATGAAGAGAAGCATTTGATTTTCGATCACTTACCCCACAGCTAACCGTTAGTTCTATTCTCTCATCCTTGTACATGAAACGAGCCTTTTTAACTTTTTGTCTAAGTTTCTCGGCAAAAACAACTCCGCCATTAGTGTCTGTTTCTCCAAGAATTGCCACAAACTCTTCGCCGCCGAATCTTCCGACGATATCAACACTTCTTGCTTCATGTTTAAGAATACTTGCAAATGCCGCAAGCACTGCATCACCTGCATCATGCCCATAAGTATCATTGATTGACTTGAAATGGTCTAAATCAAAAAACACAATAGAAAAATTGTGCCCGTATCTCTCAAACTCACCCTCTTTGATATTTGCAAACTCGTCAAGAGCCCGCTTATTATAGAGCTTAGTTAAAAAATCTTCTTTTGACTCTTCCCTTGCACGCTCTAACTCTTGTTCTAAAAACTCTATTTTTTTACTCAAAATACTAACTTCACTACTATGTTTTTTCAAATCTTTTGTCAGTGCCTGCGTATTCTCTTCAAGTGCCACAGCTACGGTATAGAGCTTTTTATGTGCGTCCCTGAAATTTATCTCTGAGCTTTCACTATAACCCTCTAACTCTTTTTTTATCTTTTGAATCTCAACGGTCGAGTTGTCAGAACTCTCTATCATCTCTATGAGTCTAAGAGATAATTTATCTAAAACACCGTCAATAGACTCTATCATCTCCCGAACACTCTGTTTATCAAGTGCGATTCTTAAGGAAATTGCAGATTTTATCTCGGACTCAATTATTGAACTCTCTAAAAGTGACGGGTTTTCTTGAATTTTCTGACTTATCTGTGCTATTTTATCATCTATATTTGAGGCAATAGATGGAACAAGTGAAGCAACTAAAAGAGAAGCGACAACAGAAAGTTCAGAAGTTCCTAAAGATTTTTCACTACCGTCTAATTTTAGATTTTGAATACTTTTTTTAAGGTCACTGCTATCGATATCACCAAAAAGTTTTAGCTTCTGTAAAAATGTATCATCGTATGTAGTCGTGAAATTAACCCATAGCTGTCTATACTGGTCTATCTCTGTCGGAGTAGCTTCTCTGCTTAAGAGATCCGTGCTTCTTCTTGCAAGTTCTGAGGCTTCTTTGTTATGAAGCATCTCAACAACTTGAAGTACCTTCTTTGTAAAAGCGTTCTGAGCCTCTAGAAGATTTGAACAGTGAGAAGGGCTTGTTCTATTTAGTTTTGAGACTAGAAAACGAGCTAATTCAGGCATATTTTTGATATGATATTTTTTTAGCTCATTTTGAAACTCTTTGTTGAGTGTTGTGGTAAATCTCTCTAAATGAGAGCAATCTTCTGTAGTAAAACCGGCTTTTGTTGCCTCTTTGCAGAAAGCTTCTGCATAAAAATCAGGCGTTAAAAGCTTGCCCTCTAACTCTAATCTTTTAACGGCGTTTTTAATAATGGTTTGAATATTCATAACTACTCCCTATTTTTAGCTCTTGCTCCCTGCGCAGAAACTTGTGCTACAAATGCGTTTATTGCTCTTTGTGCGGCGAATTCAATCGCTTCAAATCTCTCTTGATCCGTTACAATTGCATTTGGTGCAACTGAGAAATCATAATACCCTTTTGTATTATAGCTTTTTGACTCATCTTTGGCATGTCTTATAATGTTTAGCGTTACACTCATTCTATATCCGGTTACAAAACCGTTTTCGTCATAAACAATCGGCGAGTAAGCTGGAGAGATAAGCTTTATAACAAGATGGCTGTCTGAGACGGTTCTGTCCACAAGTGATGCTTGGAAAACCTCAATCACTGCTTTATCAACTGCATCTTTTATCAAAACCGTATTTTGCGGGTCTTCCAAGGAAATAATTACGTTTGTGCTAACTTTCTCTCCCACAATATCGCGGGCAAATTTGGCACTCGGCTTATATCCGCAACCGCCAAGTATTACAAGAGCAAAAGATAACGATAAAAGCGTTTTAAGATTTGAAAATCGTTTCAAACTAATCCTTGATTACCAGATTGACTAATTTTTTAGGAACTACAATCTCTTTGACTATTGTTTTTCCCTCCAGCCATTTTGCGGCACTCTCTTTTGCGATTTTTATAACATCTTCGCTAGAAGCATCAACTGCAACTTCTATCTCAGTTCTTGCTTTTCCGTTGATAGAAACGCCTAACGTGATAACATTTTCAACAAAAACCTCTTCTAAAACTCTTTGAGAAGTTAAGTTTTTGAGAGAAAAATATCTGCTGCTTATCTCAGAGCAGACATGTGGAATGACAGGCTCCATGATTGAAGCGAGTATCCAGTATCCCTCACTCCAGATAGCGCTGTTTGACTGAGCATTGAGTGCATTCATAGCCTCCATCACGCCTGCTATCATAGTATTGAAAGTATACTTTTCATTATAAACGTCTTGCGCACGAACCAGAGCTTCATACACTTTTTTTCTTGCAAATTGCTCTTCTTTGGATAATGAAGCATGATCTATAGAAGGAATCGACTCTGTTTTGGTTATATTTGAACTTCTCTCATAAAATCTTTTTATAAATCTGTACGCACCCTCTACGGCACTGTCATTCCACTCAAGCTCTTGTGTCGGAGGTGCAGCAAAAAGTATGAAAAGTCTAGCCGTATCTGCTCCATACTTCTCTATAATCGCATCAGGATCTACTGTATTGCCTTTAGATTTGCTCATCTTAGCACCGTCTTTTAGCACCATCCCTTGAGTTAAAAGTCTATCAAACGGTTCATCAAAACTTATGTAACCCAAATCACGGAACACTTTTGTAAAAAATCTTGCATACAAAAGATGTAAAATCGCATGTTCGATTCCGCCAATGTAGTGATCCACCGACATCCAATACTCTATCTGCTCCCTTGAAAACGCCTCATCTTCCCAATTTTTAGGCGATGCGCAAAAGCGTAAAAAGTACCAAGAAGACTCTACAAACGTATCCATGGTATCGGTTTCACGCAAAGCGTCTTTTGCACATGTAGGACATTTACAGTGCTTCCAAGTCGGATGTTTATCAAGAGGATTTCCCTCTCCGGTGATTACGATATCCTCAGGAAGAGCGATAGGAAGATTCTCTTTTTTCTCCATTACCAAACCGCAGTCGTCACAGTGAACAAAAGGAATAGGCGCACCCCAGTATCGCTGACGTGAAACTCCCCAGTCTTTGAGTTTGAAATTTATCTTCTTTGTACCTATTTTTAGCATTTCAAAATGCTCTATAATTTTTGCCTGTGCATCTTTAGAGTTTAGTCCGTTAAACGACTCAGAGCTGAAAAGCTCCCCAATTTCGGTAAATGCTTTTGTATCATCAGACTCAGAGTTAAAAGGTTTGATAACGGCATGAATCGGCAAATCATATTTTTGTGCAAAATCAAAATCTCTTTCATCATGTGCAGGAACAGCCATAACAGCACCGCTTCCATAGTCCATAAGAACGAAGTTTGCAACCCAAACAGGCACACTTTTTTTGGTTAGCGGATGAACTACATGTAGATTTAGTGCAACACCGCTTTTCTCTTTTTGTCTCTCAATTGATGAAGCATTTTTCATAGACTCTATCTGCTCTCTTACACTATCATCTAAAAGAGAGTTTTGAATCATATAGGAAACTATCTCATGTTCAGGAGCTATTGCTGCATAACTAACCCCGTAAATAGTATCCGGACGAGTCGTAAAAACATCAAAACCGTCAAACTTGCTATTTAATCTGCCGAGTGATACCTCATCAAAAGAGAATCTAAACTCCAAACCGTTTGACTTGCCTATCCAGTTCTCTTGCATAGTTAAAACCTGTTTAGGCCAGCCGCCCTCAAGTTTTGACAAATCCGATAAAAGCTCATCACCATAGTGCGTGATTTTAAAGTAGTACTGATTCATATCTTTTTTTACTACGCTTGTATCACATCTCCAACAAGTTCCATCGATTACCTGCTCATTTGCCAAAACAGTATTACAGCTCGGACACCAGTTTAGAAACCCTTTTTTACGATAGAGAAGCCCTTTTTCATACATGTCGATGATAAAGCCTTGCTCAAACTTCGTATAGAGTTCATCACTCGTTGCAAGCTCTCTCTCTTTTGAGAATGAAAAACCGAGTGACTTAAATTCACCCTTCATGTAGTCAATATTGCTATATGTCCATGTTTTAGGGTGCGAACCGTTTTTAATCGCCGCATTTTCTGCAGGCATTCCAAAACTGTCAAAACCAATCGGATGAAGAACGTTAAAGCCTTGCTGACGGTAGTATCTAGCAAAAGCATCACTTAACGTGTAGTTTCTTACATGCCCCATATGAAGTCTTCCGCTTGGGAAAGGGAACATGCTAAGTATATATTTTTTCTTTTTTGTAAAATCTTCACTCGGCTCAAAACTTCTGTTTTTTGCCCAATACTCTTGCCACTGTTTTTCTAACTTTTTTGAACTGTACTCCAAAAACTTCTCCTAATACTCATCACGATTTTTTGAACTCTCTATGTAAACAAGTCCCATAGAGAAAAGGTTTGCAATTAATGCACCAATAGTTAGAGCAATAGCCCAATCTAAGTTTCCGACAACTTCAAGGTAGATAAATGCTGGAATAAGATGCAAGTCAGCCACCAAAGATGAAGCTAAAAGCTCTGCTGAGAGAAGATTTCTAACACCTATTTTCAAAAATGTAGAAACTAAGTTTAAACTGCCCGCAACAAATAGTGCAACGGCACTATGCTCGTATAAAAAACCCGCAATAGACGTTAAACTCATCAACGAGAAAAATACATATATTACCTTACCCCAATCCATACCGATACCTTAGCTTTAAATTAATTGTGAGGATTATACAAAAAGTATCTTAAGGAGTGACTGAAGTGTTTTTTCAGTCACTATGAAGCAAGTGAGAAGTTCTTTAGATAACTCCGGATTCGAATTGAGATCTCATTTTCTCTTTTTCTGCATGAGCCTTTACCTTGTCTGCAAGCCTTTGGCGATAAATTGCGACATTAAATCCTGTCCATACGACAAGTTGAGCAGCTACGAAAATTGAGCTATATGTTCCTATGATAACACCAACTAGCATCGGGAAGCTAAAGCCAAGCATTATATCACCTCCAAAAACATAGAGCGTCAACACAACGAAAAATACAGTCAAAGAAGTAAGAGTTGTTCGTGATTGTGTTCTTGAAACCGCTTCATTGATAAGATAAACAAAATCTGTCTCTTTAGACTCTTCTATATTTTCACGAACACGATCATAAACGATAATGGTATCATGGATGGAATAGCCCAAAATCATAAGCAATGCGGCAACGCTTTCAATATTGAAATCAACTTTAAAGTAGGAAACAAATCCAAAAGTAATAACAATATCGTGAACGATAGCAATAATAGCAGCTAATGCAAAACGCCACTCATAACGAAATGTTACCGTTGCCATAATAGCTACTAATGTCAATAAAAATGCAGTAAGACCTTTAACACGAAGCTCATCTCCTACTTTTGGACCGACCATATCGACACGACGAATCTCAAATTCTCCGGTATCTTTTAAAATCTCTTTAGTCGTATCACCGATATCGTTACTCAAACCAACAGTTGATGATGGAGTTTTTATAACTATCTCTTGTGCTGAACCAAATTCACTTACAGTCGCATGTTCAAAAAGTTCGCTTTTTTTAAGACTTTCACGGATCTTGCCAATTGGGGCATCCTGTGTATACTTTACCTGAACAACTGTTCCGCCTGTAAAGTCGATACCAAATGAGAACCCTTTTACTGCTATGATTGCAATAGAGATGAAAAATAAAACAAAAGATGCAATAAAAAAGATTTTCCCTTTTCCTAAAAAGTTATAAACTTTGTCTTCTTTAAAAAGTTCCATAATTATGCTCCTTTTCTTTTTGACATACCAAACCACAATGTGTAGTTTTTATTTTTTTCTATACGACTCATAAAAAACTGATAAATACCGTATGTTCCTACAATTGCCGTAAGCATTGATGCCAATAGACCCATACTTAGCGTTACTGCAAACCCTTTAATAGCTCCTGTTCCATACACATATAAAATTGTACATGCCAATATTTGAGTTATATTTGAATCTAAAATCGCACGCATCGCTTTTTGGTAACCTTCTGCTATCGCCCTGCTTGGAGGAATTCCGGCACGAAGTCCCTCTCGAATCCTCTCATTGATAATAATATTTGAGTCGACGGCAAGTCCAATATGAAGCACTATACCTGCCATACCAGGCAGTGTAAGCGTTGCACCCAAGAGTGAAATCAGTCCTAATATAATAAAAAGATTTATTACAACCGCTATATTTGCAATAACTCCTGCAAGTCCATAATAAAACATCATAAAAAGGATTACAAGCCCAAAACCGCTCGCCAATGCAAGCAGTGCCGCACGAATGCTGTCTGCTCCCAAACTAGGACCGACTGAACGCTTTTCCATAACATAAATCGGTGCTAAAAGAGAACCTGAACGAAGAGCAATTGCCAAATCTTTAGCTTCAACAACCGTGTAACTGCCGGATATTTGACCGCTTCCGCCACCGATACGCTCATTTATATTTGGAGCTGAATAGACCTTTCCATCAAGAACAACTGCCAATCTTTTTCCGACATTTTTTCCGGTAAAATCACCGAATATCTCTGCACCCTCGGCATTGAGTGTAAAGTTAATCAGAGGGCGGTTGTTTTGGTCAAAGCCCACATGAGCATCTGTTAACATTGAGCCGTCTAAGATAGGTATTTCACGAACCAGATATTTCATCTGTTTATTTGTAGCATCTTCTAAAACGATATCACCGTAAGTAGCAGCTTCATTGTTGCTCATGCTGTAAACTCTGCCTGCTCTGTCTTCATCAACAGCCATAAGTTGAAGTTTAGCGGCACGAGAAATAAGTTCGCGAGCTCTTTGCTCCTCTTCTACTGTTTTGATTCCGGCCAATTCAACTTGAATCTTATCTTTGCCTTGTCGTGTAACGGACGGTTCAGAGAGACCAAACTGATCAAGTCTGTTTCTAATCGTTTCAACAGCCTGCGACACTGCATGTTCAGATGTTCTTAAAATCTCTTCTGGAGAGAGTGAGATAGACATTTTTGTATCTTCGACAACTACGACACTGCCTTTTATCTCTGACATATACTCTTTAACTTTTTTAACATCATCCTTATCTAAAAATACTATGGTTACACTCTCTTCGTTAAAACTAAAAGAGTCTATTATAATATCTTTTTTATCGCTGAAATTTTTTACACTTGCCGCAATTGATTTGATGCGAGAGACGACAGCTTCTTCTGTTTTTACACCCAAAAGCATATACAACCCGCCTTGAAGATCAAGACCGAGTGCAACTTTCTTACCGCTCTCTAGCTGTAAGAGGGAAGGAGCAGAAAAAACAAGACCGAAAACTAGAGAGAGGGCAAGAATTACTATACGGAAATTAAGCTTCATCCTCATACTTTCTAGCAACTGCTTCTTTTGTGATTTTTACGATAATGTCATCATTAATTTTGATGCTTAAAAATTTATCTTCAACCTTATAAACAGTAGAGATGATTCCACCTACGGTAACGATTTTGTCACCCTTTTTAAGAGCCTCTATCATCTCTTGATGACTTTTTGCCGCTTTTTGCTGCGGACGAATAATTACAAAATACATAATTGCAATCAAAATCACAAACGGTAATAACTGAGTTATAATTTCCATATCTTTAGGTTTCCTTTGAATAAATTGCGGCGATTATACAAAAAGTATATTAACAGCAGACTGAAGAGTGCTATAATTCACACAAAAAATAGAGCAAAGAAAAATGATTGAAAAACTTCAAGATGCTAGAAAAAAATATAATCCCATTCTTTTTGACTTAATATGCGGAGTTGCAACTTCTCTTCTCTTTAGTGCATTTCTATATCTTGAACATTTTGGTATAACGATAAAAATTTTAAATACGGTTTTTGGACTTTTTGCTCTTGCAATGTTTTTGTATATACCAAAAAGAGCCATTTTAATAGCCGGCTTTTTGATAGGTCTATTCTGGTTTTACTGGATTGGATACAGCTTTAAATACAACGGCATAAATAATATTGAAACTGTTATAACCGTTGCATTTGCATTTGTTTACATGCTGTTTTTCGGTATTTTGGCACTTACAAACAGTGTTGCCATAAGAGCGATTCTACTATTTGGACTTAGTTTTTTTGAACCGGTTGATTTTAACTGGCTACAAATAGAGCTGCTTTTTGTAGATAGCTATTTTGGAGTGTTTAAGTATCAGCTCTTCCTTATACTTGCAGCTATTTCTCTGCCTAATTATATAAAAAAGGCATATAGACTAATTCCGCTTTTACTTCTAGTTCTTGCTATAAACTTCAATCCGCCGATACAAAAAGATGCTCCACTGAAGATAAAACTAATTTCCACTGATTTTAAGCAAGATATAAAATGGAACAGAGAAAATCTGCGCCCAACAATCGAGCTTATATATAAAGAAATTAGAGACGCAAAAGATGAGGGATATGATCTGATTTTATTTCCGGAATCAGTTTTCCCGTTCTATATGAATCAGGCAGATAGCGTTATACAGCATCTTCAAGAGCTATCATACGATATCGCCATTGTTGCAGGTTCACTTCTTAAAGAGGATAATTTGCATTACAACGTAACTTATATGTTTAGTAATGGAAATTATGAAGTAGCGAAGAAGATGGTGCTTGTTCCTTTTGGAGAGTATATTCCTCTGCCTGATTTTGCAAAAAAGTTTATAAACGAAATCTTTTTTGCTGGAGCATCCGACTTTAAAACAGCTGACGCACCTACCGATTTTGTTATCAAAGGGATAAAGTTTAGAAATGCAATCTGCTATGAAGCCACATGTCAAGAGATCTATGAGGGAGATGTTGATTTTATAGTTGCATCTAGCAACAATGCATGGTTTTATCCATCTATTGAACCGACCCTGCAAAAACTTCTTATGCGCTATTATGCTCGTAAAAAAGGTGTTACGATATACCATTCTGCCAACTGGAGCGGCACTGGAATCATAAGGTAACCTTTCTTTGATATAATTACCAAATTAGTAAAAAAATATATTTTTATAAGGTTTTATAATGTTAAATCTCAAAAATCCGGATCTTTTCAATAACCGTGAACTCTCATGGCTTCAGTTTAATACGAGAGTTTTAAAACAAGCGCAAGATGAGTCGCTGCCACTGCTAGAGAGACTAAAATTTTTAGCTATTTACGGAACGAACTTAGATGAATTTTATATGATAAGGATAGCCGGACTTAAAAAACTCTTTACAGCCGGTATTATCGTATCTAGTGCCGATAAACTAACGCCTCTGCAACAGCTTCGAGAGATAAGAAAATATCTTCATCAAGAGCAGCAGGTTGTTGAACACTGTATGAACGGAATACTCAAAAAGCTAGAAGCTGAGGGTATCAGCATAAAATCTTACCATGAGGTAAATCAGCATCAAAAAAGTCATCTTAATAAATATTTTAGAGAGAACATCTACCCCGTAATTATTCCTATTGCCGTTGATGCAACGCACCCTTTTCCACACCTAAACAATCTTAGTTTCGGGCTTATCGTAAAACTAAGAGACAGCGACAATGCAGCAATAGAGAGATTTGGAATTATCCGCGTTCCAAGGGTTTTAGAGAGATTTATAGAGCTTGACCACGGTATTTATATGCCCATAGAGAGCCTTGTAGCCGAACATGTAGATGAACTTTTCCCTGGATATACCCTTATAAAATATGCATCTTTCAGGGTAACTAGAAATGCAGATATGGAGATTGAAGAAGAGGAAGCTGACGACTTTTTAGAAATACTTGAAGAGGGGCTGAAACTTCGCAGAAAAGGGGCTATGGTTCGTCTTGAAGTAGGAAGTGACGGCGATGATGAAATCATCAACTTTTTTAACCGCCATACAAATGTCTACAAAGACGATATTTTTACATTTCATACATTTTTAAACCTCTCAAGTCTTTGGCAGATAGTCTCAAACAAACAGTTTGCCCATCTCCTAACTGAGCCATTTAAAACAAGAACTCTTCCACCACTGGAGAGCAGTGAAAATATTTTTGCCACTTTAGAGAAACAGGATGTTTTACTCTATCACCCATACGAGAGTTTCGAGCCGGTAGTGCAACTTATCCAAAATGCTGCAAAAGATCCCGATGTCGTCTCTATAAAAATGACGCTTTATCGTTCAGGAACTGATTCACCTATAGTTAAATCTCTTATGAGTGCAAGCGAATCCGGCAAACAGGTAACTGTTATGGTTGAGCTAAAGGCAAGATTTGATGAAGAGAATAACCTCATCTGGGCAAAAGCTCTTGAAAAAGCAGGTGCACATGTTATATATGGCATCAAAGGGTTTAAAGTCCATGCAAAAGCAACGCTTATTACAAGAAAGAAAAATGGCAAACTCAAGCAGTATGCACATATAGGAACCGGAAACTACAATCCGGCAACCTCAAAGATTTATACGGATATGAGCTATCTGACAAGCAAAGATGAGATAACAAGCGACATGACACGCTTTTTTCACTTTCTAACAGGTTTTAGCAAAAAAGGCAAGCTCAACGAACTCTACATGTCACCATCACAGATAAAACCGAAAATTTTATCACTTATTCAAAATGAGGCTAGACGTGGAGAAAACGGGCGTATCATCGCAAAACTAAACTCTCTTGTTGATGATGACGTAATCCGTGCTCTTTATAAAGCAAGTCAGGCAGGCGTTAAAATAGATTTGATTGTACGCGGTATCTGCTGTCTAAAACCGGGTATTGAGGGAGTAAGCGAAAATATTAGAGTTATCTCCATACTTGGAAAATATCTTGAACATGCTAGAGCATTTTACTTTAAAAACGATGAGGCAAAAGTATATATTTCTAGTGCCGATTGGATGCCTAGAAATCTTACAAGACGTATAGAGCTGTTAACTGCAATCAAAGATGATAAGGCTAGAGAAAAAATCTTGCAGATACTGCAGCTTCAATGTGCCGACAACTCTCTTGCTCATGAGCTTCAGAGTGACGGCTCATACACTAAAGTAAAAAGCGACGGAGTCAAAAATATCAACAATCATAAGCATTTAGAAGATTATGTAAATAAAATAACAAAAGCTATTTCAAAAGAGAGTGCAAGTTCTGTTGAGCAGCTTACATCTCGCATATTTACCGAGGAGGAAAAAAATGATATATAGTTTCAAAAACATGAGTCCAAAAATCGGTAACGGAACATGGATTGCGGCATCTGCTGATGTTATCGGAGATGTTACATGCGGAGAGGATTGTTCCATCTGGTTTGGAACAGTTGTCAGAGGTGATGTTCACTATATCAAAATAGGTGACAGAGTAAGCATTCAAGATTTAAGTATGGTACATGTGACGCATCACAAAAAAGATGACAGAAGCGACGGACACCCGACAATTATCGGCAACGATGTAACCATCGGTCACCGCGTTATGCTTCATGGATGCACTATAGAAGATGCTTGTCTTATCGGTATGAGTGCTACCATACTTGACGGTGCGATTATCGGAAAAGAGTCTATCGTAGGAGCAGGTGCGCTTGTAACAAAAAATAAAGTTTTCCCACCACGCTCTCTCATCATGGGAAGCCCTGCGAAGGTCATCAGAGAGCTAAGTGATGAAGAGGTTAAAGAACTTTATGCTTCTGCTTCAAGATATGTAGAATTCAAATCCCACTATCAAGAGTAAAAATAGCTGATGCCTGAGTATTTTATATTTGCAGATATCATAGGCATCATCGCATTCTCTATAAGCGGTTTTTTGATTGCCATTAAAAATGATTTGGACATTTTGGGAATACTAATCGCATCAACCCTTACCGCCCTTGGAGGCGGTATAATAAGAGATGCTATTCTTAACTCTGCCCCTTTTGCTTTTACCTCGCTCTACCCAGCTTCAACACTAATTATTACTATATTTTTAGTTTATATTCTAAAAATTTATAAAAAAGATTCCATCGAGCAAAAATGGCTTTTTGTCATGAGCGATACTATCGGACTTGTCGCTTTTAGCATAACCGGTGCTCTTTTAGCTATAAATGCGGATTATAATTTTTTCGGCGTAGTTATTCTTAGTTTTATCACCGCAGTAGGCGGCGGAGTTACAAGAGATATTATGATAAATCAAGTTCCGACTGTTTTAATCAGCGATTTTTATGGTTCTATTGCGGTTATCGTTGCTCTCATCTTAGGAGTGTTACAATATTTTGGTGCTATAAACGAATTTAGCATAATAGCCACAGCGCTCTTTAGCATAACGCTAAGACTTGTGGCATATCAAAAAAAATGGCACTTGCCGAAACTGAATTAATCCAACTTTCTCTTCACGCCTGTTTTAACATGCGTAACATATAACGTCAAACCTGTAAATGCCAAGCCGCCGACCAAATTTCCCAGCACTGTCGGTATCTCATTCCAAATTATATAATCCATTACGGTAAAATTTCCGCCCATAATCATTGAAAACGGAAATAAAAACATATTTACTATCGAGTGTTCAAAACCCATATAAAAGAAGAGCATAATAGGCATCCACATCGCTATAGCCTTGCCGCTAACTGCAGTAGAAACCATCGCACCTACCACGCCCATAGAAACCATCCAATTGCATAACATTCCGCGAATAAAAATCGTAAACCATCCTGCCACTCCATGCTCTTTATAGCCCAAAGTCCTAGATTCACCTATAGTTGCGATTTTGCTTCCGATTGCCCCGGCATCTGTGGAATATCCATAGGTAAGGACAAAAGAGATCATAAATGCAACAATCAACGCTCCGGCAAAATTACCGATAAACACCAACCCCCAGTTTCTAAGAACTTGAGAGACAGTTACGCCCTTTCTTTTATCCAATAAAGCAAGCGGTACTAAAACAAATACCCCTGTTAAGAGATCAAATTCCATAAGGTACAACATGATAAAACCTACCGGAAATAACATTGCACCGATTAGCTGTGAGCCGGTTTGCAATGCAACCATAATGGCAAATACGGCCGCAAGCCCTAAAATAGCACCCGCCATAAAAGCTCGAATAAGAGTATCTTTAGTCGACATATAAACTTTTGATTCTCCGGAATCAACCATTTTAGTAACAAACTCAGCAGGAGCTAAATAAGACATGTAGTACCTTTTTTATTATTTAACATTTTAACCCTCGTATACCTAATAAAAAAAAGATAAAAATTTGGAGTCTTACGTTCTGTAATCTGCATTTATTTTTACATACTCATGACCTAAATCACAACCGTATGCTTTAAAACTGCCCTCGCCTATGCCTAAATCACACGAAATAGTAAATTTTTGATGCTGCATTATGACCGCACACTTTTTCTCCATTTCAGCATCAAAGAGAATCTCTCCTCTATCATAAACGCAAAGATTGTCAAATGAAATCTTTAACTTCTCTTCATAAGCTTCCACTCCGCTTGCACCTACTGTAGAAGCAATTCTTCCCCAGTTTGGATCTTCACCAAAAAGTGCAGTTTTTACAAGAAGTGAATCAGAGAGTGCTTTTGCGGCAATTTCAGCTTCTCTATCATCTTTTGCTCCTGTTACTTTATATGTCACAAGTTTAGTAGCACCCTCGCCGTCTCTGACCATCTCTAATGCTAAAAAGTGCATCACTTTAAAGAGTGCCTCTTTAAACGCCTCTTTCTCATACGCTCCGCTTCTGCCGTTTGCCAAAACCAAAACCGTATCATTTGTAGATGTATCGCCGTCTACGCTTATAGCATTAAATGTAGTCTTTACAACCTCATCAAGTGTTGCCTGCATCTCTCTTTTTGTAACTTTCGCATCGGTTGTTATAAAGCAGAGCATCGTTGCCATGGCAGGATTTATCATACCCGCACCTTTTGCTATTGCTCCAATGTTAAAACTGCTTCCATTTTCAAGCATAACCTTAAAAGCTATCTCTTTTGCGAAAGTATCAGTTGTCATTATGGCTTTTGATGCACTGCTTGAGTCTCGTTTACTCAAATCAAAAAGTTTCATTCCTTCTATGATTTTAGCTTTTGGAAGACGAACGCCGATAACACCTGTTGAACTCATAATAGGGTTTTTAACATTTAATGTACAATGAGAAAGCACCTCTTTTATATCTTCAATTCCGGCTGAGCCAGTCATCGCATTTGCGTTTTTGGAGTTTATAACTATAAAATTTGTTTTAACATCACCCATCTGGCGAAAATGTCTAATAGGTGCCGCGCACATCTTGTTTGTAGTAAAAACAGAAGCAACTTCACACTCATCTTCGCTATAGATAAACGCCATATCTTTAGCACTCTCTTTTTTAAGACCTGCACTCACGCCATCAGCAAAAAATCCCGCACTTGCGCAAACTCCGCCACTTGAATATATTATATTATACAAATTTAAGCTCCTTAGGTTTATCTCTTCTTCTTAATAATTCTTTTGTCACGCCGATACCTTTTTGCGTCCCTATAACAAGAAGTTTACACTCACTTGTTATCAAAACATCACCCTTTGGCATGGCTGAAAACTTACCGTCTTTTTTTGTAATACCGACAACGGATGTATTAGTTATCTCTCGTATGTGCGTCTCTCTAAGTTTTTTAAGAACTGCCCAGCTATATTTTGGCACTTCTATCTCTTCCATGTCAAGAGGATTGTCACTTTTATATAAGAACTCTTCAAGCAAATTTTCCATATCCGGACGAGCTGCCATCGCACTTACTCTTTGAGCAGTCAGTTTTGTAGGAGAGACGACGGTATCCGCTCCGAGTTTTTTTAGCTTCTCTACATCACTTGCACTCTCGGCAGAAGAGATTACATAATAAGGTCTTGGAAGAGAATGCTCTTTTTCAAAAAGTCTTACAGATGCTATAAGCGCGATATTGTCAGATATTGAGTCAGAAAGCGTTATGAGCCCTTTTGCAGATGAGAGGTGTGCTTTTAGCATAGTTAGTTCAGAGTGCGGCTCTGCTTTCAAATATGAAGCATAGTTATATTGCTTTGCCCATTCATGTATCTCTTCTCTTGGGTCGACAACAACAAAAGGTATATGATTTTTTCTAAGCTCTTTTGTTACCTCAAGAGTGTAATCATTATGATAGCATACGACAAAGTGCTTTTTGAGTCTTGCTATACTATATAACATTCTTCTCTCCTTTAATATTTTGCTAAACTCGCCTCTTCTAACAACATCAACAACAATACCGATTGCAATAGTAAAAACCGTAAACCCTAAAATAATGAGAGTTACCGTAAATATCTGTCCGGCAGCCGAAAATTTTCCCTCTTTTAATGAACCGAATCCAACTGTAGTAAATGTATATCCGGCTTGAAAAATTGCATCCATTATTTTATAATCTTCGATATATATGTAACCCAAAGTTCCTATAAGCATAAGCATTTGAATTAAAATAAGTGGAGTTCTAAAAGGTAAAAATTGGGAATATAACTCGTTATTGAGCGTTATGTGGGGTTTGGGAGATGACTCCCAATGTAGAAAATTTCGAATCCTCTCTAAGAGATTCAAGTTTATTTCCTATTCTTGAGCTTAAGAGTTTTTCTTAAGCGTTCTTAGCTCTCTTGCAGAGATTTTAACTTTTTGAGTAGTACCGTCATCTAAAGTGATACGCACTGTTCTAAGATTTAATAAAAAACGACGTTTTGTTCTGTTTTTAGCATGAGAAACATTGTTTCCGCTCATTGGGCCTTTGCCGCTTATAGCACATTTTCTTGCCATTTTAGCTTCCTTATATTTAGGTTTTAAAGTTGCGAATTATATCAGTCCCAAACAAAACTTCTGCTTAAGGGTAAATATAATTATTTTTGTTTTTTACTTTTATATTTCTTTTATAGTTATGTAGATAGAATAAACAAAATTTAATTGGCATGAATAGTGAATATGATAACAAAAAATGAAATAGATAGCTTCATAGAAAAGATACCACCTGCTCCGAATGTACTAAAAGAGACTTTGAGGTTGTTAAACGTTGGTGATCTCACGAAAGCCGCTAAAGTAGCAGAGGGTGATTTAGCTCTTAAATCTTACCTAAAAAGTATTGTCAACAAGCCTATTTATGGATTTAGAAACGAAGTAAGCGACATATCTCAGATTTTCGGAATTCTTGGTGTCTCTTTATCGCAACAAACAGTGTATAACTATATGGTAAATCTTTTGAGTCCAAAAAAATGGACTCTTTTTAAACTAAACGCAAAGCTGTTTAATGAACTTCAGGCAAATTTATCAAAGAAGTGGGAAGAGATATTAAAACATCTTCACATTGAAGATAAAGATATTTATGCTTCTATCAGCTTGCTGCCTGCAAGTATAATCGTAACAGAAGCTCTCTTCGCCCAAAAAAAAGATAATGTAAATCTGCTTAGAACCTCAAAAGCACTTGATTATAATACAATTCTTCTTCGTCTTTGTGGAGCTTCTCTCTTTGATATTTGTGAGCAAATTGCAAGAAAATGGGAAATGAATCAAGTAACTTTTAAAATTATTCAAGCCGCTTCAGGAGTAAATCCCTCTAATATACAAGAGGTTAATAATCTTGGAAAATGGATGCACCTCCTGCTTTTTTATGAACTTTCAAAGCCGGAATTTATTGAAGCTGGGTTAAATGATTTTGTTGATTTTCAGATTGAATACATCAATGATATATATGATGAGTTTGCATCCCTTATGGAGATTCAATGAGAGCCGTACTTAAAAACTCGATTGCAACTTTTTCGCCGCAAGGCTTTTTAGACGGCAATAATACTAACTCTTTTTTAGGTATTGATGACGTTGAGGCTACTATACAATTAAAAACGGATATGATTTTAGTTTCACTTAAAAAAGTGGTTTTTTTCAATAAAAACGGTTTAGACACTTTTATAAAGCTTTTCTCGCAAATTCGTAAAAAAAACCAAGCCACTGTTGGATTTTGCGATTATGACCTTAAAAAATATCAAGCTATAAAAAAATTCTATCATGATGAAATTAACTTTTCACTCTTTAAAACTTTAGAGATTGCATATCTATTCTCTTCTAGCTTTAAAAATCAAAACAAGAATGTACTTATCTACAGCAGTGACAGATCTCAGAGATCTGCAATTGCTATTGAATTGCATGACAACGGGCACAATCCTATCGTTGCACAAACAAAAGAAGAATTTAATGCAAAAAAAGAGAAAAAAGATACTTTTGACTATGCAGTTGATTCAACTTTTTTAGGGCAGATGGGGCAAAAAATTGCAACAAGAGTAACAGGCAATGCAATCATATATACGATATCTATGTTCTTGGATGTTGAGATAAGCGATAAATTTAATATCGAATATCACAACAATTCACTCAATGTAGGTTTTAGGCTTTTTATTTTTGATGCCTACAAAGTTATCAGTATGAATGTACATGCATTGAACTTCTTCTCAAGACTCTCAAGTTCTGCTGCCGAGTATAACGCTACTATATGTTTTGTTGGAATGAAATTTGACAAAACTCCTATGTCATTTAAAGATACTCTGGAAGATTCAGGAATACTTTTTTATGAACAAATGGATGATATTCTTCAAAATAAAGAGCTACTAAAAGAACTCGGTGCAAGCAGTGCGGCAAATGTAAAAAATAAAAGGCTACTCAATAAAGAGACTGTTATGGAGCTTCCAAACTTCATTAACGCTGCAGCTGTTACTTTAGAGATGATGACAAACTCAAAAGCAGTTAAAGAAGCAGTAAGTGTTCATGGATTAACAATCCTAAACAAAGAGGGCAAAGTTGCCAGCTCTATCGGCTATTACGGTGATATGGACGGTATGGTTATTTTAGTTTTTCCTTTAGCAATCGCAAAAAAAGCTTGTGAACTTCTTATTGGCGAAAGCACTGATGACTTAGAGCTAATTTTAGATTCATTGGCGGAACTCGTAAATATAGTGGGTGGAAAGATAAAAACTCTTCTTAGGGATGAGGGTATTAGCGTAAATATTACACTCCCTAGAACATATCAAGATGTAGATAGCTTACTGGAAGTTATAGAAAACAGAAAAGGTGTTCAGGTAGATTTATCGTTTAACGGTGATAAATTTCAATTTTTCTTAACAAGATGAAAGATACAAAATAGTACAATTTCAAAAATTTATCTCCCTTCTGCAAGTCGAAGGTCTCAACAAAGGAAAAATAGATTGTTAGTAGCTCCTAGCGTTTTATCCGCCGATTTTGGCAATTTACAAAGAGATGTAGAGGCTATTTGTAGTGCCGGATGTGATTTAGTTCATGTGGATGTGATGGACGGTCATTTTGTACCGAATCTGACAATCGGACCCGTGGTAGTTTCCGCAATTGCCGCATGTGCTACAAAACCGCTTGATATCCATCTAATGGTTGAAAACAACACTTTTTTTGTTGATTTATTTGCTCCTCTAAAGCCTGGGTATATCTCTTTTCATATCGAGGAGGAGAAACATCCTCACCGTCTCATCCAAAAAATCCGTTCTCTTGGCATTAAACCGGCAATTGTTTTGAACCCTCACACACCGCCCGAATCAATAGAATATCTGCTGCAAGATTTAGATATGGTTCTTCTTATGAGCGTAAACCCTGGATTTGGCGGACAAAGCTTTATAGAAAGCGTTATACCAAAAGCAAAAAAGCTCAATGAGATGAGAAAAAGATTAAACCCTAAATGCCTTATAGAGGTTGATGGCGGAGTAAGCGATAAAAACATTCATATTTTAAAAGATTGTGGTGTAGATATCGTAGTTGCAGGAAGTTATGTTTTTAACCATGTGAACAAAGAAGAGGCTATCGCTTCTTTAAAAATTTAAATATGCGTGTCAAAATTTGCGGAATAACATCCTATGAAGATGCAATGACAGCGATAAAAGCCGGTGCAGACGCACTCGGTTTTGTATTTTATGAACAATCACCAAGATATATTTCACCGCTTGAAGCAAGAAATATTATAAAAAAACTACCTCCATTTGTTGAAAAAGTTGCCCTATTTGTAAACTCAGATGCCCAAATTATAAACTCCTATTGTCAAGAAGCGGGTGCTACACTCGCTCAAATTCATTTTGAAGCTCCGCAAAAACTTTATGAACAGTTGTTCGTTCCTTACATAAAGGTAATCCGCGCAAAAGAAGCTAAAGATATAGAGCAATATAGCGATGAATACAGACTTGTAGATGCCTATTGCGAATCTTACGGCGGAAGCGGTAAAAGACTAAATTTAGAGTGGTTTGATGGTATTGACTGCTCTAAAATCATCTTAGCAGGCGGACTAGATGCAAGTAATGTGTCATCTCTTAAAAAATACGGCTTTTACGGTGTTGATGTAAGCAGCGGTGTTGAAATCTCACACGGTAAAAAAGATGTTTTTAAAGTTAGAGAATTTATCAAAAATGCAAAACAGCAAGTTCTAATTGATGATAAATAATGATATTTGCCTGGATGCAAAAAGTATTCATAAGTTATCCTCCGGCGGACTTTCTTCAAAAACACTAAAAGAGCAGATTGACGACGATTTGGAGTTTTTGCTTCAACTTTGGCACTCTCAAGGTTTACAGATTACAAAACAGCATGGAAGTTTTTACTTTGCAACGAAATTTATCTCCGTAGAAGATGCTGAGTTTTGTATAGTAGACATTGAAACAAACGGCTCAAAAATAGAAAAACATCAGATAATTGAAATAGCAGCCGTAAAAGTAAAAAATGGCGAAATAGTTGATAGTTACGAATCACTTGTTTATTGTAATGAGATAAATCCGCATATTACCGAGATAACGGGTATAACGGCAGAAGACACCAAAGATGCTCCAAATCTAAAGAGAGTGATGTATGATTTTAAAGTTTTTTTAGGAGATGCTGTTTTTATTGCGCATGATGTAAAATTTGACTATAAGTTTATATCACAAAGTATGCAAAAGGTAGGTTTGGCACCGCTTTTAAACAGAAACTTATGCTCCTTGTCGTTGGCGGAAAGAACAATTGAATCATATAGGTACGCACTCTCTTACTTAAACGAAATATTTAGCCTAAATCCTAGTGCAACTCATCATAGAGCAATGAGCGATGTGCTTACGACTTATGAACTTTTTAAATTATCGCTGACTAATTTAGATGAAACCGTAGAAACTGTAGAAGACTTAATAAAATTTACAAAAGAGGCAAAAAGATTGAAAAGACCGAAATTTGACCCTCTTCTTAAAGAGAGTCAAGAGTAATTTACTCGCTATAAGCTCCGACGCCTACAAGTTTTTTATATCTTGCATCTATTCTCTCTTCATCGGATATTTGACGAAGTTTTGATAGCTCTGCTAAGAAATATTCGGCAATTGCTGCAGCAGCACCGTCTTTATCTCTATGCGCGCCTATTAGCGGTTCTGCGATTACATCATCAATAAGATTTAACTCTTTTAAATCTCCGCTTGTAATCTTCATAGCATTTGTAGCAGCTTCGGCTTTTGCAGGGTCGTTCCATAAAATAGCAGAGCACCCCTCAGGAGAAATAACGCTAAAAACAGAGTAACGCATCATCGCAAATTTGTCTGCAACACCGATAGCAAGTGCTCCACCGCTTCCGCCTTCACCAATTACGACAGAGATGGTTTGAGTATTTAGCTGTGATAGTTCTAAAAGATTTCTTGCGATTGCTTCACTTTGATTTCTCTCCTCAGCACCGATACCCGGATATGCACCCGGAGTATCCACAAGCATAAGAAGAGGTATATTGAATTTTTCTGCAAGTTTTGCAGCACGAAGAGCTTTTCTGTAACCCTCAGGATGAGGCATACCAAAATTTCTTTTTATTTTGTTTTTAGTTCCGCGACCTTTTTGCTCGCCGATAACCATAACTTTCTCATCTCCGATATAACCAATATAACATAAAATAGCAGCATCATCACGAAAATGTCTATCTCCATGAATCTCATACTTGTCTCTCATTATTAAGTTAATGTAGTCAAGGGCATAAGGTCTATCTACATGACGCGCTAATTGAAGCTGTTGAAAAGGAGATAGATTGTTAAATATTTTTGAAACTTCTCTATCTAATTTTTCTTGCAAAGCTTTAACAGTACCTTCGTCATGACGAACGCGTGCAGATATGATATCTTCTTGAATAAACTTGATACTATTTTCAAAATCTAAATATGTTGCCAAATTAAACCCCTATATTTAGATTTTTTTGAATATTAAAACGCCATTTGTTCCGCCAAAACCAAATGAGTTACTCATTACGATATTTAACTCCGCTTTTCTAGCAGAATTTGGAACTATATCTAAATCACAATTCTCATCCGGTGTCTCATAGTTAATTGTTGGAGGAATGATTCCGTCACGCATAGCCATTAAACATACTACAGCTTCTATACCGCCTGCTGCACCTAAGCAATGACCAATCTGTCCTTTAATAGAACTCATCGGGGGACAATTCTCCTTACTGCCAAGCAACTCTTTAACTGCAGCCGTCTCGTTTTTATCATTTATAGGTGTACTTGTTCCATGCGCATTCACATAATCAAGTTTTGGCTCACCTGCCATCTTATATGCGGCTTTCATAGCACGAGCAGGACCGTCTAAACTTGGGGTTGTAATATGGTTGGCATCTCCGCTCTCGCCAAAACCGATGATTTCACCGTAAATATTTGCTCCGCGAGCGATTGCATCTTCATAAGCTTCTAAGACTAAAGCTGCAGCTCCTTCTCCCATAACAAAACCGTCACGGTCTGCATCAAATGGGCGAGAAGCTTTTTTCGGATCTTCATTTCTTGTTGAGAGTGCTTTCATTGCGGCAAAACCGCCAACACCTGCTCCTGTTATAGCACATTCAGCTGATACAACCAACATTTTATCTGCCCCGCCACACATAATAGTTTTAACAGCTTCACTTATTGCATGTGTTCCGGCTGCACATGCTGTTACACTTGATAGGTTTGGACCTTTAGTTCCATGTTCAATAGAAACGAATCCGCCAAGCATATTTACAAGAGCACCCGGAATAAAAAATGGGCTTATTCTTCTTGGACCTTTTGTCTCAATAATTATAGAATTTTTCTCGATTGAAGGAAGTCCGCCGATTCCTGAACCTGCACTAATACCAAATCTCTCCATGTCAACATCTTGTGTAAAGTTGGCATCTGCCATAGCTTCCTGAGCTGCTTTTAATCCAAGATGAATAAACCTGTCTGCTTTTTTAACCTCTTTTGCTTCCATTACAGTCTCAGGATCAAAATTTTTAACTTCACCCGCAATTTTTACACTGTAATTTTCTGGGTCAAAAAGAGTAATCGTATCAATGCCGCATTCACCGTTACAAATAGCCTTAAACGAACTCTCTTTATCATTTCCAACTGCATTTATCATGCCTAAACCGGTAACTACAACTCTTCTCATTAAAATCTCCGTAAAAATATAAAATACTTTTTAAAGATCAGAAAGCCTGACCACTAAAAAATATTTGCTACTGAGGAATCCTCAGTAGAATTTAGATACTTATTTGTTTTCGATATAGTTTACTACATCTTTAACAGTTCTAATTTTTTCAGCTTCATCATCAGGAATTTCGATATCAAATTTCTCTTCAAGAGCCATTACTAATTCAACTACATCAAGGCTATCAGCACCTAAATCCTCAACAAATTTTGCGTCTTCTTTAACTTCCTCAGCATTTACGCCTAATTGTTCAACTACTACTTCTTTAATATCGTCTAAAAGTGCCATTCTAGCTCCTATGTTTTATTGTGTAAAATCTCGTAATTGTAGCATATTTAACTTAAAGAAACTATCAACAAAGAATAAAGCACTGTACCATTCATCCTCACAGAATCGCGTTATTTTGGGATTATTGCAGATTTCAAAGACTATTTTTCTGCCGCTATATACTATGATGTTTAACCGTTTTATTTAAATAGCTGTTAAATTTAAAGAGTTTTTTATTAGAAAAAGTTTAGAATATAAAAAGTAATTATCTTAAAAATTAAAAATCGTCTGTACAGCTCCTTGCTCATCGTCTACGGTTAGAATTTTTAAAAAGAGAATAAAGTGAAAAACTTAAGTATAAAAAATAAATCGCTGACAGCACTTTTTCTTATTTTGTCATTCTGTTTCTGGGTATTTTTTTATCTTTTTTCTAGTTATCATACTATGAAACTAGAAGAATTTAAAAGAATAAATTTTGAAAAAACAAAAAATTCGTATCTTAAAAATATAGAAATCCACTTAAAAAAATATTATTTTAAAATAGCTAATGAGTTTGTAGACGATGCGATACTAAAGGCTGTTTTTTTAAAAGACAGAGATTTGTTATTGGATCTTACAAAGCAAAAATATGAAACGCTTAAAACGGTTGACGACTATGTAAAACAGGTTCATTTTCATCAAAGTAACGGAGTTACTCTTCTAAGACTTCATCAAACCGATAAATTTGGCGACAATATAGCTCTTATAAGAGATATGCCGAGAACTATTCATAAGGAGCAAAAAGAGCTTTTTGGATTTGAGCTTGGCATACATGGTCTCTCCTACCGAGTGCTCATCCCTCTTTTTTATCAAAACAACTATATAGGAGCTTTAGAGTTTGGAGTATCGCCTCAAAAAATTCTTGATATAGTCTCATATATCCTTGATATAGACGGCATGCTCTTCTTAGAGGGAGAGTCAATTGAAAAAAAATCAAATATAGTTCAATATGAGAGTGCGAAGAACAAACAGTTGCTAGATTTAATGCCAAAAGAGAAAAAATATGACGAGATACAAAATCAGGATATCTATAAAGGCAATAACCTCTATGCTCTGTACTCTTTTGATATCATTGGATATGATAAGAAAAATATAGGAAAATTTGTATTTTTTAGTGATTTAAGCAAAGATTATCAAAGTTATCTCTCTTATTCTAAAAAGATGTTTTTCTATTTTATTCTCTCTCTAATCATAACCATAATTATTATCAACTATACATTTAATATTTTTATAAAAACTCTTGAAAATGCCTACAATAAAATCAAAAGATACGCAGATCTGATAAATAAAAATGTAATTATATCAAGTACAGATTTAGATGGAAAAATTACCTTTGTAAGTGACGCTCTTATTGAAACATGCGGTTACTCAAAAGATGAACTGTTGGGACAAAATCACAGCATTATGAAACATCCGGACACAAAAAAAGAGATACATGACAACCTTTGGAAGACCATAACGGAAGATAAAATTTACAACGGAGAGATTAAAAATCGCAAAAAAGACGGTGGATGCTTTTGGGTGAAAGTAAGCGTATCGACTGACTACAATGAAGAAGGCGAAAAAATCGGTTATACAGCCATCAAAGAGAATATTACAGATAAAAAAATCATAGAAGAGATATCTATAAGGGATGGGCTCACTAATATTTACAATAGAAGACACTTTAACGAAATTTTTCCAAAATTGATAAACAGCGCAAGAAGAAAGGGCGAACTTGTCAGTTTTTTACTGATGGATATAGACCATTTTAAACAATACAACGATAATTATGGTCACCAAATGGGAGACAATGTACTTATAAGCTTTGCCCGATGCCTAAAAAATAGCATCAAAAGAGCAGATGATTATGCTTTCAGACTCGGAGGAGAAGAGTTTGGAATTATTTTCAAATGTGAAACTAAAGAAAAAGCTATAGAATTTGCAGACAGACTCAGAAAAAATATAGAAGATTTGCAAATCATACATGACTTCAACGGTGCAAGTAAATTTATAACAGCATCTATCGGTCTGGTTTGTAAAAATGCAAATGATATAAACGACATGGATGAGATTTACAAAGAGGCGGACGACCTTCTCTACAAAGCTAAAGAAGAAGGAAGAAACAGAGTAGTCCACAACTTGTAAAAACTTAATGTTTGTATCTTTATCTTTTATAGAAAATTCTAGCAACACCTAATGTAAAAAGCACCAAAGCTATATCTTTTAACTCTTTGTCATACAAAAGCGTAAAAATTCCGCCCAACATCAGTGCAAAAGTAACACTCATCGATTTTACATGCTCTTTAAGACCTCTCTTAATCCATTCAAGCTGATCACTTAAAATCTCAACTTTTAACTCATCGTTACCTATTTTTTTAAGAGCAGATTTAAGATCTTTTACAATAAAAGGTATCGCTTTTACCTCATCTACAATAGTTTCAAAAATACTCTCTTTTGCCCCTAACGCTTTTGGGATATTTTTTTGCAAAATTGGCAAAATATCCTTGATACCGTTAAAATTTTCTATGTATGTTGTTCCTAAACCCTCGATAATGGCACTTACTCGCAGTATATATATGGCATCGCTCGGAAGTTTGAAAGGGAGATTTCTAGTAGATTCCAACACATCAAAAGCTAGTTGCTGCATCGATTCACTGCTGAGATTTTCATTTGCAAAAATTTCAAACATCTTTCTGGTAAACTCTGCCAACTCTGCCGTAGGAGCTTCATATGCAACAGTTCCCAACTTTTTAGATGCACTGATGTAACGCTCATAATCCTGCTCGTTTGCCGCTTTTATAAGCTCAATAATAGCCACTCTTGAGTAATTTGGTACGCTCTTTAGCATTCCAAAGTCAAGAAGTATCAACTCTCCTTTATTACTTACAAGAAGGTTTCCCGGATGTGGATCTGCATGAAAATAGCCGTTGATAAGCATCTGCGTTGTATAAAAATCGACAAGCTTTGCTATGATGATTCTGAAATCGATATTGTGTTTTAAAATATTTTTCTTATCATCAAACCTAAATCCATCTTCATAACTCATAACAAGAGCGTCATCACTGCAATATAATGCATAAGGAGTAGGAAAACGCACACCGCTGTCTTTATAGACTGATGCGAATTTTACTAAGTTTGAAAGTTCATGTGTTAGGCTAACCTCTTGAAGTATCATCTTTGAAAACTCGCCAATAACAGCTTCAATGGAATTTTTTGTGTAGTGAGAAAAGAATGGTTTAAAGAGTGCATTAAACATTGAGATGATTTTTATATCGGCTCTTACTTTTTTCTCAATTCCAAGTCGTCTGAGTTTCACGGCAACTTTTGTATTTTCATCAAGCCATGCTTCATGTACTTGACCAATTGAAGCAGAAGCGATGGGTTTTTCTACAAACTTGAAAAAGGGCTTATCTTTAAATGCACGCTCATAAACCACATGCATCTCACTGTCACTCATGGGATACAGCTCGTCATGAAGGGTTTTTAACGCTTCAAGATACTCCGGTGTAAAAAAATCGCTTCTTGTAGCTAACACTTGTGCAAGTTTTACAAAACTAGCTCCCAAATCGTTGATAACCACAAGAAGTTTATTTGGAGTGAGTGGCTTTAAAAAAAGAAACTTCTCTCTTTTTTTTATAAGCAGATAGAGCGTTAAAAGCAGCGTAAATACACGCCAGACACGGAGAGGCGAGTATTGGTTCATCCCTTAGTTCTTATCAAGTTTAAATTTTTCTAAATCAGCTTTTGTAGCAAGCCCTAGCTCATCAATAGCTTCTTTGAGCGCGTCTTTTATCTGTTTTTTAAACTCCTCTTCACCCTCTTTGCCCTTATCCTGAAGCTCTTTGATAAACTTCTCGCCATCTTCACGGCTTAGTTTTCCCTTCTCTTCAAGCTTCTTTACCTCAGCTTCAACTTTCTCTTTTAAAACCAGCATACCGCCTAAACCTGCATAGAGTAAATCTTTCATCTTGCATCCTTTTTATTATTTTATATTTTACACGCTAAACGAACTAGTCCGTTTAGCTACGCTTGCGCCGCTGTGGCGACTTAAAGATTGCTTTTCCAAAGCAAGAAATACAATTATACACCCTTAAGATAACAGTTTGTAAATTTAATTTTTAAACAACATAACGGCTCTTTTTGATGCCTCTTTATGTTCAACCATCGGCTTTGGATAATTTTTCAACTCGTTTTTTAAAAGGTACATCTCATCATGTAGATATTTTGGTTCTACATGTAAAAGTTCAGGAAGCCATTTTTTGATATAACGTGCCTCTTTATCAAATTTTTTACTCTGCAAATATGGATTGAAAACTCTAAAGTATGGCTGAGGATCTACTCCCGTTCCTGCACTCCACTGCCATGAGAGAACATTGCTCGCTTTATCATAATCAAGCAGATGCGATGCAAAAAAACGCTCTCCCCACTGCCACGGAAGAAGCAAATCTTTTGTAAAAAAAGATGCCGCTACCATGCGGACTCGATTATGCATCTCTCCCGTTTGTAAAAGTTCTCTAACACCTGCATCAACTATCGGCACTCCGGTTGTCGCACTGCAAAAACGCTCATATTTCTCATTATCTTCTATACCGTTAAAGCCGTATTTGTAGTTTTTTGTCTCTAAGGTAGGAATATGAAAAAGCAGATAAGCATAAAAATCTCTAAATATAAGCTGTCTAATAAACGCCTCTGCAACACTTTGGCATGCTAACATATCTCGCAAAACCGCTCTTGTAGAGATAGTTCCAAAACGCAAATCTAGACTCAGATGTGAGCCTACGTCTTCATCTAAAAAATCTCTCATCTCTTTATAGTTATTTATATTTTTTTTGAAATTTTCTAGCTTTACATGTGGATTTACAATATCTAACTCTTGTGCAACAAATCCGATGCTTTGCATATCCAAGGCAAGTTTGGTTATCTCTGAACCTATCTTTGTAATCCCCTCATAATCTTCATTCACCAAAACATTATGAGCAATTTCTACCTTATCAATATTTTTTTTATCTAAAATAGCTCTTGCTTTTTTATAAAACGGTGTAAAGACAAGATAGGGCGTGCCATCATCTTTCAAAACCTCATTCGGCTTAAAGATATAAGTGTCATTAAGATATCTAAAATGCAGTTTATGAGATAAATGCAGATCTCTCTCTTTGGCATAACTGTCATAATCTCCGCATGCCACAACTTCATCACAACCTTTGAGATAGTCAAAAACAGCCTCAGGCTTAGAGTAAAATATCTTTAAATCAAGTCCTATTTTTTGTAAATCACTCTTTAGTTTTGTAACATGACAGAAGATAAAACTGACTCTTTTATCATTTTTTGGAAGCTCTTTTAAGATATTTTCATCAAAAATAAAGATGGGCAAAACCTCTCCGCCAAGAGATAGAAGCGGATTGTCCTCTACTCTCAAATCCCGCCTAAACCAGAGAATGCGCTTCATTTTGAACTAAGCAAACTTGAGCGAAGTGCCAGCTCTTTTGGATATGGTTCTAAAAATGTTTGCCCTAAAAGATAGGCGGTTTTATGTTTTTTTGCATAGAGTTTGATGGTTGAAAGTGGGACGATAATGGGAACTATCTTTTTTGCATACTCATCAATCTGTTCATGCAACACCTCTTTTTCTTCAGAGCTCAGCTCATTTTTGAAAAAACCGCTCATGTGTTCTAGTACATTTCTGTTTCTTTTGATGGAGCTTTTTTGGGCAATCGCTACTTTGAAGTTATACTCATAATTTGCAAATAGCTCATTTAGCGGTAAATTTTCATGATTTCCTACGATATTTCCAAGCACTCTGTAGATTTTTTCATCTTTTGCTTGAAGCAGAAATTTATTTTTTGTATGAAAATCAACAACTGCCCTCATGTCAGGTTTGCTCTCTTTTAGCTTCTCTATGGAGTCATAAGCAAAGAGCTGCATAATGAAATTTTCTCTAAGCCAATCATCTTGAAGCCGACCTTCCTCTTCCATCGGCAGAAGCGGGAACTTCTCTTTGCAGATTGCTACAAACATGCCATCGGCTTTTGAGTCGGCAAAACCGTTCTCTAAATAAGCTTTGGCACTTCCCATACCGCAACTAGGGGATTTGGACTTGAAAATAATGCCGCTTAGATTTGTACCTGCGATTTTGTGAAGCTCTTGATAAGATTTATCTTGAAGCTCTTTTGTCAGATTTGTACCGTTTTTGTTGGAGATGATATTGTAACCATCCTCCATATTTACCAAGCGAATGGAGGGACGAGGCGTGCCAAAAGCTATGGCTTCCGGACAAAATGGGACAAAAGAGGCATAACGACCTAGCTCATCGGTTACAAACCTGTCATGTTTATGTCCTCCGTCAAACCGAACTTTCTCGCCTAAAAGACAAGCAGAAACTGCTATATTCACATTTTACCCCTTGAATGATGCGCTATTTTTTATATCTAAATATGGGCTTACGCCATATTCATGCCACCGTTTACCTTAAGAGTTGTACCCGTTATGTAGCTTGAGTGGTCAGAGAGTAAAAACGCCGTCGCCTCTGCCACTTCGGCAGGATTTCCGAAACGCCCCATCGGGATTTTAGAAGTAAAACTGTTTTTTACATCATCGCTTAAAACATCCGTCATCTCCGTTGCGATAAAACCAGGAGTTATCGTGTTGTAACGGATGCCGCTAGAAGCCGATTCAAGTGCAAAACTCTTTGTCATGGCAATCACGCCGCCCTTGCTTGCAGAGTAGTTTGTCTGACCTGCATTGCCAGTTTCACCTACGATAGAAGCGATATTTACGACTGAACCGAACTTCTTCTTTCGCATCACTTTCATCGCTTCTCTGCATCCCACAAAACATGAGAGAAGATTTGCGTTGATTACCGACATAAAATCTTCACTCTTCATTCTAAGGGCAAGTTTGTCGTTTGTGATTCCTGCATTGTTCACAAGGTAAGAGAGTTCTCCATCGCAATCAACGATAGTTTTTATCGCATCGACAAATGCATCTTCACTGCTTACGTCAAAGCCGATAACCGCTGCACTTCCACCAGCCGCCTCGATAGCATCTTTTATGGCATCTGCTTCTGCCGCACCGCTTCTGTAGTTAATCCATACTTTTAAACCGTACGACGCCAAAACTTTTGCTATCTCCGCGCCTATGCCTCTGCTTGAGCCTGTTACTAAAACATTTTTTCCTGAAAATTTCATTACTGTATATTCCTTTATCTTTTAAATTAAACTATGATCCATCTCTGAGGGAATCTCTAATCCCATAAGTTTTAAAACAGTCGGAGCGATGTTGTTAAGAGCACCGTTTTGAACCTTTGTAACTCCCTCTGCGACAACAAAACACCACACTTTTCCGACCGTATGATTTGTCAAAACATGTCCCTCATCATCTCTCATCTCTTCGCAATTTCCGTGATCTGAAGTGATAACTACCGCATAATCCATCTCTTTTGCTTTTTGTAAAATCTTTCCAAGCTCTGTATCTACGGAGTTTACCGCAATTTTTGCCGCTTCAAAATCGCCTGTATGCCCGACCATGTCACCGTTTGCAAAATTTACTACAACAAAATCATACGCATCATCCATAGCCTTTAAAACAACATCGCCAACTTCGGGAGCACTCATTTGGGGCTTTTCATCGTAAGTTTTTACATTTGGGGATGGGATGAGAACTCTTGTCTCATTCTCATAAGGCTCATCTATTCCGCCGTTAAAGAAGAATGTTACATGAGCATATTTCTCCGTCTCTGCGGTATGAAGCTGTCTTAATCCTGCTTTTGAGATTACCTCTGAGAGAGTGTTTATCGGCGAATCTTTTTTAAAGAGTACGGGAAAAGAGAAACTCTTGTCATACTCCGTAATCGTTGCAAGATTTATATTAACAAATGTTCTCTCAAAACTACTAAAATTTTTATCTGCGATGGCAGTAACTAGTTCCCTCATTCTGTCGCTTCTAAAGTTTATGGTAAGTACGCCATCCCCATCTTTCATACCCTCATAACCGCTAAATGCACACGGTTGGATAAACTCATCCGTCTCATTTTTTGCATATGATGCGTCTATGTACTCCGATGGCTTCATGGAGCTTTTTGGCACTGCTTTTACAATTGCCTCATACCCTTTTTTCACTCTATCCCAGCGGTTGTCTCGATCCATAGAGTAAAAACGACCCGAGATGGTAGCTATTTTTATATTTTCATTCACATGTAAACTAACTTGTTCTAAATATTTTTTTGCAGAAGTCGGAGATACATCCCTGCCATCAGTTATGAGATGCAAGAAAACCTCTTTACCCTCACGTGAGGCAATATCGGCAATGCCCATAAAATGATCTATGTGTGAATGTACGCCGCCGTCACTCATAAGCCCTATAAGATGGAGTCTATTTGACTTCTCAAGAAGAGTTCTAAATGTATCATTATCTTTAAATCTGTTTTCACTCAAAGCCAAAGATATTTTTACCAAATCTTGATATAAAACACGCCCACTTCCTATGCTCATGTGCCCTACTTCAGAGTTGCCCATTTGACCCTCGGGAAGCCCTACACTCAAGCCATAAGTATCTATCAAAGAGTGCGGAGTGTTAGCAAAGAGCTTCTCATAAGTCGGTTTTGTTGCACTGTAAAAAGCGTTAAACTCTGTTTTTGAACTGTATCCGATACCGTCCGTTATGACTAAGAGAACTTTTTTACTCAATTTCTTTCCTTCTAACAATAGTTTTATGCAATTATACTATAATGTCGTTTTTATTTAATAAGGACTATCAACTTTGCTCTATTGGCTCTCAGAATTACTAGACATAAATCTTCTTGGATACATCACTGTAAGGGCTGGAATCTCATTTTTTCTCGCCCTCTCTTTTACCCTTTTTTTAATGCCCAGGTTTATCAGATGGGCACAGGCGACATCAAGCGTTCAGCCCATAAACGAATGGGCTCCTGAGCGACATCAAGGTAAAGCAAAAACTCCTACAATGGGCGGCATTGTCTTTATTAGCGGAACTATTTTGGCTTCGCTTATAAGCATACGATACTCAAATATTTATGCGGTAGGTGCCGTCGCGACGCTTATACTCTTTGCTTTTATCGGATTTCAAGATGATTATGCCAAAATCAAAAAAAATCAAAATCTTGCAGGACTCAAAGCAAGAACAAAGCTGCTTCTGCAAACTCTTTTTGCATCTGCAATCTCAATTTTTTTATATCAAGCAAGTGATTTCAACACAAATCTCTATATTCCGTTTTTAAAAAATCCACTCTTTGATATGGGCGTTTTTGCTATATTTTTTTGGGTTGTAGTCATTATAGCAACTTCAAATGCCGTAAACTTGACCGACGGGCTTGACGGGCTTGCAACAGTTCCATCAATTGCGGCACTTGCTTCTTTTAGCATCATCATATATATTACGGGAAATGTCACCATGAGCTCTTACCTGCTTATGCCGCATATAAACATCGGGGAAGTGGCAATCGTTTCTAGTGCTTTAATCGGCGCATTAACCGGTTTTTTATGGTACAACTGCCACCCTGCGGAAGTTTTTATGGGAGACAGCGGCTCGCTTACTATCGGCGCATTTTTGGGCTATCTTGCTATTATCTCCAAAAGTGAAATTCTTCTTCTTTTGATAGGTTCTATTTTTGTCATAGAGACACTCTCGGTTATACTTCAAGTGGGAAGCTACAAGCTTAGAAAGAAGAGAGTCTTTTTGATGGCACCTATTCATCACCACTTTGAGATGAAAAATTGGGCGGAAAATAAGATAATTGTAAGATTTTGGATTATTGCGACTCTCTCAAATATTATCGCTCTTATTTCGCTAAAGATTCGTTAATGCAAAGAGTATCTCTATTTGGACACGGCAAAACCACAAAAGCTCTTACAAAGCTCTATCCTGATGCAATATTTTATGATGACAAATGCACACAAACTTTCATTGACGATGATGGTTTTGAAGTAAGACCCTCATCACAGTTCAATCCTGAAGAATCGGATATTGAGATTCCATCACCGGGAATTCCTCCATGCAACGAGCTAATTAAAAAAGCAAAAAATGTTATCAGCGAGTATGACTGTTTTGCGAACAATGCTCCTTTGAGTGTTTGGATAAGCGGAACTAACGGCAAGACGACCACAACTCAAATGACGCAATACCTCCTAAAAGACAAAGGCTCACAAGAGGGCGGAAACATCGGGACACCGCTAGCAGAGCTAGACATTAACGCTGCCATGTGGATACTTGAGACAAGCTCTTTTACCATCCACTACACAAATAAAGCAGCACCGAACATCTACATTTTGCTTCCCATTACACCTGATCATCTAAGCTGGCACTCCAACATGGATGAGTATATAAAAGCAAAACTAAAACCTGTTGCTAAAATGCGTGAGGGAGAAGTTGCAATCATTCCCGAAGCGTACAAAGATGTTGTAACGGCGGCTCATCTTATTACCTACAAAGATGAAAACGATTTGGCTTTGCGCTTTGGCATAGATACAAACAGAGTAAATTTTAAAGGTGCTTTCTTGATGGACGCACTTTTGGCAATGTCGGTAGATAAGATACTTTTTGACAGAGTCGATTATGAGAAAATAAACTCTTTTGTTATAGATCCTCACAGGCAAGAGGAGTTAAGAGATAGCAAAAATCGTTTATGGGTAAACGACACAAAAGCGACAAACCTTGATGCTACCATCGTTGCACTCAAACGCTATAAAGATTCACATGTACATCTTATTTTAGGCGGAGACGACAAAGGAGTAGATTTAAACGAACTCTTTGTATTTTTACAAAATTGTGATGTTAAGATATACAATATAGGCTCAAACAAAGAAAAACTCTCAAATTTGGCACAAGAATACGGCATTGAATTTGAACTTTGTAAAAATCTTTCCGATGCCATAGTAAGAATAGATAAAAATCTAAAAAATGATGAAGTAGCACTTCTCTCTCCTGCTGCCGCAAGCCTTGATGAGTTTAAGTCATACGCTCATAGAGGCGATCAGTTTAAAGATGCGGTTAAAGAGTTAAAGTGACTAAAATAGCAGTTTTAGCATCCTACAACGGAAGCGGATTTAAAGCGCTTTATGAGGCATCTCAAAGAAAAGAGCTAAATCTTGAGATAGTTCTGCTTATATCAAATAACTCCAATGCAACAGCTTTGCAAAGTGCTTGCGAACTCGGAATAGAAACTGCCTTGGTAAATGCAAAAACAGACGAAAATCCTGACAAAAAAATCGAGCAACTCCTGCATGCATGTGGGTGTAAATATGTTTTTTTATCGGGCTACATGAAGAAGCTCTCTTCAAATATAACCGACAATTTCAAAATCATAAACTCTCATCCTTCTCTTCTTCCAAAATATGGCGGAGAGGGGATGTACGGTCGCTTTGTTCATGAAGCCGTTATAAAAAATCAAGAAAAAGAGAGCGGCGTTACCATACATGAAGTAGATGAAAATTATGACGAAGGCAAAGTTATTTTGCAAAAAAAACTTATCTTGAGCGAAGATGAAAGTATAGAGTCGTTAGAGACAAAAATAAAAAAGCTTGAACAGAATGCGATAGTAGAAGCATTTAAAAATATTGAAAAAAGATGTTTGTAAGCTAACTTTCAGTCCCTGCAAGATATAATTGCGCTCTTAAAAGATGGCCAATTAGCTCAGTCGGTAGAGCAGTAGACTGAAAATCTGCGTGTCCTTGGTTCGATTCCGAGATTGGCCACCACTCTTTTAAAACCACAACTTTTTTTATAATGGCCAATTAGCTCAGTCGGTAGAGCAGTAGACTGAAAATCTGCGTGTCCTTGGTTCGATTCCGAGATTGGCCACCATTTTCCCAAACCTATTTTTAATCAATTTTTAGCATGATTTTAACCATCAAAAAATCTACTGTGTAGTTTTTGTGTAGTTATGTGTTAACGAACAAATCCCAAACCATGTATAAAATCTTTTTGTGGCATGTACTGTGCATATACATTTAGCGTCATTGAACTATCTTTATGTCCTAATGTTTTACTTACCCACAAAATATTCTCACCTTTTGAAATCATTAAACTAGCAAAAGTATGCCTCATCTGATACATATTTCTATACTCAATATTTTGCTCTTTTAAAATATTTTTCCAAAAATGAGAAGATATATTATCTGTCTTTCTATATGGCTCTCCCATATAAGTTTCAAACAAATAAGTACTACCATCTAAAGCATTTGATTTATGCTTTATCAAATAAGGTTCTAGCACATTTAATAAATCAATATCTCTAATGCTTGATTTTGTTTTAGGCAATGTTTCTCTACCTTGCCTAATACTTCGTCTAACAAAAATAATTTTTTTGTCAAAATCAATATCAGACCATTTCAAACCTATTATCTCACCGGTTCTCATACCTGTAAAAAAACCTATTGCAAAAAAAGCTCTTATACTCTCAGGAGCGTTATCCAAAATAGAATATATTTCATCAAATGAAAATGGCTGTTTTTTGATAACATCATCACCAGTCGGAACAGCTACCAATCTTAATGGATTCTTTTGAATTAGCTCATCTTTATAAGCGTCTTCAAGTATGGTCATTAAAACAGTTCTTATAAATTTTACTGTTCTATATGCTCTTGTTTGAGATAAATCACTTTGCCATTTTAGTAATTGAGACCTTTTAATATTATCTAGATGCATTTTTCCAAGAACTGGAGATATATGCAGATAATAACTTTCAACATAGCTAATATGTGTCAGCTCTCTTCTTTTACTTTTATGTAAAGAAAAACTAATTTTTGCAAACTCATCTAATGTGTATTTATTCTCTTTTTCAAAGAACTCACCCATCACTAACCGTTTTTGAATTTCAGGAATTATCTGCTTTTTAAGAATAATTCTATTCTTTGCATTATCTTCCATTTTCATAGACTTACGAACCATCTGCCCGTTATGTGAAAAGTGTAGATATAATTTATTACTTCTTGATATTATTTTCATTTTTATCCTTTAAGATATAAAAACCAAATAATACGGACTCAAGAAATAGTATTATAGGCTCTTGTTAGTTAAAAAATTTATATTTTTGACAATGAGAATAAAACATCATCAATAATTAACTTGGTATTTTGGCAACTTACCTTATTTGATGAAGAAGTTAACACCCATTCATCTATTTTTTGTTTATCAAAAATTAAACGACTTCCTTTTTTGTAATAATGTTCACTCTCAATAAATTCAACATCAATCATTTTATATATCTTATCTTTTCCAAATGTCAAATAAACACTCAACTCTTTAACACTCATCCATCTTTTTGAACTGCTATTCATTCCATCATTGAGCTTATTTAATAACTCATATATCTGTGGTAATAGTTTTAAACTTTCAAATTCTACATTCATGCTACACATCCTAATGCACCATCATTTGTTTGCAAGTGATTTTTAAAATTACTTCCCATAAGATGCACATTAAAACTATCATTACGCATATACACAATATCGCCAAACTCATCTATAATCTCTATAACTTTGTTTGTATCAACTGTCACATAGATTTTAAAATGCTCTTCGTTTATGAGTTTTGTGAGGGCAAACATTGAATATCTTTTATGAAGCAATCTATACAGATTTAGCGGTGCAAGTGTTTTTGAAGAGTTAAATCTCACTACCCTATTTTTAGAGTACCAAGCGTTTAGATATTTATCTTCTTGGCTTAACTTGTCTTTTTTAGAAAGTGGCAGAGTTTTATTAATATACTTCATAATATAAGCGGTAGAATTATTTATATCATCTTGAATATCATTGCCTCTGTCATCAAACAATCTTTTAAAAGCTTTTTTTACTCTTTGCACTTTATCAACTGGAACAAACATTAATATATGTGTGTGCGGTGTTCCGTCTTTGTGCGGTTCATTTACACGAAAATATATTCTTTGTTCTTTGGAGAGTTCTTTTAATACTCTATCTTGGCGGAGTTTCGCAAACATTTTTGTTAAAGCTTTTACAGCCTCTTTTGGAGCAGTACGGTTATACTTCGGATTAGGTATCAATTTACCTTTTTTGGTTGTTTTGCACTTATGATATTCACTTGGGAGCGTTAAAGTCATAAAAAGTGGTTTTAGCTCTCTTTGTTCTGCCATCTGTTGCAAAGTGTTGATTCTGTTTTGGATTTCGGAATAGTAGCGATGCGGTGCGTGGTTTGCTGAAATTATTAAATCAGAGAGTGGGATACTTTTTTGATTGATGCGGTCGTATAAAAAACTAAAGTCCAAAAAGCTCTTTTGATATTTGAGTTTTTGTTCAACTGCTTCTAAATCGCTCTTTGATAAGCCATAATGAAGTTTATCGCCACTCTCGGAAGTAGACTTGTCCACAACTTCTTTATAATTAGTCAAGGTGCCTACGGCACAGCTCACCGTATCTCTCTCACTCAGGCGTGACGAGCCGACACTATGAGCTTTACCTATGGCACTATTTTTCTTATATCTATTTTTGGTACAATTCATTTGTACTTCCTTTTTAGTGAACTGGATTTACAGTCAGGGAAGCCTCCGCCAAGATGTGCTTCTCTGATGCTTATTGTTTAAATAACTACTTTGCTTTGCCTATTTTTATCTGAGCAAAATTTTCACCATATACATTGCATATCACTTTTACAGTATCACCTACTTTTTTATCAGCATATTGTTTTTCTAAAGCTCTATCTACTGGAATATCATAATACTCCATTGCAATGGAACCGTTAGACAACTGTTTTTTCTGTTGTATCTGCACAACAAAATCCCCTTGATATACTTCACCTGAAGTTTTATCCTTGTATTCTGGTTTAGGATAACCATTAAGATATATTCCTGAAATTTCGACATTCATAATTAACTCCTCAGTTAAACAATGATTTCATCTTATCTGTCAATGATAAGTTTTTAAGATATGTGCTTTGATATCGTAATTTACGACTCAATATATCTACCTCTTTTTTAGATACAACCAATTCATTTTTAAGGTCTTTGAACTCAGATTTTCTAATCAACATATCACAATTATAATCTATATCAACAAATGATTTTAAACTTTGAATCTCCGCTTCTTTTTCAAGAAAACTATTGTTGTAGTTATCAACAGTTGATTTTAAAAGTTCTATTTCACTATTGAATGATGAGATTTTTTGTGCGTATGAAGAGTTGAAGATTTTACTTAAACGAAGTGACAATACGACAGAAGTTCTAGCGACACCAGTTCTTTCTGCTATCTCAGTGTATGAGAGATTATTTTCTTTTAAAGAGTCTATCTCTTGGATGAGTTCTAAGTTCATGAGTAATCTTTCAAATAAATTCCATACAACCAACGATTTGATTGCATGTATTGAAATATTACCTATATTATAATCATTTTGTCAAGAGATATGCCGATATATTATTGGCTAATTAATATTAAATACTAATATTTTGAGTGTTTTTGACTTCTTCTAGCAATGAAATTGCTTTTTGTATCTTTTCTTGATTTTCTTTAAGTTGTGAATTTTCTAACAATATTTTTAAAGTTTTTTGAGTTTGTAATGGCACTTCATCAGGCTTTGCAGACCAACGATTGACAGTTCCCTCACTTACTCCTATTTCTTCGGCAAGTGCTTTTTGAGTAATATCTAATTCATTACAAACATACTTAACTATATTTTTCATATCTTCCCTTTTTTTATTAATAAGCCATTGTTGAATTTGTATATAAGATATTTCTTTTTTACCTAAAAGATTTTTTGGATTATTGAAAGTTTCTAATAAAAATGGTAAAAAATCTTCATAATATTTTTTGGCTATTTTGTCATTTGAAGCAGTAGCAAGAATAGCAATGGAGAGTTGTTTTGAACCTGAAGCTCCATTATCTAAGCTAAATCCATAAACTGAAAAATTCGCTAAATCTAGTCTATATGGCAGATACTCGCCATTGTATAGTATCTCAATAGCTTCTGGATTTATTGTGTCAGTAACAACCTTAAAGACACCGTCTATTTTAATTCGTTTAAAAAGTTCTTTGGCGGGTTTTGTATCTGAAAATCTTAGAATTATATCTTTTAAGACTCTTTGGCAAAACTCATTAAAAGATTCATTATCTTCTCGTTCTAGATAATCACTTTCTTTAAATAATTTACTTTGCTCTATTTGATTCCAAAATTTAAGGATTACTCCTGATTTATCGGCAATATTCATAATTTTCCCAATGTTTTGATAGGTAATTATATCACTTTCTATAAAATTTCACTCATATTTAGAGAGTTAATAACGATTAAACTGTCTCTTTTTAATCTCTTCATTAGATTCATACAACATTATTCTGATGCACATTGCATATCTTGGGTCTATTAAACTATATTCTTGTGTTTTTGAGTTTTTACGTAATAATGGACTTGAACTATTAGATAGTTGAGTTAATATATCTTTTATTCCCATCTTTGTTGCAGGAACTGATTTTTTAAATTTTACTTTTATCTCGTTTTCTATTTTTGTAGCATCAAATTGATGCATAGACATCCAGCCTATTATGTAAACAACTTGATTTTTTCTAGATACTTTTGTTTTACGATCATTTAAATTAGTTTCTACAACTTTATATGATTGTCTTAGACCTTGTAATAACCATTCAAGTTTAGCTTTTTCTATCAAAGGAATTTCAAATTTATTATTATCTTCAATTTCTTGCGCTAGTAATTCACAAAATTCATGTACTTTTTGTGCTATTCCCATAGTAATATCAAAAGTTTCTTCAAAAATTAATCTTATATGTGTTTCTGATATTTTATATTTTAATAAATCATTAAACCCATTCTGAACAATAGTTTGTACTTGTTCTTTTAAGAGACCTTGAACTCTTGGTAATTCTATTAATCTGTTAGAGACTGATTCCATATTTTTTGTTTTACTAAAATATTCAAAAATATCTAAAGGTAATCCAACAATCAAAAACTTAACATTATACTTTGCATATCTACTGTCATCTAGCAAAAGAATAATATCAGTCAATTCTGACATTAAATCCTCAGTATCAAATATAGATTCTAAATTGTCAATCACAATTACATGTTTTTCATTTGGATAAACATTTTCAATAAACTTAAATGCAGCCAATAATGGTTCATCTTGTTTTATTGAATAATGACCATTATGCACAACTTCAGCTTCCGCTAACAAGGCAGAAATTTTTGCTTTTTTTTCTTCTGAATATCCTGTTTTAATAGTTGTACCAGATTCAATTAAAGCATTACATATTTCTTCAGTTACAGAACCTAGTCTTGATATATTGCCTGCATTAGCAATGGCATAACTAATATCATTGTTGGCTAAAACATGTTTAAAAAGCCATGATTTACCATTACCACTTTCACCAAATAATAACGCGTGCATGCTACCATTTATAGCTCGTAAAAGTTTTTTTTCTAAACTTGGTCTTGAAACGTACATCTTACTGTTTACTTCTGAGCTTCTTGGAGTAAATACTTCTTCAATGGTCATCAATCAAACCTTACATAAAAATTAATTTATTGTAATATAAAAGAACTTAAATATATTTATTCATTGACAGCATATTATGTTTTTTGTATGCTATCATAGATTTTAGTAGTTTATGGGTTGGCATTTTAAAAATCTACCTAATTCATAAATGATTTTGTGTAGTTTTTGTGTAGTTATATATAAAAACATACCAATTTTTCTAAAAATCTAATTTTCTTAAAGTCCGTATTCTTGGTATTCTGTAGTATTTAGTGGATGGATTTTTGGAATCCGAGATTGGCCACCACTAACTTTTACAAACTACATAAAATACGAAATTTTAGAATTGCCGATGATTATTTCTCTAATAATCCGTTAATATCATTTTTCAACGGCAGAAGCTTATTGTTAATAATATCCCAAATCTCATCTACATCTATACCAAAATAATCATGTGCAATAATGTTTCTAAAATCTTTTATTTTTTGCCAAGGTATTTCACTGTGAGAGGTTTTAAACTTTTCATCCAAACGAGAAATAATTTCTCCGATTACCACAAACTGCATCATTTAAGCATCAAAACTTTTTTGGTCATGATAAAATCTATCTGCATCCTCAAAATCTTTTGAGTATAACTCTATCTTTTGAATAGCCTCAACAAGAGCATGAAGATTAAAAGTGATATTGTCACACATACAAAGTATCTTTTAAAATTTGTTCTTTAGCATAAGACTTGAGGTATTTTTCACGAGCTATATCTACATTGCGATTAAAGGAAGAAGAGAGAAATTGCTTAAGAGAATCTTTTAAATCATAAATATTTTGTGTACCATCTTCAAGCTCTATCAATAAATCAACATCACTGTTTTCTTTTTGTTCATTTCGTGCGAATGAGCCAAAAAGACCTATTTTAGTAACATGATATTTTTCTAATAAAAGATTACGATTGTTTTGTAAAAAATTTATTATTTCATATTGTGTGTTCATAAGTTGTATTTTATCATATTAGATAAACTTTCTATGCTATTTAAAATATGTATCTCTTTTAATATCTTTCTCAGAGTTTGCTTAAACTTATTCTTCGACTGCGATATCTTCGTTCCAGAGATGGGGCTTTTCTTGGATAAATCTATCCATTAATTGGGTGCATTTGGCATCATCAAGCAGATGCACCTCTACTCCGTTGGTTTGTAAAAACTCTATATTGCCGTCAAAATTTTTATTTTCCCCTATAACTACACGCTTGATGCAAAACTGTACGATAGTTCCTGAACACATCATGCAAGGGCTGAGTGTAGTATAAAGTGTTACGTCCCTATAGTTGGCTCTTCTTCCGGCATTATAGATACAGTCCATCTCGCCATGTGCGATTGGATTGTTATCTTGAACTCTTTTATTATGTCCTTTTGCAAGCAGTTCACCGTTACAACTCATCGCCGAACCTACCGGCACACCGCCCTCCGCATACCCTTGCTTTGCTTCTTCGTACGCTAATGTCATAAACTTTAAATCTTCTTGCGTGATTGCACTCATAAAATCTCCCTTTTTTACTTATTTAAGCATCCAAATTATTCTTTACAGTTAAACGAAAAATAGTTCCTTCACTCTCAACAGAGGTAAACGAGATTTTAATATCCATATCATCACACATTCTTTTTACGAGTCCAAGACCAAGTCCTGTTCCGTTGTCAGTATTGTTTACCTGCATAAAAGGCTCAAATATGATGCTTTGTTTATCCTTCGGTATGCCTTTTCCGCTGTCTTCTATCTCAACAATCACATGACCGTTTTCTTCAAAAGTTCTTAACTCAATCATTCCCTTTTGAGTAAATTTTATTGCATTTGAGAGTAAATTTAAAAGTACCTGCAAAAATCGTCTTGAATCAACCATCGCTATAAGCGGCGTTTCGTAGAGCTTTAAATTGAATTTCACATCAGTTCCGTTTAGCAGAGAGTATGTATTGTTGTATGCCATTCTTGCAATAATATTTAAATCATACTCCTCTATTTTATAATCTATCTTTCCTGCTTCTGCTTTGGTAAATTCAAGTAAATCATTTATGAGATTCAACAGATGTCTTGAGTTTACTAAAACTCTTTGCATAAATTTTTTTGTATCCTCTTGAAGCTCTTTGTCTTCAAGCATCTCATCAAAATCTTCTATCACTTGATCCGTAAAATTGATGATTGCATTAAGCGGTGTTCTTAGCTCATGTGATATACCGGTAATAAAGTTAGACCTTGCCTGTGCCGCCTGCAGGGCTTCAGTCCTTGCTCTCATAAGTTTTGAGTTTACTATTTCAAGGTCTACTATATGCTCTTCAAGTATCTCATTTGCCATCTGCAGCTCTAGCGTCTTCTCCTCTACTCTTTTTTCAAGCGTTGTATTTAGTGTTAAAAGTGCCTGTTCCATATCTTTGATTATCGTCATATCTCTTGCTACTATGACAAGACCCTTTACATTTCCATCTTCATCATGAAAAGGACTTTTCTTTACCTGAAGTATTACAAACGCCCCGTTATCTCTTTGAAATCTCTCTTCGACAAGAATGGTTCTGTTTTGCTCAATAACCTGTCTATCTGTCTGGATATGATAGCTCGCTATTTCGGCAGGGTAGAGTTCTGTATCTGTCTTACCAACAATCTCTTCCATGCTCTTTGAGCTCCACTTTTCATATGCGGCATTGCCTCCCAAATAGATACTTTTAGTATCTTTATAGAAAATAATATCATCGGCGGCATTTATAATGCTCTTTAACAGCTCTTCGTTATACTTATATTCATCTATGGTTTTTCGCAAAAGAGCTGAACTTTTTCTAAATGCGTTATATATCATATTAAACTCATGACCCATGTTTTTACAATCTTTGATTTCAAAATCGCTTTTGTAGTCAAACTCGCCGACCGCGGATGAGATCTTTGCAAGAGGTTTCAAGACCAGATAGGTAAAAGTTATAGAGCCTACCAAAAGAATCAGAAATAGTAAAATAACTCCTCCAAATATGATTCTGTCATATATACCGTGCAGCGCTTCTAAAAACTCGTCTTTTGAAAAATCTACGATTATAGTCCAATCAAGCTTTTTTACGGGGATAAAAATAAGCTGTCTTAGTTTGCCGTTAATTTCATATTCGGTTAAACGTTCGCCTCTTATTTTTGCAATTTGAATCGCCGATATCTTCTCTTTGTCCAAGCCTGAGCTATGCAGAGGCAAGTTTAAGACGCTATCTTTTTTCGACGATGCATGAACCGTATCCACGCCTCGGATGATGGTTACATCCGTACTATATTTGTGAAAATCTCCAAGCGCTATTTCAAAAATATTATCGATATCTACTCCGCCTCCTGCAAGACCTACGGGGTTATCCTCGCTGCCGATTACCCCATCGAACCATATATGCAGAGTTTGCGCAAAATCGGCATCGGTATTTATTAGAAAACTTTCTTTGCCGCGTAACGTTTTTAAAAACCATCCGCTCTCTTTGTCGGAGGGATTTACGACTCTGAGAAAACCGTTTTCGTTAAAATAGTTTCTGCTGTTTGCATGGGCGACATATATTGTATCAAGTCTATAAAATCTTTTAAAATCAGAAAGCTTTTGCTTCATCTGCGGCGACATCTTACCTTCTGCTGCATCTTGACTTAAAAGAAAATTTTCTACCTCTTTTGAAGCGGCGATTGCAGTTCCCGCACTTTGAATCTCAATGATAATATTTTCCATTTTCAAAGAGTATATCTCTTCAAGATGATGCGCCTGAAGATCAATGAAAATATCTTCGACAACTTTTTTTAGATATGTCTGCGTTACTAAAAATGTAATACCCACGACTAAGATTGCAACTGCCATCAGCGGCATCATCATTTTAAAGACTATCGAGTTTAATTTAATTTTTATCATACTTGAACCTTTTTTATATTCAGACGAAAAACACTTCCCATCCCTTCTTGTGAATTTAACGAAATTTCGATTCCCATATCGTCGCACATTCTTTGAACAAGTCCTAGTCCAAGCCCTGTTCCGCTATCATTGCTATCTGCCTGTATAAAAGGCTCAAATATGGCTTTTTGCTTCTCAATAGCAATTCCCTTGCCGGTATCTTCAATTTCGATTGAAATATAATTAGCATCATCGAAACTTCTTAATTCTATTGAGCCTTTTTTGGTGAACTTAATAGCATTTGAGAGCAAATTTAAAAGTATCTGTAAAAACCTTCTTGAATCAATCATCGCAATAAGAGGTGTTTGGTTTAGTTTTAAATTAAATTGTATATCTGTTCCGTTTAAGAGAGAGTATGTGTTGTTATAAGCAGTCGTCATTATAATATTTATATCAACTTTTTCCAGCGTATAATCGATTTTTCCTGCTTCGGCTTTTGTAAATTCTAAAAGATCGTTTATTAGCTGAAGCAGATGTTTTGAATTTGCCAAAACTCTTCGTAAATAATTTTTTGTATCGTCTTGAAGATCTTTATCTAAAAGCATCTCATCAAAATCTTCTATCGTCTGATCCGTAAAATTTATTATGGAGTTGAGAGGCGTTCTTAACTCATGTGAAATACTGCTAATAAAATTAGATCTTGCCTGCGCGGCTTGAAGCGCATTTTCTTTTGATTTTTTCAACTCTAAATTTAATATTTCCAAGCTAAAAATATACTCTTCTTGTCTCTCATTTGCTATTTGAAGCTCTTTTGTCTTATCCTCTACTCTTTTTTCAAGCGTTTTATTTAAGTTACTAAGTTTATTTTTATTTATAAGCAAGTCATTGTTTGCTCTTTGCGTTCTCTTTTGCGCATACTCTTTGATATTAACCATCTGCCAAAAAATATAAAAAAGAAAAAGACTAAATACAGCTCCTGCAAGCAGCAAAATATTTGCTTTTTCAAGATCCACTTTTGCCTCAAAAATAGGCGTTGATTTGATTAGGAGAGTCCAGTTGCGCCCTGCAACATTTATAGTGATATCGCTGCTATAAAGAGACTTTTCGTTATTTGCAAATCTGTCGTACATCAGTGATTTCTTACTAACTACACCGTTATCGTATATCTCTATATCAAAATCATTATTTTCATACTCATTTAGTCCATGCATGAAATCATTGATTCTAAAAGGAGCATAAACCCACCCTTTTATATGCTCTCTTCTCTCTTGCAAGGTTTCATTTTTTATACTTTTATCAAAAATAGGCAGATACATCAAAAAACCACTTTGCGTATTATTATCATACTCCTGCAATAAAGTCACCTTACCGGATATTGCTACACTGTTTTTATCTCTGGCACTCTGCATCGCTTCTCTTCTGTTTTCTTCGGAAAACATATCATAACCGATAGCCCTTTTATTTCTTTCGTTAAAAGGTTCAAGATAAACGATGCTAGTATAAAAATCACGCATGTTCATAGGCGTTATATCAAAAGATTCTATACCTTCAGCGCGAATTTTTTTTATGAAATCATCCCTTTTACTAGGCGGAACGATTACGCTAAAACCTACACCCTGAATACCCGGAAACATAAGATCTAGTTTTAAAGCCGCCACATACGTTTTAAACTCTTCTCTTGTAATGGATTCTGAAGCCATAAAGAGACCTTTCGCGCCGTTTAATACCTGCTCGTAAGATAGTATCCTTCCCTCTATAAGCCTCTTAATCTCTTTAGATTTAAATGAAAACTCCGCCTGAAGTTTGGCATATGCGCTATTTTTCATAGCCCAATAGTATTGATAGGTTATTGCAAAAAATATAATCGCCGAAACAAAAGGCATTATTTTAAAAATTCTGTTTTTTATCCTGATTAATTCATTCACTCTTTAGCACCTCTTGATTAGGCTCTCCTATAAAGTAGCCTTGAGAGTAATCAACTCCAAGATCTTTTACTATGCGGCTGATGGTTTCAGAGTGCACAAACTCTGCAACGGTTAATATACCAAGTTTTTTTGCAAAATCAACAATCGTCTGAACCATAATTTGTGCATTTTCATCTCTGTCTAAATCTCTAACTAAAGATCCGTCGATTTTTATAATATCAACTTTTAGTCGTAAAAGATGTATAAAATTTGAATATCCACTTCCAAAATCATCAATCGCAATCTGACATCCATACTCTTTTACCTTGCTAATAAAAGCATAAACGGCATTATAGTTTTCAACCCCTTCAGATTCCAAAAGCTCAAAAATAACTCTATTGCATCCGCTAAAACTCTTAAGGCTGCTGTAAATATGCTCTGACATTTCACTATCTACCATATCTTTAGCGGAAAGGTTTATGGAAAATTGAGAATCACTGTTTTCAAATTGTTTAAACGATTTTTCTATTACATTTTTTGTAATAGCGACATAGTGTTTTGATTTTTTAGAAATATCGAGGAATTTTATCGGAGTATGAATAGTGCCGTCTTTCTCAACAATACGCACTAAACACTCATATTTTTCTATCTTATGGGTTTTATTGTTAATTATGGGTTGATAAAAGGGAACGATATTATCACATGATATTGCCTCGATAATCTTGTTTATCCAAAAAATATTCTGTTCGTAAGACCTAAACTCCTCACTCTCTTCATCATATAAAAGTATAGTTTTATTTGCCGCTTTTGCGGTTTTAAGGGCTTTTTCCGCGCTTATTAAAAGTTCACTCTCAAACATAGAGGCACCAACCGTAAATCTAAAGTGTATCTCATGTCCTTCACATAAAAAGTTTACCCTCTCCATTTCATAGACAAATTGTCGCATAAGATTATTAAGTTCTTCTGCTGCACTGCACTCTTTTACTAAAACGGCAAAAATATCACCTGAAATTCTGTAATGCTCATACTTATCGCTGTCTAAAAGTTGTTTTATTTTTAACGTAAATGATTTAAGACACAAATCGCCTGTTTCATGACCGTAAAAATAGACGATATCCTTAAAACTGTCAATATCTATTAGAATCAGAGATAAATTTTTTGCATTGCCTATATCTCTTATTAGCTGGCTTCGATTTGGAAGCCCTGTCAGAGCATCCGTATAGTAGTAACGGATAAGTTCTCTGCTTTGTCTATGAAAAATACTATCCAATATCTCTTGTTGTTCGATGTTCTCAGTTTTGCCGTTGGAAGCATTTTTACAAAGCCCCACCAACGCTTCTATCTGCTCTGCCAAATGGACTCTATCAAAAGGTTTTGTAAGCATCCCATCGGCACCGTATTCCAAAGCAACAATCTTCTCATTCATAGAACTAAGTGCGGAAACAACCAAGACGGGAATATGCTTTGTTTTATCACTCTCTTTGATTATGCGCAAAGCTTCATAACCGTCAATTTCGGGCATCATAATATCCATAATAATCAGATTAGGATTATATTCTATTGCCATGGCGATACCCTCTTTTGCGCCATGTGCCTCTAAAAAAATATATCCTTTTTTTCTAAGAGCCGCACGTATCGCCAAACGGCTGTCAGAGTTGTCGTCTATGATTAAAATAAGCGGCTCTTTCATGACATATTCATCGCTTTTTGTAAAATATCAAGAAACTCTTTTCTTGCAAATGGTTTTTCCAAAATAAAGTTAAACCCCTTTTCAAGATACATCTTTTTCATCTCCGCAAAAACAGATGCGGTAACGGCAATTATAGGTTTATTTGCAAATCTCTCTTGTCCTCTAATCCACGTTGTAAGCTCTAAACCGCCAATTTTTGGCATCTCGATATCAATTAAGAAGATATCTATATTATCTTCATGCTCAAGCATCTCAATACCCATCTCCCCATCTTGAGCCCACAATAACTCAACCGACTCCTGCACCTTTTTTAAGTTTGATTTTACAATCAAATAGTTGTCTTCGTTGTCTTCTGCTAAAAAAATTCTCATCTATTGCCCCTTTTACTTATTTAAAATACCCCTAAAGCTACGAAAACTTCGTTTTCAAGATTTTTTAGTGGTGGTGTTTGGAAGTGGGGTTTTAACCCTACCTAGTACAGACGGGAATGAATTCCCGTTTCCGACTACTATTAAACACTTATATTAGTGAAAGTATTGTATTGGCTACTCTCTCAAGCGGCACTTGTCTCTCAACTGCTCCGATATCATATGCAATTTTTGGCATACCGTATACAATGCAGCTTGCTTCATCCTGCCCGATTGTTCTTGCTCCCGCATTTTTCATGCTAAGCAACCCCTTTGCACCGTCAGCTCCCATTCCCGTGAGTATAACGCCGATTGCGTTTGATCCTGCAATTTTTGCAACCGAGTTGAACAAAACATCAACCGATGGTCTATGCCCTGAAACTTTCTCGCCGCTTCCGATTTCTACGTAATACCTTGCTCCGGAGCGTCTTACTACCATGTGATAATCTCCCGGAGCCACCAAAACCAGACCAGGAGTTATGCTGTCCCCATTTTTTGCTTCTCTTACTTCCATTGCACATATAGAGTTCAGTCTTTGCGCAAATGGAGCCGTAAAGTTTGCCGGCATATGCTGAACGATAATCGTTCCGGGTGCATTTCTAGGCAATCCCATAAGTACGTCCTTAAGTGCCTCCGTACCGCCGGTTGAAGCACCGATGGCAAGAATTTTGTTCGTAGTCTCAGCCAAAGATGTAGTATTTGCCTGCATCTGAGTCTTTAGCTCTTTTTTGAAAACTTTTACTTTAGAAGCTGTCTTTATCTTTGCGATAAGCTCGTCTTTCATTTCGTCTTTAGAGTCATAAATATGAGAGTGTAACTTTGGAACAAAATCAACCGCTCCTGCTTCTAGTGCTTCTAGCGTAGTTTTAGCTCCGCTTTGCGTAAGTGAAGATACCATCACAACAGGCAGCGGCATGTGGTGCATAAGCTTTTTTAAAAAAGTAATTCCGTCCATTCTTGGCATTTCAACATCCAAGCAGACGACATCTGGTCTAAGTTCAACAATCTTGTCTCTTGCGACATAAGCATCTGAAGCCGTTGCTACGACTTCGATAGAGTCATCGGACTCCAAAATATCACGCAGTACTGCACGAGCCGTCGCACTATCGTCTACAATCAAAACTCTAATAGCCATTTTCATCTCCAAACATCATACATGTACCTTTATCGTATACTTTAACAGTACCTTAGCATTTTGTAAATTAAATTGAATTTTTCTGCCGTTTTCTCTACCGACATCCTCAGCCACTATGGGAATTCTATACTCTTTTAAAATCTCTCTTGCAACCAATATATTTTTTTCACCTATCATCATATTGTTTGATGCGGATATGTTCATAGATGCACCGCCGAAGATTTTTGCCTCCATATTTTTGATATTAACACCACGTTCAAGCATACTCTCTATTAATTTTGGAATGGCAATATTGCCAAATTTCGGAGATTGCAAAGAGTTGCCGTTCCAAAAAGGGAGCAGATAGTGGTTCATTCCGCCTATACCAGATTTTCTGTCATAAAGACAAACTGCCACACAAGAGCCTAAAATAGTTGAAATTGAAGCCGGTGCAACATCAACATGTATCTGACCTACATGTATGAAAGTTGAGTTTCCTTCTATCATCTACAACTCAATGGCATCATCAAAGGATTCAAAAAGAAACTCATTTGAGCCGTAAGCTTGAGAATCTACCATACTTTCATCAAGTGAGAGCCTAACAACAAAAGTTACAAATCCGTCCTCACCCTCATAATCTATAGTTCCATCAAGTCTTTCACATATCTCGCGGACAACGCTAAGACCTATACCCAAACCGTGTTTACCGTCGGCGTCTTTTGCAAAACGGGTAAATATTTCAGGTTTATAGTTTACCTTAGGCGCATCTCCTTGATTTTTTACCTTGATAACAAACATCAAATCTTTAATATCCAAATCAATCTCAATAACGCTGTTTTCAAAACCGTATTTGCATCCGTTTGAGATAAGGTTTTTTACTATCGTATATACCTTTTTCGGGTCTGTTACAACCTTTTGTTTGATTGAGCTATTTATCTTTATCTCGATATTTTTCTCTTTTATAAGATGTTTTAGACTCTCGAGAGCTTCATCTATAATCTCAAGAGGTTCTACCAAAGCATAAGAGATATCAATATTTCCGCTCTCTATCTCGGATGCCATCACCAGATTTTGAATTTTAAAATCAAGATTTGAAACCTCTTTGCAAACCAATTCAAAGAGTAACTCGTTCTCTTTTGTATCTATAATTTTCAAATGAGGTATTATCCCCAAAATAGCTGTCAGAGGGTTATTTAACTTGTTTGCCACAAGAGAGAGAAACCTTGATTTTGCTTTTTCGCTATCTATAAGTTTTTTATTTAGCTCTAAGATTTTTTTGCTCAAAAATGCCAACTCATCACCCATGTTCTCTTTATTTGCTACATTTTCCAAAATTCAGCCTTCTATATTATTGATATCAGATATCTCATCTTCGAGTTTGACAAGCATCTTCTCATTCTCTTTTGACTCATTTATCAAAATACGATTATCCGTAAAAAATTTCTCAGCTACCTGTTTCATATCTGAAACCTCTTGCGCCGTATTTGCGATTAGAGACTTTAACTGCAAAAATATCTCTGTAAAACCTGAAGATTCATCATTGCTTCTAGCCGACTCGATAATCCCGTATATCTGAATATACCCTAGATACATAATCTGTCCTTCAAGCGTATTTAGATGCAAAATGCTCTTTTGAATCGTTTTTTCTATTACCAAAACAAGCTCACTCAACTTTTTGTTATATACATGTACGAGTTCAAACAAAAAAGATACATTTTGAGTCAGCTCCTCATTGTTGTTCTCAAAAAGTTCTCTTATAAAGTAGGTAATCATCTCCATCTGAAGACTTATGGAGGAGACTAAAAATATAACCTCGTTTAGCGACTCGGACAAAGATTGAGAGAGTGCGTCAATTTGAGCGATTAAAATATCGTTCTCTTTGGCATTGACTCTAATGTCGCTCGCCAAAACACCGAACGTCTCACCGTAAGTATCTACTCTGTAAGATGCAACCGATGCATTAATCGATAAAAATACTATATCTCTTGCAAGTGAACTAAGAACAAGAGATTTCTCCTCAAAGAGTGACTTTATTTTACCAAATCCCTCAATTTTTTCAAACCATTTGGCATACCTCTCAAGCATTTTTTTGCTAGAGCAGTAGAGTCCTTCTATCTTTAATTCCAACTCCGATTTTGAACAAAAAGAGTCATCTTTCGCTTCACACTCTAGAAAAAGCTTTTTTCGTATCAAAAGCTCTTCAACCAAAGCTTCATTCATAAAATGTTCATAGTCACGATAACCCAAACTCTTTAACGCCTCCAAAAGCAGCTGCTCGCTCTCTTGCATATCTAAGCTCTCTTGAGATTTAAGAAGTTGAGCATATAGCTCTTTTACGGAGTCAAACAGCTGTGCATTGGGTTTTATTCGTATGGAGACATAACGCTCTCTTAGCGGAAAAACTACTGCAAAAACCCAGTAGTAACCGCCCTCTTTTGTTCTGTTTTTTACATAAGCCGCAACACTCTTGCCGGCATTTAAAAAATCCCAAAATGTTTTGAAAACTACATGAGGCATATCCGGATGACGAATGATATTATGAAACTGACCTATAATCTCATCTCTTTCATATCCGCTGATACGCACAAACGTCTCATTCCCCGAAAGTATCGTAGAGTCAGTTTTTGTAATCGAGAAGAAGAGTTCACTAAGATCAAACTTTGCTTCTTGTGATGAGACATGGAGTTCTAAATTTTTCACATCATAACCTTATATTTTTTGATAAATTGAAGAACCCAAAAGTTTCAGGCTGTTTTTATGTGATGTCAAAGATTCAGAACTTCCTAAAAACAGAGGCGCTCCCTTTGGCAACAGAGTCGTAAATCGTCCTATAAGATTGTTTCTGTTTGCTTCGTCAAAATAAATCATAACATTTCTGCAAAAAATCATGTCAAACTCATTTTTAATGAAGAAAGGATCTGTTATAAGATTATATAAACGAAACATCACTTTCTCCCTAAGAGAGGGTTTTATCTGATATTTGAGAACATTTTGCTCATGTACTTTTTCAAAAGATTTTATAACTATATTTTTTGGCAGCTGTTCTACCTGTTTTGAATCATAATGACCCAAAATAGCTTTGGAGAGAACTTTTGATGAAATATCAGTCGCCAAAATTTTAATATCCCAGCTCTCAAAATCATGAAGATGATTTTGCAAAAACATTAAAATCGTATACGGCTCTTCTCCGCTTGAGCATCCTGCCGACCAGATTCTTAATTTTTTCTCTCTCTTTGATGCCACCATCTGCGGCAGATAGCCCTCAAGCCAACTCCACTGAGCACTCTCACGAAAGAAAGAGGTGACGTTTGTAGATATGGCACTCATGAAAAAAGTAAGTTCTTCCCCGCTTGCATCGTCGACTAAGTAATCATAATAATCTTTAAACGAGGTCATATCCAACTGATTTAACCTTTTGTTGAGTCTTCCTTTTACAAGCGTAGTTTTTTGCTCGGAGAGTGAAATACCCACTTTTTCATAAATATAATTACGAAAAAGTTTAAACTCTTGTGGTTTTAATTCAATATCAAACATGAGAAACTTCAACCAAAGGTCGTAATTCGTCTACATTTAAAATAAGTGCTATATCGCCATTTCCAAGAATCGCACCGCCTGATATCTCTTTTAACATAGCCAATGTTTTACCTAATGTTTTTATAACAACCTGCTGTCGACCTACAAGCTCATCGACTAAAATCGCTATACGTCCTCCTTCGGTTTCCACACAAACTAAAATCCCTTCCCACGGTTCAATACGCTTAGCATCTAAATTAAATACATCGCTTAGTCTCATAACGGGAATATATTGCCCTCTTAAGCTGACAAATTCCCCTTTTTCTTTAAACACATGTACAATCTCCTTTTCAGGTCTAAACGACTCAACAACACTTAAAGTCGGGATAATATATATCTCGTCTGCTGTACGTACAAGCATTCCGTCAATGATTGCAAGTGTAAGAGGAAGAACCATAGAAAATGTAGTTCCCTCACCCTCTTTTGAGTCGATTTCTATCTTTCCACGAAGCTTTTCAATAGATGTTTTTACCACATCCAAACCGACACCGCGACCGGAAAGGTCACTAATGCTCTCTGCCGTTGAAAAACCCGGTTGCATGATAAGAGCAAAAATCTGAGAATCGCTTAGATTTTCATCTCCGCTAATAACGCCTCTCTCAATCGCCTTTGCCAAAACTCTCTCTTTGTTGATTCCTCTGCCGTCATCGCTTACGCTGATAACGATGTTTCCGCTTTTATGAAAAGCTTTTAGAGTAACCGACCCGTTAGTGTTTTTGCCAACTCTTATGCGCTCGGCAGCATCAGCCTCCAACCCATGATCTATCGCATTTCTGATAATATGAATCAGCGGATCGGATAGGCTGTCTATCATAGTTTTATCTATCTCGGTATCTTCCCCTTGAACGATAAGGTTAACCTCTTTTAAAGTCTTTTTGGAAGTATCGCGTACAACTCTCTTCATCTTGTCAAAAGTATCTTTGATAGCTACCATTCTAAGGCTCATAACACGGTCTTGGATTCTTTTTGTAATTTTTGAAAGCGTCTCTATAGTACGGTTTATCGACTCATCGTCTATAGATCTGATTTTATCATTTTGAGCAATAAAATTTTGTGCTATTACAAGTTCTCCCACCGAATCAAACAGCTCATCTAGTTTAAAAGTATCGATACGGATAGTCGATTTTGAGGACATGGAGTTTGACGCACTGCTATCCGTAGCTACTTTAGCAACCTCAACTGATGGCTTAACCACTGCTTCCATCACCTCTACAACAGGCGGTTCTATTAGATTTATCTCATACTCATAATCAAACAAAAATTCGAAAAATTCATCCGCTTCACTTCTTGAGAGAGAAGTTAAAACAACTACCGATACTTTTCCGATGTAGTTTTCACCGCTTTTAAAACTATCAATCTCAACAATGCCTTCCATGTTGAAAAAACTCTCCAACAATAGAGCTTTTTGTGCAAGCATGTTTAAAAACAGAAGATAGTCAAAACCTCTTTTGTAACAATCGGTATCAAGCGTTAAATCTATTTTATAGACATTTAACCCTTCGCTCTGCTTAGCTTGAGCATCTTTAATAGCTTTCTCTATAGAGTTTTGCTGCTGTTCCAAGCAGCTTAAGCCAAACTCTAAAGCCAAATCTTTTAGCTCTGTTGCACTCTCTTGAAGCTCTTGGCTAGAAGATGGTTTGTTCTTTTTTATAGAGATAAGATTTTTAATCTTCTCCAAACAGCCGTCATAGCTTTGAGGCAATGTAGCAATAGCATCAAGTTCACAATTCATAACCTCTTTGATGACATCAACGCTGCCTACAAAAAGTTCTAAATTGTACTCTTCTATGCTCTCTTGAGTACTTCGATAGTGATCAAGCACGTCTTCAAAATGGTGAACAAACTCGCCAAGACGGGTAAAACCAAAAGCATTGGCATTTCCCTTTAGCGTATGCACACCGCGAAAAATCTCATTTAGTAAATTAAAGTCGCTGCAATTTTCTTCAAAGCGGATAATATCAATATCTAATTTTTCAATTATTTCACCGGCTTCTTCGATAAAGATAGCTTTTACCTGTTCTTGTTTAGTCATGACATATCCAATGAATAGTTCCGTATTTTTGTGAAACTAACACTCCCTTTTCTAAAAAAGGAATTTTTAGCTCCGGTTTAGTTCGTTTTAAACTCACCAACAAGGACATAAGAGCACTACTTCTTAGAGCGCCCTCCTCCTCAACCTCGATTGTCTCGATATAATCAATTCTAGGACGAACAAACTCTTCAAATTCTGCTACTTCCTCCATAGATATAGACATATCTATGGTTAATATATCTCCGTTGAATTCCATCTAGAATTCTTTTAAATCGTCTTCATGCAAAGGAAAAATCTCTTCAGCCCTGTTTGTTGAAGAAGTACTTTTAGTCATACTTGGTTTTTTCTGCATAGTTACGGGCTTTCTAATCTCCATCTGATGGATAGGCTTCTTTTTTTGTATCATCATAGGCGCATCAGATTCCATCCCCACCATTTTTGCTAAAATTCTTACAGTCTCCATCATAGATGTCGCCTGTGCATTTAGCTCTTCTGCAGCAGCTGCAGCCTCTTCCGAGTTAGCGGCAACTTGTTGTGTTACCTGATCTACTTGTCCCATAGCCTGATTTATCTGAGCCATACCTTCGCTTTGTTCTTTGCCTGCTATAGAGATTTCTCCGATTAGGTCTGAAACTTTTTTAGACTGCTCTACTATCTCTTTAAAAGATGTATGCGTCGCATGTGCAATCTCGTTTCCTTCTTTAATCTGTCCAACAACCTCTTCAATGATGTCTGAAGTCTCTTTTGCAGCAGATGCAGCTCTTTGAGCAAGGTTTCTAACCTCATCGGCAACAACCGCAAAACCTAAGCCGTGTTCACCTGCACGTGCCGCTTCAACCGCTGCATTTAACGCAAGCAGGTTTGTTTGAAATGCAATCTGATCAATTGCTTTGATAATTCCGGAAATCTTAGCAGCAGACTCTGTAATTGCATGCATAGATTTAGAAAGTTCTTCGCCTTTTTGATACCCTATTTTTGCAGAATCATTTGCATTTCTCGCCAAAATATCAGCTTGACGCGCATTATCTGTATTTTGCGTATTTATAGCCGTACTCTCTTCAAGAGTTGCACTCACCTCTTCAACGCTTGAAGCCTGCTCGCTCGCACCCTGAGCCAAAGATGACGACGAAGAAGCAACTTGGTCACTCGCAGAAGTAATCTGCATAGCACCGTCACGGATAGATGTTACGCTTTGCGTGATTGAACGTGTAATCGAACGAATAATCATGATTGAAAGCAAAATTGAAATGGCAAATGCCGTAAGTACGACTATCATTGTCATCTGAACAGCATTTTTTGAATCATCTTGTGCAGTCTTTACTGAAGAATCCGTAGCTTTGATATTGATATCTGCAACTTTATCCATACTCGCTAATGCCGCAGAACGAGGTTCACGGCTTAATTCTACAAATCCTGCCATCTGTGCAAAATAGTTCTCAATCATCGCTTCATCTTTAGTGCGTGAAAGCGGTTCAAGAACATTTGCCTGAAACTTTAAACTCAGTTCTTTCCATTTGCCAAATGCGTTTTCAAAGTTTTTCCACTCTCTCTCTTCTTCAGGAGTTTGAGGAAGCGGTGCATAAATCTTAAGCCCTTTTTCATAACGCTCAAAACCTTTGTTGATTCTATCTATAGCATCTTGCAGTTTACTATCAATTCCGCTGTCGCCTTTTAGTCCGCGAACACGGTTTTGCTGAATTACCACTTGATTGATACCGATACGCATCTCCATAACACCAACTATAGAAGGCAATCTAACAGAACCGACGTCGGCAATGCTGCTATCCCATTTTTGCGTTGTGTTAAATCCCATATATCCAAGAGTTGCCAACGCAACCATCATTACCCCAGTTAATAAAATTAACTTTGTTTGTAAAATCATATTCTCTAACCAATTCATCTCTATTCTCCTTGTGTTTGTTTTTGTTCTATTTGTTCAAGACTAACCAGCTCATCAGCTTCGAAAAGCTTAAGCACATCTAAAATCATCACTACGTTATCCTCTATTTGAGCGACTGAACAGATAAAATCCGTATCTATGCCGTTTCCGAATTTCGGAGGTTCACTTAGGGCGGATGAGTCGATAGAGCAAACCTCTTCGACTCTATCTACGATAAACCCGATGCTTATTTTCTCCACCTCAACAATTATAATTGCCGTGTGCATGTCAGACTCTCTATAGTCCATATTAAAGCGCAGTCTTGTATCGACAACCGGTATAATCGAACCGCGTAAATTGATTACCCCTCTCATGTAAGCGGGAATTTTTGGAACTTTTGTTATGTTCATCATTGCGATAATCTCTTTGATTCTGTTTATCGCTATGCCGTATTGCTCATTTCCTATGTAAAAAGTGAGATATCTCTCCCTTTTTGACTGAGTTGCATTCTTATCCATATTTAGACTCCTAAGACCATTTGAAGTGATTTTACAAGCTTGTCGTCACTAAAAGGTTTTACCATCCAGCCTGTCACTCCTATCTCTTTTCCGCTCATTTTCATTTCGTTTGAACTCTCCGTTGTTAAGATAATTATCGGTTTATTTTTGTATCGCTCGTCCGCCTTGATGGCACGGGCAAGATCCAGCCCGTTTAACTGAGGCATATTTACATCGCTGATAAGAAGATCAAAATTTTCACTTCCGTTTTGAAGCGCTCCTAAAAGCTCCATAGGATTTAGATAAGATTTAAACTCTATAGTTTTAGAGTTTATCATCCCCTCCAATGCCAACTCTGCCGTTGCGATAACCGCTCTTGAATCATCAACTATAATTACTCTTTTTGCCATTTGTATCTCTCCTTATTTTTTTATTATTTTTAGTGACGTTTTTTTTGGAAGCGGGGTTTTAACCCCGCCGATTTGGTTTTTAAAAAAACTCCATACAATCTTCATCCGCACTTACTTCTTTGTTGCCGATAATTCCTTCTATCTGCATACAAGAACTAAAGAACGAACTATCAAGATAATGGATATCTGCTGTGTCTTGCAAAATAAATATGTGTTCCCTCCACGAAGTAAGATCCTCTCCCAGATGTTCAAAAAGCATAATCATTGTTTTTGTTTTTAAACTATCTTCGCTTATAATCTTTGCGTTATTTTTAATAAAAACTCCCAACGATGTAAGCGCATAAGCAAGGGCGGTAAACTCAAAAAGATTGTTGATAACACGCACATAGATATTAAGAACGGCATCTACAAAATCTATAAAGTTTTTCTCACTTGGATCTTTTTCAATCAGGTTAAGTCTCTCTTTCCACTCTTCGTCTATGCTTGAGAGTTCAAGAATCTCATCTAAAATATCACCGATTTCATCAATATAATCTGCCGCACTTGTTTTATGAATAAAGCTTTGATGCAGAAGCTCTCTCTCTTTTGATTCTATAACTCTTACTTCTTTTACGCTATCTTTTGCTCTCTCGCTTGTATGCTGAATTTTTATATTCTCTGCAGAAATTTTCTTTGTTTGCAAATGCTCCGAAATCTCCTGTGAAGTCACTTCTTTCTCGATAGGTTTGCTCAGTCTTGCGCAAAAAATATTCTCTTGAAAGACAACCTCTGTTCCAAATTCATTGAGCATATCTAAGATTTTTTTCTCTAAAACTATTGCTTCTTCAAACTTCATTGTGATGTAAAACTCTTCATAGCTCTCTTCAACGATAATAGTCATTGTTTCGCCGTTTTTACTCCCTTTGCTCATAAGCTTGTAAAAAAGCTCTATAACTTTGTCAAACTTGCTTGATACTGCCGTAACCTTACCGTTGTACCTGTCAAAAAGCCACATCCCAAACTCCATCATAGCTTCCGTGTCTATGATGTCAAAGATGGTTTTGTACGAAGGAATATCTGAGTTGAAAGGATTTAGGGTGATTTTTTTAGGTCTGTCTTTAAAACTGCCAAGTTTTAAACGAAACGATGAAGCGACACTTTGAAGTTTAAAACGGATTAATTCCCTGTCAATCGGTTTATGAATGTATATATCAATGCCTATTGCACTCATCTTCTCTTCAACGCGAGAATCAAGAACGCCGGTTACTGCAACAATAACGGTTTTAGGATGTCTCTCTTTTATAATTTTGGATGCTTCAAAACCATCCATTTTAGGCATCATAATATCCATCAAAATAATATGAGGATGCCACGACTCTGCAATTTCTACGGCTTCAAGACCGTCAACCGCGTCTTTTATCTCAAAATATTCCAAATTTCTACATGTAGCTCTTAAAACTAAACGATTGTCTTCATCATCATCTGCTATAAGAAGTCTTAATTTATCCATTTACAACTCTTTAATAAAATCAATTTGACGTATTAAATCAAACAAGAATGCAAAAAGAATGCAAAATATACTAATTTCGGTAAAATTGTTTCAATGCTTTAAAAAGGGATGATTATGGACTCTATGGTACTGACATCAAAAATGCTACATGATATTCGCAATAGTTTAAACACTATTTTGGGATATTCACAAATACTTCAAGATGAAGATGATCTTTGCGAAGATCAGCGAAAAATGGCTATCTCCATGGAGAAGGCAGCTTCTAAGATAGTTACTGTTTTAACTGCTAAAAAGAGTGAAATCGCAAAAGAGAATCTCACTGCGACGTCAAAAGATGTTGAGCAAAAAATATCTCAGCCAAAAGAGATACACAAAGGCTCGATAGGGTCAAAAATAGTTATCATTGATGACAAAATAGAAAATCTCTCCCTCTTTAGCGATATCCTTTCCCCGTACAACTACGATATAAAAGTTGCTCTAAGCGGAGAAGATGGACTGCAAATCATCAAAAGTTTTCATCCGGAGCTAATTTTGCTTGATGTAATAATGCCTCAAATGAACGGATATGATGTTCTTAAAGAGTTAAAACAAAATAAGCTGACCAAAGATATACCCGTGATTTTTTTAACGGCAAAAGATACGGCGGAGGATGTCGTAAAAGGGTTTGAAGAAGGTGCGACAGACTACATCGCAAAACCGTTTCATCCAAAGGAACTTCTTGCCAGAGTTCAAGCACATCTACAAAAAGCAAGACTCTTTGCAAACCTAAAAAGGCTTATGGAGGAGTCGTTCCACGAACTATACACACCTCTTAGCATCATAAGTTCGGCGATGCAGATGCAAGAGTTGGAATATAAAAAATCCGACTATACGCAAATGTCACTCGCCGCATGTAAAGCCCTGCAAAATATCTATGATGATCTCTACTACTCAATCAGCTACTCTGATAAGATAAGAGAAAAAAAAGTGTTTGACTTTAGTGCACTTCTACATCAAAGAGTTCAATATTTTAGTTTAGTCGCACATAGCCGCTCTTTAACATTTAAGATTATCGCACCAGAGCAGATAACGCTTTTGCTCAATCAAGAAGAGATGGAAAGAGTGCTGGATAACCTTATCTCAAATGCTATCAAATATACAAAAGAAAATGGCGAAATAACCATATCTATCACCCCAGAAGAAGATAAATGGGTATTCTTGATTTGCAACCCTACATCTAAAGAGATAGATGTTACAAAAATATTTCAAAAATATCATCACCAGCAAGAGGAGATTTTCGGACTTGGCATCGGTCTTGAGCTTGTTCAATCGATATGTAAAAAAAATGATATCAGCATTATCGCTGGGACAGAGAGTGGGTTGTTTTGCATGAAAATGGAGTTACTTCAGATAAAATGAAAATATTGCTTATGGAAGATGAACTGCATCTTAGACAAAATATTAAAAAATTTTTAACTATCAAAGGCTACAAGGTAGATGATTTTGAAAATGGCGAACAGCTGCTAAAATATGCGAACATTCATGATTATGACTGCATGATACTAGATGTCAATACTCCGGAAATTGACGGATTTGAAGTTCTTGAATATATTAGAGAAAACGATATTTTAACTCCGACAATTTTTATAAGTGCTTTAACTGATGTAGAGAAAGTTCTTAAAGCTTTTGAACTCGGAGCTGCGGATTACCTCAAAAAACCTTTTGATTTAGCCGAACTTGAAGCAAGAATGCTGCGTACAGATCCAAAAAAATCAATCAATAGTTATATACGGCTTGACGAAAACTTCAACTACAATTTACAAAATCGTACACTTTTGAAAAATGAAATCCCCTCTAAACTAAGCTCAATACAAAAAAAGTTTTTATATCTTTTGATAAAAAATCAAAATAAATTAGTCACATTTGATATGCTCAGAGACTATGTCTGGGATGGCAAAGAGATTTCACACGGCACTATTTTATCTACAACCAGAGATTTAAAGAAAACCCTACCCGATTCTTTTATCCAAAATGTTAAAGGAGAGGGTTATATCGGAGTTATACAGACACTCAAATAACCAAAATATAGATGGCAAAATAAAAAATTTCATACATGTGAGCTATTTTGTTACGCATCTTTACTTTTCGTTATGCAAAACTCAGATATAATTTCGCCAATGGGGCTGACCTGGTTTCGACGGGATCAAGTAGCTTCTAATTGCATGTCGGACTGAGCATTCCGTTACGCGGCTCAAATTGCTTAAACGCAAACAATACAAATTATCGCCCAGCTTACGCAGTAGCATAAGTTTTATCCCCTTCCACTAAGACTGGAAGGCGGGCTGCTTCACCTATGGACTCTAGATAAGTAGGATTCGAAGTATAACCCCCTATGTAGATATACTTTATGTTTGTCTCGAACATAAAATGAACCCAAGAGGCTCGTCTTGCGTAACTTTGCAAATTGTGTGAAGCAAGATTAAACTCAAACAATTTCTCTAAACATGTAGACGTTAGGAGTAGCGTGGTTTCGGACTGGAGTTCGATCCTCCACAGCTCCACCATTCAATATTTCTATAACACACCTTAAACCCCTAAAATATGAGTTTCTGCAGAACAATAATCCATTACCATCCATACAAATCCGTTATTATCCACACTTTTAATGTACCGTTTAGTGTACAACTGTTAAAATTGTACAGAAAATTTCAGGAGTTGTACAATGGCAAAAATAATTAAACCTCTCACAGAAATACAAATCAAAAATGCCAAAGCAAAAGAAAAGACTTATACCATTGGTGATGGTGGAGGTATGTACCTTGAAATCAACTCCAACGGTGGTAAGTGGTGGAGGTATAGATATGAACTTAATGGAAAAACTAAAAAAGTATCACTAGGAGTTTACCCAGCTACTACACTAGCAGATGCTCGTAAAAAACGAGATGCTGCAAGAAGCATACTTGCTAATGAAGATAGAGATCCGTTTCTCAAAATAGTTGCACCTATTAATCCGCAAGTTGTACAAAAAACATTTAAAGAATGGGCTGAGTGGTACATTGAAGAAATATCAAAAGAGCTAAGTGATTCTCATGTAACTAGGACTTTAAAAACATTTAGAAAAGATGTTTATCCATTTATTGGCAATATGCCCATTAATGATATCAAGACTAAAGATATAATTAATATTATGCACATTATGAAAAATAGAAATGCAACCGAGTCAGCTCGTAAAACTTTTAGTGCTATAAGCAGAGTCTTTGCTAAAGCAATAAGTAACTTTCCTGATGACATTGAAAGAAATCCAACAGTTGATATTTCTCTTAGAGATGTAATAGGCAAAAAGCAAACAAAAAATTATCCAATAATTACAGATCCAAAAGAATTAGGAATATTACTTAAGAATATTCAAGATTATACAGGTGATGTGAGCACTAGACTGGCTTTGACTATGTTGGCTCATGTATTTACTCGCCCAAGCAATGTTAGACTAGCAGAGTGGAGTGAAGTTGATTTAGTAGCTAAGCAATGGGTTATCCCTGCACAAAAAATGAAAACCAATAAAGAATTGATTGTTCCGTTGTCAAAGCAAATTATAGAACTGCTAGAAGTAGCTAAGCAGTACAGTTATGATTCAGAGTTAATATTTCCTTCCAATAGAAGTAGACGCTCCCCCATGAGTGATAATGCAATGGTTGGAGCATTAAGAAGAATGGGTTATTCTAGAGATGAAATTGTAGCTCATTCTTTTAGGGGCATATTTTCAACAATTGCACATGAAAAAGCAATATATGTCCATGACATAATCGAAACTCAACTTGCACATACAGTTGGCTCACAAGTGTCACAAGCTTATAATAGAGCAGTATACTTAAAAGAGAGAACTGAGATGATGCAGTGGTGGAGTGATTATCTTGTTGAAGTACAAAAAAGAGTGCAATAAACTCTGTTTCAACCCATAATTTTGGCAAATGTACCGATAAGACAGATTAAAGAACTCTTAAATCATGCAGATATATCACAAACGGTTAGATATGCAAAACTTCAGGATGAAGCAAATAAAAAGGCTATTCAAAGAGTTTTTTTTAAATTAGTTTATTATTGCACAAGCAGTTTCATTGCCCAATTCACATGATTTTTTTAGCCTAGAGCAACTTTTCAAAATATCTCATGTACTAGATATATCTTTACATGATTTAATACCGGAATAAAAAATAATTTTATTAAATGCGTACATTTTAAACAAATATTTTCAATTTTGCTCCCTACTATATATTTTTTGCTCTTCTTTTTCTAACAATCAGACTGATTCACAAACTCTGTATTCTCATTAAAAACCTTCACCCCATAAGATATTAAATCAGTATAAAAATATTTATATATAGCATCAGCAATTTCACGGTTTACCTCTTTTAAAATTCCCTCCGTGCCCTTTATAATTTCATTCTTACTGTTTATATCATAAGATAGAAATACTATATTTAGCTCATCTTTTTTAATAAGCAATCTATAGTTTTTTAAGATCAGAATATTGTTCATTTAAAGCTCTCCAAAAATAAAAATCTAATAAAGTTTAGCCAAGCTTGTAATATTTGTTTAATTTTTCTCCAACCTCGTCACCCTCTCCTCAAGCTCTCGTATCTTTTTTTCTTTACAATCCCTCATCCTACAACTTTTAAACGCATCACTCAAACTCTCCACAATAAAAAAGAGTCCTATCATAATAACTACATAATCAAGCGTTCCCACTGTTTTTACTCCTCTACTCTGCAGAGGCGTATCTCCAAGAGCATATCTTCTCTTTTAAAATATGTCTCTTTATATATCTCCCACTTATTGCTTTTACTGACAAGCAGTTTTTGGTTATTGGTGATACCTGTTGCGCAGAGAAATATTTTGTTTTTTTCAAACGCTTCTTTTTTTGTATCAAGGTCAAATGTATCGATATAGTTTACACCTTGTTTTAACAGATACATCACTCCCATAAAGAGTGTTGCAATAATAGCAATAACTGTCAAACTCTCTAAAATACTCTTCATCTCTTTATCTCTCCCTCTGTTAAAACAGCTTCATAAAAAGCTCTCTGATTTTTTTGTATCTCTTGAATCTAACTATCACGACAGCTGCTCCTAAAACTAAACCCAGCGAAAAGTAGGTAAGAAGCGGCGGCTCTTTGGGGCTTGGGAGAAACTCTCTTATGGCTATGAGTGTATTTTGGTCTAGTGGCATTATTACTCCTTTGTCTGATTTGCATCTTTTAGGAGGATACAACCACCAATGTAGAGGATATTTTGTTCATGGATAAAATAATCACTCTGAAATGTATAGCCTTTTGGTTGAGAGATGATTATTTTTCTCTCACTCTCCTCTTTACATAAAAGCTCTTTGTTGTTGTAAAAACCCTCCACAAGACTCTCTCTGGTTTTTTTATAGTGCAAAGAGCCTATAGTGATGATAAGAATCACAAAGAATGCAAAGTTAAGCGTAATATCACTTTTCTTCTTATCATCAAATGAGTAAGGAATCGTTGCAAACACTGCAACAACAAGAAAAAGTGCAGTGAGTGCCAATATCTCTATTAAGGTAAGATGTAAATCCATAGTCTGTTTTTCTTTTTTTTAGAATATTTTATAAGGGAGTGTTGTTATAAACATCAGAGCCATAAATGCAAGAAGTGCTGTTTGCATATACTCAGGCATCATTTTTTTAGTTCTCTTTCGCTCTCTGCAAACTCTGATGAGACAATCTGCTCTCTTTGGATGATGCAGTACTCTTTGTATCTGCAGGTATATTTGCAGTACACTTCTCTTTTATGGACTCCAGATACTCTATATGTTCCAAACAACCAAAATAACGCACCCTTTTTTATCAGCTCTTTGGGATGTTCACAAAGCAGTTTCTCATAGTCACTGCCTGCATCGCTATGTTCATTGTAGAGTATCTGTTTTCCCTCTATGATATAAGAGCCATCCTCATCCAAAGAGAGCGTTGCATCGAAAAAAAGACTACCCATCTCTTCGCAAGCAAAGTTGTAAAAACGCTCACTTGAGGGGTTGATAAGTATCTCTTTGTCTTTTTCAAATATAGAGATATTGACATGGCTGTAGAGTATCTTTGGCATACGCTTCTCCTTGTTGGTTTTTCATAGTGTAATTATAAGATGTGGAGGTGTGGGCGTTGTTTCGCTCTATGTAAAAAAGAAAAAACAGCACTTTTTAGAGCTCAAAATTTGTCAATGTAATAATTTTAAAAAACCTGTTGGAAGATATCCACCTTCATACCAATCCCCTTCTTATTGGCGTACTTTACAATCCAAGTGAGTTTTTTACAGCCTAATCCTTGGAGAATTTTTGGTACTCTTTGTCTTTAGAGGCCAATTCAACTCCTCTCTCCCATCGTTCTAGCTCTGCTTGTTCCTCTTTAGCTCTTTTTTTTATTATCTCTTCATTAGAGACTTTTTCTTTAGTGTTTATACGCTCTTGGATAATCTGTGCTATCTCTTGCTCCTCCATGTAGTCTGCAACGCTTTTAATATGTTCATACTCTGAGATAGGAATCATAACGGCTTCTTTTTTGCCGCCTCTTACTATCACTAAACGGTTGAATGGGTCTTGTGAGATATAGTCTAAGTGCTTCTCTAAGTTGTTTTTCAAATCTTTTGTTGAGACGAACTCTCTGTTTTTATAGTTCATTGGTTACCCTCACAGTTGATGATTTCTAAAAGTAAGCCATCTTTTTTAAAATATTTCTCCTCGTAAACACTCCAGCTCTCTTTTCTAGAGACAAGATAGTGGTGCTTCTTTTGGAGTGCTCCTGCTTCGCAGATAAGTGGACGCTCATCGTAAAATGCTCCTCGGTTTGCTTTCATGACACTATTTTCATAGAGTGAAAAAAGATAAGAGAGCATGGTTACAAACACAAATGAGCCAATAAAGATAAAGAGTACCGTCCATAATGAAGATTTCTCACTTTTTTTTAAAGAGGAGAAGTGAAGCAACATAAGTGCAAAGCCAAGAAAGGCAGAGAGTTTCAAGTTTTCAAGAGTCACGCTTTGTCCTTTTTTTATCATTGTGAAAGTATAAAAAAGAGGAGTGAAAGCGTGGGTGCGTTGTTCGTGATGGTGAGATTTTTTAGAAGTGTTGTTGCTTTATAGAGGATGCAACTACTTTTTTACACTCTCTATCTTTTGGCAGATCTCAGTCATGACATACTCTAGCTTTTTTGATTTTTCGTAGTAGTTTAGAAATGGTTCTACCCAGTTTGGGATTATCATAGGCTTATCCCCTCTCATAACACCCCAGTTTGTAACAGTTGAATATGGCACCTTTGAGAGCTCTGAAAACTCCTGTTTGTTAAGTTTTAGCTCTTTTAGTCTGCTTAGAAAAATATTTTTATCCAAGACCTCTCCTTTATTTCTATATATCTGAAATTATAGCATATACATTTCCAAATTACAGATTATTCCCTCTTGACAGTTTCGCTTTTATTACATACAATAGAGTTTATATATTCCATATCGCACCTACAAGGAGAAAGAAAATGAAAAAAGCAACACACCTCACCAAAGAGTATAGATACACCCTCTTGGTACTCACAATCGAACTATTTGTGAGTATATCTCAAGCACTGCCGCTCTTTACTAGCGCAGCATAAATAAAAATAAAGGATTTCACGATGGCACAAAAATCATACGATAAAGCTCTTTTTAGACTTATCTCCATACTCTCTATGCTGAGTAAAGATGAGAGACCGACTGTTTTATCTTTGGCTGAGGAGTTTAATGTTTCAAAAAGAACTATTCAGACAGATATTTATCAAAGGCTCTGTGGCTGGGATATTACCAAAGATAAATTTGGGAGGCTTGTTTTTAGAGATGGGGTTAATATTTTTAGCACTACTGCATAACTTTGTTATTTAGTTTTTGCACTGTAATTTCTTTTTTGTCTTTCTATTTTTTAATTTATCGAGCAGTTCGCTTGACAAAAGAGTCTAAAGAGAGGTTTTTTAAGAGCTATCTATTAAGAATTCTCTTAAGCAGTAGAGACGCTAAAGAGAAGTGTCAGTGCGGTTGCTATGGTAAAAATATTCTTCATAGAACTCCTTGTTTTTCACAATGGGCTATCTGCGTTTTCTGAAGATAGTTGGTTCATCAAAATCTGCACTTAAATCTATTTTATTCCCCTCGCCATCATTCATTCGCAATAACTCATTTCCTAAAATAGGCTCTTTTCTCTCCATCATCTCTTCTACGCTTACTCCGCCATAAGCTGATAAAATCTGCTCTAGCGTTGTGCAAAATCCCTTAATATGTGCTAAAATGACTTCGCTTTTACCCTCAGCTTTGGACTTTTTATACTCTTTATAGCCCTCTTCTAAACTAGAAAGTATCTCTTGAGCTGGTATTTGCATCATTTGTTTATTCCTTTTTTGCTATATTGTTTTTGTAATAATATTTACTGATCAAGCAAGAGATACTCTCTTAACTCCCTCTCTATCTTCTCTTTTAGTGATAACGGCTTAATCACCCTAATGTGCGGCAACCATTTTTTGATAAGCTCTTCTATTTCAAGTTCTTGCGTTACTCTAAATGAGAGTATCAGATCTCCATCTGGCTTTTGTTCAACAATGAGCTGTGATGGAAGAGCGTTTTTTGCTTTGAAAAAACGAGCCTTCTCTTTTTTCACTTCTACGACGATATCAACCATGTACTGTCTGAATCCGCTTTTGTAATTAGAAAATGGTGTCTGTATCTCTTTGATAAAATCTTCTATCTCATAGTTTTTATAAAACTGCTTTGAGAGCATTTTCGCTTCGATGATGTTGGAGACTCTTAGCTGTGTGAGTTCATACTCGCTGCCAACTACTTCACATACAAGATAGAAGTTTTGATTGATGAAGAGTATTTTATAGGGCTTGACATCCATCACTTCTGTTTTATCATTCACGCTATATTTAACCACTAAATGTTGTTTATGATGTATTGCATTTTCCATCTCTTTAAAAAGTTGATAGTCGCTCTTTTTATTTTCATAAGGCTTGTCTATAAACATATAGCAATCTTTGGATTTTTTGAGCTGTGACTCTAGAAGTCTTTTATCTGAATCGCAGAGATCGATGTTTGCAAAAAGGTTGCTTTTTTGCGCAACATTGTAAACCTGCGCCATCATGGAGATAGTTTCAGGAGTTAAAAAGTTCTCAAACGCTTTTTTGGTGATGGCTTTGTAGCAACCTTTATCCCCACGAATCAGCTCAAAAGATTCAGGAAAGACAAGCTTTATGACATCCAAATCTCTGCGAATCGTCTTCTCGTTAATAGGTTGTTCTTTCTTATCAGTAACAACCCACCAGAGGCTAGTTTCTTTTTGAGTTTTTGCTTCTTCAATCAATTCATGAATGCAGACTTTCTTCCCGTCATTAAATCGTTTTAAAAGCTCTAAGACTCTTGCTGTTTGGTTTGTCATGTCTGTTTTTCCTTCTCTATTTTCTACTCATCTACGGTTGTATATGTTCCGTCACTATGGTAGTAAGTGTTGCCTACTTTATTGCTATAGGAGCCATCACTGTTATATGTGCTACTGCCAGATCTATTGCTGTATGAGCCATCGCTATTGTATGTGCTATTTCCAACTCGGTTGCTATAGCTTCCATCACTATGATAGACACTATTGCCGCTTTTTGTACTATAACTTCCATCGCTATGGTACATTGTGTTTCCACTGCGAGTTCCGTAACTACCGTCACTGTTTCTATAGCCCTCAGCACTTGCCACTTGAAAACTTGCTGCTGTTAACAATCCTGCTAATATTATTTTTTTATACATGAACTCTCCTTTTTAAAAGCTTTTTGCTTTTATGGGAGAATTGTAGTTTTAATTATAGACATATTTTGACTAAATGTAAATTTTTAAATTTTTGTATTCAGTTGTATTTTGTCTATATTTCTTAAAATTATCTCTCTCGCCTTTTTTGCTAAAAGTGCATAGTGTTTGTTTTGTGGCTCTATCAGCTTGATTTCTAAGTTGTATCGCACTGTGTCGAGTTTCTCAAGGCTGCTATAAAGCTTTTTTAAATCATCAAATGTGATAAATCTTGAGTAGAGAAGATTTTGCAGTATCGCTTCATCTTTAGTGATAGCAACGGCAAGGTCAAATATATCTCTTGTTAGATTGTCCTCTTTGCGCCATTTCACTTTTTTTGCAATGATATCTTCAACGCTTTCATAGTAAAGGTCATAGTTCAAATCCAAAACACTGTTTTTTATGGGCGGTTTTATGATGGACTCATTAAGGATAAAATCCACTTTTATCTCATCTTTTGTTTTTAGTGCGATATGGTGGTTGAGTCCGTCAAATCTATAGTCACTTTTATCAAAGAGTGCGGTTTCATCGATATACCATTTAGGATTTAAAAAATCAAAAAGCTGACTCTCTGTTATAAAAATATCTATATCAAAAGATTTTCTATGCCCAAAGTGAAACATAGAGAGTGCCGTTCCACCGCCAAACACCCACCAGTTTTTTATGCTAGAGTGCATCTCTATGGGTTGCAAAAGCTCAAAATAGACCCTATTTAAAGTCTCTATCTGAACATCAAAGTTCTTCAAAAAGCCATTCATATTCTGCTATCGCCTTTGCGTTAAATGTAGTAAGATAAAACTCATAGAGCTTTTTGATGTTTGATTTTTTAATCCTATGCAGTTCACAGTACTTGATAACATCTTCATAGTTTACCTCTTTAAAGAGTGTTGTGATGGCATAGTGATATTTTGACTCAGTCGATGGAAGAGAAAATATATGATACAGATCACCCACGCTATAATGAAGCTCTTTGGTGCTTATGGAGTTATTTATGGATGAGAGTATCCATTTTGCACTGTTTGCTTTTTTATCTTCCATGCTTACCTCTGCATAAGGCTTGATAAACGCATACTCCTCTTCATCTAAACTCAAATCATACTCCACTTGCTTCATAAGGATAAACTCTGGTTTGAGTCCAAAAAACTTTGCAAACTTCTTTGCAGTGTGCAGTGTAAAGCCTCGTTTATGTTGATAAAGCTCACTTATAGTTTTCTTCCCTATGGCTAGTGACTTACAAAGCGTATCTTGCGTTATGCTGTTTGGCTCTATATATTTCTCTTTTATAAAATCAATCGGTGCTACCATATGTTATCTCTTTATGATAATTTATCATCTTTGTAATATTATCATAGTATGATAAATTATTAGCTAAATATTTTTGATTTTTTCCTACTGTAAATCTTTTTGCTTGGCTTGACTCTTGAGATAGGACTGAATCCCCAAACAACTCTTGATTTGAGTTTTGGGACTTTGATAGTTGTTTTTGACATAGTGTTCTCCAAATATTTTTTACAATGTTATTGCTTTATTTGGTCATATTTTGTCTTTTTTATAATTATTATTTTCCAATTTTATTCAGTATTGTTTTAATCAGTTCAAACCAAGGAATAATATGCGTTTCATTTGGTTTTAGAACAACTCTCTCTTGACATGCAGGCTTAATTTCACCAGGATGAATTTCATAATTTCTACTACAAGAAAGTTCATCTATAAGTCGTATAGTATCGTTTTCGTTAATTTCTAATAGTCTAAGAATATTTCTTGTTTTATTATTGACTGAAGCATTACCATCACTGCTAATTAATTGATTATTCATTCGCCAATATGCTTTTTGTTTCTTGAGCTTAACATCGTACCGTTCATAAATCAAATAATCATTAATCGTTTCGATGCATTTATAGAGTGTTAGCATGCCATAAATAAAAGGTTTAGGAATATTACTATCAAGCGTTGGGAATATTTTAGAAATAGTATTTTTAAGTTCTAAAAGTTTTTTATCGTTCTCATCCATGTTAAATGAAAATTCGATTTGAAGCAATGGCAATGCTAAAAGTTCTTTTTGTATTAAAAAGACTTTTTTAAGGTATTCTCTCTCTAGTCCTCTATTAACCAATCCCACCAATTTGTTGATATTTTCAATAGTGTCGATACTTTTATCTTCAGGATGTTCTTTTTTGATATATCCTAAGATTTTTTTCTCATAAAGTTTTTCTAGTATGCTGCTTTTGCTTGTAGCTGTGAGCATTATCACTTGGATGCCAGCGTTTATCTCATGGATTTTTTGCAGTATTTTGATGCCTGAATAGTTTTCTGTAACTTCATTTTCATGGTCACTCTCAAGCAGTCTTAAGTCGAGCAGCACCACATCTGCGTGGGTTATTTGCTCTCTTAACTCTTTGTGTTCGAGTTGCACTATGAGGTTGAAGTTGGTCTTGTCTTTAAAGTCATACTCAAAAGCACTAAACTCTAAACCATCCTTAGTGAGTGCTGTTTTTAATATATCACTCCAGCCTTTTGCCCACTCATCATCTATGAGCAAAACTTTTCCTTTTTTGGATGGTTCGAGGATTGACTGATTTTTAGACCCTTTTTTTGCATGCAGCGCAATTAGGTACTTAAAGTAGAGCATGTTTTCTATATCGTCCCTGTTTTGCGCCAAGACATCGCTCTTTACATCCAAAGCTTCCGCCCATTTGTAGATGCTCCACTTGTTGGCTATGGCATGACTTCCTGAAGTGTCTTTTGGCGGTAAAACCTCTATTCGTGATAAAAACGCATCATAATCCGACACACCTTGTAGCGCAAGAGATTGGTATTTGTGTATCTCCTCTTTTGTATTTTTGCAAAGGTAACCTCCCTCTGTAAAAAGGATATTTGCCTCATGTGCAAATTTATTAAGGGTATCACTCTCAAAATCGCTTATGATGACTATTGGGGTAAATCTTTTTTCTCCAAGTTCGCTCGAGAGTCTTATATGGTACGCAACCCGCAAACCATAGAGTTCAAGATAGTTTGAAGAGAGATTATCTTTGATAAAAATTGTGTCAAACTCTTTTTGGGCTAACTCTTTGATAATCTCATTTGAGATATATACGTCTATGTCATCAGTGCCACCTTGTAAAAACTTCACATGATGTGCAAACGGTTGCAATTCACAAACATTATCATGATGAACAATGAGAGATTTGCCACCACTTTTTTGGGGGATATGTATATCAAAATACCCTTCTAAACTCTCTTTAAATTTTATAATCTCATAAATCGTCTTCTCTCTTAGTTCATAAAATTGGTACTTTGTTTTTTTGAGATTCGCATCCATGTGAAAACTAGATGGCTCTTCAGCACCATTTTGCACATCAAAAATAAAAAGATTTGTTTCCTCCAAAATATTTGCAACGATATTTTGCTTCCAATGCTCCCCGTAACAGAGCATCATGATATCTTCAGTACCATTTTGAACTGCCTGTAAAAAGAGCACTAAATTCTTACTATAAAAAATTTTAGAGTTGAGTTCTAGCAGTTCAAAGTCAGTAGTATCATAATAGTTTACAGAAATTCCGCCTGAAAAAAGGATGAGTGTTTTACTGTGTTTTTTGCAGTAGTTTCTTAGATTGCTCAGTATTATGGTATTTTTATCTTCATACACAACCGATTTATGGCAGATGATGATTGCATACTCCTGCAAATCAAAAGTGTTATGAACGATCTGTTCGATGAGATTTTGCGCACCATCTTCTATAAAGTTACTCAAAACATCTTCATACGCATCAAGCTCTATCTCATTTTGTTCTAAAAAACCCAATTGCCGTGTGTATCTATCTTCTATAAGTGCTATTTTTTTCATATATTTTAATTCCATAGATTTTAGATTAAATATGCCTGTATGTACCAATGCATTTTATCACAACACTTAAGAAAGCTACTTATAAAACCTCAAAATATGGGTGAATCCCTTTGGCTTTGTTTGAAGTATCTCTATGTCTTTAACATTGTTGCTATGCAAGAAATTTATTCTAAAGTGCTCATCTTCAAAACTACTCTCTATGCTCCAGTCGCATAGGTTGGTAAGTGCTTTTTTGATATCTGCAAAATCTCCATCATGTATCTCTTGAAGCATATCACTAGCATTTTTATCTCCAAATGAACCAACTTGAGTGATTTTTATCTCTATGCTTCTGTCTTCTAGCTCTTTGTTGCTTACTTCTATTTGCTCAAACTCTTTGTGTTTGTGCATCTCATCAAAAATTTTAGCAATAACTGTTGCAAAATTTTGTGTATCTGTATAAAAATCTCTTCGTGAAAACTCAACATTTGGCATGCTTGTTATCTGATAGCCTGCCCTAACTTCGATTTCTTGCTTAAAGAGATCTACTATTTCGCCAAAATAGTGAATCTGCTTTCTACCCATAAAGATGGAGCTTGAAAGTTTGAAGTTTTTTGGAAGATTGCCGCTGTTGCACCACTCTCTTAGCCCTTGCACACTTAACCAACCAAGATTTATATCTGCTTTGCTACACCAACTGTAGTTTTTATCTGGATTTTCTTCTACTAAAAATGCATAGATTTTATTGTAAAGATTTGGGGAGAGTTTTTCAAGTTCAACACTCATTTCATTAAACTGTTTTTTGATGGCACTCATGTATCCATCAAAATCACCATATTTTTCAACAATATCGTTTTTGCTCTCCCACAGATGCGTAGTGAGTTTAAATGGAGTATCTATCGTAAAATTTGAGAGGAGCTTTACAAGTTTTTGTGGAGTATGATTTTCAGCAGTTCTTATAATGCTTCTTATCTCTTCTGTAGCTGCTAATTCTTTAGCGGTTAAATTATGTCTAATATTTATATCTGCCCTATTATTTATTAAAATCTCAACAGAAGCAGGTCTATTTTTTACAGAACAGAGCATTAAAGCTGTCATTCCAGATTTATTTTGAGCATTTATGTCGATGCCATTTTTTGTTAATGTTTCTATTATTTTAGAATCTTTTTCATTATTTACATTTCCAATTGCATAATACATTAAAGCTGTCATGCCATCTTCATCATGAAAATTTAAATCTATACCTTTTTCTATCAGTACATCTAAAATTCTTAGTTTTTCTTCTTCTGTATGATCAACCATCGCATTAAATTTTATGATATTCATAGTAGGATTCACAGATTTTATATTTTTAAGTTTTGAAATATCGTTTTTCATAACTGCATCATACAAATCCATATCATCATTTTGTTCAGTAACTCCAAAATTGGTTTCTAGTATCTCTTTATTCTTTTTTTCTTTTTCTAATTCTTTTTCTATCTCTAGTCTCTGTAGCTCTCTACGTCTAAAAAACCATGCTAAAATAATTGCAAATAGAGCAAATCCTATAACAGGGCTACTTCTATACAAAGCAGTTTTGATATCAGAATTAGTTAGTTCGCTTTTATTAATCTCACTTTTTAATAATTCATAGCTTTCTAATTCTGAATCTGAAAGTTTAGCTATTAACGACTCTTCTTCTAATTTTTTATATGAAGTTATTTCATCATCAGTTAAAGCATTTTTGTATTTTTTTCCCACAAGCTGATTGAAACGTTTTGCAACAGATTCATATTCATTTAATTTTTCTCGCAACGTAGAAAATAATTTTCTTTCATCTTCTGTTACTGTGGAGCTATTGAAAAATTTTGCACCTTTATCAAAAATAGAAAATGTCATACTTCTAATGACAGAAATAAAATAAAGATAACCATCAAACTTTACTTGTGCATTATAATATAGATGATTATCACTTTTTAATTTAGGTAAAATTATCTCTATATGCGAAGCAACAACTTTATCCCAATCAGTAGTAGGTTTTTCCCAAAGAGTTCCCATATCTTCATGTTTTAAAATAATTGTATCATTGTAGTAAGCAGTTGTTGAAAAATTTTTTACAATAGCTTCAATATTTTCTCTATATCTTATGCCACTTATTCTATTTTTTCTACAAAATTCAATCTCATCTAACAGAATAGACTTCAACTGAAAAGCATTTCTATATGTACTTCGTTCAACATGATTATAAAAATACAAGTTATTTATAAGCGTCAATATTCCAACTAAGATAATAATAAACCCTATAAAAAAATAGTTATTAGTTATCAATTTTGAGTTAAGTTTCATGTATATTGTTACCTTTTTATTTTATATTGTATTTTTTTCATATTTTAAGTTAATTTCGCATACCTAATGACAACCCCTGCAAGCTTTAAAGCCTATAGCATCCAATAAGTTCCTATCAAAACCCAAATCAACATTATATTTGTTTTGATAAAAACTTACAACTATCTTTTCAAACTTAGCTTTAGCTTCGTGAAACTCTATAATAGGTTGATTTATAGGATTATCTCCTAACTTTTTTAGTTTGTATTCTGGCATATATCTGTGATTAGCTACCTTTTTTCCAAACTCGCCATCTAGTAAAAATCTTAACTGCAAACGGCACTTTTTAGATTCAGCTCTAAAATTTATCTTATAGTTTTCAAAATTACTTGAACCTGAATTTTCTATATCTACTTGTTCTAACCCCTTAGAACAATTAAACTTTTTCATAAACAAGCTATTTAGTTCTTGAAATGAAAGCTGTTTATTCTCCTCTATCCATTCTCTAACTATCTTTTCGTTTTGAGTGTCATCTAAACAATCTTGTGGGATTTTTATATTTTTAAAGTTACTGTGCATCCATTTGCAGGACTTATCAACGTGATATGATGGTGCTTTTACTTCATAAACATATTTTTTATTTTGATTAGTTGTATTTTCTTTTATTATCTCTTTATTTTTTTGAATATCATTAACAACACTACCAAAATTTTTAAGTGCCATTTTTATTTTGTATATATTTTCCAATTCATCATTATTTAAAATATAATCTATCTCATCTCTAGTAAATACACCATCTTCTGCAATCTCTTTAGCAATATCATCTAAAAAATAATCTCTACTCTTTTTATATTTTAAATCAATAACTATCTGTTTTAAACTTGCATTTGTGATATATACTAGCGACATGATAATCCTTTGTTTTGATAAAAAATTATAAAAAAATAAATAGACATATATTGTCTAAAACAATTTTTTATAAATTAATTTCAAGTATGCTAAACTCTTTTTATAAGCGTCACTCCCTGAAGATTTCTTTCAGTTTCATCCAAATCCATTGAAACATCATAGTTTGGAGTATCTACATGCTTCAATACAGTTATAAAGGTATCCATAAAAACATCTTGGAGTTCAGGAGGCAAATATTCTATATTTGAACTCACTATTGAAAATAATCTATTGTCTACATAAACTGCATCATAGCTTCCTTTTGACTCTTCTATAATAACACGATGTCGAGGTTTGTCTAGTATATCTTCACTCTTTCTGGAGTTACTAAAATGGGTTAATTCCGCAATATCAAGCTCAATATTTTCGCTTGGTTTACTTTGAACAACATACAGCAAATCTGCTCTAGAAACATTTTTCCCAAAAAGAGAGAGCACTTGATCTATATGAGCATTTACATATGAATCAAAATCATCAAATTTGTTTGGATCGCATTGTAATGATGTGAACAAAGTTGTATTTGGAAAAAAAGTAAAATCATCAGTTACTAAACTCGAAAGAATTTTCTGGCGATTTTCTTCACTCTTGAATAGTGCCGCAATCAATCCACACTCCAGATCTCGAAGATACTCTAGGGTGATCAGTGTTTTTATATCTCTATTACAATCAATATTTAATGCCCGCTTTTCTTCTTCCATGTCTATCCTTTATTTTTTATGCCGTAATAGTACATAACTATATGGTCATATTTTGTCGAAGAATATTTTTCTAGTATAAAATTTTAACTCAATACATAGTCAAAATATGTCTATACAACTCCATACAATTTCTTTATCTTTAAAAAATGGGGAAGTTTATGAAACTCAATAAAGAATCTATTAAAGCCCTTGAGCAAAACATCGAATTTACAAGAGTAAGCATTCGCAAAAATGGCGATATAACAAATCTGGACAAAGTTATAGCTGATTTGAAATCACTTATAAATGAAAATCAAAATAAAGCAGATTTTTCAGAACTAAAATCAGACATGGAGTTTTTGCAAGAACACTATCAAGAAGGTTCTTGGAACGATGTCACAAGATGGCTATCAAATATTAACACAACTGTGCGCAACATCTACTATGACTATCTTGCAAAAATTAGGGAGCATTACGCTAAAAATCCAACTCTCCACCCTCTTTGGAAAATTCAAACACTATCTCAAAGAACGAATCTAAAATTTTAAAGTGGCTCATTTATAACTTATAAAATCTATCATACACATTTTTTAATGCGCTATCGATAATTAATTTTTTTATTTCTGAATATGTACATTTCTTATATTCTGGTGTTTCAAAAAGATATTCAAAGTCATTTAATACAGTTTTGTTGGCACCTTCTTCAATTATTTGCCAAATTAAACTGAATTGTTTTCCTCTCCACGGTGCCTCAAACTTTAGTGGCCGTATTCCAAAGCAAGTAACATTTTTATTTAGCTCTCTTGACACCTGTAAAATAAGATCCATCATTACGGTTGCATATATATCACCATCACTAAATATTACTATATTCTCTTGGGTCAATGAATCTATAAATTTCCTAATATCATTGCCATTGCTTTTTTTCATAATTATTTTTGCACCTTGTGCAGATGGGAAACCTACTCCACCACCAAGTCGTGATTCAACAATTATAGACTTATTGATATAAAATTTGTCGTTATATTTAGAAAAATCACATTCAGTCAGCGTCTTGTCTGTAATTGAAAAAACGCCAACAACAGCCGTGTTATTAGAGTTAAATATATATTCCCCTATATTAAATTTTGCGTAGTAGTTCATCATAATCTTATTCCTTTAAAATATTTTGTATATTATAAAATTCTAAAAAATCAAAAAAGAGTCAATTGCTTCGGCTCTTTTTTGTAAACTATCTTTATAAAATCTTCTTTTGAGTTTATGGCTTGATCAAGCAAGTCTTGTTTTGCAAGTGAAACCAATACAGCACAAGTTCTCGCTTGGCAGTTGAGAGATTTTTTTGGATTGAACTCTATATCTGTAAATGTCTCATACCGCATCAGTTCCTCTATGATATCTCTATGGTTATCGTGAAGAGTTTTGATGTAGAGATAGTCATAAAATGCGGTTTTAGGTTCATTTTCCCAAAATACACCATCAAAATGAAATCCTATAATATTGCCGGAATTTCTAAGCCTTTCATCTTTTTTAGCGCCCATACTATCTTTTTTGTATAAGTCTATATATTGAATATTGCCCTCAAATACTTTGCTTCCTTGAAAAGCAGATTCTAGCGATATTTTGCCATCTTCAAAATCCACCATAAGATTAAAAGCACTAAGACACCATCCTAGATGATTGTCTGATTTGGTGGAGACTTCAAGTATCTTATTATGTCCTTGAGCTTTTGCGTTTTCATGAAGAGACTGGATGCTTTTTGCTTTTTGAGTGACTGCAAAACCGTTGTAAAAAGTAAACTCTATATCTACTTGTTTGAAAAGCTCTTGTGGGTTGCTTGTGGTTATAAAAATCGGTCTATTTGCCATAGTGAATCCCTTTAATTTTATCTGTGCCTATAAAATCATGCACTAGTATCTCAGCTTTTCTAGCCTCTTTTTTTGTGTTGAAATCTTTGCTATAAACCAAAGAATCAAAATCTATAAATTTCAGTACACCCTTAACATCGAAGAGATGAGAATTTGTTTGATTTGCTACTTTATCGCAAAAAAGAGTTTTTTGTTCAAGTAATACTGAAATATCTAGCTCTATCCAAATAGGATCGATAATGTTTCCTCTAGCCTTTGCCACATGATACATAGGATGATCTTGTACAAAAGATAAGTGAACATATTTGTCAAGTCCTCTTCTTTCGTCTAACATATGGCTCAACTCTTCAGCCCCAAAGTGCTGAACTGGTATGTTTAGATTAAAAATATTTTTTAAAGACTGGATACCATACTTCTGGATAGTAGGCAAATTTGCTTTATCGGTAAAGTGATAAACTGATTTTATTCCGTATTGACTCAATGCTGCTTTCACATCCATCTTCAATCCTTTTAGCTTAATTTCTAAAAGAATTATAAAAAATTAGATGGTCATATTTTGTCTATTTATAATTATTTAAGTATTATAAAATGTCTTAAATGTATTTTTTACTAATTGTAATGTAAGCATTTTGATACAATACGGAAATAAAGGTGTACTAAAATGATTAGCTACTTAACAAAAAAAGATTTTATTTGGTTGATTTGGACTATTTTATTGTGCTTATTTGTAAGTATTATTCAAATGTTTTCACGAGATATTACACTAGATAAAGTCCATAGAACAGAGTTTGCGCTACTCTATAGATTTTTTAATGAGAGTTCATTTGATAGGCATCATCTTCAATCTACCCTTGAACCACTTTTAACAGAGCGTAAATTTGCTTTATTTCAAGTTGCTATTATTTCAGAAGATAGCTGTTTTGAAAATACTCAACACTATTATAACAATCCTCTATTATGCTCTACTTTCCAAGATTTTAAAAACTTAATGCCGTATATGTCTTTAACTGAATTTAAAACATCTGATATTGCTCAAGAAAAAACTTCTAGCAGCTACCTAATTAAAAAATTTAGTGATTCAGATGAGTATTTAATTGCAAAAACAAATTTTTATTCAAAAGACAATGAGCTTTCTCAGTTTTTATATTTTATTGCTAATAGGTACTATCAAACTAATGGCTATTATAAAATATATGAAAAAGGTAAATTTTTATTCACTATGATATTTTTGACTTCGTTTATACTTTGGGTTTTAAATAAATTACAGTATAAAAAATATCGAGATCGTTATAGTGCATACATCAAAAAAGAGGAAGATTTACAATCTAGAATGCTCGATATTGAAGCAAAATATAATGATATAAAGAATAAAAAATATGAAAATGAGCTTATGCTTGAAGAAGCTGAATTAAAAATCAAAAATCTAGATTTTCAATCTGATGCACAAAAAAAAGAGTTAGAAAGCGCTATCAGTGCTTTGACGAATAGCAAAAGTGAATTGGAGAGTTTATTACAAGAAGATGAAAATTTAATAGAAAAACTAGAAAGAGAAGCTGTTGAACTTCGTAAAAATACACATTTACAATTAAACAAATTAGAGCCTTTTGAGCAAAAAGAAAAAAATGAATTAATATATAAAAAGCTAGAAAATTTAGAAAAATTATGGAGGCATGAGCCAACATGGAAAGATAGAAAAAATATTGAATCGCTTGTTTCATTGAAAGATGCTCATTTGCCATTCACAATTACACAAGGATTTATTGCTTTTGACAAATTGGTTCTTAATTTGGCAAAACAGCATGATGCTTACCTTGTAGAATCTCAAACTAATTTAATTAACAATATAAATATTATTTTTAATAATGGATTATTGCCATTAAAATATGAACAAAACTTTCATGACATCCGCAAAGCTAGAAATAAATGGTTCCATGCAGGAATATATCCTACACTAGAAACGATTGACTTTTTAATTGATGTTTTACAGGATACAGATGCAGAAGTATTTATATAAAATTATTAATATTATTTCTCTTATCTGCTGCTCTTTGGAGTTTAATTGTATTTACCAAACATTTTAATACAAAAAGCCAAACAGCCAAAGTGGTATCTTGTTGCCGCTGCCTATTTCTATGTCATCAGATACTATGAAGCTATTTGGCAAGTCTTTTATCTGGTTATAGCTTTTGGTTTTACCACCAACTTCTACTATATAAGTATCTTCTACACTAAAATCGCCCCTTGAAGATATGGTTATATCTTTTTCATCAAACATGCTCATAAAAAAGACCTCTCTAATAGTGCCGATTTCCACTTGATCACAGTAGCTATAGTGTAGATTTGTGTTGGCAAGATAGATTTTATCTGGCTTTACAAAGATGGAGTCCCCTTTGGTTTTAGCTCTTAAGAGATTTAAAATCTTTCCTCTTTTGAGATACTCTAGGTATTTGTAGAGTGTTTGGTAGTCACTTATGCCTATTTTTGTAGATAGTTCTTTTATGTTGACTTTAAAAGGCTTTGATTGGCACACTAAACGAACAAGTTTTTTTAAGTTTATGATTTTGTCGTATTCTATGGGGAAGATGGAGGGGATATCAACCTCTATGACAGTGTTTATGGTCTCTTGGAGTTTGAGCAGATAGCTTTGCTCATTTTCAAAATAAAATGGATAGTATCCAAACTTTAGGTACTCTTGAAAAAACTCAAAAGGTTTAAAATCATTACCCAATTCATAAGCTATATCGATATGGTTACTAAATATCTCTTCAGTGGTAAAAGTAGGTAGTTTTATGGACTTTTTAAGCTCTATAAACTCTCTAAAAGACAAACCTTTCATGTGGTAAAGCAATGCTCTTCTGCTAAGGTCTCCTTTTGAGTGGTCAAGCCTTATAGCGCTACTACCGCTAAATATCACTTTGAGACTAAGCATGTCATATATCTTTTTTAACTCTATCTCAAAGTTTTTATATTTGTGGATTTCGTCTATGATAAGAAGCTCTCCTCCCTCTTTAGCAAACTCAAATGCTATCTCAAAGAGTGAATCTAAATCTATTGCATCTGCACTAAAATAGAGCTTTTTTGAAATGGGCAAATCATTTTCTTTTAAATATTGGAGTAAAAAAGTGGTTTTTCCAACCCCTCTAGCACCTATGATACCGATGAGTTTTTGGTTGAAATCTACTATTTGGTGTATATATCTTTTATAATCGCTTTGCAATCCTCGAAGATAATTGAGCTGATACTCTTTAAGATTTTGCAGCATTTTATTCCTTTTATTGATGGGTCTGTAAAATTATAGCCAAAAATTATGGTTACAACCATAATCTACTACTTAGTGCATGTCATTAATATTTATTTATAGACTAAATATGTCTAAATAAACCCCTACAATTTCCCCAGTAAAAATAATTAGCGAGGAAATGACAATGCTAGGATTTATCTTTAGAAGTGGCACTTACTACCTTTTATGGCAGAAGTTTAAAAAGCAGATTATCACACTTTTAGTCTCTGTTGGACTTGTGCTTCTCATACTTGGTATCTACAATGACCTTTTTAGCGTGCTTAAGATTTCTAACAAAGAGAGCGTGCTTTATCTGTTGCTTCTGAAATGGTTTTTAATACTCTTTATCATTGGCGTCAATGTTTTAATGCTTAGAAGACTCAGCACCAAAGAGTTCAAAGAGAGCATCAAAAAAGAGGAAGCAAAAAAGTCGAAGGAAGTAAAATTGCCACTCACTCAGCAGGAAAAACTTCTGCAAAAAGAGAAACTGCTCACCACCACTGACCTTATCTTGGCAAAGTATGCAAAGAAAAAAGATAAAGATGTGGTAAAGTGAAAAATCTTCTCTTTTTGCTTTTTGCAGTTGTTCTTATTGCAAAAGAGCAGCTTTTTGTGCATATGCCGAGTGCTTTGCCTTCTATTGCCACTAACACATCTTTTGGCAAAGAGCTTTTAATGCTTATCAATGGTGCTAAAGATGAGATTAGTTTTGCTATTTATGGACTTAGAGAGCAAGAGGAAATATTGGAGGCTCTTTTGAGAGCAAAAAAGAGAGGGGTTGCCATAAAAGCGGTTGTTGATAGTGATGCAAATGGCAATAACTACTACTCCGACACCCATAAACTCTATAAACATTTTAAAGTTGTAAGTGATAGCAAAAGCTACATCATGCATAACAAATTTTTTATCATAGACAAAAAAACTCTTTGGAGCGGTTCTGCAAATATAAGCGACACAGGCACAGGCGGCTACAACGCAAATAACGCCATAACGACTGATGATAAAAGAATTATAAAGCTTTATCAAGAGGAGTTTGATGAGATGTTTTATGCAAAAAAATTCTCTAAACAAAAGAGCAAAAGAGGTTATGAGCAGATAAAAACAGAGGATTCAGTCATAAGTGTTTACTTCTCCCCAAAATCGAACACTTATGAAGAGGGGATAAAAGAGCTTCTCCAGAATGCCAAAGAGTATATTTTTGTACCCATTTTTTATCTCACCCACAAAGAGCTCTCGCATGAGCTTATAAGAGCAAAAAAGAGAGGTGTCAATGTAAAAATCATCCTAGACGCAAGTGCCGCAGGCAATAAGTACTCCATGCATAAAACGCTAAGGGGAGAAGGCATAGAGGTAAAAGTTGAGAACTTTGGCGGCAAGATGCACTGCAAATCTATGGTAATAGACGATAGCCACATCATCAGCGGCTCCATGAACTTCACAAAAGCAGGCAATAGCACAAACGATGAAAACACGCTCGTCATACAAAACAGCGCTTTAGCCATCAAGTATAAAAACTACTTTTTAGAACTTTGGCACAAAATACCTGAGAAATATCTCCATCATGACACATCTCCCGAGAGCTATGAGAGCATCAACTCGTGTAAAGACGGGGTTGATAATAACTTTGACGGTGAAGTAGATTTAAAAGATACAAAATGTGATAAATAGACAAAATAAGTCTAACCAAACAAATACAATTACACATAAAGGAGTCAACTATGCAAGAACTGATTGAAAAACTCAAAGGGATGAAAAACGCAACAGAGGCACAATATGATGTAATGATAGAGAGTCACGCTCACAAAGAGGTGATAAAAAACCTCAAGGAGGCTGGGCTTGAAAAGGATGACCTTAGTACAGAAGAGTTTGATGCGCTTTTGAGTGAGCAAAAAAAGAGAGCCAACTCCTTTGCAAAAGGCGCTTTAGGTGCATCAGGGATATTTCTCTTTTTAGAACTCTTAGGTTAAGCATGTCAAAGATAGCACTGCTGGAGAGATTCTTAAAAGAGTACCGTAAATGGACGCTCAAACTAAAGACGGCTTCGCAAAGCATAGAGGAGAACATTTTGCAAAAAGATTCAAGTGCAGTGCTTGAAGAGAAGATTGCAAGCATCGTTATCTCCTCCGTGCTTGTCTATATCGTTGTTGGGATTGTCGGTCTCTTTGGTGTGAGTGTCGGCGGAGTATGGGGTGTAGTTGTTTTTGCTATCGGATGGCTTCTCTCTAAAGCGATTAACAAAAAAGTGTTTGGAAGCCAGAGAGCGGTTGAATCACTTAAAGAAGATGAGAAACTGCTTTTAGAGAAGTTGGAGAGACTTAATGAGAAGCATGAAGAGATACGAAAGCATTTAACAGAGATACCTGTCTTTTTTACAAACTATCCATCTCTTAAAAGAGAGTTTGGAGAGATGATTAACAGACTTTTAACATATGACGCTTCAAATTTGGCACTCAAGTATAGATACAGACATGCTTATCTTGTTAAAAAGTATCAAAATGAAGTCAATACATTTCATAAAATCTACGCAAACAAAAAAGGAAATTAAAAAATGACAAGCAATACCATAACCGTAGGCATCAGCGCAATGATAGTTGCGCTTTTTATCCTAAGCATGAAAAACAGAGGAAGAAACTTTAAAAACGAAATAGTAAGCCTCGGAATATTAGGAACCTTTGTGGGTATTGCCATGGGTCTTTATCACTTTGATGTGACAAACATAAAAGAGAGCATGCCACAGCTTCTTGGAGGACTAAAAACTGCTTTTGTTACTTCTGGCATAGGGATATCTTTCTCCATACTGCTCTCCATCTTTAAGCCGCAAGCAACAAAAAAAGAGGAAGTTATCTATGCGCTTGAAGAAGTTGTCAAAGATTTTAACAAAAACCTGACCGAGCAGTTTGGGGACAACTTCAAGCAGTTAAATGATGCGGTAAAAAATATGATTCTTTGGCAGGATAACTACAAAAGCCATATCAAAGAAAGTGAAGAGAGTATTAGCCATATTATCAAAGAGCTTAAGCACATCTCTCTTGCAAAAGAGAGTGAACAAGCAAATATCCAAAAACTCATAGACAATCTTACAGCTTCGAGCGATAAAGTAAAAATCTCACTTGAAGAAACAACCGATATCGTCAAAGAAAATATGCAGTTGCTGCTGCGTGAAGCAAACGGGAGACTCTAAGATGCAAGATAGCGAGAGCAATTGGATAAATATAGCAGATGTTATGTCAGCACTTATGATGATATTTATGTTTATCTCCATCTCTTTTTTATACCAACTCCTTAGTGAAAAAGAGAACTATAAAGCAGAGTTGAACAAAGCGCTCCATAGAGAGTTTGACAAGGATTTGGTGAAATGGGAAGCTCTTATTACCGAGGACAACATCATGCGCTTCAATTCGCCTTTTCTAACAGGCGGCGCCGATGTCCTGCAAGCTTTTTATGAGATACTCCAAGATTTTTTTCCTCGCTACATCAAAGTGCTAAGCGACGCCAAGTTTAAGAGCGAAATAGAGGAGATACGCGTCGAGGGGCACACCTCTAATGGATGGGGAAGTACCGCTGATGCCAAAGACATCTATCTCAAAAATATGCAACTCTCCCAAGCAAGGGCAAGTAATGTACTAGCAATTTGTTATGGCTTAGATGACTTGTTTATTAAAAACAATATCAAGTGGCTAGAAGCAAACCTAAGAGCAAACGGGATGGCTTTTTCAAAACCGCTTTATGTTGATGGGTCTAAAACAGAGGATACCCAACGCTCCAAAAGAGTAGAGTTCAAAGTTATCACCAAAGATAAAATAGACTAATAGACAAGATGCGTCCATAGTTTTTTATATACTTTTTTATATTTGGATATTAAAGGGGGGGGGAAATATGTAAAAAACATTCTCTGGCTATAAAAAGAAAATCACAATAAAAGGAAGATACAAAATGAGAAAAATAGGTTTGCCCCTAGTGGCAGCAACAACACTCTTGATACTGTCTGGTTGTTCATCGCACAATGTAACTATTGCGCCGCAGCAGCCAAAAAAATATGAAGTTTTAGGAAAAGCAGAGGGAAGTGCGAGCGGCTCTTTAGGGGTGCTTGGCACGGCGTATTATTTTATCCCGATGGGTTTAAACTCAAGAACTGAACGAGCATACGACAATGCTGTAAAAAGCGTTCCAGGTGCTACAGGACTTGTCAATGTCACCTATCAAGAAGATTGGCTATGGTGGATAATAGGCACAAGCAGAGATGTAACAATCAAAGGTGATGCGATAAGGGAGATAAAAGAATGAAATATATAAGAAACATAGTTACTCTTGCCTCTTTGGGCGTATTTGGTTTTTTTATCGCAGGGTGTTCAGGTACTCCAATCTATATTGAAACTCCTGATCCAAAAGTATATGAGGGCTCAAAAAATAAAGGCAGAGAGATAAGTGCTTCTGCAAGCGGATTTCAGCTGCTGCTTTTTATACCGATTGATGTAAATGACCGTCATGAAAAAGCTTACCAACTGCTAAAAGCTCAAGCAGGTAATGGATACATCACGGATGTAAAAATAGAAGAATCGTGGACATACGCATTTGTTGGCACTGTTTATAAAACAACATTGACAGCTACAGTCTATCCTAAAGAGTAAAATTTTAGTCAAACTTCCAACTCTCCTGATTTTATGGAAGTTGGATGTGGTTTTTCATTTCCCAAGCCTCATAATAACCCCATTTGCATCCCTAAGTCCTCTATACTGCTCAATCATATTAAGCAGCATATTGTTCCCTATCTCAACACGATTCACGCCCCATCAACCCGTCAAATACTATCCTCTCTTCATGCTCTAAAAGTATCAAACAGGCAATGCAATTGACTTCTTGGACAACCTTTGAAACTATAAGTAGTGCAAAGTAATGCTCGCCCGATTGTGCTTCATCTCATAACTTACTTGTTGCAGTGATTCTTCATAACTATAACCTGCTTGCGCATATTCAAACATCCTTCTTTTTGCAAAGTTCCACCTAAGACCATGTGAACCCTCAGCTATCTCGTTTGAAAGAATGGCTGCTTGTTTGATATCTTCATAATATGCTTGACGATTGATTTTAAACTTTGAGTTTTGAGAGAAATGTTTTTGAAGTTCATTGTAGGTATCAACTGAAACTAAAATTTCTCCCTCTTTGCCACCTTTTTCCTTTGTGAAGATGATACCTTTTTGAGTGTTAGTGATATTGTCTTGTTTAGTTCCTAAGAGTTGCTCAGGTTTTATAAGTGCAACACCCTCTATTCTTGCTCCGCCATCATGCTGAATTTTTGCAGCAAGTTGATGGAGTGAGTTTTTGAGATTTGAAATTAAAAGTGTTGGATTTTTATATGCACGGTTGTGATAGTTGTTGGCAACATATTTTAAATCTCTTGCTTCGTCTAAAATGGTTTGTCTGATAGAGAATTCATACTCTTTTTGGGCTCCATGGATATTTTTTGCAAAAAGTTTCAAAGCGATTTCAAGTTTGCCAAGCGCGGCACTGATTTTTTCTAAATATTGTTTTGAGGGGTAGTACTCTATCTTATAGTCCATGTAAGCTTGTATATGCCCTGCTTCTATCTTTTCAAAGTCTTTTACGCTCCAATGCTCTTTGAGATAGTTGAAAAAGTTGTTCCAAATATTTCTATAACTCTCCATGGTTTTATAGGATGCGACTTTTTGAAAATAGGGATGGCTTGGATTGATTCTATCCTCTTTTTTTGCTCCTGCTTCAAATATCTGTTTGGCTAATTGTGAACTTTGGTAATAGACGCTTCCTCTAATTTTTTATCCTTTTTTTGTTTTAACTTTTGATAGATTTAGCCGCTATCTGAGGCAAAGTTTGTTTAGTCAATCTGCTCGTTTTCAAGTAGCATCTGCTTGGCTCTTTTGGTTAAGATGGTGCGATAGATCCGAAGTTCTATCTGAGCTCCACCTAATTAATTTTATGTTTTTGAAAATTGAATTATGTAATGGTAGCATGGGAATTTGTTCGATTATGACTGTGTTCTCTTGACGAGAGAGTGAATGTTTTTTCTAGTTTCCATTTTTTGCAAAAAGCTTAAGAGAGCCCCGTTATATGAGGAGTCTCTTAATATTGTATTTTTAGTTTAACAACAGCAAAAAATACAGTAAAAAACAGTTGACAATACGGAAAATTAGTAATCTCTTACCGTCAATAATCTTTTTTGTTGAAGATTTTGAAGCATTTTTATCTCTTTTTTTTGAGCGGAATTGTCACCAAGATAATTTGGGTACTCTTTTGCTCTCTCTATTGCAGCGTTATAAACTTTCTCAATTAAGTTTAAATTGATGTTGTTTGTCGGAATAATTTTATTTTTAATCTCCTCTGAAAATTCAATGCAAAAGATCTCAATCAATAAAGCCAACATATCAATATCATCATCTTTTTTTTCAAGGAGGGTATTGAGATTTCCGCACTTTGAAATTGTATAAATCATTGAGCTCAGAAGTAAAACGTAAGTATCTTGCTTAGTTAAAAATCTATGAACACATCGATCAACCTCGACAATCACATCACACAACACCTCCCTTAAATCTAAAACATGCAAAGCAGTATCCCTCAACTCTTTATCATCCAAATCTCTAAAATTTATAATAATCTCTTTTGATTTTAAACTTTTAATCCAAAAATCATTCTCACTAATACAGTAGAGAATTTTTACAAAACTAGAGTGAAATGGCTCGTCTATCCAATAATTCTTTACGATAATTTTTTCATAAATATTTCGCATTTTATAGTTTGAAAAAGTAGAAGCAGAATAGAGGCTAATTTTAATATCATGCGTGTTTAGTTCATAAAAAATCTCCTCTATTTTTTCTTCTTCCTCCTCCTCAATCTCTGCCTCAATTTTTTGAATCTCAGGTTTTTCTTGTAAATAATCATTTTTTGGAATATTTTCAATAACTTTTTCTTTATCGGCAGCAAAGAGAAATCTCTTTGCCAAAAATATGAGAAAAAAGATTACCGCTATGTATGATAAATACTCCATGTTATTTTCCAATGCGTTTATTCAATAACCCTGAATTACTCAGTAATTTTACTAGCAATTCTCGTGTGAATTTGAGCTCAAATTCTAAAATCCTCTGTGTTCCTACACCGCTTTTTGAATCGTAGTAAATATCTAATATTGCAAGTGCTTCGGCTCTTGTTATGTAAATATGTCCTTTTGACAATTTTAAGCGTAAGTTAATATCGCCATCAAATTTCTCAACAACAGTAAATTTATTTTGTTTATTGCCCTTGTCAAAGAGTTTTAGCTCGCTTATTAAAAGTTTTGTGTCGGCGTAATTTGATGTAACAACTTCATTGCCCACCATGATGAGATAGGTTCTAACATAGCTTCTTTTATTTTGCAAGTCTTCCTCTCTGCCTCTAATTAGAAAAATATGCTTATCATGAACCAATACAATCGGCACTAATTTTACATTTTCCGGAATTACATCCATTAAAATTTCATCTAGCATTTTCTTTTTCTCCTTTTTTGTTAATTTCTAGTTCATGCCACAAATCGTGTATTGTAGAGTGAACAACGCTTAGCTTATGGTACTTGTGTAGATAGGCTGCTATCTGGCGGAAACTTAAGTTTTCATCATTTTTAAGTGACTTGATAAGTGCCCATTTGCCAAGCAGTTTGTCCCGCTTGGGTTGCTTACGATAAGATTTTGACCGTATGGCAACAGTGTGTCTTTTTAGATCATCGGTTGTATCTTGGTACTTCACAATGGCTAAGATAAGTGATGCGTAGGATAGTATTTGCAACGCTATGCCTTTGTTCTCCTCTCTCAATGGATAAAAAATATTTCTACTCTCTTCCATCGCCTCTACTCTTGCTTCAAGAGGCATTTTTATAAAGCTCCTCAAGATAGCTTTTTGTTCTTCTTCCGTTATTTTTAATAGACGCATTACTGTGCTGTGCATTGAGGCTGCATCCATATGTTTCTCCTTTTTTTGTTGATATACTTACATTCATAATTTTTTAGATATAACAAATTATGAATGTAAAAACGACATTTCTAAATATTTATGATTTAACAAGATGCAAAGAGGGAAATAAATGAATATCTCAGAAGAAACATATATAAAAGAAATAAATAAGTTTTATGATAGAGGGCATAAAATATATACAGAAAACATTGAGTTACTCAATAGAAAAAATCATGAAAAAAATGCTTACTATTTAGAATTATCAATAAGAGATGAGGCTATTAAAGAGCTAGAAATTGATATTAATAAACCTTTTTTTGATGAAAAATCCGCTCTTAAAGATATTGAAAAAGCAACTACCAAAGCAAAAGAATATCTATACTACATATATTCTGAGCAAAAATGGCGGTATAAAAAAAATGATAATAATCAATTTGAAATAAAACCATTGTCAATGCATGAATTACTAAAAATCAGGCACTTACTTACAAAAAATCAATATGATTTAATAACTAATTACGATGGTGACTATAATCCAGCTATACTGGAGTGTTTATATGATATAGATGACAAGCAGCACCTCTATTATAATATTTGGAACGATATATATGATTATTTTCTTAATAGTCAAGAAGAGTTCATTAATTATTGTAAGAATGCGTATGGCATGGCTATAAAAAATAAAAATCGATACTTATCTCATGTGCTTTCCATTATTGATGATATATTTTTAGATGTAGAAAAAGTTATAGAGTATTTGGACAAGTCAAATAATTTAGATAAATATAGAACTGAATTAATTAGTTGTTTTAAATATAATGAACCAACATCAACAATTCAAGACATTAGCCAAAATGATAATATATCCAATTATTATTACCCAAATAAAGTAATAAACTTTAAGATAGATTTAAATAATAGCTATAAAGAAATAATATATGAGATTAAAATGCTACAAGAAGAGTTTGAGAAAAAAGAACTTTTGGATCTTGATTTATTGCATAAAAAAGAGACATTAAGTATAAAGCATGAAACTGACATAATTAGAAACAAAGGTATACCAATAAATATATACGATAAATTATTTTTATTTGACGCCACTTTGTTTGGATTAAAAAGTGATACTGTAGCTACAGATTTATATTATTATGTTGATAACAGTAAACCTTCCATACCAGATAAAAAGACTATAGAAAAACATGTAAATGATGTCAAAGAAATGCTTACAAACCAAAATTATATACAGCATGCAGTTGGAATAAGCAAAGAGAGTTTATTGTAGATATCAACAGACACTCATCATAACAATCATAAAACTACAAAAACTCAAAGAAAATAGTTTTCAGCAATCAAAAAAAAATATATGCTTATCTCAAAAATCTATCACTAAAAACTCAAAATTATTAGATTAAAAACAATGATATCTTTATCATAATCATCAAAAATAAGCAAGAAATAGAGATGTTTTTTATTCCTAGGATAGTTTTTTATTATTATTTATAATTTTGCCAATTTAAAAAAACATGGGAAAAAACAATGAGCAAACAATTATACAGAGATTTATTGGTAAAAAAACACAATGGAGATATTGGCTTATTTATACTAGATATTAAAGATATAAATTCCATTTTTTGGGGGTGCTGTCGTGATTTTTCAAAAGAGATATTAAGAACAAGTGGCGCCTGGCGATGGCTTAGTTTTAGAGTTGACGATTTTGCAAAAATAATTGAAGAAGAAATGATTAATAAACTAGATAAATGGGTTAAAAAAGGTTCCCTTGCAAAAAAAAACAATAGCTTAGAACACACTATAACATGGCTATTTGACAGACATACCAACTCCTTAAAAAACCTATTTAACAGGAGCTATAAATTAAGTTTGTCCCCAAGTTTTTTGTCAAATTTGGATGATCAAGAAATCATATATACTACAGATATACTTGATGATAGTACGCTCTTAGAATTTTTGAAATTTGATAAAAATGAGAAAATTAAAATCTTAAAGAAAGTTTGGGATGACAATCTTTACGACTTTGATTTTAACTTACACGACATGGAAGATCTTTGTGCAAAATATGGAGCACCTCCACCCCATAGCTTCTTAGATACCAAAAATATAGAAAAATATGAGGCTGTACAAGCTGAAAACGGCCATTTTCAGCTTGTTTTTACATTTTGACAAAACCTATACGAGGAAATGACATGGAAAGTATATCAAATAACAAATCGATTCAAACTTCTAATTTAATTTTAAAAAATGATAGATTGCTAACAAAAAATGAAGTTCTAAAAATTGTAGGATTTCAAAAAAGTAAGCTATACGAGCTAATCAAAAAATTTGAATTTCCAGCTCCATTCACTGAAGGTATTTACAAAACAATGCCCAGATGGAGTGAAAATGAAGTACTACTTTGGCTAAATTCCCAAATTAAAGGAAATCAGGAATGACCGAGACAGCAAAAATTACTCATTTTAATAGTTTTTTAAAACAGATGAGTATCCCTGAGTTGTTGGCAGTCCCAAAAGACTTACAACCTATCCCCGGGACAAATAATTTTTTTTATTTTGGTGCTTTACATTTGGTGCACGGATTGGCCAAAACAGGAAAAACACACTTTGTGCTTGAGACTCTAAATTATGCTAAAAATGTTGATGTCATTTGGCTTGATGGTGATTTTAATGATGCCGTCATGGTAAATCAATTTAAAAATATTACTCACTTAACACCATTAGAATCAGATGCATACCTTGATATGTGGATTAATGCAGATGTTGACTATACTAATAAAATATTTATAATTGACAGCCTCAAGGATTTTAAGAACAAGCAAGATATGGACACAAATAGCGGCATGGACGCAATTATTAAAAGATTTAAATGCTTTACAAAAAAAGCTGCAACGGTCATTGTTATCCATCATTCTACTGTGAAATATGGGGTCAGTTCGTCAGCAAATAAAATTAAAATCAAAGGCAACGAAGAAGCAATCTACTCAAATTGCGATATCACCTATCTATTTACTAGAGATTTTGATAGTAATCTCTCCGAACTTTTATGCGAAAGAAGTCGTGTTAATTACATACAATCTGGAGCTATTTTTAAAAAAAATGGTCCTCATAAGAAGTGGCAAAATAAAGATAAGTCTATTTTAAAAAGAACAGATAATGCTACTAATACAGTTATCAAATAAACAAAAATACATCACATCAAAAGACAACTTTGGAATTTTTCCGCTAGGAAAAAGTGGAGATGAGTTTGAATTTGAGACAATGACTGGTTCAAAAATAACATTTACTTATGGCATGAGTATAAATGACAGCGACCGTAGGAATGTAATAACATGCATAAGCTATGCACTTGCAAGAATAGGGTTTGAACAGATAGAACAAATAAGATATGCTCCATTAAGGACAATGAAAAACAATGGTCAAATGGCTTTTACTACCTTTGAGATAAAATCCTCTGAAATTAGCACTAAACTATATGGCACATCAAAAGAAGGCAGACAAATTGTCAAATCATTAAAAAAAATTGTACATATTTTGGTTGATATTGATGATACAAATAACACTTTTACTCAGATACAAAATGTAGCATATAAAAATGGATATATAGTTTTTGATTTTGCCAATATTTTAATAAACCATCTTGCAAGTATAAGACTAATTTTTGATCTTGAGCAAACACTTCTACATTCAGGATTTGATTACAGGTTGAGTTTTTATATTGCAACACATCAATATGGTATAAAAAATAAAAATCAAACAAAATGGTACCCCAAACAAGTCTATCACCTATGTGATTTAATTCACGATCTTCATTTACAAGCAGCCTATCTAAGTCAACCAAGACGAACAATACAACAGATAGAAAAAGCATTTAATAATTTACATTCTAAAAATACTAACTTACCTCTATATATTTATGACAACCAAAGCAAATTTTTTTATAATAAGTATAAAAAAAATGCTGATTTAGAGTTATTTAAATAGATAACTGGTGTAAAGCTTGTCATGTTTGGTGTAAAGCTTGTCATGTTTGGTGTAAAGCTTGTCATTAAACAGGCATTAAAATCACCACTACAAGGGACTTAAACTTTATCAATTATATATCTCTTTTAGTTTAAAGATTATAAATAATTATTTACTCAAGTTTGAATGGGACAAAGAGCTCATGTCCCATTTTCAAAACTTAGCTATAAGTACAGCTTAGTGTACAACTATTCAATTTTTGATATGTTAATTCCTTAAAATAGGTGCACTTCGGTTGTCCACAGCTCCACCATTCCTCAATTTACTTATTATTCTAAATCATGAAAATCAGACACTCTTTATCTTGCGCCCACTTTAAAAAGTACGACTTTGATTGTTTTTAAAAAGATGACAAAATCCATCCATAGAGACCAGTTTTGTATGTACCATAAATCCAAATCTACTCTCTTTTTAAAGGTTAATTCATTTCGTCCGCTTACCTGCCACAAGCCGGTTAGTCCCGGTTTTACTTTAAGTATAATCTCTTGATTGCTTTTATCTATATCTTCCAACTCATTTAGCATGTATGGTCTTGGGCCGATTAGATTCATCTCGCCTCTTAGTATATTATAAAACTGCGGCAACTCATCAAGCGATGTTTTTCTTAAAAAATTACCCACTTTTGTAATTCTGGGATCATTTCTGTATTTATGATATTTCTTAAAATATTCTACCTCATCAGGTTTTTTTAAAAGATACTCATCTAAGATATTTTTGCTGTCTTCGTACATGGTACGGTATTTGTAGCAGTTAAAAATCTTAAAATCCTTGCCGAGCCTCTGCTGTATAAAGAAAACATCTCCTTTGGAATCTGTTTTTATCATGTAGCGAATAAAAATATGCAAGATAAGAGCAAAAGGAAAAAGCAGAAGTACTACTATCTTTTCAAAAAAATACTTTATAAATATATTTTTATAGTTTAAAAGTCTGTTCTCGATATGGAGTGCCGAAAATCTGATATTTGAAAAATCAACTATTGTAGTATGTGTAAAATTTAGGTTATCAAGGTATGGGATGATATATATATCTTTTGTGTTGCGTGAAAACTCATTTATGCTCTCTTGAAGATAATTTATATCAAATCCTCTTGAAGAGATTATAACCATATCATACTCATCATCATTGATTGTATACCCAAAATACCAATTCTTGCGGATTTCATTGCTTATAGTTTTATAATTTTCTTTATCAGCCATTACCTTGACTCTGATTTTAAAAAAGTCAAATGAAAAGAGAGATTGTTTAAATAATCGCTTTAAGAACAAAGTTACAAACATTGCTATAACAAAAAACTTTAGCAAAAACGACACTGAGTACTCATCAGAAATCTTAGCAAGAGATATAACTGTAAAAACAGCAAGAAAGGAGAAAAAAAAGCCTTTTAGCATCTTTTTTGCATCGCCCCAAAAATCATACCTGATTACATATATCTTGCCTGCGGCAAAAGTAAAGAGTATTAGAATTAAAATCCAAGAATATAGGGCGATATCAACCTCTTCTTGCTGCAAAAATTTTGCCATGCCAAAAGATAGCCAGAGTGCCAAAAAGTCCACGCCAACCAATAGAAATAAAAGCAGGTAGAAAGAGGTGTTTAATTTAAGATTATTCATAGATTTGATTATACTTCAAAACTATTTATAAACTCTTTTATCTCATCCTTAAATCTTTGAGTAGCGTAAAACTGGGCATTTTTAGATATATTTGCCAAATCAAACTCTAAACTCTCAAACTTACAAACGGCATTTATAATATCCTCTTTTGTCTGATTTTTAAAGTGTACTCCGTTTAAAGCATCTTGCACCGTTTCAGCCGTCGCACCTCCATCTAGTGCGATAACAGGAGTTCCGCATGCCATAGCCTCAATCGGTACTATGCCGAAATCTTCCACTGCGGCATAAACAAAAGCTTTTGCCTTTTGCATGTACTCTACCAAAACAGCATCTTCACAAAAACCTAACACGGCAATATTTTCTTTTGAAATTTTTTTTATCGCCTCGTACTCTTCACCGCTTCCTATTACTACAAGCTTTTTATCGCTCATCTCATTAAAAGCTTCTACTATAAGCTTTGTTTTTTTGTAAGGAACAAGTCTTGAAGCAGTTAAATAAAAATCCTCTTTATTTGGTTCAAAAGTAAAGCTTTGTGTCTCCACGGGAGGATAGATAACAACTGAATCTCTGTTATAAGTTCTCTTGATTCTCTCTTGTACAAATCTGGAATCTGCTATAAAACAATCAACTCTATCGAGAGTCGCAATATCCCATTTCCTGATATATTTGAGCGTTGTTTGCACAAAAAGTTTTTTCGGCTGTTTTAGCTCTTTGGTATACTCATCATAGAGATCCCATGCATAGCGTATCGGAGTATAGCAGTAAGATATATGACGTTGATTTTTATGCTTTTTCACACCTTTTGCGACTGCCCATGATGAGCTGATAATGAGATCGTAAGAACTTAAATCGAAACTCTCAATAGCCTTTGGGAAGAAAAAGAGATAGTTTCTAAAATGTTTTTTTGCAAATGGGAGTTTTTGTATAAAAGAGGTTTTAACCGCTCTTTTGCCAAGAACAACCTCTCTGTCTCTCTCGTCTAAAAAATCGACAAGAGAAAAAATATCTGCATCCGTGTAGATTTCTAAAAGTGCTTTTAAAACTTTTTCGGCTCCGGCATTTGTTACAAGCCAGTCATGAACTATAGCTACTCTCAATTATAATGTCTTTTCATATTTAAGCTTCAAGCATATCTCGCAATGTCTCTTTAAACTCTTTTTGCTCTACCTCACCGATAAGCCCAAAGAGTTTCTCGCAAGAACCGGTAAGAGTTTTTATCTCACCCTCTCTTACAAAATCAGGATTGATTTTAACCTCTATCTTATAACCTGCCATCTCATTCATCATATCTATCACATCTAAAAGCTTTATGCCTCTGTTTGCCGATAGATTTACAACTTCTGATGAGATAGGAGATTCTAGGAGTTTTTTATAGATTTCACACACATATCCGACATCGTTAAACTCTCTACTTACATCAATGTTGCCGAGTTCAATAGTTTGCTTCATCTCTTTAAAATGTTTTATGATTTTTGGAATTAAAAAATTATCTTCTTGATTTATACCCGTATAGTTAAACGGTCGTGCTATTATGATGTTTAGTTTGTTAAAATAATTTTTTGCCAAACACTCCATGGCATATTTACTGGCACCGTAATGGTTTGTAGGTTTTGGACAGAGTGTTTCATCAAGAACTTCCACTCCTTGATTGCCGTATACGGTTGCACTGCTTGCCATTATTATTTTTTTTGGATTTTGGTTTAAATGTATCAGCACATCAAGTATATTAATAGCACCGATTGTGTTGATTGCATAAAAATCTTCATTATGCCCATGTGCAGGAAAAGAGATACCGGAGAGAACTATAATAAAATCAGGTACGACTTCTTTTAAAACAGTGTCTATATCGGCTTTGTAGGTAATATCTACCTTAAATGTTTTACCGCTCGTGCCGGAATATGAAGTTCCGTAAACATCATACCCCGCGTTTTGCAGATAAGCAGATAAGTGATTTCCGGTAAATCCGTCTATACCAAAAATAAGAACTCTCTTAGAAGCTGTGTCCAATCTCATTCCTTCTTAAATCCTCTTTTACCATCATGGCACACAGCTCTTCAAGCGTGCATTTTGGTTCCCATCCGAGTTCATCTTTTGCTTTTTGAGGATTGCCGATAAGCAGTTCAACCTCCGCAGGTCTGTAAAATTTAGGATTTACCCTTACCATTACCTTACCTGTCGATTTCTCTTTTGCCACTTCATTTTCATCACAACCCTCAAACTCTAACTCAATGCCGGCTGCTTTAAATGCCATAGTCACAAAATCTCTTACCGTTTCGGTTCTGTTTGTCGCAAGAACATAAGTGTCTGGCTTTGGAGCTTGAAGCATCAAGTACATTCCCTCAACATAATCTTTTGCAAATCCCCAGTCCCTCTTAGCATCCATATTTCCGAGTTCTAAAACATCAAGTTTGCCTAGTTTAATCTTTGCTACGCTATCCGTTATCTTTCTTGTAACAAACTCTCTTCCTCTTAGAGGCGATTCATGGTTAAACAAAATACCGCTACATGCGAACATGTTGTAAGATTCTCGGTAGTTTATCACCATCCAGTGAGCATAAAGCTTTGCAACGCCGTAAGGGCTTCTAGGATAAAAAGGAGTAGACTCTTTTTGAGGAATCTCTTGAACTAAACCAAACATCTCCGAAGTGCTTGCCTGATAAAATTTTATCTTAGGATCTACTATACGAATAGCTTCAAGCAGATGTACGCATCCAAGCCCTGTTATATGGGCAGTTGCAAGTGGCTGTTCAAACGAAACGCCTACAAAACTCTGTGCTGCAAGATTGTAAATCTCATCGGGTTTAATCTCAGCAACCATTCTTATGCTGTTTGCCTGATCTGTTAAATCATACTCTACAAGATGAAGATTTGGATGTTTTTCTATACCAAGCTCTTCTATACGCCAGAAATTTACAGAGGAAGTTCTTCTGTAAGTTGCATAAACCTCATACCCTTTATTTAATAACAACTCTGCAAGATATGCTCCGTCTTGTCCCGTAATACCCGTAACTATCGCTTTTTTCATCTTCACTCCTACTCAACTAGTTTATCTAAGAGATTTAACTCTTTAAAATTATGTGTAACCATCAAAAGTCCGATGTATGAATTAACCAACTCATACATATTTTCAACATACTTATATTTTACTTCATTTAGTTTATTTTTAGCATCATTTAAATCTATAATGCTCTTAAGTCCATAATCATACCCTTGATTTATCGCTTGAAGGTAAAGTTCTGCGGATTCAAGAGCTTTTTTATACATCCAAACAGATTCGCTAGATGCTTCAAAGATTGCCAGATATTCATCATACTGTACATGAGTCTCTTTTTTTGCATTCTCCAAATCTTCGCCTGCAGCTTTTATCATAAGTTTGGAAGAGTCCACTTTTGAAGAGACATAACCACCGCCGTAAATCGGTATATTTAGGTTAATCATCGCATACTTTATTGTATTGTAAGGCGCATCAACCGTCGGCGTATCAGTATCATATTTTGAGTATGCTGCATCAAATGTCAGCTTTGGCAGATGCCCTGATTTTGCGTTTTCAAGCTCCGAAGCAGATATTTCAACTGCCGCCTCAGCCTGTTTGATTTTCAAACTTTTTCCCAAATCGTCGCTGCCGAGGACTTGTGCTTTCATCTCTTTAATGGTTTCTAAGAGAAGTTTATCAGACTCTATTTTTGGCAGTTCATACGGACTATCTCCAATATACTGTTTAAACTTCAAATCATATACATTAAAGAGTTTTTTCTCTTTTTCAAGTTCTATCTCAGCCGAGTCATACTCAACTCTCATTTGAAAAAGATCCATCTTATTTGATAAATTCATATCAAATTTTTTAGTCAGCCCTTCAAGTTTAGATCTGTTGTACTCAAGGTATGACTCAAGAAGTCTTATCTTATTTTGCGATTTTAAAATATCAAGATAAGTTTTAAAGAGCTTTTGAGCAAGTTCCTCTTTTTGAAACTCAACTTTAATATCAGAATATTTGCTTCTTGACTCCTGCATATCTATCCTAGAGTTAATCTCCGGATTATATAGCGACTGTCTTGCCGTAAGCGAGTAAGTTATCAAACCTTGTCTTGTCATGTTTTTTGAAGGGTTTGACTCATACTCTGTTTTTTTGTATGATGCAGAAAGATTGATTTGAGGATAAAGTTGTGACTCCTCTTGATTTATCTTCTCTTTTTCCGCTTCAGAGACGTAAACAGACGATTTGATGTGATTTGCATTTTCAAGAGCAAGCCCATATGCTCTTGAAAAATTTAAAACCTCCGCATTTGCACTGCTAAGAGATACTCCAAATGCAAGCAAAGCGAGTAGATATTTTTTACTCTTCATTAAATCCCCTGCTTATCATATCTGTTAATGGTTTTACAAGATAGCTGAGCATCGTTCTCTCTGAAACTCTTATCATAACCTCGGCAGGCATACCGGAGACTAGTTCAAATCCATACCCCGCCACTTGCTTTTCTCCCTCTTTTGTCACCTCTATCTTAGCTTCATAATATGGCATTCCACTTTTTTGATCCACAAAGCTGTCTGCCGATACATGTACGACTTTTCCCTCAATCACATGAGTTTCACGTGTGTTAAATGCTGAAAATCTAATGTCAGCCATCAACCCGATTTTTACCTTGTCGATATCTGCTGTTTGTAGTTGAGCTACTACTACAAGTTTGGACTTTTGCGGAATTATCTGCAGTATATCTTTACCTGGTGCAACAACTCCGCCTACCGTATGGAGGCTTAAGCCGACAACAGTTCCGTCAATCGGTGCAACAATGTTGGTTCTGCCAAGCGTATCTTCCACGGAAGCTATCTTTGATTGGAGATCAAAAAGCATAGACTTTGCTTTTACCAGATCATTCAAAGTCTCTTTTGTAAACTCTTTTTCTCTTAGAAGTTGTTGATTTCTTGCTTCATTTATAGCTTCGTTAAGTTTAGCTATTTCAGAAGCTGTTTGAGAGATATCTCCCTCAATCATATTTTTCTCTCTGCTGAGATCTCTTATTTTTAGTTTATCGACTAACTGCTCTTTAAAGAGTTTCTCCCACTCTAAAATCTCTTCGCTTATCGACTTTAGTCTAGATTTTTTAGCTTCCATCAAAGACTTTAGCCCGTTTATCTGGTTTTCAAGCTGTACAACTCTGTTTTGAGAGATGATTTTTTCATCCTCTATACTCTTTTTTGTTTCAAAAAATATGTTGTTTTGCTCTTTTATTATACTCTCGTTTTTAAGCTCCGGCGGATATATTACTTTACCCAAATTGTCTCTTTGCGCCACCAATCTAGAATAAACAGCAGATGCATCATCATATTGTGTTTTAAAGATATCAAGCTGACTTTTTATATTTATCTCTTTTAGTTTTAAAAGAAGATCTCCTTTTTTCACCTCATCACCGTCTTTTACGTGAATGCTCTCAATAACTCCGCCCTCTAAATGCTGAAGAGTTTTCTTATCCAAATCAGCTGAAACTTTCCCCACTGCCACAGAAGATTCTGCAAGAGGAGCAAAAGCCATCCATCCGCCAAAAACTACAAACAGTAAAAAAATCACGCCCAAGCCAAACCCGATAATCTTAGAATCATTCGTTGATGGCATTTTTATATCTCTATTTTCGCTCATAATTTTCCTTAATTTTCAGGCTTGCTGAGTGATATTTTAGGCGTGCTTTGAGCCTGTTGCGGTTGAGCCTGAGCCTGTTGCTGCTGAGCTTGCGCTTGTGCCTGCTGTGCATTTTTTGCCAAATGAGCCAATACTTCATTAGTATTTCCGTAAAGCTCCAGAATGCCTTGCTTTATGACGGCAATTTTGTTCGTTACCTGAAGGATGCTCGGTCTATGCGTAATGATGATTACTGTAGATCCGATATGCTTTAGGTAATTGATAGCATTGACAAGTCCGACTTCACCAGCATCGTCTAGGTTTGAGTTTGGCTCATCTAGGACAACTAAAACAGGATTGTTGTAAATCGCTCTTGCAAGTCCGACTCTTTGTCTCTGTCCTCCCGAGAGCGTTGCTCCGCCTACGCCGATTTTAGTATCGTATCCGTCTGGAAGTCTGAGTATCATCTCATGAACACCTGCCCTCTCTGCCGCTTCTACGACTTTTTGAGAGTCAATTTCGCTAAATCTTGCAATGTTTTGGCTAACAGTTCCCTCAAAAAGCTCTATATCTTGAGGCAGGTATCCTATGTATTTTCCAAGGTCCTGTTTATCCCACTGAAATATATCTGCTTTATCAAGTCTGGCTTTTCCTGCTGCGAGCGGCCAAAGACCCAAAATAACTCTGGCAAGAGACGATTTGCCTGCCGCGCTCGGTCCTATGATACCGACGACATCGCCTTTTTGAATCATCATAGAAATACCGCGAAGTGACGGCTGAGATGCACCCGGAGGAGCCACAACAACGCCCTCTAACAAGATCTCGCCTTTTGGAGCGGGCAGTTTCATGTACTCTTTATCTTTAGGAAACTCTTTTAAAAGTCCGTCAAGTTTTTGATATGAAGATCTAGCACTGCTAAAGCCTTTCCAACTGCCGATAATCAAATCAAGCGGAGCAAGCGCTCTACCCATAATGATAGATCCGGCTATCATCATACCCGGAGAGAGTTCCATTTTTATCGCAAGATATCCGCCGATTCCAAGGATAAGAGACTGAAATAGCATACGCAAACTCTTTGAAGCATTTGACCATATTCCGGCACTGTTGCTTGCGTCATTTTGAGCATTTAAAAAACCAAAATAGCGTTCTTCCCATATTTTTCTGATATTTTCTTTCATACCCATAGCGTGCACAATTTCAGCATTTCTGAGGTTTGAATCGACAAAAGCCGATGAGGATCTGCTTAGATTATTTGCTTCAGCTAATTTTTGCTTAGTCGTATACTCATTTGCTATAGTTATACCTACTAAAACTATCGCGGCAAAGATTGCAAAGTAACCAAAAACAGGGTGAAACATAAAAAGCACTGCTATATATATGAACATCCAAGGCGCATCAAAAAAGGCAAAAAGACCGTTTCCTGTCATAAACTGTCTCACTTGCGTAAGATCATTTAGAGGCATTGAAGATGCTTTTCCAGGATACTTTTGAGCCAAATCAAATACAGAGTCAAAAACTCTCTGACTTAGCAAGCTATCGAGTTTATTTCCTACTTTAACAAGCACTCTGGATCTTACAACCTCTAATAATGCCATTACCAAAAACATAAATACTACTATGCCGGTAAGCAATATAAGCGTGTCTTCGCTTCTGCTCGCCATAACTCTATCGTAGAGTTGCAACATGTACAAAGGCGGAACAAGCATAAGCAGATTTATAAATAAGCTAAAAAAGCCGACCATAATAAATGATTTTTTAGATTTAACGATAGCTTCTCTTAATTCAGAAAAACTCTCTTTTTGTTTGTTTGGTGGTTTTTGCGCCATTTGATTCCTTTTTACTGTTTACTTTCGCTAGAAACTTCTTTTAATTTTGTCTTTTTTGAACTATTTCAAATAAAGTTTGGATATTTTCAAGTGATTTTAGATGTGCATCTATCATAGCTATGATCCCTTTTCTAACCCAGTCAGCCAGTATATCGTCGCTTAGTGCGTTTAACTTCTCTCTATTTACAACTTTAAATCCGTTTACAAGAACTTTTTTCTCTTCACCCTCGCCAACAGAGATCTCTCTATCTTCAAGAATTCCGCTTTGTGAGATAATCTTTGCCACATTTAGAGTAACGCTCATTTGCTGCTCATAAGAAGTTAAAAAATTAATAGCGTGATCCAATGTCTCAGATTTTTCTCCGTCTTTTTTAAAAAGCTGCTTCCCTTTAGATTTTGAAAATAGTGAAGAATCCTCGTCTATAAGAATCATTTTCTGCTCAGGCTTCTCTTTTGTAGATGCTAAAGAAAACGGATATTTTCTCAAATAAGAAGGGACATAAGAAGTTATCCATTTTCCATCCTGCGTAATTGCCAAACTGTCAGCTCCTAAAGAAACTATAGCCACAAGAGATGGAGTTTCATCTGCCGTAAAAACTATAGGAAATGCCGCACCTACTTGTGAAACTTCACTTGCCAAAAGAGGTATATGTGTCGCAGATTTTGCAAAGTTAAGATCCGTTAACGGGTTTATCTTGAACTCTTTATGTTTTTCTCTATCTAAGATTACTAAATTTTTATACATTTTTTTTCCTTTTTCTATTTCTTCTTTTTTTGGACGCCCTCTCTCTTTTGAAGACAAAGCAATTCCTACGATTTTCTCAATATTTTTTATAAATTCCAAAGAGCCTGTAACATTCTGTTTTTCTAAACATGCAGTTATGAACTCGGCTTTTTTCTCATCCGCTTTAGAGCTAAAAAGAGTTGCGTACTTTTGCACTCTCTGCTCATCCGTAAACCCAAGCTCTTTATACAAGCCGCTGTAGGTAACAATATCATCTTTTTTGTTATATAGATTTTTTTCCTTACTGCTAAAAGAGTAACCTTCAGGAGCAGTTTTTTCTATGTAAATCATAATATCAAAAAGAAACCGTGTATTTTCTACAAGCGAAGATTTGTATCTTCCTTCCCATATAGTTCCAGTGCGATGATACTTTTTGTTAAAATAACCAACATATTTTCTACCTAAACTCTGCATAAATTTTGAAAGGGCATCTTCATTAGAAGGAGTTGCCAAAAACTCAAAATAGTGCGGCATCAAAACATAAGCATGTATTGCAAGAGTGTGACCCGTATTGCACTCTTGCAAAAAAGTCTTAAATGCTATGCAATCCTCTTCATCCCTAAAAACAGTAAGTTTATCCAAACTTTTAAGTATCACATGCTGTGAAGAATCTTTAACAAAAACTCTAACTTTTCGTGCCAAAACAATTCCTTAACTTACTTTCAAACAGCATTATAAGCCAAAAGAGCTTAATAGATAATTAAAATGACTCCGACACTATTTTTTACATTTTTAATTGGGTGCCATAGTTAAATTATTAAAAATAGTGTGATATTCCCCACTTAATATAGGGTATAGCTGATTTTATAGCTTGAATTATCTGTTGCAACATAAAACTGTCCAACTCAGTTTTAGCCACAATATTTTTAGAGCTTAACGTAAGGACTGTATGTTTTGAATTTGGATTATACGAAAAGTTTACTTCAAGCAGAAGTTCTTCGCTTGTTCTTAAAAGCTCCAAATTTACGTTGTCAGTCTTTGATGTAGATCTCTCTTTTATCTCTGATTGAGTATTTGCTTCAAAGTCGAGTTCACCGTAATACTTTGCTATAAACTCTTCAGCTGACGGTATTAGATCTAAAATAAAGCTTCTTGTTATCATTAAATCAACTCTGTTTTGAATATCTTGATAATTAATAACAAGCCTTAATCTATCTTCGATACTGTCATAAATCGGTGTAAATGTTTTTGCGGTAATATTTCTTTTCATGGATGCGATTTTACATAAAATCAGTTTTATTAAAGGTTAACAAGATAGAATTCTGTTCTATTTTTTGCCGACATAGCTCAGTTGGCTAGAGCAGCTGATTTGTAATCAGCAGGCCCGGGGTTCAAATCCTCGTGTCGGCACCACTTCTTACATTTTAAATCCATTCAACAACCATAAAAATTTAAGTATAATTGCTTTAATGATTACAATAAAATATACTTTGCCCTTTTTATTATCCTTTTTATTTATATATCTTCTTATAAAATATGCTTCAAAAATTGCCATATTAGATATACCTAACGACAGAAGCATACACAATGATGCCATACCTCGAAGTGGTGGGATAGGCTTTGTCTCTGCATTTTTGATATCTTTTATGCTCATTGAATTTAGTCTATTTATGCAGCACATCTATATGTTTACGGCAATTGCTATTATTTTTATCGTGGGCTTTTTCGATGACTATAAACATGTAGCACCAAAAACCAAATTTTTTGCGATAGCTATATCTACTCTTTTTTTATACCTCGATAATATTTACATAAACTCTTTGGGAATCTACTTTGGATTTGATGCAACATTGCTCTATATAAGCATTCCTTTTACCGTTTTTGTCGTAAGCGGGTTTACAAATGCCCTAAATCTTATAGACGGGCTTGATGGGCTAGCAGTCGGAATCTCAATAGTCATACTCGCAACTTTTGCTTATGTCGGCATAGTCTTTGATGATGAGTTGATATTTTTGCTATCCACCTTTACCATATCAGTTTTGGTTGTTTTTATGCTGTTTAATTGGTCACCGGCAAAAATATTTATGGGTGATAGCGGCAGTTTAACTATCGGTTTTATCATATCTACAATAGCGATTTTAAGTATAAAACATATACATCCGGTGATAATTTTATACTTTGCCGCCATCCCTATCATAGACACCATAGTTGTAATGCTTAGAAGAATAAATATGAAACGCTCACCCTTTTTAGCCGATAAAACGCATATACATCACATACTGCACAGATTTTTTGGAGATACGAAACAGACTGCAATATTTTTAATACTCGCACAGCTGATATTCTGTTTTTTAGGGTATGTGGTGGCTAGACATATCGAGCATTACCCTAACGGTCTATTTCCGATAGCTATGATTTTTACATTTTTTATCTTGATTGCGATGGCGTATATGGTTTTTACGGCTATTTTAAAAAAAGTATAAGTTTTACTAATTGCTACTTATTTTCTCACAAATCCCATTAGCTTACTTGGATATTTTGAAATAATTTTAAATATATTTGTATCAATAGAGTTTTGTCTGCAAATCCTAAGTTGTTCAATGTTATTTATCCAAATACTGCTAAGAGATGTGCTGACACCGCCGAGTCTCATCTTTACAAGTACCTCTTTCATATAGCTGTAACTTATCTTGTGAGTGTATAAAAATCTCGCAAGTATGTCGAAATCTGCAGCTATTTTAAGATCTGTTCTAAATAACCTATATTTTTCATAAACCCATCTTCTTACAAAAAAAGTAGGGTGAGCAGGCATCCAGCCATAAGCAAACCTTTGCGGTGTAAAATGAGAACTGTCGTAATATCGCACCACTTTATTCAAATTGTCAGACTTCACATATACCAAATCAGCAAACACGCTATCCGCTTGGCTTTTTTCAAACTCTTTCATAACTCGCTCTATTACACCGTTGTCTATATAAAAATCATCGCTGTTTAGTATCCCCACCACATCGCCGGTAGCAAGAGCAATACCTTTGTTCATGGCATCATAGAGTCCATTATCCGGCTCACTTAAAAACTTGCTTATCTTATTGCCGTAACTTTTCACAACTTCAACGGTACCGTCACTGCTCGCACCGTCAATTATGATGTACTCTATATCTTTATATGTTTGCCCAAGAACCGACTCTATCGCATCTTTTATGGTTTTTTCGTTATTCCATACTACCGTTATGATTGAGATTTTCAAACTTCAACTCTCATATTTTGATTAATCCTATATTTATAAATTTTTGCTTTAAATCCTCATCAAAATTTTCATTTTCATGAGCTTTAATATAAAAATCCAAAGATATATTTGGTGGCATAAAATCCTCATTCTCTCTATAAAAAATTACAAAATAGTTTCTTTTTAAATAGTACGCCAAATGAATCAAAAAAGAGTCTCCGCCTATATAAAGATCGCATCTTTGGATTAATTTTTTAACATCATCAAGAGTTGTATCCATTAGGTAGTATTGAACAATATTCTCAAGCTCTTCATACTTTTTTTCTATATCTATCAAATAGATTTCATAATCAAACTTTTTCAACTCTTCTATTATGTATATTAAATGATTGTGCTTGATATTTTTTAGTTCAACTCTAGTAAGTGGATTGATTACAATAATTTTTGGATTTTGGATTTTAAGTACATAGTAATTTAAACTAATTGATTGATTGTAGATTTTTTCTATAAGCTCTTTTCTATTGTCATAAATTTTTAGAGTTAAGTTGTTTGGCTCATAAATCTTAGCTTTACATAAAAATGATATTAAAAAACCTCTAAAATCTTTTTTCTCAAATATAATCTCTTGTATATTATTATTTTTTATATATTCAACAAATTTGTATAAATCTTTGATAGCCGCCCAAACTCCTTGTTTTTTTACATCATAAAAAGCTGGAATATCATCAAAAACAAGTTGTATATCAAAATTATTTTTAGCTCCCATTAGTTTGGCAATTTTTTTAGTATGACTAGTACCAAGTATGTGTATTTTTTCATCTATTTGCTCTAAAAATGACAAAGAAATAAGGTTATCGCCTAACGCTTGTAATAAAACAAAATGTTTCATAAATCATTCCTAGTTTATATAAATTTTTTTATCAAACTCTTAACCATCTCTTTCAAAATAATCCAAATATAATATAAATTTGTTTTTGTATTTTTCTCTACAATATTCCACCAGCCAACGATACTATCAACTCTCTTAATATCAGAAACACCGCCTGATGAAATACTAGAGATTATTATTTCTACATACTTGAAGTTTTTATTATTTTTATAACATTTATAAAAAAACTCAAAATCGGCACCGATACGATTTGATAGATTAAATTTATTTGCTTTATGAAGTTTTGAAGAGATAAACGCACTCTGATGGCTGAACTGCGAACCTTTCCAAATATCTTGCATATTTCCGGCTTTGGCTATTCGCTTTCTATTTGGATACCTTACCTCATGATCGCCATATAAGATATCTACATTTTGATATGATATTTTTGCAAAAATATTTTCAAGAACATCCTCTTTAAAAAACCAATCTCCTGCATTCATAAAGTTCAGCCACTCACCATGTGAGAGATCTATACCTTTATTCATAGCGTCATAAATCCCACCATCCCTCTCACTTACCCAATAAGCAATCTTATCTTCATACTTTTTTATAATATCAACCGTACCGTCCGTTGAACCGCCATCTATTATAATGTACTCAACATTGTCGTAAGTTTGGTTTATGATGCTTTGTATAGTTTCTTCAAGATATTTTTCGCCGTTATAAACAACGGTAATAATGGAGATAAGAGGTTTGTCTTTAATTGTTGATGACATCATTTACTATCCCTATATATTTTTGTGCAAAACTTTTCGTTCTCTCTTTTAAATCATAACTAGAAAAACTACTATTTTCACAACTATAACTCTTTAATATTTTTTTTAATGATTGTGCATCAAATCTATCAAAAAAAAGCGCTTCAAGATACTGTTCCTTATGTACATCCAAATCTGATAAAATCATATTTTTGTCTACACTTTTACACTCTTCGACGGTTGAGCTCCATCCTTCGAACAAAGAGGGGTTTATAACTGCTTTTGAAAATTTAATAAACTTAAAAACATCTTCATAATCTACTAAACCTAAAAGTCTAATATTATTATGTAACTTATTCTCTTCTATAAATTTGGTTATAGTTGTTATGTACTCGGCATTTCTATAATCATTTAAGTAACCCGTACAAACTATGCAGATATCACCACCTTCACTCACAAGTAATTTAACTGCCTCAAACACTAACATATGATTTTTATGCTTCCAAAACTGGTTTGGTACATAAAAGAAAATATCAGGTAAATTATATTTTTCTATCAAATTGATTTTATCATTCTCGTTTAAATCAAAATATTTGCTATCCGGTTGTGAAACAAATTGCAATACACTCGCTTTATAAGTGTATTTCGGGGCAAAAGTTTTAAAATCTTCTAAGGCATCATAGCTGCTTAAAACAATTTTATCACTCTGTTTTATTAAATTTAAAAAATCCTTATTTCTTTGCTCTATCTCTTTTTTAGAAAACATTTCCGGTAAATGTAAATGTTGAAAATCCGGAATCCAATTAATAGTTTTACATATTTTTAACCCAGTTATAGACGAATGGGAAAGAAGATCAATATGGTGTTTGTTTAATAATCTTTCCAATAAAAAATTTGTCCTTAAAATCTTTGTTTCTATTTTGTGTAAAAACCATTTGACGCTTTTTCTGTCGAAGATACCGTCTTCTATAACAATAGCATACTTTTTAAACATATTTTTTATATCGATATCAGTTTTTTTACCAACAAAAACAGTTATTTGCAAGTTATTATCTATAGATTTTATAGCGTAAAGCAAATTTTTAAAATAATTTAACCCGCCCATCCACTCTTTTGATACGGCACCTATAAATCCGACTCTTATCACTTTTGGTTCTTTACCCATTTTATATACTCTTTTACCCCTTGGTTAAAATTAACCACCGGTTCCCAGCCTAGTTTTTTTGTTTTACTTATATCTGCCATGTAGTAAATTGGGTTGCCTAAATTTCTTTGATTATTAAAAACTATTTTTATATCAGAGTGTAAAATCTCTTTTATTAAATTTACAACATCACAAACACTATCCTTTACACCGCTGCCGCCATTTAATATGATAAATTTATCTTCAATTGCAAGCATCTTTAAAAATAGATCCATTACATCATCTACATGAATAAAATCTCTTGTCTCCATGCCCGTTCCCCAAAATTCAACTTCACCGTTTGATAAAATCATCTTATTATAAGCATCCCACAGCAACTGTTTTCTTAAACCGTTTCCATAAACTGAAAATAATCTGACTATTGACACTTTGATATCATATTTCTCGGAATAACTTTGACATAAATCTTCAGCTATTTTTTTATGATACCCATAAGGCGAAACAGGTTTGCCTATATAATTTTCTGCAATCGGTTCATCATTGCACTCGCCTAAGACAGCAGGGCTTGATGGATATATAAGATGTGCATTTGGATTATAAAGCCTTATATACTCCAATACTTCCAAAGTTCCGTCAACTGTTTTTTTAAAATCTTCGTATGGATTTTCCATGGAAAAACCTACAGAGCCGCTACCCCCACAATGTATAACTACATCAAATTTTTGATTTATCTCTTTAATGGCTTTTATGTTGACATCTGATTTAAACCAATAATCCAATCCGATCATACGACACTCTTCTACGAGCAAATCACCATGTCCTATGCCATATGTTTCAAACTTTAAATTTTTAAAATATTTTGAGATATGAGAACCCAAGAAGCCTTTTGCACCCGTGATTAATATTTTTTTCACTTTTTACCCATTTTTTTTATTATCAAATGCATATCGCTGTCCGCTTCTGATTTTTGATTGAAAAAGCACTCTAAATGCAGCTTTCTGATTATTTTTTCTACAATAAAAATATTATTTGTAATCTTCTTTTTAGAAAAAATATGTAAATTTTGATTGTTTGATATAAGAAAATATCCATATTTTTCAGCAATATATTCTAAGCTTTCTTTAGAAAACAAAGAGATATGCTGCCCATGTTCTAAACAATAATACCACCACTCGTTTGGCTTTGGAGTCTGTTTTGGCACTAATTCTGTTGAAAACAGCACCGTATCGGTCAAACTAAAAATATTTTCTATCTCTTTAAGAGGATTTTCAAAATGTTCAAAGTTTTCAAAAGATGTTACTGCAGTATATCGATTATTTTCAACTTTACCTTCAAAACCTCTTGCCGCTAAGTTTGTTGCATATTTATCATACCAATAAAAGTCAAATCCTTTATCTCTCATAAGCCTCGTAAATATTCCATAACCGCCGCCATAATCAAGAAAAGTTCCGCTTTTATCGCATACCAAGGACAAAATAATAGCAGCTATTTTTGCGAGATTGTTGTTTCTTACCATAATTCCGGTATCGGAAATACTGATAGCATCGCTGTATGACTCTTTTAGCCAGTACGGCTTTTGAGTCTGTAAAAAGCCACAGTTAGGACATTTAAAATATTGGACGGTGTATTTATTTAATATTTGTCCGTCAAAAATATAACTACTCTCTTCATTACATATTTTACAGTTCAAAACAAATCTCCAAATCGTGATGTCGCTGCCATAATGGGCATATTTATATGTGGCTTATTTGTTTTTAAAATAGCAAGATACTCTTCTTCGCTCGGCATCAGAGTTTCTAGCTTTTGGTCAAAATCAGATACTTTTTCCCACTTATTTAGCTTGAAATTGTATCTTTTGATTACTTTAGAGGAGTTCCCGACTGCGATACTAAAAGGGGGAATATCTTTTGTTACCACACTTCCTGCTCCTACTATAGAACCGTGTCCAACCGTAACTGCGCCTAAAACTATCGTACCCGCGCCTATCCACACATTGACGCCTATTTTTAATACATCCTCATCGGTAGTACCTGTTGCGATATAGGGACTTAACGGGTTAGAATAAACATGGTTGTTTCCCAAAAATTTACAATCATTACTAACCATAACATAATCACTTATAATCAGCTCTTTGCTTGAGCTAAGAAGATTTCTGCGCCCTATATAGCAATAATTACCTATTTTAATATGCTCAAAATTCTCCACTCTTTTATTTACATTTAGCCAACTCTGCTCACCAATGAGAGTATTTGAGCCTATGCTTATATACCCCCAACCGATAACATTGACTGTTTTATCAATATATGTATTTTTTCCAATCTTTTTTTTATAAAAGAGAAGTTTTAACTTTGATACGACTAAAGATAAAAAGATTTTTTGTTCATTACTTAAGACTTTTTTAGCAAATTTGTTAACTCTGTTTTTCACTTTTAAGAATAAAGAAATTTTACTTTCTTTTTTAAATATATTTTTTACAATATTTGACACACTCTCTTTTTCAAAAATCTCATTAGTCAAAATAGGTCTGTATGATGTTAAAGGTTTCTCTGTATTGGAGCTACTGCAATGCACGCCACTTCCGTCAAATCCTATATTTTGTACTAAACTTTTAGCAGGGTAAAGTGTCAAGCCGCCTCTTTGCAACACACAAAAATACCAATAAATCGCCCAAGAATCTATCTCTTTTTTAAGCTGTGATTTTGACATAGAGATGTAATCATAAGATCCGTAAAAGTTAAACTTGTAGTGATTGCTTTTATCTTTAATATATTTTTCTAAATTTTCACTATCTCTTTTGAAATGCCTCCACTTATCTGCCCATGTAGCCCAACTCCACGAACTGGTAACGGATAAAAAATAGGTGCTTTCTATCAAATCTGCTTCATCGGTAAAAGAGTATCCTGTAATGCTATAGACTTGTTGTTTATTTTTATAAAACTCCAAAGCCTCATTCATAAACTGCAAAAAGTATAGGCTTGTAACCAAATCATCTTCAAGTACGATTATTTTTCCGTACTCATTTACTATTTTAGTTACTCCGTCTATAATTGAATTTGCAAGTCCAAAGTTTTTTTCCCGCTCAACAATGGTGACTTTTTTAAAACCGTCTATTGTTTTAATATAATTTCTGACTTCGTCTACACTCTCTTTTGCACTTAAATTTTTAGCTTCATCGGAGTAGATAAAAAGCTCACTCTCATTTGCAAATTCATTTTTTTGCAGTGCTTCAACCGTTTGTTTTGTATGATAGGGGCGATTGTAAACAAACAAAACTATAGGTGCTAAATTTCTCATCAGTCGTATTTCCTATTTAAAACAGCTTTTTCCCATAAGTAAGGGGTTAATTTAGTCCAAGCATTTTCTGCATAAACATACAGATTATCTTGTTTATTAACAATATCCATTATAGTTTCTTGCAAATTTTTTGGATTATCTACCAACGAAGATTCTAAAAAATTCTTCTCATGAACAGTATCACTAAACCACTCTTTTAAATCATTTTGCATCCAATCAGTAATTGGGGAATTAAACCCTATTTTTGATTTTCTCCAAGTTACCTCTTTTGGCATATACGGATCCATTGCATCTCTAATTAGTTTTTTCGTATATCCGCCTCCAAATTTACTATTATACGGAAGTGAATTTACAAAAGTAACTATCCTATGATCCATAAACGGCATTCTAATCTCAACACCGTTCATCATAGAGTATCTATCATAATTTCTCAAAAGAGTAGGCAAAATTGTTTCATGAAATATTACATAGAGATGCTGTGAAAAATTATCTAACTTCTTAAAATTTTTATGATCAAAATCTTTGGAAACAGTATCTCTTTTCATTAGTTTCTTTATACATTTTCTAATCATGTATTTTAAATAAATTTCAGAATTTGAAGTTGATTTTCTATGAGCTCCGGTATCGCCGAGTGTACCCTGATATGTATTTAAAACATCCATCGTATTTTTTAAACTGAATTTACTATCCCAAAGAGCCTCCAGAATATGTCCGTAACCGCTAAAAAGCTCATCTGCCCCGTGACCATCGAGGGTGACGCTAATGCCATGTTTTTTAACAGCTTCATATGTCATAAGCATCGGTATGGGGGATGTAATATATAGATCTTCAAACATATAAAAATATTCATTCAGCCTGTCCCAATGTTTTAGCGGATCAATTTTTACAAATGTTGCTTCTATGCCTATATGATCCGTTACCATTTTGGCATAATGGGATTCATCTAAAAAAGTATTTGGAAATGAGGCCACAAAGGCATGCTGCCAATCTTTTTTGCCATAATCGATATGCCCTTTAGAGAGATGTGCCATAGCCGATATCGTCGCACTGCTGTCAAGACCTCCGCTAAGTGCCGTACCTATTGAGACATCAGATCTCATTCGTATTTTGCAGGCATCCAAAAACAGCTCTCTGAATTTTTCTACTTGGTCATTATAGCTATTAGGTATCTCTTCTAAATGGTCTAATGTATTCCAATACCTAGTTATTTTTAATTTTCCGCCTTTAAATACTCCGTTATGTCCGTACGGAAATCTTTTAATACCTTCTATTAGACATTTATCCGTACTCTCGTATAAAAAGATATTATTTTTCATCCAATGAAAATCTTTTGACGGTTTTACCTCTTTTAAAAATGGATATATTGCTTTCATTTCGGAAGCAAAAATTAATTTCTCGTCTATAAAAGCATAAAACAGCGGCTTTTTGCCGAATCTGTCTCTTGATAAAAATAACTCTTTTTTCAAACTATCCCATATAGCAAACGCCCACATCCCGTTAAACTTTAAAACGGATTTTTCACCCCACTCTATATAGGCATTTAAAAGAACTTCTGTATCGGAATTTGAAAAAAATTTGTATCCCTTTTTTAAAAGCTCGTTTTTTATCTCTAAAAAGTTATATATCTCTCCGTTAAAAACTATGCTATATCTTTTTGATTCATTAAACATAGGCTGATGCCCGTTATGCGATAAATCTACAATGGACAATCTTCTGTGTCCTAGCGTAATTTCATCATAAATAGTATTGATTCCATAATCATCTGGACCTCTATGGGAAAGAGTATGAAGCGCTTTTTTAAAAAAAGTTTCATCTGTTTTTGGAATTGTTCCTAAGATTGCACACATTTTTACTTGACCTGCATTTTATATTTAACAATCAAAATTGACTCCTGTGCTTATTAAAATTGCTTCTAATAAATAAAACAGTATTTATAGTTTTTGCAAATATACTATACCCTTGATTTTTTAAAAAAATTGTTATTTCACTATTTTGTATCTCGTATAAACTGCTGTCTAGTATCTCCATAAGAATTACTTTTGGTTGGTATTTTTCAAAATCATTAGACTTTAATACCATAAAATCTAATCCTTCAACATCGATAGATAAAAAATCTATTTCTTGATTTTTAGGTAAATATTTGTTCAATATCTCTTCTAAAGTCACTGATTCAATCTCTTTTGTAAATATTATATGAAAACTTTTGTTGAGATTTATATACTCTTGAGACAACTCTTTTGAAAATCCGTTTAGTGCCGGTTCATTAAAAGCATAGTAAGTCAAAATTTCTTTCTTATCTGAAACAGGTTTTTCTATATTTATATCTCTTGGGCGTATTTTATTAAACAGTTCCATGCTATTTGGCATTGCATCGATGTTAATTCCTCTCCACCCTTTTTTATAAAAAAAGTAAGTATTAGAAAATCTTTTTGGATGATGAGCACCGACATCTACATAAAAGCCGTTAGGTTGTTGCTCAAATAATCTTCGTAAAATCATATCTTCACCCTCTTGTGAATATGATTTTAAAGCGTAGCCGTCAAAATAGTTATTTTTAACATCGACTATTTTTTCTTTTAAACTTTTTGGCAATAACGACTTAATTAGTTTTTTTAACATTTTTATTCACCGTTTTGTTTGTCGGCAGCAATTGAAAAATTGGGCTGTGTATTGTCAATTGGTTTAAAATTAAAATTCCTAGATAAAAAAATAGATGTTGTCCAAGTGTAATCATTTATCGGGCCGAATCCATGAAAATCAACCTCAATTAAATCTAGTTTTTCTCTTAAATATTTTGAAGTCTCTTTGTACCAGTCAGAGTTATCTAATATTACCATATATCCTTCATCTGACTCTTTATTTAAATACTGTTCGATAATTTTTGAACATTCAACTCTTCTAATACCGTCAATAATAATTACATCAAATTTTTTATCAAATATCGCTATAGAATTTTCATATTCTGTATCATTTTTTTTATAAAGCAATATTTGGTTCTCTTTTAAATTTTTGCTTACTTTTTCATACCACTCTTTGTCATGTTCTATTGAAACAATATTTTTTGCTTTCTTGCTCCAAAATGTTGAAGAGTTGCCGCTTCCATATTCGAAAATAGTCTTTTGCGAAAAATCTATATTATTTAAATACTCTATTGTCGGATATGTATACCAAGGAATTTTATTATTATTTTTATCTATACAATCCCAATTTTTAATTGTTTCGTACTGTCCATATTCTAAAGCCAATATCTTAAAATTTATTAATTGCTTTTTAATTTTCAACGGAATGACTCTGCCGATAATTTTCTCAATCATAGCAATCTCCTTAAATTTATTGTATCTAGTTTCATAAAAAAAACTTTTCTTGTTTTAGCATTAAAATAATCAAATAAAAATCCGGCTACACTATAACTAATCAAGGTTGCAACTGCCGCACCGTTTACACCATATTTTGGAATCAAAATAAAATTTAAAATTACATTCATTGCCATTCCGCTAAAAGTTCTCCAAAAAGCCAGTATTTGCAAATTTTCAGAGACAAACCACTTCCCGCTTGCCACCCCCAAAAACACAAATACTCCGGCCCAGATATGTATCATCAGCACACTTCCTGCTTCATGATACTGCCCGCCGTAAAGCAGATTTACAATCCAATCACTTAAAAATGTCATAGGCAAAGCTATCGCTATCGCCATCCAAACCATAAGATCATAAAGCCTTTGAAGTCGTGTATAGTAAAGTTCTTCGCTCTGTTTTTTAGCATTTATAATAGCAGGAAAAAGCGAACTAGCCACTACCATAGGGATAAAGTACCATGCCTCACTTATGCGGACGGCTGCCGCATATTGCCCAACCGCATTAGTATCCAACATCTGCATTATCATAACTTGGTCGATTTTCATATAAATTGAAACAACGATACCGCTAAGTATAAGCGGCCATGAGTCTTTTAGCAGGCCAACGGCAATTGATTTGTTGAATGTTAAACTCAGTATAGATTGCTTCGCTTTGCTCGCAATGACGGTGGTTTGTTGGATTGCTTCGCTCCGCTCGCAATGACGATTACGAATATAAAAATAGATATACCCCAAAGCCAAAACAAAACTGTCAAAAAGCACGACCCATGCAAAAGCTACAAGTGGAGCTTCGTTTAGTATGAGTGCTATTTTTACTACACTTGAGAAAAATAGGCTTATGACATTTGCATAAACTATATACTTACTTAGAACTTTGCTTTGAAAATAAAAATCCACTACATTAAAAGCTTGAAATACCGTAGCACCTGCCACGATAAATACTATGATGTTTGTTGCATGGTCATTTGAAGTAAAATTTACGGCGATTGCAAGTATAAGCAGTACCGCAAATGCTCCCATAAGTTTAAGCCAAAAGGCAGTACCTATGAGTTCATCCCGTCTGCTTTCATCTTTTACAAGCTCACGGATTACTATACCGTCAAGTCCAAGTGTTGCAATCGCAGCAAAAAGCCCCACAAAACTTTGCGCATAAGAAAAGAGTCCAAACTGTTCAGGTCCAAGATAGCGTGCTACCCAAATGCCTACAAAAAGCCCTACAACCATGCGAAGTATTTTTTCACCAAGCAACCATGAAGTGTTTTTAAAGTACCTCATAAAACCGCTATGATTTTGCAGTGATTTTAGTTTTGTCAGCATTTTGTATTTAAATACCACTCATACGCAATTTTTATCCCATCTTTAAGTTCAACTCTGTGTTTCCATCCGAGGCTATGAAGCTTACCGGGGTCTGTCAGTTTAAGCATTGTGCCATCTGGTTTAGTCGTGTTAAAGTAAAACTCACCTCTAAACTCCAGTATGCTTTTTATAAGCTCTGCTAGCTCTTTTATAGATATATCCTCACCTGAACCGATGTTGATATGAGTGTTCTTAATCTCTTTGGTATTTGCATTATATGTATCTTTTGCATCTACATTTTCCATCAAAAATACACATGCATCCGCCATATCTTCGGAGTATAAAAACTCACGTCGGGGCTTTCCGCTCCCCCAAATCTCTATATTGACATGACTGTCATCCATCTCTTTAATGCCATATTTTTCCAATATTTTTAAGACCTCTTCTTCAGCACTCTCTCCTGAAATATGCTCAATCGGATTTTTATCCAAATCTTCTCTTATGGCATTCCAGTTCTTATCTTCTAAACATTTACCAAGATGTATTTTTCTTATCATTGCCGGAAGGACATGTGACTTCTCAAGGTCGAAGTTATCATTTGCTCCGTAAAGATTTGTCGGCATTACGCTTATAAAATTTGTGCCGTACTGGATGTTATAACTCTCGCACATCTTTATACCTGCGATTTTTGCTATGGCATAAGGTTCATTTGTATATTCAAGTTCAGAGGTAAGCAAACTCTCCTCTTGCATAGGTTGTGGTGCATTTTTCGGGTATATACATGTACTGCCTAAAAAAAGTAGCTTTTTTACGCCGTGCATGTAGCATTGATGGATAACATTATTTTGAACTTCGAGATTTTCATATATGAAATCGGCTCTATAAGTGTTATTTGCCACTATACCCCCTACTTTTGCAGCTGCGAGTATGACATACTCCGGTTTTTCTTTTTCAAAAAAATCTATGACTGCTTGTTGGTTTATCAAATCCAACTCAGCGTGAGTTCTATAAACTAAATTCGTATAGCCTTTTGAGAGCAGATTTTTGACAATTGCGCTTCCGACAAGCCCAAGATGTCCTGCTACATATATTTTGCTATCTTTTTTCATAGCTTTTTCTCAAGAAATTTATACTTTTTTAAATACCACTCTACAGTCTTAACGATGCCGCTATCAAAGTTCTCATCCGCTCTCCAAAGAAGTTCATCTTCAAGCTTAGTTGCATCTATGGCATAGCGTCTGTCATGTCCTGCCCTATCTTGCACAAAAGTTATAAGTTCTTTGTAGCTTTTTATATTTGGAACTGATGTTTTAACATCAGCTTTGTTTGGTGAGGTTAAAACCTCACTTCCGTTTAGAGGTACTTCTTTATCAAGAATTTCACATATTCTATCTACTATCTGAAGATTTGTTCTCTCGTTTCTTCCGCCTATGTTATATGTCTCTCCTGTTTTTCCGTTATGGTAAACGAGATCTATCCCTTTGCAGTGATCAAGCACATAAAGCCAGTCACGGATATTTTTGCCATCTCCGTAGATAGGAATCGGGTTTCCTGCAAGAGCGTTTCTTATGATTGTAGGGATTAGTTTTTCATCATGTTGTTTTGGACCGTAGTTGTTGGAGCAGTTTGTGATTACCGTGTTCATGCCATATGTTTCGTTGTAAGCTCTTACAATCATATCGCTGCTTGCTTTGCTAGCAGAGTATGGAGAGTTTGGAGCATAAGGAGTTAACTCCGTAAATAGTCCGCTCTCGCCCAATGTTCCATACACTTCATCGGTGCTGATGTGATGAAATCTTGGAAGTGAGATTTTAACCTCGCTCTTTACCGAAGCTAAAGCATCGGTTCCTAAAAAGCGTTCTTTATATTTAAACGGCGCATCCATCCACTTTTTATAAGCAACATCTAGAAGAGTAAAAGTCCCGTTTACATTTGTCTGCACAAACACACCCGGATTTTTTATAGAATTATCTACATGACTCTCTGCCGCAAAATGTATAACACCTTGTATATCGTACTCGTCAAATATAAACTCTAGAAGTTCACGATTGCAGATATCGCCTTTTATAAACTTATATCTGGGATTTGCTTCGCACTCTTTTAGATTTTCTAAGTTTCCTGCATAAGTAAGTAAATCTAAGTTTATAAGATTATAGTCTGGATATTTTTCTAAAAAGTACGGCACAAAATTTGAACCTATAAATCCTGCCGTGCCTGTTAATAGTATGGTTTTATTATTAAACATATTCTATTTTACCAAATCTTTAAGATATTCGCCGTAAGCCGTTTTTGATAAGAAGTTTGCCATTTCCAATACTTTTTCTTTGCTTATCCATTCATTATTATAGGCTATTTCCTCAAGACAAGCAATTTTATAACCTTGTCTATGCTCAATTGTTTGCACAAATTGCCCTGCTTCTATAAGGCTATCGTGAGTACCTGTATCAAGCCATGCAAAACCACGACCAAGAAGTTCTACTTTTAGTTTATTTCTTTTTAGATACTCTTGATTTACCGATGTAATCTCAAGTTCTCCTCTGGCTGATGGTTTTACGCCTTTAGCTATTTCTACAACACTGTTATCGTAAAAATATAGACCCGTTACGGCAAAATTTGATTTCGGCTCTTTTGGTTTTTCTTCTATACTGATAGCGTTTTGATTTTCATCAAACTCTACTACACCGAATCTTTGCGGATCTTTCACTTGATATCCAAATACGATAGCCCCATCTCTAAGCAACGCTGCATTTTTGACAAGACCGCTCAAGCCATTGCCATAAAATATATTATCTCCGAGTATTAGGCATACACTCTCATTTCCGATAAACTTTTCGCCAAGTATAAAAGCTTGTGCAAGACCTTCGGGTGAGGGTTGAATCTTATACTCAAGTTTTATGCCCCAATCACTGCCATTACCCAAAAGCTCTTCAAATTTTCCGATATCATGAGGAGTTGAAATGATAAGTATCTCTTTTATGCCTGCCAACATCAACACCGATAACGGATAATAAATCATCGGTTTATCATAAATGGGAAGCAGCTGCTTGCTTATACTTCTTGTTAAGGGATAAAGCCTTGTTCCGCTTCCGCCTGCTAAAATTATCCCTTTCATTTACTCTCTGCTCCATAAAATTCTCTATACCAATTCACAAATCTATCAACTCCTACTTCTAGCGATGTTGATGGCTTGTAACCAAAATCATCCATCAAAGCACTCACATCGGCGTAAGTTGAAACCACATCACCGTCTTGCATATCCATAAAATTTTTCTTTGCCTCTTTGCTTAGTGATTTTTCAACTGTTTTTATAAAGTCTAAAAGCTGTACTGGCGAATTGTTTCCTATATTGTAGATGCGATACGGTGCGGTTGAATGGTCAGCTTCAAAGTTGGACTCCTGCTCTAGTTTGGACTCACAAATCGGTTTTGCAGGGTTGTCTATCACTTTGACAATTCCCTCCACGATGTCGCCAATGTATGTAAAATCTCTGCTCATGTTGCCGTGATTAAATACTTTTATAGCTCTGTCGTTTAAAATCGCATCTGCAAAAAGCATAGGCGCCATGTCAGGTCTGCCCCACTCTCCATAAACGGTAAAAAATCTAAGCCCTGTTGCATGTATACCGTAAAGGTGAGCGTAAGTATGAGCCATCATCTCATTTGATTTTTTAGTTGCCGCATAGAGGCTTATGGGATGGTCTGTATGGTCATTCGTCTTAAAAGGTTGAGATCTGTTGAGTCCGTAAACACTTGAACTGCTTGCAAACGCCAAATTTTTCACTCCATAATTTCTACATGCTTCAAGAATATTTATAAATCCCACAACATTGCTTTGTATATAAGCATGCGGGTTTTCTATAGAGTATCTCACCCCTGCTTGAGCCGCAAGGTTGCATACGGCATCAAATTTTTCTGCTTCAAAAAGTCTCTTTATTGCCTCTGCATCCGCCAAATCAATTTTTGCAAACTTATGTTTCGGATATTTTTCAGAGAGAATCACTTCGCTATTTTCACAGCAAAGAGCTTGAATTCCAAGTTCATTTAATCTCGCATACTTTAGGTTTACATCGTAGTAGTCGTTGATATTGTCAAGTCCTACAACCTCATCGCCACGCTCTAGCAATTTTTTTGCCAAATGAAAACCGATAAAGCCTGCCGTTCCTGTTACTAATATTTTCACATCTATCCTTCAACTATCGCTATTAAATATATCTCTTGTGTAAACTTTCTCTTTTACATCCATGATTGATTCGCTAAGTCTGTTTGCTACTACTACATCGCTTATCTTTTTAAACTCATCCAAATCTTTTATAACTCTTGAGTTAAAAAAACTCTCTTCTTGACAAGCAGGCTCATAGATAACGACCTCTATCCCTTTTGCTTTTATACGCTTCATAATCCCCTGAATAGCCGAACTTCTAAAGTTATCACTTCCGCTTTTCATTACAAGTCTATAAACACCGACTATCTTTGGTTTTTTTGCCAATATGCTATCAGCTATAAAATCTTTTCTCGTTGAGTTTGATTTTACAATTGCCTCTACCAAATTTGACGGCACATCCGCATAATTTGCAAGAAGCTGCTTTGTATCTTTTGGCAAACAGTATCCGCCGTATCCAAAAGAGGGGTTGTTATAGTGAGTTCCTATACGCGGATCAAGCCCAACACCTTCTATAATCTGTTTAGTATCAAGCTCATGTGACTGAGCGTAAGAGTCAAGCTCGTTAAAATACGCCACCCTCATGGCAAGGTAAGTATTTGCAAACAGTTTTATCGCTTCAGCTTCTGTTGAGTCGGTAAAAAGAATCGGGATATCTTTTTTAATCGCCCCTTGTGCCAATAAATTTGCAAATACCCCAGCTCTCTGGCTCTGTTCTCCTACGATAATTCTGCTAGGGTAAAGGTTGTCATGCAAAGCCAATCCTTCTCTTAAGAACTCTGGGGAAAAAATAATATTATCTGTCTTAAATTTCTCCCTTAAGCTCTTCACATATCCAACCGGAACAGTTGATTTGATAATCATAACGGCATTTGGATTTATGCTTAAAACATCCGCAACTACAAATTCTATGCTTTTTGTGTTAAAGTAGTTAGTTTGGGGATCATAATCAGTCGGAGTCGCGATAATGACATACTCTGCACCATTGTAAGCCTCTTCTTTATCAAGTGTCGCTCTAAAATTTAGATCATCTCTTTTTAAATACTCTTCAATTTCTTTATCTTCAATGGGAGAGATTTTTTTATTTATCATTTCCACTTTTTGCGGAATGATATCAAGCGCTACTACTTCATTATGTTGTGAGAGCAAGATTCCGTTGCTAAGCCCCACATATCCTGTTCCTGCTATTGCTATTTTCATATTTTTTTCTCTTCTGCGTCTGTTTTTTAAAGCCGACATGTAAAATTTATAATTAAGGATTTATTTTATCAGAATTATCTTATTTTTGGTAAAAGAGTGCTAATTTCGTATCTCTTTTTGATTTGTTAACTGTTGAAGATAATTTGAGATATTTATAAGTGAAAATGTAACCAAAAATATCATCAGACCCGGAAAAAAACTTACCCACCAAGCAATCTCTATAACATCTTTGCCGCTACTTAGTATCGTCCCCCAGCTCATTTGAGGTGCTACAATCCCGAGTCCCAAGAAACTAAGTCCCGACTCTGCGAGGATAGCTCCGCCCACTCCAAAAGTAAAACTGACAAAGTAGATGGGTGCTAAGATTGGAGCATAATATTTGAAAAGTATTTTTAGTTTGCTTACTTTTGCGATATTTAGTATTTTTATATATGGCTGAGAGGTTATTTGAAAACTCTCTGAACGGATAAGTCTAGCCGTCGTCATCCAGCCGGTTACAGAAATGATTACAATCAAAATCCACGCGGAAGCGTTTACATAGCTTACAAGTGCAAGAAGCAGAAAAAATGTGGGAAATGTTAAAAAGAGGTCTACCAAGATAACAAAACCTTTATCAATCCCTCCTCGAAAATATCCTGCCAGTGATCCCAGAACCAAGCCGATAACAGACGCGATAAAAGCACTTCCGACACCTATGACAAGAGAGATTTTTCCACCCTCGATAAGCCTTGCAAGGATATCTCTGCCTAGTCTGTCCGTACCCAGCAAATGTTCCATTGAAGGCGGAATTAAAATAGCAGTGCCGTCTAAGCTATATGGATCTAGCGAGTAAAAAAGAGAACCAAAAAAGGAAAAAAAGAAAATAAAAACAAGTATGAAAACACTAAATCTTGGCATTAAGGATTACTGTTTAAGCCCAAGAAGCGTCTGCATCATCTCATCAACCGTCGTAATTATTTTTGAAGCGGCACCATAAGATGTCTGGTATTTTATAAGATTTGTCAGCTCTTCATCTATACTTACTTTAGAAACTGAAGAGTACTCCAGTTCAGTTGCATTAAACTGTGCCGATACCGACTGGTTTTTCAAAATCGCCTCATTCGTTGTTACACCGACATGCGTTGCAACAACATCAAACATACCGTATATCGTAGAGTTATAAGTCTCTCTTCCGACAGAAAAATTATAAACTTCGAACTGTTGCTGAACCATATTTAAGGCAAGAGTGTTATCTCCTGAAGCAGAAGATTTTCCGCCTCTTATTGCTGTAGGGTTTCCTCTTAGCTCATAGTTTAAGTTTATATTTTTTGCACTATCACCGTCAAAAAATTTATTTAAACCAAGAGCGCCTGCAAAATTTGAACCTGAATCAAAACTGCTGTTTCGCAGCTTGTCTTCTATAGCAAAAGTAAACCCTTTTGCCGCAGAAGAAGGATCTATAGAAAATTCTATGCCGTTATTTCCATCAGTATAAGTAGCCCAGTGATAGTTTATATAGTCATCAACATCGTTATTTGCATTCCCATCGCTGTTATCATCACCCTGAGCTTCTATCTGAGCTTGAATCGAATTAGAACCTGCAATTCCAGACATTGTCGTAGCGTAATCAATATTAACTGTTCTTCTCGCACTAACATTTCCGTCAACATCGTAAATCACCATGTCAAATGAACCGCTTTTAATATTTAATGAGGTATTTAAAATAGGAACATCTTCATTTATATCTATATTGTTTGACTCCATTTTTGTTGTACTGCTAGAAGCATAAAGATTATTTGTAGTCTCTATAAGCCCCGCTGCAAAAGCATCCATCTGATCTGCAACTTTTTGCAAAACTCCGGTGCTAGTAGTACCGGATGCATCGGTTGTGACATTACCTCTTAGATTTAAAATAGCACCTATTCTACCGCCTGTTATAGACTCTTCCATAGGGATTAGCGTACCATCTTGTCTCTCATAAGAGAGTTCAAAAAAAGCACTTTGACTATCATTTCTTGCAATATGAATAGGGTGATAAGTTCCGCCGTCAACTATATTAAATCCATTTATATTCAGAGTATAGCTACCTGAACTCTCATTTACTGAGTTATACGCGGAAGTATTTGACTGTATCTGCCCCGTGATTGAATCTGCACCGATAAGCTTTGCCAAACGCAACTCTATAGAGTTTCTTTTATCTCTTAAATCATTCGCCGTATATGCATCGCCGGCTTCTGAAGTGTCTATAGAGATATTTACCTGCGCCAACTCTTTAGCTAGTAAATTCACCTCATCTATGCTTGAACTCAACTGTTCGTTTATGCTAGATTGAAGTGCCAATACCTTGTTTTGCACATTAGAGATACTGCTAGATAGTGTCTCCGCCTGTTTAGCTAGGGCTATCTTAATCGCATCATTATCAGGGTTATCTGCAAAAGATTGCCACATGTTGTAATACTCTTGAAGATCTGACTTTATCCCGACATTAGCTATCTCCGGAAAGTAGGTCGATAACTCTTCGAGTGTAGATTTTGTAAAATCAGAGAACTCTTTATCAGAAGCCAATCCCGTATATCTTTCATACACAAAACTGTCAAATATTCTCTCAATATCCATGATTGTAGTGCCGTTGCCCACACTCCCGGGAGACGTTAAAACAGGAGTAGATGCCGCAGTTACGACTCTTTGTCTCGTATACCCGTCACTCTCTGCATTTGTAATATTATGACTGGTAGTATCTACCCCTATTTGTGCAGCATTAAGACCGCTGTAGCCGATGCTAAGCGTATTAAAAATAGAGCTCATCTCACACTCTCACTTGCAAGATAGAAGACTCTTTTGAAGCAACTTTATTATAGCCTTGCATCTCCGTAGGAACAAGTCTTTCTAAAAATGTATTGTACAGATTGCTCACGGCTAATACCATTCTTGCATAGCGTCTATTTACTTCACGCAAATTCGAGAGCTCTACTTTGAGTTCACTTAAGTAAGTATGTTGTTCTTCATTTAAGAGTTTTGGCAACTCTACACCCGGGTTTGAACTGACAAGTGATGAAATCTCATGGTCTATCATTGCTTTTTTAGATTCAAAGCTTTTTAACTTTTCCTCTTTAATCTTCAATCTCTCAAACTGAGGATTATGATTTGCCACTTTTATATCTTCTACATCCGACTCTGTAATTTTTACTAAATCTCTTAGGTCGCCGAGCGCACCTTGCAAATGATAAGACAGCATAATTTAACCCTCACTTTTTGTTTTAAAAACTATATCAGCTCTTCAGCAATCTTTTCTGAAAGAGCTTGCAAATTTACTTTATATTCACCAGATTCAAGAGAACCTTTAATCTGCTCAACTCTACTTGTATCACCCTGTTTAGAGATGCTAAGAGAACTCTTTTGAGAGACTTCTCTGCTTTCTCCAAAATTACCGGCATATGCACTTCGAATACCTGCACTGTTTAGTTGTGAAACCATAATCTATCCTTTTTCTATCTCTTATGAGAATAATTCTATGTTATGTATATCGTCATAAAGATGAAAAATATTAGCTTTTTTGACTCAAGAAATCATAAAGCATCTGAGAAAAACCAAACCCTCCGGCACTCACTTTTGCAAGTTCTTCTCTGTACATTGATTTGTATATTTTATCCCCCGGGTCATTAGCACTTGAAAAAATATTTTTTTCATCCTGCATAGCATTATCCATCAGCATCTTAAGGATAACCGATTCAAACGCATCCGTCTGTTCCCTAAGTTTTGCGTTATCGACTTTCGTATCGATTTTAGGAATCTCATGCTGCTGAGACATAAACTGAGCTTGCATATTTACAGAATTTGCGCCGTACATCAGATCAACTTCAATTCAGCAGAGATGCTTCCGGCACTCTTCATGGCTTCTAAGATTGAGATAATATCTTTTGGAGTCGCTCCGAGTTTTTGCAAAGAGCGAACCAGATTTGCGACAGTCGTTGTTCCTGCTTTTGTGTAGAGTTCATTCTCATTTACACCGATTACCATGTTTTCATCTACAACCATTGAACCGACAGGTTTACTAACATCTGCTTGTTCACTAATTTTAATCGTAATATCGCCATGTGTCATAACGATAGGTTTTATCTCAATGCCGACACCGGAAATGATAGTTCCCGTTCTCTCGTTTATAATAATTTTATCCTCAACGGCATAGTCCATGTTCATATCTTGAACTTCCGCTAAAAATTCCACCATACTTTTATTTTGCGGTTTTTTTAACTTAACAGTTCTAGAGTCCATGGCTACTGCAACTTGCGTGCTATAAAATTCATTGAGAGTTTTTTGGATAGATACGCTATTTTTAAAATTTGCATCTTTTAGAGAAAGCGTAATAAACTCTTGGTTATAAATATCGATATCGATTTCTCTCTCTACGACACCGCCGTTATAGATAAGACCGGCTGTCGCATGAGACTCTCCGCCTGCTCCTTTGAGGTTTTTACCACCAATGGTAATTGCTCCTTGAGCCAGTGCGTAAATCTTCCCGTCAACCCCTTTAAGAGGCGTCATAAGAAGTGTTCCGCCTTCTAGCGACTTAGCATCGCCTATGGATGAAACCGTAATATTCATCTTATCGCCCTGTTTTGCAAACGGAGCAAGTTCAGCAGTAACAACAACGGCAGCTACATTCTTTGATTTTATATCAACGGAGTTCATATCAATGTTCATAGCTTTTAACATATTGGCAATTGATTGAAGAGTAAACTTTGAAGTCGTACCGTCCCCGGTTTTTTGAAGACCTACAACAAGCGAGTAGCCGATAAGATGATTGTCTCTCACGCCGACAATATTAGCTACTTCGCTTATCTTAGCGGCATAGATAGTCGTAATTGTAAGTAAAAATAGAATAACTTTTCTCATCGCTCATCCTTCAATATAGCGATATGAAGCAAACACTATTCCACTTTACTCACTCTCTAGGTATGTTAGTGTGGTGTTTCCGAATTTCTTAGATTTTTTTATGCCGAATGAGCCTATAACTTTAGGAATCTCCAGCGGGCTCATGTGCTCTATGATTATAAGTTTTACACTCTCTTTTGGCAGAGAAGCTATCATTGCAATAGTTTTATCGTAGATGTCTTCCATACCTTCTCTTGTGCTAAAAGGAGGATCTATATAAAAATATGCTTTGGCTTTTCTTCTTTGCAATGTTTTTATAACATTTTGAATATTTACAAACGTATCACCGCTATAAACTTCACATGATGCAGGATCGGTCTGAGCAATGTTTTCTTTTAAAACTTTAAGAGCCTCATGGTCACGCTCCATAAAAATTATCTCTTTTGCGCCGCGGCTAAGTGCTTCAAGCCCGATAGAGCCGCTTCCTGAAAATAGCTCTACAAATGTTGCGTCAATTATCTCAAACTGAATCGTATTGAAAAATGATTCTAGAACGATAGCTTTTGAGCTTCTCGTCGTCGATTTTGATGGAAGTTTTAAAACTTTGTTTTTAAATTTCCCAGATACTATTTTTTTTGTTATTGAACTACTTTTCATAAAATGCCCGCACCGCTCTTAAAATATTTGCTTGATACTCTTTTGTCAAAGACTCTATCCGCTTCTCTAAAATATCAAAATCAAACTCATTTCTCTCTACTAAAAATTCTTCTTTTTGATGAGCTTTATACATACTTTTGTATCTATTCTCAAGGGAGAGCATAAGCTGTGATTTTGAAAAAGGTTTTACCAAATCCGAATTCTTAGCACTTGAAACATAAAAACATCTCTTATCGTTCATACACTTTACGTCTCGTATAAGAATGTCACAATTTTTTACAGAACTAAGGTATTTACCCAAAAAAAGTTCCAATGATTTTTGCATAAGCGGCGACTTACATTCAACGGCTACTCTCAAAAACAGTCCTCATATAAATTTTTAATCAAGAAGTATAACACATCAAAAAGGCAGATGCTTTTTGATGCTGTATTTTAGATCTTCATCCAAATCCGTGATATTTGCCAAAATCCACTCCAAATATCCTCTGTCACACATACTTATCTCTTCGATATAACGACCGCTGTATTTGCCAAAATTAAACTTCTCGATAACTACTTTTTTATGAGTAAGTTCAATAAGTTTTTCATGTGTGGCAATATCTAAAAGATACTCATATAAAAGCTTTACTAAAAATGCATCACTAAGTGCGTTATGCGGCGTAATCTCGCTCTCTTGTTTGTATAGTTTTAACTCATATCTCAAAAATTGAAGAGAAAAGTATTCACACTCCGGTATAAGATGTTTCGTAACTCGAAGCGTATCTATAATTTTTCCCTGCCAAACAAACCCACATGCAAGAAACATTTTGAGATCAAAATTGATATTATGCGCTATCAATGTTATATCTTCATTGTTGTTGTTTTCTAAAAACTTCCACGCTTCGCTCTCTTTTAAAGCACTCTTGCCTTTTATCATCTCGTTTGTGATGTTGTTAATGCTTGAAGCTTTTGAGGAGATCTTCTTTCCCTCATTGACAAGCTCATACTTTGAAAAAATCTCATCTTCACCTACTGCGACTATTCCTATGGAGCAGATTTTATCGCTACTCTCTAAACCGGTTGTCTCCAAATCTAAAAATATCAACATCTCAAACAGTTCTCAAATGAAAAATCAAAATCTACTCATTCTCTTTAAAAGGTTCTATCATGTCGTAATAGTGTTCAAGCGTCATAAAACTTTTCTCAAATCTAAAACGGATGATAAATTCAACAATTTTATCTTTTAGCGCGACATCTACATTTTCCGCTTTGCCGAAATAACCCAAGGAAATATTTTTACTCTTTACAACCGCATCTCTGTCATAGCCGATTGCAAGAATTTGCAAATATTTGCCTTTTTTTATCTCGCCTAAACTATCATTTTGCAGAGATGCTCCCGAGAGGTTGATAGCTTTAAAGTTAAAAAGTTCACTAAATTCCTCGACTTTTTGATTTATACCAAGTTCATTATAGAGATTTTGCAATACGACTAAATTCTCTTTTCTGGCACGCTCATAACTAGATATTTTATTTGTTAAATTTTTCAATCTATCTAAGGCTGAACTCATCGTTTTTCCTTTGTTTACTTAAGAGATTATACCAAAAAGCAAAACTATTTTAGATATAATTTCGCACTTTAAAAAAAAGATAAATATGGACTACTTACAAATAAAAAAAGCTTCTCCTCTTCATGGAGAGATAAAAATTTCAGGTGCTAAAAATGCTTCTCTGCCGCTCATAGCGATGGCTATACTTGCTCAAAATAGCGTTGAGATAAAAAATTTACCTAATGTCGCAGATATAAAAACTCTTTTAAAACTATTATCAAACTTAGGTGCGAAATGCTCCTCTACATGGGCAGAAAATAACAATGTAACAACCATCGACACTTCTTCTTTAACTCAAACAAAAGCTACATACGACATAGTAAGAACCATGCGTGCTTCCATACTTGTTTTAGGTCCTATTTTAGCACGTTTTGGTCACTGCGAAGTATCGCTTCCGGGGGGATGTGCCATAGGTCAACGTCCGGTCGATCTGCATCTAAAAGCGCTTGAGCAAATGGGAGCCGTTATAAACATTGAAGCAGGTTATATCCATGCTCTCGCACCAAATGGTCTAAAGGGGTGTGATATTATTTTTGACAAGATAACCGTTACTGGAACTGCAAATATAGTTATGGCAGCGGCTTTAGCCGATGGAATAACAACCATAACAAATGCGGCACGAGAACCTGAAGTTGTTCAACTGTGCGAAATTTTAAATGCAAGCGGCGTTCAAATAGATGGCATCGCAACGGCGGTTTTAAAAATACATGGAACAAACGGAAGACTTTTACACATCGAACCTTTTAGCATCATACCTGATCGTATTGAGGCTGGAACTTACCTCTGTGCGGCTGCCATAACAAGATCTGAACTTACATTAACAGATGTTAATGCTGGACATCTTGGCGCAGTTATCTCAAAACTCCAAGAGATGGGAAGCAAATTTACGATTACCGACAACACTATCACAATCCATCCATCTGAAGTTATCAAGCCCGTGAAGATAGTTACACAGGAGTATCCTGCATTTCCTACAGATATGCAAGCTCAATTTTTAGCACTTGCCACTCAGGCAGATGGTACTTCGATTATCGAAGAGAGGCTTTTTGAAAATAGATTTATGCATGTTAGCGAGCTTCAAAGAATGGGTGCAAATATCTCGCTAAACGGACATGTTGCAACAATTAACGGCGGAACAAAACTAAGCGGAACTGATGTTATGGCTACGGATTTAAGAGCATCTAGCGCTCTTGTTCTTGCCGCTCTTGTCGCAGACGGGATAACAGATGTTCACCGCATCTATCACTTAGACCGCGGTTACGATTCACTAGAGCAAAAACTGCAAAATGTAGGTGCGGATATAAAGAGACTAAAAGAGTAACACCTATTTCTCAAATATTATCATCTCATAAATGCTTTTTTTAGCAACTAAAGCTTTGTCATGTGATACTGTTTGAGAGTTCTTTGCTTTTAAAACTTCTTGTCTAAGTGCCAAGATGTCTTGCTCCATGCTGTCTACATTCTCTTTGAGTCTTAAGATGATATCTACTCCGGCCAGATTTACGCCAAGCTCACGAGTCAACCTTAAAATGAGTTTGATTCTGTCTATATCTCTTTGAGAGTAGAGTCTTATTTTACCGTTAGATCTTGATGGAGTGAGGAGATTTTCTCTCTCATACTGTCTAAGAGTCTGCGGATGGATATCCAAAACTTTTGCAACAATACTGATTAAATAAACTGGCTCGTCATACTGGTGTATCATAATCTCCTCCCCCTACTCTTTTGGTAATTTTTCTTGCATCATCGCAACTAATTTTTCATCCAAATCTTCAACTTTGGGTAAAACTATATTAGCTTCTAGGTAGAGATTCCCACGCTCTTTTGTCTTGCGGTTCATCGCACCCATCTCTTTTACACGAAATCTTTGCCCATTTTTAGTGTTTTGCGGAATTTTTAGTTTAATCTCTTTTTCTAGTGTCTGAATGGTTACCTTTTCGCCAAAGAGTGCTGCATAAAGCGGCACATCAAACTTCTTAACCAAATCGTCATCTTCTCTGATATATTCAGGATTTGAAGCTACATTTATCTTTAAAAAGAGATCTCCGGCTCTTCCGCCTTGAGCATGTCCTTTACCCTTGACACGCATCTTCTCGCCGCTGTTTACACCTGCAGGGATTTTGATGTCAAATCTCTCTCCGTTAACCGCTACTGAGTGTGAACCGCCTAAGATAGAGACGCTAAAAGGGATGGTAACACTTGTTTCTATATCAAGATTTGGCTGTTGCTGTCCACCGAATCCGCCTCCAAAGCCTCCGAATCCGCCGCCGCCAAACGATGATCCGCCAAAGCCTCCACCAGAGAACATGCTTCTTAAAATCTCATCCAAATCGCCGCTTCCGCCATGTGAACGTGAGAAGTCATGGAAATTTTGCCCACCGAACATGTTATCGCCATGTGCATCATATTGTGCTTTTTTCTGCTTATCACTCAAGATCTCATAAGCAGAATTTATCTCTTTAAATTTATCTTCCGCACCCTTCTCTTTGTTCACGTCAGGATGGTATTTTCTTGCTAACTTTCTATACGCTTTTTTTATTTCTACTTCACTTGCACTGTCGTTTATTTCAAGTGTTTCATATAAAGATTTACTCATTTTGTTTCCTAAAATATATATATTTAATCATTAAGCGTGATTATATCACAAGGGTTGAGTGGATGTCAATCAACTTTGGGCTGTTTTTCTTAGTTTTTCTATTCTATCCTCTAACGACGGATGCGTGCTAAAGAGTGCCGCAAAACCTTTTCCGTTTATGCCAAAAGCCTTAATAGCCTCAGGCAAATGCGGTTCATCTTTAGATCTTGCAAGTGCTTGAAGTGCCGCTATCATGTTCTCTCTGCCGGATAAAAACGCTCCTGCTTCATCAGCTCTATACTCTCTGTATCTTGAAAATGCCATAACAATCATCATTGCCAAAACACCCAAAACTATCTCTGCGAAAACGCTTGCAACCATGTAGCCAATTCCTACTCTGTCGCTTCTGTTTTTGAGTATAACCCTGTCAACTACGTAACCGATAATACGGGCAAAAAAGATGACAAAAGTGTTAACCATGCCTTGTAAAAGAGTCAGCGTTACCATATCTCCGTTTGCGACATGCCCTATCTCATGCCCAAGTACCGCTTCTACCTCTTTTTGGTTCATGCTATAAAGAAGTCCTCGACTAACTGCCACAAGCGCATCATTTTTGAATGCCCCTGTTGCAAAAGCATTTGGACTCATATCTTCAAAAATAGCAACTTCGGGCATCTTTATACCGGCTTTGTGTGAGAGTTTTGCCACGGTGTCAACCAGCCAAAATTCCTCTTGATTTTCAGAGTTTGTTATAACTCTAGCACCAACAGCCATCTTTGCCATCTGCTTTGACATTAAAAGAGAGATGATAGAGCCAGTAAAACCAATCACAAGAGAATAAACAAACAACGTACCCAAATCCAAACCGTTGGCATGCAAAAATCTGTTTAATCCGAAAATATTGACAATAACACCGATAACCACCATAACAGCTATATTTGTAAGTAAAAAAAGTCCTACTCTTTTAAACATATTTATTCCTCTTATAATTTTAAAAAATTATAGTTGAGATGAGTTAATGAAAAGGTAAACAGGATAAAGGCTGTGCCAAGCAGAACGCTTGACATATAGAAAAAATTTTATTGCTTTGATATAAACTTCACAACCGTACCTGTTGCAAATACTGATAATATTGAACCATTATTAGCATTGTTGTAGGTATGTTCTATTTTAACAGCAATTATCGCATCTCCTCCGCTTGAAATTGCTTTTTCTTTTAGCTCTTTAATAACTGTTGCATTCGCTTTATCTAAACCTGATTCAATTGAATCAACTCTTCCTCCTACAATATCTCTTATAAAGCCAAATATATCTTTCATAATATTTAAACCATATACACATTGAGCAGACACAACACCAATCCTTTTCTCTATAGGTATATCAATATGTGTTTCTGTTGTAACAAACATAGAATTTCTTCTATCTCTTATATCTTGTTCTCTTGCTTTCTCTCTTGCCTTCTCTTTTGCTTCCTGATCTTTTATTTTTATTTGATACTCTTCGTGTTTTTTAACTTCAATCTTTTCTTCTTCTATAAGAATTTCAGGATCTACACAATCTCTACAATAACCATCTCTTAACTCTTTTGGCGGAAAGTTGTAATTACATTTTTGACAATTAGGCATTTATGCTCCTCTTTAAATTATCTGAAAATATAGTAAAAAATTTAATAATATTGATTACAATTGTTACAAAATCTCTCCATATTCGATTCCTTTTATAAAAACTTTAACAATTGCTCTTCAGAAATTATTTTAAGATTAGAACTGTTAGCTCTATAATTCATAGCTTTTTCAATTTTTCTTCCTGAAGTTGAATGTATCCAATCATCACTAGCAAATTCACCTATTACTAAATAATTTAAATCATGAGTAACGGTATCCTTACAAATTCCGCCTTTATCTACTATGATATCTTCAATAACTTTTCTATTCCCTATTGCACTGCCGAATTTACCAGTTAGACAGAATATTTTATTCTTAAATTCGATTGATAATAAATCTTTTTCAATAGGTAAACTAGAGGACATGCTTCTAACTTCATTTGATGGAGCTATACCTCCAGTAAATGTTAGTAAGATATTTTTTAAATCTTCCAAGCTCTTATCTTTGTCGTTTAGTGCTAAATATACATTTTTAACAATAGTGTGATTTACCAAGTTATGACTTTTAATCCAATCTAATAAAAATTTCTTTTCATCCTCGTTAAACTCATTATCCGACAATATACCCTTACAGATACCGATACACTCATTTATATTTTTATCTATAATTCTTTCATGGTTAATACTAGTAAATGATTTATCCATTGTTTTACATGACCCCTTTATTTTCTTTAATTATTAAGCTCTTATCTGCTTTGATTTTTTTCTATAAGAATTTGATATCGTTCTTGAGATGCTCTTTCTTTTTCTTCATAATAAATTTCTTCTGCTCTTTCATTTTTATTATCTATGCATTCAATATGAGATTTGGATACTCTTTCTTTAATCTGTCCAATTAGTAAAGAGTCTTTAGGCTTTTTAAAAAATATGTTATCTACTTTTTCAAGTTGTGATTGAAGATATTCTTCTTTTTTGCATGGGTCTTTGAGTCCAAATCCTGAGATGTAGCTTATTGATAACGCCCCTCTTATTTCATTATCTTTTTTTTGTATTAAATCAAATAAAAAAAAGGTAATAAGAAAAAGTAGGACAATAAAAATAATTACTATTAACTTTAAGTGTTTCATTTATTTTGTCTTTTTTATGGTCTATGTATAGATAACGGTTGAATTGAGAAATAAGTACATTATTGTTATATGTCATTATATATTGATAAACTTTAATTATAAATAAATAGCTATGAAATGGTGTTATATGAAAGATTTATCGGTAATAAGTGATGAAGAGTTATCTAAATTTTACGAAACTATTTCTGATAATGTTCAAAGATTACGAAAATAAAAAAATAAGCCTCAACTAGATTTAGTTTTGGAGATGGGTCTAAAATCAACTTCATTTTATAGTAAATGTGAAAATTTAAAAGATAATCATCATTTTAACTTAGAATATATCTACAAAATAGCAGTTGCATTAAATGTTGATATAACTTAATTTTTCAAAGATATAAAAACAACAAGTGATAACAAAGAGGTGTTTTCATAGTGGCAGTTTTTACTTTAGCAGTTTAATTATTTAACTGCAGCGAGATGCATTTTAATACGAAACAATCGTGCTCCTACTTAGTTTTCAAGAAATACTATTTAAGGGGCAAGTTTTGATTAAAAATTGTTAAAATTTCAATCCTATTTTCACAAATTTCATAAATAACGGCATATCCACTAAAAATTATATCTCCGATATTTTCGTTACAACGATTTTTGCCTTATTTATTGATTCTTCAAGTTCATTTAATTCATTCTCGCAAATATCAAATATTATTTCCGAATCAATGTCGATATAGTGGTGTGAAATTATCTCACGCAGTTTAATGATTTGGCTCCAGTAAGATGCATTTTTTACTTTTTCTAAGAGTTCTTTGTCTGCTTTATAAATATTTTTCAATGCTTCGCCCGTAGATTGCAAACGCATAGAAATAGCATCCAGCCTATCTATTCCATCATCAGAATTCATAAAATCATCGCAAGATTTAATATTTTCAAACCTGCGTCTGATTATAGAAATGCTTTCTAAAATATAGTCTAAAAGTTCTATGATTGACAACTTATCCATAAATAATACTGCTTTGTATCTCTCTGCGAAGGGAAGGTCTCATGTTTTTATGTTCAGTTATGATATCAACTTTTTTACCAAATGCTTTTTCAAAATAATCATAGAGCCTTGTAAGATTACGATATGATTTTTGAGAGAATTTTACAAAAAAATCTATATCGCTACTCTCTTTTTCTTGATGTTTTGCATAGCTGCCAAAAATGCCGATCTTTTCCACATGATAATCTTGTTTGAGCTCATCTTTATGTTCATGTAAAAAATTTATTATCAAATCAAGCGTCATTTCAAATCTCTTTTTTTACCCGATTATAACCTATATATATTTTATTTATACTTGCATAATCTTTACTTATCTTTAAAAAATCAAGCAAAAATGCTTGACATGTAGAAAAAATTCTAATGCAGAAAGTGTCTAACTTCCGAGAAGTAAAGGCTCATGCCAAACTCATTTGCGGCCTCTATAATCTCGTCATCTCTTATGCTTCCACCTGGTTCAATTACACTCTTAACACCGGCAGCAGCTGCCGCATCAATGCTGTCACGGAATGGGAAAAACGCTTCGCTTGCAAGTGCTGCACCTGTTACATCCAGCCCCATCTCTTTTGCCTTTTTAAGCGCACACTGGCTTGCATCCACACGGCTTGTCATTCCCATTCCGACTGCTACCATAGCAGAGTTTTTCACATAAACAACACAATTTGATTTTGTAAGAGATGCTACTTTGTATGCTATCTCCATATCTTTTTTCTCTTGCTCAGTAGCAGCTTTTTTTGTCATAAGTTTTGCGTTTTTAACTTCATCGTCATTTACTTTGTCGGCATCCTGATATACAAAACCGCCGTCAATATGTTTAAAATCTTTCTCGTCATTTGCAAGAACTAACTTGTCATGACCCATTTCAAAGAGTTTGATGCGTTTTTTAGAAGCAAACACCTCTTTAGCCTCTTCCGTTATGCGCCCTGCAATTATGACTTCCAAAAATATCTCGTTCATCTTAAGTGCAAGCTCTTTTGTTACAACGCCGTTAACCGCAACAACACCGCCAAACGCTGAAACCGGGTCGCATTTTAGAGCTTCAACATAAGCCTCTAAAAGTGTATCTTTTATAGCAAAACCACACGGATTCCCATGCTTAGTTATACAAACCGCATTATCGCTTCCAAATGCAGAAGCAATTTTAACCGCACCGCTTAAGTCGTTTAGGTTGTTAAAACTTGCTTCGCCTTTTAGTGTTTTAAAGTTATTTGAGTAGTGTTTGTCAAACTCATAAAGTGCGCCTTTTTGGTGAGGATTTTCACCGTAACGAGTGTTCATAACCTTTTCTCCGACTATAAACTGCTTCTCTCCGAAACCGCCGTTAAAACGCTTGTTCATGTAGTTTGCAATCATTGAGTCGTATGCCGCTGTATGCTCGAACGCTTTTATCATAAGATTACGGCGAAATTCAAGCGTATTTTTCTCATTTTCTAACGCATCTATAACTTTTGCATAATCATTTACATCGGTTACAATCATAACACTGTCAAAGTTTTTAGAAGCCGAACGAACCATTGCAGGTCCACCTATATCGATATTTTCTATAATTTCTTCAAAATCATCTGTTTTCTCGATTGTCGCTTTAAACGGATAGAGGTTTACGCAAACTAGATCTATCGCTTCAACTCCCAGCTCTTTTGCCTGATCTAAGTGCGACTGCTTGTCACGACGATGTAAAATTCCGCCATGCACGTATGGATTTAGAGTTTTAACACGACCCTCAAAGCACTCGGGAAATTTTGTAACCTCATCTATCTCGATAGCTTTTATGCCATTTTCTACCAATATCTTATAAGTTCCGCCCGTAGAGATGATTTCAAAACCGTTTTTCACTAAAGATTTACAAAAATCAACTACACCGTTTTTATCACTTACGCTTACCAATGCTCTTTTCATTAAAATTTCCTAAAAAAATAAATTGGCGAATTTTATCTCATTTGAGATTAGAAGATGGTAAACTTAAAAAAATGCAAACAAGAGGTAGTTCATTGTATAAACTAAATTTTTTTGTTCCTTATGAGGATAAAGAGCGAGTAAAAGAGGCTCTCTTTAAAGTGGGCGCAGGAAGGTATGAAAACTATGAGTGTTGCTGTTTTGAGACTCTTGGAGTGGGGCAGTTTAAACCAATAAACGGCGCACATCCATACATAGGCGAACTCGACAAAGTAGAGCATGTACAAGAGTACAAAATCGAGATGATTTGCAAAGAAACTCTTATAAAAAAAGCAATCAGCGTACTAAAAGAAGTGCATCCTTACGAAGAAGTTGCTTATGAGGTTTTTAGGATGGAAGAGCTTTAAACAATATTATCCGTCGGCTCTCCGAAGTAATAACCTTGTGAAAAATCAACATCAAGCTCTTGAACTTTCATAAAAACATTTTTAGAATGTACAAACTCTGCAACGGTTTTTATTCCCATATTTTTAGCAAAATTTACGATGGTTTTAGTCACCATTTGAGAGTTTTTATCCGTATCTATACCTCTTATCATTGAGCCGTCTATTTTTATATAGTCAACTTTGAGCTTCATCAAATAGTCAAAGTTGGAGTATCCTGTTCCAAAATCGTCTATAGAGATTTTAGCTCCATAAATTTTGATTTTGTTTATGAACTCTAAAACCTGCTCAAAGTTTTCTATACCTTCAGATTCTATTATTTCAAATACTATTTTTTCTCCCATGCCCGTATTTTTTAGCTTATCTAAAATAAATCTGTTTATTTCTTTGTTTAAAATATCTTCAACTGAAATATTTATTGAGACGGAGTACGGTAAATTTTCAAATTTTTTAAATGTTTTTTCAATCATAATTTTCGTAAGCTGATGGTAGAGTTTATTCTTTTTAGCAAGTTCCAAAAAGTGTATTGGCGTTATATATGCTCCGTTATTATCCATTATTCTCATCAAGGCTTCATATTTCACTATCTTTTGAGTTTTATTATCTACAACAGGCTGAAACAGTGGAACTATCTTATCCTCTTCTATCGCTCTTTTTAAACGTTTTGTCCACTCAAAGTTTTTCTCATACTCTTTTGACATGTACATAGTTTCATCGTACACCAAAAAGTCTTTTTTATTTTTCTTTGCTATCTTCAGCGCAATATCCGCATTTTCCAAAAGCGTCTCATATCCGTAAGCTATGCCCATTGTTGCGCTTAGGCTTACTTCACTGTTTCCATCGATTTTAAAAAGTTTTTGTGAAATCTTTTCACTCAATACCGAAGCGAATTTTTTAAACTCTTCTATATCCGTTATCTTGTCGCACAGGTAAGAGAACTCATCTGAATGAAGCCTGTAGAGAGAATTGGCACCAAATATATTCTCTCTCAAAAAGATGGCAAAATCTTTTAATATAGAATCTCCCGCTTCATTTCCATACAAGTCGTTTATCTCTTGAAAAGAATCAATATTTATAATAATTAAAAATGAGCTTTTCTTCTCTTCTAGCTTTTCTGTCAGCTTTCTTCTGTTTTGAAGCCCTGTCAGAGTGTCATAGTAAAATTGATATTCGATAGAGTCCAGCATCACATTGAAAACATCTTTTATAGAGTCTATCTCTTCTATATTGTCGTTTACTTCTACCCTTTTTGTCATATCTTGTGACTTGGTTATGCTTTGGATTGCTGTTGAAAAATTTTTAATAGGTTTGAGAATATACTGATTAAATTCTACAAAAATAGCTAAAAAGATAATAAACGAAAATATCACAATAAATATTATGAAAAAATTTATCATCTCATCTAATGAAACTTTTAAATTATTTACAGGATACGATACGTCTATAATGCCCAAAACTTCATCTTCTTTTACGTTTACATGGCATTTAAGACAATCTTGTTTGGCAATTACCGGATAGTAATACTTTATAAAACTTGAGCCTGATATATTTAATACCGCCTCCCCTTTTAAAGCTTTTTGTATGTCCTGATTTTTGCTGATTGCCAATTCATCTTTTTCTATTACGCCGAAAATTTCAGATACAGCCTTGCTTCTGTAAACGTCAACTTTCATAGACGGATCAACACGATTTAGTCTGCTGATAATCTCTCTTAAATCATCTTTTGTCCACCCTTTTTGCATGGCAGAGTATAAACTTTCAAAAACCAACATACTTGTTTTTTTAGCATCTTCATGTGAGAGGGTTGAAATTGCATTTTTTTTCATATACTCTCCATACATGAAAGCACCCGTTAAAGTGAAAAAAAGTGTTATCAGTATTATTTTTGCCGTTATTTTCGTGTATGTAGTTTTGCTCATAACTATTTAGGTGCCTTAATGATATACAATTTAAGATTTTATAAAAAAAATTTATAACGAGTATTGTACTTAGAAAATTTTAAAATTTGATTTAATATCATTTGAAAATAGATATTTAGTTAAACGTGGTAGAATCAGAGCAAAGAGAAGACTATAAGTCTCTCTCTATAACTCTTTTAAATGTATTGAAGTAGTTATCTTTTAACTCATCCATACTCATCTCGACATTGTTGATTTTTATCTTATCACCGCCGATAATTCCGATTTTTTGACAAAACATTCCGCCACCGCTCATAGTCTCAAAAGATGCACAATGTTCTTCTTTGACTTCTACGATAGCACGGCTCATGCTCTCCGAGAAAATATCTCTCTCATCATCAACCAGCATTCTAACACTGCATCCAAGTCCGCTTACTGCCGACATTTTAGCAAGAGCCATCGCCACACCGCCGCTGCTCGCATCTTTTGCACACTCTAAATAGCCTCTTTTATTTGCTTCTATAACAAGGTCCCAAAGGAAAAGCTCTTTTTCATAATCAATCTCAGGAAGCACTCCTGCAACGACTCCACAAATCTCTTTCATGTAAAGAGATCCGCCAAATTCGCTTTTACTCTCGCCCACAAGGTAGAGAGTATTTCCCTCTTTTTGAAAACTTGACATTAAAACCTTGTTCTCATCATCATTTACGCCTACTGTTGCGATTGATGGAGTAGGAAAAACAGACACGCCGTTTGTTTCATTATACAAAGATACGTTTCCGCCGATTACCGGAGTCGTAAGTGCTGCACATGCTTCTTTAATACCTAAACAGCTCTCGCCAAACTGCCACATTACTTCAGGATTTTCAGGATTGCCGAAATTTAAACAATCAGTTATTGCCAAAGGTCTGGCACCGCTCATAGCAACATTTCTGCCGCTCTCCATAACGGCAGCTGCAGCTCCGCCTTTTGGGTCTATGTAGCAGTAGCGAACATTGCAGTCAGCCGACATCGCAAGAGCTTTTTTGTTCTCTTTTACTCTGATAACGGAAGCGTCAAGCATACCGCCTTTTTTGATTGTATTAGTTTGAACCATTGAGTCGTACTGAGTGTATATCCAAGCTTTGTCAACAACTTCCATTGATTTTGTAAGCTTGTTAAATGCATCTTGATTTGAAACTTTTGCAAAATCGTTGATTGTTACATTTGCAATTTTATCTAAGTATGCAGGACGAGTCATTGGGCGATTTAAAACAGGAGCTTCTTCACTCACCGGATTAACAGGAACGTCAGCTACTTTGTCTCCGTGCCAGAAAAGTTCCATATTGCCTGTTGCAGTTACTTCTCCGATAACAGCGGCATCCAAATCCCACTTCTGGAATATCTTGATGATTTCCGCTTCAGAACCTTTTTTCGCACAAAGAAGCATACGTTCTTGCGATTCTGAGAGCATGAAATCATACGGAGTCATACCTTCTTCACGTGCAGGAACACGGTCAAGATGCATTATCATACCGCTGCCGCTACGTCCTGCCATCTCAAAAGATGAAGATGTAAGCCCTGCTGCGCCCATATCTTGAATACCGATAACATGGTCAGTTTTGAAAAGCTCTAAACAAGCCTCAAGCAGAAGTTTTTCAGTAAAGGGGTCACCAACCTGAACAGTCGGACGAAGAGATTTTGACTCTTCGGTAAAGCTGTCAGAAGACATTACCGCTCCGCCTAAACCGTCACGACCTGTTTTTGCACCGACATAAATAACAGGATTGCCTATACCGTCTGCTCTTCCGTAGAAGATTTCATCTGATTTTGCAAGACCTATAGTAAAAGCATTTACAAGTATGTTTCCATTGTAGCACTCATCAAAACTTGTCTCTCCGCCGATTGTAGGAACTCCCATACAGTTTCCGTAACCGCCTATTCCGGAGACAACACCGCGAACCAAATATCTTTGATGTGCAGAGATTTTGTCATCGTTTAAAACATTTCCAAATCTTAGAGCATTCAAGTTTGCAATAGGACGAGCGCCCATCGTAAATACATCACGCATAATTCCGCCAACACCGGTTGCAGCCCCTTGATACGGTTCTATAAAACTCGGGTGATTGTGTGATTCCATCTTAAATACGGCAGCATAACCGTCTCCGATATCAATAACACCGGCATTTTCTCCCGGTCCTTGAATAACCCATGGTGCTTTTGTAGGAAATCCGCTTAAGTGAACTTTTGAAGATTTGTAGCTGCAGTGCTCACTCCACATCGCAGAAAAAATTCCGATTTCAACGAGATTGGGCTCACGACCTAAAATCTGTTTAATATGCGTGTAGTCTTCATTTGACAACTTATGTGATGCAAGTACTTTTTCAATATTTTCTAGTTGTTGGCTCACTGGAAATCCTAAAAATTTGGTTTTTAAGCGGAGATTATATCTAAAAATAGTTGGTAAAAAAATTTAATGAAAGGAAAAGTCAGATTTTGTACGAATATTTTTTTTGAGTGAAAAGATATTTTTGTAATATATCTCTAAGATCTCATACTCTTTTTTCTGATTCGGAAGCTGGATTTTAAACTGGTCATCAACCTCTTTACCAAGCATGGCACGTGCAAGAGGAGAGTGTACTGAGATAAGTCCATTTTCAGGCTCTGATTCTAAAACTCCGCATATCGTGTAAACTTCTTCTTCATCGGTTTTGAGATCTACGATTTTTACACTGCTGCCAAAACTCACCTTTACATGTGAGAGCATAGAAGGATCTATAATTTTGGATTTTTGTATCACTCCATTTAGGTAAAAAAGCCTCTTGTCAATATGGCGGAGCTTCTCTTTTGCCGCATGATAATCCGCATTTTCGCTTCTGTCTCCCATAGCTGCGGCAACTAATTTTTCTGCCGCAACTTTAGGTTTTTCGACCTCAAGTAAAAACTTAAACTCTTCTATTAAAACGTCATATCCTTCAATACTCATAGGCTCTTGCAATTTAGCGTACCTATTGATTAAAACCTATGATGTAATAGGTATTTTTATTTTCCAGTTTATTCACTTTTACTTTATATTTTTCACTAAAATGTTTTATCTTCTCATGCGCTTCCTCTGCGATTTCAGGGCTTTGAGAGTCTATCTTTATCTTGAAACAATCATTAGAATTCGACATCGCAACATAAGCATCATCTACTTTTAAATGATCATGTAAATCCATAATGTGCTTCTGTATTTTTTCATAGCCCTCCGTGTTGGCTTGAATCTTTTGAAGTTGTTTTACCAAAGCATCATTGGGTACATAACCTAGTTGTATAAGCATTGCTTCTGTTTGCATGTTTTTCCTTTTTTATTTAAAATGTTGGAAAATAATATCAACAATTTGTAAATATTCAGTAGTCTTTTATGAACATCTATGTATTATTGAGACAATTTAAATATTGAAAAAAGAGAATTATAATGACTGAAGAGATGCTTAAAAAAATAAAACAACTTCCGCCGCTTCCTGAATCGGCGATGCAGATAGAAGCAGTTTATCAAGATCCTGATAGCACTTTTAACGATATGGTCAAGATACTAGAAAAAGATCCTCTCTTAACCGCAGATATTTTAAAAGCCGCAAATTCACCGTTATATGGTTTTAGCCGTGAAATAAATACGATTAATCAAGCAGTCGGTCTATTTGGAATGGGCACGGTAAGAGGCTTTGCTCTTGCGAGCATCGTTAAAAAAAGCTTTACGCTAGATCTCTCCCCTTATGGGATTGACAGCGATATATTTTCTCTCATGTCAAAAAAGCAACATGCACTGACGACTTCTTGGTGCCTGAAAAAAGAAGCAAAACTTCTTGGCATCCTATCTCCTGCAGCATTTTTAGTCGAGATTGGTAAAGTTTTAATAGCACAACAAATCATTACGGATAAAACTCAGCAAAAATTTAAAGAGGCACTCCTAAATCTTGAAAATGTTGAAGCGGCTGAGAGAGAAGTGGCCGGTGTTGATACGCCTGAAGTAAGTGCTACTATTTTTGAACATTGGAGATTTGAGTCTGGACTCATCAACACTATACGCAACTGTCAAAATCCTGAAGATGCAAAAGAAGAGTTTAAAAGAGCTGCTAGAATTTTACATGTAGCGCGTACTGCCGTACCGCTTAACGGTGTATTAACAGATGAAAGCATAACTGCCGCAAAAGAGCTGATTGTCAAATATGATCTGGATATGGAAAATTTTGACAAAGCTCTAGAGAGCGCATAACACTTAGCATGAAATCCCTCCTAATAAGACTCACTCACGGATTGAGTGAGCAAGATATAGCTCCTGATGAACTCAAATATGTAAACGATTTTTTAGCAAAAGAGTACATTACAAAAAAAGAGAACGTCTATCAGTTTAACTCAAAATATCGTGCAGGAACTTTAGGACTTGTACAAAACGGCACTGCATACCTGAATGTTATCGGCGAGTATGTTCGAGATCTTTTTATCGATGACGTTGAGACAAGCAAAGCAAGAGAAGGCGACCTTATCATTGCGCAGAGGCTTCTTGGCAAAAGAGGAACACCCAGTGCTAAAATAGTTGAGATAGTCGGTCGTGCACAGACATACAGTGTCGCATACATCGTCTCAAAAGATGGCAAAAAATCTTTAGTTGATTTAAAAACAGACTTTCCTGCCGGAGTTGAGCTTAAAGAAGATGAGCTAAATTTATATAGTGACGGTGACGTTTTTAAAATCAACAACCAAGATTTCACCATTATGCAAAAGCTTGGAAACATAAAAGATCCGCTTGTAGATGAGAAGATAGTTCTTGCTCAGTTTAACAAACATGATGAGTTTAGTGATGAAGTCTTAAAACAGGCTGCTTCATTTAAAGAGGTGGATGCTTCTCTTTACCCGTCCAGAGTCGACTTAAGAAAACTTCCTTTTTGTACGATAGACCCCGTTACGGCAAAAGATTTTGACGATGCAATATACTATGACGAAGAGACAACCACGCTTTATGTGGCAATCGCCGATGTAAGCGAGTATGTTACGCCGTTTGGAGCAATAGACAACGAAGCGATATACAGAAGTTTTTCCATCTATCTTCCTCACCGCTCTATCCCGATGCTTCCAAGAGAGCTTAGCGAAACGCTCTGCTCTCTTCAGCCACATGTAGACAGACTCTCTTATGTTTTTGAGATGAAACTTGACCTTGATTCTTTGGAAGTGGTCGGCTCAAAAGTTTATGAAGCTATTATCCACTCTCAAAGAAGATTTAACTACGAAGAGATAGATGAATTTTTTGAAGGCAAATTGAGTGCTAAAAATCCTTCCGAAGAGAAGATTTTTGACTATATAGCAAAGCTAAGAGTCATCACCGATGAGCTTAAAGCGAAGAGATTAAAGATTGGTTACGATTTTCGTTCCAATGAGTTGGAAATGTTCATCGATGAAAACTCAAATATAACCCATACAACATACGCACATGAAACGCCATCTCATGCGCTAATAGAAGATTGTATGCTTTTGGCAAACAAAGAAGCTGCAAAGAGATTTTCAAGAGGCATATTTCGTATACATGAGCCGCCTAACCAGCTTAAAATCCAAAACTTGTATCAAGAGTTGGCAGGAATCGGTATGTTTGTAGATATTAAAAAATCTATAAAAGAGACGATAACAGAGATACAAAAACAAGCTAAAGAGATGAACCTCTCATCTGAGGTTGACACTTTGATTATCCAGTCTCAGATGCAAGCAAGGTATGCACCCGTAAATGCAGGACACTTTGGTCTTGGTTTTGATGAGTATACCCACTTTACTTCACCTATCAGAAGATACTCCGACTTGATTGTTCATAGACTTCTAAAAGCCATTAACAACAACGACACGATGGAAGGTTCTTATGTTTTGAGAAACATAGAATCACTCTGTATCAGTGTAAGCGAAAAAGAGAGAGAAGCATCTACTATAGAAGTTGAGTTTATGGCTAGAAAATTCGCGCGCTGGGCAGATGAAAATATAGGAAATATATTTAGAGCAAGAATCACATCTACCGAACCATTTCTAAAAGCCGAGCTTCATGATGAACTTCAAGGAGCTAGATTTTTCATAACACACGGCAATGATGCCCTTTTGTTTGAAGATGTAAAAGTTAGAATCGACAAAGTGGATATTGCCAAGGCAAAAATTTACGCAAGCGTTGTTGAGAGAGTTGAGAGAGACAACTAATTGTGTACAAAAACGAACTAGACAAACATATACAAAACAACTCTCTCTCAAACAGTTTTATGCTTTTTGGAGAGAGCACTTTTCTTATCGACCGATACACTCAAACTCTTACAAATATCAAAGATGCTTCAGTTGCAAAATTCTACCATGATGAGTATGATTTTAACTCGGCAAAAGCCCACCTGTCGCAGGCGTCGCTCTTTGGCGACCAAAATGTTTTAATTATAAAAAGTGAGAAAAAAGTTCCTAAAAAAGAGCTAGATACACTCATCGAATATTGCGAGAAAAATCCTGATAATATCTTTGTTTATGCCTACTACGGAGATGATCACAAAGCGTATGCAAAACCATCTGCAAAAACAAAAACAATGTGTGTCAGATTTTTCCATCCAAACCATAATGAAGCCGTTTTTACCGTTTCGCAAATAGCAAAAGAGAAGCAGATAAATATAGATAACTATACAATCAATCATCTCCTAAGTATTCATAACGGAGACATTGCACTTGCATGCAACGAGCTTGAAAAACTAAAAATCTATGATCATGCAATAACATCAAAAGATATAGAACAGCTGGTTTTTGGACTGTCTGAGATAAATATAGATGATTTAACAAAAAAGATTTTAAATAAAAAAGATTTTAAAGATGATCTAAATAATATTTTAGAACATGGCGAAGATGAGATAAGAGTGCTAACAGCGATTTTATCCTACTTGACCCAGCTCTACATGTTTCATATCTATATACGCATCAACGGTGCTCCAAATGCAATGGAGATCTTAGGTTACCCTGCTCCGAAATTTGTAGTAGATGATAAAGCCGCAATGTCGATAAAGATTAAGCCGGCTACATACTATAAACTCCACGAACTTCTGCTTGAGAGCGAGCTTAAGATGAAAAGTTCTCATGTAGACAAAAGTGCTATTCTTTTATCTACTCTTATAAGAGTTCAACAACTGCTGTAAATTTGGTTTAATTACGGGTTTTATCAACCACTTACCTGCTTGAGTATAAAAGATGTTGTTGCTGCGATGGCGACTGATACTATTTGAGTTGGGTAAGAAGTAGCGTTATGTTAACTGATTAAGCGAAAAATAAGAAAATGCATAAAAAAGTGGCTGACACGAATGGCATATTTACCTGTTTATGTAAATCTGCTTGGAAGTGGGACTTCAGTCCCACACTATGGCGAGGCTAAAGCCTCACTTCCAATTAAGTTTCATTTATTTTTAGTCTCCGAAATAAGTGGTAAAAAGCTTAAGTTAGTGCCATCCGTGGCTGACACCTTTTTTCTTTTATATGTTCTTTTTAAAAGTAGTCTGCTATTTTCCAGTGGTTTTTAAATGCTAAATATGCAATAACAGTTGCAACTATAATTGTTAATCCTAAAAGTATTCCGCTACTCATTCTCTAACTCCTCAATTTGTCTTTTTGCTTTGTTTATAGAAAAATAGTTGAACATAAGACCAACTACAACTATTCCAAACAGAACCATTAAAAAATATTTCTCTAATCCAGACTGACCTAGTCCATAACTACCCAATCCACCAGCACTCGCAAGCAGCACAACCATCTTCTTATAGATTATATCACTCTTTTTGGCAATAATATCAGCTTTATCTTTTCGTTCTTGTAATGTCATGTTGAAATTATAGCAAAATATAAAAAAGAATAGAAATGAAAGATTTTAAGAGAGAAGTAGCGTTATGTTAACTGATTAAGCGAAAAATAAGAAAATGCATAAAAAAGTGGCTGACACGAATGGCATATTTACCTGTTTATGTAAATCTGCTTGGAAGTGGGACTTCAGTCCCGCACTATGGCGAGGCTAAAGCCTCACTCCCAATTAAGTTTCATTTATTTTTAGTATCCGAAATAAGTGGTAAAAAGCTTAAGTTAGTGCCATTCTTCACAGTGTAATTTTGAGATGTCTTGAAAGTATTATGAGACACTGAGACGGTTGCAGCCTACCGATTGCCCACCATTTAAGCTAGATTACAGCAAATAATGAATTTTACAAATTTTGGCAAATGGGTAGGATGGTAGCAAAGTTGGGTAAGTTATGAAAAATGATGAGATGGGATAAAGAAGAGAAATAGAAGTGAGATGTTGATACAAATCTTAAAAATGACAGTGTATTTTTTATCGTTTATTTGGAATTGGGTATAATTTCAAAAAATGAGGAGTTAAGATATGTACTCTGTAAATATTAACATCGACAATTCTGAATTAGAAAATTTTATTCAAATGAAATATGGAGACAAGAAGAATAGCCTTGTTAGCGATATTGTGTCATATTTAGAAACTGAATCACACATTTATAAAATCAAAAAGGCGTTTGACGAAGTTGAGGATTATAAGGCAGGTAAAATAAAGTTAACCTCTGCAGAAGATTTTTTAAAAGAGTTAAGAAGTGAGAATTGAAGTTCTTAATGCCTTTAGGAAAGAGTTTAAAAATCTTCTAAAAAAAGATAAATTTCTTATAGATGAGTATGAGTCTCTTATAAACCAACTTCAAACAAATCCTTATCTTGGTACTTCAATAGGCGATAGTAGATATAAAATCAGACTCAAAAACAGTTCAAACAACAAAGGCAAGAGTGGCGGTTACAGAGTTATAACCTACACAAAAATTGAAGATACTATAGTTTTAGTCTATATCTATTCAAAAAACGACATAGAGAATGTATCAACAGAGAAAATTGACACTATTATCAAATCCTATAAAAACAACTAATAAATAACTTTACGCTCTAACCAGCCATTTTTCAGCCTCTGTGTAGAAGATGGGTTGTAGGTGGTAGCCGTCTATGTGCCATTTTTTATTGCTTTTACCGTCTTCGCTTGTAAAAAAATAAAGAAGTGAGAAATTTATGAGGTTTTAAGGTGGCGACTGACACCATTTTTTTTAGGGTGTAATTATATATCTAGCAAAAAGTGACTCATCTACGATTGCTTTTTTACTGTCTGTATCTTGCATCAATCTGAAGTAATCTTTTATGTCTTCTGGAAAATCATCCGCTGTAATAACTTGCTTTCCAATTTCAAAGCCTAAAATTCTTATTTCAAATTTGGGACTTCTCTCATCATACTCGATTACTAATTTACCGACATCACGAGGTTCATTGATTAGATATTTATAATCTTTTGTTTCGATGTATTTGAGCATATCACCGAAGTTAACATTACTCCAGTTTATCTTTTCAACCGGAATATTTAATATTTCATTTCTGCGTTTCAATATCTTTACAGGTGAGCCACCATAAATACACCAATCTTCAATTTTTGATGATTTTAGGATTAGACTTCTTGCACCAAACACATTACCTGAACCTATTTTTGCACCATCGAGAATCAGAGTATCAAATGAAAAAATATTATATTTGTATACCTTCCTCTTTAGCAATTGTATTTATGCCCATTTGATTTATATACTTTCTAAAAAGTTGATTACTTCCAAAAGAATTATTGAAAAATTCATTATTTTTGTGTTCTCCACCTATTAAAATTTTACATTGAGCAAATTCATTAAATCTTCCAATATTGAATCTTAATAAGTTATTTTTTTCGGAAAAAGATTGTTTTAAGTATTCATGCACTTTGAATCTTTTTAGAAAATGTGCCGAACCCTTTCCTATAAATCCGTGTCCACCTGATTTTAAATATACTTTCAAATCAAAACAGGATATAAAAGAAAAAATTCTTTCAATCTCATTATCAATAGTACCATCAATTTTAAAATTCATTATTATTTGACCTTGAAGAAGTAGGAACCTCAGATGAGATTCCTACGAAGAAATTGACTAATATTTAAGCTAAAGTCAATACACCCAACGCATCTGATAAGCTTGCTACACCAGTTACATCAATCAATTGAACAAGAGTATCACCTGTTGAAGCACCTGTAGTTTGGTCATTACCATATACATAAGTATCACCATCAAATTCAAATACTACAGCTTGATTTGCTGAAATATCAGTTGAAGCTTGAAGAATAGCAACAATTTCCGATAACTCATCAACAGTGGCAGTTGTTCCAATAACTTGAGCTACAGCAGCTGCACCACTTCCAAGAGTAATTCCCGTAACAACACCAGTTGCGATTGTGATTTCGTAATTACCTAATGTAGTATCATCAGCAGTAACATTAGTTGCAGTATCCATATCAGCAGCAGTACCACCAGTATCTGCATCTCTCATATATAATACATCTGAAGCAATTGTAAAGCCTGTAACTTGATCGTATGCTGTTGTAGAACTATCAGTAACTTCTGTTCCACCATTTGCAGAATCTAGAGTTACATAAACAACATCTGATGTCAATGTGTTAAGTGTGATAACATCAGCACCCGTACCTCCATCAATTCTAACTGTATCATCGCCAAGATTGTATGCAATACCTGTAGCAGAAGCCATTGTAGCATCTGTATAAGTTACTGCTGCAACTGTGAAATCACTAATATCGATTGTGTCAGCAACTGCGTCATCACCATTGATAATAACTACAGAAGCCGCAACACCTGTTACAGTATTTAATGCCAAAGAAAGACCCGTAACTTGATCACTATCAAATGTTGCATCTTTGTCATTTGCAAGAACGATTTGCTCAATATTTGCCAAAGAAGCGTCTGCTACTGCTGAAGCTGCAGCTGTTGCATGGAATTTAAAACCTTCAACACTTAAGTCACTTGTAAATAGTAATGTATCAGTACCACCACCAGTAGTAGCTTCTACAAGAACATCTGCTGCGCCAGCATCAGTGATTGCATATGTATCGTTACCTGCTCCACCTACTAATGTATCAATATCAGTGCCTGTATGACCATCAATATAGTCTGAACCTGCTCCACCAGTGATAGTGTCAGTATTTGTTCCACCAAGAAGTGCTGAAACATCATAGTTTGTAACACCTGCGATTGAGATAGTAGATGCAGCTGTTGATGTATTGTTGTTTACTTTTAGAGTATTATCTCCAATATCCAAGCTACCAGTTACAGTTACAGATGTATTTGTAGCTACTGTAGTAATAATTACATCATCATCTTCAATACCACCTGTTAGAGCTACAGTAAGTGCAGTTGAACCTGTTGCAGCTAAAATATCAAGTGCATTGTCTTGTAGTTCTGACATAACAACCGTTGCAGAAGTTTTAGCAGTAATGTCTGTAGTGCCAGCACCATTATCCCATGTAAATCCACCGATTGTGTCACCTGCATTTAAAGTTACATTTTTACCAGCAAGAGTTGCCATTGTAACTGCACCAGCAGTACCGTCTAAAGTTACGCTTACATCTCCAGTTACACCTGCAGAAACAGTATCAAGGTCAAAAACACCGCTTGAAGTATTTGTAACTGTGATATTTCCAGTTGCAGTAATATTATCTAAATCTACAGTTGTACCTGCAGTATTGATAGTTACTGCGTCACCTACTGTAGAACCACCAATGTTATCAACAGATACTGCACCAGTTACATCAGCAAGGCTAAGATTGATGTCATATCCTGCACCTGTATTAACAGTAGTTGCAGTAAATCCACCTTTTAATCCGCTTGCATTAACAGTAAGGTCGTATGCGTTGTCACCACCAAGTGCAGCAAATGATGCAGTTGAAAGTTTAGTTGATACAGTACCTGCACCAGCAACAGTTAAAGTGTTAATTTCACTTAAAGCAGTATTTAAAGTGTACGTACCATGGTTCATTGTAATATCTGCTGTTTGAACTGCAGTAAGGTCAGAACCTGTCATGTCAAATGAATGACTAGAAGCCAATGTAAGTGTTTCTAATGCGGCAGCTTGAAGATTCATAGCACCGGCAGTTGTACCATTTGTGATATTTGCATCTGTAGCAGCATCAACAGTGATTGCACCTGTAGCAGTTACTTCACCATCAATTACTGCTGTGAAAGATGTTGCTGATTCGGCTGTAATTGCACTGTCAAATTTAGTTCTTTCAGCAGGAGTAGTTGCAACATCTTTTCCGCTTGCAACATTTAATGTAACTGAAGTAGCTTCTGCTGCAGTAATCGTAGAACCTGTCGTTGCAAAATATTGACCAACATTTACAACTACTTCTGTTGCACCTGTAAATTCAAAGTCAACTGCAGTAGCATCTGCATCTCCAGCAACACTTGAAGTTGATGCAGCTATAGCAGTTGCAGTCGCAGTATCAGCTACATAATTTAATGTTACAACGCCTGTATTGTTTGAAGAAACAATAATATTGCTTGAATTGTCGCCTTGTGCTTTTACTGTTAAATCAGTAGCACCCATATTTACAAATGAAGCACCTGATGTGGCAATTTCAGAAACATCAACTGTATTTAGATCTGTTACATTTGTACCAGAGAAAGTTAATGCACCCGTTAATGTTCCAAGAGCGATAGTCTCAAATCCACTCATAGCATATTGAGTTGTTTTAACACCAGCAGTTGAATATACTAATTTATCTGAACCGATACCACCAGAAATTTCACCGTTTGCAGCGATATCAGCAGAACCGATAGTTAAGATGTCATTTCCAGAACCAGTAGAAGCAGTTGTTAATGTAGCAGCTGTATTAGTTACATCTGCAGTAATATCACCAGTTGACTCAGATGCATCAAATGTAGTTAATGTTGTAGATACTGAAGTTACTTTCACATTACCTTCACCAGCAACATAAAGTTTAGTTAAGTCTGTACCTGCGAATGCAACAACATTGTCTCCAGTTGCTTCAACATTTACTGTTTCAACATCATTTAAAGTAGCTGTTACTATTTTTTCTTCATTAGTAGTTGTTGTAGTAAGATTATCTATTGTACCAACATTTTCTATTGTGAATATCATAGTATCAGTTGTAGCTGTAAGCTCAGCAGCACCTGTTGCAAATGCTGTAGTAAATGAAGCTGTGCTTGCTTGATTTTTAAGTGCAATATCAGCTATTGCATTCATGTCTTTGATTGTCACCAATCCTGTAGTAGCATCAACAGTATATGATTCAGCATCAGTAATTCCAGTTGCATCAAATTCTCTTGCTACAGTACCAGCATTTGTAAGATTAACGACTTCAACACCAGTCATAGAACCTGTGGTGAATCCCGTAAATGCAGAGTTCATAGTGATATTGATAGTATCTGTACCTTCTCCACCATCGATTGTATCTGTTACATCAAAAGTTCTTGATGCAGTCAAAGACGAAGTTACACCGTTGATAGTATCATTATTAGCAGTACCAGTTACAGTCTCAGTACCCGTATGTCAAACTAAAAGTCTCCACCCAAAAAAGAAATTTTCACTCCTCTTAAAACCACCTATTTTATGGAACTTTAAAAAAAATTTTAAAAAAAGACAACAAGTCAACTGCTTTCACCTGCGAACCGCCTGCAGATGTAAATAGTACTTTTGCTCTCTTTTATGCTTTTAGACGAATGAAAATAAAAATTTATAAAGCCTTAGAAGTACTTGCAGGTAGGAGTTTTAGAGGAAATTTTTTACTTTGATTTTATGGGTATTCTTACTTGCGAACTGCCAGCAGATTACTAAAGATTTTATAAAATTTTAAGAAAATAGAAATTTGCAGTATGGGCAAAAAGGTAACAAAAAGTACCTTTAGCGTCAGTCAAGATTTGAGAAACGAGTTGCATTTTTTCATTTGTTTGATTTATATATATTTGTGTATAATTTTCTAAATTATAAAAATAAATAATTAAGGAGAAATAATGCAAGCCAGTTTTGTACTCGATAGTAACGAGCTTGATTATTCTTTTATTGATAAACTGAGAGAGATGTTTCAAAATAAAAGAATTGAGTTGTTTGTATCAGAAACAGATGATACTGAGTATCTTTATGCTTCTAAAACTAATAAAGATATTTTGATGAAATCTACTTCAAATATTGCCAATGGTGAAAATCTTGTAATAGCAGACCCAAAACTATTTCAATGAAACAAGTTATTTTTGAGGGCGTGGCTTTTGCTGATTTTACGAGCTGGGCAGTAGGTAACAAAAAGATTTACCAAAAAATAATAACGCTAATAAAAGATATAAACAGAAGCCCTTTTATAGGACTTGGAAAACCTGAAGCCCTAAAACATGAGCTTACCGGTTATTGGTCAAGAAGAATAACGGATGAGCATAGACTCGTTTACAAAGTAACAGAAATATCTATCATCATAGCCTCTTGCAAGTACCACTACGGAAGCTAAAATACAGCTATATCAAGCGGCATCTTTGGCAAAATGTAGATTGTCTTGGGTTTTTAGTTTTAAATAGAGTGACTCAACACTTAGTTCAAGACCATTTTTCCAGCATAAAGTTCCAAAGTCGATAAAGAAATTTTTTAAATATGGGCTATCTTCTAAAGGTTTGGTTAAAACCGTATTGGCTTTTATAAGATAGGAAAAATCTAAGATACCAAAACTATTATCAGAAAAATTAAGATATTCGGTGTGATTTTCAACCATTTAAAAAATACCTTTTTGTAAGTGGTTGTTTTTAGATTGCTTCGTTCCTCGCAATGACGGAGGATATTTGCATTTAAGTTACTTTTTATTTACCGATTAAAACAGCCTAGCGGCGCAAGAGGCGGCTGCATGTAGAGACTCGTTTGATAGGTGGGCGTATCTTTGCGTCATTTTTGCCGTGGAGTGTCCTAAAAGCACTTGGACTTCATAAAGACTTCTTTTGGCATTGACAAGTGCTGAAGCGTAGGTATGTCTGAGGTCATGGATGCGCACATCCGCTAGATTTGCTTTTTTTCTTGCTTTGTCCCATGAGCCAAAAATGGTGGTGTAGGGTTTGTTTGTAATTTTGGATACAAAAAGATACTCGTTCTCTTGAGGGATTCGCTTGTAAAACTTGTAGAGTTCGACGGTGAGAGGGATAATCCTCTTTTTGCCGTTTTTGGTAGTCGGAATAATCCATAGCATTTGTGTCTCATCGAAATCTTTGAATTTTGCTTTGAGGAGTTCCCCTTTTCTTGCACCACTTAGGAGCAACATGGGAATGATGTACTTGAGATGTACATTTTCGCTCATCTCTACGGCGGCTAGAAGTCGTTTGGTTTCAGCTTTTGTCAAAAATCTTTGGCGTTCGTTGTTCTCCTCAAAATGTTTTACTCCCGTTACGGGGTTATATGGAGTTTTTAGGAGTTCAAACTCATGGGCTAGATGATACGCCTGCGAGAGAAAAATGAGAAACTTGTTTGCAGTTGCTGGCTTTAGCTTTTTTTTATGAACCATCTCAGAATGGAGCTTCATGACATCTATTTTTTTGATACTTTCCATAGATGCCGCACCTAAAGTCGGAAGAATGTGGTTTCTAAAGACGCTTTCGTTTGTGCTGTGACTTTTAACATGTTTTTGAACATATGGGAGGTAAAACTCGCTAAAAAACTTTGCTATGGTAAGCGAGCCTGACTTTTCTATCATGATAGATGCAACATTGTCTGTAACTTGTGCTTTTTTTAGCTCCATGATTATTTTTCTGGCTTCGTTTGCGTTGAGTGTGTCTGTAGCGCCTATCTTGCGCATGGTGCGATGTGCGTTTTTAGAGTATGAGTAGTAGAAAGTTTTTGTTCCGGTGTTTCTTACTTCTAAGATAAAACCGCTTAACTTCTCATCATAATAGACTTCTTTTGCTTTTGTTTGGGGACATTCTACTTTTGCGACGAATCTATCGGTGATATTAACTTTTGGCATGTTTGTTCCTTTTTGTAAGAATAAGAATATCCGGTGTATCTTTTACCAACTGATGTCACACACTTTTACAAAACTTGCATGTGAAACGCTATTTTTTGCAATGAGACTTTAGCCTTACCTTGTGGCAATAATGGAAATTGCAAAGCAAACAAAGCTTTTGGAGGGGCTAAAGCCCCACTTCCAATGGAGTGCGTAAAATCAGTTACTATATGAAGCGTGGCTTGTTAAATAGAATGACTTTCATAAATCTCTCCATAAAATTATCTTTACAGAGAGATTTTTGAAGTTTTTAGTGCGATATGTTCTAAATTTTTAAATCTCTCTGTTTTTAAAAAATATATGACAATTCGCATATATGAGAGAATTATATTCTAAGTTCAGTATTATGTCAATAGATAAATACTAAAATCGATTGTATTGTAATCGTTTAGTTCTAAAAATAGAATAAAAAATATCAAAGAATTTGACTACCCTTATAACTCACTAGCTATTTTATGAGCTTCTTTAAAGATTTGGAGCTTATGTTTTAAAGATTTATTTTCTAACATTAGCTCCAAAGCAAGTTTTGTCATTTTTGGAATATCACCTTTTGCCCATCCAGAAACAGTACTTTGTGGAACATCCAACTGCTCCGCCAACTCTTTTTGAGTTATTCCGAGTTCTTGACATGTGGATTTGACTATATTTTGTGTTTTTGAGCAATCTAAATATTGCAGATTGTCTCCTGCAAGCCAATCGGCTAAAGCTTGTTGTTTGGCATCAATATCAAGTTCATTAAATGCCGTACATTTTTTTAGAACATCTTCATAGTACATTCTTGTTTTTTTATAAAGCTCTTGACATTGCTCTTGAGTAAATTGTGCATCGGCATGCATGGCATTTATGTATCTTTCTACTGCATTTGCAGATATTCTTTGATAAATATCGTCTTGGGCGTCGGATATTTTGAAAATTTTATTCATAAATTTTTCCTTTTTCTAAGCTTGACATTTTAACATTTTATGCCTTTTTTGTAATCAACTGTAATAAACATAGTATGGGTGGAAGCAAGAAATTACAAAGAAAGAATAAGGAGTTTAGTTCTAAGTACGAAATGGTTTATTACATGGTTAGATTGATTTTAGTCGTCTTTGTTGGCGAATTGATGTGTGGTCTCCCCACGAGGAATCGAACCTCGAGCTATCCCTTAGGAGGGGACTGCTTTATCCAGTTAAGCGATAAGGAGAAAATATAAAATTGACGTTTGTTTTGCTGCAAAAGCAAAACAGTATCACGATCGTAGATACTGTTTTAGCGCAATTTCTTAGACTTTATGAAATAAATTACTTTAGATAAATCAAAATGGGTATTACAAATTAACAATTTATGGATACTTAAGAAAAATTTGCAAAGAATTTTTGTGTGGATTATATATTCTTGAAGCTTTATATGGTGCGCCCGAAGGAATTCGAATCCCTGACCGCTGGTACCGCAAACCAGTGCTCTATCCAGCTGAGCTACGAACGCACATTTACTCTATTTAAGAGAGTGAAATTATATCACGCTTAACTTATATAATAATAAATTTGCCTTTAAATTTCTATTTTCTTTACAATTTCTTCTATTTTCTGCTCTTGTAAAAACAGAGTATGACTTTTACGAACGTATGCTTGAAGTAATATTTTCAGGTCATTACTCCCTTCCATGTTAAAATCATTTTTCATCTGTTGTTCTAAAAAAGGAGCAAAACTCTCTTCAACATCAACATCAAAATGACGACCACCTATATTTAAACCAAGTCTTTTACTCATTTTTTTTGTTTAAACCATTAAACTTTCTATTTTTTGAACAATATCTTCAATCTCTAAATCTTTAAAAGAGTTATCTTCAACCAGTTTTTCTATCTCTTTGCTTTTAGCTTCACTTTCCGCTTTTAGTTTTACTACCTCAAGTCTTAGCATCTCATTTTCATGTTTAAAAAAGTTATACTGCTCAACAATTGCCGATACTTTGTCGTTTAGTTTTGATAAAGTTGTTTGATTTTGCATGACATAGTCCTATTTATATAATATAAATACTATTCTATCATAATTTATTTTAAGGATGAAAGCGTTTTTCAGTTCATTATTTTAAAATTTTAACTAGTCATAATCCTCTGAAAATTTATGTCTGTTAGGGAATTTTTGCACATAACCGTAGTCGTCATCATCTTCATCCCAAGATTCTTCACCTTCATTCTCAAGAAGTCTCTCGTATCCTAATTTGTTTAGTTCGTCATCAATCTCTTCTTTATCAATGCCATTTTTCTTAGCAAAATTCAAAATGTAATCAATATCATTTTTTATTACACCACTCAACTCTAACAGAAATTCCAAATCTTTTAACGTCATATTTGCCCTCTTAACAAATATATCCACTCTCGTGGATTAACTATGTTTTCATACTCTAATTTTTATTTTGACCAAAATTATATCCTCAAATAATTTCTTTTTTGCTAAAAATAATCTTAATACCGGCTCCTTTTTTAACACTCGGTTGATGAATTTTTTACTTGCTTTATATGTTATAATCTATACAAAAAAATTGGAAGTTAAATTCAATGCCGGAAAAAAAAATCGTCGGTAATAAAGAGCTTATCTCTATCATAGATTTGGATCTTTACGACTTAGATGCGAAAGTTGATACGGGTGCGGATTCTAATGCCCTCCATTGTGACGATATATTTATTGATGAAGAAAATATTGTACATTTTAAACTGCTAGATAAAATTCATCCCGCATATCACGGAAAAAAGATGGCTATCCCGCTTTATGAGATGAAAAAAATCAGAAGCTCAAACGGAAAGTTTCAAAAAAGACCCTCGATTAGGGTAAAAGTTGATTTTTTCGGAAAAAAATATATGACGGTTATCTCTTTAACAGATCGCTCAGACATGAAATATCCTATGCTTATAGGAAGAAAATTTTTAGCAAATAAATTTTTAGTTGATGTTTCAAAAGAGTATCTTGCAAAAGAGTGTATTGCAAAAAAATCCAAATAGGAAAAAAGATGAGAGTATATATACTATCAAGAAATAAAGAGTTATATTCTACAAAAAGATTGGTGGAAGCCGCTGAACAAAGAGGCTGGGAAGTCAGAGTTATCGACTACTTAAAGTGCAGTATAGAGATTATGAAGGATGAACTTAAAATCAACTATTTGGGAAAAGAGCTTCCGACTCCAGATGCCATCATACCTAGAATCGGGGCGAGCAGAACATTCTACGGTACTGCTCTGGTAAGACACTTTGAGATGATGGATGTATTTACTGCAACCGGTTCTTTAGCGATTAAGAGAAGCAGAGATAAGCTAAGAAGTCTTCAGATATTGTCCAAAAAGGGTATTGACATGCCAAAAACGGTTTTTGCTTCTAACAAATCAAACGCAAAAGATGTTATTGAGTTAAGCGGCGGCGCTCCTCTTATTCTTAAAATTTTAGAGGGAACTCAAGGTATAGGCGTTGTTCTAGTTGACAGCGAAAAAGCTGCGAAATCCGTACTTGACGCCTTTTACGGCATGGATGTAAATCTACTTGTTCAAGAGTATATAGAAGAAGCCGGCGGAGCAGATATTAGAGTCTTTATTGTCGGGGGCGAGATTATCGGGGCTATGAAAAGACAGGGTGCGGAGGGCGATTTTAGGTCTAACTTGCATCAAGGCGGAAGTGCAACCGCACACAAACTGACAAAAAAAGAAAAAGCCACGGCACTTGCAGCTGCAAAAGCGATGGGACTCGGCATTTGCGGTGTGGACATGATTCCATCTTCAAGAGGTCCTTTGGTTATGGAAGTCAACTCTTCACCGGGGCTTGAGGGCATTGAAAAGTCTACAAAGATTGATATAGCAGCAAAGATAATGGATTATATCGCAAAAAATGTAGCTCCGAAATGTGAAATAAATCCAAAAAAAAGAAGATTAAAAAAAGATAGTATTGGGGCTTAAAGAAGATAGATATGGAGATATTTTACGATATATTAAAACAGCTTATTCGCATACCTAGCGTTGTAGGAGCGGAACATCCATTTTTTATGTTTATAAAAAGAGAGCTTGAAGAGATTGATGTGCAGGTGGAGTATTACGACGGAGTTCTTGTTGCAAAAGGAAAAAAACCAAAAAGCGGGTATATCTCGGCACACACAGACAGACATGGACTTATCTGCACGGGACATAATGAGTTTCAGTATGCCGCATTTATCGCAAAGAACAAAGCAGATCTTACGGGTGACTCAAACGCAGAGCAGCTTCTGCACAACTTTACGGCTAGATTTGTCGACGAGAGGGTTCAAGCATATCAACAATCATCCGGAACTTATTTGGGAATCAGCTCAATCAAAGATGCTTTTCTTTGTGAGCGAAGAAACAATATTATTTTTAAAATAGACGGTTTCGACTATCTCTTTCCCGGAACACCAATAGCGTTTACAGATAAACTTGAAATCAACGGAGATCTCATATCCGCACAGCTAGACAATGTTATCAGCATCGCTATTATTATCTACATGTACAGTATCGGTTATCAAGGAACAGCCTTTTTTACGGCTTCTGAGGAGGCCGGCAGAAGTTGGAGGTTTTTACTGGAGTGGTTTAGGCGTTTTGATATAAAAACAAATGAACTTCTTGTGCTTGATACAAGTCCATATCCGACACTAGAAGAGATCAAAAATATTGATATTGTCATGAGAAACAGAGACTCAAACGCTCTTTTTAAATCGCCTCTGAAAAACAAAATCAAAAAAATAGCTATAAAAGAGGGTATCCGATACGACTTTAAAGACAGCTATCTAAAAGCAAAAATGGCTAAAAACGGAACAACAGGATCTCTTGGAACGACTGAACTTGGAAGATTAATCCATGCTACAAAAGGCGAGATACAAGGAACGACTCTGCAAATACCGACAATTGGGTACCACACCGTACATGAGACAACGACAAAGAGATCGGTTGAGAGCATGATTAGTATTTTAAAAGAGGTATATATAAAGTGAAAAAAATATTTGCTTTTGTTATTGCTCTGTTTTTATTTGCTCTGCCCTCTTTTGGAGAAGACTTTTCCTATTTTGAAAAAGAGAAAAACAGCTGGCTACAGGTATATAGCAACCTGCTCAAAGCTCAAGCGCTTGATGATGAAATCAAAACACTTGAGAGGTCTATAAGAAACACAAGCGGTAAAAAAAAGGCTGAACTGCAACAGCTCTTAAAACTTCAAACAAGCAAAAAGAAAATTCTCGATGAGTTACCGCAGTCATTTGACAATATGCTAAGTAAAATCACACTCGGTGACGTCCCAAAAGAGATAAATATCATAGAGTTTTTCTTTACGAATCAAAAGAGCAAGTTTCGCATTCAAACCCAAAGACTAAATCTTTTACAGCACGAGTATGACGAGGCGGTCGATTTTCTAAGAAAAGAGCTAGACATCACGCTCAAACAGGAGACAAAAGACCTATTAAAAGAGTATCAACTAACTAAAGCATTGGATTTTTTTGAAAATGCAAGAGGCTTGTTAGAGAACAAAGAGGATGTTCTAAAGCGCACAAAAGAGAGCTACATGAATGATCTTGAGGCTTATAAGCAGACTCAACTTCCGATTCATATGATAAAAGTAGTAATTTTAATTTTTATATTTGCTCTTTTTCATCTGGCAAAGTATTTTGTTATAAAGCGTACTGAAGATGAAGAGCTGCTCTTTAGAAAGAAAAAAGTACTAAATGTAACTTCCTTTCTAACCATTCTGCTTGTTATTATCATACTAAATATCAATAATCTAGTCTATGCGGCAACGCTTATAGGTGTTATTGCCGCAGCCATGACAATCAGCATGAAAGAGTACCTTCAAAGCATTACCGCTTGGTTTCATCTCTCTTTTGGAAACTTTATAAAAGTCGGAGACAGAATTTTAATACAGGTAAATAACAACCCGATTATAGGCGAAGTCATCCATATCTCACTCTTTCAGGTAACTCTTTATGAAAGTATCAACAACACTACATCACTGCATCTAAAGCGTGCAGGACGTACTATTTTTATTCCAAACAACTTTTTTGTAACAAATTATGTATATAACTACACACATGACAAAATGAAAACTATCTATGATCTTGTAGAATTTCGTATCCCATTTAGTGCCGATACAAAAAAAATAGAAGCGTTAGTTACGGAAATCACTTATGAAGTAACTGAAAAGTACATGGAAGTTACCGCAAAGCAGTTCCAAAGTCTTAGAAATCTTTATGATATGCGTTCTCGTGAATTTAGACCTCGTATCCACTTTATACCCGACCCAAAAGATCCTTGTTTTACGTTATATATCTGGTATGTTGCCCCGTATCATCAAATCATGGAGCTAAAATCTCAGTTAAGTCAGAGAATTGTTAAAAGACTTCAAAAAGAGGGAATTGAATTTTGTGCACAATCAAAATAGAGAGAAACAATGGGTGAAATACATAATCTGGTTGATAATCTTCATTTAGAAGATTTAAGAAATAAATCGCATCCATCGGCATTTGATGAAAACGAGCAGTATGATATGTTAATTATTAGATTGCCTATAATCACACAAGAGCTTGAAACAAACTCCATCGGATTTATAATTACGCATAATAACAGCTATCTTTATGAGAGAGACAAAGATGATTTTAAAGAGTTAGGCAGTCGTTTTGAAGCTCCTTATGAGATTCTAGATGCCATGATAGATGAACTTATAAAGTCTTTTGATGGATATAAAGAGCTGATTTTGGATATGGAAGAGATGCTATATCTAAATAAAACAAAAAAATCTTTTATGAAGCAGTGGTTGAAACTTAAACATAACATCGCACGTGTTGAAAGAGCGCTAATGCATGCCTCTTCAACCATGAATAAGGCAATTGAATATTATGAAAGCAACAGTGATTTTCCTATAAACCACTACATAGATTTACACGAACACTTGGAACGCACTTTAAGATCTGCTACACTGCAACTCTCTAAATTGGATTATCTATACAACTTTTACAGTGCCCAGACAAACGAAAGGATGAATCATATGATTTATACTCTTACGATAATTTCTGCTATATTTTTGCCGTTAAATCTTGTTGTTGGTTTTTTTGGTATGAATACTAGCGGATTGCCGTTTTCAGATGGATCTTCAGGAACTGCAAATGTGATAACCCTAATCTTGCTTTTATCAATTCTGACAATCGGAATAATTAATTTTGTTCGAAAGAAAGTGTAGTGAGTTTGTCACTAAGAGAGGTTAGCAATAACCTATCTTAGAAGGAGAAATAGAATTACACGAAACCGATTAGTAAAGGTCAGTACAAGGGTGGTTTGGCTTACTAATCGGAGTTTTTGTCTCTTTTGTATCGTAATGAACAATGTTGTCAGCTTGAAGAGCACCTAGTGTCAATGTGATTAATAAAATGATGTTTTTCATTTTGTTTCCTTTGGTAAGAACGAATTACGCTCTAGTATTTTTAAATCGGACAAATTTTATCCGATTTAACTTTTGTCCTTCTTATTGTTTTATAGTTATCTAATTGTTTTAAGTTTTAATTAATTTTATGATAAAGTTTCATACATAATCTAACACCACAGAGTTTACATGCAGTTTCATCGCGTTCATATAGAAGTAACCAATATTTGTGGTCTTGCATGCAGTTTCTGCCCGCCAAAAGTAAATTCATCCAAAACAATGTCACTGCCGTTTTTTGAAAAAGTGTTGCTGCAACTTAGTCCGTATACAAAAACTCTTGCCTTTCATGTGATGGGAGACCCTTTAACGCTTTCTAACCTAGAAGAGTATCTCCATCTTGCCCAAAAGTATGGATTTGAAGTGGAGCTGACGACGAGCGGTTATTATCTTGGTAAAACTAAAATCCAAACACTGTTTCATCAAGCAGTCCGACAGCTAAATATCTCTCTAAACAGCTACAACAAAAACAGCCTAAACATGACATTTGATGAGTATATTGACACTGTTTTAGCCGTTTGCTCCAAAAAAATGCAACACTACCCAAAGCCGTTTATAAATCTCCGCCTTTGGAATCTTGATGATATATGCAGTGAAGCCCATTACAATAGAATGCTCTTTGATAAATTAAGTTCCCATTTTGACACTCCGCTTGATGAAAATGAAATTTACAAAAACAAAGTCAAATCTATCCGTTTGGCTTCAAAAGTGCTGCTACATTTTGATAACTATTTTGAGTGGCCCTCACTTAACTCTACACATGAGAGCGATGGAACATGCTACGGTTTAAAATCACATATCGGCATACTCGCAAACGGAACAGTAGTGCCGTGCTGTTTGGACGGCGATGGAGTTATAGATCTAGGCAATCTAAATGAAACTACGCTTGAGAGCATACTCGCTTCAAAAAGAGCCAGAGATATGATTGAGGGCTTTAGAGAATTTAAGGCTGTTGAAGAGCTTTGTAAAAAATGCAGCTACAAAGACAAATTTAGCCAAACTCATATATAGATAAATAAAAGGAAAAACTATGGCTATAAAAGCAACCATCTATAAGGCTTCACTAAACATTGCCGACATGGATCGCAATTACTATGCGGAGCATAACTTTACTTTAGCCAAACATCCATCGGAAAATGATCTGCGATTAATGGTACGCATGATTGCATTTGTCCTTAATGCCGATGAAGCACTCCAATTTACAAAAGGGATTTCGCAAGATGACGAACCTGATTTATGGCAAAAAGCTTTAAATGGAGAGATTAAGCTGTGGATAGATCTTGGTCAGCCTGATGAAAAACGCATTAGAAAAGCTTGCGGACGCTCTGAGAGAGTCATTATCTACACCTACCAAAAAGGAAGTGCTTTGGCATGGTGGAGGCAGATGGAAAATACTCTAAAACGATTTAAGAATCTCTCCGTCATCTTTCTTGACATTGATGGCAACGTAGAAGAGATGGCACAAAGGAGTGTCTCTTTGCAGTGCAATATTAGCGACAAAGAACTTACTTTGATAAATAATGAACATGCCGTACTTATTCGAGAAGAAATATACAAAGAGGTTTAATTAAATCATCCTATATATGGTAAAATTGCCGAACAATATACTTTAATTGGAACTAACAAATATATGCTCATGCATCAGATAAAATTACGAACTTTTTTTACTTTGATTTATCTATCTGTCATTATTATGAGTGGAGGATACTTTTTTTATGCATACAATCAGTACAAAGAACATCTGGCGGAATCCATAAGCAAAGAGATTCTGGCATTACATAACGGAATGGAGAAAATTTTTAATCCTATTATAAATGCCGATTTATTACATCTTATAGATCCTATTTTAAATGAAGTGCCTAAAAATCGCTCTTTTGTTGAGACAATTTCACTATCGCTAAACAACGAAACTATTTTATCTTCTTCCGACAAAAGGCAAATTTCCAAAACGTTTCTTACAACAAAATCAGCTAACAAAAATAGCATAGCAGCAGATATTCTCTCAGGAGAAACTTATTTTTTAATGCCGCTTACGTACTATCATGGTGAAAATCAAATGATAGGTTCGCTTCTTATTACCATAAACCAAAAAGCCGTATCTTCTAACCTTTTTTTACAAGAAATTTATACAAGTTTTATGATTTCAACTATTTGCATAGTTGTTCTAATAAGCATAATACTTTTTATGATTCATAAATTTCTAATCCTCCCCTTACATGCATTTGAAATGCTTACCTTAGATAGAAAAAGAGAAAAAGCCTCGTTTTTTATCAGCGATTTGGCTAATATTTATAATCACATCTCAGATAGTTATGATCAGCTTGATGAAAAAGAGAGATCTCTTGAAAATGCGCTTTACATTAAAGATTATCTAAACAATATTCTTCATACGATAGATTCTGTAGAGCATTTGCTTATAAGTGATAAATCTATTCAAGAAATTATGGATGAGAGTTGTAAACTGCTAAGTAAACATGGTCAGTACAACCTTACATGGATAGGCAATATTGTTGATGATCGCATAGAAATAGTCGCTCATTCCGATGACTCTACCGGATATGTTAAACAACTAAATCTTTCGCTAAACCCAAATGATCCTACCTCAAAAGGACCAAGTGCTCAAAGCACTCTCACTAACAAAACGATTGTGACACAGTCTGTTAATATGCAATACTACAGTCTATGGCGAGATAAAGCAAAAGATTCGGGTATCGGCTCATCCATTTGTCTTCCGTTGCGCGGATCTGCAAATGAAAAACCTTTTGCGACTCTTGCAATTTACTCTTCAAAACCATTCGGATTTTTAGATGAAGAGATTACTATGCTTGAAGATCTTGCCGGAGATCTTGGATACAGCATTGTGTCACGTATTAAAAAAGAGGAGTTGCAGGTTGCATTGACGACAGATTCGCTAACAGGACTCTCCAACCGTATTCTTCTGCTCAAACGCATACATGATTGTAAAAATCCGCGACTTTTACTAATTAATATCAACCGTTTCCGCGATATTAACACAGTTTACGGCTTTGATGCGGGTGATTTTATTCTTCGCTCTTATGCCAAATATCTCAGCAAAGAAATAAGCGAAGATTTTGGACATATTTTTAAACTACACAGTGATACATTCGCTATCTTATTTGAAAAATCATATCCATCCCAATCAATAGAAACATTTATACAAAAAGTATCTCTTATGCTTGCGGAACACCCTTTTTCCTATAATGGCATTGAAATATGGATAACGATTGCCGCAGGATACAGCGATACGACTGAGCAGACAATAGAAAATGCAGAAATTGCACTTAAAATTGCTAAAGATCATAAAGTTTTGTTTCAGCAATTTGACCAATCAATGAGAAGCAATAAAGAGCATGAAGAGAATATTGCATGGTACAAAATCATTAAAGATGCAATCAAATATGGGCAGTTAGTTCCTTTTTACCAGCCAATCGTTAGCAATGAAAGTGGGAAAATTGTAAAATATGAAGCACTTGCACGTATCGTAATGGATGATGGTTCTATCATCCCTCCATTTAAATTCCTTGATATTGCTAAGAAAACAGGTCTTTATCCGCAGCTCACCAGAACTATAGTTGAAAAAACGATTGCAACTTTTAGAGAGTTGCCATACAGAGTCAGCCTTAATCTCTCTACTGAAGATATAACCAATACCGACATGGTCTCATTTTTGCGAGAGAGCATCATCAACTCTTCCATTGGAAATAAAATAATATTTGAAATTTTAGAGAGCGAGGGAGTCGATAATTATGATTTGGTCAGCGAATTTATATCTGATTTTAAACAATTAGGATGTCAATTTGCTATAGATGATTTTGGCTCAGGTTTTTCTAACTTTGAGCACTTAATCAAACTACATGTAGATTTTTTAAAAATTGACGGTTCACTTATAAAAAACCTGCCAAATGATAGAAACGCGAGAGTAATTGTTAAAAATATTCAGAATTTTGCATCTGAAATGGGCATTGCGACAATTGCTGAATTTGTTGGCTCAAAAGAGATTGCAGATATTGTTAAGAGTATGGGAATTACCTATTCTCAAGGATACTACTTTAGTGAACCATCAAAAGAGATACTAATTAATTTGGAAGCCAAAAATATTTAAATTTTAAAATCAGCAACTATAATCATATTGGGCGTTTCACATCCCAATACGACTCTTAAAACTTTTGTTTTATGATATTGCCAAAGCCAATCCTGCAACTGCTATAGATCCGCCTGCAATACGAGAAATTTTTGACTGAGCAATCTTGTGCATTATTGAACCCAAAGTTATTCCCGCTGCATGAAGCATTGCAGTTGCCAAAATAAATCCTGCTGCATACTCAACACCGCCTACATTTAAAGGCATTTCTAAACCGTGTGCCGCTCCGTGAAAAACAGCAAACAACCCAACAATTGCTGAACTAAACCCTACAGGCATTTTTACACCAAAACCAACCATCGCGCCTAATACCAACACTGATGCCAAAATACCATTTTCAATAAAAGGAATATTAACTCCTTGAACTCCCAAAACAGCCCCAACAATCATCATTGTGATAAAACTTAACGGAACTGCCCATAGTGCTTTAGAGCCCATTTGCGCTGCCCACAGACCTACTGCAAACATAGCTAAAATGTGATCTGCTCCGCCGACAGGATGAGAAAAACCGACTGAAAATCCAGAGATATTACCGACACCGGTATGCGCCAACAACGAAACTTCTGCAACAAATGCGGCAACTAAGATTTTTTTTAACATTAAATCCCCTTTTTTAAATAATTATAGCAATCTGCCAACAATTATATACTCAAAAAACTAAAACCGTATTGAATGGCTCTATTTGCAGTGCAAATCAATATCATAGTAATAGCACTTTCTCAAACAAGGAATTAGAAACTTTATAAGTTTTCCAATTCTATGAATAAGAGTAATTTAATAAAACTAAATAATATAAACCTCAAATCAGCTATAATTTCGAATGTCAAAATTTAAAGTTTATTCAGATTATTCTCCGGCAGGCGACCAGCCGACAGCCATAAAAACATTAAGTGATTCGATTCTCAAAGGCAACCGCTATCAGGCTTTAGAAGGTGTTACGGGAAGCGGCAAAACATACACTATGGCGAGTGTTATAGAAAAAGTGCAGATGCCGACCATCATAATGACTCACAACAAAACTTTAGCTGCTCAGCTTTACAGCGAATTTCGTCAATTTTTCCCAAATAACCATGTTGAGTATTTCGTCTCTTACTATGACTACTATCAGCCTGAAGCTTACATTCCACGTCAGGATCTATTTATTGAAAAAGACAGTGCAATAAACGATGAACTAGAACGCCTCCGTCTCTCTTCTACCGCTAATCTTCTTAGCTATGATGATGTTATAGTAGTAGCCTCCGTCTCTGCAAACTATGGTCTTGGAGATCCCCAAGAGTACGAAAAGATGGTGCAGGTTGTAGAAGTTGGTGATAGCATAGCACAAAAAAAGTTGCTTCACAGACTCGTTGAGATGGGTTACAGCCGAAACGACACATGCTTTGACAGTGGGCAAATAAGAGTAAACGGCGAAACTCTCGATGTCTATCCGCCCTATTTTGAGCAAGAGGCTATCCGTATAGAATTTTTCGGTGATGAGATCGAAGCGATTTATACTTTTGATATCATAGACAACAAGCGGCTTGAAGATCACAAAAAATTTACCATCTATGCAACTTCACAATTCAGCGTAACACAGGAAAAAATGTCTGTTGCCATAAAACGCATAGAAGAGGAGCTTGATGAGAGACTTGCTTACTTCCAAAAAGAGGGAAAACTTGTTGAGTATCAACGTCTTAAGCAGAGAGTCGAATTTGATTTGGAAATGCTGCAAACTACGGGAATGTGCAAAGGAGTTGAGAACTACTCAAGACTCTTAACCAACAAAAAAACCGGTGAAGCACCTTATACGCTTTTGGACTATTTTGAACTGCATCATAAAGATTATCTTGTCATTGTAGATGAGTCACATGTTTCACTTCCTCAATATCGCGGCATGTACGCCGGTGACAGAGCGAGAAAAGAGGTTTTGGTCGAATACGGCTTTAGACTTCCCAGCGCACTTGACAATCGTCCTCTTATGATAGACGAATATATAAATAAAGCTCCGCACTATCTCTTTGTTTCCGCTACGCCATCAAAATACGAACTTGAACTCTCTGCCGTAAAAGCGGAGCAGATAATACGTCCTACAGGGCTTTTAGACCCTGTTTTAGAGATAAAACCCTCTACAAATCAAGTTGAAGATATACATGATGAGATAAAAAAAGTAGTTATAAAAAATGAGCGTGTTCTTATCACGGTTTTAACAAAAAAAATGGCGGAAGCACTTACAAAATATCTAGCCGATTTGGGCATAAAAGTCGAGTATATGCACTCCGACATAGACACTATACAGAGAAATCAGATTATCCGTTCACTTCGCCAAGGCGAGTTTGATGTTTTAATCGGGATAAATCTTCTTCGTGAAGGACTGGATCTGCCTGAGGTTAGTCTTGTGGCAATTTTAGATGCAGACAAAGAGGGGTTTTTAAGAAGTGAAACTGCTCTTATTCAGACAATAGGAAGAGGTGCAAGAAACTCAAACGGCAGAGTAATTTTATATGCAAACAAGATTACAGGCTCTATGCAAAGGGCAATTGACGTTACCAATGCCAGAAGAGAGATGCAAGAAAGATACAATAAAACTCATAATATCACACCGACTACTACCATCCGCAAACTTGATGAAAATTTAAAAGTTGAGGATTATGGAGCCATTTACCAAAAGCATAAAAAAATGGATAAAATTCCGGCTTCAGAGAGAAAAGCGATAATAACGCAACTCTCACTAAAAATGAAAGAGGCGGCTCGCGAGCTCAACTTTGAAGAAGCGGCTCGTCTTCGCGATGAAATAGCAAAATATAAAAAACTCTAGAATCTCATAAACGGTGAAGCTTTAGTGGCTGAATAAAATAATAGGACAAAATATGGAAGATACATTTAGCAATTTGGCAACTTACGGATACATAGGACTCTTTCTCTACTCGCTCGGCGGCGGATTTGTAGCAATAGTTGCTGCCGGAGTCCTTTCTTACATGGGAAAAATGGATTTGGGATTATCGATTTTTATAGCTTTTGTGGCAAATGCTGCGGGAAGTTTTTTACTCTTTTACATGGCAAGATACCAAAAGAGCATGATGATGGAGGGACTTCGCAAACATAGAAGAAAACTGGCTCTTGCACATATTTTGCTTAAAAAAAATGATTCTTGGATTATAGTTGTTCAAAAATTTATCTACGGCATAAAAACTATCATTCCCATTACAATTGGACTAACAAAGTATGATTTTAAAAAGTTTGCATTTTTCAATGTGCTGGGAGCCGCTGTCTGGGCTTTGTTTTTTGGATTTGGAAGCTTCTACTCTGGAGGTTTTTTAGTAAAGATGGCAGAATCCATCAGCCAAAAGCCCTGGATTGCACCTATCATTTTAGTGGTATTTGGTGGAACTTTATGGCTCTACATGACTCACGCCACAAAACGAAAGAAGTAGAGAGATATTAACTCCCTACTTTTGGTCCTGCAGCAGAGTAGTCAAACTCGCTATCTTCTTCTTGATATTTTTTAAAGTTTTTTATAAACATCTCAGCTAACGTATCTCTTGTTTTATCAAATGCGTCTTTATCGCTCCAAGCGTTGCGAGGATTTAAAATATCAGGATTTATATCACCCAATGTTTTTGGAACTTGTAGTCTGAACGTTCTTGTAGTATCAAACTCGCTTTTATTAATACTTCCATCCAATATAGCGTTTATGCAAGCACGAGTATCTTTGATGCTCATTCTCTTTCCAACACCATATTTTCCGCCTGTCCAGCCAGTATTTACAAGATAGACGTTTACACCGTACTTATCAATTTTTTCGCCAAGAAGTTTTGCATAAACAGTAGGATGAAGAGGTAAAAACGCCTCTCCAAAGCAAGAACTAAATGTTGCAACCGGCTCAGTTATCCCTCTCTCAGTTCCAGCAACTTTTGCAGTATAACCGCTTAAGAAGTAGTACATTGCTTGTTCACGAGTAAGTTTAGATACAGGAGGAAGAACACCGAAAGCGTCCGCTGTTAAAAAGATTATATTTTCAGGATGACCGGCACTAAGAGACGGCTCATGATTTTGTATATGCTCTATCGGGTAGGAGACGCGGGTATTTTCAGTCTTGCTTCCATCTTTGTAATCTACTTCGCCGTCGCCGTATAACACGACATTTTCAAGAAGAGCATTATCTTTTATAGCACCGTATATCTCCGGTTCGCTCTCGCTGTCAAGGTTGATAACCTTGGCGTAACATCCGCCCTCAAAGTTAAATACTCCATCATCATCCCAGCCATGCTCATCATCACCGATAAGTCTTCTATGCGGATCTGTTGAGAGAGTTGTTTTTCCTGTTCCGCTAAGCCCAAAGAAAAGTGCTGTATCGCCCTTTTTTCCGACATTTGCGGAACAGTGCATAGAAAGTTTGCCCTCAAGCGGCAACCAGTAGTTCATCATTGAAAAAATCCCTTTTTTCAACTCACCGCCGTACCATGTACCGCCGATAATCGCTAAATTATTTTCAATATCAAAAAGTACGAAAACTTCAGAGTTTAGCCCATGCTCTTTCCATTTTTCATTTACGGCTTTACAAGCATTTAAAACGGTAAACTGCGGTTTAAAATTCTCCAATTCCGATTCTGTAGGACGAATAAACATATTTTTCACAAAATGCGCTTGCCACGCTATTTCGGTAACAAAACGAATAGATTTCTTAGAAGTTTCACTAGCACCGCTGTAAACATCCGTTACATACAAGTCTTTGCCTGAGAGTTGCTCTCTTGAAACATCCAAAAGTTCATTAAAAATTTCTTCACTGATTTTTCGATTTACATCGCCCCATGCAATATATTTGTTTGACGGGTCGCGATCTACAAAATATTTATCTTTTGGACTTCTACCAGTAAATATACCGGTATCCACGGCAGTAGCCCCTTTTTTTGTAAGAGCACACTCCCTTTTTTCTAACTCGTGTTCAATCAACTCGCCATAGCTAAGGTTGTGATGAACCTTGCCGATGTTCTTTAAACCTATATCTTCTAACTCTCTTAAGTTCATAACTTGCCTTATGGTACTTTTTAAAATAATGGATGAAAGTATACACTTATAAAACATAAATTAAAAGTAAATATCCCTTACGAATAAAGATTTTTAGTAACTTTTTTAAAACAATAAATGGAAAAAAATTACTTTAAGCATTTTTTGCTAAAATTCCATCCTTGCTCGCATAACTCAGTTGGTAGAGTGTTACCTCGACAAGGTAAAAGTCACTGGTTCGAGTCCAGTTGTGAGCACCACTCGTTTATAGATTTAGCGCACACATATCCGCTGCTAAAAGCCCACTGAAAATTATATCCGCCGAGTTCACCCGTTACATTTACCACTTCACCTATAAAATATAAATCTTTCACATCTAAAGATTCTAATGTATATGGATTTAGCTCATCAGTTAAAACTCCGCCTCTACAAACCTCAGCTTTAGAAAAACCAAAATTTCCGGCAAGTGAGAACTCATAATCGTGAATACGCGCTAACTTCTCTTTTATCTCATTTGTAACTTTTTTGCACTCAACATCTTCTACATGTAGTGCTTCTAAAATAGCTTTTGATAATCTTTTTGGAAGTGGAATTACGGAGCTTAAAAGTTTTTTGCTATCTTTAATGAGTTCTAAAATATTGCACTCAGGTAGAAAATCTATCGCAATATTTCCCTTTTGCCAGTAGAGCGATGCTGATAAAACCGCAGGACCACTTATGCCTTTGTGGGCAAATAAAAGTTCCTCTTTTAAGATTTTATCATCTACTTTGATGGTAACAAGGCAGCTAAGTCCGCTTAACTCTTTCATCCAAAACTGCTCTTTTTGAACGGTAAGTCCAACAAGTGCGGGGGTAAACTCTTTAACTTTTATGCCAAAACTCTTTGCAATGACAAGTCCAATATCACTTGCACCCAACTCTTTATAACTTTTTCCGCCTGTTGCGACTACGACTCTCTTTGCCCTTAAAACCTCTTTTAGAGTTTTTACTTCAAAAAAATCATCACTTTTTTTAACCTCTACAATATCTCTGTTTAAAAACATCTCTACATGCCGTGTACTGTTTTTGAAGATATCTATAATCTCCTCAGAGGAGTTTTTGCAAAAGTAGTATCGCTCTTTTCGCAAAACAGGTTCTACACCCTCTGCATGAAGATAGTTTAACAAATCTTCTTTAGAAAAAACATCAAAAACGGCAGATATAAATTCGCTATCCCCATCATAGTTTGCTTCGCTTACTTCTGAATTTGTAACATTGCACTTTGAGCCGCCGGAGATTTTGAGTTTTTGAGCGATTTTACCGTTGCCCTCAACTATAGCGATACTTAAACTTTTATCTAAATGTGAAGCGCACATCAAGCCGCTCGCACCCGCACCGAGTATTAAAACATCATATATTTTCATGATGGAATTATACCCAAGGGCTGCAAAAAAGTAGGGTATGGACTATTTGAACTCTTAAAACTTATAGTTAAGCCCAACTTTTAAACCATGACTATCGTGACCAAAAGTTATCGTATTTAAGATACTGCTTCTTTCAACTGTTCTGTATTCTACTTGATAGTTACTGTATTGATATACATAAGCTAAATCAAGCGATAAATTATTAGTAACTTGATAGGTTGAACCTAAAGTAAGATCTACCCTTATTACATAAGAATCTTCAGTGTAAGTTATGTCAGTCGGGTTCATGTTGATAGTATCGGTTACATAAGAGAGTTTGTTCGCACTTGTTGATATTCTAGTAGTATCGCCTTTAACTCCCTGCCAACCGTAACCTACTTGTCCGCCAATCAAAAACTGTAGTCCTTTTATAGATTCAAACGGAGTGGCGATGTACTCACCGCCGCCGCCAAAACCGACTTCACTATTTCTATCGGGATTACTCCAAGCATAGAGATAAATCCTTGCTACTTCTGATTTATCGCTTTTTCTTGAAGAAGCCAAACCTATTCTTAAATCTATCTCAGAACCGCCTTCTCCTACAATCTCTTTTGCAGGTTGAGCACTTAAAATTTTTATGTCACTCGTAGAAAAAGTTGTTCTGGAAATCCCGATATAAACATTACTATTTTTATCACTATTATCTATATTTTTAGATTCCTCTAATTTATGTTTAGTAAAAAAAGGTGTATTATCAATTGCTTGAGCATTAACCGCCAAAGCTATTATTGCTATGATAGATAGTTTTTTCATAATCTTTTATCCTTTAAACCTATACCTTATAGAAACAACGGCTTTGTCGTAGTCGTAGTCTAGCAGAGCATCTTTCATGCTGTAAGTTTTGTATCTCACATCCAAAATGATACTATCTGTTAGTGCATAGTCCATCCCTACACCGTACCCAAAACCATACGCCGCATCACTCTCTATGTATTGCCCCGCCCCAGCTACTAGTGCAAATACGCAGAAATTTTTAAAAGGAGAGTAACCGCCTTTTAAGTCAACCTCTATAGTAGAGACACCGCTTTTGTCATTTGAAGACTCGGCTTCTATACTGCCGTAGCTGTACTCACTATGAAAACCCATGATAAGTCCGCTATCATAAATCTTATCTCCGCCAAATCCAAACACCACTTCAGTCATGCTCTTATTTTCTATAGAAGAACTCGCAGCACCGATATACACCGTGCTTCTTAGCTCATCCGCAGCCAAAGTTGAAGCCGCAATAGCAGCCGCTATAAGTAAACTTGATAGTTTTTTCATTTTTGATCTTTTTTTATGTTTGATTTTTACTTACACGCCCAAGGGCTTTCACTACAAAGTACACCTAAATTTATTGTAGCTTGTTGATTGCCTTGTTTTGCAGCAATATTCCAATGATAATAAGCTTTATTTTTATCCATTGCAACGCCTCGTCCATGATAATAACTGAATCCTATGTTAAGATGTCCCATATCACCATTTGGGGCATATTCTATTGCTTTTTTATACATAGCAAAAGCCTTTTTATATTCCATATTTTTGCCATATAAAGCTCCTGTATTTGAATATGACGCTGCTATTGTTTCATTAAAAAACTCTTTATCTGTTTTTTGATATAAACTTGGGTCATTAAGCCTACAATTTTCTTCACTTACCCCAAAAAATTCGCATCGTAATAAAGAGTTTTTTGTAGCTTTTTTGCTCATCTCTAAGAGCATATCTACCGCTTTTGTACATTGCTGAGGGTCTTTATCAATCAAGTCGGACTCTCTTTCACATATATACACTTGCTTAATTGTTGGGTTTGGAGCTACAATAATAAGTTTATTAATTTCCTCTAAAGTCGCAGCCTCTACAAAACTTATCGTACAAAAAGTAGCCAATGCTACACTTATCCATTTTTTCATTTTTTCTCTTTTTTTATGTTTATTTTTTACTTACACGCCCAAGGGCTTTCTTTGCAAAGTACATCTAATTCTTTTTGGGCTCGTTGATTACCTTGTTTTGTAGCAATGCTATAATGCATATAAGCTTTATTTTTATCCATTGCAACGCCACCTCCATAATAATAAGAAAGTCCTAAAGCATAATGAGCCACATCATCATTCGGATTATATTCTATTGCTTTTTTATACATAGCAACCCCCTTTTCATATACCATACTTTTATTATATATAATTCCTGCGTTAAAATATGACTCTGATATTTTTTCATTAAAAAACTCTTTATCCGTTTTTTGATATATACTTGGGAATTCAAGCTTACAAGCCTCTTCACTTTCTCCATAAAATAGTTCGCATCGCAATAAAGAGTTTTTTGTAGCTTTTCTACTTACCTCTAAAAGCATATCTGCTGCTTTTATACATTGTTGCGGATCTTTTAAAATAAGACCAGCTTCTCTTTCACAAGCTAAAGTTTGTTTAAGCGTTGGATTTTTAGCTTCGGAAATATGCCTGTTCCATTCTTCTAAAGAAGCAGCTTCCACAAAACTTACCGTACAAAAAGTAGCCAATGCTACACTTATCCATTTTTTCATTTTCTTCCATCCTCTATAAATTTAGGTAATTTTGCTTTTAGTTGTTTTTGTAAGTCATAAGCATCTTTATAAAAAAGCACTCTTCTATGTTTTACATCAAAATGCAGTTCTGTGCCTTCTTTTGCTAAAAGTAATATATCTTCTGCTCTATTTTCTGCACCAAAAGCATAGCCAAGCTCATAGTAAACATTTGGATTTGAGTGGCTCAAATCTATTATTATAAATTCAGCTTCCTCAATAAGCTTTTCAATATCATCTATGATTGAACCTGCATTTACAAGCTCATCTACCCTTGTAGCATTTAAACCATTTTCTTCACAAGATTTTTTAAGAACCTCATAAATATCATCCATGTCTTTAAATTGCATACCTATAAATACTTCATTTTTCTTAAAACTATACCCTGTAGGCATATCCACCCCTTTTGCTCTGTAATAACAGATTATACTTTTTGAAATGTTTATTTATTCTTAAATTTTAGTCTGTTATTACAGATTGAGCAATTTCTTTCATTCAACTAAACTTCACTCTGTAATAATAGAGGATAAATTATTGAGCGAGTTTAACGATATTGAAAATTTTACAGATGATCAGTTAGAAGAGTTTTATAAGCGTATAGGCAGTAATGTTTCCAGACTTCGTAAAAAACATAAACTTTCACAGTTAAGATTATCTGAGATGTTAAATCACACATCGACTTCGCTTGTGTCAGGAGCTGAGATTTACTATAAAAAACAGCACTTCAACTTAGAACATCTACTTAAAATATCTTTTGTACTAAATGAAGATATCTCCGAGTTTTTTAAAAAACCATAAAAGAAACATTTGAGCTTTTAGCTATAATAGCAAAAAAATAAAAAGTGGCATAAATGGGCAATAAACTTCATATCGTATCTTTGGGATGCACAAAAAATCTAGTAGACACCGAAGTTATGATGGGTAAACTTCAAAACTTCACGCTAACTGACAACCAAGAAGAGGCGGATGTTATCATCGTAAATACATGCGGTTTTATCGATGCGGCAAAACAGGAGTCTATCAACACTGTTTTAAATCTTCATGACACTAGAAAAGAGGACTCTGTTTTGGTTATGGCAGGATGTCTGAGTGAGAGATACAAAGAGGAGTTAGCCAAAGATATGCCTGAGGTTGACATCTTTACAGGTGTCGGCGACTATGACAAGATTGACGAGCTTTTAGTTGAGAAAAAGAGCCGTTTTTCTGAAGCTGTTTATCTCATCGACGGTGCAGAGAGGGTTGTAACCGGTTCTACTTATCATGCTTACATAAAACTCTCTGAAGGGTGTAACCAAACTTGCAGTTTCTGTGCCATCCCATCTTTTAAAGGCAAGCTAAACTCAAGAACTCTTGACTCAATTGCTAAAGAGGTTGAGGGACTTGTTGCAAAAGGTTACTGGGATTTTTCATTTGTATCGCAAGACAGCTCTTCATTTTTAAGAGACCAAAATGTAAAAGACGGGCTTAGTCTTTTAATCCAAAGAATAGAGCTTATTGAGGGTGTCAAAAGTGCAAGAATCCTTTACCTGTACCCGTCTACGACGACTATTTCACTGTTAAAAAACATAGCAAAAAGTGAGATTTTTCATAACTATTTTGATATGCCGATTCAACACATAAACGATGACATGTTAAAGCTTATGAAGAGAGGTTTCGGTAAAAAGCAGACGTTAGAACTTTTAGAGTACATGAGAGCTCTTCCTAACTCTTTTGTAAGAACAAGTTTTATCGTAGGACATCCGCAGGAGAGTGAAGCGATGTTTGATGAGATGTGTGAGTTTGCCGCATCGTTCGGCTTTGACCGTATCAATGTTTTTGCCTACTCGGATGAAGAGACAACACCTGCACATGAGATGAGCGAAAAAATTCCGGCTAAGGTTATCAACAAAAGAGCTGATATATTAGGCAAAATCGCATCTAAATGTATGGAAAAATCTCTCAAAGGTGAAATAGGCAAAGAAGTTCAAATCGTAATTGACGGCGAGAGCGAGGAGCATGAGTATCTTTTAAGCGCAAAAGAGCTTATCTGGGCGCCTGAAATTGACGGTGAAATCTATGTAAATGATAGAACTAGTGAAGATGAGTTGGAGTTTGGCAAAATTTACAAAGCAAAAATCACCGATATTCTCGGAAATATTTTAACTGCGACAGTAGAGAATGGTTGAAGAAAAAACTCTTCTAAAACTCAAAGATAAAAAAAATCTTTTAGCTTTCTCCGGCGGAGCAGATTCTACTGCTCTGTTTTTTCTTCTTCTTAAACATAACATTCCCTTTGATATAGCAATCGTCGATTACAACATTAGAGAGCAGAGTAAAGCCGAAGTCGCCTATGCGCTAGAGTTAGCTCGCACTCATAATTTAATATGCTTTCTTCACAATGCAAAAAAAGTTGGACAAAACTTTGAAGCGAGAGCTAGAGAGATAAGATACGACTTTTTTGAAGAGCTGATTTTAAAATACAATTATGAAAACCTCTTAACGGCTCATCATCTTGGAGACAGATTTGAGTGGATGCTTATGCAGTTTTGCAAAGGTGCAGGATGTGCTGAGATTGCCGGAATGCAAAAAGAGCAAAACAGAGGCTTTTACAAACTCATCCGCCCTCTGCTTCATCTGGATAAAAAAGAGCTTTTAGCCTATCTTCATGCGAATAAAAAAATATACTTTGAAGATGAGAGCAACCTTGATGAAGATATAAAAAGGAACTCTTTTCGCCACAACTACTCTCTCCCACTTTTAGAAAAATATCTTGGAGGAATCAAAAAAAGTTTTGAGTATCTTGATGAAGATAGAAACCAACTGATTCAAGAGATAGAGATAAAAACCATAGATGAGTTTGCATACTTCAAAAGTTCAAACAACAAAAGAGCCGATATCTTTGCAATAGATAAATACCTGAAAACAAAAGGGTATATGCTAAGTGCAAACGAGAGAGAAGCCCTAAGGGGCAGCTCTGCAACTATTGTAGGAAGATGTTTTTTAATAAATCAAGATAGAAATTTTATCTTTATTGTGCCATACGAAAAAGAGGTGCCAAAAATGGATGAGAAATTTAAAGACAAATGCAGAGTTTTAAAAATCGAGCCAAAACTTCGTCCATACCTATACAAAAATCAGGAAGCTTTTCAAATAGTTACAGAACTTCTAACTACAGTTTCATAAATATAATTTATACATAAGACTTAACACAAAATTAACACTTTATTATTATACTTCGCCTTGTAAATATTAAAATATACTTGAGCGGAGCATATAAATGAAAAAAATTGTATATCTTTCAGCAATCTGTGCACTAGCAATTAATGCTACAGCATCAGATCTAGGAACGATACAGGTTGAGTCTTCTACAATTGATAGCAAATTTGACACAAAAAAGGCAGAGGTGTCAAACGTTAGTACAATCAGCGGTGAAGATGTTGATGAAGCGCATGTTGAGAATATTCAGCAAATCTTACAATCAATTCCCGGTGTTACAACAGAAGTTAAAAGTGGCGACACTTTAAAAATCCACCTAAGAGGTGTAGAAAATCAGATGTATATGGGCGAAAAACCCGGTGTAGCCATTGTGATTGACGGTGTGCCGGTGTTTGAGAGAACGGGCGCTGTAAACGTAGACCTTGACAATATAGAGAGTATCAAAGTTATAAAAGGCGGTGCTTCTTATCTATTTGGCGATGATGCACTATCAGGTGCCGTAATCATAACGACAAAAAAAGGCGCAAAGTATAACAACAATTTTGGTGCTGTTGAGTTTGGAAGTTTTGGTTATCAAAAACTCTTAGCAAGAAGCGGATATGCGAATGAGGATTTAAGTTTTCATCTCCAAGCAAGCCAAAAAAAGTCTGACGGATATTGGGAAGATTCAGACTATGACGCAAAGTATTTAAACGGTAAACTGCAATACTACATCGATAATACATCTGATCTTACTTTTGGATTTGAACATTCAGACAGAAATAAAGATACACATGGAACTGTAGGCGGTGAAACTTCGGCAAGAACAAATCCTAAGTCTATTTATAGTGGAAATCAAGATGACAGAGATTATACAAGAGCTTATGATGTTGAACTCTTAAAACTATTTCTTACATACTCTAAAGATTTTAGCAACAACTCAAACCTGCTTGTAAATGGATATATTTATACGGATGATACTGCATATATGTCGGCACCTCTGACCAAAAACGGCAGCGGAGCAACAGATTCTTCTCTTGATGATAATGATTACACTTATGACAATGACTATGCGCAGATACAAAGAGGGATAAAGAGTGAATACAGAACCTCATCTGAAAAATATGCAACACTTTTAGGTCTAGATTTAAGAGCAAACGAGTATGAAAACAAATCGACATACAGAGCAAATCAAGCACTCATAATATATGGTGGTCGTACTCCTACTATAACTCCTGATTACTATTTGGCAGGTGATTCAAAAAGTGACGACAAAACAGACGAAAATGTTTATGCCCTTTATGGAGAGTATAAACAAGAGATAGCAAAAGATTTAAGTGCAACTGCAAACCTTAGATATGACCTAATCAAGCTTGACTATAATGATTACCTAAATAATAGTTTTAAAGAGGATTTCAAAGTCTACTCATACAGAGTAGGCACAAACTATAACCTGAGCAGTAACACTCAGGTTTTTGCAAACTTCTCAACCGGCTTTAGAGCGCCTACAGTTGCTCAGCTTTATGCGGGAAGTGCAAGCAGTTGGGGATATACTCAAAACAATCCTGACTTAGAACCTGAAAAATCTTACAACTATGAGATAGGAGTAAGAACCCAAATAAGCAAAATCGATTATGAAGCTGCAATATTCCAGATTGATAGAAAAGATTTTATCATGAAGACATCAGGAAATTACGGTGCTGCAAATACTGCAAGTACTGACATGTGGGATAATGTCGGAGGAGCTAAACATAGAGGTCTGGAGCTATCGGCTAATGGTAAAGTTGTTGATGAGTTGTCATTTAACATAGCATATACTTATCTTGACGCATATTATACAAACTATGATAACTTCGGTATTGATTTGGACGGAAATACAAGAACTTCTAATTTGACATTTTTTAACGCAACAAAAAATGACATTCCAAGAACTCCAAAACATCAAGCCAATTTTATTTTAGACTATCTGCCAATGAAAGCTCTAACGTTAACAACAGAGATAAATGCAAAATCAGACTATTATGCTGATGATTTAAACCAAATAAAAATACCCGGACATGCAACATTAAACCTGCTTGCAAACTACAGCAATAAAATAGGCGGTTATGCGTATAGCCTTTTTGCCAGAGTAGACAATGTTTTTGATAAATTTTACTATGGAACGGCAAGATCAAGCGGTGACAGAAATGAAGACGGTGTGTTTAATGCAGAGGATTTATCTATTACCGTAAGTCCGGGTAGAGTATATACGGCTGGACTATCAGTTAAATTTTAATACTAAAAATTGGACAAACAGATGAACGTAGAACTAATAAAAAATGTTGTTGATTATGGAATTATCGGACTTCTAGGAGTTATGAGTTTTATTGCTTTTTGGTTTTGGATTGAGAGACTTCTATTTTACAAAGATATAGATGTAAAAAATTTTGAGACAAAAGAGGAGCTTGAAATTACTCTTACCAATAATATTAACATTATCTCAACATTTGGTTCTAATGCACCTTATATAGGTCTTCTTGGAACAGTATTTGGGATAATTATCACTTTTTACGAAATGGGTCAAAGCAACTCTTTAGATGCCAAAATGATTATGACATCCTTGGCTCTTGCGCTAAAAGCGACTGCTATGGGTCTTTTAGTCGCTATACCGGCAATTGTATTTTATAACCACTTGGCTAGAAGAATTGAGGTTGTTCTGGCTTTTTGGGATATTCATCAAAAGAAAAAAAATGCAAATTAAAAAGTTTGATTCTATAAATGTAGTGCCCTTTATCGATATTATGCTTGTGCTTCTAGTAATCGTTCTTACGACTGCTACTTTTGTGGCAAATGGAGTAATTCCTGTTGATCTTCCCAAGTCCAAAGTAGCAGCCAAAAATGATAATAAAGAAAATCTAACTATCACGATCAAAGAAAACGGTGAAATTTTATTTGACAAAACAGTTGTTATTATAAAAGATATTGAAAATGAATTATGCAAATACAAAACGGATATGCCCATTCATATAAATTGTGACAAAAATGCGAAGTTTGATCATTTCGTAGTTCTCATAGATATATTAAAACAAAAAAATTTTACAAACCTTGGAATAATCACAAAAAAAGATTAGTCAAAGAGAGTTATTTATGGAATCAACTGTTTTTTTATCAATTTTTATAATAGGTCTCTCTTACGGAGCAACGGCATGTATGTTCTCATGTATGCCGTTTTTAACGCCTCTGCTTGTAAGTAATTCAAACAATACAAAACAGGCATTGGGAATTATTTTGCCGTTTAGTCTAGGCAGGATATTTAGTTATACGCTCTTAGCAATTGTTGCATATCTAAGTTCGTACTGGGTAAAACAAACACTTAACGACAACTCTTTGTTCGGATTTATTCTGGGCTTTAGCACTATTGGCATGGGCGCATTTTTACTCTACAAAAGTTTCAAGTCAGCCTCTTCATGCGGACATACAACACCGCGAATAAAGAAACCTAAACTAAACAAGTTTGGTTTTTTTGCTATCGGTGCAACAATGTCCGTAAACCCATGTGCCCCGATAATGGCACTTTTGGCAGTTGCTACAAACAGCAGCAATATTTACAACACTATAGGGTTGGGACTCTTTTTCGGATTGGGTGCCGTTATGTTTTCAATCCTATTTTACGGATTTATAGTATCGAGGGTTATTAAGGGATTTATGATTCAGTTCTCCTCTTATAAACTTCTCATAGAACGCACTGCGGCACTTTTGCTCATGATAGTAGGCGTGCTTGTACTTAACGGTGTTTTAATACTTTGATAGAAAAAGGATAAAAATGGTAAATTTTATAAAGCGTGATAAAAACGATATCTATTCAAAACCGATACTTGGGTTTTTCTTTAAAAATCAAAAATTTCTACTCTCGTTAAAAATAGCAGTTTCAGTGCTGTTTATATATGCTCTTTATTTTGGTTTTACGCATACGGAAAAAGAGAACACATTTACTACCGCTGTATTTTGGGGGATTTTCTGGTCTTTGTTTATGGTTCTGACACTTCCCTCGTTTGGACGAATTTTTTGCGGTATCTGTCCTCACGGATTTATGGGAAAATATATCACGAAATACGGACTTAAAAAAACCATGCCAAAATGGATGCAAAATAGATACATCGGCGTAATGCTGCTTGTGTTTGGCTGGTGGGGCGTTTACTATATGTTTCCGGGTCTCTTTAGAACAGCTCAGGGCACGGCAATTTTATTTACCGTTATGACGCTTATCGCTTTTGTAGTTTACTTTCTCTACAAAGACATGAGCTACTGCAAATATATCTGTCCCATCGGAACGCTTACAAGAGCCTACTCAAAACTCTCATTTACATGGCTTGGCACATATAAGAGTGCATGTGATGAGTGTAGAACTTTTGAGTGTGCCACCGCATGTCCGTACAATTTAAAACCTTTTACGTTTGACAACAGAAACTCTATGACGGATTGTACTCTTTGTATGGACTGCAGCAGCGCATGTGAAGCCGTCAGTTTTAAATTTAAAAAACCCTCCTTTTCTCTTTTTTCAAAACTGCAGCCTCTAAAAGCGGAAGTTTGGGCATTTATACTTATCCTTGCTTCAATTTCGGTTAGCATGTCATTTCATCACGGCATCGGAAGAAGCAACGCTGCAGACGATATGATCTGGTCAAAAACAGCCGAATTTTTGAAAAATTATATGGATTTCGGTTCTATCGACACCATCGGCTTATTTGCATTTGTTTATGCGCTTATTTTTACTATCTCAGCGGCGGTTATAGGTATGTTTATCGCATCTAAAATTCTCAAAAAAGATTTTAACGCTACGTTTTATGATTTAGGTTACTCCTATGCACCGCTATTTATACTAGGTTCTATCGCGCACTCGCTTGAGGTGTTTTTTACAAAAGGGTATGAACATATCGTAGAGGGATTTGCTTATGGATTTGGATTTACTTTAGATGTGGCACCTTTAGCAAACAGAGGAGATAGCTGGCTGCATATATTTGGCTTACTAAAATGGGTTGCAATCATCTGGTCTCTTATCATTCTCTACAAAAGAATGAAGCTTTTAAATGTGACTAAACTAAGAAAAATAGCCGCTTTTCCTTTTGCGGCATCTTTGATTATCTTCTTTCTTAGTATCGATATCTATACAGGATATATCTTCAAAACTTACGGTAAAGCATCAAGCGGACACGCAAATCATGGAGGCGGTGAAAAACTTTTCCAAGGCGTTCCTGCAGAAGCTGCTACTATTTTACAATCCGGAAAAAACAAAAACAGTTGTACTACATGCGGTATGGAACTGGCAAAATCCTACAAGGCAAATCATGTTGCAAAACAAAATGATGAAATAAAACAGTTTTGTTCTATGCACTGCCTTGCACAAGAGATGTCAATCAACAAAACTCAGCTTCAAGATATTCAAACTGTTGATACAAAGAGTTTAAAATTCATAAATGCAAAAGAGGCTTATTATGTCTTAGGAAGCAAAATAAGAGGCATCATGACAAAGAGCAGCAAGTTTGCTTTTGCAGACAAAAATGATGCTTTGGATTTTGTAAAAGAAAACGGCGGAAAAGTAGTTACTTTTGAAGAAGCATATAAAAATGCTCTGGATGATTTTAAGCCCTCTCAAGCAACTGACATGAAAAAACCTGCCATAAGCGACACTATCTATTTTTCACAAAGCAATCCCCAAATCAAAAAAAATGGTTACAGTGGCGAGCATAATCATGGTGGAGACAGAGTTCCGACAAAAGAGGTATGGCCTATTTTTGAAGACACTCTGGGCAGTAAAAACTGTTTTATAGAGATAGATGCCTCGATATATCTTCTTGATGCAAATCTAAGCACAACGCAAGCAACTGCTTCAAAAAGTGCAGGATGTAAATCCGTAAGCTTTAAAATGCCCGACAACGGATACTACAACGTTTTTTATATAGATAAAAAAATCCAAGACAACACGCTGCATGTAAAAACCGCAAAGTATGAGTTTATGAGATTTAACCACAGTAACGACGCCGTTTATGACAAAGAGAAGATGGCGGCACACACAATCAAAGAGACTCCTTTTGATATAGTAAGAATCAGAGAAGAGGATGAAACTTTTTACCACAATCTCTATTCCGGTGAAAATTTAAGGGTTCAGGTTCTGCTTGATGGAAAGCCTCTTGAGAGAGCGGACATAACGCTAAGAACAAAAACTCTCTGGTCTAAGAGTTTAAAAACCGACAAAGATGGAGTTGCAACTTTTGCACTTATTGAGGACTATTTTCCGAACTGGAGTGACTTTGACAAAAGATATAAAAACGAATTTTTATTAACCGCCTCTTACGAGAGAGATATACATGGCGATATAAACGGTACAAAATTTGAGAAAATAAGATATAGCGCAACATATCCCTCCTTCTACCATCCAAACAACTCACAATACCGCTCTTATGCTTATGGTTTATCGGCGGCTATTGTAACTATCATAGTCTCAGGATTTGCCATCTACTGGTATAGAGCAAGACGAGAAAAACCATTTAAAGAGGTCTCTTTTAATGAAAAAGATTAGAGATTTTATAAACAATGCGGATATTAGAAGATTTCGCTTTTGGCTGCAACTCCTCTTTTTTGTCATCTTTATCTACGGCGGATATTTTGCTATCAACTTAGGAAACAGCATCCCCGTATTTTCCTGCGGATACGATAAAGCAGTTGGAGGCATGTGTTATTTTCTGCCGCTTCAGCATCAACTTGCCCGTCCATTGGATGTACTCTTTAGCGTAGCAAGCATTTCGGTTTTGATTGGCTTTGTCACTTTTTTGCTCTGGTTTATCATCTTCAACAAAGCATGGTGCGGTTATGCATGTCCTCTTGGAACTATGCAGGATTGGATTACGGGACTACGAAAAAAGATGGGCATAAGATACAGCACCTACACGCAGCCTCAGTTTGACAAGCTGAAAAAGATAAAATATATCATGTTGGCTTTAGTAATTTTAGCACCGATGGGTGTGGGCATGGGGCTTCTTGGAGGCGAATGGAGAACCGCATTTTGCGAAATATGCCCCGGCAGGATGATAACGCCTCTTTTTGTAGGCGATGTCTCGCAATGGAGTTTGGACTTTTCAACAAAAACAGCGATGATACTGACTACGCTGGGGCTGATTTTTACGGGTCTTTTTCTTATAGGTTCCTTTTTTAAGAAAAGGTTTTTCTGCTTTTTCTGTCCGATGAGTGCCATGCACTACATTTTTAGCGACGGGGCACTTTTAAAACTGAAAAAAGAGGGCGACAAATGCACAAAATGCGGCGACTGCTACAATGTCTGCGATATGCAGATAAAAGATATCGCCGATGATGTCAAAAGTACAAACATCCTAAGAGACGACTGCATCTTTTGCATGAAGTGTGTAGCCGCATGTCCTGAGGATGACGCTCTGCATGTAGATATTTTAAATATGAAACTCTTCACATCGACAAAAGGCGGCTTTGCAAAAAGAATGGAGATGGATAGGTTGGAGAAAAAAAATGACTGAACATAAAATTGAGACACCAAAAGAGAGACAAAACCGACATAAAGCGATGGAAGCCGCTGCCGTTTTGGAGAAGATAAAACATGATTTCAAAGAACCGCCTAAAGCAATGGAGTATTTTTACGACCTTTTTGAGAGAGTGCATTGCAAACATGAGGCTCTTCACGGCGATAAAGCCAAAGTAGGAACCATGTGTATTCAAGTTCCCTCCGAGATAATCCATGCGCTTGACGCTGTTCCGCTTAGACTCTGCAACGGTTTTTACACGGATGACGAGATAGGAAGCGACCTGCTCCCATCAAAATCATGCCCTTTAGTAAAAGCAACAGTTGGACAATTCGCTTCAAACAACTTCTCTGACAAGCCCGATATAGTTATATCTCCCACTACATGTGATCAAAAAGCAAAATCGGGAGCGATTATAGAAAATATGGGATTTGAAGTTTACGACATGGAGTTTCCGCGAACAAAAGAGAGCCATGAGAGCAGAGAGTACTGGAGACGAAGTGTGAGAAAATTTACAAAAGATCTCTCGCAAAATCTCAACACAAAACTCTCAAAGAAAAAACTCAAAGATGCCATTAAAAAAGTGGGATATGCCCAACATCTCTACCACAAATTAAATATATTGCGAAAAAATAACAACTCCCCCATCTTAGGCAAAGATATGTTTTTGGTAACCAATGCATTCTTTTTTGACAAGATAGATAATTGGGTTGAAGCGGTGGAAGCTCTTGCAAATGAGTGTGAGCAGAGAGTTAAAGATGAAATAAGCGTAGCTTCAAAAAGAAGCCCCAGAATCGTCTATACGGGTTCACCTCCGATATTTCCAAATCTCAAAATCCCTCTTTTGATAGAACTCTCAGACGCTATTATCGTTGCAGACGAAACATGCTCGTCAAACCGAATGTTCAATGACATGGTAAGCGTGGATGAGTGGTTTGTGAATGATATGGTTGATTCCATAGCAGACAGATATCTCAAAGGGTGTACATGCCCCATTTTTACCAAAAATGAGGATAGAAAAAGAAGAATATTAGACCTTGTTAGGGACTATAAAGCCGACGGTGTAATTTATCAGGCATTTGCCGGATGTCAGGTATATGAGATGGAGCAAAAATCTGTTTTAGAAGCGATGGAGAAGGCTGGAGTGCCGATACTCTATCTTGAAACAGACTACTCTCCAAGCCATTTGGGACAACTTACAACGAGAATAGAAGCTTTTGTAGAGTCGCTTAAAAATAGGAAAAGGAGACAATAATGCACTATTTTGCAGGGATTGACATAGGATCAACGGCAATTAAAATTGCGATTGTGGATGAGAGCAAAAAATTGGTTGGACATAAGATAAGTGCGAGCGGCAGTATGTTTTATAAATATGCGAAACAGGCTTTAGGGGATATGTTGAACGAACTTAGCATTGATGCAAATGATTTGGTTTATACAGTCGCAACCGGATATGGAAGAAAACTCTTTAAAGAAGCGGATGAAAACATAAGCGAAATTACCGCAAATGCGATGGGTGCCTTAGCTGCGGCAGATGGAAAATGCGATATCAGAACCATCATAAACATCGGCGGTCAGGATTCAAAAGCCATTTCACTCGATAGCGAAGGTCATGTTGTCAACTTTGCCATGAATGACAGATGTGCGGCAGGAACGGGAAAATTTTTGGATGTTGTTGCTATGAACTTAGAGATTGAAGTAGATGAACTAGGCGAATATCACTTCAAATCAAAAGGCACGCCGCTGGCAATCAATAGCACATGTGCGGTGTTTGCAGAATCAGAGATTATCGGACTTTTGGGAAACAACAACAGTGTAGAGGATATCGTAGCCGGTGTTCACTACTCTATCGCAAAGAGAATTATTAAACTTGTAAAAAGAGTAGGAATAAAAGAGGGCATCTATTTTGACGGCGGACCTGCACTCAACAGTGGTTTAGTCAGTGCAATCGAGAATGAGCTTGGCATGCGGATATTTATCCCTCAGTTTCCTCAGATAACGACCTCTTTAGGTGCTGCAATATTGGCACATGAATCTCATGGGTATGAAAGCAAAGAATAATGAAAATCATAAAAAACTTAAAAATTTTATCTTTACACAATATATTATTTTATAAAAAGTAGCAAAAACATGCACAGATATCTCTCTTCATCTATTATTAGCACTCTTTTTTATCTCTGTGTCGGTGCATTGATTTTTTACTTTTTTTCAGTTCATAAGTACAGTGCGGAGGATATTGAAATTGTCAAGATTGAGAGAGTATGCTTATCAACAATTACTCAAAAAAGTGAGCCGATAATAGAAAAAGAAAAAATAAAAGAAGTTGAACCTGAACCCAAAGAGATAAAAGAGAAACCAAAACCGATTAAAAAAGAACCGATTGCAAAACCTACTCCCAAGCCCGATACTAAACCTACTCCGGACTTTGAACCCATTGCTGAGCCAACTCAAAAATCAACTGAGCACGAGACAAAAGAAATCGTAACAGAACAAAAAAACAGCGTTTCAACAAGTACAAATAACGTACCGGATATTGACATGTCAGAGGCAAAAAGAGAACTGTTTATCGCAAATTTAATTCAACGAATCAATAGCAATAAATCATACCCCAACTCAGCCAGAAGAAGATCTATAGAGGGGAGCGTAGAAGTTGAATTTACCGTATTAGCCGATGGAAATGTAAAAAATATTGAGATTATTTCAGGTCAAAATATTTTTGCAGAATCAACTATAGAGGCGATAAAAAATAGCTTTCCCGTAAAAATAGATGATGGATTATTTGTTTTTCCAAAAAAGTTTAAAGTTGATATTTTATATATCTTAAAATAAAAGAGTTATTTAGAGCTGTTTGAATCTTTATTGTTATAAACTCTCATAGTAAAAGAGGAGTCTATCATTTCACCGTCTCTTTTAAAAGCTATAGGAAAATTAACCGCTATAATCCAGTTACTTTTATTTACCGCATCTAAAAAATCATAAAAACTCTTCGGTGAACTTATCTCAGAAGTTGTGTTGACCTCATATACACTAAAACCGTCTTCATCTCCAAGCTGACTCCTTTTAGTAATGCTCAAAGCACTAAAAAAGCCTTGATGCTGCTTTTTAAATTTATCTGCACTAAACTCGTTCTCAAAGGCTTTGATAGCATGGGAGTTATCACCTTGAAGTTTTTGAAGAATTACTTCTTTCTCGATTGCAAAATCAGATAACTGTTTTAGCTCTAAGTTCTCTTTTTTAAGTTCGCCTCTTTTTAGCCTATAATCTTTGCCCTCCGGAATTAAAACGGCAAAAGAAAAAACCAAAACAAACACAAGTAAAAATAGGCAAAGTGTAAAAAGATAGATATTTTGTCTGGAGAAACTACTCTTCACTGCTTAACTCCTCTTCATTGTCTATATAGTTGGTAGATACAAACCGCAGCCAACCGTTTTGTGCAGGGTAAAAACTGCTGTATGTTCTATGAAAAATCGAGCGCAGCGGTGCTTGAAGCATAAAATTATATACATCTTTGTTTGGTGTTATCCCGTGAAGGATAAGAGCATTTTCCATTATTTTTGCTTCGGAGAGAGTTATTCTACTTGGAACTAAATCAAATAGATTATTGATACTGTCCCTTAGTACACTGTTCTTTGTAAATATCTTCTCTGATAACAAAAGCTGCTTCTCAATAGTCGCAATTTCACTATTCATTTTTACAATATTTGCACGATAGTCGTCTTTTTGCATTTTAATACCGGACATCTCCTGCATAAATCTTTGATCTTTAAATATTAAAAAAGCATAAGTACTAAAAAGCATAAAAAGCGTAACACTAAAAAAGGTAAAAAGCAGTTGTATCTCTTTTGTAAAGACACTCTTTTTTCTTGGGTTTATATAGCTATATCTCATTCGCCTCTGCCTTTGCCAAATCGCATAATGAGATTGCCAGATCTATCTTTCTTATATAGACGCTTAAAAACATCTCCTCTTCCAAATAGTTTTTAAGATCAGGACTTACTCCGACACCGTCTGCAATATATATAATCTCTATAAATTTGCTGTCATATTTTGGATCTTTATAAAAAGTGTTTAACGAACTCTGTATCAATGAAAATCTCTGATAATCTTCATTAAATCCGTCATGTGAAACATCAACGTCTTTAACTACAATCGGTTTTACCTCTTGTTCTTCAGAAAACTCATCAATCGTGTCTCCCTCGTCAAGTTCCTCAATATTTGCAAAATCATCAAAAACCATAGAATCATCTTCCAAACTCACCTCTTCTAAATCAATCCCTTCCATTTCAAAAGAGAGATCATCATACGCTGGTGAGTCTATCATAAGATTGTCATCATCTTTGTGATTATCCATATCCAGATACTTAGCATAGAGAAGTCTCGAATTCTCAAAAACAGTAAAAGAGAGATAATTGTCCTCAATCAAAACAAACATCGATAGGCTATTGTCTATCTTGTCTTTAAAGAAATTTGTCAATATAACAAAAGGTGAAAAGATAAAATCAATGCCAATATTTCTATATTCAAGCTTTATTGCCGTTAAATCATATTCTGACGTATAGTATGCCCAATCTTTAGAAAAACATCTATATTCAGAAGAATTAATATCACAAAACTTTTTCATCTCACTTACCGTACATGTCGGAATTGCACCTTGATGTCTAGATTTATCTAAAATTGAAATATAGAAAAACGGTGACTCTTTCACATATGTTTGTATGAATTCATACATTTTAGAATTCATAACTGTAGTATCGAAACTTTTACGAATACTCTGCTCTACCTCTTTCTTTGAGCACACTTCAACATATATAGTTGTCTGTAAATTTCCAATAATAATATTTATAAAAACTTTTGTATACAAAGCCTCTAAAAACTTCGTTATCATGACTTACTTACCCCGCAAAGAGGATGAGCCGTATTGTAATTTTTTTGTTTCAATGCACTACCCAATTTTGTATATATTTGTGTCGTCGCCATAGACGAATGTCCCAATAACTCACTTACATCGGCAATCGGAGCATTTCCGTTTAATAACTGCGATGCATAAGAGTGACGAAGTTGATGAGGAGTGACTTTAAGCCCTACTCTTCCAAAGACTTTTATAATAATATATCTTAGACTGTTTTGACTTAATCTTTCGCCATTTTTCTCAAAAAGAAATTTTTTTTCTCTAGAAATAGTTAAATATTCATCTAATAATTTTTTTGTTTGTGCCAAGAGTGGAATATCTCTCTGTTTATTGCCTTTTCCGACAACCCTAACCCACTCTTCGGATATATCGCTTATCTCTAGCAAAGAGAGCTCCGATATCCTTAAACCCAATGTATAAAAAAGCGTTACAACCAATTTTTCAAGAGGCTCGCCCTGCGACAATGCTTCAAGTATATGCTCATGAGAAATTGGCTTTGGCAAAGTCTTGGCAACCTTTACACTCTCATCAGCTTTTAATATAACAGCTATACCATTTTCGCTCAAATACTCCGAAAATGAACGAATTGCACTTAGTTTTTTGCTGATTGTTTTTGGATTGAGCGAAGATATTTTTATACGATAAGGCATAAGATTAAAAAGAAGATGTTTCTCTTCTTGAACTATCTCTATATGCGAAAATGCCTCTTTCAAAGACTCGGCATAACTCTTAATCGTCAAATCCGAGTAGCCTCTTCTCTGCTCTAGATAGAGTAAAAACTCTTTTATTTTAACTTCTATCAACTTTTTCATGCTTTAGTAATTCGCTCTTAACTAAACTTTTTGCCTCTTTCATATCCAAAGAAGTAACATCTATAGGTGATGTAGAATAGTATTTTAAGGTACCAAAGGGCTTTGGAATTATAAACCTGTCCCAACTGCGCAATTGCCAAAATTTTGTAGGTTTCATCTCAACCAATACTATTTTAGCTTTAGTTTTTTGTGCCATGGCTATTATGCCATCTGCAACTTCATGCCTTGGACCTTTTGGACCATCAGGCGTAATTCCTATGTCGTACCCATCTTTTAAAGCTCTTATTCCCTGCATTAAAACTCTAGCCGCATTTCGATTTGTTGAACCCTCTATGGTATCCAATCCAAAATATTTTATGGTTTTAGAAATCAACATTCCGTCAAAATGGCTTGATATTAAAACTTTTGCATGTGGAGTTTTTCTATATTTAGAGTAGAGGTATGGAAGCATTAAAAGCTCACCATGCCAGCATGCAAAGATGATAGGCTCATCCCCGACATTTTGGGGAGAGTGAAACTCTTTTTTGTTTGTTAAGTAAATCAGCCTGATTAATATCGATGCTATAAAAGGGACAGCGAAGAGTGCTAAGGCACGAAAAAACTTTTTAGCCAACTATCTCTCCGGTTAAGATAGTTCTGCCTATTTGTGTAATTTTAACATCCCTAAATTGACCTAAAAGCTCGTCAGAACCCTTAACTTTTATAACCAGATTGTTATCGCTTCTGCCACTGACAAAATAGCCCTGATTTAAATCCTCAAAATAGACGTTATAAATCTTGTCCAAATGCGTTAGATTTTTTTCATCTAAAATCTCAGTATGAAGATTTTGAAGCGTTGTAAGCCTAAATGAAGCCACATCCTCATCAACCACATTTGTAAAATGTTCAGCTTCTGTCTCCGGACGAGGTGAATATTTAAACGAAAATATCTGATCAAACTTAACTCTTCTTACAACATCAAGCGTATCTTGGAAATCTTCATCACACTCACCCGGAAATGCGACGATTATATCCGTAGATAAACTAACGTCAGGACATACATTTTTGAGTTTTTCGACTCGGTTTAAAAACCACTCTTTCGTATATCCCCTCTTCATATCTTTTAGCACTTTGTTAGATCCGCTTTGAAGCGGAATATGCATAGATTTGCAGATTTTAGGATTTTTTGCAAACTCTTCTATAAATTCATTATCCATGTGAAAAGGGTGCGGAGATGTAAAACGAATTCTCTCTAGGGCGTCTATCTTGCTTAATCTTCGTAAAAGTTCTGTAAAATTTACTCTCTCATGTTCACCTGAAAAACGACGACCATAGTTGTTTACATTCTGCCCCAAAAGAAAAAGCTCTTTTGCACCGGTATTTACAGCTTTTTGTGCTTCACGCAAAATAAGTTCGCTCGGGATAGAGATCTCATCTCCACGAGTTTTTGGAACTATGCAGTATGTACAAGATTTATCGCAGCCGATAGAGATATTTATGTATGCTTTATAAGGAGATGTTCTAAAATCATTAAAAGCAAATTCGCTCTCATCGTAGTTTATATCTACCTCAACAGCTTTATCTTTGTGTAAGACATCTGTAATTTTAGATACGTTTCTAGCTCCCAAAACAAAACTCACATATGGCGCTCTTTTGATTATCTCATCACCGAGGTGTGATGCCGTACAGCCGCAAACACCGATTTTTGCGCCCTCTTTTTTCTTTTTGTTAAAAACTCCGAGTTCTGAAAATAGTTTTGCAACCGGTTTTTCTCTTACCGAACATGTATTTATCAAAATAAGGTCAGCGCTTTTTAAATCATCAGTAGTCTCATATCCCTCTTTTTCTCGCAGCTGGGCAATAATATGCTCACTGTCGCGAGAGTTCATAGCACAACCTAATGTTTCAATAAATAGTTTTTTTGACACTCTAAAAACTCAGTTTATAATATGCACTTGGTACATGTACTCACTGTCAGCAAGTCCATATTTCACTTCGTTCATGTAAAAACTTTTCCCTTTTGCTTCAAAATAGTCTTGAAGTTCCAACAAATCTTTATGTGAATTTTCTCTATCAAAGTAGAAAATCACACTGTCATCTTTCTCAAGACTAGCCTCTATTTTTGCTAATTCAGCCTTTTTTGGCTTTGCGGTAATATCTGTTCTTGCAAACTTTAAATCCATAATTTATCCTTTTTTTACTCTGCTCTACTTTTTTTGCATTATAGTGGAACTCTACTAAAAATCGCATTAAAGCTGATTTTATGGCTATTTTGGTACAATTACGGTCTTCATAAGAAATCCCTTATATTTTTTAACACTGTTTTTTATGAGATACCCTATACAAGGATACGATAATGGAAAAAATTTTAGATATAGTAGAAGCAATTGCACATGAAAAAGGTCTTAATCCTGAGAGAGTAAAAGAAGCTCTAAAAACAGCATTTGTTCAAACTGCCAAAAGAGTAATCAATCAAAAATACGCTTTTGAAGCAGTTATAAACAACCAGACAAAAACTCTTGATGTTATCCAAACAATTACGGTTGTAGCAGACAATGATGAGAAACTCCAAGATGAAAATATAGCTCCGGCTTATATCTCAATATCAGAAGCAAGAGGATATGATGATCAAGTAGAACTTGATGATCAGCTTCAAATTCCACATAATTTAGAAGATTACGGTAGAACAGCCGCATCATCGCTTCATCGTGAAATAGAGTACCACATACAAAGATTGGTTGAAGATGAGATCTTTAACAAATACAAATCTAAAATAGGCACGCTTGTTAACGGCAGAGTTACAAGGGTAGATTCTCAAAATGCAACATATATTGAAATAGACGAGATTCGTGCCGTGCTGCCTATGAAAAGCCGTATAAAAGGTGAAAAATTTAAAGTCGGAGATCATCTAAAAGCAGTTGTTCGCCATGTAAATATGGATAAAGAAAACGGCATACAAATCGAACTCTCACGTACTTCACCGAAATTTTTAGAAGAACTTTTAGCACTTGAAGTTCCTGAAATTGCAGACGGAACGGTAATTGTGGAAAAAAGCGCTCGTATCCCCGGAGAGAGAGCTAAAATAGCGCTTATCAGCACACATCCTCAAGTAGATGCGGTAGGCGCAACGGTAGGTGTAAAAGGTGTCCGCATAAATGCCGTAAGCCAAGAACTTATCGGAGAGAATATAGACTGTATCGAGTATACATCAATTCCTGAGCTATTTTTATCAAGAATTATGAGTCCTGCTATTATATCTGCCGTTGAGATTATAAAAAATGAGAGAGGTGAAGCGGAAAAAGCCATCATTACTCTTCCGTCTGATCAAAAATCAAAAGCTATCGGTAAAAACGGTATAAATATTCGTCTTGCATCAATGCTTAGCGGATTAAATATTGAGCTTGTTGAAAATGACAGTAAAGCAAACAGCAATATAGAAAAAGGCGAATCACCAAAACAAAAAGATGGTGTTGATGCATTAAAGGCACTGTTTAACTAATATTACACACTATAATAAAAAAATATCTCTAACTTCTCTTCATATATGGATTTAGTTTTAAAAGAATTAAATCCGCAACCATATTTCCAAGCAGTGTCAGAAATGCCGTTATCATTAAAGTACCCATGATAACGGGATAATCACGGCTTAATGCGCTCATAAAAAAAAGCTGTCCCATTCCCTCTATACCGAAGATAGACTCTAAAATCACACTGCCGCCAATTAAACCAGGAAGCGACAATCCAAGAAGTGTAACAATAGGGGGAAGCAGATTTGGAAGTATATAATAACGAAGCAGCTCTTTTTTCTTTAGCCCCCTAGAAACGGCAAAATAGTAGTAGTCACTCTTTAAAATCTCAAGCGTTAGAGATCTAATGTAGATTATCATACTCCCAAGCCCTACAAACACCATGACACCAATCGGCAAAACCAAGTGCCATGTCATATCAAGATAGTATGAAAGCCCATCTTTTGGTTCTATAGAGTGCAGACCTGCTATGGGAAAAAGATCTAATGTCAAAGAAAAAAGAATAATAAAAAGCAATGCTAAATAGTAAGAGGGCATAGAAAAAGAGATAAGAGAAATTTGACGGATAATATAATCACTCTTTTTTTCGTAATGCAAAGCTGATTTTATGCCCAAATATAGGGATATAACAAATACTGCAATAAGGGCTGTAATATTCATAACCAAAGTTACACCGAGCCTCTTTAGGATTTCGCTGCTAACCTCTTGACCGCTTACGAAAGAGATGCCAAAATTGAGAGAAAATATATTTGCAACCCAGCCGATATACTGCTCGCTCAAAGGCTTATCAAGCCCATAAACCGCTTTAAGTGCTGCAACAGCCTCTTGTGTCATATTTGGATTAAGTTCGCCTGCTCCAAAAAAACTATTCGGCGCTGCATGAATCGCTAAGAAAGAAATCAAGGAGATTAAAAATAGCATAAACAATATATATGAGATTTTTTTAAGAAGTTCTGTCATAAAGAGATTATATCAAAAAAGCTTGCCTATATCTCACTTTCCAAAAAAGGAGAAGTGAGGATATTTTATAACACTAAAAGTTTACGCCCACTCTAACTACAATATTATCTTGATCAGAGTTATCGGCATCAGCCTCGATTCCGGTATAACTAAGAGCTACCTCAAATTTATCTATTGATTTTGCAACTCCGACAGAGTAATAATTTCCAATATTATTATAATCACCATAAAGAGCATTTAAACTTATATCCATTGGAAGTGGAACAGATATAGTCGCTTCCCATGCATTGGGAGCATCAAACTGATCTGTTTTAATCCCATAATAATACTTTGCTCCAACTTCAACAATTTCAAAATCTTTACTTAGCCCAAAATAAGCTTCTGCAAAATTAAGCTCTTTAGACTCATTTGGATATGCATATTGAATTGCACCAATATCATAACTAATTCCATAGAGTTCATTAGTATAACCACCATAGATATCAAACTCTGCAGAAGCTCTGCTATCGTCTCCAAACTCAATGTTTGAGCCCCATACACCTGCATATAAACCCTTATACTCTAAATCAAAACCGCCTTGAATCGCAGGGCTGTTATCACTTTGAGTCATACCTCTCCAGATATAATCACTAACAATGGACATATTAGCACTAACACCTAAATCTGATTTTGCATCTGTACCAAACGCTAAACTTGCTGCCAAAGCTGCTGCTAAACTAATTTTTATCAATTTCATTTTTATATCCTTCTTTTTGTATATAGGAAAATTTTAACATATACATTTATTAATTTATACAAAAAGATGATTAAAAATTAATCAATTACTTTTTAGCCATATCCCAAGATAAAACGGTTTTTCCATCCTCGTTAACTTCGGCAGCAGCCATTCCCATGATGTTGTATCCAGAATCTACATAATGAATCTCACCCGTCACGCCAGATGCCAAATCACTCAAAAGATACATTGCAGAATTACCTACCTGCTCAGTTGTTACATTTTTCTTAAGCGGTGCATTAGTCTCATTCCAGTTAAGAATCTGTTTAAAATCGCCTATTCCTGCAGCAGCAAGAGTTCTGATAGGTCCTGCTGAGATTGCATTTACACGCTGACCTTTTTTACCAAGCTCAACCGCCATATATCTTACAGTCGACTCTAATGCCGCTTTTGCAACACCCATAACATTGTAGTTTACAATATATTTTGGTCCGCCTAGATATGAAAGTGTTAAAATCGAAGCATCATCATTTAAAACAGACTCTAAACGATTTGTCAAATCTATCAAAGAGTAGACTGAGATATCCATGGCAATAGCAAATGCCTCTTTTGTAGTTTTCATAAACGGCTCGCTAAGTGCCTCTTTTGGAGCAAATGCAACAGAGTGAACTAAAAAATCAATCTTCCCAAAATCTTTCTCTATCAAACTTGCGATTCTTGCCATATGCTCTTCATTTGATACATCAAGTTCATATACTTTATTACTTCCAAAACTCTCTGCTAAAGGTTCTACTCTCTTTTTAAGTGCATCATTTAAGTATGTAAACGCCAACTCTGCTCCTTGCTCATGGCAAGATTTTGCAATCCCGTATGCAATTGACTTGTCGTTTGCCAAACCTACTATTAAACCTTTTTTGCCCTTCATTATCATTCAATCTTCTCCTAATATTTATTTATCTAATTTTTGTGCATATTCACACATTGTGCAAAAATGCTCCGCATAAAGTGCCGCACTTCCGACTAAAATCCCATCTACTCCATCAAGTGCCAAAACTTCTTTGGCATTTGTTACTTTTACGCTTCCACCGTAAAGAAGCGGTGCACTTGATTTCTCTTTTAACTCTTTATGTATAGCTACGATATCTTCTAAGGTCGGAGTGAGTCCTGTTCCTATTGCCCAAACCGGCTCATACGCAATAATCAATTTTTCATATGACGCATCTATTCCTTCATACTGGTTAGATATGTACTCCATCATCTTATCATGTCCGGCTTCTCGAACCGCTAAAGGCTCTCCGACACAGTAGATAATTTTAAAACCGAGTTCTTTATAAAAATTAAATTTTTTAACAAGCATCCCTTGTGTCTCGCCTATAACATGTCTTCGCTCACTATGCCCTATTAAAATAGTTTTGATTCCAAATTCTTCTAACTGTTCATATCCTGTTTCACCCGTAAATGCGCCGTTTATGGCAGGATATGCATTTTGTGCGCCTACTGTAACCTTGCCTACATGCAAATTTAAACTGGATATGGCAGGAAAAACTATAACCTCCTGAGAGATACTGTTTTTACTCAAAAAACTCTCTACCTCTTTTATATATTTAGCAGTTTTTTCTCGTGTTAGGTTTGTTTTTAAATTTGCAGCAATTATCATGATTTAATCCTCTTGAACTACTAAAGATGCTACGCCCGGTAAAATTTTACCCTCTAAGAGTTCTAATGTTGCTCCGCCACCTGTTGAAATAAACGTCATCTCATCATCAACGCCGATTCTTTGTACAAGGTCTGCCGTATCTCCTCCTCCTACTATGGTCGTCGCATAGCTATCTGCCACGTAGCGAGCTATCTCATTTGAGCCTCTTGCGAACTTGTCCATCTCATAAACACCCATAGGTCCGTTCCATAAAACGGTTTGAACATCACTTAAAACCTCTTTATACAATCTTACCGTAGCGGGTCCAATATCAAGCCCCATCCAGCCGTTTGGTATCTCTTGAGCTGCTATTATTTTAATTGCAGCATCTTCTGCAAATTTATCTGCCGCAACAACATCAACAGGAAGATAAAGCTTAACTCCAAGTCTTCTGGCTTCATTCATTATGTGCTGCGCATCTCCAAGCAACTCATCTTCAACAAGAGATGAACCAATATCGTAACCTAGCTGCTTTAAGAATGTAAACGCCATCCCTCCGCCAATGAGAATCTTGTCAACTCTTGGAAGCAGATTGATAAGTGCTTCAAGCTTTCCTGAAACCTTTGAACCGCCAACAATTGCGGCAAACGGTCTGACAGGTTTTTCTATAAGTTTGCTAAAAAACTCTATCTCTTTTTGAAGTAAAAAACCTGCTGCTTTATGATTATTGTCAAAAAAGTGAGTTATTCCCTCAACCGAAGAGTGTGCACGATGGCTTACGCCGAATGCGTCGTTAATGTAAAAATCTGCCATAGCTGCTAATTTTTGAGAGAGTTCTTTAGAATTTTTAGTTTCACCTTCTTCATAACGGAGATTTTCTAAAATTAAAACCTCTCCACCTTTTAGTGCTGAAGCTTTTTGCATAGCATCTTCGCCGACAACATCTTTTGCCAACACAACTTCTCTCTTTAAAAGATGGTGAATTCTTCTAGCTACGGGAAGCAAAGAGTATTTGGCAACAACCTGCCCATCAGGGCGACCGAGATGAGATGCCAAAATAACCGCACAGCCGTGATCTAGACAGTGGTTAATAGTAGAGAGTGCCGAGCGAATACGGCGGTCATCGGATATATTTCCAAATTCATCCATTGGCACGTTAAAATCACATCTGATAAAAACTTTCTTACCTGCTAAATCTAAATTTTTAATATTTAATAATTCCATTTTTTTCCCTATTTGCTAATGTGAAGAGCCATATCCAGAAGTCTTGTCGAGTATCCCCACTCATTGTCATACCATGCCATTACCTTAACCATGTCGCCTTCAATAACTTGAGTTAAATCTTCCGCAACAATTGAGCTATATTCACATCCCACAAAATCTTGAGAAACTCGCATCTCTTTATCTACTAAAAGAATACCTTTTAAAACACCATCTGCAGCTTTATTAATAACTTCATTTACTTCTTGCTTCGTTGTTTTTCTACTCACTACCACATTTAGATCCACCATTGAAACATTTGGTGTCGGAACACGAACACTCTGCCCATGGAGTTTGCCTTGAAGCTGAGGGAGAACCAAGCCTATAGCTTTTGCGGCACCCGTCGTAGTCGGAATCATATTTATAGCCCCTGCACGAGCACGGCGTTTGTCTTTTGAGTGTTTTACATCTAAAATATTTTGATCATTTGTGTATGAATGGATAGTCGTCATAAGACCTTTTTGAATTCCAAAAGCATCATCAAGAACTTTTGCAATCGGTCCTAAACAATTTGTCGTACATGAAGCATTTGAAACTATATTTTGCCCTGCGTAAAGATGCTCATTCACACCCATAACAAAAGTTGGCGTATCATCTTTTGCAGGAGCTGAGAAGAGAACCTTTTTTATCCCGTTATCGATATGGATCTGAGCATCTTCTTGACTTAAAAATACACCTGTGCACTCTAAGACTATATCTGCACCGCACTCGACAAATTTTAGATTTTTTGGATCACGATCACTGAAAACTCTGATTTTTTTACCGTCAATCGTGATATTTTCACCATCAAGTTGAACAATATCATGGTTGAAAGTTCCGTGAACAGAATCGTTTTTAAGAAGATAGAGCATCATATCAATACTTGCCATATCATTTATAGCCACTATCTCCACGTCATCTCTTGCTGCAGCTATTCGAGCTACACAGCGACCGATTCTACCAAATCCGTTAATTGCTATTTTTAATGCCATCATATTTCCTAATTAAAATAAAAATTGGGCAATTTTACCTAAACTTAGTTATAATTCCCTTTAAATATGGATACAATCGCACTTTTTGGCGGCTCTTTTGACCCGCCGCATATCGGTCATGAGGCTATTGTCAAGGCTTTGATAAAATTCAGAGATTTTGACAAAATTATAATAATGCCGACGTTTTTAAATCCGTTTAAATCTCAGTTTTATGCTCCTGCACCTCTTAGAGTAAAGTGGCTAAAAGAGATTTTTAACGACTATAAAAATGTTGAGATCTCTGAGTATGAAGTTCTTCAAGAGAAAAAAGTATCTACCATAGAGACGGTCAAACACCTTTTAAAAAGTTATAAAAAAATATATCTTGTTATCGGTGCCGACAATCTTGCTTCACTCCACGAGTGGAATAGATACAGTGAACTTAGAGATTTAGTTACTTTTATTGTCGTTCCAAGAGATGAGATTGAAGTTTCACAAGAGTTTTTAAAACTTGATATTGATGAAAAAGTTTCATCTACAAGGCTTAGAGAAGATATTGAAATTTCAAAACTGCCGAAAAAATGTGCAAAAGAGATATATAATTTTTACAAGGAAAACAATTGCAAAACAGAATAGAAAATATAGTTCAAATTTTAGACAAAAATAAAGCCGAAAATATTGAGGTTTTTGATCTTAGAGCAAAAAATTACTTTGTTGACTATGCAATCATAGCATCGTCACTCGGTTCTAAACACACGGTAGCTCTGCTTGACCATCTAAGAAGTGAGCTAAAACCGGAAGAAAAGTTCAATAACGTAGACGAAAGCAACGACTGGGTTGTTATAGATTTAGGCGATATCCTTATTCATATTATGACGCCTGAATACAGAATAAAGTATGACATGGAGAGTTTTTTAACTTCTCTAATTGACGGCAAAGAGGGCACACCTTTATAAAAACCATGCTTGAGTTTTTTTTAAACTCAAGCAATTATTCTGTCGTTTTAGCTGGTAATAAATCTACACTGTTTTTTTGTAAAATATTCATATAATCATAAACCGCATCTACATATTTTACGGCTTCACTGCCTCTCGCATACCCATGTTTTAATGTTTTGTGATACTTTTTCTGGGAAAGAAGCGGAAGAACCTTTTTTAAGTCTGTCCAGCTATTTTGATTGAGTCCGATTTGTTGTGCTATTTTTTGAGCATCAAGCACATGTCCCATCCCTATATTGTAAGCGGCAAGTGCAAATTTTAGACGATCTTCTCCAACTACTTCATTTGGAACAGCCTTTTTCATGTCATTTAAATGTTTTGCTCCACCAAAAATGCTCTCTTTTGGGTGTGTTCTATCTTTTACGCCAAGTCCCTCCGCAGTTATTTGTGTTAGCATCATTAACCCTAAAACTCCGGTATTGCTTCTTGCATTAGAATCCCAATGGGACTCTTGATAGGAGAGAGCTGCAAGCACAGAAAAAGGTATTTGATATTTTAGAGAAGCTTCTTGAAAATATTTTTCAAACTGAGGCAATCTAGATTTTATCCTCTCACTAAAGACTGCAGTATCATAATAATCAAAAAAGAGCACATAACTGTAGTAGTGATCTTTTAGCCTTGCCATCTCTCCGTTTTGTGTAAAAAAGTTAAGCCAAGAGTACATGTCCTCTTTTAGCTCAGGTATATCTTGTGTCAAAATCCACGCTTGCTGCACTCTGCTGCTTATATCAAAAGCGAGTGCTATATTTGAAAAATAGCGCTGGTTTAATACATAAATATTTGAATCAACTAAAGTGCAATCTATCTCGTTAGAGTCAACTTGTGCGATAAGCTCTTCAGTTGAGTAATCTGAAGTATAGGTAGCATTGATATCAAAACCTTCCGCCTTTAAAAACTCTATATTTTCGCTATACCCTGTATCTGCCCCTACAACAATTTTAAGTTTGGTTAAATCATCTACACTATTTGGAAATCTTCCATCAACCAACATCTTTTTATGGCAGATAACTTGTTCCTGAGCTTCAAAATAAGATGGACCGAAATTATAGATTTTTTCTCTCTCTTTTGTTTTTGAGAGAGCCGCCGAGATGATATGAATATCCGGATTTTTACTAAATTCGAGAGCCTCTTTTGTGGTATTTACCGTAATAATATTTAGCTTAACTCCCAAGTGCTTTGAGTATGCATTAAGCAAATCGTACTCAAAACCTTTGGGTCCGTCAGATCCTATGTAGTAAGTAGATGCAGAGTTTAAAAGCACCACATTAAGCACTCCACCCTCTTTTATTTTTGTAAGAGTTTTTGCTCCAATCTCTTTTTGTGCACCTTGAAAAATAGAATGGCTTATCCAGCCAAAAACAAAGAAATAGATTGCAAAATAAGCAATTGTTGAATTTTTCATAAAATTATTCATTTTAGCAGTTTACACTCAAAAACTTATGCAAATATAAAACGGTTGATACCGTTATCATACTCATGTGCTAAAACTTGTCCATGAGCTTTTAAGATGGAATCAACCAGATATAGCCCAAGCCCAAAACTATTTTTAGAAGGATTGTCTTTTGTAAAAGGTTCAATATAGTACTGTAGAGGGTGTGCTATGCAAGCTCCTTTGCTCTCAAAACAGAGTTCATTATTCTTTACCAAAATCCTTACATGTGCGTCGGTTGAGTACTTGATGCCGTTATCTATCATATTTTTTATAGCCGTAGTATAGAGCCTATAGTTTGCACTTATTTTATGTGCTGCATCTACCTCTACATCTATAGAACTTTTCTCAATCATCGCCATATCGATAGCCCCGTCAATAATGTCAACAAGACGGTACTCTTTAAATTCTGCCTTATCCCCAAGACTTGTCACCTCTTCTATAAGGGCAAATTCATTAATAAGCGACTCTAGGCGACCGAAAATAGAACAAAATCTATCTTTTTGTTTTTGAGATTCCAGCATTTGGGTTGCTATGGTTCCCTTTGCTATAGGAGTTTTTAGCTCATGCATAATATTTCTCAAAAAAAGAGTTCTTGATTCTAAGATAGTGTTTATTTTTTCTCTTGTTGATTCAAGCTCGTTTGATATGAGTGAAATTTCATCACACCCTTTTGTTTTAAAAGAGACATTCATATCTCCGTTACCGTAGAGTGCAATTTTTTTTCTAAGTCTGATAAGCGGACGCAATTTTTGTAAAATCAACACAAATGAAAAAGAGAGTATCGCTATTATTATCAAATATGCGTAAGCAACATTCCAGTATTTATATGGCTTTAAATCCTCATCCAAAATAAGTACGGAAGATGAAGGAGACTCAATATTAAAATATATCTTCTTGTTAAATTCAAGCATAGTGGCTTTTAAATCTGTAATAACCTTTTTAGTATAGAGACCTTTTTGGGAAAGCATCAAAGAAGCATCAATACTTTTGAAATCTTTTTTCTTTAAAACTTCTGCATTTTTTAAAATATTATCTATTACTCTTCTATCTTTTTCAAGTACAAACTCATAAATGGCTAAATTTGCTTCAAGCATAATCTGAGAGGTGACTTCCTGCTCATGTTGACGAAATATCTGGGTAATAGTTGCATGTTTTGTAAAAATATGATCTATATAGTGCTGTTTATTTAGTTGAAAGAATTTCCAAAAGACGACGCTCACACTTACCAAGGTAACGGTAAGTGCAAATAAAACGGTAATTAAGACGGCATGCTGACGCATAGAATCTCCTTTTTAGAGTTACTTAAGGAGTTTATAGCCTACGCCTCTGACGGATTCGATAAGAGACTTGTCTCCGAGTTTGTTTCTAATTCTACCCACCATTACGTCAATGCTTTTGTTTGAAGAGTCCTCATTAATCGCATTTACGTTGTGAATCAAATCCTCTCTTGAGACTACTAAACCTTGCTTGGCTATCATGTAGGACAAAATTCCAAACTCTGCGTTTGTAAGATCTATGTTTCTGCCTTTGTATGTAATCATCATGGATGAAACGTCACATTTAAAATCGCTTTTAGACTCCTCTTTTTGCTGCGACTTTGCCTCATAGCGTCTCAAAACAGAATGAATCCTAGCTTCAAGTTCACGCGGATCATAAGGCTTTGGAATATAGTCATCCGCCCCAAGTTCAAGTGCTTTTACCTTGTCGGTAACATCACTTCTGGCAGATGAGATGATAATAGGAATATCTTGTCGCTCACGAATTGCTTCACAAACTTCCAAACCGTCCATTCCCGGAAGAGTCAAATCTAAAATAACCAAATCAAATGGCTCCAACTTCAATATACTTACCGCTTTAAAAGGGTCGTCCTCTGTGACAACCTCAAACTGAAACTGTTGGAGATACTCTGTTAATATCTCCGCCAACTCCAAGTCATCTTCAATCATTAATATTTTTTTCATAAATGAATCTTAACAGACATCAACTAATAACAAGTTAACAATCTATAAACATTTTTTTCTGCTCTAACTATATAACATCGATGTAATATTAAATGCTAAAAAAGCAAGCGAGTAAGCTGCTATGGATGTAAAAGCCAAAAGATAAAAGAAATATTTTATACCGCCCGCTTCACGTGTAAATACAACCGAAGCCGCCAAACAAGGAAGATATATCATGACTACGACTATAAATGCCACTGCCGATGGAAGCGGAATATTTTTAGATATTATCTCTTTTAACGAGCTGTTCTCTTCATCTACATCCTTACCCAGAGCATATAAAACACCAAGAGTCGAAACTACAACCTCTTTCGCCGCAAGCCCTGTTTGAAGTGCTACGCTCATCTTCCAGTCAAACCCAAGCGGTGCAAAAACAGGCTCTGAAAATTTACCGATTTGACCTAAATAACTCTGCTCTAAATGTGCTTCTAAAAGTTCATTTTCTATATTTTGCTTCTCATCCTGAGTCTGTGCATTTTCGATTTTTGCACCATATTTCTCTTTAAGATCTAAATTGTGAGGATAGTTACTTAAAAACCATATAAGCATTGAAGCCGCTGCAATGAAAGTACCCGCTTTTTTTAGATACATCAAAGTTTTTGTAACAACCGTATGCCAAATTAGCTTAAAAGAAGGGAGTCTATACTTTGGCATCTCCATAACAAACGGTTCATCTATGCCTTTAAAAGCGGTGAGTTTCAATATCTTAGCTGCAAAGAGACCAAGCATCGCACCTGTAATATAGATGGCGAAGAGGACATTTCCAGCCATTGACTCCGAAAAAAACGCACCTGCAAAAAGCACATAAACAGGGAGCCTAGCCCCGCAACTCATAAAACCGATGATAAAAAGAGTCAAAAGTCTATCACGATCATTTTTTAAGATTCTAGCACTCATGTAAGCCGGAATAGAGCAGCCAAAGCCGGTTACAAGCGGAATAAACGACTGACCATGAAGACCGAATTTATGAAAAAAGCCATCAAGCAAAAATGCGACTCTCGACATGTAACCCGTACTCTCTAAAAGGGCAATCCCTACAAATAGTATTGCGATATTCGGAACAAACAAAACAACTGCGCCGACACCCGATATAACTCCATCCACAACAAGCGAACGAATATCGTCATTTTGGATTGTAGCTCCGACAGTAGAGCCAAACCATGAGAAAAAGGCATCTATCCAATCCATAGGAATAGAACCTATCTCAAATGTCAACTGAAACAGTGCCCACATAAAAAATAGAAATATCGGTATACCGAATGTTTGGTGTATTAAGATTGAGTCGATTTTATCGGTAATTGTTTTTTTCTCAATCTCTCTGCTTTGTTTTAAAACCTCGGCAACCACACCTCTGTTAAATGCGGCATATTCACAAGCAAAAGCCTCTTTTATATCATCGGTGTCATGGTGAAGTTCAACATGTTTTGACGCCTCTATGAGAATCGGCTGCAACTCCGTCCAAATCGGATCATCATGAAGTTTAGCATACGTTTTTTTATTGTTTTTAAGAAGGTTTATCGCTATGTTTCTATATGAATTTTCATCTTCATACTTATGCTTAGCCAAATACTCCGCTATTATCGAGATTTCCTCTTCTACCGCCTCACCGAAGATAAGCTTATGCTCCATAGTCTCATTTTCATACTCTTCTATTATCGCTTCTATAAGTTCACGAATACCCTCTTTTGTCGCAGCGGAGACTTTTACACAAGGAAATCCAAGAAGCGCAGACATATATTTGTTGTCTATCTCTATGCTCTCTTTTTTTGCTTCATCGCTCATATTTAGGGCGACTACCATCTTTTTGCCGACACTCATCAGTTCAGAGGTCAGTTGAAGATTTTTTTCCAAATTGGTAGAATCTACGACATTGATAATGAGATCATAATCTTCACTCAATAGATATTGTGTCGTAACTCTCTCTTCGATGGAGTAGTCGCTTAGAGCGTAAGTTCCCGGCAGATCCACTACGGTAAAGTGATAATCTTTATAGTCAAATAACACCTCACTCTTCTCAACCGTTACACCCGTAAAATTTCCTACATGCAGATGTGCGTTTGAGATAGAGTTTATAAGCATGCTTTTGCCGACATTAGGCTGTCCGACAAGTGCTACTTTTATGTGTTTTGCCGTAATGGGACATACTTTTACATTTTTCTTCATATTTTTTCAACCTCTATCAAATCGGCTTCTACTGCACGAAGAGCTATTCTTGTTTTTCCTACTTTTATCTCTATCGTACTCTTGGCAGGTGCGAGTTCCAGCACTTCTACAACCGCATCTTTCATAATTCCAAAAGAGATAAGTCTCTGTTTAAGCTCTGAATCGGCATTTAACTTTGTAATTCTCACCGTACAAGCTTTTTTGCAATCGCTTAATTTTTTTACTTTATTGGGCATATTCTTCTCTTTTTATCTTTTCATAATGATAATAAATATCATGTTAAATACTGGTTAAATTAAAAACTGTAAGAAGCCATTATTTGAAGGCGATTCCAGTCGTTTTCAGTTTTAGCAGAACTTTCTTTATCTTTTTCTATTGCATAAATTGCACTGAGAGTAAATTTATCCTTTAGCACGTTATATTCTAAACCAATATTTTGCTCTACGATATGTGCTTTATCACCTATACTGTCTGCTTTGCCGTCAAAATCGCCGTAAGCATAAGAGAGAGTAGTCACATTGTCTATCTCATATCTTATACCACCGACAATCGCTCTTGCATCACGATCATTTGTTATCTCATCCAAAATCATAGTATCCATGCTTGTAAAGAGTGTTCCTCCTCCAAATCCGCTAAAACTTGCTTTGCCGCTCTCTTTTTCAGATTTGTTATATGCTGCACTTAGAGTAAATCCGTAAGCTGAAGCCTCCGCCAATAAGCCATATATAGAAGCTTCGGTACTACTATTGCCAATCTCATTTTCTCTTAAGTATTGAGCTGCTCCCGAAACAGAGAAATCATCAGTTATCCCATGAGTAAACTTCGCATCTAGATATGTTGCATTTGTTAATTTTGAGATATTGTAATACCAAGCATTTGCTTCTAGTATATCGTTTGAATATGCGATACCGCTAAAGAGAGTACCGTCTTCACCTGTTTTTATCCATCTTTCATCTAAGCCCGCATCATAACCTTGCCATTTTTCGAGTTTTCCTGCCATAACACTAAAACCAGAAGCTTCATAAGTAGCGATATATGCTTCAAAAGTATTAAAAATCATTCTTATATCATCGCTGTCTGCCAAAGGAGTATCTATAAGCTGGCGACCAGCACGAAAATTAAAACTATCATACTTGTAGTTTAAATATACTTCACTCAGCATACTGTATTTTCCCTCTGATGAAGATAGTTCATCGTTGTGCTTGCTTTCTTTATCTCCGGTAGCAAAACCTATATCATGTGAGGTTGCAAAAGCCGCAGCTGCACTAAAGCCGTTTAGTTCAGAGAGTTCATATTTTAAATATCCGCCTATTGCTGTAGCATATATGTTATTTTCACCTGCTTGCTTTTGGTCATATCCCGCATACATAGATCTGAGGTTTCCGGAAACAGCGCTTTTTTCAAACATCTGTGCAAAGGTTGAAGCTTTATCTTCTTTTGCTTCCACATTTTCATCTGCGGCGATTGCCACACCTGATGTCAAAGTACAAATTAAAAGTATACTTTTTACCGAAATACTCATATAAACCCTTTTATTATTTTTAAACTTACGAAATGATAATCACTATCAGCTTATAAGCTTCTTAATATTGATAACAAGTATCAAATAATTTTTTAAGGCATTATGTTTGTATAAATTCGTTATAATTTTATATATTTCAACCATATTAGGCAATACATGAAATTTCTTTACAATGCATCATCACACTTTAACTTAGCAAATATGTTTACTTTCGTAAATATCACAGCAGGACTTTTGGCAACTTACTTTATTACTCAAAATAATTTTTTCCTTGCTATTGTACTCGCATGGGTTGGTGGAGCTTTTGATATATTTGACGGCAAAATAGCTCGAAAATACCATTTATCTAATGAATTTGGCGTTCAGTTGGACAGCTTTGCAGATTTTTTAAGCTTTGTGCTTGTTCCGGTATTTTTGATTTTTCAAGCAGTTTATACTGTTAATTTTTCTAATGCTTCGATAGTATTAGCAGCTATTGTAAGCATCTACTATGTTATCTCAGGACTTAGAAGGCTTATTCAGTTTAATATAAATACGGATGCAGGAGATGTTAAAAAGTTTTTTACAGGTGTTCCGACTCCTCTGGGTGCTATTTTGCTTTGGATAGTCTACCTAGCATCTATATATGGCATGTTGAACGCTTTTGGCGTTGTACTTCTTATGATAATAATAGGATGGAGCTTAAACTCTAAAATAAAAGTTCCCCATCTCTAGTGCTATTTATTATTAATAGCATATTTTCCGCTTCCTAACATAAATATTAGAATCGACATAACAAGATACAAAAACGGAAGTTCAAATACGGGAGCGCCATGTTTACCCAATGAAAATAATGAATTACCGTATGCCAAAAAAATAGCAACTGCCATATTAAATGCCAGAACTAAAGAGGCAGCTCTTGCGTACGCTCCAAGAAGAATAAATATCGGTACTACAACTTCTCCAATAAATACACTATAAGCTAAAAATTCAAGAAACCCGGCACTGACAGTTAGCTGTTTTATGCCATCTATACCGTTTATAACTTTGTCAAATCCATGAAAAAGCATCATGACACCAACACTAACTCTTAAAATAAGTTTTGCTATATCATTTGTCATTTTTTTTAACTCTCTTTTTTCTCTGTTCTAAACCTGCAATTTCCTACAGTTATTACTTTACCGCTCTTTATAGCTTCCTTAACATAAGCTAGTGTACCTTTTGGATCTGCATCACCAATCTCTTCTTCTATAATTTTTAAGAGAGCATCCTCTTTTGTCATTCTCCATATTTTCTCATAACTATATTGTGTTTCTATCTGCATAATAAAAATATTCCTCTACTTTTATATCAATTCTTACAATAATATCTAAAAATTAAAAAATTGTAGTTTTTACAGAAGAGCCAAAAATGCACCCAGCAGTAACTGCGTTATTTTCATCCATTTTTTACACACTATAAACTTAAATAATTTTAAATATAAATTATTTAAATCAAAAACAAAATATATTTGGGTATAATTCGCCAAATATTTTAGGGGAAGATGCCTTGTCATTAATGACATGCTTGTATCATCTCCTACTTAAAGGAAAATGATGCAAGAAAATGCACAAACACTCACAGAAGAAAAAGTAATCACATTTGATGATTTAGGATTGAAAAAAGAGATACTTCAAAGTGTCAAAGATGCCGGATTTACAACTCCAAGCCCGATTCAAGCGGCAGCAATACCGTTTATTTTAGCTGGTCGCGATATAGTTGGTCAGGCTCATACTGGTACGGGTAAAACTGCAGCGTTTGGTCTTCCTGCGCTTAATAATATAGATGTAAGAAACGGTGTAGGCATTTTGGTTATTACTCCTACTCGTGAACTTGCAACACAAGTTAGTGATGAACTCTTTAAATACGGTAGAAATATCGGTGCTAAAACAGTAACGGTGTATGGCGGTAGTTCATACAACAGACAGATAGATCTTATAGAAAGAGGTGCAAGCGTTGTTGTTGCAACTCCGGGTAGACTTTTAGACATACTTAAAAAGAACCTTATAAAAGATTTTGCTCCAAGTATTGTTGTACTTGATGAAGCCGATGAGATGCTTGACATGGGATTTTTAGATGATATCAATGAAATCTTCTCATACCTTCCGTCAAATCGCCAAACACTTCTCTTCTCTGCAACTATGCCAAAGCCTATCAAACTCCTTGCTGAGAGAATTTTAGATAATCCGGAATTTATTAGTATCACAAAAGGTGAAACTACAAATGCAGATATTAACCAAGAGTACTATGTAATCGAAGAGTCTGAGAGAGATGACGCTATCATTCGTCTTATGGATTCTGAAAAAAGTAAAAAATCAATAGTATTTTGTAGAACAAAAAGTGAAGTAGATAGACTCTCAAATGTTCTCTCAAGTGCCGGATACCTAGCAAACGGTCTTCATGGAGATATGGAGCAGAGACAAAGAGAAACTGTAATCAAGGGCTTTAAAAACAATAGCGTTAAAGTTTTAGTTGCTACAGATGTTGCCGCTCGCGGTATACATGTAGACAATATCTCTCATGTTTTCAACTATCATATCCCATTTGATCCGGAGTCTTATGTTCACCGTATAGGTAGAACAGGTCGTGCAGGAACAAAAGGTAAGGCGATTACACTTTTAACTCCTTTAGAGTTCAAAGAATTGCAAAAAATCAAAGTAAAAGTTGGAACAACAATGACTCATGCATTTGTTCCAAGCAAAAATGATTTAAGAGCTATTAACTTAAAATCAATAGTTACAAATATAGAAGATCAAAAAATTTATGATGAGGCACATCAAATTCTTGATATGCTAAAAGAAGATATAGACGAAGCAACTATTATGTTTAAGTTAGTTTCTATGATATTGGATAAGCAAACAATTCAAGGTCCAAATTCGATAGGAATACCTGCTGATAAATTAGCCGCTATTTTAGATCGCGCTAGCAAAAGAGGCGATAACAGAAGTGGCGGTCGTGGCGGCTACAAAGGAACAAGAAGTCGTTCAAGCAGCGGCAGTGGAAGTAGTGATAGAAACCGTTCTGGAAGTGGTGACAGAAATCGTACAGGTGGTGCTGAAAGAAGCAGCTCAGGTGAGAGAAGCGGTGAAAGAAGCAGTCGCCCAAGTAGCGGAGGCGGTTACCGTGGTACAAATCCTAGTGGTGGAACAGGTGGCGGAGAAAGAAGTCGCTCAGGAAGCGGTGATAGAAACCGTACTAGAACTAGAGACTAAAAAACTACTATAAACTACAAACCCGAAATTTATTTCGGGTTTACTCCAATATAAACTACTCTCAACCTCACTCAAAAATCCAAAAAACGATATAATTAAATCAAAAAAGAGAAAAATATGATTATTTATGAAGACAATGATTTTTTCATAGAAAAAGAGATAAGCAAAATTCCATGGCTTAAAATCTTTACAAAAGAGCCTTACAAAGAGTTAGGTGATATGCCAAAAGATTTACGCTCAAAACTTTGGAAAATTTACGATATTATAGAATATGAGATGAAAAAATATTACAATCCTACTAAAATAAACATGGCATCATTCGCGAATATGCTTCCACGTGTTCACATACATGTAATGGCAAGATTTGAAAATGACAGCCATTTTCCAAATTCAATGTGGGGGGAGAAATTAAGAGAATCAGATTTACAGCTCCCAAGTGAGGAAGAATTTTATAGAAAAGTTCTTAAAACTTTGGAAAAATAGCTAATAAAAGAAAACCAGATTTAAATGAACAAATCTGGTAAAAGAGTTACTTTTTTAACGGAGAGAATGGGACAAGGGCACTTCCCCATGTAAGCCCTCCGCCAAATGCGTCAAGCAACATAAGCTCACCTGCTTTTAGCGTTTTGTTTTCATAAATATCGTTAATTGCCATCGGAATAGATGCACCGGATGTGTTTCCATATTTTTCAACCGTGATTACTACCTGCTTGTCATCTAGCTTAAGAGCATCTCCAACGGCTTTAATAATTCTCAAATTTGCTTGATGCGGAACAAAATGCTTAATATCTGAAGCTTCAATACCATTATCATTTAAGATATCTACAACATCTTTTGTTAATGTTTTAACTGCAACTTTAAAAGTTTCATTCCCTTTCATCTGCATAAAACAACTCGCTGCTTCTTGATCAAGGCTATCGTGCATGGAGCCACTTCCACCGTTAGGCGTCATTAAGAGATCTGCAAACTGCCCATCAGCTCCGGTATGCACATCAATGATTGCCTCTTCTTTATTGTCCGTTGCACTGATAATTGCAGCACCTGCACCGTCCCCAAAAAGGATACATGTACCTCTATCTGAATAATCTGTGATTGCAGAGAGTTTTTCAGCCCCGATTATTAGAACATTTTTTTTCATTCCTGATTCAATAAACGCCTTTGCAATAGAAAGAACATATACAAAACCGGTACATGCTGCAGAAATATCAAATGCAGTAACATTTCCAAGACCTAATTTTGTAGATATTATTGTTGCCGTAGATGGCATGCAAAAGTAATCAGGCGAAATTGTAGCACATACGACCATGTCAATTTCACTTTTATCAATACCGCTTCTATCTATCGCTTTTTGGGCAGCTTTCGCACCCATATCACTTGTAAACTCGTCATCTGCTGCAATACGACGCTCTTTTATACCTGTTCTTTTTGTTATCCACTCATCCGAAGTATCAACCATTTGAGACAATTCACTATTTGAGAGTATTTTACTAGGAGTATAAGCTCCTATAGAACGAAAAGCAGCATATGCCATTATTTTTCCTTGTTTTTTAACGCTTCAAGTCTTTCGATAATATGTTCATTAACACCTGTATCAACATAATTTATTGCTTGGAAAATTGCATTTTTTATTGCTTTAGGATTACTTTTACCATGGCTTACAATCACACAACCCTCTATACCAATAAGCGGCGCACCGCCTATTTCTGCATAATCCATCTGTTTTTTGAGCAAAACAAACACTTTTCTCATCAAAAGTGCACCGGTAATTGCTACTGGAGATTTTCTAATATAATCTTTTATTAAACCGCTTATCGTTGAAGCTACGCCCTCAGATGCTTTTAAAACCAGATTTCCTACAAAACCGTCACAAACTATAACATCACAACTTGCATTGAAAATATCACTACCTTCAACATTTCCTTTGAAGCCTTTATAACCCTCTAACAGCTTGAATGCTACCTTCGTAACTTCATTACCTTTGCTTTTTTCTTCACCGTTAGCTAAAAGCCCTATCGAAGGAAGACTTATGCGAAACATATCTTCAGCATAGCATCCGCCCATTACAGCAAACTGTGCTAAGTGTTCAGGCTTAGAATCAACATTGGCTCCAACATCCAAAACTACTGATTTACGAGCACTTTTTGTCGGCATTAACGCAACAAGTGCAGGTCTTAAAACACCTTTAAGACGTCCCAATCTAAGAGTAGCCAGAGTCATCGTTGCTCCGCTGTGACCGGCAGAAACAACACCGTCAGCTTCACCATTTTTTACAAGTTCAATCGCCTTATAAATCGTACTCTCTTTTCTTTTTATTGCATCTGTTGCGGCATCATCCATAGATATAACATCATCAGCTTCAACTATAGAAATCTTATCTCTATAACGTTTTGGTAACAGAGGTAAAATTTCTGATTTTTTACCTACAAGAATAGGAATGAAATTTTTTTGTTTGAGAGCTTGAATACAACCTTCTACAATTGGCTTAGGACCGAAGTCCCCGCCCATTGCGTCAATAGCAATCTTTACCATTGACTATTTATACTCACCAGTCGTTGGGTTAATATGGTGTGGAAGTTTGTAAGTTCCATCTTTATCTTTAACCGGACGAGCTAAAGAGATTTTATAGTGAGTTCTTCTTTTCGCTGCGCGAGAATGAGAGACTCTTCGTTTTGGTACTGCCATAATATATTCCTTTCTTTTTTGTTTAAAAATGCAATGTGAGCAATACCCAAAAATAAGGATACTAGAACCCGTCTTGCTACGCCGGCCACTTGGGCACTAAAGCTTACCTCATATGAGGCAGAAACTATCTTAAAAATGCTTCTTCTTCAAAAACACTATTTTTTTGACAATTTTCACAGATATTATAATCGCTTTTTATAAGTTCTATCTCTGAATTCATAATCTCTTCTAAATCTGCTACAGAATTCAATACTTCTACAACATCCAACAAAGAGTCTTCATCTTTTTCATAGATACCGTCTGAGATGAAAAATTCTATATCTTCATCAACATCAAGCTTAAACTCATCAGCACAAATATCACAATCTGCATCAATTTTCCCACTTAACTTTGCTTTTAACAAAATTAATTTGCCGGAATCATACTGTAAATAACCTTTAAAAGTTATTTCATTAGATTTAATTTCAAAGTCTAAGGGCGTAGTATTCACTTTTCGCAATACTACTTTCATAAAGACAACCTCATTGGAGGAAGTTTTACTAATCTATTTTTCATTGTATTAAGAAATTTCTCTCTCTGAGAAGAAAAATGCGATTTCAACAGCTGCATTTTCAGCAGAATCACTTCCGTGAACTGCATTTGCATCTATATTTTCAGCAAAATCTGCACGGATTGTTCCAGCTTCTGCCTCTTTAGGATTCGTTGCACCCATTAAGTTACGGTTTTTCATTACTGCGTTTTCACCCTCTAGTACTGAAACAACTACTGGACCGCTAATCATAAAATCAACTAAATCCCCGAAAAAAGATCTTTCTGAGTGTACTGCATAAAAAGCCTCTGCATCTGCGCGAGAAAGCTGAATTTTTCTTGTCGCTGCTATTTTAAGACCATTACTCTCAAAACGATCTAAAATTTTACCTATAACACCTTTCGCAACGGCGTCTGGTTTTATTATTGATAGTGTGCGTTCCATCAAATCTCCTATGTAAGTATATAAAATTAAAATGGAATTGTATCCAAAAAGAGTCTGTTTTAAGTTGAAATAGGAAAATTTATTATCTAAAAATAAAAAGAAGTGGCCACAAAGTATTTTACTCTTTGTGGTTTTAATAGAAAAGTTATGCAACTATAGCTTTGCCGATTCCACGCATATCATCTGTAATATCATCGCGATGTGAAGGACTGTCACCTACCGCATCCCAAGTTATACACCCTTCGGTAGGACATGCAGTAGCACATGCCGGCTCATCATGATGACCTACACACTCTACACATTTGTTACCGTATACATAATAAGTCTCTTCACCCGTTGGATTATCATCCTCGTCTACAATTGCTTCTACCGGACACTCATCAATACAAGCGCCACAGTTAATACATGTATCACCAATAATTACTGCCATAAGAATTCTCCTAGTTATTAATTTCGAAGTAAGTTTAACCAAAGATTTTTAAACATAGCTAAAATATCTTTGATAAAACTACAATAATATAAATTTGTTACTCTTTTTATGGAGTATATCCCAAAAACAAGGGCTTTGATAATGATTATTATTAAATTTTTAGATACTTTTTAATATCCTCAACCCTGTCTCTTCTCTCCCATGTAAAATCTTCATCTTCTCTTCCGAAATGACCGTATGCTGCCGTTTTTCTATATATAGGACGAAGAAGATTTAAAGATTTTATAATGCCTCTAGGAGAGAGATCAAAAAGTTCTCTTACACACTCTTCTATTTTTTTCTCTTCTACTATGCCTGTATTGTGAGTGTCTACCATAATAGAGACAGGCTGAGGGACACCTATCGCATAAGCAATTTGTATGGTTACCTTATCGCATACTCCGGCTGCCACAAGATTTTTAGCCACATGTCTTGCCGCATAAGCAGCACTTCTATCTACTTTTGTCGGGTCTTTACCGCTAAACGCACCGCCGCCGTGAGGGCAACTTCCGCCATATGTATCAACAATAATTTTTCTGCCGGTTAAGCCTGCATCACCCTGCGGACCGCCTATTACAAATTTTCCGGTTGGGTTTATGTGAAATATAGTATTTTCATCTATCATGTGTGCAGGAATCACATGTCTAATAACTTCTCTAATAATATCTTTATGAATCTTCTCTTGAGAAACATCAGGAGCATGCTGCGACGAAACGACTACAGTATCTACATAAACAGGTTTATCTCCTACATATTTAATACTGATTTGTGCTTTTCCATCAGGACGAAGATACGAAATAATTCCCTCTTTGCGAACCTCGGCGAGTCTTTGAGTTAAGCGGTGAGCCAAATATATAGGCAGCGGCATTAGCACATCCGTCTCACGACATGCATAGCCGAACATTAAGCCCTGATCTCCGGCTCCTATCTCTCCATCTGCAAGGTTTACTCCTTGATTGATATCGGGCGATTGCTCCCCGACGGCATTTAAAACTGCTGCGGAACGGTAGTCAAAACCGTAAGTTGCATCGGTATAGCCAATCTCTTGAACAACTTTGCGGACAATTTCCTGCATCGGTGCATATGTCGTAGTTTTGAGTTCGCCTGCTATTATACAAAATCCATTTGACACCAGTGTCTCACATGCGACATGTGCGAAAGTGTCTCTCTCAATAATATAATCCAAAATTGCATCGCTGATTTGATCTGCCATCTTATCAGGGTGCCCTTCTGTTACAGACTCTGAAGTAAAGATATACTCTTTTAGAGCTTTTGCTTCTTTTGTCATCGATTTTCCTTATTGAAATACAGAATCTAGTCCTGTAAATCAACAAAATTATATCTTATAATATCTATTTTTTATAAAATACATTAATTATCAAATGATAAAAATTATCCTTAAGAATTAATATTACTTTTTTAAGTCAGATTTTTATTACTTTTATTTGGTTAAAATTTTTCCAACAAATAAAAAATTAAAAGGAAATTACATGTTAGTAACAAATAAAGCTCCGGATTTTACGGCAAAGGCAGTTTTAGCAGACGGTTCGATAGTTGATAGTTTTAAACTCTCTGAAAATTTTGGTCCAAAGGGTACGGTTCTATTTTTTTATCCACTAGATTTTACATTCGTATGCCCATCTGAAATTATTGCATTTTCACATAGAGTAGAAGAGTTTAAAAGCCGTGGTGTAAATGTTATAGGTGTTTCGGTTGACAGTCAGTTTTCACACTTTGCATGGAGAGAAACGCCTGTAAATAATGGCGGTATCGGCAGAGTAAAATATCCGCTGGTTGCAGATTTAACTAAGCAAATTTCTAAAGATTATGATGTGCTTTTCGGTGAGTCTGTTGCACTTCGCGGTTCATTTTTGATTGACGGCAAAGGTGTTATTCGCCATGCAGTGATTAACGACCTTCCACTTGGTAGAAACATCGATGAGATGATTCGTATGGTAGATGCAATGCAATTTACTGATGAGCATGGTGAAGTTTGTGCCGCAGGATGGCAAAAAGGCGATGAAGGAATGAAAGCTACAACTGAGGGTGTTGCTGAGTACTTAGCGAAAAACAGCGAAAAACTATAACTCTTTTTCATAGCATGTGAGTTTTCACATGCTGTTTTTACTGTTTTATACCCAAACAGCAAACTCAACCTTACAAATCTTTATTAAAACTAAGAGCTTTCTGATTTACGAAAACTATGTCTCTCCACTGCTTTTTTGGGGCAATCAAGTTTAAGCGCTTGGGATTTGAACTTCTCGATATTGCGACATAAAACTGAGACGGAGCAAAAATTTCATTTGTCTCAATTATCAGATCTTCAATACTCATCCCTTGGGACTTATGAATGGTTATGGCATAGGCAAGTTTGATAGGATATTGGTAGATTGTAAAAAGTGTCTCTTCTGCAATCTCTTTTTTTCCGCTCACACTTTTTTCGCTCCATACGCTTTTGCTTTGAGCCACAGCTTCAAGCTTTACAACAGTAGCATCACTTTTTTGTACATACACAAAATTATTCTCTATATTTACGATAACTCCGTGTTCACCGTTAAAATAGTTCCATGAGTTTCTGCTAAAAAGCACTCTTACGCCAATCTTTAGTTCTAGTTCTTTCTCTATTCTGGCATCTTCCATAAAACGTTCTATTTCAATATCTTTTACACTTTTTAGATGCTTGATAATTTGAGCCTCTTTAACATGCAGCTCTTTATCCACATGTAGAAGCTGATTTTTATTGTGAAGTGATGCCGAGTTGTTTTTACCGAATAAAAAGGTGAATTCGCTTAAATTTTCACTTAGAGGTTTTATAAACTCATTTAAAGCGTTGTGGATACATTCGTCTACAAAACCATTTCTGATATTTGACAAAAGCTCTATAAAATCTTTATCATCCGTTCTATAAATATGAGTTAACTCCACTATCTCAAAATAAAAATTCTCCCATGCAGAAGACTCAAACGCAAATCGAACTTCACTATTTCCTCTCACAACCGGAGGAAGCTGCAAAAAATCACCGACTACTAAAACAGAGCCTTTAAAATCAGCCTGTTTTAGTCTAAGTTCTATCATATCAAGCAAAGTATCGCTTACCATAGAAATCTCGTCTATAACTATAAGATCCATACTTTGAATAAGTTTTTTAACCTTTTTGCTAATTTCAAGCTTGCCTCTGTGCTCAAGATCTTTCAAATCATTAGCAATTCCCAAATCTAAGAAACTATGCAGAGTTTGACCGTTTATAAGCGTAGCTGCCATTCCTGTTGAGGCAAGTTTTGCCACTTTTTTTGCATCATCTTCATACTGTTTTATAATATTTTTAGTCATTGTAGTTTTTCCTACGCCTGCACCGCCGGTTAAAAAAATATTTTTCTTATCTTTTAATTTTTCTATAATATTTTTCAAATAATCCATAAAAAATTATACTATAATAAAAAAAAGTTTATAAGGATATTTATAGCATGGCAGAGAGAATATTAATAGTTGAAGATAACAAAACGCTAGCAAAATTAATAGCAAAAAAGATAGGTGCTGAACTTGATTTTGAAGTTGACATGGCACATAGCTTATCCGAAACAAAGTTATTTTTAAGCAGATACAGCTACTTTTTAACACTTTTAGACATTAATCTCCCTGATGCTCCAAACGGTGAAGTTGTAGACTATGTTATAGAGAAAAAAAATCATGTAATTGTTTTGAGCGGAAATATTGACAAAGAATTTAGAGCTAAAGTACTTAAGAAAAATATTATAGATTATGTAAATAAAAGCGGCATCAATGATGTAAATTATATAATTCAAATGATAAAAAGAGTTCAAAAAAATCAAAATCATAAAATTTTGGTGGTAGATGACTCGCTTGTGTTTAGAAAACAGATGCAAAGTATGCTTGAGAATATGTTTTTTAAAGTTATAACAGTTGCTCATGGCGAAGAGGCATTAGGCATGCTTAATGCAAATCCTGATGTAAGTCTGGTATTAACAGACTATCACATGCCTGTTTTAAATGGGCTTGAGCTAACTTATGAAATCAGAAAAAATTACACTAAAAATGATTTGGCGATTATCGTAGTCTCTAGCGATAATGACGAAGAGACAACAGCACTTTTTCTAAAAAACGGTGCAAACGACTACATTAAAAAGCCTTTTTCTAAAGAGGAGTTCTCATGCCGCATCAATAACTCCATTGAAGCACTGGAAAACATACATGCTGTAACAAATCATGCAAGCCGTGACTTTTTAACCGGACTCTATAATAGAAGATACTTTTTTAGCAATATGCCTGCTTATTTTGAAAAGGCGATGAATGAGAATGAATACTTTGCGATTGCTATGATAAATATTGACCATTTTAAAAAAATCAACGATACTTATGGACATGACTCAGGAGACAAAATAATAAATACTTTAGCCGATATTCTAAGAGCAAATACAAATCAAGATGATATGGTTTCAAGATTTGGCGGAGAGGAGTTTTGTGTTGTCGTAAAAAACACATCAAAAAACAGTGCATTGGAAATATTTGAAAAATTAAGAGAAATGGCACAAAATTCAACCACTCTCTCAGATAAGGGAGAAGCAATAAAATTCACCGTTTCTATCGGCATTGCAATAAACCACGAAGATACTCTTGAAGAAAGTGTAAGTCAAGCCGACATGATGCTATATAACGCAAAACAAAACGGAAGAAATCAAGTAGTACATAACTAGTCTCTCAGAATTATAAGATCTCCAAAAGGAACTTCTCTCTCTTTTGGAGATACCCATTTCACGGCATAAGTCGGTTCATCTTTTGGAAAAATCCCCTCTAAATCACTAAAGTACAGAAGAAGTTTTACATCTTCAAGCGAATGTTTTACAAACTCAAAAACAGGTCGAAAATCGGTTGCTCCTCCGCCTTGGAATGCAACTTCTAAAATATCTCCGCTATAAAAAGTTTTATGTTCTTGAATCGTATCATCACAAACCAGCAGCTCAATCTGATAGTTTTGCAGTGTATTTGTAAGAGAGTTCAACTCGCTTACAAATTCACCTAAAAGCTTTTCATCAACTGAACCTGAACTGTCTATCGCTATGACAAACTTAAATCTTTGGCTGATACATGAGGGGAGATAAATTCCGGCATGAAGGAATTTTTTACTTGGAGGAAGAAGCGTATAGTCATCTTTATGAAATCTATCCAGTGTGGCTTTTAGCTCATCTCTCCAGTTGATTTTGCAATCACTCTTTTTTATGTTAAAAAATCTATCTATTGAAGTCGGCACTTCACCGTTTTTAAGCTCAGTGTCTAATAGAGCCTTTGCAAACTCTTCAAAAAGCTGTTCACTCAGCTCTTCATCATAATTGATATTTTCATTTTTATTATTATCTTGCTGTACGTCATCTAAAGTGTCTGCCTCATACTCTAGCTCATTTTGTAAAATATCAGCTTTCAACTCTTCATAAATCTCTTCGGCATAAAGTCCGCTAAATCTTTTTGAGTAGTGTGCTTCTATAGGGCAGTCCAACCCATTTAACACCAGCATGTCATTGACGGCATAGTCCGTTGCTAACTGCCAAAGCCAGCCGCTTCTGCCGTTTTTTCTTCTCTCATGTGAGAGTGAAGCATGCATTGCACCGTTTGCAAAGACAAATTCCATCTGAGCAAGTTCGAGCTTTTCTAAAAAATCGCTGTTATATTCAAGCTTAATACCGTTGCTTTTAAAACTTTGTATATCACTGTTTTGCACAAGTTCAAGCTTTGAAGCCATCATGCCAAAGAGCGGATATTGAACTAAAAGTTTAGCTTTTGCCTGCGAAATTTTACTTTGAAGACTCGACAAGTATCTCAACTCTTTTTGCCAGTTGATGCGGAAGCAGTCCAAGTGACTCTTCTACCAACTTGGTGTTTCCGTGTGTTATAAAGCTATCCTCATATTCGAAACTCTCTACGCTTACATGTAGGATTTTTTCTTTTGCTAAAAACTCTAAAATAGCTGAGCCGACTCCGCCCATTTTGGCACTGTCGCTAAAGACAAACCATTTTTTATGTTTTTTTGAGAGTTCAAGAAGCATCTTCTCATCAAGAGGTTTTACAAACCTTAAATCTAATATGCTAACTTCCATCTCTAAAAACTCTGCGCTCTGGTATGCACGTCCGACTCCGTTTCCATAACCTATAAACAAAATATCACTTGCATTTGAACGAAGCAGTTGAGACTTTGCAAATGCAAAAGGAAGCGACTCCGGTAAGTTACTCTCCATAAAAGAGCCTCTTGGATATCGTAAAGAACATGGGTGTTCATACTGTGCCGCAAACGCCATTGCCTGATGAAAAGATTTTTCGTCTCTTGGAGCAAAAAGAGTCATGTTCGGAACAGCTCTTAAAAAACTGATATCAAAAACTCCTTGATGTGTCTCACCGTCTTCTCCGACTATTCCGGCACGATCAAGTGCAAAAACAACCGGTAGATTCATCAAACATGTATCATGTATTATCTGGTCATATCCGCGTTGCAAAAATGTAGAGTAGATGGTACAAAACGGTTTAAAACCCTCTTTTGCCAAAGCTGCCATCGAAGTAACTGCATGCTGCTCTGCGATTGCCACATCCCAAAATCTATCAGGGAAGAGTTCCATAAGTTCGCTTAGTCCTGTGCCGCTTGGCATAGCTGCCGTTGCACCGACTATTTTTTTATCATGTTTTGCAAGATGAAGCAGAGCTTCAGAGTAGATCTGAGTAGCACTTTTAGAAGAGCTTTTTTTAGATGAATTTCCGCTGTCTAAATCAAAAGGACCTACACCGTGCCACTTCTCCTCTTTACCCTCGGCTATCTGGTATCCTTTGCCTTTTAGTGTCTGCACATGAACTATTACAGGCTTTTTAAGTTCTTTTGCTTTTTGCAGAATTTCTATAAGAGACGATAAATTATGACCATCCACCGGTCCTATATAATTAATCCCCATTTCTTCAAAAAGAATCCCTGGGGTAATCAATTTTAAAGACTCTTCCATTCTTTTTGCAATGTAGTGTGCGCTCTCCCCAAAATTATCTACAAAATTCTCGGTATGTCTCTTAAAAGATTGGTAAAACGGAGATGCCATCGCTGAGCTTAACATTCTGCTTATAGCGCCTATCGGTTTTGCTATACTCATCTCGTTATCATTGAGTATGATAACCATCGGATATTTTCTATCACCCAACTCGTTTAAGGCTTCATACACCATACCTGCCGTCATAGAGCCATCACCAATCATGACTACTGGGACTCTTGAATCCTGTTCTCCTTTTAGTGCTATAGCTTTGGCGGCACCTACACCTAAAGAGATAGATGTTGAGCTATGCCCTGCTACAAAATAGTCATGTTCGCTCTCGTTTGGTTTTGTATATCCGGATATACCGTTAAATTGTCTTAGCGTGTCAAATGCATCCCATCTTCCAGTTAAAAGCTTATGAGCGTATGATTGGTGAGATACATCAAAAATAAAGGGATCTTTTTTGGAATCAAATACTTCATGCATAGCAACTATAATCTCTGTAGCTCCGAGCGTAGAACTCAAATGTCCGCCGTTTTTACTAACGACTCTTAATATCTCTTCTCTTATTTTTGCACAGAGATTTTCTAACTCTTTAATTGAACTTTTTTTTATATTCATTATCTTTTTTTACTCACTTAATGCCACTCGCTTTACCCTCTCAAATCTCTTTGCTATTTGTGCATCAATATTGCCTGCATCGCTGATAGCTATAACACCGCCAAGACTAACCGCACTGTCTGACATAACTTCTACATGAGAGAGGGAGCCTGTTGCTTGCGAAATAGCTCCATGATCTGCCGGATTGACTTTTAAAATTATTTTTGAAGAACTTTGCAACTCTTTAATAAGTTCTCCGGATAAAGTTATAGCAACTTTGCTTGAATTTTCACTCAGCTCAACCTTGATTACCTCTTTAGAAATATCCAAAGCTGCACCTATTAACTCTTTTTTTATCTCTTCCAATGCTGATTCAAACTCTTTTGCACTGCTTTCCAGCTTTACGATAGACGATGCATACAAAGAGAGAGCATTTACCATATTTTTATCTTCTTCTTTAAGCGCGAGTGCTTTGCCTGCTTCTAAACCTGCAGCATAAGACTCATCTTTAACTTTTTTAAGCTCTGCTTTGTGTTCATCACTCATACTCTCCAGTTTCATCTGAAGCTTTATGAAATTTGATGACATCTCATCTGTTTTATTGAGAAGAGACTCAATTAATGAGTCTTTAGAGCTTTGGCTAATCCCGCTAGTATCAACTTCACGTTCGACTTTCTTCTCTTCTTTAGAGGCAGGATTGCTAGATAAAAAAGTTTTCTCTGCCTCTTCCTGAGATTCTGAGCCTATGGATAGCACCTTAAAATTATACCTATCGACATTGTGCTTTTGAATCTTTTCACTTGTAATTATACTTGGCAAATTATTCCACCATCTCTTCCGAAGAGCTTCCTAATTGAATTGTTCCTGCCTCTGCAAGACCGTTGACAACCTCAACGATTCTTCTTTGAGCACCCTCAACTTCTTTCATTTTTACGGCACCCATAAACTGCATCTCTTCTTCAAATGCCTCTCTTGCCCTCTCACTCATAGCACTAAAGAACTTCTGTCTAAGATCCTCAGGAGCACTTTTTAGCCCAAGCATCAAATCCTGTTTTTCTACGGATTTAAGAATTTCATTAATTGCACCCTTGTCAAGTTTTGCAATATCTTCAAATGTAAACATCATCTCTTTGATAAGATTTGACATCTCTTCGTCCCGCTCTTCAATCTTAGCAAGTGTCTCTTTAGAAGCTTTTGCTCCAAGTCGATTGAAGATATCTGCGACAGCACGAGGACCGCCGACTTCAACCTTGTAAGAAGCAAGAGATTCAAGTTTTGACTCTAAAACTGCAGAAACTCTTTTAATTACAGAAGGAGATATGTCTCCAAGTTTTGCCATTCTCATAGAAACTTCACTTCTAAGATCATCAGGAAAGTACTGAAGCGTATCAGCCGCTTCTGTAGCATCCATGTGAGCTAAAATCAGTGCTATCGTTTGAGGATGCTCGTTAATTATAAAGTCTGAGAGTTGTTGAGGCTTGATTTTTGAGAGATACGCAAAATTTTGGCTCTCTTGCATACTTCTTGAGAGCTTTTCTAAAACTTTTTTTGCTTCCTCAGGACCAAGTGTTCTATAAAGCAGTTCTCTTGCATACTCCATACCGCCTGATGTTATGAACTGACCTGATTGTAGAATTGCATAAAACTCTTCAAGCACTGCAGTTGCAACAGCTTTTTCTACACTTTTATTCATAGCGATATATTTTGAAACATCAGTTATGGCATCTACAGTCATATTTGTAAATATAGCAGCTGTCGCATCTTCGCCCATCTGCAATAGTAAAATTGCAACCTTCTCTCCCATCCCCATTTCATCAAATCTTGCTTGTTGCGATGCACTTAAATTCACTTGTTTTTCCCCCTTTTACCTATTAGAAGAAGATGAAGAAGCAGTATCGGAATCTTCCGCCACTAACGCCTGCAGAACTAGAGCAACTGCTTCAGGCGACTCTTCTATCATAGCCCGTACTTTTTCAAGAAGAACATCGTACTTAAGTTCATCTTCACTAAAGTTTTCACCGACACCTAGTTGCTCTTCGACTTTTTTACGCATTAATTGAACTTTTTCAACCAAATCTTCAGCATCATCAGTTCCTATGTCTAAAACAGGTCTATTAAACTCATCCTCTTCTTTTGAAACCTCAAGCATTCTCTCTGCGAACGGAGAGATAACCTTCTTGTAAACAATAAGAAGAAGAAGAAGCACAAAAATATATTTAAAGAGTCCAGAAAACGGCTCCAAATAGAGTTTAGAAAATTCAACTGCCTGATTTACTCTCTCCTCAGCCGTATTAACCTCAACAGTTTTAAATTGTAAATTTTTGACGCTTAACTGATCGCCTCTTTCTTCGCTAATGCCAATTGAGCGGCTAACCAAAGCAGACAGAGCCTCTAAATCACTCTCTGATAGAGGCTGATACTCTAATTCACTTGTTGCCTTTCCTTCAGCATCAGTTTTATACTTATACTTTCCGTCTACAACAACGGCAGCCGTAACTCTTTTGATGCGTGCGAACTCGCTTTTTACCGTTGAGACTGTTTTACCGATTTCATAGTTAGTTGTACCTGTGTTTTTTTCATACTTTTCACTTGTCTGGTTGTTAGACAGCCCTTCAACCGGTCCTATATTGCTTACAGTACCGGGAACTCCACCTACTTCGTTAGGACTCTTGCCTTCCCTTTTCTCTTCGCTAACCTGCTCACTTCTAATTACATTCTCGGGATCATATTTCTCGGAGGTAGAGTTTTGAATGGAAAAATCATACTCAATTGTAACTTGAGCAACAACTTTTTGTCCTCCACCTACAAAAGGAGAGACAACTTCTATAATTTTTTGCTGTTTTTTCTTCTCTTCTTTTGTTTTAAAATTTTGCTGAACAGATGATAACTCACTCATTTGAGCCATCTCATTCTCATCACCCAATGTTTCGCCGTCACTGTCAATCAACATAACATTTGCCGGCGTCAAGTTCGGTACGGCAGCAGATACAAGGTTTTTTATCCCTCGAATCTGCTTGGTACTGAGCTTTCCACCCTCAACCAATTTAAGCATAACAGAGGCTGTAGGAGCAGTCTGTTTTTCAACAAAAAGTGAATCTTTAGGCAGTGCTAAACTAACATTGGCACTCTCTATGGGAGCAAGTGCATCGATTGTGCGAGAAAGTTCACCTTCTAGCGCACGAAGATACTTTACATTTTGGTCAAAACTTGTAGCACCGAACTGTTGGCTGTCAAAAAGCTCAAAACCAACACCGCTATTCTTTGGAATTCCCATTGAAGCTACGGCAATACGTTCTTTATATACTACATTTTTAGGAACTTTAATAACATTATTGTCAAGTATTTCATAAGGTATATTGCCCTTTTCTAAGTACTCTACTACTTTTGCGGCATCCTCCGAGGTTAAAGAGTCAAAAAGCACTTCCATCTTGTTATTTGCTTCTTTTTTTGTGGTATAAACAACCATAAAAATTAAAAATGATACAATACCGACAATAGCAGCAGCAATTATAAACTTCTGCTGTTTAGTCAGCTTGTCATAGAAAATAACTAATTGCGAAAAAAGTACTTTAAAATCCATTAACTTCCCATTTTTAAACTATAAGAATTGTATTACTAAGCCAAAAAAACGACTGTTTTGTTCTTCTGTACCCACTGTTACTCGAATTGCATTCATATTATAACTGCTTAAATCTCTAACTATCATACCCTTTTGAAGTAATAAGTTTGATATCTTTGATGAGTTTTGGTTTGGATTTAAACATAACGTAACAAAATTTGTATAACTGTTTATTATATCAATTTTTTGTTCTTTTGCAAACTCTTCATATCTTTTCATCTGTTGTAAATTAAGCGTTACACTTTTTTTCACAAAATCTTCATCTTCCAAAGCGACGCTTGCAGCTTCAAGAGAGAGCGTCGTAATATTAAATGGCGGTCTGAGTTTATAAAGTTCTTTTATTATCTTCGCATTTGCCACACCGTATCCTACTCTCATTCCGCCAAGACCATAAGCTTTAGAGAAAGTTCCCAGATAAATCACATTGTCAAACTGCTCTATCAACTCTTTGACGACTATCTCTTTTTTGGCATCTTTTGCAATTGCATACTCCATGTAAGCACCGTCAATTACAACTAAAGTATCACTGTCTATCTTCTTCAAAAACTCAAATATTTTCTGTGCATCCAAAGCATCCCCAGTCGGATTATTCGGGGTACATATAAATATGATTTCTGGCTTTTCTTGCTTATAAAGCTCATAAAATTCATCCATATCATGCTCTTGTGAAGCAGTTCTTATAACCTCTGCTCCTACATGTTTTGCATATATCTCATACATAGCAAATGTTATGCTGTTCATCAAAATTTTTGAACCATGGGTTGCTTTTGCATGAATCAAAAACTCTATAACCTGATCACTTCCGGATCCGATTATAATATTCTCATTTACAACACCCATTTTTACGCTTAGTGCATTTTTTAGCTTTATCATAGAGTCATCAGGGTAGAGTGCCATTTTGGATAGAATAGCTCCAACTGCCTCTACTACCTTAGGTGAACATCCGCTGGGGTTCTCGTTTGATGCCAGCTTTACGATATCTTTTGGATCTATGCCAAACTCTCTTACAACAAGTTCTATCGGCTTTCCTGCTTCATATGTTTTAATATTTTCTAAATTTTTATTGAACTTCAATGTTTTGTCCTTTTATGTAACTTCCTAGCCAAGTTACTTCTCCTTTATGTTTTTGTAACACTTTTTGAAACTTCTCATCATCGATATGACCGTAAAAATCTATAAAAAACCAGTAATCAAAACCGCCTTTATCTTTAGATGGACGAGACTCTATTTTTGAGAGATTTATATTTTGATCGTCAAAATCCTGTAGAAAATGAACAAGAGATCCGGCTTTTACAGAGTCTTTGAGTCTAACTAAAATAGAAGTTTTGTCATCTTGGCTTTTTTCGTTTTTAAAGTCGCTAAGTATTACAAATCTTGTCTGAGATCCTATATCATCTTCTATACGATCAAACATAGTAGGTATGCCGTATAACTTTGCCGCAATATGGCTGCAAATAGCGGCTGCATTTGGATTTTCCGCTGCAAGAATTGCCGCTTTTGCCGTTGATTCAACAGGTATTTGCTCGACATTTACAAGGTCATGTTCTATTAAAAACTCCCTACACTGCCCAAATCCCTTATCTTTTGAGTAAATTTTAGTTATTTGGCTTAGTTTTGTCGCTTTTGTAGCAAACGACATGTGAATCGGCATATATAGCTCCGCCACAATTTTTACTGAACTCTTTGCTAGTAAATCCAATGTTTCGCTGACGATTCCGTCTCTTGAGTTCTCAATAGGAACAACACCGAATTTGGCATGCTTAGCTTCAAGTGTTTTAAAAACAGAGTGAATAGAACTCAAAGAGAGATAATCACTCATAGCCCCAAAACGGCTCTCTGCCGCTTGATGAGTAAAGCTTCCCTCCGGTCCGAGATATGCTATACGTTCAGGCAGTTCCAGATTTCTTGAAACTGCAAAAATTTCTAAAAATATCGCTTCAATAGCACTTGCATTTAAAAGCCCTTTTTGCTCAATACTATTTTGCGTCAATCTTTGAATAATAGCATTTTCCCTCTCAGGTCTGTATATTGCCCCGCCGTTCTCTTTTTTTATCTCGCCTACTCGCTTGACTATCTCCATTCTTCTGTTAAGAAGTTCCAATATCTCATCATCGATAGTATCGATAGCGACTCTGCAATCATCTAAAGTTTTCATATACTCTCCAAAATTTCCTGCATATCTGCATATACATAATCAGGTCTTAGCTCAGGTTTTAAAAACGGGACTATCTCATCGGCACTCTTATATTTTCCGCTTGTTACAAAAATAGTTTTCATCCCCATCTCCTTAGCACCCCCCAAATCACCTTTTACATCATCACTTATAATCGTTACGTCACAAAACTCGGCATCTGCAACCTGCTTGCGAAGCATTGCCAACGACTCCTCATAAAAAGCTACACTGGGTTTTCCCACTACGCTGTAACTGCATGATGTTGCAAATTCAAGCATTTTAAGTATTGCCCCTACTCCCGGATAACGCTTGTTATTTTTAGCATATATTGATGTCTCATGCATACCAACAAGCTTTGCGCCACAGAGTATAAAGTCTATCATCTGTGCAAATTCGTCATTCGTAAAACTATCTTTTATGGAAACCAAAACTGTTTTTGGGTTTTTATAATCTAGCTCAAAACCCATATTCACTAAACCATCTAGAAATTCCTGCGTACCGTAAGCTGCAACACCCGCTTTTTCAACATGCAGCTCTAAAATCATCAAAGGATCCAAGTAGAATGAAAAGTCAAAATCAAAACCTATTGATTTAAGATAGGCATAAAAATCTTTTGAAACATTTTTGGTATTGTTGGTAATAATCATATAAGGAATTTTTTTCTTATTTAGTATGTCGATAAACTCCCTGCTTCCACGGATAGGAGATTTATCACTGTCGCTAATCAAAGTACCCTGAACATCAATAAAATACATCTTACTTAACCAAAAAATCTTTCTCTAAGGCGATTAAATCTTCAAACTCTTCTCTTTTTCTGATAACTCTTGCCTCGCCACCCTTAATTGCAACTTCGGCACTTCTTCCTCTTGTGTTATAGTTGCTTCCCATGCCAAAACCGTAAGCTCCTGCACTGTGAATAACAAGCAAATCATTATGTTCTAAAATAGGCAGAGAGTAATTTTTTGCAAAAAAGTCACCGCTCTCACAAACAGGACCAACAACATCTGCTTCGCTCTCATCAGTCGTGCTATTTGTAATCGCTTCTATCTTATGATATGCTTTATATAGACTAGGGCGCAGAAGATCATTCATAGCACCGTCTACCACAACAAATCTTTTAGAACCGTTTTGCTTCTCATATAAAACTTTTGTTAAAAAATATCCGCCGTTTGCCGTTAAAAATCTTCCCGGCTCACAGATTATCGTTAAATCCAGCCCTTTTAATGCCCCTAAAATTGCTTGTGCATAATCGTAAGGTTTGATTGTCGTTTCGTTTTTGTAAACAACACCAAGCCCTCCTCCTATATCAAAAAACTTCAGTTCTATCTTTATATTTGAAAGAGAACGAACAAGGTCCGCCACTATTACCGCAGATTCATAAATCGGTTTTAGTTCGGTAAGCTGAGAGCCTATATGAAAGTGAATTCCGACAGGATCGAGATGCTCAGAGTTGTTTGCTTTGATATACATTCTCTTTGCGGCATCTATCTCAACACCGAATTTATTGTCATGAAGACCCGTAGAGATATAAGGATGCGTTAAAGGATCTATGTTTGGGTTAACACGAATACTGATTCTGCATACCGCACCAAGCTCTTTTGCTATAAGTTCTACACGTCCGAGTTCTGCTTCGCTCTCGACATTTATGTATAAAATATCGCTCTCTATTGCTTCACGTATCTCATCATCGCTTTTTCCGACACCGGAAAAAATAATCTTATAGCTAGGAACTCCCGCCAAAAATGCACGACGCACCTCACCGATGGAGACACAATCAGCGCCGCTTCCTAAAGTGGCAAAATGTTTGATAACACTAAGGTTAGAGTTGGATTTTATAGCATATGCCAAGATAGATTTTTTACCTTTAAAAGCCTCTTTAAGCTCTTCATACTGCTTTGTCATGTAATCTAAATCATATATATAGAGCGGAGTTTTATATGTAGTTGCAAGTTCTTTAAAATTTATCATAAAAGTCCCAAATATTTTTTGAGCCATTCTATCCAAAAAGTACTTATATTTTTGTTATGAGCCGATGATTATGTTGCTAAACGATACTTTCTCCACTGTCCAAAAGCGACTAAAAACAGAATCATAACAGGAACTATTATACCGATTTCACTCGGTATCACTTTATGAGTGGAGAGTTCAATAAATGTAAAAAGAAGTGCCCAAACCAGAAGTGATGCAAGTATAGCTCCAAAACTAAATAGCGAAACATTTAAAAATCTCACACTCACGGGAACAAAAAAGAAGATTATAACAATTACAAAAGGAACAAAAAACGGATAAATAAATATTTTATATAAAGAACTCTTTATGACATTCGTATTGATTTTCTGCTCTTTTAGAAGTACATATGCATCTATTGCATCTTTTATCGTGAAGTTCACTTTTCCCTCGTAAACCTGATCTAATATTTTTGGTCTAAAGCCCTCAAGAATTTTCAGGTTTTTATGTTCATCTACTTTTATTCCTAGAGAATCAAAATTAATTGCGTCAGGTTTGGTAATAACATCGGCACTATTTATTTGCCATGCATCATCTCTATAGAGTGCTTTTGATGCTATCAATACCTCTTTTAGGGAGTTGTTACTAAAACTAAAGACCCTTATGTCTTCGGCACTCTCTTGCAGAGGAAGCATTTTTGAAAAATAGACAAATTTATCTTTATATGTGAAAAACAGATCCCGTGTGGGGCTTAGATATTGTGCATTTTTACGAATATTTTTTGCAAACTCATCGGCTCTTGCAAAATTTGAAATTGAGTGAAGTGATATAAAAAGTAAAATAATTAGTGTAGATACTACGATAAAGGGCTTTAAAATATCTACTCTTGAGTATCCAAGGGAGTAAAACGAAACTAACGCATTGGAGCGGATTAATAATATTTTAGTACTTATCATCGCAAATACAAGTGAAATAGGAAGCAGCATATCAATAGCAAAAAAAGCTTTATAAACTAGATATATAATAAAAAGGTTTGCCGATAGCTCAAGTTTTTCGGCACTTCCTATATAATCAAATCCGACTAAAAACAGGACAAGTGCAGATAATATGATGATGAAATATTTTATATAATGAAAAGATATATATTTAAAAGCCAGCATATATTACAAATCCCACAAAGAAGTTAGGTGCTATTTTAGCTGAAAATTTTTAATTGTATATTTAGTGCTAACATCTTCCAGTGAATTATTTAACAAATACTCAACTGCCTTAGATGCGGCAGAAATCCACTCCATGAGATGTTCTTGCTCACCTTTGTTAAAATCACTCAAAACATAGGAAGCGACCTCACCTTTATGCTCAGGTTTCCCTATGCCCATCCTAACTCTGATATACTCTTTTGAGATATTTTCATCTGTAGATTTAAGCCCGTTATGCCCGCCATGTCCGCCCCCTTTTTTAAAGCGAAGCGTACCAAAGGGCAAATCCAAATCATCATGTATTACAACTACCTCATTGATTTTATAGAACTTTTTGACGGCTGCTATAGCATTGCCCGACAGGTTCATAAAAGTAAGCGGTTTTAATAAAAAATGATTTGAAAATTTGAAAAGTTCGCCGTTAAATGACGATGAAGAGAGTTTTTGTGCATTTTGCCTTTTAACAAGCTCGTCAATAACCATAAAACCTATGTTATGACGAGTATGTTCATAATTCGGGCCAGGATTTCCCAGTCCGACTATTAGCATAATTACTTAGCTTTAATGATACTTAGTACTGATACACGCTCAGCATCTGTAAATGTAACATTATCAATTCTTGCAATATCACGAACAAGCATAGAATCACCAACATCCATTTTTGCGATATCTACATTGATACTATTTGGAACGTTTTCAATTGTAGCTTTAACTCTTAAACGAGATTTTGAAAGATTTACAAGACCTTTGTTTTTAAGACCGATTGCATCACCTTCTGGAACAACAGGAACATGATAATGAGTTAAAACACCTGATTGTGCTACCATTAAATCTACATGTAACAGTTTTCCTGTTAATGGGTGTGCTTCATATGATTGAACAACAACATTCATCTCTTTTGCTCCTATCTTGATAGGAAACGCCAAAGTCTCTTTGTTGCGAACAGTACGGATATACTCATTGTCTTTAAATGCAGCGTGAATATTTTCAAGCCCTTTTCCGTAAATGTTTGCAATTAGATAACCATCACGGCGAAGCGCCTTCGTGCCTTTTTTGCCAGTACTCTCTCTAATAATGCCTTCTAACATATTAAATCCTTAATAAAAAATGTTTGGAATTATACCGACTCAAGCTTTAAGTGCAGTTAAAAGAGATTATTTCAAATCAAAAACTTCATCATCAGAGAATTCTTGTTTACTTTTTTTCTCAGCCATGTTTGCAAAATCAGATGCTTTGCCACTGTTAAACCCACTCATTTTCAACTCCAGATCTGCAGCACTAGTTGCATAATCTTTTGCTTTTTCTTTTGTGATAATTCCTTGATTGTATATATCCAAAATATGCTGATCAAAACTTTGTGATTTATAGTGCTCTCTACCCTTTTCTATCGCATCACGAATCTCATAATCTCTATTTTCTAAGATTAACTTCTCGATAGTAGGTGTTTTTACAAGTACCTCCATTGCGGCTACTCGCTTACCATCTATTGTAGGGATAAGTCTTTGGGAGACAACACCTTTTAAAACTCCTGAAAGCGAAAGGCGAACACGATTTTGCTCCTCATTTGGGAACATTGCTATTATACGGTTTATAGTCTCTTTGGCATCTATCGTATGCAGTGTTGAAAAAACCAAGTGTCCGGTATCCGCAGCATGCAGAGCTAACTCTACCGTCTCACGATCTCTCATCTCTCCGACAAGTATAATGTCCGGATCTTCACGCAAAGCTGCTCTCAAAGCTCTACCAAAAGAGAGAGTATCTTGTCCCACTGAACGCTGATTTATGACACATCCTCTATCTTTATGAACAAACTCGATTGGATCTTCAATAGTAACAATATGCTTTTTTTCTGTTAGATTAATCTCATGTATCATAGCCGCGAGAGTTGTTGATTTCCCGCTTCCGGTTGCTCCCGTAACAAGAACAAGTCCACGCCCCTCTTTTGTAAGAGTCCTAACAATTTCCGGAAATTTCATCTGATCAATCGTCGGAATCTGCATGGGAATAATACGAAAAACAAAAGATGGACCATCCGTCTGAAAAAAGATATTTACACGAAAACGGTTGCCTTCATCAAATTGGTAGACCAAATCTATCTCTTTATTCTGTACAAACTCAGAAAATCTTCCTCTTAAAAGCTCTTTTGCAAGCGTCATAGCATCCTCATACGAAAGTACCGACCCAGAAAATGGGACTATACTCCCGTTTACCCTTGCACGAATAATACCTTTTGATTTTACATGTAAGTCACTTCCACCGTTGTCAATAAGCTTTTTAAGATACTCTCGAATCTTTTTTAGCTGCTCAAACGTTAACTTGCTTATATCTACTTCATTTTTTTTATCACTCATAATGACTCCAGTATATCATTAAATGCGTCTTTAAAAGATTTCAACCCATCAGATATCTGCTTGTCCAAAACAGCATCAAAATCTATGCCTAAGCCTCGGATTTTTTCAAAGTGCTTCTCTATAGTTTGAGCTGCAATTGGCAGTGCACTCTCTTTTGCTCCATCTGCATGAAAAGCTTTTATAGTGTCTACCGGTGCAGTATTTACGCTATTATATGCCAAAAGTTTTTCTACATAGTAGTAAGGAGGAAGCGAGTCGTCTTTTACGCCGGTACTTGCGAAAAGCACCCGACATCCGTTAACTTTCATCTTTTGAATCTCTGCGTAGATGTCGGCACTGTTATATATTCCGCTGAGTGCCACATCCACACCTCCTTTAGCCAAGAGATCATCTAAAGCTCTATCTACACGACTTACAAAAACACTTATAACCGTATCAACTTTTGCTCCATACTCTAAAACTCCCTCTTCAAAAGCTTTTGCACATTTAACTGCCTGCTCTTTTTTAAAGATAAGCGTTGCGTTTACCGGAATTCCTTTAGCACTCAGAACTCTCATAGCTTTGTAACCTGAGTCTGTAGCAGGTACTTTTATCATAACATTTTTGCGATTTATCTCTTTATAAAGTCGCTCTCCCTCTGCTGCAGTCGCATCGGCATCATCACAAAGAAATGGATCTACTTCTATGCTAACATAACCGTCATCACCTGCTTCATGCAAAGATTTCAATATATCTGCGGCTTTTCGTATATCATGGATTGCAAGAGCTTCGTATTTCTCCTTTGGACTAAAAGAAGCAAGAGTAGAAAGCTGATCTTTATATGCATTTGAGCTAAGTATTGCATTTTTAAATATAGCAGGATTTGAGGTAGCACCGTTTATGATTTTATTATCTATAAGCTCTCTAAATTCATTGTCCAAATAGTCTCTCTCAATAAAATCTGCCCATAAAGAGAACTTCAAATCTTCTAAATACATCTACACACCCTCGTTTTTTGATAAATTATATCTCAAAAACTATCAAATTATTGCTCTTATGCAATGTTTTTAGGGATTTTTATAGTAAATACAGCTCCGCTTTGAGAAGTTTTAACATCAATTACGCCGCCAAACTGTTTTTGGATAATCATCTGGCTCATGTAGAGTCCAAGCCCCGTTCCATTTTTGCCTTTTGTACTAAAATATGGCTCAAACAGATGTGCCAAGTGTTGGCTTTGTATCCCTCCCGCATTATCTTCAATAGATATAAAAATGCTATCACTCTGCGCAGCAACCTATATTGCGATAAAAGGGTCTTTAACTTTAAGCTCATTATGCGCATCTATTGCATTGTTTAAGATATTTAAAACAACTTGAACAAGTTCATTAATATATGTTTTTACCTCTATATCAAGATGTTTATTTATTCGTATCTTGATATTTTCATATTTCACTCTCGATAGTGCAAAATTAAGAGCTCTTTGAAGCAGCTCATGTATTTCGATAGAGGCAACCTCTTTATTTGGGCGAAAATAGGTTTGAAAATCATCCACGGTATCGGACAGATATACTATGGTGTCGCTTATATTACTCAGTGCTTTATCTATATCCTCATCACTTCTACCCTTTCCAAGCATCTGCTTAAACTGCAAATCCGCTATCTGAAGCGTAATCGTAGAGAGAGGCTGTCTCCATTGATGTGCAATCATGCTTATCATTTCTCCCATTACGGCCTGTTTTGACTGGGATTGGAGTATCTGGTCTTTGCTTCTTAGCTCTTCTAACTTTTGTTCAACTTTAAGCTCCAAAGATTCATTTAGCTTCATAAGCTCAATCATTTTATCTTTTACCTGTTTTTCAAGTTCTGAATTAAAATCATGGAGCATATTTTGTTTTTCTAAAATAATGGTTCTTGCTTCATCTATTTTCTTTTGATAAAAATAGATAATTATGCTGATAATTATTAAAACAAACGAAATATATGTCACTTGATACATGGAGTATTGTATCTCTACAAAATCTTGCATCGGTGCAACAAGAAGCATAAAAATGATAAAACATAGCCAGTAGAGTGCACTTATGGTTTTTTGAAAGTAGAGAAGTATTATCGGATAGGTAAATATCCATAGATGTTTTAACTCACTCGGCTCACCTACATAGATAAGGTACAAAAATAAAAACGTGTATTGCAACGTCATAGTTATTGCAAAAAACTCAAAAAAATGGCGATACACTCTCAAGGCAAAAAACATTACAAAATTCATACATAAAAGAGCAATTTCTATAGGAATAAACCCTTGCACATCTCTTACATAGTTTCCTATAATTCCATAAATGAGCCCACTGGCAGAGAGTAAAATGCCAACATTTACCATCTGGTATCTATTTTTTAAATAATGTTCGGATTCATCAAATGTCCATCCGCTTGTAAAGAAACCATCTATTTTAAACATTTGCCAAAAACCTCTTTTAGGGTAGATAAACCTTATCCAAAAGCTCATCATATTCGCTTTTTACATCACTGTCTATCGTGATACCGCCACCGCTCTTATAAATATAGCCGTCTTTTGAGTTTTGAACAAATCTTATCATAACTGCACTATCAAACGTTTTACCGTCGTAAACACCGAAAACTCCGCTGAAATATCCGCGTTCATACCCTTCAATTTGGTTAATTATATCCAATGTACTCTTTTTCGGCGCACCGCTTATACTTCCTGCAGGAAGGAGAGAATTTAAAATATCGCCTATTTTTTGATGCCAATCACTTCCGACATCGCCGCTGATATGCGAGCTTACATGCAAAAGCTTTTTCGCCCCGGCATCTATCTCATGAACATATCTAAAATCTTCAACTCTTACCTCTTTTGCCACGATTGAGAGATCATTTCTTAGCAAATCTACCACCATTACATGTTCTGCCATCTCTTTTTGATCTCTTAAAATTATCTCTTTTGCATTTGGAATCGACGCATCGATAGTTCCTTTCATAGGAAAGGTTGAGATTTTGGACTCACTTATTTGGATAAATTTTTCCGGAGAGAAGCATACAAACTCATCTTTATATCTGAGTTTATAGTGGGCATTGGCACACTTAAATATCTCTTTTAATGTAAGCTGAGTTTTTATAAATGAGGGCTGAGTAAGATTTAAAAGATAGGTCTCGCCGGCTTTTATCTTCTCTATGACAAAATCAAATTTTTTTTTATATTCGTTAAAATCTACACCATTTTTCTCTAAAAAATCTACATGCTCTTTTACTTGATAATTCTCATCTATACAAAATTCAACATCATTTGCCTCAAGCTTGCCTAGAGGTATAACCTTTAAGTTTTGGGCTTTAAAATCGGATATAAATAAAAAAGGCTCTCGTCTCTTACCAAAAGAGTTTATATCATCAAACGTCATATATAAGTTTTTTTAGCACTGCCATTCTGATTGCCACGCCGTTTGAGACTTGCTCCAAAACTTTGCATCTTTTATCTGCCAAAAGTGCATCGCAGATATCGATATTTCTATGAACTGGTCCGGGATGAAGCAAGATTATATCTCTCTCGCCCACGATTTCAGAAGTGATACAAAAATCACTCGCATAATCTTTTAGTGAAGCATAAGTTTGAGAAGAGTGTCTCTCCGTCTGAGTTCTAAGGCTCATGATGGCATCCACTTCATCTATAACTTCACTTAAAAAGTGGGTAGTTTTTAGATCTGTTTTTGGCAAAAATTGCGGAGGAGCAACCAAAATAACCTCCATGCCGAATCTGCCAAGCAAATCAATATTTGAGTTTGCAACGCGTGAGTTTTTTATATCTCCGACGATTGCAATTTTCTTACCTCTAACATCACCAAAATGTTTTTTTAGCGTAAAGAGGTCTAAAAGTGCCTGCGTAGGGTGTGCATGTGCCCCGTCTCCCGCATTTATGATAGAAGCATTCGTATGGTTTGAGAGAATTTTGGGAACACCTGAATTTTGATGTCGCACAATGATGGCATGCGGACCCATAGCATCCAAGTTCATAGCAGTATCCACTAAAGTCTCACCTTTTTTGGTAGAGCTGTTTGCAACATCAAGATGAACTATCTCAGCCCCAAGCCTCTTTGCGGCTATCTCAAAAGAGCTTCTGGTTCTTGTCGAGTTTTCAAAAAAGAGGGTAATTATAATCTTGTCTTTTAATATTCTATCGAATCTGCCGTCACTAAAAACTTTTGCGTCATCTAAAATCGACTCTATCTCTTGAAGTGTTAAATCATTGGTTGCAATTAGATGCTTCATGTTACTCTTTTTTTAAATAATTTATAAATTATACAAGACATCGCATATTTTTTCAATATCATCGCCTACTTTTAACACCTCAAAACCCGTTCTTGAAAAATACGGCTCTGATATTTGTGAAAAACTTGTATCATCATCTCTACAATTAAAAGCTGTTACATGTGGGATATTTCTTTGCTCTAAAACCTCTTTGCTCAAAAGCGTATCGTTGATGCAGCCAATTGAACAGTGCGTAACCAAGAGTGCTACAGCCTCTAATTTGGCAATTAAATCAATCATCATGTTGTTTTCATCTATCGGAACATAAAGCCCGCCTGCGCCCTCTATGATTATAATATCGCAAGAGGCTTCAAGCTCTTCGATTTTAGAGATAATTTTTTTTAAATCAAGCGCAGTGTTGTTTGATGCCACAAACGGAGAAGCTGCCAACTCATAAGTGATGGGGACGATATCTTCAACCTCTAGAGACCACAACTTAGGATTTAGCTCTTTTACACATTCCAAAAGCTCTTCCCCATCAAGCGGATAATCAACTACTCCGGTTTCTATAGGCTTAATAACACCGACTTTTAATCCGCGAGATGCAAACTCTTTTAATAATAATTTAGTTGTATAAGTCTTACCGATATTTGTATTTGTAGCGGTCACGAAAATCCGTTTTGTCATAGTTATCTCAATTTCGTTATAATTTATAAATTGTTAAAAGATAATTATTATAGGAAAATTATGGCAACAAATACAGAATTAGAAACTATCAATGAGATATCGATAAAATATCCTAAAAAATATAAAGTGTTTGTTTTGAATGATGACTATACTTCTATGGAGTTTGTTATAGATATTTTGATGAGCATATTTCATAAAAACTATGAAGAAGCAGAATCTGTGATGCTCGAAATTCATAAAAAAAACAGAGGTATTTGCGGTATCTATACACATGAAATTGCAGAAACAAAAGTTATGCAGGTTCATAAAAAAGCAAGAGACAACGGTTTTCCGCTAAGAGCCGAAATGGAGGAAGAGTAATGATTAGTTACTCGCTAAATGAGGTTTTCCAAAAATCAATTATCTATGCAAAAGAGTTAAAACATGAGTACATCACTATTGAGCATGTATTTTATCAACTTTTAAACTCTCCAGAGGGTGCAAAAATCATCTTTACATGTGGCGGTGATGTTGCAAAGATGAAAGAGCTTATCAAAAGCTATATCTACTCAAATATAAACGCTCTTCCTCCAAACATAAATGAAGAACCTTTTGAGAGTGTTGCACTATCTAGGCTGATAGATAGAATGATAAAACATATTCAAACATCGGGACAGCAGAGCGCCGATATTGGCGATTTACTGGTAGCCATCTACGAAGAAGAGAACTCTTTTGCTTACATGCTCCTAAATGAATATCAAATTTCAAGGCTTGATATTTTAGAGACCATATCGCATGAAGAGGATAAGGAGAGTCCCAAAACAAAAGAGTCTTATCTGCAAAAGTATTCTATAAACCTACTTCAAAAAGCAAAAGAGGGTAAAATTGACCCCGTAATCGGACGAGAAGATGAGATACAAAGAGTTACTCAGATTTTATGCCGCAGAAAGAAAAACAACCCTATCTTAGTCGGAGAAGCAGGGGTCGGAAAAACTGCTATCGCAGAGGGACTGGCACTAAAGATAGCGGCACGCGAAGTTCCAGAAATTATCAAAAACAGTGAGCTTTATGCACTCGATTTGGGAGCGATGCTTGCAGGCACAAAATATAGAGGCGATTTTGAGAAGCGCTTAAAAGGCATTATGGACGAGCTTAAATCTATTCCAAACGCTATTCTTTTCATTGATGAAATTCATACCCTAATTGGCGCAGGTTCAACAAGCGGAACCATGGATGCAGCAAACCAGCTAAAACCGGCTTTAGCTTCAGGCGAGCTAAAATGCATGGGTGCTACAACATTTGCAGAATATAGAAACGGTTTTGAAAAAGATAAAGCACTAAGCAGAAGATTCTCTAAAGTTGATATCAATGAGCCTTCAGTAAAGACAACATATAAGATTCTAAAGGGGCTAAAGAGCAAATATGAAGAGCACCACAATGTAATATTTACGGATAAAGCTCTAAAAACTGCAATTGATTTGTCAAAAAGATATATTACAGATAAATTTTTACCAGACAAGGCAATCGATCTCATAGATGAAACCGCGGCGTCATTTCATCTTAAAAACAAGAAAAAAAGAGTAGTAAACTCACACGATATTGAAAATACCATCTCAAAAATTGTCGGTATTTCAGGTTCAAAAGTAACACAGGATGAAACACTCTCTCTAATAAATTTGGAAGAGAACTTGCAAAAAAAAGTAATTGGGCAGGACAAAGCCGTTGCAGAGGTGGCAAAAGCCATAAAAATATCTAAAGCAGGTCTTACTCCGCCAAACAAACCAATCGCTTCATTTCTATTTTCTGGACCTACGGGCGTGGGCAAAACAGAACTTGCACTCTCTCTTAGCCAAATTTTAGGCATTAATTTTGAGAGATTTGATATGAGCGAATACATGGAAAAACATGCCATAAGTAGGCTTGTCGGAGCACCTCCTGGCTACGTAGGATATGAGCAGGGCGGCTTACTTACAGAGGCGATAAAAAGACACCCTTACACTGTTTTACTGCTTGATGAGATAGAAAAAGCTCACCCTGATTTGGTAAATATTTTACTCCAGATTATGGATAACGCAACTCTTACCGACAATAACGGATATAAGGCAAACTTCCAAAATGTCATACTTATTATGACATCCAACATCGGCGCTACAGCTAGAAATGTCATGGGCTTTAACAAAGACAGCTCGCTCTCAAAAAATGAGGAGTTAAAACTCTTCTTTACACCTGAATTTAGAAATAGGTTAAGCGCTGTAGTAGAGTTTAATCAGCTAAATATAGAGGTAGTAAAAGGTATCGTAAATAAGTTTATAGATGAGCTAAACAGCGACCTTAAGAAGAAAAAAATAACCGTTACTATATCTCCTAAAGCCGCAGAGTATATAGCAGAGAAATCATACTCGGCAGAGATGGGAGCAAGACCTATAAAGAGATATATTGCTGATAACATAACAAACAAATTAAGCGATGAGATACTATTTGGCAAGCTAAAAAACTGCGGCAGCGTAAACGTATCGTATAACAAAAAGCTAATTTTAAATTTTAAAGAACTTTCTTGAATATACCGCAGCTGAAAAAGCATGAGCTGACCTTTCCAAATCCAAACGATGCGAATGAAGACGGCATCGTTGCATGGGGAGGCGACTTAAACCCGCCTAGACTAATCAGAGCCTATCAAAATGGGATATTTCCTTGGTATGCAAAAAATGACCCGATAATATGGTGGTCTACTGACCCCCGACTTATAATGGAGTTAGGTGATTTTAAGTTAAGCCGTTCTCTGAAAAAAAGCATGAAAAAATTTCACTATAAAATTGATGCCAACTTCATAGAGGTTATGAAACAGTGCAGCAGCGTAAAGAGAGAAAACCAAAACGGAACTTGGATACAAGATGAGATAATTGAGGCATATAGCGCACTACACGATATGGATATGGCACACAGCATTGAGAGCTATCAGAATGGAAAACTTGTCGGCGGACTTTACGGAGTTGTTGTAGGAAAAGTTTTTTGCGGAGAGTCTATGTTCTCTCTTGTAAATGATGCCTCAAAGTCAGCATATGCGATACTTATTAAGCATCTCAAATTTTGGGGATATGATTTCATAGACTCTCAAGTACCCACAGAACATCTAAAAAGTTTAGGCGCAAAAGAGGTAACAAGAGAGTATTTTTTAAGTAGACTCTATAAAGTAAATATGGATATTATAAAACATAAATGGCAGAT